>JGI12316J15310_10000019_pt8 | contig 396474 bp, 371 predicted proteins | sample MarCyaLeptolynsp_FD_15310 | JGI IMG/M metagenome (IMG submission 15310) | reverse complement strand
CTATATGATCGGTCTCTTGGTCTTTCTCGGTCTGCTGGGCACCTTCTGGGGACTTCTGGGCACCGTAGACTCGATCAGCGACGTCATCGGCAGCTTGACGGCCGGCAGCGCCGCGTCCACCGCTTTCGAAGAACTGAAATCCGGTCTCAAGGCACCGCTGGCGGGCATGGGCACGGCGTTCAGCTCGTCCTTGTTCGGCTTGGCCGGATCCCTGGTCCTGGGGTTCCTCGCCCTGCAGGCTGGACAGGCGCAAAACCGGTTCTACAACGACCTTGAGGAATGGTTGTCGGGCCAAACCAAGTTGGGCCGCGGCGGCATCGGCGGCGAAGGCGACCAGCCGATCCCCGCCTATATCCAGGCGCTGCTCGAGCAGACGGCGGACGGCCTCGAGAACCTGCAGCGGACCATTGCTCGAAACGAGGACAGCCGCGGCGAGGACAACCGCCGGATGCTCGAACTGAGCGAAGCGATCGCGTCGCTCGGCGACACGATCCGAACCGAACAGAATCTCATGCTGAAACTGGCCGAGGGCCAGATGGAACTCAAGCCGGCCCTGCTCCGGCTGAGCGAGATGGGCGGCGGCGGTGCGGCCCCCCATCCCGAACATTACCGCACGCTCGAAGCGTTGGTCGGGCGCATCGCCGAAGAACTGGCCAACGGCCGCATCGAAACCGTTCAGGAAATTCGCTCGGAGATTCGCCTCCTCGCGCGCACGATCGCCGCGCTTGCCGAGGAGGCCGAGCCCTAGGCCGCCGCCATGTCGCTCAACGCACGACGCCCGCGCACTGCCCTAGACATCTGGCCTGGATTCGTCGACGCCCTGGCCACGCTGCTGATGGTCATCATCTTCCTGCTGATGATCTTCGTGGTCGCGCAGTTCTACTTGAACGACGCCCTACTCGGCCGCGACAAGGCGCTCGACAGCCTCAACAAACAGGTCGCCGAACTTGCCGAGTTGCTCGACCTCGAACGCAAGAGCAACACGGACCTGCGGCGCGACCTCGCCGAACTGTCGTCCGAGCTGCAAAGCAGCCTGTCCCAGCGCGACGAGATGCAATCGCAGATGACCTTCCTCGGCGAGGAACTGGCGGACGCCCGCAAATCCGTCGAGGACGAACGCGCCAAGCTCGCCGAAAAGCTCGCCGATGCCTATAAGGTCGTCGACGCCAACAAGGCGAAAGTCGAAATCCAACTCCGCAAGCTCGCGGCGCTGGAGCAGGACATCATCGCCTTACAGGCGCTCAAGGAGCAGCTCGAGAAAGAATTGAAAGAGGCGAAGACCGCCACCGAAACCCAGCGGAGCGCGGTTGCGGCGGAACGCGAGATTTCCATCGCGGCGCAGGCCCAGGTGGCGTTGCTGAATCAGCAGATGGCGGCCTTGCGCAAACAGATCGCGCAGCTCAACGCCGCCCTCGACGCGTCTAAGGAAAAGGATATACAGCAGAATGCCAAGATTGCCGATCTCGGCAAGAAGCTGAACGCCGCCCTTGCCCGCAAAGTGCAGGAGCTATCGCGGTACAGGTCCGAGTTCTTCGGTCGTCTTCGCGTCGTGCTGGGCAACCGGCAGGACATCAGGGTCGTCGGCGACCGGTTCGTCTTTCAGTCGGAAGTGTTGTTCGCCTCGGGCTCGGCGGAACTGGGCGCCGAAGGAAAGCAACAACTCGGCCGTCTCGCCGGGACTTTGAAATCCATCAGCGGCAAAATCCCGCCCGGCATCAACTGGGTGCTGCGTATCGACGGCCACACGGACAACGTCCCGATATCGACCGCCCGCTTTCCATCGAACTGGGAATTGTCGTCGGCGCGCGCCATCTCGGTCGTCAAATTCTTGACCCAGCAGGGCATTCCCGCGAACCGATTGGCCGCCGCCGGGTTCGGCGAATTTCATCCGCTGGAGCCGAATACCGATGACGCGGCTCGGCTGCGCAATCGCCGCATCGAAATGAAGATGGATCAGCGCTAGGCGCTACGAGCCGGCAACGATCCGTGGGCCTGGCGCCGGCACGTCGCCGAGCGCCTGACGTCCAGCCTCGAACTGCAAGCGTGCAAGCTTGGCATAAAGCCCCCCTTCCGCCAGCAACTCCGCATGGGTGCCGGTGGCCACGATCTTCCCTTCGTCGACGACCACGATGCGGTCGGCCTTCAGGACGGTGGCCAAGCGGTGCGCGATGACAATGGTCGTGCGGTCCGCCATCAAACGGTCCAGGGCTTCCTGGACCAGCCGCTCTGATTCCGCATCCAGCGCGCTCGTCGCTTCGTCGAGCAGCAGCAACGACGGATCGCGCAGGATCGCCCGCGCAATGGCGATCCGCTGGCGTTGCCCGCCCGACAGCCGCACCCCGCGTTCGCCCAGATGCGTCGCCATGCCGTCCGGCATCGCGTCGATGAACTCGTCGGCCGCGGCCGCCTTCACCGCCGCATCGATCTCGGCGTCGGTGGCATCGGGCCGGCCGTAGCGTACGTTGTCCGCGACATCGCAGGAGAAGATCACCGGGTCCTGCGGCACGAAGCCGATTCGCGCACGAAGGTCCGCGGGATCGGCATCGCGTATGTCGACGCCATCGACCCGGACCGTTCCGCTCCCAGGCTCGTAAAAGCGCAGCAGAAGCTGCAACACGGTCGTCTTACCGGCACCCGACGGGCCGACCAGCGCGACCGTTTCGCCCGGCGACACCTCCAGCGAGAAGCCATCCAATGCACTGACCTGCGGCCGCGACGGGTATTGGAAGGTCACGGACTCGAACGCAACGGCGCCGCGCGCCGGTTCCGGGAAGGCGACCGGATTCTCCGGCGCCTGAATTTCCGGCTCGGTACGGAGCAATTCGAACAAGCGCTCGGCCCCGCCGGCCGCCCGCTGCAGATCGCCGACCACCTCGGAAATCGCACCGACCGCCCCGGCGACGACGATGGAATAAAAGACGAACGCGGACAGGTCGCCGCCGGTCATATCGCCGGCAATCACCGCGCGCCCGCCCAACCACAAGACGACGCCAATCGCCCCGAACACCAGCAGGATCACAATCGCGGTCAAGAGCGCCCGCGCCCGTATCCGGCGTATCGACGTGCGGAACGCATTTTCCACCCGGTCGCCGAAAAGGTCGCGGTCGACCGGTTCATGGGTGAACGCCTGCATGATCCGGACCCCGTTCAGGGATTCGTCGGCGAAAGAGCTGACATCCGCGATGCGTTCCTGGGTTTCCTTGCTCAGGCGCCGAACCATGCGGCCGATGATCACGATCGGCGCCACCACAAGCGGTACGAACAAGAGGACATACCCGGTCAGCGTCGGACTGGTGACGATCAACAGCACCGTGCCGCCGATGAACAGAAGGATATTCCGCAAGGCCACCGACACCGCCGATCCGATCACCACCTGCAACAAGGTGGTATCGGTGGTGAGTCGCGACAGCACCTCGCCGGTCCGCGTAATTTCGAAAAACCCGGGGCTCAGCCGGATGACATGATTGAAGACATCGCGCCGCAGATCGGCGATGACCCGCTCGCCAATCCAGGACACCAGCGAAAACCGGCTGTAGGTGGCGATGGCCAACACGACGACGGCGCCGAGCAGGACCAACAATGCGGTATTCAACAACGCCCCGTCACCGGCGGCGAATCCCCGGTCGATCAGGAACCGCAACCCTTGTCCCAGCGACAACACCGTCCCCGCGGCAACCACGAGCGCCAGCACGGCCCCGGCGATATGCAGCCGATAAGGCTTCAGATAGCCCAGCAACGGCCGCAAAACGCCGAAATTCCGGCTGCCGGAGCGCTGCTCCGAGGCAAATTTGTCCATATAGGTGGAATGACGCAAAGACGAACTCCCGTGACACGGTATTCTCGAAACCTCCTATAGCAGGGCTACTCTCGGAGCGCCATCCGGCGTTACGCCAGAATGGTAACCGCCCCGCTGCCATGCCTGCCGAACCCGTGAAACTTGATCAAATCCGGCCTTTGCCCTTCAATAGCTTAGGTGACCTCGTTATTTGGAAGTGCACACGGCGCATTTCGGCCGCGGAGGAGAGATGTCACAGCACGCCACGCTGAGCCCTGATCCGGACGTATCGGTGGAGAGCCTTCTCGACCGGGTTGAGGACCTATCGGGGATGATCGAGGGGCTGAGCCCGAAAATCGAGGAAGACCGGCGGCTGCCGCCGGAACTGTTGGAAGCGCTCCACGACGCCAAGCTATTCCGGCTGCTCCTGCCCAAGGCCTATGGCGGCCTGGAGATCGCCCCGCCCGATTTCTACCGGCTCACCTTCGCGCTGGCGCAACACGATGCCAGCACCGCCTGGTGCATCGGCCAGGCCAATGGCTGCTCCATGGCCGCCGCGTATCTCTATCCTACGGTCGCCGATGAGATTTGGGGACAGGACCCCCACGCCGTTCTCGCCTGGGGCCCCGGCAAAGGACAGGCCGTGGTCGAGGGCGACGGCTATCGTGTCACCGGCAAGTGGTCCTTCGCCAGCGGCATGCGGCACGCGACATGGCTCGGCGCGCATTCCCCCGTCATCGAAGCGGACGGCACGCCGCGGGTGGACGAAAACGGCAAACCGGTGGCACGGACGATGCTGTTTCCAGCCGCGTCCGCCGAAATCACCGACATTTGGAATGTGATGGGCCTGCGCGGAACAGCCAGCGACGCCTTCGCCGTCGAGGACCTTTACGTTCCCGCAGACCACGCCGTATCCCGCGACAATCCTGCCGAACGTCAATACCACGGTGCGCTCTACAACTTCATCACCAGCAATCTGTATGCAACCGGCTTTTCCGGCGTGGCACAGGGCATCGCCCGCACGATGCACGATTCCTTCATGAAATTGGCCGCCGACAAGGCGCCGCGCAACATGCCGCATGTCCTGCGCGACAACGCCGTCGTCCAATCCGAGGTTGCGATCGGCGATGCGCGCCTCAAGGCCGCACGCGCCTTTATCCTGAAGGAAACGACGGAAATTTGGGAAGAAGTCCGCGCAGGCGCACCGCTGACGGACGACCACCGCGCCCGTATGCGGCTCGCCTCTACCTTCGGTATCCACGAAGCCAAAGCCGTTGCCGACACGGTGTACGATGCCGCCGGAGCAACGGCGATTTTCAACGACAATGCGTTCGAGCGCCGCTTCCGGGACCTGCACACGGTCACGCAACAGATGCAGGGCCGGCGGGATCATTTCCGCACGGTCGGCGCCTATATGTTCGGGCATCCGCTCGCCCTATCCAGCGGTTGAGCCTCGGCACCAATCCCGGCATGATCCACCCTGGCGCCCCCGACCGGGCGCCCCTTTCCAACAACGGGAGCGCCGGGACGCCATGAAGATCATCGACGAAATCGCCGCCTTTCAGGACGACATGACCACATGGCGCCGGGATATCCATGCGCATCCCGAACTCGGTTTCGAGGAAGACCGCACGTCCGATATCGTCGCGGAGAAACTGGAAGATTTCGGCCTGGAGGTGCATCGCGGCCTGGGAAAGACCGGCGTGGTCGGATCGCTGCGCGTCGGCAACAGCCCCAAGACGATCGGCCTGCGCGCCGACATGGACGCACTGCCGATCATCGAAGGCAATACCTTCGACCACAAGTCGCGGTACGAGGGGAAGATGCATGCCTGCGGCCATGACGGCCACACCACGATGTTGCTGGGGGCGGCGCGTTATCTATCGGAGACGCAAAATTTCAACGGCTGCGTCCATTTCATCTTCCAGCCGGCGGAAGAAGGGCTCGGAGGGGCCAAGGCGATGGTCGAGGAGGGCCTGTTCGAGCAGTTCCCGATGGAAGCCGTGTTCGGCATGCATAACTCGCCGGGCCTGCCGACCGGAAAATTCGCCATTCGCCCGGGGCCGATGATGGCCGGCGGGGCCTTCTTCGATATCCGCATCACCGGCAACGGCGCACATGCCGCCCGGCCGGAATCGGGCACCGATCCCGTCGTCATCGCGGCGCAGATCACCATGGCGCTGCAGAGCATCGTGTCGCGCAACGTCAACCCGGTCGATACCGCGGTCGTCAGCATCACGCAGATCCACGGCGGCGACGCCTATAACGTGATCCCCCACACCGCCAGCCTGAGCGGCACCGTCCGCGTCTTCCGGCGCGAGACCATGCAACTGGTCGAGGACCGCATGCGCGCGATCGCCGACGGTCTCGTCGCAGGGTTCGGGGCGACCGTCGAGGTCGACTACCGCGAAGTCTTCCTGCCGTTGGTCAATACGCCAGACGAAACCGAATTCGCGGCCGATATCGCCGCCGGCATTGTCGGCGACGACAACGTCAACCGGAACCGCTCGCTGATCATGGCGTCGGAGGATTTCAGCTACATGCTGGATGCCTGCCCCGGCGCCTATATCAACATCGGCAACGGCGACGGCGAAGGAACCTGCATGGTCCATAACCCGGGCTACGACTTCAACGACGAAATTCTGTCGCTCGGCGCGAGCTATTGGTCGCGGCTGGTCGAGACCCGCTTGGCGAAAGAGCCGCTTTAGGGCGAGATTTTCACTTCGACGGACCCGAATACCGCTGAAACCCGGCCGTTCACGCTTGAGTTAACGGGCCAGAACGCCGTTTATTCCTTAATCTTTTGATGGCACACTGTGCCCTTCGAGTGGTGCGGCATTCTTGCAAGGAAAGTCTGGAGCATGAGTTCAACGATCGAAGAAGGCGGATTCTCCCGCATCCTGCACGCAGGCCTGTGGCTCACCATCCTGGTGATCGCCTTCTTTATGCAGGTCATACCCTTCCTGCTGGTGCTGACGATGATCAACCTGGCCGTCGGCATCACCTCGGGCGTCGCGCTGGTCATCATTCCGGCGGCCGCCTTCGGGATGCTTTCCTTCGCCTGTTGGATCGCCACCCAGCGCACCAAGAACCGGTTGCCGCCGCCGATGCGTCACGAACAGGTTTTCATTTCCCCGACCGGCAACCAGAACGGCGACATGAGCGCCACCCGCGTTCACGCCTGCCTGCTGCCGCATTTCAAGAAATGGCGATGGCGCGTCTAGTCCTTTCGCCGGCAGCCACGCCTCAGGCGACCTTCGCGATCACCTCGTCGGCGAATGCCTCCATCCGCGCGATGGTGCGTTCGAAGGACCGGCTCTGGAAATTGAGCATCAGGTGTCGCACGCCCATCGCGCCGAATGCATCTATATCGTCCAGCAATTCGGCGGCCGTGCCCGTGAAGGCATGGCGTTTGCCGGTATCCGTCGTCATCGCGTCCGCGCCGTAGGTCCAGTTCGCGCTGTAGGCCAGGTCGATCTCGCTTGGATCACGTCCCTGCGCATCCGCCGCTTTGTGCAATCGGCCAAGCGCCGCGGCGTAGCGTTCCCGCGTGTCGAGCGGATGCCTCGGATTACTGCCGATCGGGAACCAGCCGTCGCCCAGGGACGCCGTCCGCCGCAGGGCCGGCCCGCTCTCGCCGCCGATCCAGACCGGCGGATGCGGATCCTGGACCGGTAGGGGCAACGCGGAGACATTGTCGAACCGGGCATAGGCCCCGTCATATGACGGCTCGCCGTTGCACCAGATTTCCTTGAAGACGCGCAGATATTCGTCGGCGACGCGGCCGCGCTCATCGAAAGGCGGCGCGCCCACGGCCTCGAACTCCTCGCGCATCCACCCGACGCCGCAGCCGACGGTGATACGCCCGTTCGACAGCACGTCCGCCGTGGCCAGCATCCGGGCGACCAGCACCGGGTTCCGGTAGGGCACAACCATCACCGCCGTGACCAGCCTCAGCGTCTCGCTGACCCCGGCCAGGAAGGCCAGCATCGAGACCTGCTCCAGCGCCTCGCCGAACCGGCCGCCGGCCCAGTCGCCGCCTTCGCTGTAGGGATAACGCGATTCGACATCCTTCGGCACGACGATGTGGTCGTTGACCGTGGCATAGGCAAAGCCGAGCGCTTCGCCCTTCTCGATGATCGCCTTGATGCTCTCCCGCGTGGCCAGCGGCCCCCGCGTCGGTACCGTGAAACCGAACTGCATGCGACCCGCCTGCCTATCGAATCCGGCCGCTGAACCGCTCGTTCTGGCTACCCCGGTTCTTCAAACGCGGCGAGTGATTGGTGCGGATATCCTTCACGCCCTTTTCGTAGGCCGCGACCTGCAGCAATTCGAGATCCTCATCCGGATCAACGCTCTCGAACCAGTAGGGCGTCCCGCGCGGCGTCACGATCCCTTCATGCGCACCGAACTCGGAAATGACGTCGGTGTCGCTGCTGTAGAACCGCGCGCGGCCCTTCAGCACCATCCAAAAGGTATCGACCGCGGCATGACTGTGCAGGTTGTTGTCGCCGCCTTCGCGGACGATCTGTACCGCGCCCTTCACCAGATCGGTCTGCGCGAGCCGCATGATTCCCTTGGGGGCCGTGACCTCCGGGCGCTCATACTTGAACATCTGCACCTTCTTGGCGCGCGCCACCGGCGGATCGGCCGGACCTTCCGTTTCCCCGGCCAGCGGTTTTTGAGCGGTCGTCGTATCCATCGTCATCGATCTTCCTCCTTCCGCTATTTCCGTTGAGTTCCCTTCCCCTACCGGTAGCCGCCGCCACCGGTCACCATCACCGTATCGGCGACCATGAATTCGCAAGCGTCGGAGCAAAGGAACTGCACCAACTCGCCGATCTCATCGGCCTGCCCCGCGCGTTTCAGCGGAACATTCGAGACCGCTGCGTCGAACATGCCCTCTTCGTTGATGTCCTGAAACGCGGTATCCACGATCGCGGGCGAAACCGACAGAATCCGGATTCCCTGATCGGCGAACTCGCGCGCTGCGCCCATCGTCAGCGTGTTGACCGCGCCTTTCGACGACGCATAGTGCGGCGACTTCGCCGGGCCGCCGCCCTTCGCCGCGGTGCTCGCCACGTTCACGATGACGCCGAAGCCCTTCTCCAGCATATGCGGGATGACCTCCTGCATGCCGTAGAAAGTGCCTTTGACGTTGAGGTCGTAAGTCTTGTCCCAAAGCTCGTCGTCGATCTCGAGGAACTTGGCGCGGCGGATCGCGGACCCGGCGGAGTTGAACAGGAAATGAACCTGGCCGAATTTCTCGACGGCGGCGGCGACCATCTTCTTGACGTCGGCGCGCTGCGTGACGTCGACGAAGACCGCGGCGCCCGTGCCGCCGGCCGCGTCGACCGCGCTTGCCGCTTGGTTCGCCGCCTGCTCATTGATGTCGGCGCAGACTACGTTTGCGCCTTCGCGCCCAAAAATCTTTGCCGTCGCCAGGCCGATTCCACTGCCCGCGCCGGTGATAACGATCGTCTTTCCCTTGAAATAGTCAGGCGTCTTCGGCATCCGCTCCTCCCGCGATGGCTTGGCCGGATCGGCAACCGGCCTTTTCGCCAGTCTAGCAGCGTGCACGGAAGCGCGCTATTTCGGGCGTCAAACTGCAACGGATCCCGGGAGATTTTGCAGCTCGTCCCTAATATTTTGCGTTTCGTCCGCAATCATGGGCGGGGAATTGGCAGAAGGTCTTGCGCTTTTTAGGGTCCTTCCACACGGCGGTACTACGCCGGTGAAACAGCCCGTTGCAGCCGCAACCGACCACCAGGAGGATTCTATGAAAGCACTTTCAACAGCCATTGCAGCCGGATTAATGCTGGCGCTTAGCGCCGGCGCCGCGATCGCAAAAACCGCCGCCGAACTGAACGACCTCGAAACCGCGCATGTCGCATACACTGCCGGCAACATCGATATTCGGTATGCCCATTTGGCGCTGGCGATTTCAAATAGCCCGGAAGTTCGTGAGTTTGCAAAAACGATGATCCGCGACCACACCGCGGTCAACGACCAAGCGCTCGGATTGCTCAAGAAGCTCAACGCCAAGGCCCAGGACAATTTCCTGAGTCAATCGCTCACCGAAGGATCGCACAAGCTGATCGACGAGATGAGCCAGCTGCGTGGCAAGGCGTTCGACCGTCGTTATGCCGAGAACGAACTTGCATATCATAAGGCGGTCAACGAACTGGTCGAGAAGACCTTTATCCCGAACATCGAGAACCCGGAGGTGAAGGATCTTTTCAAGGCCGCTCTCAAAACCTTTAAGGTCCACGAAGGCCACGCCGAAATGATGGTCAAGAAACTGAAATAATGCGCAATTCGGTTTACGAAATGGCCCGGCCAGCGTTCATGATGGCAATCGCCATCATGGCGCTGGTCTTCGGCGTCAGTTCTCCAGTCCAGCCAGCGGATAATCGGGTCACCGCGCGCCCCGCGACGGAACACACCGTAGAAATTCGGGATTTCGCATTCGTCCCTGCGACATTACGGGTTCGGCCTGGCGATCGCATCACCTGGATCAATCGCGACATCGCCCCACACACGGTCACCGCGACCGATGAGAGTTGGGATTCGGGTGAAATGGCCCAGGGCGCAACCTACACCCATACCGTCAAGGCAGATCAAACGAACAGTTACTTCTGCCGCTTCCATCCCAGCATGTCGGCCAAGCTCGATATTCGGCGCGACTGAAACATCATGCCGCCCGGCAGCCAACTGTCACCAGAGCGCCGGCTTCATCACCATCAACGCAAAGACCGCCATCAGACTGACGAAGGCGGGCCAACCCAGAATGAACCAGAGACGTACCGCCTTGTCATAATCGGTGGGTAACGGCTCGCCCCTCACGACCGCGTCCGTGGCGAGGCCGCGCATTCGGTACTGCAGTCGAACGACCTTCAGCCAGCACAGTCCGGCAACGCCGTAGAGCGCATAGGTCAGGACGAGCCAGCTCTCGAACGGGTCGAACCCCGCCATATTGATCAGGACGAAGCCGGTCACCGGCTGCACGACGCCGGACGTCGCGGTGAACAACCAATCCGCCAGCACCGTGTTGCGCGTCGCGGCGGCGACCACCGACACATCGCCCCGGAGATGGGTCATCAGCATGTGGAAGGCGGTGCCGAGGCCGGTGCCGAACAGGACCGTGGCGCTCAGGATATGCAGCCATTTGATCCAGAGATAAGGGTCGCTCACCGTTCCTCTTCCAAGACGCGATGCACCAGGATCAAAGCGATGATCGGCACATTCTTCAACAACACGCCGAACGGGTCGCCCCATAGGGCCGGCGCCAATATCGTCAGGATCACCGTGTAGCCGATCACCATCGCGAACTGCACCATCGCCATCATGCGAAGACGCCAGCCGGCGAACAACGCGGCGGCAATGGCGAGGTCGGCGAGGCTCGCCGCGATCGCGACGGCGGTCGCGAGAAACTCATTGGATATCAGCGGATTCAATACCGAGATGAAGAACCCGGTCCCGGCGAACAGGCCGAGCAGTCCCGACACCAGCCACAATAGCGCCAGACTCAACCGCACGACCGGGCGAAGCAAATAGAGCCGGGCGTGCCATAGGTCCTGCGTCTCCGATGGCCGGGACGCCAGGATCTCGGTCAAGGAACGAGGAGCCACGCCGGTGGCGGCGGCAAAACTCTCCGCGTCACCGGTCAACCGTGTCTTGAACTGCGCCAAGGAGGTGGTGTTGATCGGGTCGAGCTTGCAGATGTCCCCGAGCCGCGCCAACACCTTTGCAACCCCATCCGGCACGGACAAGATGGCCTTGGCGGGAAGCCCAAGCCAGCGACGATAGGCCTGCACGGCGGCCGTAAGGTCCAGCCGTTCCGGTCCCGCGGGCTCCAGGATCGCTTTGCTGGCGGTGCCGGTCTGCAACAGCCGGACGATGCCTTGCGCCAGATCGTCCTTGTGAATGACATCCAACGGCGTCGCGCCGTCGCCGATGACGGGCGTGACCATCGGGAAGGCGGCAATCGCCCGCAGCATCGAAGTGCCGCCATAGGAACCATCCCCCACCACGATTGCGGGCCGCAAGACCGTCCAGTCCAAATCGCGTTCCATTAGACCCGCATCGCCCTCTTTCTTCGACCGGGCGAACACCGTCTCCCCTTCGTCCACGCCCACGGCGGAAATCTGGATGACACGCCGGACGCCACCATCTTCGCAGGAAGCGAACAAGGCGTCCGGCGCCCGAACATGGACGGCAAACGCATCGACGGCACGGCGGGGCTGCAATACGCCGGCGGCGTTCACGACCGCGTCGACATCGTCGAGCGCCGTCTTCCAGGAACCGGGGACGCCAGCCGCGTCATCGCACAAGTCGGCGGACAGGGTTTCGGCGGACGGGAAACGGCTCTTGAACTTTTCCGGGCCGCGGACCACGGCCCGCACCGCAATGCCCGCGCGCAACAGCGCGGCGACCACAGCCGAACCGATAAACCCGTTAGCGCCGAGGACGAGAACGCGCATGAGACCCCGTGGGACGAAGACAGGACGGGAGGATCATACAGCCACCGACGGCAATATGCATGGGATGTTGACCGGCCCGACGGGCCGGCGGCTGAACTAAGGCCGCTATCCGGCGCCGCCGGCGATCTCGACGAGTTCGATTTCGAAGGTCAAGTCCTCGCCCGCGAGCGGATGATTGCCGTCGAGCGTGACCGACGCGTCATCGATCGCAATGATCGTGACGATCAACGTATGACCATCCTGCGTCTGCGCCTGAAGTTGGTTGCCGACGACCAGTTCTACCTCCGTCGGCAACGCCGAGCGGTCGACGGTTTCGATGGCTTCCGGCTGACGCGGCCCATAACCATCCGCAGCGGCGATTTCCACCGTGGCGGTGTCGCCGACCGCCATGCCGACGACCGAGGTTTCCAGTTTCGGGATGATCGTGTTTTCACCGATCTTGAACTGCAACGGGTCTTGCCCTCGGGACGATCCGAACTCGGTTCCGTCCTTCAGTTTGCCGGTGTAATGCAGATGAACGGTATCACCGACCGCTGCTTGTGCCATGGCATGTCTCCTTGTTCGTAGCGCGCATGGACCGCGCTTCCTCTGGCGACATACCGAACCTAGGTCGGCCGACAGATCGTTGGCCGTCAAAACGGCCGTGTATCGATTTCGCGACGGACCCTAACAGTGTTGCCGGGCCTCGGCAATCAAGGAAACACCCCGCCTACTCCGATGAGGATTGAGTGCCGATCCGTCTCAATCTAGGGCGTCGCCGATGATCTCGGCATTGTGCTCGCCCAGCTTTGGGGCGGAACGGGACAGCGGCGGCCGGCAGCCGTCGATGTTTATCGGCAGGCCCATGGTGCGGCAGTCGAGTCCCGGCGGCGATTGGATCATCCCGATCGCGGCGGTCTGTTCGTGCTCGTCTACCTCGTGCATGTTGTGGACCGGCGAACAGGGAATACCGGCCTCGGACAACGCGTCCAGCCATTCGCCCCGGGTCCGGGTCGCCATGATCTCCGCCACACCGGCCAACAAGACGTCACGGTTTTCGACGCGGGCCGCATTCGTCGTGTATCGCCGATCCTCCGCCCATTCGGGACGGCCCAACGCGGCCGCCAGTTTTGCGAACAAGCGGTCGTTGGCCGCCGCGACGACCAAGGGACCGTTCTTCGTCTCGAAGGCCTGGAAAACGATGAGCTGATTGCTGCCCGTCGGATGGCGCGGCGGTAGTTTTCCGGTCACGCTGTAGCGGGAAAACGCCACCGTCAGCCAGCCGAGCGCGGTTTCGAACAAAGACGTATCGACATCGCATCCGCGCCCCGTTCGCTCCCGCTGCGCCAATGCGGCAAGAATGCCGATCGAGGACCACATGGCGGTTCCCTGATCGAGAATCTGCGTACCCATACGCACCGGTGGGCCGCCATCCTCGCCGCTTTGGAACATCAGTCCCGAGAAAGCCTGCACGATCGGCTCGTAGCCCGGACGCATCTTCATTGGCCCCGTGCTGCCGTAAGCCCAGAGCGCACAGACGATCAAGCGCGGGCACCGCGCGCGCAAGGCCTCGCCGGTCAATCCCAGTTCCTCCGCAACGCCGGGCCGCAGGTTCTGCACCATGACATCGGCCTGCCCGAGATAGTCCTTGAGCCAGTCAAGATGCCGCGCGTCCTTCAGGTTGAGCGTGATCGACCGCTTGTTCTGATTGACCGCATGGAAGGAGGCCGAGGATTCATCGACGAAGGGCGGCCCCCAGCCGCGCGCATCGTCGCCTTTCTCCGGCCGTTCGACCTTGACCACGTCCGCGCCCAGCATGCCGAGAATCTGCCCGGTCAACGGCCCGGCAAAATTCTGGCCCAATTCAACAACCTTGACCCCGTCGAGCGGTAAACTCATGGCCTCCCCCTGTCGTCACACCTGGCGGGAAAGCGAGTCGAACCGCACGACAGGCCCCCGGCGAACGCATAGCCTAGAGCGTTACCGCGAGCCCGGGCAAATCGACGGTGGATTGGCGATCAGGCGCGGCCGCCCAACCCGAAGATGCCGTAGATCGCGACGACGGTTCCGGCAAAGGAAAGCAGCCCGGCAACCGCCAAGGCAACCCAGTCCACGCCGCCGAAAAAGTTGTGGAACGTCGCCTGTGTCAGGAAAGGCGCGATCACCATAACGGCGATACCGACCACTAGGCCGGTCCGAATACCGGCCGACGCCGCCTTGCCGCGAAAGCCGCGCCGGCGGGCAACGGCAATCACGAAGAGCAGCAGCAATACGCCGATGGTCACGCTCGCGGCCCACAACACCGGGGCGCCGATCAGTTCCTCCAGGATCGCCCATAGTGTGGTTGGAGTAATGTCCTTCATCGCATCCTCCCTCAGGCGAGGCCGCGGAGCATCGCGGTATAGGTCGCCTTCAACACCTTTTCCTTGATCACCCACGGCAGCCAGTGCTCGGTCAACGGATCGATGAACGGAAAAGACGGCGTCATGCGGTTCTCGTAATCGAACTCCACCAGCATCGCCTGACCGATCTTCGTGATCAGCGGACAAGAGGTGTAACCGTTATAGACCGCGGTGCCCTCCTTGCCGCCGATGGCGGCGACGACGTGATCGACAGCCACTGGGGTCTGCCATTTGACGCTTGCCGCGGTCTTCCCTTTCGGCACGCCGTTGATATCACCGACGCCGAACACATTCGGAAACCGCTGATGACGAAGCGACTTCTTGTCCACTTCGATCCAGCCGTCCGCAGCGAACTTGCCGCTCTGCCACGGCAACGGACTGTTGCGCACCGCGGCGGGCGCGCGCATCGGCGGGATCAGATTGATGAAGTCCCACTTCAGTTCGACCGGCCCCGTCGGCGTTTGATAGGTGGCGATGTGTTTCGCCGGGTCGATCTTGGTCAACACATGGCTGAAGTTGATCTTGAATTCCTGCCGTTCGAAAAGCTCCAGCAGCTTCGTGTTGACCGGCGGGACGCTGAACAGGGTCTTGCTGTGCGCGTTGTAGATGACTTCGGTCTTCGAGCGCATTTCAGCCCGCCGCAGATGATCGTCCGCCAGGAAGGTCTGCTTGATCGGGGCACCGGCGCATTTCATCTCGGTCTCGGGCCGCCCGAACAGGCCGACGCCGCCGGTCTCCATGAATCCCTGCAATGCCTGCCACGATGCCGCCGCCGCGGTCGCGCCCGCATAGACGCTGGCGATCCCTTCACGCCCGATCAACGAACGCTCCATCCCTTCGACCGCGCCGTAGTCCAACACCAGGCCCGTGGTGACAACGAGGAAGTCGTAGGGCAGAACCGTCCCCTTCTCCGTCACCACCTTATTCGCCACGGGGTCGAATTCCGCCACGCGGTCCTGCACCCATTGGGCACCGGACGACAGGTAATCCGCCGTCTTCAGCGTGACATATTCCGCCGGCTTGAGACCCGCACCGACCAGGGTGAACCCCGGTTGGTAGAAATGCTCGGCCCGCGGCTCGACGACGATGATCTCCGCGCCCTCGAGTCTGCGCGACAACCGTGCCGCGGTGGCCAATCCTGCGGCACCACCGCCAGCGACCACGACACGCGCCTTGGTTTGAACCGGCGCGGCCCGTCCGTCGGATGGCGCGAGCGCGGCAATTCCCATGCCGCCGACCGCCGCCATGAAGGCCCGCCGGTCGACCGCAACTCCATCTTCGAGAAAGTCCTTGGACATTTTATCCCCTCTTCCTGCGCCGAGGGGAAAGTACCACCGGGGGTTATGCGTCGGATTGAGCTATCTCAAGGTCCGGATCATGGGATACGTGATGGGCCGATTCCAATAGCGGTCCCCATCACCGCCGCATCCGGGCAGTTCACAACCTTTCGGAATCCGGATCTTTGAATCGCCCGCTCCAAACCCAAGTCAACGCGTCGCGATGCCGTGGACTAATACGGCTTCGTGCCGCGAACGACGGTGCGGTGCAGCACCCGCGGGTATTTGTCCATCTCGAAATCGGCGGCCGCACGATGCAACAGACAGCGGTTGTCCCACATCACGACCTGTCCCTTTTTCCAATAATGCGTGTATTGAAAACGGGGATGCGTCGCAAAATCAAGGAGTTGGTACAACAGCGCGCGGCCTTCGCCGACCGCCATTCCTTCGATATGAGATGTATGAGTACCGATGTAGAGCATTTTTCGGCCGGTACCGGGGTGCGTGCGTACCATGGGGTGCGTGACGGGCGGACGCTCTTTCTTTTGTTGTTCGGTCGCCGGCCGATTGAAAGTGTTGTTGCGACTGGCCTCCCAACTATGAACCGCGCGCAATCCGTCGATCCTTTCTTTCGTCTCCTCCGGTAACGCCTCATACGCCAATTGCATATTCGCGAATTGCGTACCGCCCCCTTCGGGCGGCACCTCGATCGCATGCAGGATCGTCGAGAGCGATGGAATCTCGTGATACGACTTGTCGGTGTGCCAGAAGAAATTGCCGCTGCTGCGGGGCGTCTTGGTGGGTTTTCCCTCCGGGTCCAGATTGGACACAAGGTGCACGTCGCCAAACGTTTTTCCGTCATAGTTGCGGGCCACGTGCTGCTCCACATCGCCGAACCGCATTGTAAAGGCGACTTGCGCATCCTTGCTCAATGTCTGGTCGGGAAAGATGAGGATCTGGTGCGCGTTCAGTGCATCCAAGATCGCGTCGCGGGTTGAGTCATCGAATGGCCGGGAGAGGTCGATGCCGCCAATCTCCGCCGCCATCACCCGGCCCACGGGGTTAACGGTGAACGGCGATACCGGTCCCTCGGCATGGGTCCCGCTGCCCGTGATGTCTGTTGCACTCATTGCCAACCTCCGTCTGTCGCTTAGCAGTGCTGCGCAATCAATTTTGACCGCGCTGCCGTCCGAGAGCAAATCGTCACCCACCGCGCCGCTGCATCGTTGAGAGGTTTGAAAAATCCATAGGGTCGGACAAGAACGACCGATTTTGTTCGTCCTCGCCGAGCCGGTAGAATGACCACGATTTGAAGAGGACGGCCATTTAGAGGGTAGAGCGGTGACACTGGAGATCGTTCCCACCGGCGCAAAACTTGGCGCAGAAATTCGCGGCATCGATCCGTCTGCAGAGCTCGATCCCGAGACACAAGGAAGACTTCGCGCGGCCCTATCGGACCACTTGGTCCTGTTGTTTCGCGGTCGATCCCTCGCGGTAGACGCCCAGATCCGGTTCGCACAGAACTTCGGCGACCTCGGCGCAATCGCCGACACCTTGCTTGGCCTGGGCAAACGCGATCATCAGCCGGATGAAATCCCAGAATGCGTGAGCGTCATCTCGAATATCGAGATCGACGGTAAGAAGATCGGCGGCCTCGGCGACGGCGAGTGTTTCTGGCATACCGACAGCGGTTTCACCGAAACGCCGCCGTCGGCCAGTGTACTGCATTCGGTCGAACTACCGGCCGACGGGGGCAATACGGCATTCCTCGATATGATCGACGCGCTGGAGACGTTGCCGACAGACCTCCGCGCCCGGATTGAAGGGCAACGAATCCGTCACTCTCAGGTGTATGACAGTACCGGGAAAAAACGGCCCGCCTATGACGAAGTCAGCGACATCACGCAGGCGCCCGGACCGGAGCACCCGATCATCCGTACGATTCCCGAAACCGGGCAGCAATGCCTCTATCTCGGCCGCCGGCTAAGCGCCTATGTCGTCGGCCTTTCGGTCGAGGAGAGCGAAGCGCTGTTGGACGCCTTATGGGAGCATACGGTGCAGGACAACAGAATCTGGTCGCACGCATGGGCACTCGGCGACACACTGGTCTGGGACAACCGGATCACGATGCATCACCGCGATCCGTTCGACCCGGCGGATCACCGCCGCCTGCACAAGGTGCAGGTCGCAGGCGAACGACCGGTATAGCCCCCTGCTATTTTTGACTAAGGCTGCCGCTTCCTCGCGGATCATCGCGGCGGCCTTCTCCGCGATCATGATCGCCGGCGCATTCCTGTTGCCGGTCGTTACCGTCGGCATCACCGACGCGTCGACCACCGGCAACCGAGATATTGCAATCGACCGGCTTGATTTCAGGGAGAGGCGGATTGCGACTTTCGATCTGCGTATGCTTCATGTCGCTCTGCGCCCCTGCATATGTTCCAGATCCTAACCTTTAGGCCGCTCACTTTCCGCGTGATCGCACAAAGCCGGAGCCGCGCCACAGAGAAAGGTTTCGACAGCCTGCTCGACGGTCTTCTTGACTAGCCTTTTTGTCGGTTTGCGGAGTGAGAGGACCGTGGCGAGATGAAGATCGCCTCGGACCGCACCCACAAATTGTTCCGCGGCGAGTTGCGGATCATCGACATTGAGCACACCCCGCTTCTTCTGTTCCCGGAAGAAATCGGAAAGGTGGCTGCTGGCTCGACCGGGACCGTTGGCGAAGAATGTCTGCGCCAGCTCGGGAAAATGCGGTGCCTCCGAGACCATGGTGCGATAAAGGGCGAGTCCATCCGGCGACAACAGAACGTTCAAGTATCCGATGCCCATGGTGACAAGCGTTTCTCTAATGTCGCCTGCGTCAAGCCGTGGCCGAAGAGCGGCGAGAACTCGATCTGAAACATTGGTCACGATTGCCGTAAACAAATCCTCTTTGCATGGAAAGTGGTTGTAGAGTGTGCGTTTCGAACCTCCGGTCCTAGCGAGCACCTGATCCATGCTTGCCCGTCCATAGCCTTCCGAAAAAAAGACTTCCGTCGCTGCCGCCAGAATTTCCGCGCGCTTGGCCGCTTGCCGCCGAGCGTGCCCGTCGAGGGCCGTGTTCAAAACTTTCCTCCATTTATTTTCTGTTGCCACTTGAAAGGTACTGTATCGTACCGTATCTGTAAATGGTACGATACAGTACCGTACCATACAAAGACAGAGGAGTTAGACATGACAACCCAAGCGAAGCAGGCAGCCCCTCAACATCCCCCCGTCGCATCCAAGGTTAATCATCTGCCGACGCCGACGGCCCTCAAAATTGAACCCGCGCGAAAGACAAAGGACGGCCTAGACCTCGAGGTTCACGTCCTCGCCGAACTGGTGCCGGGCCCCGGTCTGGTGAAGCGTGGTTACGTCAAGCCCAACATCCCAAGCTTTGGGGCCTTCGAACTTTACTGCGACGAGGGTGTCTCCATCGGCGGTTCCGATACCGCCCCGGCGCCGCTGTCCTATCTGGCCGCCGGGATCGCATTCTGCTTCTTAACGCACCTGAAAGGCTATGCGGACAGCGAGAAGCTGAAAGTTTCATCGATACGGATCGAACAGAGGATGAAGTTTCAGTCCCGGATTCCAGGCATGACAGTAGCCGCAGGCGACAGCAGCCATATGGAAGGACTGTCGAAGGGAGTTGAGACATTCGTTCTCATCGAGACCGAAGAACCGCCCGAAGTCATCGCGCGGATGGCCGAGGTTGCCGAGAAGGCATGCATGGCCGCGCAGACCGTCGTCAATGCCGTGCCTGCATCCACCACCATCATTAGCAACGGTCAGCGAATCTAGGGCCACGCAAAAAGACATTCCGTGCACATGGAGTATCCAAATGTCGACTTCCGGATTTGTCGTTCAACGCAACGGTCGAGAAACAACCGCCGAGGAATTAGCGCCACTCGCCTTTGCTGGCTATGCACATTTCACTGCTATGCAGGTTCGCGAGGGTCAGGTTCGCGGTCTTGACCTCCATCTGGAGCGGTTACGCGTTGCATCGCTCGAGTTGTTCGGTCAGGCGCTGCCTGACGATCAAATTCGGTCCTATCTACGCGAAGCGCTGAAGACCGGTCCGGCGAATCTCTCGTTGATAGCCACGGTGTACTCACCGGCCGGCGAATTCACGATGTCTGGGACCGATATCGCGCTCGAGGCGCTGGTCCGCACCGGGCCTCCTGCGTCCGGTCCGCAGGGACCGCTGAAACTGGCGACCTTTGAGTACGAACGATACCTTCCGGCCGTGAAGCATGTCGGCGAGGTGGCCAAGACGTTCTGCCTCCGTCAGGCGATCGAACAAGGCTTCGACGACGCCGCTTTCGTTGACCGTCAGGGCCGACTTAGCGAAGGGTCGATTTGGAATCTGGCTTTTTGGGACGGTACCGCTGTGGTTTGGCCCGACGCCGAGATTCTAGGTGGCACCACAATGGAGATTGTCCGCCGTCAACTGGAGCGCCTCGGTGTTCCACAACGCGTGCAGGCGATTACGCTTCCGGACTTGGCGACGGTTAGCGGGTGTGTGGTCATGAACTCGTGGACGCCGGGTGTGGCGGTAAATCGGATCGGCTCCGTGCCCTTGCCCGATGCCCCATCCTTTTTGGAGTTGCTCCACCGGGCCTATCAAGCCGAACCACTCACCTCACCGTGACCGGCGGTCCGATCGAAACCATAGGCTGCCCCCCAAAAGGATCACCACTGATGATTAAGCGAACGAACTATCTCGAGATCAATTCGAAGGCAATTGCTGATCTTGCTGCCGTTAACAAGCATGTCGCTTCAATCGATAAAAAACTGCGGGCACTTGTGGAGTTGCGAGTCTCCCAAATCAACGGGTGCGCCTATTGCGTCGACCTTCATTCGGAGCAAGCGAGGGCAGAAGGCGAAACCCGGCAGCGCCTCGATGGCATCGCCGTCTGGCGCGAATCTCCGCTCTTCGACGATAGCGAACGTGCCGCTCTTGCTTGGGCGGAAGCGGTAACACGCCTTCGCGGCACGAACGCGCCGGACGACATCTACGAAGGTCTGAAGTCCTACTATTCCGAGCGGCAGATCGTCGATTTGACGTTGATCATCTCGTTGATGAACGCGTGGAACCGCCTCGCGGTAGCGTTTCGGCACCTGCCCGATTTACGAAGGCCTTTGAGGCCGGTTTAGGCGTGAACACGTGCGTCACCGCCTATGTCGCAATACCGTTTTCCCGATGCGCGAGCGGACAGTGCCGAGACCAAAACCAATGACCGCTTCCGGCCATTCCCATCGGTCCGGCAAAGTAGTCGACCTTAGACGACCGCTCTAATATCTGCGGTCCGTCGCCAATCTAAGCCGCTGCATCCTCGCGGATCATCGCCGCGGCCTTCTCCGCGATCATGATCGTCGGCGCGTTCGTGTTGCCGGTGGTCACCGTCGGCATCACCGAAGCATCGACCACGCGCAGACCGCCGATGCCGTGCACCCGCAGCCGGGAATCGACCACCGCCATCGGGTCCTCGCCCATCTTGCAGGTGCCGACCGGGTGATAGATCGTCGTGCCCTGGCTTTGCGCGAATTCACGGACCTGGTCGATGGTGTCCATCGGCGTGCCGGGCCGCACTTCGCCTTCGGTGTAGTTCGCCATCGCCGGTGCGGCGAAGACCTTCCGCGTCTGCTCGATGCCCGCCTTCAGGACATGCAAATCGCTTTCCGCCGACAGGTAATTCGGACGGATGACCGGCGGTTCGAACGGGTCGGCGCTGCCCGCCATAATCGTCCCACGGCTTTCCGGCCGCGCCGGGCAGATCGCGACCGCCATGCCGGGCAAGCGCTCGAGCACGTTCTTGCGGTTCGGCTCGAAACTGACCGGGGCGAAGAGCAACTGCAGGTCGGGGCTACTCAACCCCTCGCGGCTGCGGGTGAACATCATCGCGCTGGTCGCGCCGAAGGTCAGCGCGCCGTCGCCGCGCAATACCCATCGGATCACCTCCGGCACGACGCGGGGAAACCGCGCCTGTTGATTCATCGACACCGCATTCTTAACCCGATGCGCGATACGGACGACATAATGATCCGACAGATTATCCCCGACGCCAGGCAGGTCGTGCAGCGTCTCGATACCGAGCGATTGCAAATGCGCCCCCGGCCCGATTCCCGACACTTGCAGAAGCTGCGGCGAATTGATCGCGCCGCCGCACACAATGACCTCCCGGTCGGCGCGCAGCTCCCGCATTTGCCCGCCTTGCCTAAAGGAGATGCCGACGGATTTCTTGCCTTCGAACAACAGCTTCGCCGCCATCGCGTCGGTTTCGATCTTGAGGTTCGGCCGCCCCTTCGCCGCCGCGAGAAACGTTTGCGCGGTCGACGCCCGGCGCCGGCCCATCCGCGTCATCTGCGAGTAGCCTACTCCCTCTTGCTGCGCGCCGTTGTAATCCGGCGTCAGTGGGAACCCGGCCTGCTGCGCCGCTTCCACGAAGACATCGGTCAGCGGCAAGATCGTCCGCGCCTCCTCCACCTTGAGTGGCCCACCCTTGCCTCGATAAGCGGAATCGCCACCTTCCAGAAAATCTTCGGACTTCCGGAAAAACGGCAGGATCTCGTCGTAGGACCAGCCCTTGCAGCCGCGCTGCGCCCAACCGTCATAGTCAGTGCGGTTGCCGCGCACGTATTGCATGCCGTTGATCGAACTGGACCCGCCCAGCACCTTGCCGCGCGGCCAGTGGATACGGCGGCCGCCGCTGCCGGGTTCGGGTTCGCTGCTGTACATCCAGTTGATGGACTTGTTGTACAGAAGCGTACGCACGCCGGCGGGAATATGGATGAACGGGTTACGGTCTTTCGGGCCTGCCTCGAGCAAGACGACGTTGGCGCCGTCCTCGCTGAGACGGTTGGCCATAACGCAGCCGGCCGACCCCGCGCCGACGACGATATAGTCGATACCCATGATGCTTCAGTCTCCGACAAACGATAGAAGACCAAAACTGTATCGCTAACGCCGGATCGGCGACAAATCAGGCCGGATCAACCGCCCTCGAGCTTAGGAATGAAGAAGACCTCGCTGCCTTCATGAACCGGCTGGATGTAGGTGCCGGATTCATGAATCTCGCCGTCGATGGCGACGGTCGTCTCCTCTTCCAGATGTTCGGCCAGACCCGGGTACTGCGCATCCAGCGCCTTGATGACGCCGCGCAGGTTCCGGGCCTGAATCTCGAACTCTTTCTTGCCGCCTGTATACAGGTGGCTCAATCCATCGGTGAAAACGACGCGTACCGTGACGTCGCCATCCATGACCTAAAGCTCGCCCCCTTCACGATGGTCGAGCGCTTCCAGCAGTTTCGGCGGTGACATCGGCAACGAGTCCATCCGCCGCCCGGTGGCGTCGGCGATCGCGTTCGCGATGGCCGCCATGGTCGGGCAGATGTTGACCTCGCCGACGCCCTTCACGCCGAACGGATGGTTCGGGTTCGGCACCTCGACGACGACCGTCTCGATGTAGGGCAAATCCGAGGCGACGGGGACGCGATAGTCGAGGAAGCCCGGGTTGGAGAGCCGGCCCTTGTCGTCGTAGATGTATTCCTCGTTCAGCGCCCAGCCGATGCCCTGGACGACACCGCCCTGCATCTGGCCCTCGACATACCCTTTATGGATCGCCCGACCCGCATCCTGCGCGCAGACGGCCCGCAGGATCGTGACCTTGCCGGTGTCCGGATCGACCTCGACATCGATGAACTGGGTCGCGAAGCCCGGCGCTTGACCGCCCGCGGCGACCGAATTCGACGTGCCGATCGGCCCGCCCGTCGCGGCCGCCTTGGCCGCGATGTCCCCGATCGTCAACGGATCGAAGTCGCCGACATTGCTGCTGGCCGGACGGGCCTGCCCGTCCTCCCAGACCACGGCATCCACATCGACATCCCAGATGATCGCGGCGCGCGCCCGCAAATCCTCGATCACCTTCTCGCAGGCCCCGATCACCGCCATGCCGCTGGCATAGGTCACCCGAGACCCGCCGGTGACATGTGTGTAGGGTACCGACGTGGTGTCGTTCACCGTGGCGCGAACCTGGTCGTATTCGATACCGAGCGTCTCGGCCGCCATGATCGCCATGGAGGCGCGCGACCCGCCAATATCCGGGCTGCCCGTGGCGACGACCACGGTGCCGTCCGCGTTCACATAGACGGTCGCGCCGGATTCGCCGGCGCCGTTGAACCAATACCCCGACGCAACGCCGCGGCCCTGGTTCGGCCCTAGCTTCTCCTTGTAGCCGGAATGTTCCAGGATCGCCTCGACGGTTTCGGCATACCCTTCGTGGGCGAGCTTCGGCCCCGCGATGGTCTGCGTGCCGATATGCGCGGCATTCTTGTGCCGGAACTCAAGCGGATCCATGCCGATCTTCTTGGCCAGGATATCCAGAGCACTTTCCGCCGCGAAGTTCGAGATCGGCGATCCCGGCGCACGGTATGCCGCCGCCTTCGGCCGGTTCGACACGACATCGAAGCCTTCGGTGTGCTGGTTCGGAATGTCATAGGGCGCGAAAGCGCACATGCAGGCGTTCATGACCGGAGAGCCGGGGAAGGCGCCCGACTGGAACTTGAAGATACCCTGCGCCGCCGTGATCGTGCCATCCTTCTTGGCGCCGACCTTGACCCACATCGACGACCCGGAGGTTGGGCCGGTCGCCCGGAACACTTCGTCGCGCGACATGGCGAGCCGGACCGGCGCGCCAGCCTTCTTCGACAGCACCATCGCCACCGGCTCGACATACACAACCGTCTTGCCGCCGAAGCCCCCGCCGATTTCGGCCGGGTTGACCTTCAGGTTGCCGAGCTTCATGCCGACGATCTTTGCCGTCAGGTTGCGCACCACGAAATGGCCCTGGCTCGCGCTCCACAGCTCGCCCTGGCCGTCCGGATCGTAGCGGGCGAGACAGGCATGCGGTTCGATATAGGCCTGATGCACCGGCTTGGTCTTGAACTCATGCTCGACGATCTCGTCCGCTTCCGCGAAACCGGCTTCGATGTCGCCGATCTCGAAGGTGACGTTGCGTGCCACGTTGGACGGCTTGGTCGGGGCCGGCTCGACGCCGCGCGTGATCATGTCTTCGAACAACAAGGGTGCGTCCGGCGCCATCGCTTCATCGACATCGATGACATGCGGCAGGACTTCATAGTCGACTTCGATCAACGAGATCGCCTCGTTCGCGATCGCCGCACTCGTAGCCGCGACGGCGGCGACGGCGTGACCGTCATACATCGCCTTTTCCCGGGCCATGATGTTCCGGGTGATATGCCAGAAATTGACCTGGACGCGGGCCGGGCCCACATAGGCGAAATTCTGATCCGGGAAATCCTCGGCGGTCATTACCGCCTTGACGCCCGGCAGCGCCTCGGCCTTGGAGGTATCGATCGACTTGATGAGCGCATGCGCGTGCGGGCTGCGAAGGATCTTGCCGTGCAACATGCCGGGAAGGTTGAAATCATTGCCGAACTTGGCAACGCCGGTAACCTTCGGTACACCGTCCGGACGAACGGGATTGGTGCCGACAAACTTATATGGACTCTTAACTTCGTTCATTAGAAGACCCTTTCACAGCGGCGCGCTTTTCCCAAACTCCGATGCATTTTCAGAGGAAACCGGGCAACGGCGCTGACCGCTCTCACCCGTTCGACCGCGACACGCCCGAAGGCGCCCGACCCGGCCGAAGGAGATGGATTGATTCGCTTAACCCCAAGTCTAGCGTCGCGGGAAATATGGACGCAAGTTGTAATACCATGACGCCGGTAACGGGACGCCATCAGATAATTGATTTAGCCTTGAGATCCGCGATTTCCACCTCGCTTAATCCCAAGAATCGGCGATAAACGGCCTCGTTGTCCCCGCCCAGCACCGGGCCGGGCCGATGAACCGCCCCAGGGGTCCGCGAAAATCGCGGAGTGACGCCCTGCATGCGCAATTCACCCAATTCCGGATCGGCGACCCGGACGAGCATACCCGAGGCCTGGACCTGCGGGTCGGCGAACAGATCGTCGATGGTGCGCACCCGGGCCGCGCTCACCGCGGCAGCATCGAGGACGGCGCAGGCGTCATCCGCATCATGCGCTGCAAACCACTCCCCGATAATGGCGTCGAGGTCATCGTGATTCGCGAGCCGGTCGGTGTTGGCGGCGAACCGCGAGTCTTCGATCAGGTCGGGCCGTCCGATCGCCCCGGCGAGCCGCTCGAAAACGGTCTGGGTGCTGGCCGCCAGCGTGCACCATTGGCCGTCACGCGTCCGGTACACATTGCCCGGTGCGGCGTAGGGATTGCGATTGCCTGTCCGCTGCCGCACCTCGCCAAGCTGATCGTATTCGACCGCCAGGAAGTCGAGGATGCGGAACATCGATTCGAACAACGACACCGCGACGACCTGTCCCGGCGCATCCGGATTTTCCTTCCGCTCCAGCAAGGCGGTCAGGATACCGAGCGCGCCGAACAGTCCGGTCACGGAGTCTGCGATGGGATAACCGGCGTGGACCGGCGCGCCGTCGGCCGGGCCGCAGAGCGACAGGAAGCCGGACATGGCGTCGGCGACCCGTGCGAAACCGGGCTTCCCGGCATACGGTCCCTCCTGACCGAAGGCGCTGACCCGCAGGATCGTGAGTTTCGGGTTCGCCTTCCACAGCACCTCCGGTGACATCCCCCAGCGTTCCAACGTGCCGGGCCGGAAATTCTCGACCAGGACATCGCAGTCCGCCACCAGGCGCTTTACGAGGTTGACGCCCTCAGGGGTCCGCAGGTCCAAGGTGATGCCCTGCTTGTTCCGGTTGACCACCTTCGCCCAGAGCGAGACGCCATCCTTATGCGGCCGCAGCGCGCGCAGGCCGTCGCCCTTGCCCGGCATCTCGACCTTCAGCACCTCGGCGCCGAAATCGGCGAGCAGCCCGGCCGCCAGCGGCCCGGCGATGATGGTCGCCAGATCGAGGATACGGATATTCCGCAACGGTCCCTGCCGCTCCGGCTGCCCCTGTTGTTCGGATTCCATTGCGCCCTTCCCTGTTTCGCTTCGGCCCGGCGGCAGACTAACCGTCACACGCCGCATGCGATAGGCCCGGCCATCGGACAACACAGACTAGAATTCGTTAACGATATTGTTCCACTACGATTGTAAGAGTGATTCTCGCCGAACCCGGTGAGATGCTGTCGCCGCTGAGCACTCTTGGAGGAACGATTCGATGATATTCCGCCGCGTCTTGATGGAACTGGAAGCGAAGCTCACCCCCGACGGTCTATCGCCCGCCATTCGCGACGCCAGCGGCAAGCTCGAATACAAGCATTATGGCGACGGCAAACAGCGTCTGAAGTTCCGCTGCCGCGGGCTGGACCTGCCCGACGGCGAACGGCTGGAACTGATGTCCGAAGACACCCTGGTCGTGGTCCTCACGGTCGAAGACGGCCGGGTCTCCATCGACGAGGAAGAGGAAATCGCGGCGGAGTCGCCGCCGCTCGCGGTGGGAAACACGCTGACACTGCGCCGCAACGGCGAGTCCCTGCTGTCCGGCGTGATTTATCTGGATTGACCCAGGCCGCGATTTTGCCGTCGATCGGGGATTTGGCCTATAAAGGCCGCGATTACCCATCGCATTCCACGAGTGACGAGATACGCCCCATGCCCGAAGTCCTGCGCCAGCCCGTCACCGGGCCGTCCGCCTGGAAAGGCACCGATTTCATCAACGACGAGTCCTGGATCTTCCAACTTACCGACAACGACCTGCGGGAGTTGAACACCGCGACGCAGGCGCTGAAGGAGCGGGGCCTGAAACCGCTGGAGTTCACCAAAGCTGATTTTCCGTTGCCTACGCTCGGCCCGAAGATCGAGAAGGTCCTGCACGAAGTCGAGTATGGCCGCGGCTTCGTGCTGTTGCGCGGATTGAACGTCGACGACTACGATCTCGACACACTGAAGGTGCTGTATTGGGGTCTCGGCACCCATCTGGGCGAAATCATTTCCCAGAATTCGCAGGGCGACCTGCTCGGCGTGGTCACCGACTTCGAAAACGGTAGATACGCCGACGGTGGATATTACGAGGAGAACGTGCGCGGCCATCGGACAAACGCCTTCCTGCGACCGCACAGCGACAGTTCGGACGTGGTCGGCCTGATGTGCGTGCGCCCGGCAAAATCCGGCGGCTACAGCATGGTCAGCAACTCGATGGCGATCTACAACGAGATTCTCGCCACCCGGCCGGAATTCATCGAACCGCTGACGTCGGGATTCCACTTCGACCTGATCGGCAAGGGCACCAAGGCGATTGAGGTCAGTAACAGTAAAATCCCGGTTTACAGCTATTTCGAAGGCATTCTGAGTTGCCGCTTCAACAAGAAGCAGATCGAGCTGGGCGCGGATAAGGCTGGAATTCCGCTAACGCAACTGCAGCAGGATGCGATCGATTACGTACGCGAACTCTCGGTTCGGGAGGATTTCCTGCTGCACATGGATTTCAAACCGGGCGACATTCAGCTCCTGAACAACCATTGCACCCTGCATGCCCGCACCGCCTACGAAGATCATGACGATCCGGCAAAGAAGCGGTTTCTATTGCGGCTCTGGGTTAATGTACCGAATGGCAGGCCGCTCGCGCCGGAATTCGCCGACCGCCTGAACACCGGCGGAAGAGGCGGCGTCACCAAGCGCTACTGAGGCGCAAAACCATACAGACAGAGCGAGGAGGATAGGCAAATGGGAATTGGCGTCGGACTCGGTCTCGCGAATTTCCCGTTTTCGACCGTCGATGCTTTCTGGCGCTGGGTCGACCTCTGCGAAGATACCGGTATCGACTCGCTATGGCAGACCGACCGCGTGCTGTCCTCCCAACCTTTCCTCGATTGCATGAGCGTGATGGCCGCGCTGGCCGGCCGCACGCAACGACTCAAATTCGGCATGAACGTCGCCTCGGTGCCGCAGCGCGATCCCGTCGTGCTGGCGAAGGAATGCGCGACCATCGACGTGCTGAGCAACGGCCGCCTTCTGCCCGCCTTCGGCGTCGGCAGCAAGACCAATCCCTATTGGCGGGTGACCGGCAACGAATTCAAGGGCAGCGGCGCCAAGGCCGAGGAAGGCATGGAGATCATCGCCCGTCTGTGGAAGGAAGAGAATGTAACCTTCCACGGCAAATTCTATCAGGTGACCGACGCCACCATCTCACCCCGCCCGGTGCAGAAGAATCTGCCGCTGTGGATCGGCGGCTCCAGCAAGCCGGCGATCCGGCGCACCGCCCGGCTCGGGACCGGCTGGCAGGCCGGCAATGAAACCCCCGCGGAGGTCGGCCCGGTCGTCGCCGCGATCAAGGAAAAGGCGAAGGAGTACGGCCGCAGCATCGACGAGGATCACTTCGGCACCGGATTCCACTATCGCTTCGGGTCATGGGACGAAGAGATTTCCGGCCGGTATGCGGATTCCTACCGGCGGCGCGCGCCGAACAAGGATCCGCGCCACCATATGGCGATCGGCGGCGCGGAGGAGATCATCCACCGCATCAAGGAATTCGCGGATGCCGGCATCTACAAATTCATCCTCCGCCCGATCGGCAAGGACGACGACGAGATCACAGAGCAGACCCGACTGCTGTCCGAACACGTGATCCCCGCGGTGCAGGGCAAGGACGCCTTGTAAAAACCGACGACCGGCGCTTCGCCTACGCCAAGTGCTTTTTGAAGAATTCCATCGTGCGGTCCCAGGACAGCTTCGCCGCCGCCTCGTCGTAGCGCGGCGTCGAATTGTTGTGGAAGCCGTGCCGGGTGCCGGGATAGAGGTGCATCTGGAAGTCCACCTTGTTGGCCTTCAGCGCCGCCTCGTAGTCCGGCCGCGTGGCGTTCACCTTGGGATCGTTCTCCGCATAGTGGATCAGCATCGCCGCGTGGATCTTTTCGACATCCGCCGGTTTCGGCGCGCGGCCGTAATAGGGCGCGCCGGCATTGAGTTCCGTTCCCAACGTGACCGCCACATGATTGGTCGTCGCCCCGCCCCAACAGAAACCGGTCGTGCCCAGTTTGTTGGTCGACAGCTTGTGCCATTTCACGAAGCGGGCGCTGTTGACCATGTCCTGCTTCAGTTCCGACTGCTTGAGCTGCTTCTGCATCGCCCGGCCGTCGTCGTCGTTACCGGGATAGCCGCCGACCGGATACAACCCGTCCGGCGCGAGCGCCAAGAAACCCTCGGTCGCGGCCCGGCGCGCCACATCCTCGATATAGGGGTTCAGTCCGCGGTTCTCGTGGATCACCAGGACCGCAGGGAACGGCCCTTCGCCGCTCGGCGCCACCAGGTATCCGCGCATCGTGCCGGACGTGCCGCCCGGGGACGGATACTCCACGTAACGCGCCTTGATCCGTTTGTCGGTGAAGGAGATCGTCTGCGCCGCGGCGTAGTTCGGCAGCAGGCTTTGCGCCATCGCCAGGGCGGAGACGCCGCCGACCGTCAAAACTGCCGCCTTGCCGAAGAACTCCCGCCGATCGATCCGGCCATGACAATAGTCATCGTACAGATCGTAAACCCGCGGATCGATATCTTTTCCGGTCATCATCAACGCTCCCAGAGATAGAGTCTTGAGGCCCTCTCCCGATAATTGGACACGCTTACGGCCCGCCGTGCAGCAAAATTTTTCGTGAAGTTCTGGAATTCTCACCGGTACACGCGCAAAATCGAACGGTTCTATTTGAAATATCGTGCCGGAACAGGCAGACGCGCCGGATGCTTCCTGTCTCGTCCGGCCGGCAAACCCTTCATGGATCGACGCCAATGGCCCCAAATGACGCCATCGATACTTTGCAAATGATCGACACTCCCGCGGTCTGGCACGCGGCGGACCTTCGCGCGGACGAGTCCTGGATTTGGCGTCTGACGGACGACGACCTCGGGGAGATTGACCGCGCAATCGAAACGGCGCAACACAACGGCGTTCGCATGCCGGACATGCAACGCGCGGACTTCCCGTTGCCGACATTGGGTCCGCGGCTTGCCGCGGCCGCGCAAGATTTGGACGCGGGGCGCGGATGCCTGCTGATCAAGGGATTGGACGTCGCACGCTACGGCGTCGAGACGGCCCGCGACGTCTACTGGGGCATGGGCCAGTATCTCGGCACGGCAATGATCCAGAATGCCGCCGGCGACGTGATCGGCAATATCCGCGATTCCGGCCGCACCATCGGCGAAAAGAACGTGCGCGGCTACACCACGAAGAACCGCATGCTGCCCCATTGCGATCCGATGGACATCGTCGGCCTGCTCTGCATCCACCCGGCCAAGACCGGGGGCCAGAGCCTGATCGCCAGCACGGGCGCGATTTACAACGAGGTCTGCCGCACGCATCCCGAATACCTGCCGACCCTGTTCCGCGGCTATCACTACGACTTGCGTGGCGAAGGCCCGACCGGCGATTCCGACGAAGTCACCGACAACCGCGTGCCGGTGTTCAGTTGGTGCGAGGGGCGCATGAGCTGCCGCTTCCATGGGCGTTCGATCCGGGAAGGCATGAAGAAGGCGGGCCAACCGCTGACGGGAATCGACAAGGCCGCGGTCGACTATGTGGAGACACTGGCCGCCGACGACCGGTTCCGTTTCGACATGGACCTGGAGCAAGGCGATATCCAGATACTGAACAACTATGCGGTGCTGCACGCCCGCGACGCGTTCGAGGACTGGCCGGAACAGAACAAGCGGCGGCACTTGCTGCGCCTCTGGATCAATCTCGATCCTTCCATCGCGCGGCCGCTGGACCCGGTCTTCGCCACCAAGAACAACACCGGCCCGCGCGGCGCGATCCATGTACAAACCGACCATTCCGGATGGGTTCCCCAATGACAGCACATCTCTTCAAGGAAAACGCCCCGGACGACATGGACGCGGCCATCGCGCAAATCCCGGTGATCGACTTCGGCCCGTATTTCGCGGGCGAGGACGGCGCGTTGGAAGCGCTGGCCGACGAAGTCCGGCATGCCTGCGAGACGATCGGCTTCCTCTACATCAAGAACCATGGGGTGCCGCAGGACCTAATCGACCGGGCCTTCGAAGAGTCGAAACGCTTCCACGCCCTGCCGTTGACGGAAAAGCGCAAGCTGAAACTTGACCAGTACAACGTCGGCTATCTGGAAATGAACACCAGCATGCAGGCGCATTCGACGGTGCACAAGGCCACCAAGCCGAACCAGAACGAATCCTTTTTCGTCACCCACGACCGGCCGGCCGACCACCCGGACCGGGCCGCCGGAAAGCCGCTGCGCGGCGGCAACTACTGGCCCGACGGCCTACCCGGCTTCCGTGACGGGGTGATGGCCTACTTCAAGGCGGTCCACGACCTGGGACAGCGCATGCTGCCGGCCTTCGCCGCGGCGCTGGGCATGCCGGCGGATCATTTCACGACGCTGTTCTCGGACGAGAACCACGCGACGCTGCGGATGCTGCACTATCCGCCGACCAAGCTGGAGGACAACGACTTCGGAGCCGGGCCGCACACGGACAACAGCTTCCTGACGATCCTGGCGCGTTCGGAAGTGCCGGGCTTGGCGATCCGCCTGCCGTCGGGCGAATGGGTCACGCCGCCGCTGATCGACGGCACCTTCCTGGTCAACCTCGGCAACATCATGCGGCGGATGTCGAACAACCGCTTCCTGTCCACCCCGCATGGCGTGATCGTCGACGGCGACCAGGACCGGTACTCCATCGCCTATTTCCACAGCCCGAACCCGTATCGCACCATCGAGGTGCTGCCGACCTGCGTCGATGGAGAAAATCCGCCGAAATACGAATCCGCGCTTTATGCCGACCTGATCATGGAGTTCTTCAGCGCCAACTACTTCCACCAGAAGAAGCATGGCGAGACGGAGATCAAGAACCGCTATTAGGCGCGGTGGCGGATTATCCCGGCCCCGCGACGGACAACCGGCCGGTGACGCCATGTTTCTCGATCATGCTGGCGACTAGGCCGGACGCCTTGCAGTCCTCCACGAAGTCGCGCAGGTAGGGGATCGCCGCCGTGTTGGTCTTCAGCGTACCGATCGCCTGCTGCACTTCGGCGAACTTGCCGTCGAGAATCCGCGTGCCGGGCATTTTCGACAGGTCGTCCAACTGACCCGGTTTCAATCCGGCGAGCGCATCGATCTTCTCCGCCATGAAGCGGTCCTTCGCTTCCTCGCCTTTGTCGGTTGTGATCAGCGTCGCGTTCTTGATATTGGCGGCAAGCCACAGACCGTAGGCAGCCTCCCCCCGCACGATGATCGTGTTGCCTTCGCGGTCGACCTCGTCGGCGTGTTTCAGCGGTGAATCCTCATGCACCATGTAGGTCGCTTCGATCTCGGCGTAGGCGGCGGTGAAGGCCATCTTCTCCATGCGCGCCGGTTCCGCGCCCACATTGCCGATATCCCATTCGTCCTTGCCCGCGGCGGCGACCACCAGGCCGGGTGATTCATAGGGCACATAGGCGACGTCGACACCCAACCGCCGGGCGAGTTCCGCGCCCATGTCGGGCGATACCCCATCGGGATCACCCGACGGCTTCTCACCGGTTACGAGCAGGAAATTGCCCATGTTGACCCCGACGCGCAGGACCCCGTTCGGGGCGAGTTCTTTGACCACTTGTTCGGACATGAGGGCGTCTCCCAATGCTGTTATTTCGTCACGTGTTGGTTGCCGGTTATCGCCGCGGCTCCACCGCGGATGCAGGATGTTTGTAACCGTTTAGGGCGAACAGCATCAAACCGGTGGCCGCCACACAGTATAGTGCCATCAGCACGCAGATCGATTCCACGGAAATGTCCCAGTCCATCAAGGCCCCCATCGCCAACGGGCCGAGCGCCGACGAGAATACCATGAGCGACACCGCAAGCGACCGGATCGCGCCCAGGTGCCGGACGCCATAGACCTCGGCCCAAAGCGAGGTGACCGCCGTATTCCCGACGCCGCTGGTCAGCCCGACCAGCAACAGATACGGCAAGACCCAAAACCGCGCGTCGAAGGCCCAGATGATCAAGAGCCCCAAGACAATCGGCAACAGGAAGGCAGGTAACACCCGCGCCGCCGTGATGCGGTCGATCAGCGGACCGGACGCGAGGGACGCAAGGATCGATCCCCCGGCATAGATCCAGTAATTGCCGGTCATCCAGGCCGCGCTCCATCCCTTGACGGCGGCGATCTCCAGATTATGGAAGAACAGCGCGGTGCTGACGAAAGCCGGTGCCAAAACAGCCGGCAGCAACATGTAGAAGCGCGCGTCGCGCAAGACCTGCTTGCGCGACCATTGCTCCGGCTCTCTGGCGGGGGACTGCGACCCGGACCCGGCCTGCGCCAAGGAGTCTTGCTGCGCGCCATGCCCGCGCAACAGCCACCACACCAGCGGCAGGATGCCGGCCGCCAGGATCACTGCCGTGATGCCGTAGGTCTCGCGCCAACCGAAGGCGGCAATCGACAGCACTGCCAGGACGGGCAGCACGGCTTTCCCGACGCCGTCGCCCAGCAGGACCAGCGCGATCGCCTTGCCGCGATCGATGTGGAAGAAGCGCGCGGTCGCCGTCTTGCCCGTGTGGCTCGCCAAACCCTGCCCCATCTGCCGCAGCAGGAAGATCGCGACGATCAGGAGCGCGGCGGACGGCACCAACGCCATGAAGGCGGAGGCGAACGCAAGGCCGAAGCACACGACGAGGGCGAAGGCGCGCAGAGGATAGCGGTCGATCTGCTGGCCGGTCCACGGCAACACGAGCGCGCTCGCCAGCGTGCCGATCATGTAGATGCCGCTCCACTCGGTATGACTGAGGCCGTACTCGCCCCGCACCGCCGGCCCGAAGGTGCCCACGATCACCGTCTGTCCCGCACTCGCGGCGAAGGTCATCGTGAATCCAAAGCTCAGAAAACGCGGATGCGCGCCGATCAGGCGCAGATAACTGATGAGCGACATGAACTACGAGTCTGTGACCGGAACCGGCGCGGTCACGCCGGTTTTCCAGAATGCCCGATTACGACCATTCGCACTAGCCCGCCACCGGCGGCTCTTCGTCAGTGATGTGTTCGGTCGGCTGTGGAGTCGTCGTCATGACCGTCACGCCGTCCGGCGCATGGAACTGATGCCACGTATTCTGCGGCACGATGGCGATCATGCCTTGCGCAAGATCCAGCTTCTTTTCGTTACCATCGCCGTCCCGCAAGGTCAGGGTTACGCTACCTTTGAGGATCTGGACGATCTCGTCACCGTTCGGATGCCGCTCCCATTGGCTAACGCCGGAGAAGCCTCCCGCGAAGATGGCGCCGTCGCGGTACTCTGCCACGCGGGCAAAGACCCCCGTGGTGTCGGAGAACCGAGTGCGGCCTTCAAGGAACCTTTGCTTGGCAAGCACGGCTTCGATATCAATGGCGTCGGTCATCAGGGCATCCTCCGATTGAAGCGGGTCGGCATCGATCGTTGCGCAATCGCCCGGCGACGGCAACCCTCCGGACCGCAGCGCAGAACCGGCCCTTGGACCGCCAGCTTGCCGCCCCTAGCCTTTTGACGGCGGCATGTCTTTCGGGTCGGTCGCGTGAACACGGCGGGTCATGAAGGTGCCGAGGCCCGCAGCGCAAACGTTGCCCGTGCCATCGACGATTTCACACCGCACGACCGCCGACCGCGATCCGGCGCGGATGACATCGGCGGTACCGGTCAGCCGGTCGCCCTTTGCCGCCGCCAGATAGTTGACCTTCATCTCCAGCGTCGCCATCGGCCGTTTGCGCGTATCGTAGTTCCCGCCGGCCGCGGCCGTCGCCATCGCCACATCGACCAGCGACGCGATCACGCCGCCCTGCACCACGCCACGCAAGTTGCGCATCTCCTCGCGCACCGGCATGCCGACGACGGCATGACCGTCCTCCATCACCTCATACTCGACGCCGAGCCATTTCCGAAAGCCTTCATCCGGCATGATTTACAGTCCTTCTTTTTCTTGTGCCGGGTGGCACGGAATGTCGTTCGTTCTTACTCGTGCAGGCTCGATCCCGCGCCCTTGACGCGCGTTTGCCGCATATACCGACGGTATTTGTCCGCATCATAGCCGCTGCCGCGATGGAGGAGACACCGGTTGTCCCAGATTACCAGGTCGCCCGGCTGCCATGCGTGGGAATAGACATGTTCGTCCTGCGTCGCCCGGTCCAGCAGATCGTCCAACAGGGCGCGGCTGTCCTCGAAATTCCAGCCGACGATCGACTTCGCATGCGAACCAACAAAGATGTTCTTCGCCCCGGTGCGCGGATTGCTGCGAACGAGCTTCTGCTGCACCGGCGGCAAGGACGCCGCATGCGACGGTGTCACCGCATCCGGCCCCACCTTGGACCGGGAAAAGACATAGTCGTGTTCCGCTACCAGCGGATCGACCTTTTCCTGCTCTTCCTTCGACAGGCGGTCATAGGCCGCGCGGCCGCTGACGAACTCTGTCCGGCCCCCTTCCGCCGGCACCTCGTAGGCGCACATGATCGAGACATAGGTCGGCACCTCACGGAACGACGAATCCGAATGCCACAGATTGTTGCCCGTCTGGAACCGTGTCCGCTTGTGCGTGTTACCGAGCGCTTTGCCGTCCTGCATCACATTCCCGATTGTGCCGAAAAACTCGATTATTCCTTCCTGGCCCAGCTTCACGTGGCTCGGCTCCGGCTCGCCGAGCGCCTCCGTGACCGCGAGTTGATGCTCGTCGTCAAACGGCTGGTCGGGAAAATGAAGGAAAGAATACTCGTCGATCGCGGCGCGGATTTCCTCGACAAGATCGTCGTCCAACGGTTCGCGAAGATCGACGCCGGTGACGCGGGCGCCGAAGTCCGGATGAATCTTCTCGATCGTCAACGCGGCCATGGGATTCTCCTTGGAGAAGGGCAGAGTAGCGATTCAAGCATCAAAAGCACGGCGCGCCAAGTTGGCAGGTTGGATTAGGCCGACCGGAACGCCCGAACAAAATACAGGGGAGTCATTAACGTCAAAATTCTCGATATTGGTGTATACGCCCGGAGCCATTACCATGCTTACGAAACAATGTGGGTGCTGATACACGGAGCTCTCGGGAACTGGTGACGTGGCTGATGATATCGTTCAACAACTGAGGTCTCGGTTCAGGCTGCGGCTCACGGCAGTCATCGGCGGTACGATAACCGTTTCGAGCGTACTGTCCCTCGCCTGGCTGCTAGGCGTTTGGCCGTGGACGCAAGAGTCCGAGAGGGCGACCATCGATGTCCGCATCATAGCTGAGTGCCCACAACCGGTTCGAACTTCAGTACACATCGATCCACTCGAGGAGTCGATCTGGATTCGGTTGGAGGATCCCGCAATCCCACCGAATGTGGGTGGTGCAGAACGAAATGCACGAAAGAGGATATTCTTCAAAGACTGTTATGTAACCATCGATTCTCAAAAACCTCTGATTAGTGCGGCGGCACAGACACAAATAAGTGGCGATACGATATCCCCAAGTTCCGGAACGCAAAAACCAGTTGCTCTAAAACTTGATTCGACTGTGGAAGGCATCGCGCACAGCGTCAGTATAGCACGCGGCGAAATCGAGAATTTCGCCGGCCATTTCCAAATAAGACCAAAATCATTCTTCCAAAGCAGCAGGTTTGATCGATTCCATATGGGCGTTGCTATCCATGCTTCTAACAAGGGCGGGAATTCGGGATTGGAGGTGGCGATCAGTCTCCCGGATGACGAGATGCAGGCCGACGTAATACGCCCACTACCAAAAGAGGTGCGAATTACACCCGCCGAAACCTATTATTTCTCCGCGTCGCCGTCGCCCTATCTGGAGGAGAATTGGATCAACCGAAATTACTACGTCGAATTTTATGATCCGGCCGCATCGCAACTGAGAGAAGTCCTGTTAATTGTTGCATCGACGCTCTTCGGTGCGGGTATCTCCGCGTTACTCGAAGTCTTTCTGGCCGGCGGCACATCAGCATTGCTGCGAAAGAAAGACGAGAATAAACCTAACGACCTAGCAGTTTAATTGAATGAGCTGGACGGCTCGCCCAGCTTGACCAACTGCTTGCCGAAATTCTCGCTGGTCAGCAACCGCAGGAAGGCGGCGGGCATGGAGTCGATCCCCTCCATCACGTCCTCGCGGAACTTGATCCGGCCCTCGCGGTGCCACGCGGCCAATTGCTCGATACCTTCGTCGAAGCGGTCGGCATAGTCGCTGACGAGGAAGCCCTCCATGCGGGCGCGGTTGATCAGAAGCTGCCGATGATGGCGCAGCCCGATATCCGGCTGCTCGAACTTGCCGGACAGCGAGACCAGGCCGCAGATGATGATCCGGGCATTGAGGGCCAGGTTCACCATCGCCGCGTCGTGGATCGGCCCGCCGGTATTGTCGAAATAGATGTCGACGCCCGCCGGGCACATCTCCGCGACGGCGGCGGGCAGGTCTTCGGCCTCGCGATAGTTGATGCCGCCGTCGTAGCCGATCTCGCGGCACCAATCGAGCTTGGCCTCACTGCTGGCAATCGCGATGGCGCGGCAGCCCATGATCTTGGCGATCTGTCCGACCACCTGCCCGACGGCGCCCGACGCGGCAGAGACCAACACGGTCTCCCCCGGCTTCGGCCGGCCCAGGTCGAGCAACGCGAAATAGGCGGTCAGTCCCGGCATGCCGAGATAGCTGACGGCACTCTGGATCGGCGCGATCGACGGGTCGACACGGCGCAGGTGCTCGCCCTTGAGCACCGGATACTCTTGCCAGCCGAAGCCCATGCTCTCGACGATGTCGCCGGGTTTCCAATCGGGATGTTTGGAGGCGACCACCTCACCGACGCCGCCGCCGCGCATGACATGACCCAACTCAACGCTCGCCGCATAGTTCTTGGCGGGACTGATCCGGCCGCGCATATACGGATCGACCGACAGGTACAGCGAGCGGATCAGCACTTGCCCGTCACGCGGCTCGCGCATCGGTGTTTCTTCAAGCCGCCAGTCGGCCTCCGTCGGCATGCCTTCGGGATAGGTGGCGAGAACCCAGCGGCGATTAGTGTCGGTCACGGCGTTCCTCTTTTTGCGAAATTGATCTAAACAGCATCCTAATCCTGCAACACACCGTTGGCGAACATCCCCTGCCGGCCCCGCACCGCAACCGAACAATAGACTTCATCAATGCAGAACTTCGTCGAGCGCATAAAACTCGTCATCCGGATCGCGAGAATGTGGAGTCAGGCGCTGGATCTGGCCGCGAACGAGGATTTCAGCACCGCCCTGCGAGTCGTCCGCGAGATGGAGTCCCTCGGCGCGTCGCGTTCTGAACTGACACTGCTCAAAGGGGTCTTGCTTCTCAAAGTCGGTGATCCCGAAGAAGCGCTGGAGGCGCTGATCGCGGCCTACGAGCGGATTTCGCGAGACCCGGCCATCGCGCCGCCGAACAACAAATACCTGATGTGTTTCGCATCGGTCTGGGGCCGGCGGGCCTTGCAGTCGGCGGACCGGGAGGTCCAAACGCCGTTCATCGTCGATTTCCGGGACGTTCCGTTGAAGCTCGTCGCGCGGCCCTATAAGCGAAAATTCCCCCTGCGCGAACACCCCGATTGGGCGGATTAACGCGGCGCGCCGCCGCCCGGGCCAATCGCAGTCAATCGCCGCCAAGTAAACTTAGTCGCCCGCATCAATCTTCGCGATCTCACCGCCCTCCAACAAGTAGAAGGCATCCTGCGGCTGTTCCAGGTCCATCATGTCCTGTGGGTCCAGCCCGGCATAGACGCCGCGAAGAACCCGGCCGACACCGCCATGGGCGACGACGATCCGCGATCCCCCATCCGGCAGCGCCTTGAGCCAGCCGCCGACCCGCGCGGCGAGCATGCCGTAGCTCTCGCCATCCGGCGGGACATAGTCCCAGCGCGCGGTGCGCCGTCGGTCCAGTTCACCCGGATATTCGGCGTCGATTTCCGCAAAGGTATGGCCATCCCATTTGCCCCAGCAAATCTCCATCAAGTCATCGTGGAATTCGCAAGCCGTATAGTCCAAGCCGGCTTCCTCGCAGATCAGCGCGGCGGTCTGGCGGCAACGCCCGAGCGGGCTCGCGACCATCCTTTGGCCCTCGCTATCGGAGAGATGAGCGCCGAGCGCGCGGCCGACCCGCTGCGCCTGTTCTACGCCTGCGCGGGTAAGCGGAGAGTCAAGATGACCTTGCATGCGGCCTTCGCGGTTCCACATGGTTTCGCCGTGGCGGACAAGATAGATGCGCAAGATATACGGCCTTTCTTTTGCGGAAGAACGTCTCTGGGCAGAGCGGGCGGGAGTGTAACGCGTTTCCGCAGCAACGGAACCCATCGCCGATGCCTCACCAGAAAGCCGCGCTTGACTTTCGATTTTATTTCCATATATCTGGAAATATGGAAACGAATGATGCCATCACCGCGCTATCGGCGCTCGCCCAGGAAACCCGCCTCCTGATCTTCCGCTGGCTGGTGGAACGGGGTCCGCGCGGCGCGCCGGCCGGTGAGATCGCCGACGAAATAGGCTTGCCGGGCGCCACGCTGTCCTTCCACTTGAGCCAACTCAAACAAGCGGGCCTGCTGTCCTGCGTGCGCGAGGGACGCTCGCTGATCTATTCGGCGAACTATCCGGCGATGAACGACCTGATGGCCTATCTGACCGAGAATTGCTGCCGCGGCGACGAGACCGCCTGCGGCCCCATCCCTTCAGGCACCGCCATCGTGGCGGCGGACGCGACCCAAGGAGACTGATCCCCATGAAACGCTTGCATGTCCACGTGACGGTCAAGGACCTCGACGAATCGATCGGGTTCTACTCGACCCTGTTCGGCACCACGCCGACGGTGACGGAATCCGACTATGCGAAATGGATGCTCGACGATCCCAGCGTCAACTTCGCGATCTCCGAACGCTGCGGCGTGACGCCGGGCCTGAGCCATCTGGGCATCCAGGTCGATGAGGAGAGCGAGTTGTCGGAGCTGTCGGAACGGCTCGAAGAAGCCGGGCGGCCCATCGTCGAGCAGAAATCGGCGCAGTGCTGCTATGCCGAAGGCGACAAAGCGTGGGTATCCGATCCGCAGGACATCGCCTGGGAGACCTTCCGCACCTTCGGGCAGATCACGGTCTATGGCGAAGACCGGGTGAAGCGCGAGGAGTTGTCGGCGGACGAATCGACCGCCTGCTGCCCGCAAACGACCGAACTGTAACCCGATTCCCGGCGGGTCCGCAGGGGTGCGAGAATCCTTGCAAACCCCGGCGGGCTCGGCTATACAGCCGCCCGAGCTGTGGAGCCTGTATGATGAAAAAAGAAACCCATCCGGATTATCACGAGATCACTGTCCAGTTGACCGACGGATCCAGCTACAAGACGTATTCGACCTGGGGCAAGCCCGGCGATACGCTGAAGCTGGAAATCGACCCGAAGTCGCACCCGGCCTGGACCGGCGTGCACCGTCTGGTCGATAGCGGCGGCCAGCTTGCCAAGTTCAACAAGCGGTTCGAGGGTTTCGGCCTGAAATCCTAACGATCCGGCCGTTGAAACGAAGAAAGGCGCCTTTAGGCGCCTTTTTTGATGCCGGATTGCCGATGTTTTCCTAGTCGGCAGCGGCCAGCTGCTGATCCAAGCGGTTGATCCGTAGATACAGATCGTGGCTCCGCTCCAGCAATCGGCGGAGTTGGATCGGCAGGATTTCGTAGTCGGCGCGCCCACGATCGAGGCACATCTTCTGCCCGCCGAGGCGATAGGTATGCTTGGCCGCCTGTTCCGGCGACATTTCCTCCAGATACACGGCTTTCTGCGTCAGCAGCCATGCCATCACCTGGGTCAAACGGGTGGTCAGGCGCATCGTCTCGACGCTGATGACCATCTGATATGCTTGACTGGCGTTCTTGCGCACCTCCGGAACCTTGGTCCCGATATAGTCGCGCGATTCGATCAAGAGGTCATACGCCTCTTCATACGTGGACTCGAGCAAGAATGCCGATTGCGCCTTTTGCACGGGCCGGCGTCTCCCTTATTACACAGTGTCCCTTGGGTCTTTCGGCCGGATTTCTCCGCCCGCGCCCTTACTCTTAAGTATAAAGCCCGTGGTGCGGGGGTGAACCACTAAGCTTTTATTATTATTGGTTAATCAAATCCGGCAGTCACACGTAATTAAGCGCTATCCCTTTGGTACGAGGCGTGGAATCGCCGATATCTTGACAAGCCCGGTGCGCATTCCCACCTAAGATTTGTCACCCGATGCCAATTGTGGGTCGGGCGGCGTTTGAACCGGAGTTTGGCCATTTGGCGGCTCCATTGACCCCGTATCGCTTGCAAGGAGGATATGGCAATGCGCAGGTACGATTTTTCACCCCTTTTCCGCAGCACCGTTGGATTCGACCATCTGGCTCGGGTTCTCGATAACATTCCCGGCGAACAGGCCACCGGCTATCCGCCATACAATATCGAGAAAACCGGAGAAGATTCCTATCGAGTGACCATGGCGGTTGCCGGATTTGGGGAAAACGACATCGACATCCGAACCCAGGAAAACAAGCTCGTGATCGCCGGACGTGTCGAGAAGAGCGAGGACGACGAGTCCCGCGCCTTCCTGCACCGCGGCATCGCCGAGCGGGCCTTCGAGCGCACCTTCAGCCTCGCCGACCACGTCAAAGTCGCGACGGCGTCGCTCGAGAACGGGCTTCTGCATGTCGAACTCGTCCGCGAGGTTCCGGAGGCGATGAAGCCCCGCACCATCGCGATCACGACCGGCAAGGGCAAGACGGCCAAGATCGAGAAGAAGGCCGCCTAACCGACACCTGATAAACTCCCTCCCCCTTAACGCGCCCCGCTTCGTCGGGGCGCGTTTCGTTTAGGCGGCGTGAACCGTCAGTCGCCGGATATGACCAGCGACGCCATCACCTCCCTGACGGGGTCGGGAATCCGGACCGGCCGCCGATTCTCCCGGTCCACATAGACATGCGTGAAATGGCCGATGGCGGCGGCATCGGCCTCATCCTTGCGGAACAACCCGATGTCGTAGGTCACGCTGGAATTGCCAAGTTTCGCGATCCGCAGGCCTGCCTCGATGACCTCGGGAAAGGCCAACTCCTTGAGGAACTGGCATTTGGTCTCGACGACGATGCCGAAGATCTCTCCGGCGGCATAGTCGAGCACACCGTGCTCCATCAGATGCCCGTTCACCGCCGTGTCGAAGTAGGAGTAATAGACGACGTTGTTCACATGACCGTAGACGTCATTGTCCATCCAGCGGGTCGGTATGGCGCGGAAATGCGGATAATATCCGCGGCCCTTGGGGTCGGGATCGCTCACAATTCGGTCTCCTGCAAGGCCAACAACGCCTCGGCGCACGCACCCGGCGCTTCCAGCATCATCATATGTCCGGTTTCCGGCAAGACGGTCCGGCGGGAATCCTGTGCCGCCCGGACCAGCGGCTCCGCCTTATCGGGCGGCGTCATCCGGTCTTCTTCGCCCAGAAGCAGCAGCATCGGGCAGGCAACCTGGGCCGCCATCGCTTCGGCATCTCGATAGGCATCGCAGGCCACGAAATCCGCATGGAGCGCCCCTGCCGGGGCGCCGGTCACGCAGGCGGCCACCTGGGGTGCGACGTCGCCCTGCGCACGCGCCCCCACGCCCCATTTGGCGATCAAGGCCGACGCCTTGGGATCGTTCGCCTGCGCCATCGCCAGAAGATCGGGATGGACCGGCATTTGCGCCGCAACGCCCAGAAGGGCCGCCGCTTGGATCTTACCAGGATGTCGGGCCGCCAGTTCCAGAACCACCAACGCGCCCATCGAATGCCCTGCAGCGATCACGGCAGCGTCGCCGAGTTCACCCACGACCCCGGCCAGCCAATCCGCCATTTCGGAGATTGATCCGAGAAGGCTGCCTGCGCTGCCGCCATGTCCCGGCAAATCGACCGCCAGCCACGGCCGGCCAGCCTCCGTGAATGCGGCGGTCACCGGGCTCCAGACCGTGTGGTCCATCCCGGCACCGTGCACGAGCAGGGTTATCGGCGCATTCGCATCGGCGTCCGGCAAGACACCGGCAACGCGGACATTCTCGCCGCGGACGGATAGGTTTTCCATGGGTCACCGCTTCGGATAGGTGTGAACTGCTTCACCGCGGCGACAGTAGCGAGGGCGCGGCGGCGGCTCAATGGCGCGCGGCAAGTCGCGGAAAAAAAATGCCGAGCCCAGAGGGCTCGGCAAGAGACAGGGAGGTATCAAGTACTAAGTGGATCCGAGAGACCCACGTGAGGCACTTAAGTGGCACAAGTGTGCTGGCCCTGTTATCGCGCCAAAGCCCTAACAAAGTGTTAACGCCTCGCCCAATGGCAAGATTTCTATAACTATTTGATTTTACGTATTTTTAATGACGGAATGTGGAGGAAAACACGCAAATCCGGCCGCCGGAGCGCCCAATATTAACGTTTACCCGCACCGGTCCGCGTCCGGACCGCCTATCTCTTGAAGACGTCCTCGGCAGCGCTGCGATGATCCCGTTTTGCGGCGATTTCCGCCCGCGCCCGTTCGATCTCGGCCTCCATTTCGGCGATGTATTCCTCCAACGCTTCGATGGACATGACTTCCAGATCTTTCGGTTTCTTCCGCTGGGTCCGCGGTTCAAGGTCCTGTTCTTCCATCATTTCCTCCGTCAAATCGCGCTGCCGTCTTGCAAGTGTGGTGGCTAGCGGCTAGACCTGCAACCCTGCTACGACATTTTCATATCGACCAGGACTCCAGGTAAACCCTCATGACTTTGCCGGACTCAATGACCGTTATCGAAGTGCCCGAGGCGGGCGACGCCGACGCCATGACCGTCGGAACGCGCCCGGTACCCTCACCAGGGCCGAACGACGTATTGATCAAGGTCGCGGCCGCCGGTGTGAACCGGCCGGACGTGTTCCAGCGCGCGGGCGCCTATCCGCCGCCGCCGGGCGCGACCGATCTATTGGGTCTCGAAGTGGCCGGCACCGTGGCCGCCGTCGGCGACGCCGTCACCGATTGGCGCGTCGGCGATGACGTCTGCGCCCTCACCCCGGGCGGCGGATATGCGGAATACTGCATCACCCCGGCGGCGCACTGCCTGCCGGTGCCCAAGGGGTACGACATGGTGCAGGCCGGCTCGCTGCCGGAAACCTTCTTCACCGTCTGGCACAACGTGTTCCAGCGCGGCGGCCTTAAAGCGGGCGAGACCTTCCTGGTCCACGGCGGGTCGAGCGGAATCGGGACCACCGCGATCCAACTGGCCAAGCAATTCGGCGCGACCGTTATCACGACGGCGGGCAGCGACGAGAAATGCAAGGCCTGCGAAGAACTCGGCGCCGATCTCGCGATCAACTACCGCGAACAGGACTGGCCGGCGGTGGTCAAGGAATTCGCCGGTAAGAAAGGCGTCAACCTGATCCTCGACATGGTCGGCGGCGACTATGTCCAGAAGAACCTGAGCTGCCTCGCCTGGGACGGCCGCATCGTGAACATCGCCTTCCTGAAGGGCTCGAAGGTCGAGGTCAACCTGGCGCTCTTCATGATCAAACGGCAAACGATGACCGCCTCGACACTGCGGCCGCAGTCGGACGAGGACAAGGCGGTGATGGCGCGCGAGCTACGGGAACAGGTCTGGCCGTTGCTGGACAAGGGCAAGATTCGCTCCATGGTCTACAAGACCTTTCCATTGGCCGAGGTCTCGGACGCGCACCGGCTGATGGAATCCAGCGCCCATATCGGAAAAATCATGCTGACCGTAGGGAATACGTCGTAATTCAACGCAACATCACCACTTGCGGTCCGCTATGCACGACCGCATATTACAAACTCTGGCGTAATCAAACGGCGTGTTGCGGTCGATCCGGTTATTTTCCGGACGATAGAACCGTCTTTTGGGGGATTTCATGAATAAACCATTGATGCCAAAGGCGACTGCCGTCTGGCTTGTCGAAAACACCGCCCTGACATTCGACCAAATCGCTGATTTCTGCGGTCTCCATATGCTGGAGGTCCAGGCAATCGCGGACGAGGAAGTCGCCATCGGCATGCAGGGGATGGACCCGATCGCCAACGGCCAGGTCACCAAAGAGGAAATCGAACGCTGCGAGGGCGATCCCAGCACCCGCCTCGAAATGTTGAAATCCGACATCCCGCAGCCGACGGCGCGGGGCGCGGGACCGCGTTATACCCCGCTTTCGAAGCGGCAGGACAAGCCGGACGCCATCGCCTGGCTGCTGCGGCACTATCCGGAACTGTCCGATGCCCAGATCGGCCGCCTGATCGGCACGACCAAGCCGACGATCAACGCGGTCCGGGACCGGACCCATTGGAATTCGCCGAACCTGCGTCCGCGCAGCCCGGTCGAGTTGGGCCTCAGCAAGCACGAAGACCTCAGCATCGCGTTGGAGAAGGCGCAGAAAGCCGCCGCGCGGAAAGCCAAACGCGAAGGCAAGCCGGCGCCGCAGCCGAGCCAGTTTCCGCCGGTCGAGGAAGGCGCGGAGCCACAGCAGGAGCTATCCGGGGTCGAGCCGCAGACCGATACGGCCGTGCCGCAGAACCCGTTCCAGAACACCACCGACTAATCGCCTGACCGCCGCGCGTACCGGCGTCTCCGGTCAGCCTTGCGCGTAGCCGACGGTCTTCAACGCGCCCTCGATTTCGTCCAGGATCACCGGGTCGTCGATGGTCGCCGGCATTTTGTAGTCCTCGGCATCGGCGATCTTCTGCATCGTGCCGCGCAGGATCTTACCGGACCGCGTTTTAGGTAACCGGTCCACGACCGTCACCGTCTTGAAGGCGGCAACCGGCCCGATTTCCTGACGCACCAGCTTCACCGCCTCATCGGCGATGTCCTGCTCGTCGCGGGCGACCCCCGCATTCAGAACCAGGAAACCGAGCGGCAATTGCCCTTTGAGCTGATCGGCGACACCGATCACCGCGCATTCCGCCACATCCGGGTGCGAGGCCAGGACTTCCTCGATCGCGCCGGTCGACAGGCGGTGCCCCGCCACATTGATGACGTCGTCGGTGCGGGTCATGACGAAGATGTAATCGTCCTCGTCCAGATAGCCCGCGTCACCGGTCTTATAATAGCCGGGGAACTCGGCCATGTAGGACTCCACATAGCGGTCCGACGCATTCCACAGATTGGGGAAACAGGACGGCGGCAACGGCAGCTTGACGCAGATCGCGCCCATCTCGCCGCGCGGCAGCTCGGAGCCGTCATTGTCCAGGATCTGCACGTCGTATCCCGGCGCGGCCCGTGTCGGCGAACCCGCTTTCACGGGCAGCATCTCGATTCCGGTGCAATTGGCCCCGATCGACCAGCCGGTCTCCGTCTGCCACCAGTGATCGATGACCGGAACCTTCAGATTGTCCTCGGCCCAATGCAGCGTGTCGGGATCGGTCCGCTCGCCCGCCAGGAACAGGGTGCGGAAATTGCCGAGATCGTAGTCCTTGATCAGCTTGCCTTCCGGATCTTCCCGCTTGATCGCTCGGAAGGCGGTCGGCGCGGTGAACATGACACTCACCTTGTGTTCGGACAGGACGCGCCAGAAGACGCCCGCGTCCGGCGTGCCGACGGGCTTGCCTTCGAACAGCACCGTCGTGCTCCCGTGGAACAGGGGCGCGTAGACGATATACGAATGCCCGACCACCCAACCGACATCCGACGCCGCCCAGTAAACCTCGCCGGGTTCGACGCCGTAGATATTCTTCATCGACCATTTCAGGGCGACGATATGCCCGCCGGTGTCGCGGATGACGCCCTTCGGTTGGCCGGTCGTCCCCGAGGTATAGAGGATGTAGAGCGGGTCCGTCGCCTTGACCGGCACGCAATCCGCCGGCGTGGCGGACGACATCGCGTCCTGCCAATCGACATCGCGTCCCTCGACCGGCGCGACCGGATGCTGCTCGCGTTGCAACAGCACGACCCGTCCGATCTTATGCTTCGCCAGGTCGATCGCCTCCGACACCATCGGCATGTACTCGACGATGCGGCCGGGCTCGATCCCGCAGGTGGCGGTGACGATCAGCTTGGCTTCGGAATCGTCGATCCGGGTCGCCAGTTCCTGCGGCGCGAACCCGCCGAACACGACGCAATGGATCGCGCCGATGCGCGCGCAGGCGAGCATCGCGATCGCCGCCTCCGGCACCATCGGCATGTAGACTATCACCCGGTCGCCATACCCGACGCCTTCGGACTGGAGAATGCCGGCGAAACGCGCGACCTGATCCTGCAGCTCCGCATAGGTGATCTTGCGCTGCACGCCGCCGGTGATCGGGCTGTCGTAGATGATCGCGTTCTGATCGGCGCGGCCGCCCTCCACATGGCGGTCGACCGCGTTGTAGCAGGTGTTGGTCTCCGCGCCGGGGAACCATCGGTAAAAAGGCGGATTGCTGTCGTCCAGCACCTTGTCCCAACGTTTGTACCAATGCACGTCTTCGGCCGCCTCGGCCCAAAACCCTTCCGGATCGTTTATGGAACGGGCGTAGATTTCATCGAATTTTCCGGCCATGACCGACCACCTTTTTGAAGCTCATCAACCCTGCCGCGCCGCCCGCGCACGAGGTCATTTACCGCCGCCCCGCGCTGCGCTGCCTCCGGCGCACTCAAGAACGAGTATAGGATGCGCTCACCCTTTGCAAAACACCAGTCGAATACCTCATAGTGGTGGCATTCAGACCGGAACGCGGACGAACCGCGTCCATCGATTGCACCGAGGTTTCGCCATGACCGGGAATGCGGCCGGGAGCCCCTACGACACCGATCTCGACAAGAACGACGCGAATTTCATGCCCTTGTCGCCGCTGACCTTCATCCGGCGGGCCGCCGCGGTGTATCCCAACCGGGACGCCGTCGTCCATGGCGATTGGCGCATCACCTGGTCCGAGGCGTATGGTCGGGCGCGGCGGCTGGCGAGCGCCCTGCAACGGCGCGGCATCGGCAAGAACGACACCGTCGCGGTCATGGCGCCCAACGTGCCCGCGATCTACGACGCGCATTACGGCGTGCCGATGGCGGGCGCGGTATTGAACACATTGAACGTGCGGCTGGACGCGGAGACCATCGCCTTCACACTGGACCATGGCGAGGCGAAGGTGCTGATCACCGACCGCGAATTCTCGCCGACGATCAAGGCGGCGCTCGAGAAATGTCAGACGCCCCCGCTGGTCATCGATATCGACGACCCGTTGGCGGACGGCGGCGAATTGCTCGGTGACATCACTTACGAGGATTTCCTGGCGGAAGGCGATCCGGCCTTCGACTGGTCGTTCCCGGACGACGAATGGGACGCGATCTCGCTGAACTACACGTCGGGGACAACCGGCAATCCGAAGGGCGTCGTCTATCACCACCGCGGAGCCTACCTCCTGGCGCTCGGCAACATCCTCGCTTGGAACATGCCGGTGCATGCGACCTATCTGTGGACGCTGCCGATGTTCCATTGTAACGGCTGGTGCTTCCCGTGGTCGCTTGCCGCGAATGGCGGCACCAGCGTCTGCGCGCGCCGGGTCGAGCCGGGGGCGATCTTCGATGCCATCGCGGACGAAGGCGTCACCCATTTCTGCGGCGCGCCGGTCGTGCTCAACATGGTGATCAACGCCAAGCCGGAAGAACGCCGCCCCCTGCCGCGCACGGTCGAGGTAATGACCGCCGCCGCGCCGCCGCCGCCCGCCGTGCTGCAGCGGATGGAGGAGGACGGCTTCCACATCACCCATGTCTACGGGCTGACCGAATCCTACGGGCCGTCGGTCGTCTGCGTCTGGCATGACGAATGGAACGATCTGTCGCCGGACGACCGGGCGCTCAAGAAATCGCGCCAGGGCGTGCCCTATGCCGTGCTCGAGGACCTCATGGTGGCCGACGCCAAGACCCTGGAGCCGGTCGAGCGCAACGGCGAACAACTGGGCGAAGTGTTCATGCGCGGCAACGTGGTCATGAAGGGCTATTTGAAGAATCCGGCCGCAACGGAGGAAGCCTTCGCCGGCGGCTGGTTCCATACCGGCGACCTTGGGGTCTGGGAACCGGACGGCTACATCGCGCTACGCGACCGGTCGAAAGACATCATCATCTCGGGCGGCGAGAATATCTCGACCATCGAGGTCGAGGGCGCGCTCTACCGGCATCCGAAGGTGCTGGAAGCCGCCGTCGTCGCCAAGCCCGACGACCATTGGGGCGAGGTGCCCTGCGCCTTCGTCACCCTGAAGGACGGCGAGGACGCGACCGAGCAGGAAATCATCGATTTCTGCCGCGACGTCATGGCGCATTTCAAATGCCCGAAACAGGTCGTATTCGGGCCGCTGCCGAAAACGTCGACCGGCAAGGTGCAGAAGTTCGTGCTGCGGGATCGGGTCGCGCAAAACTAAGATAAAGGAAAGGGACGGATGACCGGCAAAATTGGGCCTTGCAGTCCCTTCTTCATCGTTGCCGACGTGCCGAAGGCGCTCGACCATTATGTCGCAAATCTCGGGTTCGAATGCCGATTTACGTCGCCCAATCCGGACCCGTTTTTCGCCATCGTCGGACGCGACGCAGCTCAGATCATGCTGAAAGCCATCACCGACAATGTACCGCCGTTACCGAATCCGCAACGGCATGAGTGGGCGCCGTGGGACGCCTTCATCCACACACCCAATCCAGATGCGCTCGCCCTCGAATTCGAGGATCGACATGTGCTTTTCCGCCGTCCATTGGGTGATACGGACGACCAGTTGCGGGGTTTTGAGGTCGAGGATCCTGACGGATATGTCTGCTTTTTTGGACGGCCCACCACGACCTCAGCCTAAGCTGTTTTCTCAGTTTTCCTCGCCGGCCGTCGCGCCGCTCTTCACCATCGCGGCGATCTGCTCGTCCGAATAGCCGACCTCGCGCAGCAGTTCCGCGCTGTGTTCGCCATGGGCGGGCGCGGGGCGGGACTGGCCACCGGGGCTTGCGGCGAAGCGGACGGGGATGTCGGGAACCTTGAGCGGACCCTCGGTCGGATGCGTCGCACCCTGGAAATACCCGACCGCTTTCAGGTGCGGATCGTCCGGCAGGTCTTCATAGGTATAGATCGGCCCGCATGGCACATCGGCTTTTTCCAAGGCTTCGCGCAGCGCCTCGGTCTCCCACTCGGCGGCGATGCCGGCCAGCGTGCGGTAAAACTCGTCGGCGTTCTGATAGCGCACCGCCGGGTCGGTCACCCGCGGGTCCGCCGCCAGATCGTCCCGTCCGACCGCCGTGAAGAAATTGACCCAATGCTTGGTCGACCCGGGCAGGATGCACAGATACCCGTCCCTGGTCTTGAACGGCCGCCGGTTGGGCAGCTTGGCGCGGCTATAGCCCGCCGGACCGGCAGGCGGGTCGTAGATCCGGTCGGCCCAGTGTTCCATCAGGTTGAAGTGGACATTGGATTCGAACATCGGCACCTCGACGGCCTGCGCCTCGCCCGTACGTTCGCGATGCAGCAGCGCGGCGATCACCGCGTGCACGACATAGAGGCCGGTCGTCTTGTCGCAATTCATCGCGGGCATCAGCCGCGCTTCGCCGGTGACCCAGGACAGGTTCGACGCGGTGCCGCACAGACCCTGGATGATGTCGTCATAGGCCGGGCGCGCTGCGTAGGGGCCGTCCTGCCGGAAGCCGTAGGCGCCGCAATAGATCAGCTTGGAATTGACGGCGCGGCATTCGTCATAGCCCAGCCCCAAACGGTCCATCGCCTGCGGCCGGATCGAATAGAGCAACACGTCCGCGTCCTTGAGCAACCGCAGCAAGGCGTCGCGGCCGGCCGGTTGCTTCAGGTCCAGCATGACGCTGCGCTTGTTCTTGTTGAGGTTCATGTAGATCGAGCCCATACCCGGCGTCTTGCCCTGCGCGTAGTTCCGCGTCTGGTCGCCCGCCGGCGACTCGATCTTGATCACGTCCGCGCCCATCTCACCCATCATCATGGACGCCATCGGCCCCATAATGACCGTCGTCATATCGATGATCCGATACCCGGAAAGCGGCCCGGTCATGTTATGGTCTCCCAACTATGTCTGCGCGGTTGCCGTTCGGTCATTCGTCCCGGCCGGCGGCCACCGTTGCGCGGTTCCGCACCATTGCGTCGATCTCGTCATCGGTCAGACCCGCTTCGCGCAGCAACTCCACACTGTGCTCGCCGAGAAGCGGCGCGTGACGGTCGATTCCGCCGGGGGATTTCGAAAAGGCGGTGGGCACGTCGGCGAGGACGATGCGCCCTTCGGTCGGATGGTCGATGGTCCGGAAGAAGCCGGTCGCCTTGAGCTGGGGGTCCTCGAACAGGTCTTCGAGCCGGTTCACCGGGCCAGCGGGAATGTCCGCGTCGTCGAGCGCCGCCAGCAGGTCCCGCGTGGTCCATTCGGCGACGGCGGCGGCGACCATCCGATACAGCTCGTCGACGGACTCGCTGCGTTTCGCGGGATCGGTGATGCGCGAATCATCGACCATGTCGTCCTTCCCGACCATGCGGAAGAAGTTCTGCCAATGAAGCAGCGTGTAGGGCAGCATGCAGACATGCCCGTCCTTGGTCGCGAACGGCCGGCGGAAAGGCGTCTTCGAACGGGAATAGCCGGGCTCGCCGAGCGGTGGGTCGAACAGCATTCCCGCCGCATGCTCGAGCATGTTGAACCCGACCATGCTCTCCAGCATGGGGACCTCGACATGCTGTCCTTCGCCGGTGCGCTCGCGATGCAACAACGCCATGGTGATCGTGTAGACGAGATGCACGCCGACGATCTTGTCGACGATCGAGGACGGAACGTAGCGGGGCTCGCCGGTGGTGAAGGCCTGGGTTGCGACGAGTCCGGACAGTCCCTGGATGATGTCGTCATACGCCGCCTTGCCGGAATACGGACCGTCCGGCCGGAACCCCAGGGCGCCCGCGTAAATGATCTTCGGATTGGCGGCGCGGCAGGCCTCATAGCCGAGGCCCAGCCGCTCCATCGCCTCGGGCCGGACCGAGTAGACAAGGACATCCGCGGACTTCACCAGCCGTAGCAGCGCATCGCGGCCGGCGGTCTTCTTGAGGTCCAGGACGAGGCTTCGCTTGTTCCGGTTGGCGTTCAGGAAAACGGTGCCCATGCCGCGATGGCGCGCGGGCTGAATATCGCGGGTGATGTCGCCTTCCGGCGCTTCGATCTTGATGACGTCGGCGCCGTTGTCGCCGAGTATCTGAGTCGCGAAGGGTCCGAGAAAGACGGACGTCAAATCGAGGATGCGGTATCCCGCAAGCGAACCGGGCATGAAACGGCACCTGTAGGAAAAGGCAAGGTGATGGCCCGAGAGTATCGCCGGGGCCGTTCTATCGGCGCAAAACCGGCCAAATATCTCTTTTCCCTACACCGACGTCAAACCGGTGCGGGTCGGTTCGTCACGGGGTCTACGAACGGGGCCTATTCGGTCCCGGTAAGCTGCGCCAGTTGGTCTTTGACCGCGAGTTTCTTGCGTTTAAGGTCTGAAATTTCAAGGGAGTCCGGTAATGGTCGTGCCTCCTCCTCGCGTAAGGCGGCATCGAGATCGCAATGCTGTTTTTCTAAAGTCTGAATTTGATCTTCGAGAGAAAGGTCACCTACCGTGACGCCTTCTGCCATTGTGTTGGACATATACACCTCCACTTAGCCGTGAATGTTTCCAATTACCTCACTTCACTGCCCACCTCAGCCTTTCATATCGTATCGTGCCAGAAACGGCTTGTCACCAAGGCTGAAGGCTTAGATATCTGCCGGTTGGGCCTAATCGGCCGCAGCCGGCCCCGCCCCGAAACATCCGGCTATAATGGCCTCGCAATCCCCCTCGTCCGCCGGCTCCAGCGAGGCATCGATTTCCCCCAGATAACGCCGGACATTCCGGTCGGCGCGAGCCGCCGCCAGAACACTTAAATCGTTATTTTCATTAATATTTTCCGTCATTGCGTATAGAAAATCCTGCTGCTGGCGTTCACTTTCCAGCTCGATGCGCTTGACTTGCGACCGCAGCGATTCGACCGCGTCGGCATCCATTCCCGTGAAGCCCGATTTCATCCGGCGCCGCACCTCGCGCAACGGCTGGACCACCCGCTCGCGCCAATCCGCGGTCGCCGCCACCACGGCCGCAGCCTCGCCTCTTTCGACCGCCGAGTCGCGCACCGTGCCCAGCCAGCAAAAGTAGAAGAAAAGGTTCACGTCCACACTATGGCGGTCCTGCAGGCGAAGGCACGCGTCCGCCACACCGTCGACCCGGTAGGCCGTCACGGAAAAGTCCCAGAATGGGTTATTCGTCGGGTTGCTCATCGGGTCCTCGGTCATTGATCCCCCAGGCAAATATCCAGCGCCCGCGCCGTCGCGACGATCGGGCCATTCACGTCCACAACATGCGGCTGAGCGGTCGCGTCCGCCAGCGGCACGTCGATGAGGCCACGGTTACGCCAGCCGACCATCCGGTCGAATTTCCCGGCCGCCACCAAGTCGACGGCATGGACACCGAAGGCCGACGCGATCAGCCGGTCGCGGGCATCGGGCGTACCGCCGCGCTGTATATGGCCGAGCACGGTCACCCGGGTTTCCGCATCGATATGGTCGGCCAATTGGTCGGCGATGTAGTGACCGATCCCTCCGTATCGATGCTTCTCCGCGCTTTTCACGGTGACCGGCTCGCCGGTTTCCGTCTTGACCGCTTCGGCGACCACGACCAGGGAAAAATTCCGCCCATGGCGGCGGACGCGATCGATCTTCCGCGCCACATGCTCCAGCGCATAGGGGATTTCCGGAATCAGGATCACATCCGCGCCACCGGCGATTCCCGCGACAATCGCGATATGCCCGGCGTCGCGGCCCATGACCTCCAAGATCATGACCCGGTCATGACTGGCCGCGGTCGGCTGCAGGCTGTCGAGCGCCGTCGTCGCCGCGTGCACGGCGGTATCGTAACCGATCGAAACCTCGGTCTCGCCAACGTCGTTATCGATGGTCTTTGGAATGCAGACCAAGTTTATCCCGCCCTGTTGCGCCAGCCGCCGCAAGAGAGCCTGGCTGCCGTCGCCGCCGATTCCGATCAACGCATCCAGCCCAAGGTCTCGATAGCCCTCGATGACCTCCTCCGAACGGTCGACGATGCTGCCGTCCCGCATCGGATAGGCGTAGGGATTGCCGCGGTTGGTGCTGCCCAGGATCGTGCCGCCCCGCCGCAGCAATGTTCCGTCGAACTCTTCCACGGTGAGTGGACGCGCCCGCACCGGGCGTTCCATCAAACCCCGCGTTCCCTGTTCGATGCCGATCACCTCCCAGCCGAACCCCAAGACCGCGCGGTGTACGACCGCGCGCAGGACGGCGTTGAGCCCGGCGCAATCACCGCCGCTGGTCAGCACGCCGATACGCTTAATATCGCTCACTGTAACCCCCATTGATTCGCCGGAACCGGCCTGGATATCCTTGCGCACAGGAAGGCCCCAAGCCACGATTATTTTGTTACAATACGGGCCAGATCGGAACAGGCGACGCGGCCAAACGATGAGCAAGCAAGACACCATTCGACGGCAGCTCGAGGAACTCAAGCTCGAACATCGCGACCTGGACGACGCGATCGCCCGGGTGTTGGAGAATCCGCCTTACGATCAATTGAAAGTGCAACGGCTGAAGAAACGCAAACTCATCCTCAAGGACGAGATCAGCCGGCTCGAGGATCTGCTGCTGCCGGACATCATCGCCTGACCACGCCGCGCCCGGAACCTCGGCTTAGAAGCGGAACTGTCCGCCGTTCAGGTGCAGGACCTCACCGGTGATGAAGCCGCCGGTTTCGCCGGCAAGGTAGAGACAGGCATTGGCGATATCGTCCACGGTGCCGATCCGCTTCACCGGGATCGCCTCGATACGGGCCTTCCGCCAGACCTCTGGATCGTCGTACTGGCTCCAGTCGCGGGTGGTGTCGATCGCGCCGGGCGAGACCGTGTTCGCGGTGATGCCATGCGGCCCCAGTTCGAGCGCCAATGCCTTGGCGAAAGCATGCACGCCCGCCTTGCAGGTGATGTTGTGGGTACGGGTCGGCACATGGGCCGCGAACCCGTCGACCCCGGATATATGGATGATGCGTCCCCAACCGCCCTTCTTCATCAGCGGCACGACGCAGCGCGCCAGATAGAAGGCGGAATTCAGGTTCGTATTGATCGTGTCCTGCCAATCCTCGACGGAGATATCCTCGACCGGCTGTTTCTTCCGGATCGAGACATTCGAGACCGCGATGTCGACGGAGCCGAACCGGTCCGCCGCCTGCCCTACCATCGCCTCGACGGCAACCGCATCGCCGACATCGGCCATAATGCCAAGGGCGTTGCCGCCCGCAGCCTCGATATCGGCGACAACCTTATCGACCTTCTCGCGGGACGAACGCCCATTGACCACGACATTCGCCCCGGCCGCCGCAAACAGCTTCACGATGGCTTCGCCGATATCTGGCCGGAGCCGGTGACGAGCGCTGTGCGGCCTTTGAGCGGTTGCGGATCGAGCATGTCCTGTCCTTTGCGCTGATGGATGGGATAACGTCGGCGCACAATGGCACAGCGAATGCCGCACGGTGTCAAATCCATCTATATGCCCGAGGAAACTTCCGTTCGCTTCGAAAACGTCACCCAATCGGAATGAGAAAGGGCCGGCTGCCATTTATTGGCAGCCGGCCCCTCAAGGGACGTCCAACGCGGATCAAACGCCCCTATTAGAACTGAGCCGTTTCCGTCGAACCCGCCATGGCGGTGGTCGAGGACTTGCCGCCGGTCACCGTGTTGGAAACCGCGTCGAAGTAACCCGTTCCCACTTCCCGCTGGTGCCGGGTCGCGGAGTAGCCGTCGGCCTCCGCCGCGAATTCCGCCTGCTGCAGCTCGGAATACGCCGCCATCCCCCGGTCGCGATAGTCACGGGCCAGGCGGAAGGTGTTGTAGTTCAGGCTATGGAACCCGGCGAGCGTGATGAACTGGTACTTGTAGCCCATCGCCGCGATCTCACGCTGGAACGCTTCCATCTCCGCCTCGCCCATATGTTTCGCCCAGTTGAAGGAAGGCGAGCAGTTATAGGCCAGCATCTGTTCCGGAAATTCCTTGCGGATCGCGTCGGCGAACTGCCGCGCCTCCGACAGGTCCGGGGTCGAGGTCTCGCACCAGATCAGGTCGGCATAGGGCGCCACCGCGAGACCGCGTGCGATCGCCATCTCGATGCCGCCGGTCATCCGGTAGAATCCCTCGGCCGTCCGTTCGCCGGTCAGGAACGGCTTGTCCCGGTCGTCGATATCGCTGGTGATCAGCCGTGCCGCGTCCGCATCGGTGCGCGCCATCAGCACGGTCGAGACGCCCATCGAGTCCGCCGCGAGCCGCGCCGCCGTCAACGTGCGGATGAACGCGCCGGTGGGGATGAGCACCTTGCCGCCCAGATGGCCGCATTTCTTCTCGGACGCAAGCTGGTCCTCGAAGTGGATGCCGCTGGCGCCCGCCTCGATCATCGCCTTGGTCAGCTCGAAGGCGTTGAGCGGACCGCCGAACCCGGCTTCCGCGTCCGCGATGATCGGCAGCATGTAGTCGATCTGTTCGTCCGATTCGCCGTCGATCCGTTCCATATGCTGCACCTGATCGGCCCGCATTAGCGCCTGGTTCATGCGGCGGATCACCTTCGGCACGCTGTCCACCGGGTACAGGCTCTGGTCCGGATACATCTGCCCGGCGCTGTTGGCGTCGGCCGCGACCTGCCATCCGGACAGATAGATCGCCTTCAGCCCTGCCTTGGCATGCTGGACGGCCTGATTGCCGGTGAAGGCGCCGAAGGTCGGCACGTATTTCTCGGTCTGCAGCAGCGACCACAGCTTGCGCGCGCCGGCCTCGGCGATGCTGTGGCGCTCGCGGAAGGAGCCCCGCAGCCGTTCCACCTCGGTCGGCGTGTAGTCGCGCTGTACATGGTCCCAGCGGCCCGGTGCGGCGGCCGGCCAATCGCGGTCCGGGCGTTCAAGCAGTGATTCGGGTTCCAAAGTGTCGATAATCTTGTTCATAGCAGCCTCGCTCATTGCAAATTGGGTTTGATCCGTCCGCTTCTCCCCGTCCGAACGATCCGGCGGTCCAACCGATAGCCGCAGAATTCAACGTTCCAAAGTCGAAGCAAATTCGATTTAGTAAATTCAACACTATTAAGAAAAATTATCTATAACTTCTTGCTATACAAACGTTTTAGATGTAAATGATAGGTGTAATAATTTTTGTAAAATGTAAATTTTGTAAATATATTGATGCAGAGGTCAGTCGAATGAGCGCAACGGCAAGCGCCCCCGGCAACCGGGTCAAGGTCCGGCTTGGCGCAAAGATCAGGCGCCTGCGGCGCGATTACCGCATGAACCAGGCGCAACTGGCCGAACGGCTTGGCATTTCCGCCAGTTATCTGAATCTGATCGAACACAACCACCGCAACGTGACGGTCGGCCTGTTGCTCAAACTGGCGGAAGTCTTCCAGCTCAACATCAACGAGCTGGCCGAAGACGACGAAAGCCATCTGGTCTCCAACCTGATGGAGGCGTTCGACGACGCGTTGTTCGAGGAAATCGACCTGACCAACGTGGAAATCCGCGAGCTGGTCGGGGCCGCCCCCGTGGCGGCGAAGGCGATCCTGGCGCTCTACGACGCCTACCGGACCCAACAGACGGATATGCGCAGCCTGGCGGACCAGCTTTCGGACGAAGCGGGGGCGCTGCTGGACTTCGAATCCCGGATGCCCGCCGACCTGGTGTCCGACTTCATCCAAAGCGCGGGTAATTACTTTCCGGATATCGAGGAGGAAGCCGAGCGGATCGGGCAAGAGGCGAATTTCGACCGGCAGAACCCCATCGCGAGCATGACCGCCTACCTGCAGGACGCTTTCGGCGTCCGGGTCGCCGTGTTGCCGCCCGCGCCCGGGTTCGAAACCATGCGGCGCTACGACGCTACATCGCGCGTCCTGGAGATTTCCGAGATGCTGCCGCGCAGCAGCCGTATCTTCCAGCTGGCGCACCAGATCGGCCTGCTTTCGATCAGCCCCGTCTTCGATACCCTGCTCATCGAGGGTGGTGTGAAATCCACCGAGGCGCGGCGGCTGGGGCGGATCAGCCTCGCCAATTACTTCGCGGCGGCGCTGATGATGCCCTACGACGACTTCCTGGGGATGGCCGAGGGGCTGCGCTACGACATCGAACTGCTGCAGCACCACTACAACGCCAATTTCGAGCAGGTCTGCCACCGCCTGACGACGCTGCACAAGCCGGCCGCGCGGGGCATTCCGTTCCACATGCTGCGGGTCGACATCGCCGGCAATATCTCGAAACGGTTCTCCGCCTCCGGGTTACGCATTCCACGGCACGGCGGCGCCTGTCCCCGCTGGAACGTCTACACCGCCTTCCTGACGCCCGACGTCATCCATGCGCAGGTCTCGCGGATGGGCGACGGCAACGGGTATTTCTGCATCGCACGGACTTTGCAGAAACGCGGCGGCGGCCATGGCTCCCCGCAGAGCATCCTGTCGATCGGGCTCGGCTGCGAACTGTCCCGCGCACGGGAGTTGGTCTACTCGGACGGCATCGACCTCGACAATCCGGAACAGGCCGTCCCCGCCGGCGTGCAGTGCCGGGCCTGCGAACGCATGGATTGCCGCCAACGGGCGTTTCCGCCGGTGCACCACAAGCTGGACGTGAACGAGAACACGCGCGGCCTGTCGGCCTACGTATCGCCCCCCGCGCGCTAGGCCAACCGTCGCCGATGCATCGCGATCTGCTTGCACGCGCGGGGCCGCCACCTATAATGCGCCGCTTCAATACAGTACCGCCGTTCAACAAGGAAAGACGTGCGCCATGACCGACGCACCGCAGGTCGGAATCATCATGGGAAGCCAGTCCGATTGGTCGACCATGCAACATGCCGCGGAAACGCTCGAGAGCTTGGGCGTGGCGTTCGAGACCCGCATCGTCTCCGCGCACCGCACGCCGAAGCGGCTCGTCGACTATGCCGAAGGCGCGCGGGACCGGGGTCTGAAGGCGGTGATCGCCGGCGCCGGCGGCGCCGCTCATCTGCCGGGCATGACAGCGGCGATGACCCCCCTGCCCGTGTTCGGCGTGCCGGTGGAAAGCAAAGCGCTCAGCGGCATGGACAGCCTGCTCTCCATCGTCCAGATGCCCGCGGGCATTCCGGTCGGCACCCTGGCGATCGGCCGCGCCGGCGCCGTCAACGCGGCCCTGCTGGCGGCTGCGGTGGTCGCGTTGTCCGAACCGGCCGTGGCCAAGGCGCTGGACGATTGGCGCGCGGAACAGACCGCTTCGGTCGCCGATAGCCCGGCAGACGACTGACGATGGCGGACGACACGGCGCAACGGCTGGACCCCGGATCGACGATCGGCATCCTCGGCGACGGCCAGCTCGGCCGGATGATCGCGCTTGCCGCCGCGCGCCTGGGATACCGCTGCCATACGTTCGCCGACCGCCCGGACAGCCCCGCCGCACAGGTCTGCGCCGCATCGACCGTCGCCGATTACGGTGACCAGCGGGCGCTCGACAGCTTCGCCGACGCGGTGGACGTGGTCACCCTGGAATTCGAGAACGTGCCCGAAGCCTCGGTCCGCTATCTCGCCGAGCGCGTGCCGGTCCGGCCCGGCCCGGAAGTCCTCGCCATCGCGCAGGACCGGCTGCTCGAAAAGAATTTCCTGAACGGTGTCGGCATCCTGACCGCGCCCTATGCCCATGTCACCGACCTGCCGTCGCTCGAGAAAGCGGTCGACGCCATCGGCCGCCCCTGCGTCCTGAAGACCGCGCAGTTCGGCTATGACGGTAAGGGGCAGATCCTCATCGACGGCGACTCGAGCCTGGCGCAGGTGTTCCGCCAGATCAATTCAAAGCACACGGTGCTCGAAGGCTGGATCGACTACGCCCTGGAGATTTCCGTGATCGTGGCGCACGGCCTGACCGGCGAGACGGTTTCCTACATTCCTGTCGAGAACCGGCACGTCAATCACATCCTGGACACGACGATCGCCCCCGCCGGCGTATCGCCCGGCATCGCCGCCAAGGCCGGCGAGATCGCCCGGCATGCGGCGGAGCAGATGGGCGTGGTCGGTCTGCTCGCGGTTGAGATGTTCGTAACCTGGGACGGTGACGTACTGGTCAACGAGGTCGCGCCCCGGCCGCATAACTCCGGCCATTGGACGATCGATGCTTGTGCGATCAGTCAGTTCCAGCAGCTCATCCGGGCGATCTGCGGCCTGCCGCTGGGATCGACCGAACGGCATTCGGACGCGGTGATGAAGAACCTGATCGGCGCGGAGGTCGAGACGTGGCGCGACGTGCTCGGCGAGCCGGGCGCGCGGCTGCATCTTTACGGCAAGTCGGAAATTCGCGAAGGCCGCAAGATGGGGCACATCACGCGGCTAACCGAACGCAAGGACGAAACCTAGACGCCGGTCCGTGGCGTGTAGCGGTATCCGGGCCGGCACAATCGCGCAGGATTGGGCAGCCGGTCGACGAGTGACCGCACACGTCCGGTCACCTTCGGGATGCGCATGACATCGGCGATTCGGCGGTCGAGGAAGGCCCATGTATCGGCCATGCCGTCCGACCGGTCATCCAACCAATACAGGACGGTCGAACTGTACACGCCGGCCAGCAGACTGCGTTTGCTGTAAAAATTCCAATCCGTCGACCGGTCGCCCGCCGCGACCCACATGGCATCGACGGTCCGGTAAAGACATTTGCCGCCGAGCACCACATTGGACGGCAACGCCAGAACGGCCAAGGCCCGGCGCACGGCTTCGCGGTGTGGCGTGGCGTGCTCCAACCGCACGCGGGCGGCGGCGGCGATCCGTTCCCGGATTTTCATCGAAGCGATATCGCGGCGGTCCAATTCGGCGATCATGCGCCGGTCGGCCAGATCGCTGTAATGCGCCACCATATCCGCGGCGCCGTAGGGAAAAGCCCGCAATGCATCGGCCTTCGTCAGGCCCAGATCGGCGGCGGCGCGGCGCGCCGCCCGTGGCGTCCATCCATCGAAGGGAACATGCGGCAAGGCCGCCTCGACGATCTTGTCGCGCAGCGTCATCAGGTCGTCATTCATGACTCTTCCGCCTCCATTTCGCCGATGTCTTCGTCTTCCGCAGCGCCCGGCGCACCGTATTTCATCTCCTCGCGGAACATCAGCAGCGACAGGTCGGTCATGCGCTGCGGATACAGGATGCCGTCGAGGTGATCGCATTCATGCTGCACCACGCGGGCGTGGAAACCCTCGGCGGTGCGGTCGATCGGAGCGCCGCCCAACGTGACCCCGCGGTAGCGGATCTTGGTGAACCGCGGCACCGCCCCCACCAGGCCCGGCACCGACAGGCAGCCTTCCCAGCCCATATCCTGTTCCTCGGTCAGCGGCTCGATCACGGGGTTCATCAGAACGGTCAACGGCACGCCTGCGTCGTCGCCCTCCGCGTCGGGCGCTTCATCCGGATGCTCCCGGTCCGCCGGAACGTGGAAGATCACCAGCCGCAGCGGAACATGGACCTGGGGCGCGGCCAATCCGGCGCCGTCGGCGTCTTCCATGGTTTCCACCATGTCCCGCACCAAGGCTTGGATTTCCGGCGACGCGGGGTCCGGGACCGGTAATGCCGGCGCGCGCAGCACCGGATGGCCCATTCGGGCTATTTTTAGGATTGCCATGGCGGTAATATGGGGTTTCACTACGAACTGGTAAAGCGCGGAAAGAAGGGCAAAGCGTCCCTTCACATCGCCATTTGGCTATGCTATAAGCCGCGCGCCCTTGACGAATCGCCGGGGCAACACCCGAATCCATGCTGAATGGTCGCCGTAGGGGCGGATAAGGAGTTTGTGTCATCGTTAACGTAGTAGTCCGGGACAATAACGTCGATCAGGCGCTCAAGGCCCTGAAAAAGAAGATGCAGCGCGAAGGTGTCTTCCGGGAAATGAAGCTCCGTCGTGCGTATGAGAAGCCGTCCGAGCGCAAGGCCCGCGAAAAGGCCGAGGCCGTGCGGCGCCATCGCAAGCTGTTGCGTAAACGGTTGGACCGCGAGGGCTACTAGCCCCGATAGACTGCGGCTGCCCGCGAGCAGCCGTGGCGGCGACGCCGTTCGACCCTCCCGATAATACCTACCTTCACACAAGCGTGACTTGCCCGTGCTCTGGCTCCTGGCCAGACTATGCGGCATGCAGCGCTATTTCCTTGCCTTCCTGGTCCTACTGGGCGGCCTCGGCCAAGCCGTCGCGAACCCCGAGTCATGGCGCCATGAATGGCCGAAAACGGATTTTTCCAAGAAATCCGTCGAATTCCAGGAAATACTCTCGGGCGGCCCGCCGAAAGACGGCATTCCCTCAATCGACAAGCCGGCGTTCAAACCCGTCGCCGACATCGAGAACCTCAAGGATACCGAGCCGGTCATCGGCCTGACGGTCAACGGCGAGACCAGGGCCTACCCGCTGCGGATCCTGATGTGGCACGAGATCGTCAACGACGAACTCGGCGGTGTTCCCGTATCCGTCACCTTCTGCCCATTGTGCAATGCAGCAATCGTTTTCGACCGGCGGCTCGAGGGCAAGGTCTACGATTTCGGGACCACCGGGAAACTGCGCCTGTCGGACCTCGTCATGTATGACCGGCAGACCGAAAGCTGGTGGCAGCAGTTTCTCGGCGAGGGAATCGTCGGATCCATGACCGGGAAGACACTGAAGGTATTGCCGGCACGGCTCGAATCCTGGGCGAAGTTCAAGGCCCGGGCGCCGAAGGGCATGGTGCTGGTGCCCAACAACCCGGGAATCCGCGCCTACGGCATGAATCCCTACAGCGGCTATGACTCCCTGCCGCGCCCCTTCCTCTATCACGGCAAGATGCCGGAAGGCGTCGCCCCTCTGTCCCGCGTCGTGTCGCTGGAAAAGAAGGATCAGGCATGGAGCCTGGAATATCTGAAGCGCCATCGCGAGGTGCGCCTCGACGATGAAACGGTTATCCGCTGGGAACCGGGCCAGAATTCAGCGCTGGACACCTCCGTCATCGCGAACGGCAAGGATGTCGGGAATGTCACGGTCCAGCGCAAGACCAAGGACGGCTTGATCGATATCCCCTATTTCGTGGACTTCGCCTTCGCGTTTTACGCGTTCAAACCCAGCGCCCACATCCATAAGTAGCTATTTCTTAATAGATTCTACGGCAAAGTCGCTATGCATCGGCTGCAATGCTGCAATGCAGCATTCGGTCTGCAAAAATGGCGGTTAACTGCCATATAACCTTAGACATTAAGTCAAATTGTATTGATGGAGAGAGCAATGGCACACGCCAATAAAGCTAAATCGGGCCGGCGCAGCTTCTTCGCCACCTTAGGTCGAGCCGTAGATGCGCATCTCGAATTCGAGCGTCTGAGCAACATGAGCGACGAATCCCTCGCCGCCCTGAACCTGACGCGCGATCAGATTCCGCAGCATATCATCGCCCGCCTTTAATCTAAGGCCTGCATGCCACCGCGCCCCGCGCGGTGGGCCCTTCGGGGATTTGCCGAGGTTCAGCCCCTATTCGAGCGCCTTGACGACGTCTTCACACATCGCCTTGGCGTCGCCCAGAAGCATCATCGTGTTGTCGCGGAAGAACAGTTCGTTCTCGACCCCGGCATAACCGGACCCTAGCGACCGCTTCACGAACAGCACGGTGCCCGACTTTTCGACATCGAGAATCGGCATACCGTAGATTGGGCTTTGCGGATCGGTCTTGGCCGCCGGATTGGTCACGTCGTTCGCCCCGATCACGAAGGCCACGTCCGCACCCGCGAAATCACGGTTGATCTCCTCGAGCTCCAGAACCTCGTCATACGGCACATTCGCCTCGGCCAACAGCACGTTCATATGGCCCGGCATCCGCCCGGCAACGGGATGGATCGCGTAACGGACGGAAATACCTTCGGCCTTGAGCAGATCGGCCATTTCCCGGAGCGCGTGCTGGGCCTGCGCGACCGCCATACCGTAGCCCGGCACGATGATCACGCTGCCGGCATTCTTCATGATGAAGGCGGCATCGTCGGCACTGCCGGTCCGCACATTCCGATCCTGAATCGCCGCCGCGTCCGGTCCCGCGGACTCGCCGCCGAACCCGCCCAGAATAACGTTGAAGAAAGAGCGGTTCATGCCCTTGCACATGATGTAGCTCAGGATGGCGCCGGACGAACCGACGAGAGCACCGGTGATGATGAGCGCCGTATTGCCGAGCGTGAACCCGATCCCGCAAGCGGCCCACCCCGAATAGCTGTTCAGCATCGACACCACGACGGGCATGTCCGCCCCGCCGATCGGAATTATGATCAGCACACCGATGGCCAACGACAGCAACACGATCGTCCAAAACAGGCCCGCGCCCTGATCCAGGCACATCCAGACGACAAGCACGACCAGCAGAATGCCCAGCAGGGCGTTCAGCGGGTGCTGGCCCGAGAATACGATGGGCGCACCGCTCATGATGCCTTGCAGCTTGCCGAAGGCGATGATCGACCCGGTGAAGGTGATCGCGCCGATCGCGGTCCCGATGCTCATCTCGATCAGGCTGGTGGCCGGAATTTGACCGTAACTGCCCAGACCATAGGCGGATGGCTGGAAGAAGGCCGCAGCGGCAACGAAGACGGCGGCGAGGCCCACAAGGCTGTGGAAGGCCGCCACAAGCTGCGGCAACGCGGTCATCTGAATCTTGAGCGCGACGACGGTCCCGATCGTACCGCCGATCAGCACGCCCAGGATGATCATCGAGAAGCTCAACACGCCCGGCGCGGCCAAGGTGGTCACGACGGCGATCACCATGCCGACGATTCCATAGACATTGCCGGTCCGGGCGGTATCCGGTGACGACAGGCCGCGCAGCGCCATGATGAAACAGATGCTAGCGATCAAATAGGCAAAGGCCGAAAAATTCTCACTCATGACGGGTCCGCCGCTCCGTTAGCTCTTCGGTTTCTTCTTGAACATCTGAAGCATGCGTTGCGTCACGATGAAACCGCCGAAAATGTTGACCGACGCCAGGACGACCGCGATGAAGCCGAAGACCTTGGACAGGCTCATGTCGGCCGGACCGGCGGCGATCAGCGCGCCCACGATGATCACCGACGAAATCGCGTTGGTGACGCCCATCAGGGGTGAATGCAGCGCCGGCGTCACATTCCAGACCACGTAGTAGCCGACGAATACCGCCAGCGCGAAGATCGTGAACATGAAGATGAAGGGCTCGCCGCCGCCCACCGCCGTGTTCGCGCTGCGCACGGCCTGTTCCAGCAGGGCGTCCGCTTCCACGGAGAGTTCCGCGGCGCGGCGCGAAATCTCTTCGGCTTTTTGAATGAGGTCCTGGCCTTGCATCAGGATCAGTCTCCTTTCGCCTTGGCGTCGGCGGCATCCGCGCTGTCGTCGGATGCGCTGTCAGCATCGGCGTCTTCCGCTTTGTCGTCGTCCCCCGCCGCATCCTCGGTTTTATCCGTGGTTTCGTCCTGCTCGGTCAGGAACGGATGGACGATCTTGCCGTCCTTCGTCACCAGCGTGCCGCTGACCACCTCGTCTTCGAGGTCGATCTTCAGGGATTTGGTTTCCTCGTCGATCATCGGCGTCAGGAAGTTGAGCAGGTTCTTGGCGAACAGCTTGCTGGCATCCTCCGCGATGCGGCCCGGCACGTTGATATGCCCGACGATCTTGACGCCGTGCTTGGTCGCGACCTTGCCCGGCACCGATCCGGCGCAGTTGCCGCCGGCTTCAACCGCCAGGTCGACAACCACCGACCCCGGCTTCATCGACTTGAGCATATCCTCGTCGACCAGGCGCGGCGCGGGACGGCCCGGGATCAGCGCCGTGCAGATCACGATGTCCTGCTTGGCGATGGTCTCGGCGATCAGCGCCGCCTGTTTGGCCTTGTAACCGTCGCTCATTTCCTTGGCGTAACCGCCTTCGGTCTGCGCCTGCGCGAATTCCTCGTCCTCGACCGCGACGAAGGTCGCGCCGAGCGATTCCACCTGCTCCTTGGTGGCGGGGCGCACGTCGGTCGCCGACACGATCGCCCCCAAGCGCCGCGCGGTCGCAATAGCCTGCAACCCGGCGACGCCGACGCCCATGACGAAAACACGGGCCGGCGGGACGGTTCCCGCCGCGGTCATCATCATCGGGAAGGCGCGGCTGAATTCACCGGCAGCGTCCAGCACCGACTTGTATCCAGCCAAGTTGGACTGCGACGACAGGATATCCATCGATTGGGCGCGCGAGATCCGCGGCATCAACTCCATGGCGAAGCCGGTCACGCCGACCTTGGCCATCGCGTCGACGAAATCGGGTTCGGTCAAAGCATTGATCTGACAGCACAATGCCTGGCCCTTGGCGAAATTGGCCAGTTCGTTCTCGCCCTCGCCCTCAATCATCGGGCGGCGCACCTTGAGGACGATATCCGCATCCTTGAGGGTTGCCTTGGCCGTCGCCGAGATGCTGGCGCCCGCCTCCTTGAACTCGGCGTCGGGAATGGACGCGCCCTTGCCGGCGCCCTTTTCGACGGCAACCTCGGCACCGAGGCCGCAGAATTTCTTGACCGTTTCCGGCGACGCGGCCACACGCGTCTCGTTCGGCCACCTCTCTTTGAGTACCGCAATCTTCATTCTGGCTTGCCCGGATAAGTTTTATTGTCCACCACACCCCCAATATGCCAAGCGATATGCCAGCTACGGCGGCGCTTGCCAAGGATGGATTTGGATATTGACGAAGATTTCATTTCGACCGTGGCGATTATACAGGAGCGACCTGTTCCAGTGCTTCGCTGCGCCGGGGTGGCAAATTGTCGCGCAAGTCGGCGACCAAATCGTCACGAAGCGATTGCCGCGCGGGATCGTCCCATAGGTTCCGCCATTGCAGCGGATCCTCCGCCAGATCGTATAACTCGCCTTCCGTACCGTCGTAGAAATTGCTCGCCTCATAGACGGTGCAGACGAAGCCGTCCCGGTACATACTGCGCAGGTATATCCCCGCGCCGCCGAAATCGCTGTCCCATTCGGTGATCACGCGCTCGCGGCTATTGTCGGGCTCGACCGGCAGTGTCCGCCCCTGCATCGCGGCCGGCGTCTTCACCCCCGCGATGTCGCAGAATGTCGGGGCAAGGTCCACATGGCCGACCGGGTCTTGCAACGCCGCGGGGGCAATTCCCGCCGACGGCGCGGGACGCCAGATCAGCGGCACCCGCATCAGGGCATCCACGTGATACGGCCCCTTGAACAACATGCCGAAGTCGCCCTGCATCTCACCGTGGTCGGTCGTGAAAACAACGTCCGTGTCGTCATGCCAGCCACGGCGCTCGATCGACGCCATCACCCGGCCGCAGGCTTCGTCGATCAATTCGTTCTCCACATGGACGATCGCGTTGACCTCGCGAATCTGGTCCTCGGTCAGGTCGCAGGGCTTGAAGCTGGGCGGGACTTCGAAATTGTATTGCCCGCGCCCCTCATACCATTCCAGCCAGTGCCGCGGCTTCTGTCCCAGGATTTCCGCCGTTTTCTCGCGCGACCCGGGGTATCCGGCGGGCAGTTTCAGATCGCGCCAGTTCACACGCGACAACTCCGACTGCGGCGGGTCCCAGGGATGGTGTGGATCGGGGAAGCTCAGCCACAGGAACCAGTCGTCGTCCGTATCGAGCGAGTCGAGCCAATCGATCGCCCGGTCGGCGACCCAATCGGTGTGGTACTGCTCGCGCGGGATCGGGTTGAACCAAACCTGCGGCGCGCCGCAGTCGCCGCCGCCCCGCCCGCTGACCTGCTTATCGGCGGTGACGTATTCGAAGAACCCGTCGACCGCGTCCGGGTGGTTCTCTTTCAGCCATTTCGGATAGTGGTACAGGCTACGTCCCTCGCGCCCGGTATGCGCCGCGAGTTCCATGCGCTCGAACCCGCGGTGCGGCCCGGTCGTATCGCGCGTCGCGGCCCAATTCTCGAAGAAGGACGCGTTCGGATCGGACGAGGGCTCGAAATGCGCCTTGCCGATCAACGCCGTGCGGTACCCGCCGTCCTCGCGCAGCGTCGCCGCCACGTCCGGCCCGTCCAGCGGCAGCGGAATGCCGTTGGTAATGACGCCATGGGTGCCGACATACTGCCCGGTCAACATAGTAGACCTCGCCGGCATGCAGACCGTGTTTTGGTTATGCGCCCGGTGATAGTTGATGCCCGACGCCGCCAAGCCATCGATCACCGGCGTCCGCGCGACCGTCCCGCCGTTACAGCCGAGCGCGTCGTAACGCTGCTGATCGGTGGTGATAAAAAGAATCTTGCGGCCCATGCCGTGCCTCCCCGGATTTTTCTGCCCGGAGTATACCCGGCCAGCCTATTCCGGCAACGGCACGCCCGCGGCGGTGAGCGCGGCGCTCTGACGCTCGGCCAGCACTGCCTCGTCAAAGTCGTCGATCAGATCGTGGAACATTTGGTGCCAGTTGATCTCCGCCTTCAGATGCATGAAGACCGATCCGAGGCCGATCGCGGCGCGGTCCATGAAGACGAACTCACGCGGCGGGGCGACGCCGCCCAGCGCCCGCAATTCCCGTTGGACCCGGCTCGCGACCTGGGCGCCATAGAGGCCGCTTTCGGATTCCTGGATGCGCGCGACCTCGTCCTTCAGCAACGGCGCGTAGACGAACTCCGCCCAGATGTTGAGGACGTCGATCACTTCCTTGCGCAGGTCGGAGAAGCCCCAGGTCTCGTAGGCATGCACCGCCAGGTCATGGTCGCCGTCACGAAGCGCCCGATACAAGTCGATGACGCCCCGGACGAAATGCGGCGGGAACACACGGATGCAACCGAAGTCGAGCAGGTTCACCGCGTGATCGGGCCGGATGCTGTAGTTGCCGAGATGCGGATCGCCGTGGATCACCCCGTAGAAGTAGAACGGCACATACCAGCCGTGGAACATATTGCGGGCGATGGCGTTCCGGACGTCGGCATCAGCCTCCTTGAAATCCATCAAGGGCCGGCCGTCGAGCCAGGTCATCGTCAGCAGCCGGTCCGTGCTCAAGTCATCGATGCCTTCCGGCACATGCACGTCCGGCTGGTCCGCCAGCATCGCCGCATAGAGCGCCATATGCCGCCGTTCCAGCCCGTAATCGAGTTCCTCGCGCAGCCGCGCCGAGATTTCCGCATGGATCTGCTGCGTCGCGATCGCCTTGTCGCCGCGTTCGTAAACCGAAAAGATCAGCGACAACTGATTGAGATCGGCTTCCACCGCGGACGCCATATCCGGGTATTGCAGCTTGCACGCAAGGGCCTGACCGTCCTTCGATTCGGCTTTATGCACCTGCCCCAGCGACGCTGCATGGGCCGCCGTCCGGTCGAAGGACGCGAAACGCGACCGCCAGTCCTGCCCCAGCTCCGCCGCCATGCGCCGCCGCACGAAGGGCCAGCCCATCGCCGGGGCATGCGCCTGAAGCTGCTTCAACTCCTCGACATATTCCGCCGGCAACGCATCGGGAATCGTCGCCATGAGCTGCGCCACCTTCATCAGCGGCCCTTTCAACCCGCCCAACGCCGCCGTCAAATCCTGCGCATGCTGGCCTTTATCGAGATCGAACCCGAGATAGCGGGCACCGGCGAGCCGCGCCGCCAATCCCCCCACCGCGGTGCCTACCCGCGCGTACCGCCGTACGCGCCCCGAGACCGAATTGTCATCTTCATCCGCCATGGAAGGATAGATAGTCCTCGGAGGTCCTATTTGCTACTCTCCGCCGGCAAGGGGGTTTGATGGCGGTAACGCTCAACCCGGGCGGAGACGTCCGAATCAAGATGCTCTACGATCGCGATGCGGGTTACGCACGGCTTCACACCGTCTGCCAGCAGACCTTTCAGCGTCCGGCCACTGGCGGCACAAGTCATCTATCCCGCAACGGGATGGAGAAGCTGTCAGTCCTCGCGCCGGAGGATTGCGCCGTCTTGCGCAAGATGATCGATCTTGGCTCACCTTTCCTCACCAACCGGCTCTATCTACGTGCGTTGCTGGAGAAAATCCTGACCGGCGACGTCGACAGCCGGATCACCGACTATTTCGGCAGCGAGTATTTGCCGCTGTGGTGCCGCACCTACCGGAACGATCCGGGCGGCGACCAAGGTGTCTCCTTCCGCTGGCATTGCGACGGCGGCCCGAGCAAGCATCTGAAGATGCTGATCTACCTGAACGGCAGCGACGAGCACGGCGGCAACACACAGTTCCTCAATCGCGACACCACGGCGGCATTCAAATCGATCGGATATGTCTTCTGCGACATCAACGAGCGTCTCGGCGACCTATCGGCATTGAGCCGCGAGCATGACATCCCCTATCAACCCCTTCGCGCGCGGCTTACCGAGGGCGACGCCATCTTGTTCGAACCGGCCAACATCCTCCACAAAGGCGTGTGGCCGACCAAGGCGCCGCGCTATCTGCTCCAAATCTGTATCGTGCCCAGCCCGGTCGCGTGGCGCGATGCCTGCAGCCGCTATGCCATCCCGCGCGACAATGCGGACTGGCCCTGCGTGGATAAGAACTGGCCGGCCAAGACGGCGGCGGACGCGCAGCCCCTAACGGCGCAAGGATAACCGCAATGACCGATGGACCAATAAGCGGCAAAATTCCCCGCAGGCTCAATCTCACCCCCGAGGAATCCAAAAGCATCATCGATCATATCCAATCGAATCCCGCCGATTTGCTGCAGATTCCCACGGTTCGGGCATTATTGGCGAGGTCGCGGTTCGAGCGGGTGGAGGCCGCGGCGCTCGAAACCCTGGAGGACGCCGGCGAATCGGTCCGGTCCCACGCGATCGAGCACAACATGAACAACCTGCGCAAGATGGAGGCGGTCGAACGTCCTTCCATCCTGGTCTATCCGCTGCGCGGGATCGAATATGTCGTGCGGAACGCGGCGGCGCTTAAAGTGTTGACCATCGGGCCACGTTCGGAATCCGAGATTTTCTCGCTCATCGCAGCCGGCTTCGATCCCGACAACATCTCCGGCCTCGACCTGATCTCCTATTCGGACTTCGTGCAGTTGGGCGACATGCACGCCATGCCGTTCGAGGATGGCAGTTTCGATATCGTCGTCATGGGATGGGTCCTGCCCTACAGTTCCGACAACCAGACAGTCGCCGACGAAGCCGTCCGCGTCGCAAAGCCCGGCGGAATCATCGCCATCGGCTGCCCGGCGGAAATCCACGGCCAGCCCGGCACCGCGGAAGCGGCGACCGCCATCGGCGGTGTTCCGGTATCAACGCCCGACGGCAGCAAGACCGTCTCGCGCTTCTTCAATTCGGGTCAGTTGATGCGGCTATTCGAAGGTAAGATCGACACGGTGTACTTCCGGCAAGATCCGCATCCGGCAACCGCCGATCAACGCGGCAACGTGACCGCCGTGTTCCGGCTCAATCGTTAGGCCGCAGCACAACCCCGATTACAGCAAAGGCCGCACCGGCGTATAGGGCGCCATATCCAGCCCCGGATCACGGCCCGCGACCAGATCGGCGATGATCCGGCCGGTGGCCGGCGCCATTGTCATCCCCAAATGGCTGTGCCCGAAGGCGAAATAGACCGACTCATGCTTCGGCGATTTTCCGATCACCGGCACGTTATCCGGCGTCGACGGCCGAGGTCCCATCCAGATGCTCTGTTCCTCGATCGAAAGACCGGGCAACGCCGTCTGCGCAAGCGGCAGCAGCGAGCGGATGCGCCGGTAGTCCGGCGGTGCGTCAACGCTCGCCAGTTCCACGAGGGCGGTCATGCGAATGCCGGTCTCGTGCTGCGACAACGAGAATTTGCGTTCCGCCAGTTGAACGTAATTGCCCACCGATTTTTCCGGCGTCGGCAGCATCACGTGATAGCCGCGCTCGGCATCCAGCACGACCTTCGCGCCAAGTTGACGCGCCAGCTTGCCGGACCGCGCGCCGGCCGCGACCACCACAAGGTCGGCCTCGTGCCGGCCCGCGTCGGTAACGACCACCGGCTTGCCCTCCGCGGTCACGTCGACACGTTCGACACGTTCCTGCAGCAAGCCGCCGCCGCGGTCGAAGACCGACTTGGCCACCGTCTCGACCAAGCGTCCGGGATTCTTGATGTGGCGCGAGTCCGGCATCATCACGCCATGACGAAACAGGGGCGCCAAATTCGGCTCCGCATCCCGAATATCATCCGGCGTGAGAATTTCATAACGGCAAACGCAGCGGTCCATCATCGCCCGCTCGAAAGAATTCGCCTCGAAGGCCGCATCCGTTTCGAAGACCTTGAGCGTACCCGCGGACCGGATCAATTCGCCGCAGCCCGTCTCCTGGATCAGCGCGTCATAGGCACTCAGGACGTGCCGGAATATCTCCATCGTAGCGAGACAATTGCGTTCGACCCGGTCCCGCTTCGAGTTGGCGAGAAAGCCGATCAACCACGGCAACAGGCGCGGCACATAGCGCCACCGCAAAACAAGCGGGCTGGTCGGATCGACCAGCATCTTGGGAATACGCTTCACGAGGCCCGGTTGGGCCGACGGCATCACGCCGCTCTGGCTGATCAAGCCGGCATTGCCGAAGGACGCACCGGTGCCCGGTTCGTTCGGGTCGACGATGGTCACCGCGTGCCCGTCACGCTGTAGGAAATGCGCGCAGCTCGCGCCGACCATGCCGGCGCCGATGATGATCGCCCTTTTCGCCGCCTGTTCGCTCATCGGTTCACCGCATAGCGGGACAGGTCGATCCCCGGATCGCGGCCCGCCACGAGATCGGCAATGACGCGTCCGCTGATCGGCCCCAGGGTCATGCCGATATGACCGCCCCCGAAGGCGCAGTAGACATTGTCCTCACCGGGCGCCGCGCCGAGGATGGGCACCGATGTGGGCGTCGACGGCCGGAAGCCGAGCCAGGCGCTCAGTTCCGTTTCATCCAAATTCAGCAGGGCGCGGGCCGCCCGGCTCACCATCCGGCGCGCGCGGGTGTAGTCCGGCGGCGCCTCGGTCCCCGCCAACTCGACCCCCGTCGTCAACCGCATGCCATGCGCCATCGGCGACAGGAACATCGTATCTTGGGCAATCAGGACCGGCCGGTTCAGTCCCGGGTCCGGCTGCGGCAACATAATGTGATAGCCGCGCTCCGCATCCAACAAGACGCTGTGCCCGATCTGCTTCAGGAAGGTGTTCGACCAAGCCCCCGCGCTGATGACCAGGATATCGAAGTCGTGGGCGGAATCGCCAGTGACCAGTCGGCGCGGCGTTCCATCGACGCGCTCGATCCGGTCGACTGGCTGCTTCACGATCGTCCCGCCCTGGCCGACGAACGCCGTATGCAGCGCCGTGACCAAATCGCCGGGATGTGAAATCGCACCGTTGCCGGGAATGAAATAGCCATGCTTGAAGATCGGCTGCAGGCCGGGTTCCATCTGGCGGATATCGTCTTCCGAAAGGATGTCGAATTTCCGCTCGCAAGCGCGCATCAGGTCGATGGTCCACTGCGCATTCTGCCAAGCCGCATCCGATTCCCACACGGCCATCGACCCGATCTCGCGCACGAACCTGTTGGTGCCGGTGTCGGACAACATCACACGATATGTGTCGTAGGCGTGATCGAGAAGCACCGCTTTCGCCTTGGCGTTCGCCTCGATACGCGCCGGCATGCCGTTACGCAACAGACTCAGCAGCCACGGTGTAATTCGCGGGAGATAGCGCCACCGCACCGAAAGCGGACCATACGGATCCAGCAACATCTTCGGGACCCGCATGAGAATATCCGGCGTCGCCGTCGGCACCACGCTGCCGGTGCTGATGACGCCGGAATTGCCGGAAGACGTACCCGTGCCCGGATCGCCGGGATCGAAAACGGTGACGTCGTGACCGTCCTTGCGCAGGAAATGAGCGGTGCTGATACCCGTGATGCCGCCGCCGATGACGCCAATACGGCGCGGCGAAACCTCTTCCGATGTCGACATGGTTCGGCCGATCCTCCCGGCCGATACTAAAGCCCGTTTCGGTGCAACCAGTCCAGAACGGATTCCGCCGCGTGTTCCCACCCGGCATCGAGCATCATCAGGTGGCCCATATCGTCCAGGATATGCGGTGTAACCCCGAAACGCCGGGCCGTCGCGCGCACGAAGGCGGATGGAATCAGTTCATCGTCCGACGCGCCCAGGACATGGATCGGAACCGAAAGCGGCAAGTCGACCGCGGGCAGGTCGCCCCCATACATATCCATCATCGCCCGCGTCGACTCCGGCCCCATCTTGGCGAGGAACGCAAGGGCCGTTTGGCGCTGCATGTGGCTCGAGAACAACGCGTCCCGCATCACCGACGGCGACCCCCAATCGCCGCCCATGGCCTGGACCGACCCGATGTTGAACGCCGCCGCCGGATTCCAGACCGCGAGCGACAGACCAGGCCCGGCCAACCCGTTCGGCGGTACGGACGCCATCAGCACGACGCCGGCGACCTCTTCCTCGGCCAAGCAATGCTGTAGGACGAAACCGCCCATCGAGTGCCCGATGACAACCGGAGGCCGCTCGAACTGCCGAGCGACGGCGGCGACATCCTCCGTATAGTCCTGAATGCACCAGCTTTGGATCGTGTCCTGCCCATAGCTATCCCCGTGCCCCCGAAGGCTGACGGCATGCGCGGTGTAACCTTGCTCCGCGAACCACGGCAAGAAATACGCGCCCCAACACCACGCACCGGCGAAGGCGCCATGCACGAAGAGCAAGGGCGTTGGCGCGGCATGCCCGGCAGGCCGCCGCGTGAGGATTTCCAGACCAGCTTCGATCCTGCGCGTCACCGAGGCGCTCCATGCGGATTGCGGATTGCAAAGCTCCGGCAAATACTCTGTCTGGAGATTTCGATCATCCGAACCATATTTGGTCAAACCACCCCGTCCCCGGAGCGCGAGGTACATATCGTAGATTTGCTGGCGCCGCCATATCACCGAACGAGGACAAAATGGCATGAATTTCTTGAACACTTGGAATTTTTCATTCGAAAAATGCAGCAAATACAAATAATAATAAATAACGGCAAATTTCTATATTGTAGTTTTGAAATTTTATTCAGTACAGTTTCAAACGCTTCTTTTTTTGATTTATTAGCACTAGAATATCGCGGCTTCGGCCTGGCGTCCGAACCGCGGGCAACTGACTCTTGTCATGAGTCGACGAACTGACGACGCCAAGACGAACCGCCAATTGGGGGGAAACGGAAAAGCATGGACTACACGGCAATACCCAATCTGCCGGCCCTGTTCTTTGAACGGGCCGAAATTTTCGGCGACCGGCCGTTTCTTTGGCGGAAACAGGATGATGACTGGCACTCGCTGACCTGGCGCGAGGTCTCGGACAAGGTGACCGCCTTGGCCCACGGGTTACGCGCCGCCGGAGTCAACAGCGGCGACCGGGTGACCCTGGTCTCGGAGAGCCGGCCGGAATGGCTGATCGCGGATCTGGCGATCATGTCGGTCGGGGCAATCGCGGTACCCGCCTACACGACAAACACCGTCGCCGACCATCAGCATGTGTTGTCGGATAGCGGCAGCACCGCCGCGATCGTGTCAACGCCGGCGCTGGCCGAAACCTTGCTGCCGGCGGCGTCTCAGGCCCCCGACACCAAGACCGTGATCTCCATCGACCCTCTGACGCAAGCGATACCGGACGGCATCCGGCACCTTAGTTGGGACGATGTCATAGCCAACGGGCAAGCCGGCGGCGGCGAGCTCGCAAACGATATCGCGGCGATAGAACGGACCAGCACCTGTTGCCTGATCTACACCTCTGGAACCTCGGGCAAGCCGAAAGGCGTCATGCTGAGCCATGGTGCGATCCTGTGCAATTGCGAAGGCGCCTATCACTTCCTGCACGATCTGCCGGGCTTCAAGCAGGAGACGGAGATCTTCCTGTCGTTCCTGCCGCTTTCGCATTCCTACGAACACAGCGCCGGACAGTTCTTCCCCATTTCGATCGGCGCGGAAATCTATTACGCCGAGGGAATCGACAAACTGACCGCGAATATCGCAGAGGTGCGTCCGACGATCATGACCGCGGTCCCGCGGCTATACGAAGCGATGCATAACCGTGTTCGACGCGGCGTGGAACGCACCGGCGGACTTAAACAAACGCTTTTCGAACGCGCCGTCGAACTTGGCCGGAAATCGTATGAAGCGCCGGGTAGCTTGACGATGGGTGAGCGGGTGACGAACTGCATGCTCGACTCGCTCGTCCGCAAGAAAGTCAAGGAACGCTTCGGCGGAAGGCTGAAGGCGTTCGTCTCGGGCGGCGCGCCGCTGAACTACGATATCGGCGTGTTTTTCACGGCGCTGGGTCTGCAAATCCTGCAAGGCTATGGCCAGACTGAAGCCGCCCCCGTCGTCAGCTGTAATCCGTTCACCATGAACAAGTTGCAAACCGTCGGGCCGCCATTGCACGGCGTGGACGTCCGTATCGCCGAAGACGGCGAAATCCTCGTCCAAGGCGAGCTGGTGATGCAAGGCTACTGGAACAATCCAGAAGCGACCGCGGAAACGATCCGCGACGGTTGGCTGCATACCGGCGATATCGGCGAGATCGATGAAGACGGATACATCCGGATCACCGACCGGAAGAAAGATATTATCGTCAATTCCGGCGGCGATAACGTGTCGCCCGCGCGTGTGGAAGGAATTTTGACCGCCGAACCCGAAATTGGGCAGGCCATGGTGTATGGCGACCAGCGGCCCCACCTCGTGGCGCTCGTCGTGCCGGATCCGGATTTCTTGGCGGATTGGTCCCGAGAAAATGGGAAATCCGGCGACCTGACCGACCTGGCCGACGACCCCGATCTGCAGAGAGCGCTACAGGACGCGTTGGACCGGGTCAACGAGAAGCTCTCCGTCACCGAGCGGGTGCGCCGCCTCAAGATCGCTCCGGAAGCGTTCACCATCGAGAACGAGATGATGACACCGACCATGAAACTGCGGCGCCATGTCGTTAAAGCGACCTATGGCGATGCGTTGGAGCAGTTATACGGCCATTGATCGAACGAACGGCGGTTGGAAGGGAGACCTCGAAACACCGTCGCCGAGATACCGCCGGACGCAAAATGCGTGCTTTATCCAGCGAGAGGAAATGAGACCGACCCTTCCCGCCATCGTGCTGACCGCAAGCCTTATGTTGGCTGCCATACCGCTCGCAACGGCAGCGGCGGCGGAGCGCCCGCGCGGATCGGCAACTCTGATCAATGACAGCACTCAGCAGCGGCCCGACCGCGTGCTCTCTCAGCAGATAAAGACCCGTATGCTCGACGCCCGGGCCCGGTTTTACGCCGATATCAGCGTTGACGTTATAGGTGGCGACGTCTTGCTCAGCGGGCGCGTCGTCGACCCGAAGGACAAACGCCGCGCCTCTGCCCTTGTCCGCAGCGTTCCCGGCGTCCAAGCGGTGATCAACGAAATCCATGTCGGGAAAACCGCGACGATGCGCCAGGCCATCGATGATCTGAACCTGGAGCGCCAGATCAAGGCCTCCCTGACCCGTGCCTTCGGAAACCGGATACCGCGCTTGAGCTACCGGGTCACCGACGGCATGGTCTATGTGTTCGGTCACGCAAAATCGGAATGGGAACACAACCGGGCGCTGGCGGTCATCAAACAGGTCAAAGGCATCAAGAAGGTGATCGACCGTTTGCGGATCGTGCGAAACGGTTCGCCGCGCTAACCCCGCATGCGCCGGCAGCAGCCCTACATTCCGTGATAGTCGCGGTACCACGCGATGAATTTCGGCAGCCCGATTTCTATGGGGGTCTGCGGCGTGAACCCGAAATCCCGTTGCGTATCGGAAATGTCGGCACTTGTCGCCTTGACGTCGCCCGGTTGCATCGGCGCGTGTTCGATCTGCGCTTTCTTGCCGATCGTCTCCTCGATGATCTCGACGAACCGGGTCAGCTTTTCCGAGCGGTTGTTGCCGATGTTGTACACACGATGCGGCGCTGTCTCGCCGTCATCCGCTGGCGGTTTGTCGAGACAGCCTAAAACCCCGTTCACGATGTCGTCGATATAAGTGAAATCGCGCATCATATCGCCGCTATTGAAGAGCTGGATCGGCCGTCCTTCATAGATCGCCTTGGTGAAGATATACGCGGCCATATCCGGACGCCCCCAGGGACCGTACACCGTGAAGAACCGCAACCCGGTCGACGGCATCCGGTAAAGATGGCTGTAGCAGTGCGAAATGTGCTCGTCCGACTTCTTCGTCGCCGCGTAGAGCGAGATCGGCGTATCGGTCCGGTCGGTCGTCGAGAACGGCACCTTCTTGTTGCCGCCGTAGACCGAGGACGAACTTGCATAGACGAGATGGTCGAGCCGATCGAGATGGCGGCAGAACTCCAATATCACGAGATGGCCGAGCAGGTTGGAATGGAGGTAGGCAAACGGATTCTCCAAGGAATACCGGACCCCGGCCTGCGCCGCGAGATGCACGACGCGCGTGATCTCGGGATGTTTGGCCGCCAGCGATTCCATGGCGGTGCGATCCGCGATATCCGAATGCTCGAACGAAAAGGCGTTATGCCGCAACAGGTTGTCTCGGCGTGCCTCTTTCAGGGTCACCTCGTAGTAGTCGTTGAGGTTGTCGAGGCCGATTACCCTCTCCCCCCGCGCCAACAAGGCGTGGGCGACATGGGAACCGATAAAACCGGCCGCGCCGGTCACAAGAACAGACATTCACATGCTCCGTGGTTTTCGCCGCCACCATATAGCGCGGCTTTGACTCAGACTCACGCCCTGGATGCGGCGATTGGCATACCCGCTGGGCCGGAGTCGCGCAATATCACAACTTTGGCGACAACCGGGACGCAACAAATCTCCCGTTGTTGGACACCGCTCGTTGCTTTGTTGCAAAGTGTGGCGGCATGTCCATAACCGTTTGAAAATGCCGCCGTGCCCATTATTTTTTTAGTACCGGGAGGGTAAAGGTCCGGGAATGACAATATCGGCGGTAACGCTAGACGATAAATACGCGCTTGAAAGCGGCCGGGTTTTCTTGACCGGCACGCAAGCGCTGGTCCGCCTGCCGATGATGCAGCGCCGACGGGACGAGGCAGCCGGCCTGAACACGGGCTGTTTCATTTCCGGCTATCGTGGATCGCCGCTCGGCGCGCTCGACCAACAGCTTTGGCAGGCTCGCGAGTTCCTCAAAAAACACAATATCGAGTTCCAGCCCGGCGTGAACGAAGACCTGGCCGTCACGTCGATCTGGGGATCGCAGCAGCTTGGCCTGTTCCCCGGCGCTACCGTCGACGGCGTCTACGGGATGTTCTATGGCAAAGGGCCCGGCATCGACCGGTCCGGCGACGCGCTACGGCACGCCAATCTGGCCGGCACCGCGCCGCATGGCGGCGTCCTGCTGCTCGCCGGCGACGACCACACATCGAAATCCTCCACGACGGCGCATCAGACCGAGTATGGCTTCGTCGATACGATGATCCCCGTGTTGAATCCGTCGGGCGTTCAGGAATTCCTGGACATGGGATTGTTCGGCTGGGCGATGTCGCGTTACTCGGGATGCTGGGTCGCTTTCAAGGTGGTGGCGGAGACGGTCGATACCTCCGCATCCGTCTACGTCGATCCGCACCGCATCGACATCACGTTGCCGGAAGACTTCGACATGCCGCCGGGCGGCCTCAATATCCGCTGGCCGGACGGTTGGCTGGACCAGGAAGAACGGCTGCATCACCACAAACTGTATGCCGCCCTCGCCTTCGCCCGCGCCAACAAACTGAACAGGCCGGTGATCGACGGACCGAAGCGGCGCATCGGCATCGTGACCTGTGGCAAGTCTTATCTCGACGTGCGGCAGGCGCTCGAGGACCTGGGCATCGACGAGACCTATGCCCAGGACATTGGGCTTTCAATCTACAAGGTCGGCATGACCTGGCCGCTCGAACGCGACGGCATGCGCGAATTCGCCGAAGGACTGGAGGAAATCCTCGTCATCGAGGAGAAACGCGCCCTCATCGAGAACCAGCTCAAGGAACAACTGTACAATTGGCGGGCCGACGTGCGCCCCGTCGTCGTCGGCAAGTTCGACGAGAACCGCGAGTTCATCCTGCCGTCGAACGGCGAGCTGACGCCGGGCAGGATCGCACAGGTGATCGCCGACCGGCTGAAACGCTTCCATACCAGCCCGCAGATCGAGGAGCGCGTCGCCTTCCTGCAAAATCAGGAACGTACCCTCAAGGGCCGCGACCCGAGCGTGCTGCGGACGCCGTATTTCTGCTCCGGGTGCCCGCACAATACGTCCACCAAGGTTCCGGAAGGCAGCCGCGCGCTCGCCGGTATCGGCTGCCATTACATGGCCCAGTGGATGGACCGCAACACCGAGACCTACACCCATATGGGCGGCGAAGGGGTGACCTGGGTCGGGCAGGCGCCCTTCACCGAAACCGACCACGTTTTCGTCAATCTCGGGGACGGCACCTACTACCATTCGGGCCTCCTGGCGATCCGGATGGCCGTCGCCTCGAAGGTCAAGGTCACCTACAAGATCCTGTTCAACGACGCGGTCGCGATGACGGGCGGACAACCTGTCGACGGCCCGCTGACGGTTCCGCGGATCACCCAGCAACTGCATGGCGAAGGCGTCGAGACCATCGTCGTGGTCAGCGACGAGCCCGACAAATACGACCGCAACACCGACTTCGCGGCGGGCGTTACCGTCCACCATCGGGACGATCTGGATGCGGTCCAACGGAAGCTGCGGGAAACGCCCGGCGTCACGGTCATGATCTATGACCAGACCTGCGCCGCGGAAAAAAGGCGGCGGCGGAAACGCGGCTTGTATCCGGACCCGCCCAAGCGCGCCTTCATCAACGAACTGGTCTGCGAAGGCTGCGGCGATTGTTCGGCCAAATCGAACTGCTTGTCGGTGGTCCCGGTCGAAACGGAATACGGCCGCAAGCGCAAGATCGACCAATCGAGCTGCAACAAGGACTTTTCCTGCGTCAACGGCTTCTGCCCCAGCTTCGTCACGGTCCACGGCGGCGCGCCCAGGAAGGGCAAGCGCCGGGGCGTGGACGGAACGCAGCCCGATATCTTCGAAGCGCTTCCCGATCCCAAGATACCGGCCATCGACAAGCCTTACGGCATTCTCGTGACCGGCGTCGGCGGCACCGGCGTCGTCACGGTCGGCGCCCTGCTCGGCATGGCGGCGCATATCGAAGGCAAGGGTTGTTCGATCCTAGACATGATCGGCTTGGCGCAAAAAGGCGGGGCTGTGGTCAGCCATGTGCGCCTGGCCAAGCAACCGGAAGACATTCATGCCGTCCGATTGGCGTCCGGCGGCGCTAGGCTGATCCTCGGTTGCGACATCATCGTCGCCGCACGGGGCGACAATCTCAGCAAGGTGAACCCCGGCGAAACCAGCGCCGTCATCAACACCTACGAGACGATCACCGGCGACTTCACCCGCAATCCCGATTTCCAGTTTCCCACCGACGAGCTGCATTCGAACATCGAGAACACCGTCGGACCGGAGAAGACGCATTTCGTCGACGCCACAAGGCTGGCGAACGAGCTGATGGGCGATTCCATCGCCTCCAACATGTTCATGCTGGGCTTCGCGTTCCAAAAAGGCCTGATCCCGATATCGGCGGAAGCCATTTTCAAGGCGATCGAGTTGAACGGCGTCGCCGTGCAGTCCAACCAAAGCGCGTTCACCTGGGGCCGGCGCGCGGCGCATGACGTGGAAGCCGTAAAACGCATCGCCTCGCCGACCGAAACGAAACCGGCCGAACCCAGCGATCCGACCACGCGGCTGCGCGATCTGATCGAGGACCGCATCGCTTACTTGACCGACTATCAGAACGCGCGATACGCGGAACGCTATACGCGCTTGGTCGACCGGGTCCGCACCGTTCAGGCGGTCAGCACACCGCAGGATCAGGGGTTGACGGAAACGGTTGCCCGCTATTTCTTCAAACTGCTTGCCTACAAGGACGAATATGAAGTGGCCCGGCTCTACACCGATCCGGGGTTCCAGGACCGGCTCAACGCCGCCTTCGAAGGGGATTTCAAGCTGAAGTTCCACCTCGCCCCGCCGCTGCTCGCGCCGAAAGATCCGGCGACGGGCGAGTTGCGGAAACGCGAATACGGGCCATGGGTCTTCAAAGCGTTCGGCCTGCTCACGAAACTGAAATTCCTGCGCGGCACGCCTTTCGACCCCTTCGGATACACCGAGGAACGCAAGGCCGAGCGGCAATTGATCGCCGACTATGAAGCAACCGTCGAATCGCTTCTGCCAACGCTGACGCCGCAGAATCAGGATCTCGCCATCGAGATCGCCAGCATTCCGGAACATATCCGCGGGTATGGTCACGTCAAGGAGGCGAGCATCGTCTGTGCGCGCGCCCGGCAGGACGAGTTGATCGCCGCCTATCGCGACCCGCAGGCCGCGGCGGTGGTCAGCGCAGCAGAGTAGTCCCGCACCGCGCGGCCAACGAAAATCCACAGGCTTGCCCCAATGTTGCCGGGATTCACCGCCACAAACGCGCCATGATCGCACGACTTTATGCAATCGGCATCGCCATCGCCGTCCTGACGGCGCCGCTCGCCATGGTTTGGTTTCCGTTGAGCCAGATACCGCGGCAGCAACACAGTATCGACGATCGCCTGGACGAATTCGGCTCGGCCGCGCGCAACCGGCTGCTCTCACATTTCCTGCGGGCACAGGTGCCGTACCCTCCGGCGCGTATCGTACTTGTGGGGCTCAAGGAAGAGCGGCGGCTGCAGATCTACGCACCGGGTCGCGACGGCGCATTACGCTATGTTATGGATCACCGGATTGTCGCGGCCGCCGGCGAACCCGGGCCAAAGCTGCGCGCCGGTGACCGTCAAGTGCCGGAGGGCCGGTACCGCTTGCGGTACCTAAATCCCAACTCCGCCGCCTACGTCTCCCTAATGATCGGATATCCCAACGCCTTCGACAAAGCGCGGGCGCAAAAGGACGGCCGGACCAAGCTTGGCGGCGACATCGTCATTCATGGCCCAACCACCGGAACGGACGGGTGCCTGGCGTTGGACGAAGATGCGGTGGAAGAAATTTTCACGCTGGTGGCCGACACCGGCGTGACGAATACTGAAATCCTGATCGCGCCGCATGATTTGCGGTCCCACAAGCCGCCGCGCGCGAAGGACAGGTCGGAATGGACCCGTGCGCTCTATGCCCGGCTGGCGCATAATCTCGCGAAACTACCGGCACCGGAGAGCTAGGCCGCGTTACATCCCGAGCGCGGACATGTAGGTTTCGAGAATGGCTTCCTGTTCCTGACGGTCGGCATCATCCATTTTCCGGATACGCACGACCTGGCGCATGATCTTGGGATCGTAGCCATTCGATTTGGCTTCCGCATACACCTCGCGGATATCCTCGCTGATCGTCTTCTTCTCTTCTTCCAGCCGTTCAATGCGTTGAATGAACGACCGTAGACGTTCGCCCGCGGCGCCGTCGCCTTCGGCCATACTCACCCCCTGGAGTGTCGGTTTATCAATTTGGAGCGCGACATTAGACCAGCCTTCCGGCACGGACAAGCGCACAATGGCAAGCCGACGGCCTCACCGATACCGGCCGAAACTCTGCAATGAAACGAACGTTCTAGATGTCGATCAGTGCTTCTTCGACGCTTCGAATTTCGCCTTCTGCTCCGGCGTGGCCTCGGTTTGGTACTTGGACTTCCACTCGCCATACGGCATCCCGTAGACGATCTCGCGGGCGGCTTCATACTCCAATTCGACGCCACGGTCCTCGGCTTCCGCCTTGTACCATTTCGACAAACAGTTTCGGCAGAAATCGGCAAGGTTCATCAGGTCGATATTCTGAACATCCGTATTTTCGCGCAGGTGGTCACGCAACCGGCGAAAGGTCGCCGCCTCCAGTTCGATCCGTGTTTTGTCGTCCATTTCCTTCGTCTTCCCGAGCTATTCCAACGAATCATTCTAAAATGGTGTTGTCCGGCCGAAAAATCAGCCCCTTCAGGCATCAACACCGTTCAATGTTTCTTCGATCAGCCAGTCGACGACAGCTTTGAGCGCCTCCTTGTCGTCCGCCCCCGCCTTCAACGACGCCTCATAAACTTGTACTTGGCGATGGGCGCTGGTCCCTTCCTTCAGGATACCGCGGGCGCCGTTGATCTCGTCAACGCATCCTAGCCGCTCCGCGTCCTCCGCCAGCAATTCGAGAATCTCATCCAGCAGTTCGTTGTACGGCACGATTTCCCCCCGGCCGAAATCGACCAAGCCTTCGTCGGTGCCATACCGTTGCGCGCGCCACCGGTTTTCCTGAATCAGCATATTCGCATAAACCCGCCAGCGCTGGTTATTGCGCCGCAGCCGCCGAAGCATCGACAACATACAGGCGTAGATCGCGGCGATGGTTATGCCGTGATCGAGGCGCGTGCAGATGTCACTGATACGCACCTCCAACGTGGGAAAACGGGCGCTCGGGCGGATGTCCCACCAGATTTTCGTCGAATCCTCGATGACGCCCGCACTGACGAGCGAGTCGACATGGCGCGTATATTCGCCGAAGCTATCGAACTTTTCGGGCAGGCCGGTGCGCGGCAGTTCGTCGAAAACACTGAGCCGGTAACTGCGCAATCCCGTGTGACGCCCCTGCCAGAACGGCGATGACGTGCTCAGGGCCAATAGATGCGGGAGAAAATAGCTGACCTGGTTCAGCAGGTCGTTCCGCAGCTCGTCATCGTCGACGCCGACATGGACATGCATGCCGCAGATCAACAACCGGTTCGCGACGGTCTGGAGGTCTTCCGCCAAAAGATTGTACCGGTCGCGGTCGGTATGCTGCTGCTCGGTCCATTCCGCGAAGGGGTGGGTCGATGCGGCGATGATGCGCAGCCCATGGCGTCCCGCCGCCTCGGCCGTGCAATGCCGCAGCATCGCGAGTTTCTCGCGGCATTCAGCCAGCGTCCCGCAGACCGACGTATCGACCTCGATCTGCGCGCGCAGGAATTCCGGCGTGACGTTCCCGACATCCGCGCCGATCCGCTTCTTGCAATCCTCCATCAGGTCCTGCGGAGGATCAGCGACCAGATCGCGGGTCACCGGATCGACGAGCAGATACTCCTCCTCGATCCCGATCGTGAGGGGTTGGTCGGATACGGTCATGCTTCCCGGACTCCCGCTTCCTCGGATGCGAAAAGACTGGCGTCGTTCAGGATCGGCTCCAGCACCCGGCATAGAATGTCAGTCCAACGCCGGATACCGTTCTCATCCGCCACCAAGTCCTGTCGTACCTCGATCATCACGTTGGCAAGACCGGCCGCCATGGCGTGCGCCTCGATCGTATAGCCGGCGAACGCCAATGCCGAATACGGTTGATTGTCTCCGACCGTCAGCGACTCCGCCTCGAGCGCGGCGATCAACGGATCCGCGATGCGGCGATCGCGGCCGGACAGAATCCCGACCTCCCAGGGCCGTTCGATCCCGTGAAAACTCGGTGTGAAGGTGTGAATCGCAACCACCGCCGGCCGCTGCCCGTTCCGCTCCAGCCCGTGCAAGCAATCCCGGATCGCCGCATGATACGGATGAAAAACCGCGTCGATCCGTGCCGCCCGATCTTCCGCGGAAAGCCGGCGGTTCCCGGGGATGATCGTTCCCTCGCTGATCTCGCGGATCGAGGTGTGATCGTCCACCTCCCGATTGCAGTCGATCAACAGCCGAGAATACCCCGCCAGCACGGCGGTCGCCTTGAAATGGTCGGCCAGGTTCCGCGTCAGCGGGGCCGCGCCGATATCGATCGCGATGTGGCGCCCCATTTCGGAATCGGCCAGCCCGAGCGTTCCCAACGATTCCGGCAGTGCCGCGCTGGCATGGTCGCAGATCAGCATGACTTCCGACTCGGGCGAGCCTTCGATCACGGCAAAAGGGGGCGGATCGGCGGGGCCAAGCAAAGGAATGCCCCCGCCCGCTTGATTCGAGAGAGCAGACATAGGCGGCACTATATCGAATGGCCGTGGCGAATAAAGGTCCCGTTGGTACAGGGGGAAAAGACCGAACCAATATCTGGGGCAGACAGCGGCTACTCCGAAACGCCCCACTCGGCTTTGGGTTTAAAAAGAGAGCAAGTCAATGCAATCGGGCCAATTGTGCGTTTGTAGGCTAAAAGTCTTGATCCGATGAGAGACGATGGGTTGATGAGGGACGACGAAGTGACCGACAAAATCGAAATCCGCGAAAGCACGCCGGACGATTGGAAATCGATCGAGGTCCTATATCCGGATGCATTCCCGGACGAGGACCTGCTCCCCGTGGTGAGAGACCTGTTTCAGGAAGTACCATCCATCCTTTCGCTCGCCGCCGTAACCGGATCGTCGCTTGTGGGGCATGTCATCTTCACGCAATGCCGCGTCGAGGGAAGCCGTGACAACGCCGCCCTTCTCGCCCCGCTTGCCGTCGCCAGCGCCTGGCAGAAAAAGGGTATCGGCACCGCGCTCATCCAGGCCGGATTTGAACGGCTCGGAAATAGCGGCGTAACCCGCATCTATGTGCTCGGCGATCCGAACTACTATGGACGGTTCGGATTTCGGACCGAAACCCATGTCACGCCGCCATACCCAATGCCGGCGGAATGGCGCGACGCATGGCAATCGATAGACCTTGCAGGCGACGGGCAGCCGGCGCAGGGCAAGCTCTGTTTACCGCAGGCTTGGCTTCAACCGGAGCTTTGGACGTCTTGAATCAGGTTTCGGATTTGATGGATTGTCCCCGTTGACCTCGGTTCCTAGGGCTATAACGAGTTTTTTCGATATAGTCGCGCCATGCCACAGTCCGAGTTCCCCCTGACGGCCCGCCGCGTCGATACCCTCGCGCTGGCGGCGTTGTTGGTCGGCGCCGTGGCGGTGGGCTCGTCCGCGATCTTCGTCCGGTTGAGCGAACTCGGCCCGCTTTCCTCCGCCTTCTACCGGCCGTTTCTCGCAATTCCGGTGGTTTGGCTCTGGCTCGCACTGCGTCCTAAACCCAACGTCAAACAGCGCGCCGCGTCAGCCAAGGATTACGGCCTCCTTGCCCTGGCCGGCGCATTCTTCGCGGGCGATCTCGCCTTTTGGCACTTGTCGCTGCATCACACCTCCGTGGCGAACGCGACCCTGTTCGCCAATTCGGCGCCGGTCGTGGTGGTGCTGGCGGACTGGCTGCTCTTTCGGCGATCGATCGGACGGACCTTTGTCCTCGGTCTCACCCTGTCGCTGATCGGCGGCGCGTGTCTCGTCGGCGGCAGTTTCGCGCTGAACCCCAGCAATCTGATAGGCGATTTCTACGGTATCGTGACCGCCGTGTTCCTGGGCAGCTACCTTATGGCGGTCGAACGGCTGCGCCCAGTCTTCGGCACCGCCACCATCCTGTTGTGGACATCGGTCGGCACGTCGGCATTCCTGTTGCCCGTGGCCGTGCTTAGCGGCGAGACGATGATCGCCTTTACGGCCTATGGCTGGGCCGTCCTGCTGGCGCTTGCGTGGGTCAGTCACGCGGCGGGTCAGGGTTTCGTCGTGTACGCGCTCGCGCACTTACCAGCGGGCTTAGCGGCAGTCGGACTGCTGACCGAGCCTGTGGCCGCCGCGGTGTTGGCGTTTTTCATCCTTGCGGAACCCATCACGGCATGGCAGACGGTCGGCGGGGCGATTATTCTGTGGGGAATCTTCATCGCGCGGAAAGGATATGCTTAGGCCATGCCACCGGTAAGCGTGACCGAGCTGAAGACCCGAATCGAATCGCGCATCGAGCGCAAGATCGAGCGGGAGTCCATTGCCGGATTGAAGCAGGCAACCTGGACCCGCGCGGCGGCGATGGCCGCCATCGGGGTGTGGATCGCAACCCAGATACCCTTTCCAATCGCTTCTTTCTACCTGTTCACGCTGGTGTTGTTCGTGGCGATCGGGCTCGCGCACCAGCTGGTAATCCAGCGTGACCCATCGCGATCCTGGCCGGGCTATGTGTTCATCACGCTCGATATCGTCCTGCTGGCGGCGATCCTGCTTTTCCCGAGTCCGATCTATTACGGCGACTGGCCGCAGCAGATGGCGCTCCGGATGGGGAATTTCCCATATTTCTACATTTTCCTGGCCGGCACGCTGCTGACCTATTCGCCACGGCAGGTCATTTGGGCCGGGGTAACGATTTCACTGTTGTGGGGCGCCGCCATTCTCGCGATATCGTTGCTGCCCGATACCTTGACGCATTCGGACTATCCGGCATGGAACGAACTTGCGCCGGAAACCCAACTGCAAACCTTTCTGTATCCGACATTCGTGGATGTGCCCGCCGCCTTCAAGGACGTGTTCATTGTCCTCGTCGTCACGGGCGTGCTCGCCTCTGTGGTTTGGCGGATGCGGCGGCTTGCATTCGAACAAGCCGACGTGGAGCGGCAGCGCGCGAATCTGGCCCGGTACTTTTCGCCCAACCTCGTCGAGGAACTGACCCGCGATCACGATACCCTCGGCAACGAGTACATCCAGGATGCGGCGGTCATGTTCCTGGACATCCGGGGCTTCACCTCCTTCGCCGAACAGCTGTCGCCGCAGGATACGCTCGAGCTATTGCGCAGTTTCCACGGGCGCATGTCGCACGAGGTGTTCGCCCACGGCGGCACGCTCGACAAATACATCGGCGACGGATTGATGGCGACATTCGGCGTGCCCAAGAAAGGCGCGCGCGACGCCACGAACGCCATCGCCTGCGCGCTCGCGATGCGGAACGCGATCGTGGAATGGAACCGGGAACGCGACGAGTTCGGCTACCAGCGGATCGATGTCGGGATCGGCGTGCATTACGGCACGGTGATCATGGGCGATATCGGCACGGCGGAACGTCTTGAATTCGCCGTTATCGGGGACACGGTCAACGTCGCGAGCCGCATCGAGCATCTGACGCGCGATCTGGACACCGACATCGCCCTCAGCGACTCCGTGGTCGCTGCCGCCCACGCGGAACTTGCGCATGACGACTCCATCTTTGACGGATTCCGGGAAGCGCCCGAACAGGCGATCCGTGGCCGCCTCACCGGCATGATCGTCTGGAAATACAGCGAGGAAGCCGCGATGGAGGACCACGAGCGCCGGCTGCAATCAATCGATCTGGCGCCCACGTCCTGACCGAAATACGGCCGGGCGCGAATTCCCCGGCAAGCGGGACCATTCGTGGTTAAGATTTGTTAACCAAAAAACCATAGTTTCCGTATAAGCAATAGGATACACCGCCAAAACGAACCGGCCGGACACGGCCGCCTCGGGAACAGGGAAACCAAAGAAGATGCGGCGCACACACTTGACGAAGATCGTCGCCACGCTCGGGCCGGCGAGTTCGGACCCGGCAATGATCCGGTCCCTGTTCGAAGCCGGCGTCGACGTATTCCGTCTCAATTTCAGCCACGGGTCGCAGGAAGACAAAATTCCCCTTATCGACGCGATCCGCGCGCTCGAGGAGGAAACCGGCCGCCCGATCGCGATCATGATGGACCTGCAGGGACCGAAGCTTCGGATCGGCACTTTCGAAGGCGACGAGGTCACGCTGGAAGCCGGCGCAAAATTCCGCTTGGACATGGACGACGCGCCGGGTACGCAGGACCGGGTCCAACTACCGCATAAGGAAATCTTCCAAGCGCTGAGCGCGCCGACCGACCTGCTGATCGACGACGGCAAAATCCGGCTGCGCGTGGACGAGTGCGACGGCAAATCGGCCGACACCACCGTGGTCAACGGCGGCGTCATCTCGAACCGCAAGGGCGTCAACGTGCCGGGCGTGGTGCTGCCGCTCTCGCCTTTGACCGAAAAGGACCAGTCCGACCTGCAGTTCGGCCTCAACCAAGGGGTCGACTATGTCGCGTTGTCCTTCGTCCAGCGCGCGCAGGATATCGCCGACGCCCGCCGCCTGATCGCCGGACGGGCCGCGCTACTGGCAAAGCTCGAAAAGCCCGCCGCGATCGACAGTCTCGAGGAAATCGTCGAGTTGTCCGACGTGGTGATGGTGGCGCGCGGCGACCTCGGCGTCGAGATGCCGCCCGAGGAGGTCCCCGTCCTGCAGAAACGGATCATCGGCGCGTGCCGCGACGCCGGAAAGCCGGTGATCGTCGCAACGCAGATGCTCGAATCCATGGTGAAATCACCCACCCCGACCCGCGCCGAAGCCTCGGACGTGGCCACGGCAGTGTATGACGGCGCGGACGCGGTGATGCTGTCCGCGGAATCCGCCGCCGGCGACTACCCGATCGAGGCGGTGCAGATGATGAACCGCATCATCGAACACACGGAACAGGACCCGTTGTACCGGCGGATCGGCGACGCATCGCGCCTGGACCCCGACGCGACGTCCGCCGACGCGATCAGCGCCGCCGCGCGGCAGGTCGCCAACACCCTCTCGGTCAAGGCGATCGTCAGCTACACCACATCCGGCTCGACCACATTGCGCGCCGCGCGCGAGCGGCCCGACGTGCCGGTGATCGGGCTGACCCCCAACCGGGATACGGCGCGCCGCCTCGCGGTCGTCTGGGGCGTACACAGCGTTCACTCGGCGGACGCTCGGGACTTCCTGGATATGGTCGAGAACGCCAGCCAGCACGCGCTGACCGATGGATTTGCAAACCCCGGCGACCGTATCGTGATCACCGCGGGCTTTCCCTTCGGCACGCCCGGCTCGACGAACATCCTCCGTATTGCCCGCGTCGAAGCACCGGGCAGCCGCCGCAGGTAGCGGGCTATTCGAAGCCTTTATTGAACCCGAGCGGGAACCAGACGCCGCGGATCAGCGGCAATCCCATATTCGGCAACACGTGATTGCCGTCCAGCGTGGCGACATCCACATCTTCGATCATCTTGACGATCGGCGGCAGCGGCGCGCCATGGAACACCCGCTCGTGTACGATCTTGACCGCGTCCTCGTAATCTTCCGCGGTCACCCCGCAGCCATGCCGCAGATAGACCGGAATGTTATCGTCGTCGGGGTCCAAGTCGAACTCGAACCAGAAACGCCGTGGCATACGCTAATTCCTTTCCAGCGAGTGGCCGACACGCGTCCGCTGCGCCGCCACCCTCTACGACCGCGCGGCATTCTGCAAGAGGAGCGATCGATTCCGGTCAGATCGTCCAGTCTTCTTCGCTATCGGGTGCCACGGGCGGTTCGTTCACGTTCAGGATTTGCGCCACATGCGCATCGCCATCCGCCACGAACAGGTCGCGCGTGATGCCACGCACCAGCCGTTCGACACCGAAGGCCATCCCGTGCAACCCGGTGCAGATCGGCCCCAGACTCGAAATCGACGCGATGCCGTATTCATGGATGTCGGCAATGCGCGGATTCCGCTCGGGGTCCTTCGAAACGAATTCGAAGTTCGGGCCGAGATAAGGGTGCAGACCCAGGTCCGCATTTTCCTGTCCGGCCGGCGGATCGTAACGGTCCCGCCACACCATGATGTCCTCGGCCAGGGGCGTAAGCTCCGGCACCTTGGTCACGTCGATCGTAAAGCCGGTCGCACAGATCAGAAAATCCAGGTCGATCGGTCCCGATGTCGTGTCGACATGGATCTTGTCGCCGGCCATCCCGACGGACTTCAAAGCGCTGCCGGCGCGCAGGTGAAAATTGTCATGGCGGGTCGTGCGCGCAAGCGTTTCCTCCGGCGGCGGCGGCGTGAAACCGGAGAAGTGGTTCATGATCTCCCATCGCTGCGCGTCGCCCAGATCGCCGAAATGCTGGAGATAGCCGACCGAATGCATCGCGCGGGAGATGACGACCGTCTGCAACCGTTTCCGCCGCATCAGCATGTGCACCGACGCCGCCCCCTGTTCCAGCGCCGTCGCTGCATTGTCGAAGGCCGATGCGCCGCAACCGATGACGCCAACATCCTGCCCCTTCAAATCGGCGAAATCGATCATGTCCGCGCTATGTGCATACCGCTCGGACGGCAGCCCGTCGGAAACGATCGCGGGAATATGCTTGCCGCCGCAGCCGGCAATGCCCGCGGTCCGCACCAGCTTCCGGGCATAGATCGTCCGCGTCGCACCGCCCTGTTCGATGCTGAGCCGTAGGAAATCGCCTTCGGGCTCGACCAGTTTCAGCGTCACCTCATTCTCAACCGGTAGCCGCAGCACCTCTCGGAACCAGTTGAGATAATCCATCCACTCGTCTTTCGGTACCTTGACCAGTTTGTCCCACGCGCCTTCGCCATGCTTGATGTCGTACCAGGTGCGCACCGCGAGATTGAGCTGGCCGAGATCGGGGCCGACGAAAATCTTCGGCGTCCGCAGCGACTGCATCCGCGCATAGGTGATCCACGGCCCTTCCCGGCCGACGGTATTCTCATCGAGCAACACGACATTGCGGACCCGTTGCCGGATAAGGGCATGCGCGATCGCCAATCCCTGCATACCGGCACCTTCGATCACCACGTCATAGACGGGATCGCCGCTCGGATGCCGATGTTCGAGCATCCAATCCTTCGGCGGGAAATCCATATAGGCCAATTCCTTGGCGATCGCCGCTTCCAGGTCTTCCAATGTCGAGTACTCGGTCACCGATGCCGGTCCTTCTTTAACGTCCCCACGGGAACAGTGTACGCGCCGCCAGTTGGCCGCGCTCGCCCAGCGCATCGGCGACCCGCAGCCCTTCATTCCATTTGGCCATCCGCTCGGAGCGGGCGAATGAACCGACCTTGAGTTGATGGGCGCCCCAGCCGACCGCCAAGTGGACGATCGTCACATCCTCGGTCTCGCCGGAACGCGCCGACACCACCGCGCCCCAACCGGCGGCCCGGGCCGCATCGAAGGCCGCCCGGGTTTCCGTCAGCGTGCCGGCCTGGTTCGGTTTCACGAGCACCGCGTTGCAGGCGCCGACATCCGCCGCGCGGTTCACCCGTGCCGCATTGGTGACCAGGTAATCATCGCCGATAATCTGGACCTTGCCGCCCGCCGCCGCCGTGAACCGGATGAGGCCATCCTCATCATCCTCGCCCAGCGGGTCTTCGATGGAGACGATCGGATAGCGGTCGATCCAGCCGAGCAGCATCTCGACAAGCCCGTCGCTGTCCAGCTCGCGCTTTTCGAGGCCCAGGGAATAGCGTCCGTCCTTGCCGAATTCCGACGCGGCGATATCCAGCGAAATAGCCACATCTTCGCCCGGCCGGAAACCCGCTCGCTCGATCGACCGCAGCAACATATCCAAGGCAGCCTCGTTGCTGTCGAAGGCCGGCCAGAAACCGCCCTCATCGGCAACGCCTTGTAAGAGCCCGTTTTCGGCCATCAGCGTTCCGGCCACGCGATAGACCTCCGCCGTCCAGTCGAGCGTCTGCGCATAATCATCCGCACCCACGGCCATCACCATGAAGTCTTGGATGTCGACGCGCGACGCCGCATGGGCCCCGCCGCCGAAAATCTGTATCTCGGGCAGCGGCAGCGTGTGCGCGGCCAGGCCGCCGAGATGGCGCCAGAGCGGCATGTCAGCCGCCGCAGCCGCGGCATGCGCAACCGCCATCGATGCCGCGATCATCGCATTGCCGCCGAGCCGGCTCTTGTCAGGCGTTCCGTCCAGGTCGATCAGGGCCGTGTCAGTGTCTTCCTGGACTTCCGCGTCGAGACCGATCAACGCATCGGCGATCTCGTCATTCACCGCCGCGATCGCCCTGGTGACGTCGTAGCCGCCGAAGGCATCGCCGCCATCGCGCCGGTCGACCGCCTCGCCCGATCCCGTGGACGCTCCCGCCGGTGCGATGGCCCGGCCCACCGCGCCGGACGATGCCGTCACCTCGACCTCCAGCGTCGGGCGCCCGCGGGAATCCCAAACGCGCCGGGCATGGACATCGGAAATGGTCGATAGGCTCACGCGGGTGCTCCTCGGTAGGTGGTGATCGCATCGGCCCACCGGTCTCGCAAAATGCCGAGGCTTGGGACCGGGGTGTCGAGCAGTGTGCGGGCGAAGCCGCGAACGCAGGTGTGTTGCCGTGAGTCTTCGAGATATTCGACCGGTGATTTCCCGTCAACTCGGGCCAGCAGCAATCCCGGCAGCAAATGCGCGACGCGGCGCTGCAACGCGGCTCGATCTTCCCAATCCACCACCGGCAGGTAGGCATCGGACAATGCGGTGAAACAGCTCAGATAGGCCGCGGAATCCGCTGGCCGATACAAACATTTCAGCAACAGGTGGTTAAGGCAGAATGCGATATCAAAGGCGGGATCGCTGAAGGTGGCGCATTCCGCGTCCAGAAACACCGGCCCCCTGTCGCCGACCAGGATGTTCTTGGGGCTGACATCTCCGTGGACCAAGACGCGCCTTGTGTCCGCCGTGACGGCGACCAACCGCCGCAAGGAGTCGGCAAGGTCCGGGTGCCGGCGTGCCGTCGCTTCCAGATAGGGTTCCAGGCGGATCGCGTGAAAAATACCCGCACTGTCGAAACGGGCGGCGACCGATGCGTCATCCGCCGTCGCAGCATGGATTCGACCGAGGGTGGCGCCGACCGATGCGGCAAAACAGGGATCGGCGCGGCCGTCCATCAACTCCGCTTTCCAGAGCGGGAACACGGTCGGATCGAGAAATTCCATGGCGAACAGGCCGTCATCGTCGCAACGGCCCAGCAGACGCGGAGCCGCCGACGGCGCAATCGCGGCGACGGTTTCCAGCCAGGATATCTCGTATTTATTGCGTTCGACCGGGACTTGCCAGTCCGCTTCGACTTTCAGTTTTGCCAGCGCCCGCTTAACGCAAATCGGACCGTCCGGCAGGTCGACGCGCCAGATATCCGACGACACGCCTCCAGTAAGCGGCTCCGCGGTCGCGGGCGTATCGGCTGCAAGCAAGTCGAGACGGATCAGGGCGGTTCTGAGATCCTGCGGCAGGTCACGCATTGTTCGAGGCTCGAAAACGACGGTTGCGCGAACAATACCGCGTTCCCGCAGGCCCCGCCACGGTGCGGTCCGGGCCGTCAGATATTCTGCTGTTGCAGGTCTTCCTCAAGCTGGCGGATACGAGCCGGCGCGTCCTCCAGATGAGGATTGGCGTCCAGCGCCCGCCGCCAGGCGTTCAACGCCTGATGTTTGTCCCCGAGGGCGTCGTAATTCATGCCGAGGCCCGCCAACGCCCCGAAATGGCGCGGTTCGAGCCGCAAGACCTGCTGGATATCGCGGATCGAGGCCTCGAAATCGCCCATGACGTAATAGACGGTTGCGCGCTTGTTCCATCCTTCGGCCATTTCGGGCGCACGCTTGATGACCTCATCGAACCGGTTGAGCGCCGTGTAAAAATCGAGCTTTTCCAGTGCGTTCCGGCCTTCGGCCATCAGCTCACCGGTTTCCGGATCGTCCGGATGGTTCCAAATCTGCCAGATCAGCGAGGTCAGGCGGCTGCCCTCCGACGCATCCTGCGCGCCCTTCAATGCGTCGAACAACCGGTCCAGGGCCTGCGAACTGGTCGATTCGGCTGTCACCGGCGTAGCGGTCCAGCACAGAAGCCCCAAAGTGATGATCAATGCGCGAAACATCCGCCAAGTATGGAGAAATCCGGTAGTTTTTGGCAATCCACAATTTGGAGATTGCCGATAGCGAAAACGCGAGGCATGGTGAGGCCGAGTCGTAGCGTAACCGTTAGTGATCGAATGTCCGTTTCGCGATATTTCGCATCAGACCGGCTGGAGGCACGGGCGCAGTTCGTCGCCGCCTGCAACGCGTTGAATCTGGACTTTTCCTCGTACTACGCGCCAAGAGACGTCGACGATAGCGGCGAACCCATCATCGACGTCGCCCGCGTCGGCCCGCACAAAGCGCCCATCGTCCTCACCCTCACCAACGGTTCATGGGTCGACGAAGGCCTCTGTGCGTCGGGGATCCAGACCGCGCTGCTGCGCGAGGGATTGGGCCGTATCGGTCGCAACGACATCGCGCTCGTCCTGGTTCATGCGGTCGCGCCGGCGGGCCTCTCCGGACTCGGCAACCGGGGTCCCGCGATATCGGACAATTCGATCCGGGAATGGAGCAATCACGCCCTGGCCGCCGCGGAAAACCGTTTCGCATCCTATGTCCAGGAAACGCATACGCCGAAACAGGGCGGCGGGGGCAGCATTCCGTGGCAGGCGCGGGTTCTTTGCCAAATCGCGGATACCTATTTCGCCAAAGCGCGATCGATCAGCCTGATCGACTTGCGGACGGGTCCAGGGTTCTACGGCGAAACCGACCTATTGGCCTGCCGCACCCACAGCGATCCCGCGATGCAGCGGGCGGCACAGCTCTTCGGCACCAGGGAAGAGCAGTCCGCACCGGCACCCCAGGGTACACCCGGCGACCTAGCCCATGGCCTGATCACCGCGCTCGAGCGCAGCGACCTGACCGCAGCCGTCCTTGAATTCGGCACCTATTCGATGCGCTCGGTCCTGTCCGCGGGAAGCGGCGGGGTGTTCTACCCGGACACATCGGATTGGCGGGAGCAGGCCTGGCGCTCCGCGCAAGGCGTCATCCAACACGTCCTATTGTCCTTGCCGAAGAGCACGTAGCGCAGACCGTCACCCCTTCAACTGCGTCGTGATCTTGATCTCGGAATGCAGCGTCCGGTGAACCGGGCACTTGTCGGCGATCTCGATCAGTTTCGCGCGCTGCTCGTCGTCGAGCGGTCCGGTCAGCTCGATCTCGCGCTCGATAAGATCGACCTTGCCGTCACGGGTTTCGCAATCTTCACAATCGGCTGCATGGATTTTGTCGTGCTTGAGCGCCACCGACGCCCGTTCCAACGGCCATTTCTTGCGATTTGCATACATGCGCATCGTCATCGACGTGCAGGCACCGAGACCCGCCAACAGATACCCATAGGGCGTCGGCCCGGTATTCGCGCCGCCGACCGACGGCGGCTCATCCGCCAGCAAGCGGTGCGGCCCGTTCAGGACCTCCTGCTGGAACATTCCGTTTCCGGTCTCGCGCACCACCACGACACCATCCTCGGTCGCGGCCGTGTCCTCCGCCTTCTTGTCCGCCTCGCCCAGATACCGCGTCGCCCACGCGGACAGGACATCGGCCACATAGATCGCATCCTCGCGCCGGCTTAGCAGGTGGTCCGCGGCATCCAAGGACACGAAACTCTTCGGATGCTTCGCGGCCACGAAGATCGCGCTGGCGTTGTCGATGCCAACGGTGTTGTCGAGCGGCGAATGGAACACCAGCAACGGCTTCTTCATCGTCGCGATCGCATCGGACAGCCTGTGGCTTTCGATATCGTCGAGAAACTGTTTCTGTATTCGGAATGTGCGCCCGGCGAGCTTCACCTCCGCCTCGCCTTGGGCCTCGATCTCGGGTCGGGCATCGGCGAACAGATGCTGGACATGCGCGGGATCGGCAGGCGCGCCGATCGTGGCCACTGCCTTGATTTCCGGAATGCGTCCCGCCGCGGCGAGAACTGCAGCACCACCGAGACTGTGGCCTATGATAATGCACGGCGCACCGTGATCGTCGCGCAGATAGTCGGCCGCGCGGATCAGATCGTCCACGTTCGACGAGAAATTGGTGTTGGCGAACTCGCCGTCGCTGGCACCCAAGCCGGTGAAATCGAACCGGAGCACCGCGATCCCCTGCTCGGCAAGCCCGGTCGCGATCCGGGCCGCGGCGAAGATATCCTTCGAGCAGGTGAAGCAATGCGCGAACAGCGCGTAGGCTCGTGGTGCACCGTCCGGCAATTCAAGCCGGGCGGCGAGCGTGTGGCCCTGTGAACCGGTAAATTCGACTTTTTCCGACCGTGGCATTATCGAAATCCTTCCGAAAAATATGATTCTGAGGGACGTAAACCAGTACCGCGTGAATTCCAAGGCGCAGCGCCGGATATGCCGAAATTGTGAATTTCGCCGCTAATTTGGCGGACAGTCTACCGCCCCGTACACTCGAGTGCTAAACGAATTGAAAAGCACATGCATCGGGAGCGGAAACGCCATGTCAGACCTTCATCGCGACGCCATCATCATCGACGGCCTGGAAATCTCAAAATGGAGCCGCGCGGTGTTCGAGGACATGCGCAAAGGCGGCCTCACCGCCGTGAACGCCACTTGCTCTGTTTGGGAGGGCATCCGCGGATCGCTCGACAATGTGGCGCAGTGGAAACAATGGTTCCGGGATAACGACGACATCATCCTGCAAGTCCACACGACCGAAGACATCCGACGCGCCAAGGCCGAGGACAAGACCGGTATCTATCTCGGCTGGCAGAACACCTGGGGCATCGAGGATCGCATCGACTACTTGCGTATTTTCAAGGACCTCGGCGTCGGCGTGATGCAACTCACCTACAACACGCGCAACCTCGTCGGCACCGGTTGCTGGGAAAGCGTGGACGCCGGCCTCACCGACTTCGGCCGCGAAGTTGTCGATGAGATGAATGCCGTCGGCATCATGGTCGACCTGTCGCATGTCGGCGCGATGACCAGCCAGGACGCGATCGAGCACTCCAAGAAGCCGGTCGCCTACACCCACTGCGCACCCGCCGGATTGCTCGACCATCCGCGCAACAAGACCGACGAGCAGCTTCGCTTCATCGCCGACAAGGGCGGCTTCGTCGGATTCGCGACCTACCCGCCCTTTATGGCGCAGGGCACCGATTCCACCGTCGAGGATTGCGTCGACACTTTCGAATATCTGATCAACCTCGTCGGTGAGGACACGGTCGGCATCGGCACCGATTTCACCCAGGATCAGGACGGCGCCTTCTTCGACTACCTGTCACTGGACAAGAGCTATGCGCGCCGTGTCGTACCGAAACGACCCGGTGACGGAACGGTGAAGATGCCGGCAGGACTTCGGACCATCGGCGACTTCCCGAACCTCACCGCCGCGATGGAAAAACGCGGCTGGCCGGAAGACCGCATCCGCAAGGTGATGGGGGAGAATTGGCTGCGCGTCTTGAAGGACGTATGGGGCGCCTGAACGGCGCCGAGAATGAACGTACCAATCCGAATCCTATGACCAGCGGTTTCGCCGTCGCCGTAGGAGCCGCAAACGACAAACAGGAGTTTTCAGAATGAGCATCACCCCGAACGTCGCAAAGCAAAAACTCCAGGCCGGCGAACTCGCCGTCGGCTTCGGCTTGCGGTCGACCCGCACCACCGACATCGCAAAGATCGCCAAGACCTGCGGTTTCGACTGGCTGTTCATCGACATGGAGCACGGCAGCTTCGACGTCGACATGGTCTGCCAGATCAGCGTCGCCGCGCTGGACACGGAGATCACGCCGATCGTGCGCGTGCCGGGGCATCAGCATTTCCACGCCGCCCGCGTGCTGGACGGCGGTGCGATGGGCGTCGTGGTGCCGCATGTGGACACGGCGGAACAGGCAAGCGCCGCGGTGGATCACGCCAAGTTCCCGCCGATCGGCCACCGGTCGATGACCGGCCTGCTGCCGCAGCTTGGCTTCGAGAATCCCGGCAAGGCGGAATTGCCCAAGGTGATGAACGAGAACACGATGGTCACCGTGATGCTGGAAACACCGGAAGCGATCGCCAACGCCGACGCGATTGCCGCCGTGGACGGCGTCGACGTCCTGCTGATCGGTAGTAATGACCTCAGCGCCGAAATGGGCATCCCGGGTGAATATAACGACGACAAGATCGTCGCCGCCTACGATGCGACGATCTCGGCCGCCCGCAACAACGGCAAGTTCGCCGGGATGGGCGGCATCTACGACCACGACACGATGGAGCGTTACATCAAGATGGGCGCTCAGTTCCTGCTGGGCGGTTCGGACACAAGCTTCATGATCGCCGCCGGCAAACAACGGACGTCGTTCCTGAACGGGATCGCGCGGTAACCGCGGTCGCCCGGCTAAGCCGCCGTCTCCGTTGCGGTGAAATACGCCCAACGGGTCGGCTCGGTTCGCTCGAGCAGGGCGAAGAATTGATCGACCGCGTCCAGCGTCTCGAGCGCGGGGTACTGCGTTGCATGCCGCGGGACCGGCCGGCATTCATTGATCGAATGGCTGTCTTCGAACCACGGGTATAGGACGTCCGAGGTCCAGGCACCGGCGATGCAGTGGACCTCAACCAACAGATCCATCGTCCTCAGCGCTGGGTAACGGGCAGGGTCGAGCAGCTCGGTCTCCGCGCCTTCGATATCGCAGAGCACCAGCGCGCGGCCATCGTGCAAGGTTGCGAAGTCGGCTCCGGTCAGTTCACCACCTATCGTCATGCGATCCGCGACATTGTTCATCGCGGCGAGTTCACCACACAGCTGTCGCGCGCGCGGATCAATATCGAATGCGTGAATTCGCGCGCCGGGCAATCGTCGCGCCAAACCGACGGCATAGTAGCCTTCGGCACAACCGACATTCACCACGGTGTCATACCCCGCCGCGCAGATCTGTTCGATCAGTCCGTGCAGCTCGGCTTCATACGACCCCAGCAGTTTCGGGATATAGGCGCCTTCCGAGACGCGGTCCAAGAAGGTCATGCCGGCGAAAGGACCGGATTGCACCGTCGAGCCGATTAAATGAGATAACGGCGCTTTCAACCGCGCGGCGCGAAAGGCGGCAATCACCTGGAAAGCATCGTCGAGCCGCTGACCGGCGGGCACATCGTCCTGCTGCAACGTGGCCGTCAGGACCTCTAGAATGCGTCGTTCGATTTCCGCCTGAGACATCTCACACGCGGTCGCTCAACTGCGCAGGCGCCGGCCCGCCGGTCGCCCAGTCGAGCAGTTCCACGGTATGGACCACCGGCGTGTCCGTACCGCCCGCAAGCTGCGTCAGGCATCCGATATTGCCCGTGGCGATGACCTGCGGCTGCGTGGCCGTCAGGTTATCGATCTTGCGGTCCCGCAACCGCCCGGCGATCGCCGGTTGCAGGATGTTGTAGGTGCCCGCCGAACCACAGCAGAGGTGCGATTCCTTGGGCTCCACGACATCGAATCCCGCCTGCTTCAGCAAATCCTTGGGCGGCGCGGTGATCTTCTGTCCGTGTTGCAGCGAGCAGGCCGCGTGATAGGCGACCGTCATGTCGCTGACCCGGACCGGCATGTCCATGCCGATCTCGTCCAAATATTCCGAAATATCCCGCGTCATCGCGGAAATCGCCGCAGCCGACTCCTTGAATTCAAGATCGTTCCGCAGCATGAAGCCGTAGTCCTTCACGGTCGTGCCGCACCCGCTGGCGTTGATGATGATGGCATCCAGCCCCTCGCCGTCGATCTCGGCCTGCCAGGCGGCGATATTCGCCTTTGCCTGGACATGCGAATCTCCGTCCCGGCCCATATGGTGGACCAGCGCACCGCAACATCCGGCGGGTTTCGGGATGACCACCTCTCGGCCGTGGCGTTGCAACAGGCGGATTGTCGCTTCGTTGATCGACGGGGACAGCACCCGTTGGGCACAACCCGCCAGGAGGGCAACACGGCCCTTGCGCCGCCCGACCGCCGGAAAGACTTCCATCCTCTCGGTCGGCGACGGCGACGGCAGCGAGGCCGGCATCAGCGACAGCATCGCGCCCAGGCGGCCCGGCAAGACACGCCCCAACGGGCGCGCCGCCCAGCCGGCCACCATGCCCAAGCGGAACCGACGCGGATACGGCAGGATGGCAGCGAGAGCCGCGCGGATCAGCCGATCGAAGAGCGGGCGGCGGTATGTCTTTTCGATATGAACGCGCGCATGGTCGACCAGATGCTGGTAGTGGACGCCCGACGGACAGGTCGTCATACAGGACAGGCAGGTGAGACAGCGGTCGACATGCTTCACCACGTCACCGGTCGCGGCCTTTCCCTTCTCCAGCATATCCTTGATCAGGTAGATGCGGCCCCGGGGGCTGTCCAACTCATCCCCCAGCAGGACATAGGTCGGGCAGGTCGCGGTGCAGAATCCGCAATGCACGCAATTACGGAGGATCGAATTGGCCTCCGCCAGGTCCGGATCGGCAAGCTGCGCTATGGAGAATTCGGTTCGCATACCGCCCCGCTAGAATTCTGCGTACATGCGGCCGGGATTGAGCAGGCCGCGCGGATCGAAATTTTCCTTCACCCGCTTCGACAACGCGGAAACCCCCGCTGAGGACGGATGAAACACCGGCACTGCGGCGCGCACCGGCTCCGGCGCCCGGATCAAGGTGGCGTGACCGCCGACCGCATCGACCGCGGCACGGACCGTCTCGGCCGAGCCATCCTGCGGCGCGTCCACCGCCAGCCAGACCAGCCCGCCGCCCCAATCGAGGAAGGCGTCACCGGCGAGCGATTCCGTCAATTGCCCTGCCAAGGCGGGGCCGGCCGTGGGGGCCACCGAAATCTTCCAGACGCAACGGCTATCATCCGCCGCCGCAAAGGGAAGGACATCACGCAGCTCCCGCCAGAATCCGCCGCTGTTGTGGCTATGTAGTTCCTCCGTCTCACCGAATGCCGACAGTTGCTTGCGCAATGCGGCGACCCGGTATTCGACCGACGGCCCCGGCCCTTCGACCCGGATCGCCGTGACGCCGCCGCCCGCCTCCGCCACGTAGGACGTCTTCGACATCGCCGCCAAATTCGCGGGGAGATGGGCCGCACCCGACACTTCATAAGGGCTCTTCAACGCCGCCGTCATCGCCTGGCCCGCCGTCTCAAGGTCGAGACCGAGAACCAAAACCGTCCAGGTCTTTTCCGCGACCGGCAGAACCTTGACCGTCAGATCGGTCATCGCGCCCAGCGTGCCCCAGGACCCGCAGAGCAGTTTCGACAGGTCATAGCCGGTCACATTCTTGACGACCCGGCCGCCGGACTTGAACGCCTCGCCCCGGCCGCTGACCGCGCCGAAACCCAGGAAATGGTCGCGCGCCGCGCCCGATTGAATCCGCCGAGGTCCGGACAAATTGCAGGCGATCATCCCGCCCAGCGTGCCGGCCTGCGCCGGTCCGCCAAGCAACGGCCCGTAGTCCGGCGGCTCGAAGGCCAGTTGCTGGCGCGATTCCGCCAGCGTCGCCTCGATCTCGGATAACAAGGTGCCGGGTCCCGCGCTCAGCACAAGTTCCTCGGCTTCGTAAAGGGTGATCCCCTTGAGGGCGGAAAGCTCCAGCACCGTCTCCGCGTTGCTCGGCCTACCGAGGCTGCGCTTGCTGCCGCCGCCGATGACCTCCAGCGGAATCTCCTCGGCGATGGCCCACGCCATCGCATCCTTGACCTGTTCCGGGGTTTCCGGCTTGAAATGCTCCGCCATCCGGTGACCCTAGAAGCGTGGGATATCCGGGAAGGGCAGCTGCCCGCCGTGAATATGCATGCGGCCCAGTTCGGCGCACCGATGCAGAGTGGGGAAGACCTTGCCGGGATTGAGAAGGTTGTCGGGATCGAAGGCGCATTTGACCCGCTGCTGCTGCTTCAGATCGTCCTCGCTGAACATCGCCGGCATCAGGTCGCGCTTTTCGACGCCGACCCCGTGCTCGCCGGTCAGTACGCCGCCGACCTCTACGCAGAGCTTGAGAATGTCGGACCCGAAATCCTCCGCCTTCTCCAATTCACCGGGTTCGTTGGCATCGTAGAGGATCAACGGATGCAGATTGCCGTCGCCCGCGTGGAACACGTTCGCGACGCGCAGGCCGTATTTCCGCGACAACTCGTTCATGCGCGTCAGGACAATCGGCAGCTTGCCGCGCGGGATCGTGCCGTCCATGCAGTAGTAGTCCGGCGAAATCCGCCCGACCGCCGGGAAGGCCGCCTTGCGCCCGGCCCAGAACCGGATCCGTTCGTCTTCGTCCTGCGAAACGCGGACGGTGACCGCCTTGTTCGCCTTGGCGATCTCCTCGACCCGGCCGATCAGATAATCGACCTCGGTCTCGGGGCCGTCCAGTTCCACGATCAACAGCGCTTCCACATCCAGCGGATAGCCGGCATGGACGAAATCCTCCGCGGCGTGAATCGCCGGGCGGTCCATCATTTCCATACCGCCGGGGATGATCCCGGCACCGATCACCCCCGCGACGCAGGCGCCCGCGTCTTCGCTGGTGGGGAAGCCGACCAGCACGGCGCGTGCGGTTTCCGGCTTGCGCAACAAACGGACGGTCACCTCGGTGACCACACCCAGCAACCCTTCCGATCCGGTCAACACGCCGAGCAGGTCGTATCCTTCGGCGTCCAGATGCGGGCCGCCGATGCGGATCACCTCGCCGTCGATCAGCACCAGTTCCAAGCCGAGGACATTGTTGGTGGTCAGGCCGTATTTCAGGCAGTGCACCCCGCCCGAGTTCTCGGCGATGTTGCCGCCGATCGTGCAGGCGATCTGACTCGACGGGTCGGGCGCATAGTAGAAATCGTCATCGCTGACGGCGGTGCTGATGGCCAGGTTGGTGACGCCCGGCTGCACGACGGCGCAGCGGTTGTCGAAGTCGACATCCAAGATGCGGTTGAACTTCGCCATGCCCAGCAGGATGCCGTCTTCCAACGGCAGCGCCCCGCCCGACAGCGAGGTGCCGGCGCCACGCGGCACGACCTTCACGCCGTTCTCGTGGCAATAGCGCAAGACGTCGCTAACCTGCTGCGTCGTTTCGGGCAGCACGACGATCATCGGCAGTTGCCGGTAGGCGGTCAGCCCGTCGCTCTCATAGGGCCGGAGTTCGTTTTCCTCGACGATGACGCCCTCGCCCGGAACGATCGCACGAAGCGCCGCGGCGATCTCGAGCCGCCGCGCGATGATGTCTTGGTCCGGATCGGGCATTTTCATGACGAGACACTCGGGTCGTTGACCTCAATTCCGGGATATCATGGGCGTTCCGGTGTGGAAACGCCATGCAAAACTGTCCGGGCCGGCACCGGCCAGACGGCAACAAAAAACCGCGCCAAAGGCGCGGTTGGTTCGAACACGCGGAGAAACCCCGCGACATTCCTAACCCTGGCGGGCTTTGAATCGCGGGTTCCGCTTGTTGATCACGTAGACACGGCCTTTGCGACGCACGACACGGCATTCCTTGTGCCGCGTTTTCATGGTCTTCAGCGAGTTTACGACTTTCATGGTCCGCTCCCGGGCTCTTATCCTGTATCTCGACAGCGGCGGACAATATGGAGCGACGGCCCGCTTGTCAATGCCAAGCGGGCCGATTCAGGCTCCATCCGAATGGAAATTCTCGCCGTCAGGATTTGCTGTTGGCGCGGCCCAATTCCATATAGCCGTAGCGCAGACAACCGCTGTTGATGGCGGCGATGCGGCGCTTCATCATCTCGGCTTCACGCATCAAGGCGTCCACGAAGGGCCGGTCGAGCGTTTCCTTGGTGATATTGTTGGAAAAATCGGTCCAGCTATCGAGCAAGAGCCGCCGGTATCCATCGGTTTCGTCCCGGAAATGCGCGATTTGCAGGCCGGAACGGCCGCATTCTTCCTGGAATTCGCCCAGCGTCCAGGGCTCGGCGTCGGTGTCGTCCGCCAGGGCCTGCATCTGAGGACTGGTGCGCAGGTCGGTCCGGCTGAGCAGCAGGTCGGTCACCACGAGCCGGCCATTCGACGCCAGCGCTTTCTCCGCCTGGGCCAGCAGCCGTTCACGGCCTGCCATCTGCGCCAGGCGCTCGCGGATGATGACCACGTCATACGCCTGATCCGCCAGGGAAATCGTCTCGGGATCATAGGTGGAAATGGGCACCCGCGCTTCCAGGCCGCGAATCAGGGAAATCTTCATCCCCAGCTCGGCCACATCGGCGTCCGGCTCCAGCCCCATCACGGTCGCGCCGAACTGCAACGCGGCCGCGCGGATCGTTCCGCCCAGGCCGGCCGCCAGGTCGAGCACCGTATGGGTCTTCTGGAGATCGATGTATTTCAGGAACTGGGTCGTGACTTCCTGCCCGCCGGGCAAGGAGAAGCCTTCGCCATAGAGACGCGACCAAAGGCGATAGCGCAGGTCCGCCCATTCCTCGCTATTGCCGCTTTCCGCCGTCGGCGCGTCGACGACGATCAGCTTGTTACGGCGAACCGACGCCGACTGACCCTGCCGCACCATGGCGCCAGGCTCCACGCCATCCCACCAGGCGCGAAAACGAACGGCGAAGGGAACGTAATCGTCCCCTTGGCCAACACTGGAAGCCGCATTGGAGGCGACTTGCTGAGACATACTCACCACCGAAACCGCTGCCTATGATTGTTGAAATCCGCCTCAGACTAGGAAAAACAGATTAACGCATGCTTAACCTTTGGAATCCGAAATTTTTCCTAATAAAATATTGAAAACATTCATATATTCAGGAATTTGAGCGAGACCCACCCTTGCCAGACGCCGACGCCGGGCGGTTCGCTCCTCTTCAGTCGGAAATTGTGCTAGGTGGGCCGAAAACGCGCGGGAAATAGTGGTTTAGACCACCCCGCGGGACCGCAGATCCTCGACCGCCGCGGAATCCATGCCGAGATACTCGCCGAGCAATTCCTCGGTATGCTGGCCCAGCGTCGGCGGGGATTGCCGGTAGCTGACCGGGGTGCCCGACATCTTGATCGGGCTGGCGATCAGCTTGGCCGGGCGGCCGCCGGTCGCCGGGTGATCCATCTCGATCACCATCTCGCGGGCCTTGACCTGCGGATCGTCGAACACGTCGCTCAACTCGTTGATCGGGCCGCAGCCGATCTTTTCCTTCTCCAGGTTCTCGATCCACCACGCGGACGGCTTCGTGCGGGTGATGCCGTTCAGTGTCTCGGTCACCGCGTCCCGGTTGCGGACCCGCTCGACCGCGGTCTTGAACCGGTCGTCGTCCAGCAGATTCTCGCAACCCGCAACCTTGCAGAACCGCTCGAAGGTCGGATCGTTGCCGACCGACAGCACGAAATACCCGTCCGCCGACGGCATCACCTGATACGGCACGATATTCGGATGCTGGTTGCCCAGGCGGTCCGGGTTTTCCCCAGTCGCCAGATAGTTCATGCCCTGGTTGGCGAGCCAGGCGACATGCGCGTCCAGCATGCTGATATCGAGATGCTGCCCCTCACCGGTGAGCTGCTGATGGCGGACGGCGGCGAGGATCGCGACGGCCGCGTACATGCCGGACATCAGGTCGGCGATCGACACACCCACCTTCATCGGCTCGCCGTCCGGTTCGCCGGTCAAGCTCATCACGCCGCCCATCGCCTGGATCAGCGCGTCATAGGCAGGGCGCGCCGCATAGGGGCCGGTATGGCCAAACCCGGTGACCGAACAGTAGATAAGGCGCGGATGCTCCGCCTTGAGGTCGTCATAGCCGAGGCCGTATTTCGCCAAGGTGCCGGTCTTGAAATTCTCGGCCAGGATATCGGCCTTCGCGACGAGGCGCTTGGCGATCGCCTGTCCCTCCGGATCGCTGAGGTTCAGCGTCATCGACCGCTTGTTCCGGTTCGTCCCCGCGAAATAGGCGCTTTCCTCGCTGTCTTCCCCGCCGGGCAGCGGCAGGTAGGGCGGCGCGAAGTTGCGGGTATCGTCGCCCACGCCGGGCCGCTCGATCTTGATCACCTCGGCGCCCAGGTCGCCGAGTATCTGCGTACAGTGCGGTCCCGCGAGAATCCGCGTGAGATCGAACACAACTAGGCCGGTGAGCGGACCCTTCATCGTTTCTTTTCCTTTCAATGCCTGTATTCTTGGCTCGTCCTTCTTACCCATCGGCGTGTCCTACGACAAGGCATCGCCGCGCACGGGTATCGGACTTCGGCGCGAAAGGTCGGTTCTTGAACGTCATCTTCTTTGCCATCGTCCTGGTTTCCTTCCTGATCGCGGGCTACCGGCAGTTCAGCGTGGCGCCGGCCGCGGGCCAACCGACGCCGATGGACCTGCTGTCGACCGGGACCATCGAGGCCGCGAAAGGCTCGGTCACCCTGGCGCTCGGCCTGATCGGCGTGATGGCGCTGTTCCTCGGCCTGATGAAGGTCGCGGAGGCTGGCGGCCTCTTGACCATCATCGCGCGCCTGATGCGGCCGATCATGGTGCGGCTGTTCCCGGACGTCCCGGCGGAACATCCGGCGATGGGCGCGATCATCATGAACCTGTCGGCCAATGTCATGGGTCTCGGCAACGCGGCGACGCCCTTCGGCATCCGGGCGATGCAGGAACTCGACAAACTCAACCCCGTGAAAGGCACCGCGACGAATTCGATGGCGCTGTTCCTCGCCATCAACACGTCGAGCATCACGGTCCTGCCGACCGGCGTCATCGCGCTACGCGCGGCAGCCGGATCGGACGACCCCGCGGGAATCCTGCCGACGACGCTGTTCGCCACGGTCTGCTCGACGATCGTCGCCATCACCGCGGCCAAGCTGTACGGCCGCTACTGGCCGGCACCCGCGACCGCCACCCTCGAACCGACGCAGACGGAGTCGGAACCGGACACCCCCGCCGAAGAAGTCGAGACCGACAGCGAAGCCGTCGCCGACGCGGCAGCAAGCGTTTCCAGCGCCGAATCCTACCCGATGTGGGCCACGATCACGGCCATCCTTTGCGTCCTGGCGTTGATCCCCTTGTCGATCCTGTACGGCCGGGCGATCTCGCCATGGATTATTCCCGGGCTGATCGTCACGCTGCTCGGCTTCGGTGTCATCCGGCGGGTGCCGATCTACGAGGTCTTCGTCGAGGGTGCGAAGGATGGCTTCCAGGTCGCCGTCCGCATCATCCCCTATCTCGTTGCAATCCTGGTCGCCGTCGGCATGTTCCGGGCGAGCGGGGCGATGGAACTGGTGGTCGGTCCGCTCGGCGCGCTGACGGAACTGGTTGGCCTGCCGGCCGAGGCGCTGCCGATGGCGCTGTTGCGGCCGTTATCCGGGTCCGGCGCGTATGGCTATCTCAGCGCGATCATCCAGGACCCCACGATCGGACCGGACAGCTACACCGGGTTCCTGGTCAGCACCTTGCAGGGGTCGACCGAAACCACTTTCTATGTTCTCGCCGTCTATTTCGGCGCGGTGCAGATTCGTCGGATCCGCCACGCCCTCGCGGCAGGGCTGACCGCGGATTTCGCCGGAATCGTCGCCGCGGTCTTTATCTGCTCGCTGCTCTTCGCCATTTGAACCCGGCATTTTTTTCCCGCAATCGTCGATAAACCGGATAGCCGAGCAATGCGCATCGGTGTCGTTCCACTGCCGATGAACATCGAACCGCCGTTTCTTTATGAGATTCAGCAGGTTACGGATACCACCCGGCAACCGGCAAGTTTCTTGCATTTAACGCCATAGAAATGCGTTAGGCGGAGACAGAGGCAGATGCAAGCACAGGCACTCAATCAAGAACCGACACTCAACGAAATCCTGGCGGTCGACTCGGAAGAGCTGGCGGAGCGGATGCTCGAGCCGGCCACGATGCAGGCGATCTACGAAGATACCGAGGAGATCATCGGGCGCAGCCGCACACCGGATAGCCTCTACGCCCTGGTACAGAACGCGATGAAGACGATGGCCGAAGTCTGGGGCAACCTTGCCGAAGACTCCGAACCCGCCGCCTGCCGCAAGGGATGTTCCATGTGCTGCCATCAGTCCGTGATGGTCACCGCGCCGGAGGTGCTGACGACCGTCAAGCTGTTGCGCGACAACCTCTCCGAGGCGGAGATCGACCAACTGCAGGCCCGTGTCGCCGACCGCGCGAGAGAAATCGAAGGCCGTTCAAGCAACGAGCGCATGGACAGCCGAATCGCCTGCGCCTTTCTCGTCGACGATATCTGCTCGATCTATCCGGCCCGTCCGCTGCAATGCCGCGGCGGCTATTCCGAGGACGTCGAGTATTGCCGCAGTCTGTTCGAGGACCGCGAGACCACACAACAGGGCCTTGCCGACGGCAGCGTAGACGGTCGTTACATGCTGATCCCGAAGATGCTGTACGACAGCGCGCAAGTCGGCATGGCCGGCGCGTTGAAGGCGGAAGGGTTAGGCGCCGACCCGCTCGAATTCACGGCCGCCATGGCGGTCGCCCTCGCCGATCCGAACATCACGGAGAAATGGTTGCAAGGCTGGCCGGTCTTCGATGGTGCGCGGCTTGTTCGCCAGGCCTCCGCCAACGGCGATCAATACATCACGGAAGCGAACGAAACCGCCTAACCCGAGCAGCCAGATAATCCTTAAGACGCGTTTCGCGCGCTACCGGCTGATCACGCCGGTCGGCGCGCTGACGGTTTGTGCCGACAGGAGTTGAAGCGCGCGCTCAAGCTGCTCGTCGCCTTCCCGTTCCTCGTCCAGCTCGACCGTATGGTCAGGCGCGATGCCACCTTCGACCGACACTCCGGACGGCGTGAGATAAATCGCCGTCGTCAGCTTCACCGCGTCGGTGCTGCTCAGCGGCAGAATGGTCTGCACCGTCCCCTTGCCGAAACTTTTGGTGCCGATCAGCGTCGCCCGGTGATGATCCCGGAGCGCGCCCGCGACGATTTCCGCCGCCGACGCCGATCCATTGTTGATCAACACCACCATCGGCAGACCGTCGGTCAAATCACCCTTCGTCGCGCTGTAGTGTTGCTCATAGTGACGTTCGCGCGTGGAGACGATCCGGCCGTCGTCGAGAAAGACGTCGGACACCGCAATCGACTGATCGAGCAGCCCGCCCGGATTGTTCCGCAAATCCAGAACGATGCCGCGCATGCGTGAACCGATTGCCGTCTTAAGCGACATCACCGAAGACGCCACATCGTCACCGACACGTTCGGAGAAGCTGGTGATCCGCAGATACCCGATATCGCCCTCGGCCCGCCACCGCACGGAGGCGACATTGATGATCGCCCGCGTGATCGTGACGTCGAAGGGTGCTTTCTCGCCACGCTGGATCGACAGGGTGACATCCGATCCGGGCGCGCCGCGAAGCAGAAGCACTGCATCCCGCAAAAGCGCATCCTTCAACGATTTGCCGTCCGCCTTGACGATATGGTCGCCGGACTTCAGACCGGCCCGCTGGGCCGGCGTACCGTCGATCGGTGCGACGATATCGATATACGTGTCGCCCTTGCGGACCTCGATTCCCAGACCGCCGAACCGGCCCCGGGTCTGTTCACGAAGCGCCTTCAGATGCTTCTTGTCCAGATAGCTGCTGTAGTTGTCGAGCGACCCCAGCATGCCGTGGATGGCGGCCTCGACGAGTTCCTTGTCCTCGGCCGCCTGCGGTTCGGGATGGCGCTTGCGGATTTCCTGCGTCGCGGCCTCGATCAAGGCCTCATCGTCGATATCGCGGACGTAATGGACGCGGACCTTTTCATAAACCTGGGCGAACAGGTTCGCGCCCCGGACCAGGACGCTCGCGTCCTGGCGGGCTTTGACCTTATCCACGCCGTTGCGATAACTGACAATATCGCTTGATAGCCGTTTAGCGGCCTCTTGCGCTTCCGGCCCCGGCGCCCGTGCAACCGACGAACACCCAGCCATCGAAAACAGCAGAAGCGCTACGACAAAGTAACGAAAATCCGACAACATTCACTCACTATGACGATATCTTCTGAAGTCTGAATATGAGCCGAAGCTGGCTTTTCGGCAACTGCATTTATGGGGCATTTCGGGGGCAGCAGCGCTACCTCCGACCTGCAAAACCCCGAACTTCTCCGCAAATTCTGACCCTTGCGCCGATGCTGTGCTAGGCTGTCACAAAACCGTGTCGACATAAAAAAGATCACACTGGGAATCAGAGGAGACATCCATTATGGCCAGAAGTGCGTTCCGGACTGCCCTCAAGGATATGGTCGAACAGCGCCATTCCAAGATTCATCCTTTCAGCGAAGCCTGGGTCACGGGCGGCTTAAACCGCCAGATTCTCGGCGAATGGGTAACGCAGCATTACCACTATGTCGGCCATTTCTCGCAGTGGTGCGGCGCCATTTTCGCCAACTGCCAGGACGAAGAAACCAACCACTTCCTGGTCGAGAACATCATGGAAGAGGAGGGATTCGTCGAGGAAGGCGGTTTCCCCGCCGCCAAGCACGTGGACCTGTTGCTGAATTTCGGCGAGGCCTGCGGCAAGGACCGGCAAGCGATCAAGGACGCCCAGAAGAACGGCGAGTTGATGGCCGGTCTGCTGGGTCTGCAATCCTGGTGCACCGTCCAATCCACGAAGCCCACCCATGAAGCCATCGCCGGCCTTCTTGTCGGGCTCGAGAGCCAGGTACCGCAGATCTATAAGCGGACGACACCGCCGCTGGTCGAGAAATACGGCTTCAGTGAAGAGGATATCGTGTTCTTCCGACTGCATATCGTCGCAGACACCGAGCATGGCAAGCGCGGGTACGAGATCGTCGAGCGGCTCGCCGATACCGAGGAAAAACAGCAGGCCTGCCTGCATGCGGTGCGCGAGGCGACGCTGATGCGGCGGCTGTATCTCGATGCGCTCTACAACGAATTCGTCGCACCCCAAAGCGCAGCCGCCGAATGAGGACCGTCAAAACCCTCTCGCTCGCCGAAGCCAACCTTATCCTCGACGCGGCACAGGCGAAGTCGGAAGAAATCGGCGTCGCCCACGTCTTGTGCGTCGCCGACAACGCCGGCTATCCGATCGCGCTGCGCCGGCTCGACGGCGGCAAAGTGACCAGCGTGCAGATCGCCGAGAACAAGGCGTTCACGGCGGCGGGGCATCGCCGCAAGACGCATACCTTCACCAACACCTATCCCGGCGAGGAAGCCTGGGGCATCTTCACGCAGCATGGCGGACGGCTGACGGTTTTCGTCGGCGGTTTCCCGATCGAAGCAGATGGCGAGGTGGTCGGCGGGATCGGTGCGTCGGGCGGAAACGGCGAAGAGGATATCGCGGCGTGCGAGGCAGGCATCGCAGCGTTCGATGCCTACCTCGCCGCCCAGGATTAGTGCGGCCGATTTACTTGAGTGAGGCGCTGACGACGATTTCGACGAGTGTTTCCGGCGAGCCCAAAACGGTGCCCACGGTGGCGCGCGTCGGCGGGTTGGCCGGATCGACCCACTCGTGCCAGGCGTCGTTCATCTCGCCTTTCTTGGACATGTCCGAGACATAGACCATCGCGGTCAGCAGCTTCGACTTGTCCGTGCCGGCCTTGGCGAGATAACCGTCGATCTTCTGCAGCACATTCGCGGTCTGATCCTTCATCGACGCGGTCTGGTCATCGGCGGTCAGGCCACAGATGTAGACGACCCCGTTGTTCACGACGGCGCGGCTCATGGTCGGGTTCGGATCGATCCGTTCGATACTCATGCGGGTACTCCCTTAGTTTCTGGTTTGGTGGATAGAGTGATGGTTGCTCACGCCGAGTCCCGCATCGCAAGGATATCGTCGTGGAGTTTCTGGGGAATCGTGATCCCCTCAGTCGGCGTGCGTTTACGCGCCTCGTAGCGCCGGTCGGACGGCAAACGTGTCCCTTCCTGGCCCAAGATTCGCTCGAACAAGGGCTCCACATGATCGAGCGACGCGTCGGCATCTCCATCGCCGACGAAGCGCGACGGATCCATCGCCATCAGCAACTCGCCGCCTTTGGCCGGGCCGCCGTCGCCGGGATCGTCCGCCGCCGCCTCGAACGCCAGATGATTGCGCGGCAATCCGGCCGCCATCAGTTCGACCATCAATGCGATCGCCGACCCCTTGTAGCCGCCGAACGGCAGTTGCGCGCCCGCCAGCCCCGCCTCCGGATCCGTGGTCGGATTGCCGTCCGCATCGACCGCCCAGCCTTCGGGGATCGGTTTGCCGTCGCGCTTGTGGATCATGATCTCGCCACGGGCACTGGCACTCGACGCCTGATCGAAGACCAGCGGCGGTTTGCCCTTGCGCGGCCAGCCAAACGACATGGGGTTCGTCCCGAAGATCGGCTTGGACCCGCCTGCGGGCGCCACGAAGCTCCGGGAATTGACGAAGGCGAAGGCAACGAGGCCGTCCGCCGCCAGCGCTTCGACCTCGAACCACAGGGCCGCGAAATGATGCGAATTGACGATCGGCATCGCCGCGATGCCCTGGCTCCGCGCCTTCTCAGCCAACGGTGCTCGGCCGACCTTCAACGCCAACGGCGCGTACCCGCCTTTCGCGTCGACCTGCACGACTGCGGGCGCCAACTCGTTGACCTCCGGAACCGACTTGCCGTCGATGCGGCCGTTCTTCAACCCGATGCTATAGCCCGGCAGACGGAACAGGCCGTGCGACTTGCAGTCGTCGCGTTCGGCCGAGGTGATCACGTCGGCGACCGCCGCGGCGTTGTCGCCGGACGCGCCCAAGGCCGTCAGTGTTTCCGTTGTCAGTTGGTACACTTCGTCGAGCGTCAGTCGAACGTCCATGCCTGCCTCCCTTTTGTTCTTTGGCTTATTGCGCCGTCTGTATCACGCGCCAGACCTTCTCCGGTGTCACGGGCATATCCAATCCCGCGGTGTCGCAATCGGACAATGCGTCCAATACGGCGTTCATCACCGCCGGCAATGCGGCCGTCGGGCCTGATTCGCCGCAGCCTTTGACCCCCAGCGGATTGGTCTTGCAGAAGGTCTGGGTCTGCCCCCAATCGAACATCGGCAGATGGGTCGCCCGCGGAATGCAGTAATCCATGAACGAACCGGTCAGAAGCTGTCCGCTGTCACTGTCATAGAGGCAATCTTCATACATGATCTGGCCGATACCCTGCGCGATCCCGCCGTGAAGCTGGCCTTGTAGCAGCATCGGGTTAATGACGGTGCCGAAATCGCTGACCAGGGTATAACGAACCACGTCTACCAGGCCGGTCGCCTCGTCCACCTCGACTTCGGCGACATGACAGCCGCAGGGGTAGCTATAGGCTTCGGCGTTGAAATGATAGCTCGCTTCGAGGCCGAGTCCGGCGCCCGACGGCATGACCGTCTCGTCGTAGGACGCGCGTGCCACTTCCGCGATCCCGACCGCCTGGTCCGTTCCGGCGACCCGGAACATGCCGTGGTCGAACTCGATATCGTCGGCGTTGGATTGCAGCAGTTGTCCGGCGATCGCCTTGCCCTGTTCGACGATATCGCGGGACGCGTGATAGATGGCGGCGCCCATCACGGTTGCCGTCCGTGATCCGCCGGAGCCCGACCCGCGTCCGACCCGGTCCGTGTCGCCCTGCACGACGGTGATTTGATCGCCCGGCACGCCCAACTGGCTCGCCGCGACCTGCGCGAAGGTCGTCTCGTGGCCCTGCCCGTTGGTTTGCCCGGTCGACGTCACCGTCAGATGACCGCTCGGATCGAACTGCAAGCTGGCGCGGTTGTCCTTGAATCCGTCCGGTTCGGTGTAGACGGAGAACCCGAAGCCGAGGCGTTTCCCGGCCGCGCGGGCATCGGCGGCCCGGGCGGCGAAACCGTCCCGGTCCGCGCGGACCATCGCCGCGTCCAGGTTCTCCTGGAAATCCCCGCTGTCATAGACCAGACCGGTCGGCGTACGGTAGGGCAGATCCTCTTCGCCAATGAGATTGCGCCGGCGCAGGTCGGCGGGATCAATCCCCGTCTCGCGCGCGGCCGCGTCCACCAGCCGCTCGACCATGTAGCAGAACTCCGGCTTGCCCGCGCCACGGTAGGCGGCAACCGATGCGGTGTTGGTGAACACGCATTGCGTTTCGGCATAGACCTTGTCGATGCGATAAACGTTGGTCAGCATCCGCGTCCCGCCGCCGGTCGGGATCACCGGCCCCGACGCGGTGAGATACGCGCCCATGTTGGAAATCGTGCGGCAACGGAGCGCCAGGAATTTCCCATCCGCATCCAATGCCAGCGACGCATGCATGACATGGTCGCGCGCCTGGCGGTCGGTCAGGAAACTGTCGTCCCGGTCGGCATACCATTTCACCGGCCGGCCGAGCCGCTTCGCCGCCCAGCAGACCAGGATCTGTTCCGAATAGATGTAGTTCTTGATGCCGAACCCACCGCCCACGTCCGGCGTCACCACGCGGATATTCGCGGCCGGCACACCAAGCCCTTTTCCGGAAAGACCCGATTGGATCGCCGTGCCGCCGCCGGTCGGGGTATAGATCGTGTAGCGATCGTCCGCCGGATCATGCACACCGATCGCGCCACGCGGCTCCATCGCGGCGACCACGATGCGGTTATTCACCAATTCCAGGGTCGTGACGTGATTCGCACGGGAAAAGGCGTCCTCGACGCCGGCCTTGTCGCCCATCTCCCAATCGAGGGCGATATTCGACGGCAAGTCGTCCCATACCTTGGGCGATTGCGGATCCAAGCCATCGACGGCGGAGGTCACGCAGGGCATTTCCTGCCAGTCTACCGAGACCGCCTCACCGGCGGCTTGGGCTGCGGCTCGAGTTTCGGCAACGACCATTGCGACCGTGTCACCGACGTGACGGGCCTTGTCGGTCGGCATGGCGGGCTGCGGTGGATTGTGGATCGGCGTGCCGTCCTTGCCCGCAGGCGACGCCGGCGCTTGCATCAGCCCGATCCCGTCGGCAGCGAGGTCGGTCCCCGTCAGAACCGCGACCACCCCCGGCATCGATGCGGCCGCGGCGGTGTCGATACCGCCGATCCGCGCATGGCCATAGGGCGACCGCACGAAACTCGCGTGGAGTTGTCCCGCAAGGTCGATATCGTCGATGAAACGGCCATGTCCTGTCAGCAGCGCGGCATCCTCGCGGCGCGGCACCGAGACACCAATTCCATCGCCTGTTTTGCTGGCGCCACCCGGGTGCGCGCCGTTTCCACCATCCTGCATTTTGTGCTTGGTCCGGTTTTTCGGTATCACTGAGCCAGAACTTTAACACACTCTTACGCCAGCGCACGGCGATGAATCGCATGAAGACGCGAACGACGGGATACCGTTCGCGCAGGGAGAAAATTTGATGCACGGTGGTGAAATTGTCGTCGAAACTTGGCTGTCGCGCGGTGTCGATACCGTCTTCTTCGTCCCCGGCGGCACGAACGTGACGGTGCTGGAAGCGCTCAGCCGGAACCAGAACAAGATCCGGTCGGTGCCGACCCGGCTCGAATCCTCCGCGGTGTTTGCCGCCGACGCGTATAGCGCGATCCGCAAGAAGCCCGCCTGCGTCGTGTGCAGCCGCGCGCCCGGCGCCACCAACGCCTCGATCGGCATTCACACCGCGATGCAGGCATCGCGGCCGGTCGTGCTGTTCATCACCAACATTCCGCGCCGGATGAAAGGGCGCGAAGCGTTCCAGGAAATCAACTATCACGAAATGTACGCGCCGATAGCCAAGGCGGTGATCGACGTCAACTCGCTCGACGAACTCGCCGGTGACGTGGCCCGTGCACTCGACATTTCCGTTTCCGGACGGCCCGGCCCCGTCGTGGTCGCCATTTCGAAGGACATCCTCGACGAGAAAGCGGACGATCCTCTCATTCCGAAACCGGCCGCCCCGGTCCGCGTGGGCCCGGACCCGCTGGCGGTCGACCGTGCCGCGCGGCTGATCGAATCATCGAAGCATCCGATCATCCTGGCCGGTGAGATGGTCGGCTTCGAAAGCGCCAACGAGGAACTGGAAAAATTCGCGGATGCGACCGGCGCCGGCGTGCTGACCGCATACCGGCAACAGGATTCGATCCGCGCGGATCACCCGTCGCATTTCGGGCATCTATCGATCAACCGGCTGCCGTTCCAGGAACAAGCGTTGAAGGAGTCGGACCTGATGATCGCGGTCGGCAGCCGCCTCGACAGCGTGACGACCGCCGACTACACCATGCTGCGGCCCGACCAGAAACTCATCATGATCTATCCGGAGCCGTCCGCCTTCGCGCAGTGGCAGGCGGACGCGGCGTTGGGCTCCAACGTCATCCCGGCGATGGAAGCGATCGCCAATGCACTCTCCGCCCCGCCGCCGCCCGACCGGATCGCATGGCGCGACAAGGTCCATCAAGAAGAGGTCGACTTCGCGAAGCCCGGCGAGATCGAGGTTCAGGGCGACATCGACATGGCCCAGGTCATCGAGCATTTCAATAAAGCGGTGCCCAAGGAATCGGTGATGGTCTCCGATGCCGGCACGTTCGGCCGATGGGTCACCCGCTACTACCGGTTCAACGACCCGAATACCGAACTCTCACCGGTCAGCGGCGCGATGGGCTATGGCGTGCCCGGCGGGATCGGCGCGCAGGTGGCCAATCCGGACGATCCGGTTTTCGTCTGGGTCGGCGACGGCGGATTCCTGATGACCGGCAACGAATGCGCCGTCATCGCACAGGAAAAGCTGCCGGTGAAACTGATCGTCTGCGATAATAACTGCTGGGGCTCGATCCTTGTCCATCAACAGAAATCGTTCGAGGGCTGGGATTTCGGCACCCGGCTGGAAAGCCCCGACTTCGCGGCGATCGGCCGCGGCTTCGGGATGCCCGCCTGGACGGTCTCGAAGACCGAGGAATTCGCCGGCGCCTTGGAGGAAATGATGGCGGTCGACGGCCCCGCGATGCTGCACCTGTTACAGGACATGCGCGACGTGTCGCCTTATTCGGGCAGCGCGCGGTAGCCGGGCGTTAGGCCGCCTTCTGCGCGGCCTGCCAATCCCGGACCAAGTCAAGCACGCGGTCCACGTCTTCCTCGGTGTTGTAGAGGTGAAGCGCGAAACGCAGCATGCCACGGCGCACGGTCAGGACCACGTTATTCTCGGTCAGATAATGATACAGCGCGTCGGTATCGGCGTCGCCGGCGCCGTCATGCGTGTCCTGGGTGTATTGCCCGGCGGTCACGATATGCGCCAGATGCGGGCCCGGCGGGCCGCCGCTGACGGGCAAGCCGAGTTGATGCAGCCCGGCCGCAAGGCGGTGCGACAAACCGCAGACATAGGACTCGATCGGCGCCGGCCCGACCGCAAGCAGCAGGTCGAGCGCCGGTTCTACCATCGCCGCTGCCGGGAAATTATAGTTGCCCAGGTCGAAGCGCCGCGCGCCCGGCATCAGCGCGTAGCTGTCGCCGCCCATGGTCGCTTCATGCGTACCCTCGCCCAAATCCACGCTGAACCGTGCAAGCGCGGCCGGTGTGATCTTTTCCGCCCATTCGCGGCGGCAATAGATGAAACCCATACCGTATAGGCCGAGCAGCGCTTTCTGCGTCGACACGGCGAGGGCGTCCACCTTCAGCGCTTTTACGTCGGTCTCCACGATGCCGACCGACTGCACGCCATCCACCAATAGGAACACGCCGCGCTCCCGGCAGGCGGCCCCCAGCTTCGCGACATCGGTGCGGAAACCGGGCGCGAAGGTCACCGTTGCCACGGTCACGAGCCGCGTGCGGTCGTCCATCGCGTCGACAATGCCGTCCACGTCGATGAAACCGTCGCGGTCCGCGATATCGCGGATTTCGACGCCCTTGGTCTGGCCCAGGTTAAGCCACGGGTAGATGTTGTTCGGATGCTCCAGGTTGCGGCACAGCACCACGTTATCGCCCTTGGCCAGCGGGATCGATGCCGCGATCATGTTCAGTCCGTCGGAGACGTTCTTCGTGAAGGCGATCTCGTCGCTGTCGGCATTGATCAGCCGGGCGTATTTCTCGCGCACGCGCTCGATCATGTCGAAGTTGGCGGCCTTGTCGACGCGTCCGTCGGTGAGCTTGTCGAGATAGGCGTCGAGCGCCGCCCGCGACTCGCGACACGGCAGCCCGCGCGCGGCCGCGTTCATGTAGACCTTGTCCTGCGCGCCGGGAAAGCTCTCGCGGATCGCCGCGAAATCAGCGGAGTCTCCCCCCGTCGACACTGTGGCCTGCGACATGGTCGATTCCTTTTCGAGATGACGATTGAATCTATCGAGCGAGAAGCGTAGCGCCATCGTTCGGCCGCCGCAAATACGCGGCGATTGCGTTTCGTCCGGGCGAATCAACCGGTTTGCGAATCATCCCTTGCAATCCATCAAGACAGCAACCGGCGCCCGATAGAGCATCTTCGCCTGTGTTGCTTGCCCAGCACCGCTTTGCCGACGGGCATCCGACCCCGCTTGACCGATTCGGGACGTACTTGTATTAGCTTTCGTCATAATTCCGTAACAATCAGCGTAAGTCCGATCGCATTATTTGGTTTCAAATCGGTGCAGCAGGTTGCCGCGCTGCCCTTTGTACCCACCGGCAACGCGATCGATGTGTTGTTGATCACGTCGCGCCGGCGCAAGCGGTGGATCCTTCCGAAAGGATGGCCGGCGAAAAACCTGTCCCTCCCGGAATCCGCTGCCAAGGAAGCCTCCGAGGAAGCTGGCGTGCTTGGACCCGTCCAAACCGAAACGGTCGGCAGTTACGACTATTCCAAAAACGTGAAGCCCGGCTATCCGGTGCCGTGCCGCGTGTTCATCTATCCGCTCCTCGTCATGCAGCACACATTGGCTTGGCGCGAGCAATCGGAGCGGGCGTTCAAATGGCTCTCGCTTTCCGATGCGGCGGACCATGTCGACGATGAAGGCGTGAGCCAGGTTCTGGAGGATTTGGCCGCGACCGATGGTGAATGTCTGCATGACTTCGTCTCGGAAGCGATGGCAACCGCCGACGCCTCCACGCCAGCCTAACGAGACATCATGGACCTGACGAAACAATCGCTCGACAAGGATCTTGAAAAACTGGTCCATGTCGAAGCCGCGACGCGCAAGACGGCCAGCGGGGTTCGATCACACGGCATCGCGTTCCTCTTCCTCGGCATCACGGCAATCATCGCCAGCATCTATTCCGGCGTCACGTCGGACGCGGTACTCGTCGTCGTCGCCGCGATCCTGGGCGGATACATGGCGCTCAACATCGGTGCGAACGATGTCGCCAACAATGTCGGTCCGGCAGTTGGCTCTTTTGCGCTATCGCTAACAGGGGCGATCCTGATCGCGGCGGTTTTCGAAGCCGCAGGCGCCATCATCGCAGGCGGCGATGTCGTCAAGACGATCTCGAAAGGCATCATCGATCCGTCGATGGTGAAGGATAATTCCGTCTTCATCTGGGCCATGATGGCGGCGCTGATCTCCTCCGCCGTTTGGGTCAATATCGCGACCTTTATCGGCGCGCCGGTCTCCACCACCCATGCCGTGGTCGGGGGCGTCATGGGCGCGGGGATCGCCGCCGTAGGGTTCCAACTCGTCAACTGGTCCACGATGGCCGCGATCGCGGCGAGCTGGGTCATCTCGCCGTTGCTGGGCGGGGTGATCGCCGCGGCCTTCCTCGCCTTCATAAAGGTCAACCTGATCTACCAGCCGGACAAGATTGCGGCGGCGCGGCGCTGGGTGCCTCTGCTGGTGGCGATCATGGCGGGCGCCTTCGGTTGTTATCTGTCGATCAAGGGATTCAAACGCGTCTGGCGGCCCGACGCGGCGATGGTTGCCCTCGTCGGCATTACGATCTTCTTTGCGGTCTGGGCAGTCATGCGCCCGTTGATCCGGCGACAATCCGAAGGGATGGAGAACCGCAACCAGTCGCTCCGCACGCTGTTCCGGATTCCGCTGATCTGCTCCGCCGCGTTGTTGTCCTTCGCACATGGTGCAAACGACGTTGCCAATGCCATCGGCCCGCTGGCGGCGATCCTGCACAGTGCGCAGTTCGGCGACATCGCCACGAAAGTTACGATCCCCGTCTGGGTCATGTTGATCGGCGCGTTCGGGATCAGCCTCGGCTTGTTTCTTTACGGGCCCAAGCTGATCCGCATGGTCGGCGCGCAAATCACCAAGATGAATCCGATGCGGGCCTATTGCGTCGCCTTATCGGCCGCCATCACCGTGATCATCGCCTCCTGGCTCGGCCTGCCCGTCAGTTCGACGCATATCGCCGTCGGTGCGGTATTCGGCGTCGGCTTCTTCCGCGAATACTACACCAAACACAGCAAGCGGCGGCGCGCCATGGTGCGGCCGCGGCGGCCCCTCGACGAAAACGGCAACCGGCAACTCGGGCCGGAAGAAATGCGGCATCGAAAACTGGTGCGGCGGGCGCATTTCCTGACCATCGTGGCCGCCTGGGTCATTACGGTGCCGGCGACCGCCCTTCTTAGCGCCGGCGTATTCTTCGCCCTGAGCTTCATCGAGTGAGCGCATGAGCGGCGCATCCGGAAGCTGGCGCGCCGTCGTCACCGCCTCATCGGTGCTCTCACTCGCGTTGCTCGGGGACGCGTTGATCTATGCCGTGCTGCCGGTCTACGCCGCGTCCTTCGGCGTCAGTCTCGCGATGGTCGGCATCCTTCTATCCGCCAACCGGTTCGTGCGCGTCTTTGCCTACGGTGCCGTCGCAACCTTGACCTACAAGGTAGGCAGCCGCCGCATGTGCATCATCGCGGCGATCCTTGCCGTCGTCTCGACCGCGATCTACGGCATCGGTCAGGGATTCTGGATCCTCCTCGTCGGCCGCATTCTTTGGGGCGTGACCTACGCCATCTTATTGCTGGTCACGCTCGACTACGCGGTCGAGTTCCGCAAGCAAGCCGGCACGCGCGTGGGCGTCAGTGTCGCGATCCAGCGGACCGGCCCAATCGTCGCGTTATTGGGCGGTGCATGGCTGACCGGCTTGATCGGACCGACCGATGTGTTCCTCATCCTGGCGGGCGTGTCCGTTCTGGCCATCCCCCTCGCCATGAGCCTACCGGCGCGGCGCGACGGCGAACAACAGCAAACCGCCCCGAAGCGGCTCGGCCGCCCTTATCCGGTGGATCTGGTGTTTTTCCTGTTGGGGTTCGGCGTCGACGGTGTCTTCGCCATCAGTATCGCCCTGATCTTCGCGCAAGAGACATCCGCCGCGGTCGCCGTGATGTCCGGCGGCGCGATCCTGGCGATGCGGCATCTCGCCGGCGCCGTGGCCGCGCCAATATTCGGTTGGGCCGCCGACCGTTTCGGGGCACGCCGGGTGTTCATCACCTCCGCTGTCTTGACGATCGCCGGCTTCGTTTGCATCGCCGCGGGTCTCACGGTGGTCGGCGCCGTCGCCATGCTGGTCTTCCGGGGCGCGCTCGCCTCGTTGGGCCCGGCCATCATCGTCGACGGCCTCGCCGAAGACGACGGGGCGATCGGGCCGCTCGCCCGCATGCAGGCTTGGCGCGATCTCGGCGCCGCGATCGGCCCCCTGACGACCGGATTCGCCCTCGCCGTGGTCTCCGCGCAATTCCTCCATGGCGTCGTCGCCGTGCTGCTGGTGCTGGGATTGCTGTATTGGATGCGCGTGCGTTAATTCTCCCTACACCGGATCGGTTTCGGCGCTCGTGATTTTCCTACCGGATATTGGTATGAGCACCGGTAGACTGTTGCCCAATCGGAATTCATCCAAACGGAAAACTTTGTAATGTTCGAAATCCGCGATCCGTCCTTTCACGACATCATTGCAGAGAGCGCCAAGATGGAGACCGTCGCCGACGGCTTCACCTTCACCGAGGGTCCGATCTGGCACCCGACCGAACATTGGCTCGTCTTCTCCGACATCGCGGAGAGCCGCCAGTACCGGTGGTCCGAAAACGCAGGATTGACGGTTTTCCGGTGCCCGTCGAACCAAGCGAACGGCAACGCCTTCGACCGGGAAGGCCGGATCATCAGTGGGGAACATGCAGCGTCGCGCCTGATCCGCCACGACCATGGCGGCAAGCTGATCCAGCCCATCGCCACGCATTACGAGGGCAAGGAATTGAACAGCCCGAATGACGTGGTCGTCGACGGCAAGGGCCGTATCTGGTTCACCGATCCGGTCTTCGGCCGTATCCGCGAGGACCTGGGCATCCTGCGCGACCAGCAATTGGACGTCCAAGGCGTTTTCCGCCTCGACCCGGACGGTCTTCTGGCGCTTGTTGCCGATGACTTTCAGCAACCGAACGGCCTGTGTTTCTCGTCGGACGAATCGATGCTGTTCATCAACGACAGTTGGGGACCGACGATCCGCAGCTTTACCGTCAAAGACGACGGTGCCCTTGGCGGCGGCGATGTCTGGGCCACCGTGACCGGCGACGGCGAAGGCGTCCCCGACGGTATGAAGGTCGATCTGCAGGACCGGGTGTTCTGCAATGGCCCCGGCGGCGTGCATGTCTTCGCCCCGGATGGCCGTTGCCTCGGTGTGATCAAAACGCCCGAGAAGTCGACGAACTTCTGTTTCGGCGGACCGGACCGGTCAGTCCTGTTCATCACGGCATCGACCTCGGTCTACCGGATCCAAACCGAAACCCAGGGCGCGCCCATGATCCCCGGCCAGTAATGCCGGTAACCACCGCACGGGTTGACTGCCTTCCGCGATCGCCGAACAGTATGTCCTGCGATCGCGGGCACCTCGATTGACGCAGGAGTGAAACCGACATGACGACCTATTTGAAACGCGGCAAGAGCGCCGATGAAGTTGCCGAGGACGATGCCAAGGTCCGCCAGACCGTCGAGGGCATCCTGGGCGATATCGAGAAACGCGGCGACGCCGCCGTGCGCGAATTGGCCCAAAAATTCGACGGCACCGCACGCGAAGATGCCCGGCTGAGCGCGGACGAGATCGCCGAAGCGGTCGCCCAGGTCTCCCCGGACGACATTGCCGATATCGAATTCGCCCAGACTCAAATCCGGAACTTCGCACAGAAACAAAAGGAATGCCTGCAGGACCTGGAGGTCGAGACGCTGCCGGGCGTCATCCTCGGCCACAAGAACGTGCCGGTAAAGTCCGTCGGCTGCTACGTGCCTGGCGGCAAATACCCGATGGTCGCCTCGGCGCATATGAGCGTCGTGACCGCCAAGGTCGCCGGCGTAAACCGCATCGTCGCCTCCGCCCCGCCACAAAACGGTAAACCGCACCCGGCGGTCGTCGCGGCCATGCACATGGCCGGGGCGGATGAAATCCTGTTGCTGGGTGGCGTGCAGGCGGTCGGCGCCATGGCGCTCGGCACCGAGACGATCGACGGCGTCGACATGCTGGTCGGCCCCGGCAACATGTTCGTCGCGGAGGCCAAGCGGCAATTATTCGGCCGGGTCGGGATCGACCTTTTCGCCGGCCCGACGGAAACACTGATCATCGCCGATGACTCGGTCGATGCGGAAATCTGCGCGGTCGACTTGTTGGGTCAGGCGGAGCACGGCCCGACCTCACCCGCGGCGCTGTTGACCAATTCCCGCAAACTCGCCGAGGAAACGATGGCGGAGGTCGAGCGGCAGTTGGGCATCCTGCCGACCGCCGACATCGCCCGGCAGGCCTGGCAGGATTACGGCTCGGTCATTCTCTGCGAGACGCTCGACGAAATGGTCGAAGAGGCCGACAAACTGGCCTATGAACATGTGCAAGTGATGACCGAAGACCCCGATTATTTCGCCGACAACATGAGCAACTACGGCGCGCTGTTCCTCGGCCCGCGCACCAACGTGTCCTACGGCGACAAGGTGATCGGCACGAACCACACGCTGCCGACGAAGAAAGCGGCGCGCTACACCGGCGGACTTTGGGTCGGCAAATTCATGAAGACCTGCACCTATCAGAAAGTGCTGACCGACGAAGCGTCGGCAATGATCGGCGGCTACTGCTCCCGGCTCTGCGCGATCGAAGGGTTCGCCGGCCATGGCGAGCAAGCCAACATCCGCGTGCGGCGCTACGGCGGCGGCAACGTGGAACCGTATGGCACGGTGGCGAAACGATGACCGACCCGGTGATCCTGCCGAAGACGCCGAGCTTCCGGCTCGACGGGCGGCGGGCGCTGGTCACCGGCGCGGGGCGCGGCCTGGGCGTACCGATGGCCGCCGCACTCGCCGAGGCCGGGGCCGACGTCGTGCTGGCGGCCCGCACCTTCACGGAAGTGGAAGCGGTCGCCGAGGCGATCTGCGCACGCGGCGAGAAGGCGGAAGCCGTGACGTTGGACGTGACGGACACGGCCGCGGCCGCGACGTTGGTCGAGGACAAGGGGCCCTTCCAAATCCTCGTCAACAACGCCGGCACCAACCGACTGGATCACTTCCTGGATGTCAAAGAGGAAGACTTCGACGCGGTTGCCGATCTGAATCTTCGCGCCGCCTTGTTCTTGGCTCAGGCAGTCGCCAGGAATTTGATCGCCGCCAAGCTGCCGGGATCGATCATCAACATCTCCTCGCAGATGGGACATGTCGGCGGGCCGCAGCGGACCGTCTATTGCGCGACGAAACATGCACTCGAGGGCGCGACCAAGGCGATGGCCTGGGAGTTGGCCGAACACGACATCCGCGTGAACACCGTCGGCCCCACCTTCATCTACACGCCGCTGACGGCGCCGATGTTCGAGGACACCGAGTTCCGCGATTTCGTGGAGTCGAAAATCGCGAACGGAAAGCTTGGGCAGGTCGAAGACGTGATGGGGGCGGTGGTCTATCTCGCCTCCGACGCTTCGGCCCTGGTTACCGGCTCGGCGCTGCTGCTCGACGGCGGCTGGACCGCAGCCTGACCGCAACGCCTGTTGATCCGTCGAAGAACCTTCCGCGTATGAGGTTGAGGATGGGCAATCGCCGCCGACAGCGAGGAATGCCATCATGACCATCGTTGCGCTTTACGCCGGGTTACTCGGCCTTCTGTATCTGCCGCTTGCGGCCAATGTCATCCGCATTCGCCGCGCGGACAGCATAAGCCTGGGCGACGGCGGTAACGCTCTGCTCGAACGCCGCATTCGGGCGCATGGCAACTTTGCCGAATACGCGCCGATCGCGTTGATCTTGATCGCCCTGGCCGAAGCGGGCGGCGGCCCGTCCTGGCTGATCCATGTATTGGGTATCGCGCTTGTCATCGGACGGACCCTACACGCCGTCGCGTTGACATCGCTCACCCCCCGGTCGGTAGCACGGGTCGGGGGTATGGTCGCGACGCTGAACGTCATCGGCATCGCCGCCGTTGCCTGTATCGTCATCGCGGCTCAAACGCTGATCTACGGTAGTTAACCCCTAGAACGTGGACTCAAGTCCCCAAAGTCAGAGCCGGACGGCATCACGCTTGACGAAGGCGAGAAAATTGTCAGCGTGTTTCTCATATCGCGTTGCGATGCGCCGACACTGCCGGAAGAGGAGATCGGAATATCCTGGAGGGAACGTGCCACTGCGGTGAAGTTGGCTGGACACTCGAAACATCGCAGAAATCGGCCACGGCCTGCAATTGCACAATTTGTCGACGCTACGGCGCCCTGTGGGCCTACGGGTACATTGGCGATGATATTCAAACGACCGGGCAAACACGCACCTATCTTCGCCGCGACAGCGGGGATATCCATTTCCACTTCTGCACCACCTGCGGGTGTGTAACGCACTACGTTGCCAGCGCCGAGGATGACAACGGGCGCACCCGGGCTGCCGTAAACCTACGGATGTCCGATCCTTCACCGGTCGGCGCGCTTCCCATCCGTCACTTCGAGGGACACGATAGCTTTAAGGAGCTTCCGCGCGACGGCCGGACGGTGAAGGACATTTGGTTCTGACGGGTTTCCGGAACGCGGTCATCCACACTCAATTGTTCATAAGTACAAAGCCTAGTCGTCCCCGCTTTCGCGAACCGACTCCAATGTCGGCATGTTGTAGCGGTCCTCGGGGTCGAGCCAGCCCTTGTAGTTCGGCTTGCGTTTCTCGGCGAAGGCGGCACGTGATTCCATACGGTCATTCTTATCGCCGTGTTCGTGCAATGCCGCCGCGAGCTTCTCGAGATCGGGCGCCACGGCCGGGCGCATCTGGCGCATCATGTAGACCGTGTTGACGCGCGACGCCGGCGGCAGGGTCAGCAGATGTTCCGCCATCTCATAGGCGGTCGGCATCAGGTCGTCGGGATCGACCAACCGGTTGATATAGCCCACCTCGTACAGCCGCTCTGCAGTGAAGCGGAAGCCGAGCGCCATTTCCGTCGCCACCGGATGCGGCAGGCCGGCGAAATGGCCGTGGTTGTATCCGCCGAGCAGCCATCGTTTGGCTTCGGAGACCTCAAACACTGCGCCGCGCACCGCCACCCGCAGATCGGTGCGTTCGACAAGCATGAAGCCGCCGCCCATGGCGAAACCGTTGACCGCGGCGATGACCGGCTTGTCGATCTCGCCCGCCTTCCAGGGATCATGGACCGGCGCGCCGTCGCTGCCGGGCGCGCCCCGCTCCAACGATTCCTTCATATCCTCGCCCGCGCAAAAGGCCCGGCCGGTGCCGGTGAAAACCGCGACTTCCAAGTCCGGATCATCCTTGAACTCGGTGAAGGCCGCCGCCATCTCGCTCCGAAGCTGAAACCCCAACGCATTCATCCGTTCGGGCCGGTTCAGGCGGATCGTCATGATTTGTCCACGGCGCTCCGTTTCCACCATCGCCATCACATTCTCTCCCATTTTAATAAGTCCGGCCGGCATCAATCCTAAGACGACACAGGACCATGCAAGGATGCCGACATTGTCGAACATCGTCACCGGCTTGGCCAGTCGGCCAGTGCATCATGGATTTTGGACCTTCCGATAGAATGACGTTATTTTACACTCAATCAAAAATCGAGTTGTGTCGCGAATGTTCAAGGGGGGTGGGCATCCGATGGAAACAACAGTCTTGGAAGACCATCAGAAAACGGTCGACCTCAACAATTTCATCCTGCGGAGTTACGGGATCGGCCTATCCAAGGATGCGGACATCCTGGATTTCGGATGCGGATCGGGGCGGCATACCTACGAGTATCTCGACGCCGGCTACAGCCGCGTCGTCGGATTCGACGTGCAGGACTTTGCTCAGTTACGCGATCCGGCCGATCATCGTCACTTCCTATGTCAAGGATTGGACGAGGAATACCGAATTCCCGCGGCCGACAATTCCTTTGATTTCGTCGTTTCAGCCTCGGTCTTCGAACATGTACAGAACCAGGCGAAAGCCATAGCGGAGATTGGGCGTGTGCTCAAACCCGGCGGCGCGACATTACACTCCTTTCCGTCACGCTGGCGGCCGATCGAGCCACATATCAAGGTGCCATTCGGCGGCGTCTTGCAAACCGAGTTCTGGCTTTCGATCTGGGCGACCTTGGGCGTCCGAAACGAATACCAAAAGGAACTCAGTGCCGGTGAAACCGTCACGAATAACCTGGCCTATTGCGCGGACGGCATAAAATATCTCGACGCCACCACGATCCGACGTCTTTGGCAGACGACATTCGCCGACGTTCACTTCGTCGAGAAGGCATTCCTTGGCGGTACGCGGTCCATGTCCAGCATCTCGAAGGTCGCTTGGCCGCTGGCCAAAACGATACCGGGTTTCGAGAGCCTCTATCGCTGTTTTCACAATCGTGCAGTTCTAGCGATAAACCCCAAGGGATAGACGGATCGAGCCTTTATACCGGACACCGGGGGGCGAATAACGCATCACCAGACCCGGTTTTGCGATAGAGTGCCGCCGCTGTTCCTATTCGTTTTCCCTCATCGCACCGTCCCGGGGTCCCATGTCCGTCAGTTCATCCGCCGCGCGTCCCGCCGCACTCCGAGGCATCGGCCTGATGGTGGCCGGTTGCGCCTTCCTGATGATGAGCGATGCAGTTTCCAAATGGCTGAGCCAGACCTATCCGATCGGCCAGATCATGAGCATGCGCAACGTCTTCGTCATGATCCCGATCCTCATCGTCGTCTGGCATCGGAACAGCTTCGGCGACCTGCGGGTCCAGAGCTGGGGCGGGCAGACGATGCGGGCAGGCTTCCATGTCGCGTCCGCCGCGTTCTTCGTGACCAGCATCACCTACCTGCCCTTGGCCGACGTGCACGCGATCGCCTTCGCGGGACCGATTTTCATCGCGGCGATGGCGCCGTTCCTTCTGGGCGAATCGGTCGGCTGGCGGCGCTGGACGGCGATCTTGTTCGGCTTCGCCGGCGTGCTCATCATGCTGCGGCCGACCGGCGCAGGCATTCAATGGATCGGACTGATCCCGCTCGCAGCGGCATTTTCGGCGGCATTGCGCGATGTTTCGACGCGCTGGCTCAGCAAGACCGATACGTCGATCTCAATCCTGTTCTTTTCGTCCATCGCCGTGATCATCGGCGGCATGACGACGATACCCTGGGGGTGGGAACCCTTGACCTGGACGGCGACCGGCCTGTTCATGCTGAATGGGTTGGTCAACGGGACCGCGCATTTCCTGATCATCGAATCCTACCGGCATGCGCAGGCCCCGGTCGTTGCCCCCTTCAAGTACTCGATGCTGCTGTGGGCCACGCTGTTCGGATTCCTGATCTGGGGCCACCTGCCCGACCGCTGGATCATCTTCGGCGCGCTGGCGGTGGTGGCAAGCGGGCTGTACATTCTGCATCGGGAACAACGGGCCGCCGCCGCCGCGGCCAAGACTTCCTAGGCCGCCGAACTATGTTACTGTTTTTCCAAGCCAGCCACAGAGGATCGAGATCGCACCATGATCGTAGAGCAGATTTGGACCAACAACGCCTACCGCAACTTCAACTATCTTATCGCCTGCCCGGATACAGGCGAAGCGATGGCGATCGACCCGCTGGACCATGAGAAATGTCTCGCCGCCGCGCAGGACAAAGGCTGGGAGATCACGCAGATCCTGAATACGCATCACCACGGCGACCATATCGGCGGCAATGGCCCGGTGGTCGACGCGACCGGCGCCAAAATCCTCGCCCACGCGGGCGCATCGGACAAGATCCCGAACATGGACCGCGGCCTCGGCGCAGGCGACGTTATCAAGATCGGAAATTCGGTCGAGCTGGAATGCCTCGACACGCCGGGCCACACGATGAGTCATATCTGCCTGATGTCACGCACGGACGTGCCCGCGTTGTTCTGCGGCGACACGTTGTTCAATGCGGGTGCCGGCAACTGCCACAACGGCGGTCATCCGGCCGAACTGTACGACACCTTCGCGAACCAGCTCGCCCAGCTTCCGGAAGAAACGCTGATCTATCCGGGGCACGACTACATCGCCAACAATTTGGAATTCACGCTGGACCGCGAACCCGACAATCCCCGCGCGGGCGCGCTTTTGAAAGAGGTCGAGAATCAAGACACCAACCAGCCGCTCGTCTCCACGATGGCATTGGAGAAGGAGATCAATACCTTCTTCCGCCTGCAGAATCCGTCGGTGATCAAGGCGTTGCAGGAGAAGTTCAGCGATCTGCCGGAGAACCCGGATCCCAAGACCGTCTTCCTGAAACTGCGCGAATTGCGCAACGACTGGTAGGGAGCGATCAGGACCGTGATTCCCAACCAACGCGATCAGTTCGATATCCCCGACGAGATCGTCTATCTCAACTGCGCATCGCAGTCGCCGCTGTTGAACAGCGTTTGCCGCGCGGGGGAAGAAGGGGTGTTGCGCAAGGCGCATCCCTGGACGGACTTCCGCACCGAAGCCGCCGATAACGCGGAACGCACGCGCGGCCTGTTCGCCCAGTTGATCGGCGCCACCGCGAACGATATCGCCATCGTCCCGGCAACCAGCTACGGCATTTCGGTGGCGGCGCGGAACCTGCCGTTGGCCGCCGGGCAACGCGTGGTGACGCTGGACAACCAGTTCCCGTCGAATTTCCACGCCTGGCGCGTCTCGGCCGAAGACGCCGGTGCGGACTTCCATCAGGTCGCCCGGCCCGAAGATGGCGACTGGACATCCGCCGTCCTGGGGGCAGTCGACAACAGCACGGCAATCGTCGCCCTGCCTCCCTGCCATTGGACCGACGGCAGCGCGCTCGACCTCGAAGCGATCGGCGAGCGCTGCCGCACCGTCGGCGCTGCATTCGTGATCGACGCCACCCAGGCCGCCGGCGCCGCCCCGATCGACGTAAAGCGGCTGCAGCCGGATTTCCTCGTTTCCTCCGCCTACAAGTGGCTGCTGTGCCCCTACACCCTCGGCTTCCTCTATGCCGCGCCGCACCGGCAATCCGGCCGACCGCTTGAGTTCCATGAGTGGGCGGTTTCGGGAATGGAGAACCGCTCGCCCGACCGTTTGCCCGGTTCGGCGGCGGACGGCGCGCGCCGCTACGACATGGGCGAACGCAACAATCCGATCAACCTGATGATGGCCGCCACCGCCTTGCAACAGCTGATCGCGTGGAAACCCGCCGAAATCGCCGAATCGATCAAACCGCTGACCGAACGGGTCGCCGCGGCGGCGCGCGACAGGGGCTACGCGGTGCCGCCGGACGCCCATCGCGTGGCGCACTACATCGGGATGCGGATGCCGAACGGCCTGCCCGACCGTGCGGACGAACGGCTGGCCGAAAAGAACATCCATATCAGCCTCCGGGGCGATTCCCTGCGCGTCAGCCCGCATATCTTCAATACCGCCGAGGATATCGATCGGCTCTTCGCCGAATTGGATCGGATCACCTAACGGCACCTTGACGTTAAATCGGGTCAGCGAGGTAGCCGGCGATGATCTGCGCCGCCGGAACGGCAATTTCGTCGTCGACATGACCGACATCCGGCGCAATCACCAACCGCCAGCGAAAAGCCACCCCGAGGGCCTTGGCCTTTTCACGGCAGAGCTCAAAGTAGCGCCTCCCGCGCACAAGCCGGTTCGGCCCTTGCGCCAGTGCCGCGGGAGAACGCGGCAAGTCCGAGGCCTGTTCATCGATATCGGCGTCCCCGAGCAGCAAGACCAACGGACAGCCGAAGAAGGCGGCCGGCGCGTCCTCCCGCAATTCAAGACCACCCAAACCGACGGGAAATTCCTGCTCAAGGTCAGGGGCCATATACCAGCCACAATTGGCCGCGACTGCCAACTCAACGGATGTGCCACCGGTTATCGCAAGATATCGATGGACGAACTGACCGCCCGCAGAATGGCCGAACAAGATGAATGTCGAGCGGCTGGAACCGGTCAATCCGCGTATCCGCTCGAACAATCGATCGATTATCGGGTAGGTCCAATACCGGCGGTCGTTGACGATGCCGGTCTGGTTTTCGGGCGCCATCACATTGCCGTAATTGTAGGCCCCGCCACCGGGGAACGATTCATCGTCGAACTCAGGCACAACGACCAAGGCGTCCAAACGTTCAGCGTGCTCGCGCCAACAATCTCGAAAATGCTCGGCGGCGCGATCTAATCCATGAAGCGCCACGATGACTGGACTGTTCGGGCCGAACTTATGCGGACAGTGATACCAGACGGTTAGGTGTTTTCCTGTATAATGTTCTTCGTCTTCAAATCGGAATTTCCCTGCACCTGCGCTGATCACGTCGGCATAAACTCCATCACTCATTCCATAGTTCCAATCAGCCTTCGTTTCGGCTGTCTCGCCGGCAAAATTCCGACCATCTCGCCTCGCCCGTTCGAACCTACCGCGAACGATTGTAACCGAATCACAAATCCGTTGGGATAGACGGACAAGCAACAATAGAAAGGCATGTCATGCGCATCGGGTATATCGGACTGGGAAATATGGGCGGGCCGCTCGCCGGGCGGCTGGTGCAGCGGCATCCCATGCATGTCTACGACCTGCGCACCGACGCAGTCGCCAAATTCGTCGACCTGGGCGCGACCGCCGCCGATAGCCCGGCCGACCTGGCCGCACAGTGCGACGTGGTCTTCACCTGTCTGCCCAAGTCGGATCATGTCCACGAGGTGATCTTCGGCGAGAACGGACTGTTGGAAACCCTCAAGCCCGGCAGCCTGATCGCCGACATGACGACCGGCGACCCGGCGCGGACCCGTGCCATGGCGGCCGAGCTGAAGGACCGGCAGATCGACCTGATCGACGCGCCGGTCAGCGGCGGGCCGCGCGGCGCGAACGAAGGTACCATCGCCATCATGGTGGGCGCACCGCAACCGCTGTTCGAAAACGTCCGACCCTTCCTGGAATCGATCAGCCCGAACATCTTCCATGCGGGCGATGTCGGCACCGCGCATGCGGTGAAGGCCGGCAACAACCTGCTCAACCTGGCGTGCCGGCTGATGACCTTCGAAGTCGTGTCGCTGTTGGTCAAGAACGGCGTCGCGCCGGAAGACGCGGTGGAAATCATTCAGAAGAGTTCCGGACGGAACTACACCACCGAGATCACACTGCCGGACAACATCCTGTCCGGCACGATGCACCAAGGTTTCCTGCTCGAGCTGATGCGGAAAGACATCAGCATCGCGCTCGACCTCGCCCGCGACAGCGACGTACCGATGCCGCTGGGCACGCTGGCCCGCGAGCAATTGCTTACCGCGATCAACGAGCAGGGCGGCGACGCGGACATGAGCGCGCTGGCCCTCACCTACGAACGCGTCACCGGCGCTCGGATCCGGCCCGGCGATAGCTGACGCCGGTTCGACGCGGCGATACCGCCCCGTTATTGTTCGGAAAAGCACCAACAGAGGACAGAACCGTGGCCTTCGAAGACAAGATCAAGGAACACGAAGAACGCAAGAAACGCGCGACGGCCATGGGCGGTCCCGACAAGCTGGAGCGCCGCCGCGACAACGGGTTGCTGAACGCGCGCGAGCGCGTCGACTACCTATATGACACCGGCACTTTCCGGGAATCGGGCCTCTACGGCGTGTCCTATATTCCGGAGATGCGCGACCAGACACCGACCGACGGCAAGGTGACCGGGTTCGGCGACGTAGCGGGCCGCAAGGTCGGGGTCGTCGCCTACGATTTCACCGTGAAGGGATCGTCGAGCAGTTACACCAACAACCGCAAGATGTCGCACATCAAGGAGATGGGCACGAAGCGTGGCTTTCCCGTGGTGTTCATGACCGAGTCGACCGGCGTTCGCATGCCGGACGTGATGGGCGAAGGCATGGGCTTCACCGACGAAGGCCGCCGCTTCCTGCGCACCCGGACCGCGCCGTGGGTCTGCGCCCAACTCGGCCCCTGTTTCGGGTCGGCCGCGTGGCATGCCGTCTGTTCCGATTTCAACGTGATGCGCAAGGGTGCCGTCATGGCGGTGTCCAGCCCGCGCATGGTATCGCGCGCCGTCGGCCAGGAAATCTCCGGCGAAGACCTCGGCGGCTGGCGGGTCCATGCGGACCATACCGGGTTCGCCGACGTCGTGGTCGACACCGACGAGGAAGCGATCGACACGGTCAAGAAATTCCTCAGCTACATGCCAAGCCACCAGAACGAAGCGCCGCCGGTGATGCCCGTCCCCGACGGGTCGGACGACGCCTGCAAGTCCATCCTGGACCTGTTCCCGGAGTCGGCGGCGAAGGTCTATGACGTCCGCAAGATCATCCAGGCCTTCGTCGATACGGACAGCTTCTTCGAGATCAAGGCGCGGTTCGGGCGCAGCATGTGCACCGCCCTCGCCCGGATCGACGGCAAGAGCGTCGGCTTCATCGCCAACAATCCGCAGTTCAAGGGCGGCGCCATGGACGCGCAGGCCTGCACCAAGGCGACGAGCTTCCTTGTGCTCTGCGACTCCTACAACATCCCGATCGTCTTCCTGCAGGACCAGCCGGGTTTCCTGATCGGCCCCGAGGCCGAGAAGCAGGGCATCATCGGCAAGATCATCAACTGGATGAACGCCATGCTGCAGACCACGGTGCCCAAGGTCACGATCATCATGCGCAAGAGCTACGGCCGCGGCTTCATCAACATGGGGGCGGCGAACACGGTCGAGGAAATCGCCGCCTGGTGGAGCGCCGAGGTCAGCTTCATGGACCCGCGCTCGGCGGTGGCCGTGGTGCACGGGATCGAGGAAGAGGACGACCCCGAACGGTACCAGGAATTGCTGAAAGAGATGGCGCGCGACGGCGGCGCCTACGACCTCGCCGCGGTCTATGGCGTGAAAGAGGTACTGGACCCTCGGGAGACCCGCGCCTATCTCATCGACATGCTGGACATCCACCGGTCCCGTCTCAGCAACGGGATCGGGGAGCACAAGCTGGAGGCATGGCCCACCAGTTACGTGTAGAGTGCCGCCCGCCAACAACCGCATGTCGGAAACGGGGCATGACACAGAATGCGATCGCCAATCTCCTCGCGGACCTGCCGGAGCAGATACCCGAAGAACGGTTCGAGACGCTCCTCCGGTTCGGTGAGGTGAAACTCGAACGGATCGTATCGACCGGGCACTGCACCGCCCCCGGCGACTGGTACGACCAGCCGCAGGCCGAATGGGTCCTGGTGATCAAAGGCCGCGCGGGGCTGCTGTTCGAGGACGAAGCGGACACACGCATTCTTGAACCGGGCGATCATCTATTGATCCCACCGCATGCCCGCCATCGCGTAGAATGGACCAGCGCGGACGAGCCGACCGTTTGGCTCGCCCTCCATCTCCCCTGGCAAGCCCCGGAGCGTTAAGACGAATGACCGCCGCGATCCGATCTCTTCGCCGTTTGGCTGGCGCAGCCCTGTGTCTTGCCGCCGTCGTCAGCCCGTCTGGCCCACCCGTCCAGGCAAAGGATCAGCTTGTCATCGGCATCAGCCAGTTTCCCGACAACTTCAATCCCAAGATCAACTCGATGGCGGCCAAGTCGTACATCCTGGCCATGGCCCGCCGGCCCGTGACCACCTTCGACGCGGACTGGAACCTTATCTGCATGCTGTGCACCGAGCTGCCGAGTATGGAGAAGGGCACCGCGCGATACGAGAAGACCAAGGACGGCAAGGACGGGGTCGCCGTGACCTACACGCTGCGGCGGGACGCACGCTGGGGCGACGGCACGCCGATCACCACCAAGGACGTGGTCTTGAGCTGGCAGATCGGCAAACATCCGTTGAGCGGCGTCAGCAACGCCGAGTTCTACCGCCGGATCGACCGCATCGACGTGAAGGACGATCACACCTTCACGCTGCACAAGAACAAGCGGACCTGCACCTACGCCAACGCCAACGATTTCCACATCGTCCCCGCGCATTTGGAGAAACCGAAGTTCAAGAATCCCAGCGCCTACAGCCGGCGCAGCGCCTACGAATCCGACACCGCCAATCCGGGGCTTTGGTTCGGCCCGTACCGTGTCGCCAAGGTCGAGGCAGGTTCGCATGTCGTGCTGGAACGCAATCCGACCTGGTGGGGGCGTAAGCCGGCATTCGACCGGGTCATCGTCAAAGCGATCCAGAACACCTCGGCCATGACCGCCAACCTGCTCGCCGGGGGTATCGACTATATCGCGGGCGAAGTCGGGATGACGCTGGATCAGGCGATGGCGCTGGAGGGCCGTCACGGCGACCGGTTCAATTTCGTCTTCAAGCCGAGCCTGGTCTACGAGCATATCGACGTGAACCTGGACAACCCCATCCTCGCCGACCGCCGCGTCCGGCGCGCCCTGCTCTACGCGATCGACCGCAAAGCGATCAGCATGCAGCTGTTCGACGGGTACCAACCCGTCGCCACCAGTTCGATCAACCCGCTCGACCGAATCTACAGCGCCGACGCGCCGCGCTACCCGCTCGACCGCGAAAAGGCCGCGGCCCTGCTGGACGCCGCCGGATGGCGGCTGCGGGACAATGGCATCCGCTACAACGACGAAGGCAAGCGGCTGCAGCTCATGATCATGACGACCGCCGGCAACAAGACGCGCGAACTGGTCCAGCAGGTCCTGCAAAGCAACTGGCGGCAGGTCGGCATCGACATGCGCATCCGCAACGAGCCCGCCCGTGTCTTTTTCGGCGAGACGGTACGCCGCCGCAAGTTCACCGGCCTCGCCATGTATGCCTGGCTGTCGTCGCCGCAGAACGTGCCGCGCGGACAGCTTCATTCGGAGGAAATCCCGAGCGCCGAGGGCGGGTGGTCGGGGCAGAACTACCCCGGCCTGCGCAGTCCCGCATTCGATGCCGTGCTCGACGGTCTCGAAACCAACTGCGAGCCGGAAGAGAACACGCGGCTGTGGCACGACCTGCAGAAGCTCTACATGGAGGAACTGCCGGCGCTGCCGCTATATTTCCGCGCCCAACCCCACATCATGCCGAATTGGCTGAAAGGCGTGCGCCCCACCGGCCATCAGTATCCGGCAAGCCTGTGGATCGAGGAGTGGCACGCGGAGAAGTGATGGGCGACGCGTCAATCGCGCGGCTCCGCCGGCGCCTTGGTTTGATACTGCGGCGCCGTCAACCCCATGGAGACATAGATCTGGGTCAGCGCTTCCACGCCGAAATCGGCCGGCTCGATCCAGTCGGTCGGGACGAAGATCAAGCCGCCGCCGAACGGAATCGGCGCCGTGGGCACGAGGACACCGCAGTAGTCCTTTTCCTTGAGATGGACGACCTCGGATGTGGGCATCAGAGCGAGCACGGCAGCGCCGTCGCCCCCACCGAAATAACACCAGACGGGGCTCATCGCTTTCAGGTCGACCTCTTCCCGGCGTTCCAACATGCCGATGAAACGGTTTGACAGGGTGTACATGCTGCCGATCAACGGGACGCGGCCGACCGTGTTGTCGAGAAAGGCCTTGAACCGCCCGCGCAAGGTCGACAAGACGACCAACCCGACCACATAGAAGATCAGCAGCAAGGCGACGACGCCGGCGCCATAGGCGATCGTCTCGTCGCGCATGATCGTGACGCCTAGTCTGGAGAGGAATTGGCCAAAAACACTGCCGGGCCCGAGATAACTTCGGATGAATCCGGCCAACCAGACGACGACGACCGCGGTCAGAAGGATCGGTAGAACGGCAAGGAAACCCGCCGTCATCGTCTGCATGAATGATCTGAATAATCTGTTCATCAATCGACCTTTCATCGAACACGCACGGACGGCCCACTACCCATGGAAATTAGGCGACCATACGGCGAAATATAGGGTTGGTCCCGTCCTTTCGCGAGGCATGGAGTCACATCCGCCTCCGGCGCGGCCGGCGCGATGGCCCGGCGGTCAGGCAACACGCTTTCGGGATTTCGTCAGCGTTCCGGTCTTTCGGGCTATATCGAGGAAACGGGCGACCGCCGGGGACGCGTCGTCCTGCCGCCAAGCGACGCCGAATTCGACATGGCGGGACGAAGACCGCATCCTCAGATGGCGGAAAACCACGCCTGGCGGATTGAAATGCCGCAGCGACGCCGCGCCGACCGCCACGCCGATCCCCGCCGCCACGAGGCTTACCATCGTGTGAAGGTGTTGCACCTCTTCGACCACTTTCGGGGCGAACCCGGCTTCCGCGAAGGCGGAGGATACATGCGCGTGAAGGCCCGTCCCCCAGCGCGGCGGAATGAAGACAAAGGGCTCTTCCCGCAGGTCGGCAATCCCGATGTCCTTTCGCTGCGCCAGGCGGTGATCTTCCGGCACCGCGACGATCAACGGCTCCGTGTGGAACACCTGCTGCGCCACCCCTTTGACGGACGCCATCGGGGCGAGGAAAAGCGCCACGTCGATTTCCTTCAGACGCAGCGCCTCGGGCTGTTCCGGCGTGGTGATTTCGGCGAACCGCAGGCCCACTTCCGGATGCCGGTCCCGGAAGGTCCGGAGGATTCGGGGCAGCACATCGTAGGTCGCCGTCGGAAAGAACCCGACGGTGATCTGGCCGCTCAGCCCCGTCGCGACCGCTTGCGCCTCTGCCACGCTGTCGTCCAACTGGGATAGAAGAAGTTCCGCACGGCCGAGGAAGACCTCTCCGGCCCGGGTCAGTTCGACGCGATGCCGGTCACGTAGGAACAGCGGCGTCCCGATTTCCTCTTCCAACTTTCGGATGGCGTCGCTCAACGGCGGTTGCGAGATATGCAATTGCGCCGCCGCACGGCGGAAACTGCGCTCCTTTGCGACGGCGATGAATCGCTCGAGTTGACGGATGTCGGGCACCGGAGCCTCCTATTGGCGCATTCCCTTTGTGATAGGGTTTTCATATCACGTTATCAAAGAAAAACGTATTTGCCATATCACGCTGCGCTCCCTACCGTTGTCGAAGATCAATCACCAAGGCGGCGCCGTCCCTAGCGGCAGGCCGAACGGGAGGAAGGACCATGACCCAAAACGCCAAGCTTGCATCATCCCGGCACTACGAGCGGATCGGCGTGCACCCGAGGGCCGGTACCTTGGGGGCGGAAATCGTCGGCGTCGACCTGTCAAAACCACTTGAGGATGCGGTCTTCGCGGAAATCGAGCATGCCTTCCACGAAAACCTGGTCATCGTCCTGCGCAACCAGTCGATCGAACCGGCCGACCTGGTCCGGTTCACGGAATACTTCGGCGCGGTCGAACCGCATCCGCTCGGGTCGCGGCGTGGGCTGGACAGGCAGCCCGAAGTCATGGTTCTCGAGAACAAGCCGGGGAAGCTCGGGCCGCGCAACGACTTCTGGCATTCGGATATTTCCTTCGGCGACAAGCCGCCGCTCGGATCGATCCTGTACTCGATCAAGACGACCGAAGGCCGGGGCGACACCATGTTCTGCAACATGTACGAGGCCTACGAAGGATTGTCCGAGGGCCTGCGCTCCATGCTGGACGGCATGACGGCGCTGCATTCCGCCGAAAAACTCGTTCAGGAAGTGCCGAACCGGCTATCCGTCGATGTCGCGCCGACGGCGGTGGAACACCCGGTCGTGCGGACGCATGTCGGCACCGGGCGCAAGGCGCTCTACGTCAATCCGCACTACACGCTGAACTTCAAGGGCTGGACGCCCGAGGAAAGCCAACCGCTGCTCGACCTGCTAACCGCGCGGGCCACCCGCCCGGAGAACGTCTACCGGCACCAATGGCAGGTCGGCGACGTGTTGATGTGGGATAACCGGTGCGCCATGCATTATGCCGTGCGCGATTATGACGATACGATGCCAAGGCTGTTGTACCGCACGACGGCGGCGGGCGACATTCCGCACTAACATGGTTCGCGAGGGCGAGGAGGCAAAACAAAAATGACGATTTCAATCACACCGCTGACCGATTCGCTGGGGGCCGAGATTCAGGGGATCGATCTGTCGCAACCGCTGGACAACGAGACATTCGCGCGGATCGAGGAAGCCTTCTATGCCCACTCGGTCCTGCTGTTCCGCGAACAATCGCTCTCCGCGGACCAGCAGGTAGACTTCACCCGGCGCTTCGGCGATCTCGAAGTCCATGTCCTGGACCAGTACAACCATCCGGAATTCCCGGAAATCCTGATCGTCTCCAATATCATGGACGGCGACCGCCACGTGGGGATCTACGATGCCGGGAAATACTGGCATACGGATCTTTCCTACATGAAAGTGCCGAGCCGCGGCTCGATGCTGCACGCGATCGAGGTGCCGATGGAGAACGGCGAGCCGCTCGGCGACACGCTTTTCACCAGCACCACGGCGGCCTATGACGCGCTGACGGATGAACTGAAAGAGCGCATCGAGAATGTCGAGGCGGTCTACAGCCTCGGGCACCGGTTTTCCCGCCTCGTCGATGACGGCGACACGGACGCGGCGATGACCGAGGACCAGCAGGAACGGGCGCCGGAAGTGGTCCACCGGATCGTGCAGACCCATCCCATCACCGGCCAGCGCGTCTTGTATGTCAACGAAGGCCAGACGGCACGGCTGCTCGGCATGTCCGACACGGAAAGCCGCGACCTGCTCGACACGCTCTTCGACCATATCGCGCGGCCCGCCTACACCTATCGCCACAAATGGCGAAAGGGCGACGTGCTCATGTGGGACAACATCCCGACGCAGCATCTGGCGATCCAGGACTATGCCCTGCCGCAGCGGCGCTACATGCACCGCACCACATTGCGGGGCACGGCGCTGGCGTAGCGCCGGCGGCGAACGGGACGGAAAAGGTCGAGGTCATGGAAAGCGCATCGCAAACCCTTGCCCGGCATGTCGTGCGAACAAGCTACGACGACCTACCGGCGTCCGCCATCGACGCGGCGAAATGGTTCCTGCTGGATACGATCGGCGTCGCCTGGGCCGGAACCGGCGCGCCCGGCGCCGACGCGCTGCGGCGGACCGTGCTTGCGGACGGCACCGGAGGCGACTGCACGGAATTCGCCTCGGACCGCCGGCTGCCGCCCATGTCGGCCGCGTTGCTGAACGGTATGTATGCGGGCGCGTTGGATTTCGACGGGGTGTATGAAAAGGGGTCGGTGCATCCCGACATCGTCACCTTGCCTGCGGCCCTGGCGATCGCCGACCAACAGCATGCGAGCGGCCGGGACCTGTTGACCGCGCTGACCCTCGGCAACGACATCTCCTGCCGGTCCGGCGGCGCGATGACCGGCAACCGCGGATGGTTCAACACCGCGACCCATGGGGTTTTCGGCGGCGCCGCCGCGGCCGCGAAGCTTCTGGGATTGGATGCGGATCAAACCGCGGATGCCCTGGGGCTCGCCTTCAGCCAGGCCGCCGGATCGCAGCAGGCGCTCGTCGAAAAAAGCCTGGTCAAACGCATGCTGTCCGGCATGGCCGCCCGCGCCGCGGTCTTCGCCGCCCTCGCCGCCCAGCAAGGCGTGTCCGCCCCGAAGGAGGTCTTCGAAGGGCCGTTCGGCTTCCACACCCTGTACGGCGATGGCGCATGCGACGCGCTGCTGGATGGCCTCGGTGAGCGGTACGAGAATGCCGAGACCGTGACCAAGAAATTTCCGAGCTGCACCGCCAACCATGTCGCCATCGAGGCGACGCTCGCGCTGCGCGACGCGCATGATCTCACCGCCGACAACGTCGACGGCGGAACCGTCACGATCTCACCCTTCATGAACGGCTTGGTCGGCGGTCCGTTCGACCCCGCCGACAATCCGCAAGTGGCGGCGCAATTCTCGGCTCAATACTCGGTGGCCTGCGCGATCGTGCGCGGGCGGCTTGGCATCGCGGAAATCCAGGACGACGTCATTGCCGACCCGTCGATCAATGCGCTCGCGCAAAAGATATCGGTGCGTGTGAACAAGGATTGGCCCGGTAAGTTCGCGCCGTGCGACCTGCACATCCGCACGGTCGATGGGCGGGAACTGGATCATCACGCGGCGCACACGCCGGGAAGCCCGGAAAACCCCATGAGCCTCGACGACCTGAAGGAAAAATTCCGCGACTGCACGGCATCGGGCGTTCGCCCGTTGTCGGCTGCGCAAAGCGACCGCGCGATCGAAACAATTCTGGGAATCGAAGACGTCGCCGATGTCAGCGGCATCTTCGCGTTCCAGCAGCTTTAGGCAATCGAACCGCGGCCAAGCATCACCGCGTCTGTTTGACCATCTCCGCCGCCGCGACGCCGAGGATGCGGTAGTCGACCGACAGCGTCACCAGATCGAAGCCGGTTTTCAGCATCTTCTTGGCGTATTCCGACGAGGCGCAATGGATACCCGCATTCACGCCATGCTTCTTGGCCTGGCGCAGGATGCGCTTGATCTCTTTCACGACGACCGGATCGGTCTGGTCCAATTTCGGAATCTTGCCGAGCGCCAGGCCCAGGTCCGACGGTCCGACATAAACAGCGTCCAACCCCTTCACCGACAGGATGTCATCGAGATTGGCGAGGCCGTCCTCCGTCTCGATCATGCCGATCGCCAGGACGGTCGCGTTCGCCTTCGCCGCGTAGTCGTCGCCGCCATACATGGAGGCGCGAGCCGGTCCGAAGCTACGCTGGCCCTTCGGCGGATACCGGCAGGCGGCAACCAGGCGTTCCGCGTCTTCCTTGTTGTTGATCATCGGGCAGATGATGCCGTAGCAGCCGGCATCAAGCATCTTCATGATGATGCCTTCTTCCAGCCAGGGCACGCGCGCCATCGGCGTCGCCTTGGTCGTGCTGATCGCCTGCAGCATCGGGACGGCGGTGTCGTAGTGGACGATGCCGTGCTGCAGATCGACGGTGACCGAATCGAATCCCTGATGGGCCATCACCTCGGCCGCGAAACTACTAGGAATCGAGCACCAGCCGTTGACGACCCCTTTCTTGCTCCGCCACATCCGGCGGACATTGTTTGCACGCATGAATTCCTCCCTGAAACTGATTAAGTGTTGTTCTCCGAAACCCGGTGCTCAGCCTCGCTCGAGAACATCCGGGTTGATGACCATATCGAGATTCAAATTTCCGTCGATCGCGTCGAGGACATTCTGGACACAGACCATGCCCATCCGCAACGAAGCTTCCTTGCTCGACCCGCCCATATGTGGCGCACACAAGACATTATCGAATTCGAAAAGCGGGTGGTCCGGCGATGGCGGCTCCACATCGAACACATCCAACCCAACGCCGAACAGCCGGCCGTTCGTCAGCGCGTCCAGCAACGCGGCCTCGTCCACGAGACCGCCGCGGGCGCAGTTGATGACGATCGCCGTATCCTTCAGTGCCGCCAACTCACTGCCGGCGATCATGCCGACGGTCTCGTCGTTTTTGGGCACGTGAACGGTCATGTAGTCGACCTCGCCCAGCACGGACCGATAATCGGCGACCGGCGTGCACCCGGCGTCACGGATGATTTGCTGGTCGATATAGGGATCGCAGGCCAGCACGTTCATCTCGAACGCCTTGCAGCGCGCGGCGACCCGCCGTCCGATCCGGCCGAAACCGATGATCAAAAGCGTCTTCTGCCACAACTCGATCATGTTGGCCTGGAACTTGAACGTCCAATCATCGCCGCGGACGGCCCGGTCATGATCCCGACCACGTTTGGCGAGTTCGAGCATCATGTAGATCGCAAGCTCGGCGACGTTGACCGCATTGGCTTCGCCGACGACGGTCAGCGGCACACCGCAATCGTTCAGAGCGTCCAAGTCGACATTGTCGTAACCGACGCCATAACGCGAGACCACCTTCAACTCCGGCGCGGATCGGATCATGTCGCCGGTGACGACGGCCGCGCGCAATGCAACGCCGGAGGTTCCCGGGAACGCCGCGAGAAGCGACTTCTCGGAGACGTCGGTGATGTGTTCCGCCGCAATGTCATCGCGTGCGCCGAACAGATCGAGCGCCGCTGCAGGAAGCTCCCCGATCACGAGGACCTTGTGACGATTTTCGTTTTTCATGGATTATGGATGGATCGGTTCGATCCCCGTCCTGGGTTTTTCTAGGTGCCATTTTCGTTTGGTATGACAGCCAACAAAAAGCAACCTTCAGTTAGGAAATCCTTGCGCTGTCCCGAAAAGGCATAGCAAAATACTTCGTGTAAAGGCAAACCCATCGATACCTTCCGCGTGGCAATCATCGACGAACCGCGAACGCGATTGCCAAGCGCACACCACAAAATCCAGGGAGAAACATCCATGCGAAGCTGCTTGAAACTTGGCATTGCCGCGATCGCCCTTACCGGACTCGCCGCGACGGCGTCCGCCAAGGATATTACATTTATGACCGGCCCCGCGGGGGGAACGTGGTTCCCGCTCGGCGGTGCGACGAAGCAATTCCTTGAGAAGGACATCGAGGGATTGAAGGTGACCATTCGTCCCGGTGCGGGCCTGCTGAACGTGAAGGGCATCGCCACCGGGAAAGCCCATATCGCTTGGGGTAACGTAATTTCCACGGTCGACGCGCTGCAGGGTAAGGCTCCTTTCAAGAAAAAGCATAGCGGGCTGTGCAACATCGGCGCGTTGTACATGCAATACGCGCAGGTTCCCGTCACGGACATGTCCGTCAATACCATCGGCGACCTGAAGGGTAAGCGATTGGCGACCCTACCGCGCGGCAACACCACCGAAGTGGCGACGCAAATGCTGCTGGGCACGAATGGGATGACCTACAAGGATCTCAGCAAGGTCAATTTCGCGTCGATCACCGACCAGATCAACATGATGAAAGACGGTCAGATCGACGGGTTGGCGGTTCTGACATCGATCCCGAGCGGCGCCCTGATGGACCTCTCGTCGTCGCGCAAGGTTCGCTTCCTTCCGTTGACCGATAGCGAGTTCGCCAATCTGAGAAAACGCAACCCAGGGTGGGTACGCGCGGTGATCCCCGCCGGCTCCTATCCCGGTGTCGAGAAGGACGTGAAGACCGCGAGCTTTCCGATGCACTTCATGGCGAACTGTTCGGCAATCGACGAAGACCTGGGCTACAAGATCACCAAATCCTTCGCCACGAACATCAAGGAATTGGGCGCCGTCAAAAAGGGTCTCGAGAAACACACGCTCAAGAACCTGACGATCGACATCGGCGTGCCGTTCCATCCGGGCGCGATCAAATACTACAAAGAAGTAGGGGCCATGTAATCACCGGGGGGTTTCCCTCCGAGGCCACGACCGGTCGACGGCGGACGGCGCGATAAGGTTCCGCGCCGCCGCCGTCACTCCTACCAGCCGCCCAGCGCGTCGATATGACATCCACCGCCGCGCTGACCCATGAACGATGATTGCGACGCGCCAAGCGTTTGCGGGGTCCCATGACGAAGACCATCAGTCCCATGACGATTCTCATCTCCATCGTGTCGCTTGGGATGGCGGCCTATCATTTCTATGTCGTTCTGGTCGGAGCGCCGACCATCTTCTTCTTCCGCGGCAGTCATCTGCTGTTCGCGCTGGTGCTGGCCTTCTTGTACTACCAAACGGTACGAGTACAGCGCGATGGCGCGCCCCCGTCGATCGCCGACCGCCTCCTGACACTCGTCCTGATCGGCTTGTCGATCGGGTCGATCGGCTACCTGTTCGTCGAACACGATTATGTCCTCGACCGCTACGCCTATGTGGACGACCTACGCACAGTCGACGTGGTGTTCGGTGTCGCCTTGATCGTTCTCGTGTTGGAATCGACCCGCCGGGTTATCGGCCTTGCGCTGCCGATCACGGCTCTCGTCTTCCTGGCCTACGGCATCTTCGTCGCCAACCTGCGCACCGGCGAGCTCATCGACCAGATGTATCTGACGCCGGAGGGCATCTTCGGCATCCCGATCAACGTCTCCGCGACCTACATGGTGCTGTTCATCCTATTCGGAGCCTTCGTGGAGCGCTCGGGCACCGGCATCCTCTTCAAGGATTTCGCGCTCGCCCTGGCCGGGTCATCGGCCGGCGGACCGGCAAAGGTCGCCTGTATGACAAGCGCCATGTTCGGCACGATCTCCGGCAGTTCCACCGCCAACGTCCTGACCACCGGCAGTTTCACGATTCCGATGATGAAACAGATCGGGTATCGCCCGGCCTTCGCCGGCGCGGTCGAAGCGGTCGCGTCGACCGGCGGCCAGATCATGCCGCCCATCATGGGCGCTGCCGCCTTCGTGATGGCGGAGTTCATGGCCGTCAGCTACCTCACGGTCGTCAGCATCGCGATCCTGCCCGCCTGTTTGTATTTCATCGCGGTGTTCTTCGCGGTGCATTTCGAGGCCAAGCGCACCGGCCTGAAGGGTTTGCCGAGACCGGACCTGCCGCGCCTCGGCGAAGTGCTGCGCGAGCGGGGGCATCAATTCCTGCCGCTGATCATCATCGTCGGTGTCTTGATGTCGGGCTTCAGCGCGCCTTACGCCGCTTTCTGGGGACTGATTTCCGTTCCCGCGACGATGCTGTTGAAGGCAAACACCCGGCGCGACCTGACGCTGCGGATGTTTCACGACGCCATCATCAACGGCATCAAGAACTCGCTTCCGGTCGCGGCCGCCTGCGCTTGCGCCGGCATCGTGATCGGCGTCATCCAGCAAACCGGACTGGGCGTCGAGTTCACCGAGGTCGTCATAACACTATCGCAGGACACCAAGATCCTGGCGCTGATCCTGACCGCCATCGCCGGTATCATTCTGGGCATGGGGCTGCCGACCACGCCCGCGTATATCGTGCAGGTGGCCCTTCTCGTCCCGGCGCTGACAAAGCTCGGCATCCAGATGGAAGCCGCGCATATGTTCGCCTTCTACTTCGCGATCCTGTCGGTCATCACGCCGCCGGTTGCGATCTCGCTCTACGCGGCAAACGGCCTTTCCGGCGCGGGGCTTTGGGAATCCGGCATTGCGGCCGTCAAGCTGGCGGCCACCGGATATATCATCCCCTTCATGTTCGTCTACGGGCCGTCGCTGCTGTTGATCGGCACGCCGGTGGAGATCATCACAACCTCCATCACCGCCATCATCGGGGTCATCTGCCTGGCCGGATCGTTGCATAGTTATCTGTTACGGCATGCATTGGTGCATGAGCGAATATTGCTATTCGCCGCATCCATGGCGCTCATCGTGCCGGGCGTATACACCGACCTGGCGGGACTGGGATTGCTGGCGGCGGCCATCGCGAGCCAACGCGCATTGAAACGGGACATCGCGCCCCGCGGCGCCGACTGACCGGATGCGGCGGTTCAGATTTGCGTTCGACCGCGCTTGCGGCACATTATCAGCGGGTCGTGACTGAGGCTTCCCGGCCGACGGGGCGGCACAGCGATCCATACCTTTGCAAGGAACGAAACCGATGACCGACGCCCCCTTGGATACCGCGCTGCTCGACACGCTGCGCAAATACGATACGCCGACGATCTGCAACGGGCTGGAAATCGTCGCGCCGGAACGCCGCGCGACCGGTTTCACGACGTCGCAGATGGTGTCCTGCAACCCGTCGCTGCCGCCGATTGTTGGTTATGCCCGGACCTGCTTGATCCGCGCCGTCGAGCCGCCGGCCATGTCGCCGCAGGAAGCCAAGGAAAAGCGCCTGGGCTATTACGAATACGTGGCGTCGGGTGACGGCCCGGCGATCCCGGTGATCCAGGACATTGATCCGGTTCCCGGCTTCGGCGCGTTCTGGGGCGAGGTGCAGACAAACGTGCACAAGGCGTTCGGCTGTCCCGGTGCGGTCACCAACGGGTCGATTCGGGATCTCGATGCCCTTGCGGAAGGGTTCCACCTTATCGGCGGCGAAATCGGGCCGAGCCACGCGCATGTGCATGTCGTCGAGTTCGGTACACAGGTGAACCTATTCGGCATGTCGGTGAAGCACGGCGACCTGATCCATGCGGATCATCACGGCGCCGTCGTCATCCCGCATGCGGTGGCCAATGACCTGCCGGCCGCGATTACGGTGATCGAGAAGAAGGAGAGCTTCATCCTGGAGGCCGCGCGCAGCGGCAACTTCACCGTCGACGCGCTACGCAAGGCGATGGCGGACGGCGAGGACATCCACTGACGCCGCCGCGCCGAAGCCGTAGGATCAATCCAACAGCTTGTTGGGCAGCCACATCGCGATGTCCGGGAATGCCATCACCGCGGCGAGCCCGATAAGCTGTAGGATGACGAACGGAATGATGCCGCGATAGACCTGGATCATCCTGAGGCCGGGCGGCGCGACCCCCTTCATATAAAACAGCGCGAACCCGAATGGTGGCGTCAAGAAGGATGTCTGCAGATTGACCGCGAGCAGGATCGCGAACCAGTACACGATGTCCTTCTTCATCACGTGATCGCCGAAATCGAGCAGCTCGATGATCGGCGTGAATACCGGCAAAACGATCAGCGTGATCTCGATCCAGTCGAAGAAAAAGCCCAGGATAAAGACCAGCAGCATCAAGGCGAACAGGATGCCCCAGGAACTCAGTTCCGCGGCCTCCACGGTGCCGATCACCACGTCGTCACCGCCAAGCGCGCGGAAGACGTAGGAGAACGCTGTCGCGCACAGGAAGATCATGAACAGCATGCCGCCGGTCAGCGCACTGCGTTCGACAACATCCTTCAGAACCGGCAGCGATAGCTTGCGGCGTATCAGGGCAAGCACCGTTGCCCCCGCCGCGCCCACCCCGGCCGCCTCAGTCGGCGTCGCCCAGCCGAATAGGATCGATCCCAATACCAGGAAAATCAAAAATACCGGGGGAACGAAGCTGCGCACGACAAGCAAGAAAAGCTGCCCGGTCGACTCCGGCCCGACATCGCTCGGCAGCGGTGGTGCGATGCTGGGTTTGATGCGGCTGACCGTGAAGATGTAGACGAAATACATCCCCGACAGCATAAGGCCCGGCAGCAACGCCGCGACGAACAGGTTACCGACCGACCGCGCGAGCAGGTCGGCCATCACCACCAGCATGATGCTCGGCGGGATCAGGATGCCCAGAGTGCCCGACGCGGCGATCGTGCCGCTGGACAATTCGTTGCTGTAATTCTGCTGCATCATCACCGGCAGCGCCAGCAAGGTCATCATGACGACCGATGCCCCGATGATCCCGGTCGTCGCGGCCATGATCGTGCCCATCACCGTCACCGATAACGCAAGCCCACCGGGGACCCGGCGGAGCAGCACCTGCAGGCAGTGCAAGAGGTCGCTCGCCACGCCGCTTTTTTCCAGCATGGTGCCCATGAAGATGAACATTGGAATCGCGGTGAGAATCAGGTTTTCCGCGATACCGCCCCAGATGCGCGGCAACAGATTGAAAAGCTGCAACGGCACGAACACGTCGTAGGCCATGCCCAGCGCGGCAAATCCCAACGCCACGCCGCCGAGCACGAAGGCCACGGGATACCCGCTGAAGAGCAGGATGCCTAAGGCGCCGAACATCAAAACCGGAAGAAGATCGACGATGTCCATCAGCCGTCCCCACGCGCGGGATCTGGGGTACCGGGCCGCACCGCGGCCATGTCCGCTTCGTCGAGGGGTTGGGCCTCTTCCTGCTCGGTCTCGCTTACCCACTCACGCAGATCCGGCGGGCCGAACAATTCGACGATCTTTCGCAACAACACGGCGACGCCGGACAGGAACAGCAACCCGAATCCGATCGGAATGACCGACTTGATGATCCAGCGATGGCCGAGGCCGGTCGCCGAAGCCGACGCTTCATTCTGGATGAAAGACCGGTGCGTGAAATCGATACCGTAATAGATGATCACGACGCAGTAGGGCAGCAAGAAGAACAGGATGCCCAACAGCTCGATCCACCATTGGGTGCGTTTGCTCAGCGCATTTCGCACAAGATCGATGCGGACATGCGCATTCGCGAGATAAGCGAAGCCGAGGCAGAAAGCGAACAGGACAGTGTGCAAATGCCACTCGAACTCCTGCAGCTTGGTCGAGCCCAGGACGAAGAAGCGGCGCGTCACCACGTCAAAGATCGTAACGGCGATCAGCAAAACACCTGCCCAGGCAGCGATCTTGCCGATGCGCGTGATCCAGCGATCGAGGAAATCGCTGAGGAGGACGAGATGTTTCATGAGAATGCCCGCAAGCCACGCTTCCGCTTAGGCGAAAGGCGACGGGATCCCAGATTGGACCCCGTCGTCTTTTCAACGATCGGCTTGCGGTTCTTTCCTTACCAACTCAGAGATAGCCAAGCTCTTTCCACACGTCGTATTCACCGCGAAACTTGATGAACGACGCCCAGACTTTCTTGAAGTCGGCGTTGCTAGCGGAGAGTTCGCCCACCACTTCTTTCCAGGCCTTCTCCAATTCGGCCAAGACTTCCGGCGACCAGCGATGGATCGTGACACCCTTCTTCTTCAGTTCAGCAAGCGCCTTGCCTTGAATGGCTTCACCTTCGGCCAGTCCTTCACGAATGTTGTCGCCGCACGCGACTTCGAGCTGCGCTTTCTGGGTCTTCGAAAGCTCCTTCCACTTCTTGTCGCTGATCATCAGGTCGAACAATGTCGACTGCTGATGCCAACCGGGGAAGTAGTAATGCTTGGCGATCTGATAGAAACCGAGGTTCAGATCGATAGCCGGCATCGAAAACTCGGTCGCATCGATCGAGCCGCGCTCGAGCGCCGGATAGATGTCACCGCCGGCGATCAACTGAGTGGATACGCCCATTTTCTCCATAACCTTGGCGCCGAGACCGAAGAAGCGCATCTTCAATCCCTTAAGGTCTTCAACCGACTTGATCTCCTTGCGGAACCATCCGGATGCCTCGGGCGCGATCACGCCGCACATGATCGAGTGGATGTTGTGCTTGGCGTATATGTCCTTCATTAGCTTCTTGCCGCCGCCATAGTAATACCAGGCGAGATATTCACCGGCGCGCGGACCGAACGGCACGGCCGAGAAGATTGCCAAAGCCGGCTCCTTGCCGAACCAATATCCCGGCGTGGACCATCCGGCATCGAGCGACCCGGAAGAAATAGCGTCGAACATCTCAAGCGGCGGCACCAAGGCCTTCGGCTCGAAGAACTTCAATTGGACGCTGCCGCCGGAAATCAGCTGCACTTTCTTCGACAGGCTTTTCCCCAAGCTGCCGAGCTGAACCAATTTCCCGGGGTAAGCGCTGCCCATGTTGAGGCGGACCTTCTTGTCTTCGGCGCTCACCGCGGTCGCGCCGACGCCAAGCGCAACCGCACCCGCCACCGCCCCGACGGCCAATGATTTGAGGATGGCATGCTTCATGATTGTCTTCTCCCTGTTAACACCGCGTTTGTTTCGTTTGATCGATCCTGCCTGTCTTTGCGCGACATTACCATAGGCTGTTTCGTGCGGCGGATTTACGCAGTGAAGATGCCTTTCCCGAAACTGATGCCCCAGAACGGGAAGGTTCATCCCCCTTCGAGAACCGATGCTTGTGCGGCGGCCAAGGTTTCACGTCGATCATGTCCCGCATCAATCCGATGCCAATTGCGAACCGGGTCGACCGTTGCCCGCTGCCGCTTGCCTACCGACGGCGTCGCGTCCGACACATCCGCGGTCCGCGCCGCCAACCGCCGGTCCTGCTCCTTCGCCGCAATGTCGAGCCAAAGCCCCAGAAATGGAACATTGGCGTCGGCCGCAACGTTGGCGATTGCCTGCCGTTCGGCATCGCGTCCGAACACGGCATCCGCCACCGCCGCGAACCCGGCCGCCAACGCCGAACGGCAGCCCTCGTCCAGGCGTGCATAGACCGCGTCGCTCAGTTCCTGGGTATACGTGTCCGGTGGCAACGTCTCGAACAGATCGGCTCCCGCGAGTTGCTTCCGCAAGACATCCGACCGAAAGATCACCGCGCCGGGCGCACGGCCCAACGCCGGCGCGAGTTCCGCCGCGAGCGTGCTCTTGCCGCTGCCCGATAAGCCGCCGACGGCGACCAAGCGCGGCGCCGCCGGTTCGACCATTCCAAGGGCCAACTGAAAATACTCATGCGCGGGGTCAAATTGATCCGCCGCCGCGCTGACATGGGCCCGCACGGCGGCCCGAACCGACATGTAAAGCGGCAAGAGCGGTAGGCAGCCATAGTCGCTGGTGCGCGCCAGGTAGCGGTTCAACACCCGGTTGGCCGCCCAGCGCAACCCACGATGCTCCAGGTCCATCAGCAGGAAGGCAAGATCGTAGGCCATGTCGATCGTGGCCAGACGCTCACTGAACTCCAAACAATCGAACAAGGTCGGCGTGTCATCCACCAAACAGACATTCCGAAGATGCAGATCGCCATGACAGCGGCGCACGAACCCATCGCGGGCGCGCTGCCGGAGCAAATCCCGATGCGTTTCGACCATCGCGACGCAAGTCTCATCCAGCCGATCGACCTCGGCGCCGGAGAAATCGGACGGGCTCCAATTCCGCAGGTTGGCCGTATTGCCGCGGACCACGTCGCGCATCTCCGCCGGCAAATCCACCTGGACCGCGACATCGGCCGACGCATGAAATCGCGCAACTTCATCCGCCAGCGACTCCATGAGCGGTACGGTCAAAGCACCTGATTCCGCAAGTCGGTCGAACAACGTCGCTTGATCGAACCGATCCATGACCACGACCCAATCGAGCGCGCGCCCTTCACCGCCGAGCATGAGCCCGCCATCGGCATCTTCGGTTAACGGCTCTACCGATCGGTAGAGCGTGGGCGCGGTTCGGCGATTCAGCCGCAGTTCCGCTTCACAGACGACCCTCCGCTTGGCGACGGTGGAAAAATCCATATACGGGAATTTGACGGCGCGCTTGAGCTTAATCGCGCGCCCGCCGGCAAGAAAAATATAGGCGCCATGCGTCCGGATCGTCTCGACCGGCTCGCCCCCATGGCTCGCCGGATCTGAGAGGAAATCAATAACGCGCTGTTGATCCTCGGCGATATCGCCCAAGCGAAACTCCTTGCCGATGACTTATCCGCAGCCGCGGCTGTCTAACTCGTCGAGTCCTGAAACTGGTACCGATACCGAATCCCGACATTGAGACACATCAATGCGCGCGGGGGCCGTCGACTGTATAAACCACCGAATTACGAATGCCGGCGCGCGCAACGGCGCGCAAGGTGAAACGAAGGCCAAGGAGTAATCTTCCGCTGCACAAAATTCTATCCCGGAGGAACGGTGTTCCGGGAACTGAGGGCAACCCTCTCAAAGTTGCGGAGTCGGCTTCGTAAACTCCATGAACGCATCCCTCTTTGTGTTCGAGCTTTCCCCCAGCGCCGCCGATGTCCCACCGGCGGCGCATTTTTGTCGGCAAAGTACTTTGGATGCCATTGCTTGAAATTGAAAGGGATTAATTCCTATTATAATGCACAAGCCTCTGCACAAATGCAGGGCTTTTTCTTGTGCAAGGTGATTAATCTTTTTCCAACAAACAATTATTCACTCCCATAACGGACCGATTCGACGAATTCGGATGGTCAGACGTTGTGAGTCCCACAAAGCACCGCTAACATTCCTTCCGATGGAAGCGATGGCTGTCGGAATTGGCCAGCTTCCGCGAACGTCTGACAGGGAGAGTTCTATGAAAAGCCTAAAATTGACGGCTGTCGCCGCGGCATTGGTGATCGCGCAGCAGGCCGCCCCGGCGTTGGCCGCGGACGGGCCGACGCTGAAGACCGTGAAAGAGCGGGGACAACTGGTTTGCGGCGTGCATCAAGGCCGCTACGGATTTGCCGTCGCCGATAGTAAAGGTAAGTGGGTCGGCCTCGACGTCGACTTCTGCCGCGCAGTCGCCGCGGCCGTTCTCGGCGATTCCGAGAAAGTGAAATACATCCCGCTCGGCAGTGTCCAGCGTTTCCCGGCCCTGCAGTCGGGTGAAGTCGACATGCTGTCCCGCACGACGACAGTAACGCTTACGCGCGATGCCGCCCTCGGCTTCAACTTCGGTCCGCCGACCTTCTACACGGGCACCGGCTTCATGGTGCGCAAGGACATCAAGGTCACGAAGGTCGACCAACTCGACGGCGCCAGCGTCTGCGTCTTCCCGGGCAGCACGACCGAAAAGAACGTGTCGGCCCTGTTCAAGTCGAAGGGCATGAAGTTCACGCCGGTCGTCATCGAGAATTCGAAAGAGCTGGTCGGCGCCTATATGTCGGGCCGTTGCGACGTGCTGGCGATGGACCAGGCCGGATTGCCGGGCCATCAACGCTACGACGCGAAGAATCCCGATGAGCATCTCATCCTCGAAGGCGTTTTCTCGAAAGAACCGCTCGCCGTCGGCGTCCGCCATGGCGACGACCAGTGGTACGACATCATCAAGTATGTCACCTATGCGACCTTCAATGCGGAAGAGCTGGGCGTTCACAAAGCCAATGTGGACAAGATGAAGACTTCGAAGAATCCGAACATCCAGCGCTTGCTCGGAAAGTCCGGCGACCTTGGCAAGAAACTCGGCCTCGATCCGGATTGGTCCTACCGGGTCATCAAGCAAGTCGGAAGCTACAAGGATATCTATGAGGTCAACTTCGGCGAAAAATCGCCGTTGAAGCTGCCGCGTGGCCTGAACGCGCAGTGGAACGACGGCGGGATCCTGTACGGCATGCCGATGAAGTAAGCTCCAATGACCCGCCGCCACCGGCCCTCCGGTGGCGGCGGTTTCTTTTCCGGCGGACGGCCTGGCCGACCGCTGCGTTCCGGCATTACCGGAACCGAATGATTGGAGTGAAAAGGCCATGGCGGACATTCAAGCGCCACGCAAGAGCAATACGTCGATCCTGAACAGCCTCGCCTTTCGCGGGATAGCCTACCAAGTCCTGCTGGCGGCGGGTGTCATCCTGATCGGCTGGTATCTCTACATCAACGTCAATGCGAACCTGGAACGGCAGGGCATCGCAACCGGTTTCGATTTCCTGACCGAAGACGCGGGATTCGATATCGGCGAATCCGTCATCCCTTTCGATTCCAGCCAAAGCTACGGCCGGGTCCTGGTGGCGGGAATCCTGAACACGCTGCATGTCGCCATCGTCGGCATCTTCCTGGCGACGATCGTCGGTGTGTTGATGGGCATCGCCCGCGTCTCGCGAAATTGGCTGATCTCCAAACTCGCCTCCGCCTATGTCGAGGCTTGCCGGAACGTCCCGGTGGTCCTGCATGTCATCTTCTGGGCTTCGATCATCCGTAACCTGCCCTCCCCGCGGCAAGCGATCACGCCCATGGAGGGCATCTTCATTACCAATCGGGGCATCATCTACCCGATCCCCGAAGCGCACGGCATTTACCCGTGGCTTGCCGTCGCCTTGGTCATCGGCATCATCGGCGCCGTCATCCTCGGCCGCCGCGCCCAAAAGCGCCGCGAAGAGACGGGACAGTATATCCCGACCTTTTGGCCGGGATTGGGCTTGATCCTCGGACTGCCGGCGATTGTCTGGCTCGCCGCGGGCGCTCCCCTGGAGTGGGACGTTCCTGCGCTGCGCGGATTCAACTACCAGGGCGGATCGTCGCTCACCCCTGAATTCGTCGCCCTGCTGATCGGCATCACGGTTTACACGGGGGCCTTCATCGCCGAAATCGTCCGCGCCGGAATCCAATCTGTGCAGCACGGACAGGTCGAGGCAGCCCGCTCGCTCGGGCTGCGCCCGGGGCTGGTGATGCGGCTCGTCATCCTGCCGCAGGCATTGCGCGTGATCGTACCGCCGACCACCAGTCAGTATCTGAGCCTGACCAAGAACAGCTCGCTCGGCGTGCTGATCGGATATCCGGATTTGGTCAATGTGGGGAACACGACACTGAACCAAACCGGGCAAGCGGTCGAAGCGATCGCGATCATGATGCTGGTCTACCTGCTGATCAGCCTGACGATCTCTATCTTCATGAACGTCTACAATCGCGTCGTCGCGATTAAAGAACGCTAGGGGGAACGGACGATGGTCGATAGCGCCGCCCCCTTGCCGGGCCAGAAACCCGCCGCAGACCCTGCGGTTACCAAGACAACCACGCCGCCGCCGGTGGAGAAGATCGGCATCCTGCGATGGCTCCGGGAAAATCTGTTCAGCAGCCCGCTCAATACGGTGCTGACGATCATCATGCTTTTCCTGCTCGCCGATTGGATCCCGAGCTTCTTCCAATGGGGAATCCTAGACGCGATCTGGTATACGCCGGACCATAATGTATGCCGGCAGGCCGACGGCGCGTGTTGGGCAGTCGTCGCGGAAAAACACCGGCCGATGCTGTTCGGCGTGTATCCGTATGAAGAGCATTGGCGATTGGTCATCGCCCTCATCGCTTACATGATCACCGTCATCATGACGCTGACCCCGCGGTTCTGGAATATGAAGATTCTGGTTCCGCTCTGGATCGTCGGCGGCGGCATCGTCGGGTTGATGCTATGGGGCGGATTGTTCGGCCTGACCTATGTCGATTCAAGCCAGTGGGGAGGCTTGCCGCTGACCATGGTTCTGTTCACCGGTACGGTCATCCTGGGCTTCCCCATCGCTATCCTGTTCGCGCTTGGCCGGCGGTCACACCTCCCGGCGGTCAAGGCGATCTGCGTCACCTTGATCGAGAGTATGCGCGGCGTCCCCTTGATCACCATCCTGTTCGTCGCCGTGAACGTCTTTCCGCTGTTCCTGCCGGAAGGCATGGAAATCGACCAGTTGTTCCGGGTGATCGTGGGCATGGCGATCTTCTTCGCCTGTTACCAGGCGGAGGTCATCCGCGGCGGCTTGCAGGCCATCCCGCGTGGTCAATACGAAGCCGCCGAAGCGCTTGGCCTCGGCTATTGGCAGCACACGATCAAGATCATCCTGCCGCAGGCGCTGCGCATCTGCCTTCCGGGCATCGTCAATCACATCATCGCCGCGCTGAAGAACACGTCCTTTGTCCTCATCATCGGCCTGTTCGACATCCTGACGGCAACCACCGCCGTCATGCAGGATCCGTTGTGGCGCCGCTTCTTCGTCGAAGCCTATCTGTTCGTTGCGGTGGTTTACTTCATCTTCTGTTACGCGCTTTCGAAATACAGCCAAAAGGTCGAAGGCTGGCTGAACGAAGGCCGTCGGTTCTGATTGGGAGAGATCTAAATGAGCGAATCCGCCATGGCGCAATCTGCGGCCGCCGAGACGGCAATCCAACTCATCGACGTGAATAAATGGTACGGCGAATTCCAGGCGCTGCGGGACATCAACTTGACCGTCGAACGCGGCGAGCGCGTCGTGGTCTGCGGCCCGTCGGGATCGGGCAAGTCGACGATGATCCGCTGCATCAACCGCCTCGAAGAACATCAGCGCGGAACGATCGTCGTCGACGGCATCGAGTTGACCGACAACCTCAAGAATATCGAGGCGATCCGCAGTGAAGTCGGCATGGTGTTCCAGTCCTTCAATCTGTTTCCGCATCTTCGCGTGATCGACAACCTGACGCTGGCGCCCATGTGGGTGCGGAAGATGCCGAAGAAGGACGCGGAAGACCTCGCGATGCAATATCTCGAGCGCGTGCAAATTCCCGAGCAGGCCTACAAATTCCCCGGCCAGCTCTCGGGCGGCCAGCAACAGCGGGTCGCGATCGCGCGGGCGCTGTGCATGCAGCCGAAGATCATGCTGTTCGACGAGCCCACCTCCGCCCTCGATCCGGAGATGATCAAGGAAGTGCTGGACGTTATGGTCGAATTGGCGGAAAGCGGCATGACGATGATCGTCGTGACCCATGAAATGGGGTTCGCCAAGACCGTGGCGGATAAAATGGTGTTCATGGACGATGCTGAAATCGTCGAGGTCGCGACGCCAGAGGTCTTCTTCGAGAACCCGGAAAACGACCGGACCAAGCTCTTCCTGAGCCAAATCCTCGTTCATTAATGCAGCCAGGCGCCCTGTAAGTATTTGTCGAAAAACATATTTTCAAAAGAATCCAAGAATCCGCAAAATATCCCCGTCTGGTGACGGGGATCACAGACCTTTTGCGAAAAATTATCTAAATTGCTTCTTATCGTACTTAATCCGCGATGCACTCAGCCTCGGCCGCGCCACAGCGCGGCCTTTTTTTTGCCGTATTCCCTTTTTAAATTAACCATAGATACCAAGGAGTTCCGGACCGAAACCCGGCGAAATTAACGAAGGATTAACCCGTGTCGACGACTCTTACCGGCGATATTTCAACATGGCGCGACGAAAGGCACCTGATGAAATTACGGCTGGTCACCGCGGACGCCCCCGCAGATATCTTCACGGTCCCCGATCGAGCCCCCGCCACCGGCGTCATCGTCGGCGTGTTCTGCGGCAGCATGTTCTGGCTCGGTCTCGCGTTGGGCTGGGCCTTCTGGGCCTAAGGTAGCCGACCTCTCAGTCGCACGTTACCCGCCTTCCGGCGGTTGATATTCCCTAATCCGCTTTGCAAACCGACCCCGTTCATTTGGGCGGGCGCCACCCGCTGCGTTACAGTCCGGTATCCGGTTTTCGGCCAGCAACGAACAGAGCGGGACACCACCATGCCCTTCTTCAAGTCGCACCCGGCGGATGCCGGGCCGCCGGCGGTCTTCACCGCCTATCCCGAGATCTACCAGCATTGGGCCAGGATGGGCGAAGCCCTGATGAACGGCCCGTCCCCTTTGACGCCGGGCGAACGCGAGATGATCGCAGCCTATGTCGTCGGTCTCGCCGAGTGCGAATTCGCCTATGTCGCCCATACGGCCGTCGCCTATGCCTGGGGGATCGAGGACGGGTTGATCGACAAGCTGATCGCCGATTTGGACAGCGCGCCGGTGGAAGAGCGATTCAAGCCGCTGCTCGCCTTCGTCCGTGTCCTGACGCTGACCCCGAACAAGGTAACGCAAGCCGACGCGGACGCCGTGTTCGAAGCAGGCTGGGACGAGAAAGCGCTGCACGACGCCATCGCGGTGACCGCCCGCATGTGTTTCATGCAGCGGATCCTCGAAGGACACGGTTTCACCCCGATGACACCCGAGCGCGCACGCCAGAGAGCCGAGGACCGGGTGAAGTTGGGATATCAAAACCTGTATCCTGAACTCGCGGACAAACCGTAGTGCCGCTCGCCCGCAAGCCGCAATCGGGCGTCTGACTTTTCCATAGTCTTACCGCCGTCTCCGCAGTACCCTTCCGGTCCAATCGGATCGAGGTGCCCGCCAACCGTGCGCGGTGGCTCCCTTTCAACGGAACGGATATGGCGACAGGCGGCAACACAGCCGAGAAGGTGAGTGTACGGCCCATCGTATTGCTCAGCATGGCGGGATTCTGCGCCATGGCGGCGCAGCGCGCCTCCGAGCCGATGCTGCCGGAAGTCGCCCACGAGTTCGGGACCACGGTCGGCGTGGCAGCCATCATGGCGACGGCCTTCGCGCTTGCCTACGGCGTATGCCAAATCTTCTCCGGTCCGTTCGGGGACCGTTACGGCAAATTCCTGACCATCACGATTGCGTTAGGCACCACAACGGTGATCGTCACGGCAACCGCCTGGGCCGACTCATTATCGACGCTCGCCTGGCTCCGCCTCGCAACGGGTGCCGCGACGGCGGCGGTCATTCCCCTATCGCTCGCCTATATCGGCGACATCGTGCCCTACGCGCAACGCCAGCAGGTGCTCGCACGCTACATTTCCGGTTCGTTACTCGGCGTCATGTTCGGCCAAGCGGCGGGCGGCCTGATCATCGAATTGGCGGGATGGCGATCGGTCTTCCTCGTGATGGGGGGCCTTTACGCCGTGATGACGGTGCTCTGCATCGTCGAGCTCCGCTCGGGCCGTGTCGATCGCCGTACCGGCGCCGTGCCGGTACGGGTCAAGAATGTGTTCGCCCAATATGTCGCCATCGTTTCCCGCCCGCACCCGAGACTGGTCCTGTTCTCGGTCTATCTCGAAGGTTTCTTCCTGTATGGCGGGGTCGCCTATCTCGGCGCGTTCCTGCGGCATAAGTTCGCCATCGATTACGCCACCATCGGATTGCTTTTGTCAGGCTTCGGAATCGGCGGTTTGACCTACATCCTGGCGTCGCGCCCGATCATCCGCACGTTGGGGGAAAGCGGCATGGTCCGCGTGGGCGGCGTCTCCGGGTTGACGGGATATCTCATGTTGATCCTATTGCCCGATTGGCAATTCGCGGTGTTGGGAAATTTCCTGTTGGGATTCGGTTTCTCCATGCTGCACAACACGCTGCAAACGAACGCCACGCAGATGGCACCCGACAGCCGCGGATCGGCGGTATCGCTTTTCGCGTTCTCACTTTTCCTGGGGCAGGCGTCCGGGGTGGCCCTGCTGGGACCGGTCGTCGATGGATTCGGCTATACGCCCGCGTTCGTGGCGTGCGGCGTGGGCATGCTCGGCATCGGCATCCTGTTCGGCCACCGCCTGAAGGCCCGGCCGAAGGAATCCCAGTGACAACCTATTTCTTGTTCAGCGCAGGTGGCAGGCCACCAGGTGCCCTGGACGGGTTTCCTTCAACTCCGGTTCCTCGACGCGGCAGCGCTCCTCCGCATAAGGGCAGCGGGTGTGGAAATGGCAGCCGGGCGGCGGCGTGATCGGGCTCGGCACGTCGCCTTCCAGAATCCGTTTCTCGCGCTGCACCGCAGGGTTCGGAATCGGCACGGCCGACAGCAAGGCCTCGGTATACGGGTGCTGCGGATCGGTGAACAACGTCTTCTTGTCGGTGTATTCGACGATCCGCCCGAGATACATCACCGCGATGCGATGGCTGATATGTTCGACCACGGCCAGATCGTGCGCGATGAACAGATAGGACAGCCGGTATTCTTCCTGTAAGTCCATCAACAGGTTGATGACCTGCGCCTGGATCGAGACGTCGAGCGCCGAGACCGGCTCATCGCCGATGATGACCTTCGGATTCAGCGCCAGCGCGCGGGCGATTCCGATCCGCTGGCGTTGCCCGCCGGAGAATTCATGCGGGAAGCTCTCCATCTGGGAACGCCGTAAGCCGACCCGGTCGAAAATCTCGGCGACTCTTTCCTCCCGCTCCTTGCCGCTGGCGATGTCGTGTATCTCCAGTGCCTCGCCGACAATCCGGCCGACGGGCATGCGCGGATTGAGCGACGAATACGGATCCTGAAAGATGATCTGCATCTGCCGGCGGATCGGCCGCATCTTTTCCTTGTCGAGGTTGGTAATATCCTGACCTTCAAGCTTGATGCGACCCTCGGTCGGTTCCAGCAACCGCAGAACGGTGCGCCCCACGGTGGATTTGCCGCACCCGCTTTCCCCCACCAGACCCAACGTTTCGCCCTGGTTGATCGAAAAGCTGACGCCATCGACGGCATATACATGCCCGACGGTCCGCGAAATGATGCCTTTCTTGATCGGGAAGTGTTTCTTTAGCCCATCGACTTCCAAAACCGGCGCATCGTTGCTGCGCGGCCGTGTCTCCGAATCCTGCTGCGTCACGGTCGCATCAGCCATTGGTCGCCTCCCTCAACTTGTCCGAATGCCAACAGGCTGCCCAATGCCCGGTCGAGCGCTCCTCGTATGGCGGGTATGCCGCCGTGCATTGGTCATCGGCGTAAGGGCACCGCGGCGCAAAGGAGCAGCCGACCGGCAGATCGTTCAACGCGGGCACCATGCCGGGAATCTCGGTCAGCCGTTCCTCGACCTCCGTGGAGTCGCCGCTCAGAATACCGAGGCTCGGGATGGAGGACAGCAGCCCCTTCGTGTAGGGGTGCATCGGGTTATGAAAAAGATCGAGGACCTCCGCCTCCTCCACCTTCTTGCCCGCATACATCACGACCACGCGTTGGGTCGTTTCCGCGACCACGCCCAAATCATGCGTAATAAGGATGACGGCCGTCCCGAGTTTTTCCTTCAGTTCGACGATAAGCTCCAGAATTTGCGCCTGAATGGTCACGTCGAGCGCCGTCGTCGGCTCGTCGGCGATCAACACCTTCGGATTGCAGGACAGCGCCATGGCGATCATCACCCGCTGGCGCATGCCGCCGGAGAGTTGATGCGGATATTCCTTTACCCGCTGTTGCGGCTCCGGAATGCGGACAAGCGCCAGCATCTCGACCGCTTTTTCCATCGCCTCGCTCTGGCTCATGCCTTGATGAAGGACCAGCGCTTCGCCGATCTGCCGGCCGATCGTGATGACGGGGTTGAGCGATGTCATCGGCTCCTGGAAGATCATCGAGATCTCGTTGCCACGGATGTCGCGCATCTCGTCGTCGTTGCATTCCAGCAGGTTCCGGCCTTCGAGCCGCACTTCACCACCGATGATCTTGCCCGGCGGGGTCGGTACGAGGCGCATAACCGAGAGTGCGGTAATGCTCTTGCCGCAACCGGACTCTCCGACGATGCCCAGTGTCTCGCCCCGCCCCAATTGAAAGGAAACGTCATCCACCGCCTTCACGATGCCGCCTCGGGTGTAGAAGTAGGTTTGGAGCCCGTCCACCTCGAGGATGTTTTCCTGTGTCACCGCGGCGGGCTGGGCGCCAACCCCGGATGCCGCGTCGTCATTCACCGTATCGACCATCGCTTCGCCTTCTATGCGCTATTGTTGTTCACGGGTAGGCGGTGGAAATCCTAGTTGCGTTGCCGCGGATCGAGCAGATCGCGGATCGCGTCCCCCAGGAGGTTCGTGCCGAAAACCGCGAGACTGATTGCGATCCCCGGGAAGATGACCAGCCATGGCGCCGTGCGCACATACTCGGCGGCCGACTCCGACAGCATACGGCCCCAGGATGGGTGCGGTTCCGGAATGCCCAGCCCCAGGAAGGACAAGGACGCCTCGGTCAGGATGGCCGAACTCAACTGCGCCGTGGCCAGCACGATGAACGGCGCCATCGTGTTCGGCAGGATATGGCGGATCGCGATACGGACCTCGCTCATGCCGAGCGCCTGCGCCGCCTCGACGAATGGCATTTCGCGCAACGACAATGTGTTCGACCGAATGACACGGGCGACCTGCGGCACCAACGGTATCGATATGGCGATGATCGTGTTTTCGAGCGATGGCCCGAGCGACGCCGCCATGACCAGCGCCATGACGAGCAGCGGCAACGCCTGCATGATGTCGATGATGCGCTGCGTCACCAGGTCGAACCAGCCCAGCAGATAGCCGGACATCAATCCGATGATCACGCCGAGCAAGCCACCGAGCAACGTCGAGCCGATACCGACGGCAAGCGAGATACGCGCACCGTGGATGATCCGGCTGTACACGTCCCGGCCCATCATGTCGGCACCCATCATGAAATCCTGATCGGGTGCGGCAAGCGACGCGGACGCCTTCGTCGCCAGCGGGTCATGCGGCGCGATGACGTCGGCGAAGATCGCGGCAAGCACGAAGACCGCAAAGATTACACCGCCGGCCGCTCCGAGCGGATAGCGGCGGCAGAAGTAGAGGAAGGAGCCCCATTTGCCTTCGACGCCGGCGCCGGCTTTGGCAAGTTCGGCATCATGATCGATGGTCGCAGCCATTGTCCGTTCTCCCGCTTCGCTAGTCGGCGTATTTGATGCGCGGATCGAGAACCGCATACATCAAATCGACGATGAAGTTGATGACCACCACGACGACCGCGATGAACATGACCAAATTCTGAACGATCGGATAGTCACGCATCAGGATCGCTTCGACCAAGAAATGCGCAACGCCGGGGATGTTGAAGACGGTTTCCGTAATGATGAGGCCGCCAATCAGGAAGGCCGCCTCGAAGCCGATGATCGTCGTCACCGGCAGGACCGCGTTCTTGAGCGCGTGGTAGTAGTTCACCGAGTTATCGGTGGCGCCCTTCGACCGCGCGGTGCGGATGTAGTCCTGCCGCAGCACCTCGAGCATGGAGGATCGCGTCAGCCGCATGATGATCGCCGACGCCCGGAAACCGACAGCGGCCGCGGGTATGGTGTAAAGCAGCAACTCGTCCCAGAGGTTCTCCGGTGGATCGGTATAGATCGGTATCTCGCCAAGATAGGTAACGAAAGCCATCAGAATGAGCAGGGCCAGCCAGAAGGAGGGCAACGACAGCCCGCTCAAGCTGATCACCCGCAAGACATAATCGAGCGGCGTGTCCTGCCGGACGGCGCTGATCACACCGAGCGGCAACCCGAACAACACCGAAAATCCCAACGCCATAATGGCCAATTTCACGGTGATCGGAATGCGCGGCCCAATTTCGTCGATCGCCGGCATTTCGGAGACATAGGAAAACCCGAGATCGCCCACGACAAGCGCGCTGATCCATTCCCAGTACTGGACCGGGATCGGCAGATCGAGGCCGAGTTCCTTTTCCAGCGCGGCCTTTTCCGCCGGGTCAACGAAGCCTGCCGAATCGAACATGATGTCGGCGATGTTGCCGGGCATCAGACGAAGCAACAGGAAGATCACGATCGACATGCCGACCAGTGTCAGCAACATCAAGAAGAAGCGCCTCACCAAGTAGCTTGTCACGGCCTGCCTCCGTTCATGGGGATGTGGTGTTCATGCACCATACGTAACCGCCCGCGAAAAACAGGGACGAACGAAGCCAACCAGGTGTGATTTGACCCGGTTGGCTTCTCTCGTTCGTCCGTAGCGGTTACTTATCCAGCCAGACGTTTTCCAAACGCCAGCCGTTGTAGACGCTGTTGGTCATCGTCGTGAAATTCTTCACGTACGGCTGCCAGCAGGTCGCGGCCTTGTTGTTGAAGATGATCGGCCGTGCTGCGTCTTCCTGCAGCTTCTTGTCGATTTCCCACACGACTTTCTTGCGGGCGGCGACGTCTTCCATCATCGACTGCTTCTCGAAGAGTTTTTCGAGATCGGCATTGCAGTAACCGGTGTAGTTCCGCTGCGAACCGCACGCATAGTTCTCGTAGAACATGGCGTCCGGATCGTCCACGCCGATACCGGTCAGGTTCAGGCCGACCGAGTAGTCCTTGCGGGCCACCTTGGCATGCCAGTTACTGGTCTCGACCGTCTCAAGCTCGGCATCGACATAGATGCTCTTCAAATGGTCGATCAGGATGACCGCCGGGTCGCGATAGATCGCGATGTTCCGGGTTGCAACCTTGACCTTAAGCCGATTGCTATCGCTGTAGCCTTTGGACTTCATGATCGCGCGGGCTTTTTCGCGGTTCGCGTTGACGTCGGGATTATAGCCCGCGACGGTCTTCAGGAATTCCGGCGGCATGCCCCAGACGCCACTCGGCGGCGGCAGCAAGGCGCCACTCTTGATGAACTGGCCATGACCCAGAATCTTGATGAAGGCGTCACGATCGATCGACATCACCATTGCACGCCGGATATCCGGATCGTTGAACGGCGGCTTGTCCTGGTTGACGATCAGGTTGGTCGACACGTTGGTCGTCCGAAGCTTACACACGGCCTTCGGAGCTTGCTCTTTGACGTCCTTCAGCAACGGAATCGTCACGTCGGAGTTGAAGGTCATGTCGAACTTACCGGCGATGAATGCGAGCACGCGGGTGGAGCGGCTCTTGATAATCGTCCATTCGATCGCGTCGAGGCGCGGCAGCCCCTTCTTCCAATAATTGTCGTTCTTCTTGAACTTGACGAATTCGTTCTGCTTCAATTGAACGAACTTGAAGGGGCCGGTCCCGATCGGGTGCGTCCGCATTTTCTTGGGCGGCACATGGCACGGATAGACCGGCGAATAACCGGACGCCAAGAGAGTCACGAATGCCGGTTGCTTGCGCTTCAGGTGGAACGTCACCTGCGTATCGCTATCGGCCGTGACCTTGTCGAGATTCCGATACCAGGATTTGCGCGGGTTCTTGCGCAGCTTGGCTTTCCGTTTGCCCTGCAGCAGGTCCCAAGTACACACCACGTCCTTTGCGGTGAAGGGTTTGCCGTCATGCCATTTGACGCCTGACCGCAGATTGAACGTCAGTTTCGTCTTGTCCGTGCTCCAGGACCACTTGGTCGCGAGGTCTGGGACGATGGTGTCGATGCTGTTTGTCGGCTTGCTCTGATCGTACATGATCAGGTTATTGAAGACCGGCATGTAGGGCGACAGCGTAGAGTTCGTCGCTTCCTCATGGATCGATCCGCTCGGCGGCGTCCCACGATGATACACCTTGAGCGTACCGCCGTTCTTTTCCGCCAGAGCCGCCCCGGCGCCAAGCGAGACGGCGAACAATGCGGCACCTGCCGCACAGACACTAATCTTCCGTAGCATATTTGGGTCTCCTCCCATTGCGTACATTCTAGTTCTTATTGTTCTTCTTATTCAGGCCGTTCATATCGACGGCGCATTGCGGTTTAGAAAGTGCGTATCGGAAGGATAGACAGAAACGTCAAAGGGGGGCAATCATATCGTGATTATTTTCTGCACCGACTGGAAATTGCCGGCTTTTGCAGGTCGGCGAATCAATCTTCGCCTGGGGCTCCGGCAGCCGGCGACTCTCCTGTAGCGTGCCGCGCCGAGACGTCGACGAGGCTCTCTATTCTCTCTCGGAGGGGCTGCGGTAAAACGGCATCGGGACTGGCGCAAATGTCGATCAACACCCGCTCCAATTCCGCAATGCGCAGACTTGTGTCGGTTCCCTTCTTTGAGGAAAGAGCCGCCTCCAACCGGTCGTCAAGCCGCCGCTCCGCATGACTTCCGTGCGAATGCGTCAACGAATGCGCCAAGACAAGGGCGCGCCGCCAGGTAACCGCTTCGGCCTCGGCCGCGTCTTTGGCGGTCGCGGCATCGATCAAGAGCGCGATGCGGTCGGGCGTGCACAGATCGTGAAATTCCGCTTGCGCCTGTTTGACGAGATAGACATTCGGAAGTCCCATTTCCGTCTCGGCGCAGCGCTTGAAATGATCGAGCCGCTTTCCGGATGCGCGGAGTTTTTCAAGCCAATCCGGATCGTCGAGCATGGTCGTCGGTTCCAAGCGGTCAATTCGTCGAGAACGCGCGGCAGATCGGCCGCAAGAACGATTCCAATCGGGTTTCCTGGATGTACAGCAAGCTGCGGCGTCCGCGCCGACGCTTTTGGATCCATCCGATCCCCGCCAGTTTTCGGACATAGGAGATGATCGTCGTCCGAGGCATCTCCATCGCCGCGGCGAGCGACGACTCATCGAATGGGCGCCGTTCCAAATGTCCCAAGGCGACCATGTCCATGATGATGACCTCAATGGCGACGAATCCCTCGGCGCGCCGAACGGCGTAATATTCGGCACGCTGACTCAAGAAACGCCGTGCGCGCTCGAGTTCGGCCTCATCGAGAGATTTCTCCTGCTCTGGCATTCTCACACTGTGGAACCGCCGCCCACCAGGAATATCTCTCGGCGGCGGCAACCCTTCCGATCAAGCGGCCATAGGATACTGTTAACCATTCAGCAAAGTCCTTGCCTAATAGCGCCCCCCATCGACAATCTTGTCGAGTTTCGACAAATGTCGACTGCCACTTTAAGTAATGAAACGAACATCATAACGGACCCGGATTTTTCCGAAATGACCGCGATCACAGGTTACCGGCACGCCACCGATCACACCGTCGCGCCACGCGTTGTAAGGGATTTCAGGCCTTTGACTTAACGGAATATTTGTGATCTTTATATTTTTTGCGCTTTTTGCGTGCAGTGCACATAAGGGTTTCAGCGCTCTCCGCCGTCGACCCAGTCCCGGAAAATCCGCAACAAATCGCCGGCGCTGCGGCCATATCTCGCATAACCGAACTTAACCAGCACTTTGCCGCTCTCCGGATCCACTCCAAGCGCTTGACCGGCATAGCCTAGACCCCAAAACCCCGGGGCATATTTGTGGTCGGTCCACCATTGATATCCATACCCACGAAAGAACCCGCCACCGGTGGCAATCTGCGTGACCGTCGCCTTCCGCAAAAAGTCGCCGTAGCAGCCGGGTTTGGCCCGCTCCTCCAGCAGCCACAGGGCGAGACGCCCCCAGTCGGCGAGCCGGGCTTGAAAACCCGCGTGTGCCAGCGCCGATCCGGCACTATCGGATTCCCAATGGGCGCGATGCCCGGCGCGTACAAAACGCCATACGGTCCGGTCGAAATACGCCGCCAGACGCACACCGGTTGCCCGTTCCACGATTCGGGTAAGCGCCAGGGTATCGCCGGACTTATATATAAAGCGGTCGCCCGGCGGATGGATGTTGCGATTCCGCATTTCATCCCAGGCCCAACCCCAAAGCACTTCATCGACAGTCAACTTGCCGAGCCGCATCGGCCACGTGAAGCCGGCAAATCTGCCCAAAAGCTTGCCGCCGAAATCCGGCTGCCCCCCGGCCTTCGCCTTGCTCTGATATGCACCGGAACTCATGGTGAGAAGCTGGCGGATCGTGCTTTTGCCGAAATTGTTCTCCGCCATCTCCGGCACATACCGGGCAGCTGCGGCATCTAACGTCGGCAACGCACCGGCGCAGAGCGCTCGGCCAACCGCCAAGCTGGTCATGCTCTTGCCAATGCTCATGCCGTAGAACTCGCGCCCCGGCCCGCCCATGCCCCGGTATCCCTCGAAGACGATGCGGCCGCGATCGATCAACATGAATCCGGTGGTCTCGGGATACTGCTTTAGATACGCCTCGGCCGATGACACGGCGGTTCTATCGCCCGCCGACATCCTGCCCGGCGCCCGGCGCGGCAATGGTCGGGGCTCAGCGTGCGGCGATAGGCGATAGGGATCGGTTTTGCCGGCGTCGATGTATTCGCCGACGTTGTACCGTTCCTGCATGCGGACATCCCGAGCGGCCGCCGGCGCACAAGCAACGGCAAGCACGGTAATGAAGGCAAACCTTCCAATCCAATGGCGGCTCATGACGGCACCATTCAACAGTCGCGAAATCGTGTCTACGGCCGGCAGACGACTGACCATGCGCCGAATTATTTAAGAAAGAGTGGCTGTAGGCACAAAATCAGACGATGCGGCTATCCGCTTTCACGGAACAATACCGTCGAGAGCAACAGTGCGGCCCATTGACGACGCTGCCCGGATGGAACCGGCCAATCGTGACAGGATCCATCTGTTTCGCGCCTGGCCTTAACAGCCGGGCCAACGAAAATTCATCAACCCTTCATAAATTCGTCATGGGCGGTTAATTCGGCCTTCAAGTCGAATTCATCTGGTTTCACCGATCATAGGTCCCGTCGATTGCGCCGAATACCCGACCTACGGCACGGACGCGACACAGCGATAACCAGATGAATTGGCCCCTATAAAATGCCCTCCATCCTTTCCCGTTTCAGCACGCTCCGAAGTCTCCGACGCGACCGTCACCAACGACGCCAAGATATCCGAGCGGTGATTCTCGCCGCGGGCCGTGGATCCCGGATGGAGGGCGCGACGGCCTCGAAGCCCAAATGCCTGATAGAAGTTGGTGGCCGCCCCCTTATCCGGCACCAGATCGAGATGCTGCGGCAATGCGGCATCGATGACGTCCTCGTCGTTGCCGGCTACCGGGCCGAGGATGTGGAGACAGCCACGGCCGGCCAGGCAGAAGTGATCCGCAGCGGACTCTGGGACCGGACGAACAGCCTCTACTCCCTTTCGCTCTGCCAACAGCATATCTCCGGAAACATGGTCGTCATGAATTGCGATGTCCTCGCGCATCCCGCCGTGTTGCGCCGGGTTCTCGACGCTCCGGGCAGCGCCTTCGCCTACGATTCCGCGACCGGAACCGATGACGAACACATGAAGGTCGCCTTGCGGCAGGACCTGTTGATCGCGATGAGCAAGGACATGGATCCCCTGCGCAGCCGCGGCGAGAACGTCGGCCTGCTCCGCTTCGACGCGGACGCCGCCCAGGCCCTGTTTCGAGAGGCCGATGCCGTGCTCGCCGAGGGCGACATGAATATGTGGATGGCCAAGGCGGTGGAACGCGTCGCCCAGTACAAACCGCTCCACGCGATCGACGTCGCGGACCTCCCCTGGGTCGAGATCGATTTCCCCGAGGACTTGGCGCAAGCCCGCCAACTCGTTTGGCCCCGGTTGAAAGCGTGGCCGGTGGCACTCGGACAATTGGCCGGCTGACTGCCGAACCACCGCACACAGCATGGACGAGGGACTCATGAATTATAAGGAAGATCCAGTATTTCAAACCGTTCAATGGTTGCGTGGCCACACGGCCGGCGCGCCGACATTTGAGGATGCCTTTGCCGCTGCTTGGCGCGATTGGGCCGGTGAGGCGCCGAAGGACGTCCGCGTCTCGCTCGGCTCCGCCAGCTACGAACCATTCGAACGCGTCCGGATTAGGGTCGAAGCAACCGTTGTGCCGGGCCACGGAAAAGCCGAAGCAAGACACCTCAATCTGCTCGTCCACGCGTATGCCGACCGAAAAACCGCCGAGGCCGAATTCGCCAACGGCCGGAACAACCCGGCGCTCCGCGGCGACGGACCGCCGGTGTTCTTTTTATCGTCAAGACGGATGGTGATTTGGACCCTGCCGAACGCGCCCCGGCTCGATGCGCTCGACGGAGTCCTGAATCCACGGCTGTTTCAATCGCTCTTGCCTTCGGAACGTGCGTTCGCCGAGGCAAAGGCAAATTGCGACGCCCCCGTGCTGCAGCGCTACAGTCCATCGGAAAGCGCTTTATTGACCTGGGACCGGAACCCCGATGGCGAACGCTTTTACGTCAAGGTCGTTGCCGATACGGCAAAAGCCGCCGCGACCACGCTGAACCTGCGAGAACTCCACGCGCGGGGCGAGCATGGCGAGTTTGGATTTTCGGTCCCACGCTTGGTGCGCTATAGCCCGGAGCAACAGACACTCATCATCTCGGAAGTTCCCGGCCGCCCCTTTGCCGAGATTGTCCGTGAGACGCGCACGGCCCCATTCCAAGCCTACGGTAAGGCGCTCGCTGAATTGCACGGCATTCCAACAGCGCCTTTGAGCAACTGGTCGGTTGACCGTGAACTAACGGCATTGCGGCAGCACATGCGCGCGGTTCGCCGCGCCCTGCCGAATCTGAACAAGCGCCTCGACGTGGTTCTGGGTGAACTTGAGCGACGCGCCCGTGCGCTCCCCTCAACACCGCCCACGTCGATCCACGGGAACCTATGGGGCGACCAACTTCTCTACAACGAAGAGGCAGGAACGCGCGAAGTCGGAATCCTGGATTTTTGCGATTGGTGTTTCGGCGATCCCCACTTCGATTTGGGCCGTGTGATCGCCCATGCCATTCATGCCGCCGAGACCGAACGTCTGCCGAAGCCTGCGCTGGATGCGTGTATCGCCGCGTTCATCGCCGGTTACGAAGAGACGAGCGGCCGCCGGCTCCATTTAGCCTGGCTTGAATGGCACATCGCAGTCGCCCTGCTGCTGCGCGCCAAAATCCACACGCTCCAGCAAATCGGCGAAAGCTGGACCGAGCACTTGGATTTCACCGTTTCCAAAGCGGAACACTTCCTTTGGGAGCGGCCATCGATGCCCGCTCAAAGGAACATTGCATCTATCCGGGAGAATGTAGCGTGAAACATCAAATCCTCTTCACCGGTTATGCACCGGTCCATTTCCTGTGTTTCAAACCCATTTACGACCGTCTCGTCGAACGGGACGATGTCGAGATCTTTGTCTCCGGCGGGATGAGACAGAAGATAGGAGACGAGTATGTCTACGACGGGCCCGCGATGTACGAACCGCTCGGCGTGCCGGAGGACCGCATTCTCCCGGTGGCGGCGATCCAGGACCGGTCCTTCGACCTGCTTTTTTCGGCAAACAAGAGGATCATCGCACCGGTCGAGAACTTCGGCACCAAGATTCAGATGTTCCATGGCGTCTCGTTCCGAAATAGAGCCGTCCGGCCCGAGAACCTCGTCTACGACTACTTCTTCCTCGTCGGCCCTTATATGCGCCGCAAGTTCGGCGAGACCGGCCTGCTCGAGGAAAGCGATCCCCGTGCCGTTTCGATCGGCTTTCCGAAAACCGATCCGTTGGTCGGGCACGAGCCGGACGTTCGGGCGGTGCTGGCCCGCTACGGGTTCACCGGCGAGCGGCCGGTGCTGCTCTATGCGCCCACCGGCGAAGCGCATAATTCCCTGGAGACCATGGGCGAGGCGGTTATCCGGCGCCTTTCGGAAACGGACCGGTATGATTTGTTGATCAAGCCGCACGACCACCCCAAGAACAGCGGCATCGATTGGTTCGCCAGACTATCGCCCCTACAGAGCGAGCATACGAGATTGGCCCGGGAAGCGGATGTCGTTCCTCTTCTCCTGGCGAGCGATCTGTTGATCACCGATGCGTCCTCGGTCGCCAACGAATTCACGTTGCTCGACCGGCCGATCGTCTTCCTCGACGTCCCGGAATTGTTGCAGCTCACCCAGGCGAAGGGAGCGGCGCTCGATCTCCAAACCTGGGGACGAAAGGGCGGCATCGTGGCCGCTTCGCCCGAGGACGTCGTCGGCGCGGTCGATACCGGGCTTGCCGGTTCGGAGCGCCTGTCCGCAATTCGCCAAGCGATCGCGGAAGACCTCTTCTATAACCCCGGCCACGCCACCGCGGCCGCAATGGCCTGGATCAGCGAACAACTGCGCCCCCCGCGGAGGATCGCGGTATGAAGGCGGTCGACCAATGGGACACAGCGGCGCCTATTCCGCTCCCGGAGAAAGAGCGCCGCAAAGTGATCGGCTATTTCCTGCGGCATTGCGGAAACCTGCACTACTTCGCCGCCATAAAGCCCTTTCTGGACCACTACCTCCATCAGCCGAATGTGGAGAACCGGATTCTGGTCAACAGAATCACGCCCGGCCTGGAAAAGGAACGCGACTTCCGGGGCTATGCAAACCTGTTTACCGATCGATCCAGCCTTGCGGATTGCGACGTGGTTCTGACGCCGACCTACCTTCGGCCGGAAGACCGTCCCCGTCTCGACAGGAGCAAGACCCGGCTCGTGCAGATCTTTCACGGCATGTCCGACAAACCCTTTACCTATGAGCGGGATTTCAGCGACTACGACCTCTGCCTGTGCATCGGCCAGCGACAACTCGACCGGTTGCGCAGCCACGCGCATAACCGAGACATCAATTGGTCGTTGATCGGCTACCCGAAATTCGAGACCGCACTGCCGTCGGTCAAACCGCTCGATAACGGCAGAAAAACGGTCATCTATTGCCCGACTTGGCGCAAAGGCGGGATCAGCTCGATCGACGCTTTTCTGGATAGCCCGAATACGATCCGGCGCATCGCGGCGCGATACGACTTGATCGTCAAACCGCACCCAAACCTCCTGAACGCGGACCGGCCGTTTTTCGACCAATCGATCATCGACCGCCTGCGGGACATCCCGAACATAACCGTGGTTCGCGACGGAAACGTCATGCCGTGGTTCGCCCGGTCGGACCTCTTCATCGGCGACGTATCGGCGACCGGCTACGAGTGGCTGTATTTCGACCAGCCCATGGTCTTCCTAAACCCCCAGCCCGGCGTACTCAGGCGAAGCGATAACGTGGAGTCGATGACCTATCTTTGGCGCTGCGGTGATGTCTGCGACGACATAGCGACGTTGCCGGAGGTCATCGAACGCAATCTCCAGTTCGACCATCACGCGCGGGAACGCGAGAAAATGCTGTGCTACAGCGTTCACCGGCCGCGCAACAAGGGTGCCACCCGGCGAGGGATCGACCAGATCGACGCCCTCTTGGCCGATGGGCCGAAATCGAAACACGCAATAGGCGGCGATCGTAAACTCGGCCTGCACGGACTCCACGCCGCATCGCCTTCAAAAGCAGACGGCGATGAGCCAGGTCGCTTTGGCGATTCCGTCTTCGACGCCATACGACATCTGCGCCGTTCCCCTACGCTGGTTCCGGTTCTCGGACGCCTGTGCAAGGACTGGCCGATCGAGCATCCGTGGCAAATCCGTTCGCAACTTCTCTATCTGAACTACAAGCCGTTCGAACGGGCGCGCATGGTGCTGTCGGTGCGCGTGACGCCGCCCGATGCGGATCACACAAACCAACAACCCTTTACCGCCAGAATTTCACTAGAGGCGCGCGCGGACGAGAAAGACTGGAGAACGGCCGAGCAGCGCCCGGGCGACAACCGCCCACGGGCCTTCGCCATCGACGCGTTGAACACACGCGGGTGGTTATTGCCGGACGCGCCCGAGCTCCGTGAGCTGGCGCTCCTGCAGGAACCGGAACGTCTCCACGAGAGTGTCGGCCCGGCCCTCGGTTGGAAGTCCGCGCCCGAGAACGTGCAGCTGATCCGCTACGTCCCCCGAAAGCGCGCGATCCTCGTGATCGAGACCCATCAGCGGCAAAGCCGCCTATACGCGAAACTCGTTTGTGCGAAGGACGCAAATGACGTTGCGTCGTGTTTCGGGGCCATCGACCGCGTCGCGCGAAAAGGCATCTTCAGTTTTCGCGTGCCACGGGTTCTGCAATACGACCCGGACCTTCGCACCGTGTTCATGTCGGAAATACCGGGCCGGCCGTTCACCGAAGAGATGCATCGCGCCGCAACCCGCCCTTTTGTCGCGGCCGGCGAGGCGCTCGCCGAACTGCATCGCTCCGACGTCAGGCCCGCGGTGCGTTGGCCCGTGGAAAAACAGATGGACGATCTGCGGCGTCACCTTGGCGGCATGGGCCGCGTACTGCCGGACCTTCGCAGCCGTATCGACGATCTGATCGACAGGTTGACCGCGCTCGGCGCGACCTTCCCCGACGTCGCGCAGGCGCCGATCCATGGCAATCTCTTCGGCGACCAAATGCTTTGGGACGGGAAGCAACTCGGCATCGTGGATTGGGACCGTCTCGCGATCGGCGACCCGCTGTATGATGTGGGACGGCTCCTCGCCCATTATCTATACGAGACCCGTCTGGTCGGCGTTTCACCCGGAACCGTCCGGACATGCGCCGATGCGCTGGTCGGCGCCTATGCCCATGCCACCGGCTCGGAACCCGACCGCCGCAGGCTCGCCTGGCACGTCGCCGTCGAGCTTCTGCTGCGCGCCAAAATTTCCGCCTTGAGACCGCTGGCCCCGGATTGGGCAGCCCATTGCGCCCAGGCCGTCGCCGACTGCGAGCGCGTGCTTCGGGGCGACTGTGAGGCCCTGACGCTTCCCGCCTTGTCGCAGCGAGCGGAGATCCGGCAATGATCCGGCGGCGTACGACCCGGCCATGCCCAAGGGACATGAGGAAACGGCGCCGCCCGGTATCTTCGGTCGAATCGAGATATCGAGCCTGGTGAGGAAAGCCGATGCCTCAACCCCAGTCACAGCGCGCCATCCTCCTGGTCCTCATGAGCGAGGGATTCCTGTCACGCCTGGGTGCCGGAATCATTGCCTTCGCGTTGCCCCTGTACGGGCGGCAACTCGGTATGAGCCTTACCGAGATCAGCGTCCTTATCTCGCTCAACCTGATCGTCGGCATGCTGCTGAAGCCGATGCTGGGACCGTTAGTCGACAAGTTCGGCCATCGACTTTCGGCGGTCACGGCCCTCGCGGCGCGAAGCGCCCTGTTCCTATTGTTCGGACTTGCCGGCACGGCAATGCATCTCGCGATACTGCAGGCCTTGCGCGGGGTTACGAAATGCGTCCGAGACCCGGCCATTTACGCCATCTTGGCGACCTTTGGCGGCAAGAAACGGATCGCCCGCACCTTCGCCTGGTATCAGGCGGCAAAAGGCAGCGCCGGATCGCTTGGCCATGCGGTCGCAGGATTCCTTCTTACCCTGACGGCTGGAAGCTACGGCTGGGTATTCGCGGTGTCGGCGGCGATCGCCCTGTTGCCCTGCTTCATCCTGCCGGTTTTCATGGCGAAATACCGGCCGCCCAACCAGCCTTCGGCAGAACCAAAGCCGATACCTCAGGTCACGACCCCACGCGCTAAGCCGAAAAAACCCTTGCGGCTCGATCTCGCCCCGTTCGTGGGCTTTGGATTCATCGTCTCCGCATCGTCGCGCATGCTTCGAAGGATGATGCCCCTCCTCCTGGTCGAGTATGTCGGCCTCGTCGAGGCAGAGGCAGGAATGCTCTACGTGCTCGCCGCGGCCATTACCATCCTGGCAACACCGGTATTCGGTTGGCTCTACGATAGGGTCAGCCCAAGGCTGGTGCTGAAGACCCGTAGCGCGCTGAACGTCGCCTCCTCGCTCATCTATATATTCACCCCGACATTTGCCGGCTTCGCCACCGGAAAAACCCTCGACAAGAGCGGCACCGCGGCCTTCCGCCCGGCTTGGGGCGCGCTCATGGCCGAAGCATCCGCCCGGAAGCCCAAGCGCCGTGCTGGCCGGATCGCCGTCATGAGCGCGGGCGAAGATGCCGGAACGGTATGCGGACCGATACTCGCGGGCATCCTATGGAGCACATTCGGTCCCGTGCCGATGCTGGCGGCGCGGCTCGCGCTCTCCCTGGCGGCGGAGGTTTACACCCTCTTCCTTTTGCGGTGGATGGCGCGGCGGGACGCCGGAACAAACGAAACCAGCGGACACAATGTGGAAGAACAGCGGACACGGCTGCCAGGATGGCGCCGCAGGGTGCTTTGATGACCGTGCGAATTTCCTCCGGCGCGGAAGCAACAGCCTCCCGGAAAACGGGCGCGAGGAAAAAATGACGTCAAACGCCACCACACATTCCGAGGGTCGGTTTCACATCCGTCACGACGCCACGACCTATGTCGTGCGGCACGGCGAAACCGTCGGTAACCGCGACGGGCGCTGGCTGGGCCGCAGCGATTCCCCTTTGACGCCGCGCGGCGTCGCACAATGCCGGTTGTTTGCGGACGTCCTGGCGCAGGTCATCCCGGACCGGAACGCCGTGCAGCTGGAAACCAGCCCGCTGCGACGGGCGCAACATACAGCCCGCCTGATCGCGGAGCGGCTGGGCCTCGCGCCGGCGCAGTGCCGTATTGCGCCGCTTCTCGTCGAACACGCGTTCGGCGAGTGGGAGGGGCTTACCGAGGAAGAGATCGAGGCGCGCTTTCCCGGGGCCCAAAAAGCGCGCCACCGCGCCCATTGGACCTACATCGTGCCTGGCGGCGAAAGCTACGAGCAGGTACACCGGCGCGCTTGCGCCTGGTTTCATCAGCGCCGCCGCGCGGCGGTCACGATTGCGGTCACCCACGCGAAGACCAGCCGCACATTGCGCGGCGCCTACCTGAAGCTGGCACCAGCATCGATCCTGGCATTCAAGCATCCGCAAGACCGAATATTCGCGCTGCGGAATGGCGCGATCGAAACGATCCGCTGCCGACGGCCAGGGCAAGGCTGACATGACCGCGCATTCATCTGTTTTTCATCTTCCTGTTAGCGGATGTTCATCCGACATTCATGATGGCGACAGGATCGAAGGCCCAACGATACGCTCCAATCAGTTACCGCTGGAGTGCGTGTTCGTCGGAGCCCGACTTCATTCAGAGGCATGGGTCGCGCACTCATCAGTGCTATGATCTCGCCTGAAACTCGCGAACCCAACCGCGCGGGACAGTCGAGTATGGGGAAATGGATGAGCTACCGCGGCAAGCTCCTTCTGGCTTTCGGTCTGCTGATCGGTTTGGTGTTGAGCCTCGCCGGTGTTTCGATCTGGGGAAATCAACAAACACTGTTCCATTTCGAACGCGCCGGCCTCGCGCATCAGGTGAACGAAGCCTATCTGAGACTCTCCAGCAGAACCTACCAGCTCTTCAAGAAACTGACCGAAGTGCAGGCGACGGGCGACGAGAGCCAGCGCATCGGCACCGGTGACCTCGAGCAGCAGCTACGTTCGGACATTAGACTTCTGCGGCATCTCATCGCCACCGAGGTCGCGTTCGTCGAAGAACACGAGCGGGAGGAAGAGAAAGCGGAGTTGTTCCTTCTTTCCCGGATCGAATTGGAGATCGACCGGGTCCTGACCCAGTTTGCCGAGGTCCAGAAACTGAAGGATGCAGGCCGCTACGACGAGGCCAACGCCAAACTCAACACCGTATTGGATGTCGCAATCGAAGGGCGCTTCAACGTCCTGATCAATGAGGCTGTCCAATCGGAAGCGGAGGAGGTGGTCGAAGCGGACGCCGAAGCCAGATCGGTGATGCGGCGGGTAGGCTTTCTGGTTCAGGTGCTGGCCGGTCTCGGTGTGGTCCTTAGCCTGTTTTGCGTCGTCATGCTGGTGCGTGGACTGCGCCGCCCCTTGATCCAACTGCTCGTCGGTACGCGGGCTTTGCAGGAGGGCAACCTGCAGCATCGTATCAACCTCACCACGGACGACGAGTTCGGGGAATTCGCCGAAAGCTTCAACCATATGGCCGAGGAACTCGAGACCAACAAACGCGATCTCGAATCGGCCAAGTCTGACCTGGAAGAGGCCGTGGCTTGGCGCACCGCCGAGCTGCGCACCGCCAATACGGCGCTGGAAAGGGTGGACGAAACGCGTCGGCGATTCTTCGCCGACATCAGCCATGAGCTGCGCACGCCCTTGACCATCATCCGCGGCGAAGCCGAGATTGGTTTACGGGGACCGGACAAGGCGGTGGAGGACTACAAAAGCTCGCTTAATCGCGTGCTGGAGCAAGCCAAACACACCGGTCGTCTGGTCGACGACCTGCTCTTCGTCGCACGGCAGGATGCCGGCGAGACCCGGATGGTCCGCCAGGCGGTTTCCCTGCAAGAGATCGTGGCGAGCGTCTGCGGCGACGCCGAAGTTCTGGCCGAGAAACGCGGCGTGAATATCTCCGAAGAGCGGGATATCGAGGAAGCCGTGGTCTCCGGCGACCCGGGCCGTCTTCGGCAGCTTTTCCTGATCCTGGTGGATAACGCCATCCGGTACAGCGAGGCACATGGCGATGTCAGCGTGTATATGGGACAGGCGCACAATGGTGTCATGGTGCGGGTCTCGGATAACGGTATCGGCATCGCCCCGGACGAGCTGGATCAAATCTTCGAGCGTTTCTATCGCGGCGACAACGCCAGTGTTCACCACTCCGACGGGACCGGTCTCGGCCTGCCCGTGGCCAAGGCCATTGCGGATGCCCACGGCGGCGAGTTGGTGATCGAGAGCAATCTCGGCGAAGGAACGACCGCCACGGTGACACTGCCCACGGTGCGCAGAATTCGAGCCGTCGCATGAACCTGCTTCTGATCGAGGACGACCGGCGCGTCGCGGACTTCATCGAACGGGGACTCAAGGCCGAAGGTTTCACCGTGACCATCGCGAGCAACGGGCTCGACGGCCTCAACATGGGGCAAGACGGCGGATTCGATGCGATCGTCCTCGACCTCATGCTACCGAAGATGCATGGCCATCAGGTTTGCGAGCAACTACGCCATAGCGGCGTACGGACGCCGATCCTCATCCTAACCGCGACGGACGAACCGGAGGATCGAGGCAAGGGGTTGGAACTGGGCGCCGACGATTATCTGTCGAAACCATTCGCATTCGACGAGTTCCTCGACCGGCTTCATACATTGGCCCACCGGCCCGGCAACGATCATGAACCCATCGAACGGATTGGCCGTGGCTTCCGATTGGTGCGGCAAGCCGATCCAATGGCTCCGGCGCAAGATGCTCCTACCGGCGGGACCATGTCCTCAGAAGCAACCACTCGGCCTTCGGATCAAGCGGCGGCGCAGCCATCATCGCGTCCGCCGCTTCGGTAAAGGCGGTATTCGGCGCACCGGCCGCCGGAACATATTCATCCGGACGCGGGCTTATGGCTGGCGGCGCCAACATCGCGACCATCGGCGACCATACGCCCGACGCATCTCTGCATGTGATCGCAAAGAGACGATCACCCGGCCCGACCGACTGGACAAATTGGCGACAATAGCGCCCGGCCCGGTCCTGGAAGGTCGCCAACGGCATGAGGCGTCCCGACACCGCGGCTTGCTCGCCCTTCCATGCGACAGCCTCGTTGCTGGGTGTTCGATCGAGCAGTCTGTAGAGTCCCGGATCGCCCGCCGCCAGCAACGCCGGACGGACGACCGTCCCACTCGGATACGTGTCGACATACCGGGCGACCATCGCACCGGCGGTCAGGCCCACCGTCAGCATCAAGCAAGCCGCGAGGGCGGCAAACCGGCGAACCTGTCGATAGGCCGGCCGCCTGACGAACTGCAACAGGCCGATCACGGTATCGGCCATACGGCTTTCCTCGTCCGGCCGGCCCTGCGCGAAGAGACGGCGCAATTCTTCCGGCACCGGCCGTCCGGCTTCGGCCGCGAACGCAACCCGGACAAGTCTGCAACTCTCGCGGTACACCCGTTCCAGCCCGGCCAAACCGGGTTCCGATTCAAGCCGGCGTTCGACGGCGCGCCGGTCGGCCGGCGCAAGCTCGCCATCGACGAATGCCATGATCAACTGCTCGTCGGTCCCATCATGCATGGTCGGCCTCCTCGATCGTTTTCGCTCTCAGGTCGCCCGGACAACGCACGGCTGCATCTACCGATACGGCCCTAAGGCTGTTTCGTGAGTCGATATCCCGCGCCGCGCACGGTTTCGATCATGTTCCCGGCAGGGCCCAGCTTCTTCCGCAGCCGGCCCACATAGACATCGACGACATTGGTCAGCGGGTCCGCATTCACCCCCCAGACCGCATTGAGGATCCGCTCGCGCGAAAAGACCTTTCCCGGATTGGCGAGGAAGAGCATCAGGATTCCACGCTCCTTCGTGGTCACGTCGATGCGTTCCTCGTTGCAAAAGACCTCGAACGATTCGGTGTCCAGGCGGATCGGCTCCACCACCAGGACCCGGGTTTCGTCCGTCGACTTCTCGAACGCGTCCTTGCGCCGCGCCAACGCTTCCAGCCGCGCGACCAGTTCATCGAACTCGAAGGGTTTCACCATGTAGTCGTCCGCGCCCAAACGCAGGCCGGAGACGCGGTCATCCAGCATCCCAAGCGCGGAGAGCATCAGGACGGGCGTGAGATTCTGGCGGGCACGCATCTGCCGGCACATGTCCTGGCCGCTCATGCCGGGAAGCATCAGGTCGAGCACGACGACGTCAAAGCTGTCATCGTCGATCAGGGCCAAGCCGGATTCCGCATCGGCGGCGACCGTCACGACCCAGCCTTCAGAGCGCAGCCCGCGCTGGATGAAGTCGGCGACCCGGGCTTCGTCTTCAACAATGAGAACATGCATGTCCGGCCTCTCTAAAAATGCCCGCCCGCCGCGCCAACCGGCGGTTAAATGACTTTCCACCCAACCCGTCCTCGAAACGCTTTAAAAGCCCCTCACCCAAACAACAGGCCGGCAGCCGGTTTATTCCGTGTCCGTGACATTAAATTTTTGAGAGGGCGCCAATTGGCTTCTTCGAGCAGCGGCAAGATTGCACCGACCAATAACTGCCAGGGCGACAGCAGCCGTAATGACGCGCGGCGCTGCAACAACCGAAGCTCAGCGTACGGCATTTGACGATATGAACCGTACCTGCCGGCCTCGTTGCATTCGCTAACGCTTTACCGCTCGTAAATCTGGGTATCGTGCTGAAGAGCGGACGTGCAGACGACGCCGAGCACGGACATTACCAAAAATGACAATCAGCAACGCCCGAACATTTTGTGTCAAGAAACGTGAGATTTTGAGCGTAGAGTATGACTGTTTCAGCATCACCTACGCGAAATTGGATCTTGGATACAATCTAGTGCAAATCGAGTTCCGGGCTCAAATTCACCCTCGATAACCATATGGATTATGCACTATCTTTTCGAACCACATTCTACGCGGTTCGCAATCGGCCACTCAGTAACAGGATCGTCCTGATATCTCAGGCGGCTCGTCGTTTCGACGGTCCGTGCAATGCATAGAGCCGATTTTCCAAAATGTCGTCGATTTCCGCTTGCGCAGTTATCCTATTCTCAACTCTGCGAGCTGCAGGCAAAAGCCATTGCCGAAGCCTAATCGGGCCAAACTTCAATATGAAATACGGGATAAATAATATAGGCATTCGAGCAACACCCATTATTACCACCGTCCGTGCAGACCGTAGTACATGCCGACGAACAGCACTGCGCGTTTCTTCATCCGGAACGCTCGCCAAAGAATGATCAAGTTTAGCCCGCACTGAGCCATTGGTAATCCCAAGAATGCTGCCTATGACCAACTGACGTAGAGTCAACCTGTGAGCAAACCTGATGAAGTTTTCGATCGCTTTACGAGCTTCACGATACTGCGGTGCATCAAACTCAATTTTTCCAGCTAACCCGAGATCGAATAAGGCATCTCTTTCCGCAAATAACCTTTGCCTCGCCCAATCAGTCCATAGCCATTGCCACGGCCAACGGAGGAAAATGATGAGTAAACCGCAGTTTAGCCAGAAGATGGCAACCAAAAGATTTTCCATCACAAATCCCCTGGATCAGTATCACCACGCGTTGTGAGACCACTACTTGACCGTTTTGGGTCAATACTAGTTTCCAACTCTCTGATTCGAGATTGCAAGCGCTCAATCGTATCTTTGCGAATCGCACGTTCTCCGAACGCCCAAAATCCCGTAACAATATTCATGCTTAGAGACACTGCAATGGTAATCCCTACTGGATCACTAGTAAAAAAACCAAATATAGTGCGAGTATTCTTACCTGCGAATGCCTGTAATGCGTCACTAAAAAAGAAAACGCAAATGACAATCGCAACTAGCGCTACAACTTTCTCTCCAAACTTAAATATTCTATCCCAAAAAAATAAGCTATATAGGCGATCAGGAATTTCTTCCTTTTCATCATCTGATCGCGTGGCATCTTCATCAAGCACTGAGTTATCTCTCTTGCACGAGAGTTTAAATTGTCCTTATTCAACCATATGATGTCAATATGATGTAATGCAAGAACGATTTTCACGGTTCTGCCCAAGTTGAAAAGACCACGATGCCTCACCATTAGATAGACCAACTCCAACTATTTTGAAGACGGCTCTGGTTCGGGCGCCTGTGACCCGCTCCGATACCGATCTATGACAGAAAAGCTTTAAGGAATGGTGGGCGCGGCTGGGATTGAACCAGCGACCCCTACGATGTCAACGTAGTGCTCTCCCGCTGAGCTACGCGCCCGATCGCCCGGTGTTTTGATGAGCGTATCGACGGCCGGGATGGACCCTGCCGAGGCATGGGGAATTACCACCAAACTTGCGGGCAAGGCAAGCCTTTGCGCGCGCTTTCCGGCCGCAATTCGCGTTGATGGATATAAAGCCGCGTTCCGGGCCGTATCGGGCCGCGGCTAGTGCGGCAGGAAGGTCTCGACCCGATCGATCAGTTCGTTGAGGTTGAACGGCTTGGACAGCACGTCGATGCGGTTCCCGTCGAGGTCGCCCGCCCCCAGCGCGTCATGGGCGTAGGCCGTCACCAGCAGGACACAGAGCCCCGGCACGCGCCGACGGGCCTGCCGCGCCAGCTCGATCCCGTCCAGGCCGGGCATGCGGATATCGGTCAGCAGCAGGTCGAAATGATCTTCTTCGACCCGGCGCAACGCCTCGGCCCCGTCGGGCACGGCCTCCACGTAATATCCGGAACGCGAAATCGCCTGCGCGAGGAACTCGCGCATCGCCTCATCGTCTTCGACGATAAGGATATGCGGCGCATCATTTTCCACGAGGCGTTCGGCCTTGACCGTCACGTCGATCGCTCCTAACCCTGAAACGGGCCCAGTCACAGCCGCTGATAAAGCGGTGTAAATTGTTTTATCGCTTCTTATCTTTCCAAAGTGTAAACACTGGGGAGTATTTGCTTTTTCAGGCTGGCGCCGGGTTACAATCGGCCTGAATCAGGCCAAAAATGAGGCAAAATTACGATGTCCGCGGCCCATATCCGAAACGCCGAAATCGGCGACCTATCCGCCGTCCTGACGCTGTACGCGCATCACGTGGAAAACAGCCTCGGAACCTTCGAGGAGATCGCCCCGACGCTGGAAGAGATGACCCGGCGATGGCGGGCCGTCATCGACGCCGGCCTGCCGTATCTGGCTTGCGAGGTGGACGGCAAGGTTCTGGGATACTGCTATGCCGGGCTTTACCGGCCGCGCCACGCCTATCGGTTTTCGGTCGAGGATTCGGTCTATGTGTCGCCGGATCATGCCCGGCGCGGCTATGGTCGGCTGCTGCTGTCCGAATTGATCGACCGTTGCACCCTATTGGGATACCGCCAGATGATCGCCGTGATCGGCAACAGCGGCAACGCCAGTTCGATCGGCCTGCATGGCGCCCTCGGTTTCGCAAAGGTCGGATGTTTCCCGTCGGTCGGGTTCAAGCAGGACCGCTGGGTCGACATAGTCCTCATGCAGCGGGCCTTGGGGGACGGTGACGCCACCCCGCCGGCCGACCGGAAAACTCCGGCAATGGCATAGGCTTTGCTTCGACTCCCGCGTAGGGGAGACGAAAGCATGCCGAAAACCCATTCTATCCGTCATATCCCGGCCGGAACGCTCCTGGCGGGCATTGTGCTGGCGGGCCTAACAGCGGCCCCGGATGCGGACGCGCGAACGGCCCAAAAACGCTTGCCGATGCAGGGCTTATGCGCCGCCGCCATCGACCGGCAGGAGACACGGCACAAGATCCCCAACAAGCTGTTGCAGGCCATTTCCATGGTCGAGTCCGGGCGCTGGGACCCGAAATCCCGCAGCAAGGTCGCTTGGCCCTGGACGGTGACGGCGAACGGCAAGGGGCGCTATTTTCCCACCAAGCAGGCAGCGATCGCCCATGTGATGAAACTCAAGGGCCAGGGCATCCGCGTGATCGACGTCGGCTGCATGCAGGTGAACCTCCATTATCATCCGAAAGCCTTCAAATCGCTGAGCGCCGCCTTCGACCCCAAGCGCAATGCCGATTACGCGGCCAAGTTCCTGACCAAGCTGAAGCGCGAGCACCGGACTTGGCGCAAGGCGGTGCAGCATTACCACTCGTCGACGCCGGCCAAGCGCGTCCCCTATCAGAACAAGGTGTATGCCGCGTGGCAGGACACCAAACGCCAGGCTTCCCGGCCGGACGCCACCACCGCGCGGACACGCCTGCAACGGACCGGACGACAGATCGATCGGGCGCACCGGGCAAAGGTATCGCGATACAAACGGCCCAGCCGCGCCGCTGCGCACCGGAAATCGGCCACCACCCCGAAGAAAGCCGGCAATTACCTATCGAAATGGCCGCCGCGCAGCGTCAAGGAACAACGCCGCGCCCAGAACCTCGCCCGCATATGGGCCATGGAAGCGCGGCAAGGCGTTAAGAAACGTTAGAAACCCACATCGTACGCGTATGTGTTTGCCGCGATTCGCCCAATTTGGGTGAAATCATGCGGCTCGACCGGTCGTACGCGCGTTCACCCGCACTTTAACCCCACAGTGCGGGCACGGGCGGGTGGATGATGTTGCCCTCGAAGCGGAGCGGCGGGTCCCGGTCCTCCGCCAGCAACAGCGGGCCATCCAGATCGACGAAAGCCGCCCCCTGCGCCACGAGCAGCGCGGGCGCCATCGCCAACGACGTGGAGATCATGCAGCCCACCATGATCTTCAGGCCCGCGGCCCGCGCGGCATCGCGCAATGCCAGCGCCTCGGTCAAGCCGCCGGTCTTGTCCAGCTTGATGTTGACGACATCGTACAGCGTCGCCATGCGCTCGACGTCCTGCCGCGTATGGCAAGATTCGTCGGCGCAGATCGGCACCGGATGCGCCACCTCGGACAACATGTCGTCATCGCCCTCGGGCAAGGGTTGCTCGATCATCTGCACATGTAGTTTTTTGAGTTCCTCGGAGAACGGCTCGACCATGTCGACGGTCCAGCCTTCGTTCGCATCCACGATCAACCGTGCATTCGGGGCGTTTTCACGTACGGCGGCGACCCGATCCAGGTCGCCCTCGCCGGTCAGCTTGATCTTCAACAGGGGCCGGTACGCGTTCGCACGCGCCTTTTGGGCCATGACCTCTGGCGTGTCGACGCTGATCGTGTACGCGGTTTCGACCGTCTGCAGGTCATCGAGCCCGGCCAGCGTCCAGGCCCGTACACCCGCCTGTTTCGCCTCGATGTCCCAGAGGGCGCAGTCGAGGGCGTTGCGCGCGGCGCCCGCCGGCATCGCATCCTGCAGCGCGCGGCGGTCCAAGGCGCCGTTTTCCACCGCGGGCGCGACCGCTTCGAGGGCGGCGGTCACGCTTTCCTGGCTCTCGTCATAGCGCGGATTGGCCATACACTCGCCACGGCCGACATGCGTCCCGTCGTTCAATTCGACGACGACGATCTCGGTCTGCGTCCGCGTCCCGCGGGAGATCTTGAAGGCGTCGGCGAGCGGCCAGATTTCCGATCGTACCGTTACCTGCATCAGGTCAGCGCATCGACGATGCGGGCGACGCCGTTCTTCAACGGATCGACCGCCGGCAGCCCGGTCTCCGCCTCCGCCGCGCCCAATATCTCCGCGGTTTCGGCTTCGGACAGACGCGAGGTATTGATCGCCACGCCGACGCAGCGGATGTCGGGATTGGTCAAACGACCGGCGGCGATATTCGCATCGATCGTTTCCGTCAGACTGTGGACCGGAATCGTCGGTGTCCCCCGCATATGCGGCCGCCCCGGATCGTGACACACGACGACCGCATCGGGCTGCGAGCCATGCAGCAGGCCGAGCGTCACGCCCGCATAGGCCGCATGGAACAAGGAGCCCTGCCCCTCGACCACATCCCAATGATCCGGTTCGTTGTCGGGCGACAGTTTCTCCGCCACGCCGGATACGAAATCCGACACCACGGCATCGACCGACACGCCTTCACCCGCGATGAAAATGCCGGTCTGTCCGGTCGCGCGGAAGGTCGCCTTCATGCCGCGCGAATGCATCTCGCGCTCGACGGCGAGCGACGTGTACATCTTGCCGACCGACACGTCGGTGCCGACGGTCAGAAACCGCTTGCCGGTCCGCTTGTGGCCCTTGCCGGTATCGAACTTCTCGATCGAGTGCCGCACGTCGAACAGGGCGACGCCTTTCGACGCGGCCGCTTCGGCCAGACCGGGAACGTCGCCGAGCTTCGAATGCAGACCGCTGGCGATGTTGTAGCCAAGGTCGACCGCCGCCAACAGCGTGTTGGACCATTCGTCGTTGAAATATCCGCCTTGGTTCACCACGCCGACCAGCAACGTGCGGGCGCCGGCCTCCGCCGCTTCCTGCAACGTCTTGTCCGGCAGGCCAAGATCGGCCTGACATCCATCTAACCGCAACTGACCGACACACCACTCCGGACGCCATTGCGCCACCCCAGCCGCGGTCTTTGCCGCCAGTTGATCCGGCGCATCACCAAGGAACATCAAATAGGGCGTAGGTATCTTCATGCTCGCCTCCCCGACTGCCGAAGATGGTGCGGCCGATGGCTACCGGCGCACCGTTGGATACAGATTAACGCCAAATTTCACCGTGCTGCCAAGCACTTTCAGCGTTTTGACTTGCGCCTTCTACGCCGTTGTCCCAGCGATTTCAAGGCGTCGTAGAACACCGACATCGCGCGATCGACCTCGTCCGCCGTGGTCGTCATCGGCGGCACGAGGCGCACGACATTTTTCAAATCCCGGACCCCGCGGATCTGGAAGATCAGCCCTTTTTCGAGACAGTAATCGTAGATTTGTTTCGTTTCCTCATTCGCCGGTGTTTTTCGCTTCCGGTCGGTCACGAACTCGATTCCAAGCAAAACACCACGGCCGCGAATGTCGCCGATGATCTCGAATTCCTTCGCCATCTGCCGAAGCGCCTTCTTGATTCGGCGTTCGATCCGCGCGGCGCGGCCGGGCATATCCTCGTCCACGACGATTTTCAGGCTTTCCTCTCCTGCGGCGCAGAGCAATGGATCGGTGGCATGGCTGCGGGTCGCGAAATACCCGTTCGCCACCGCCTTCTCGGCGACCGCCGCGGTGGAGCAAACCCCGCTGATCGGCAATCCGCCCCCGAAATGCTTCGAGATCGCGATGATGTCCGGCGAAACACCCTCTTCATGCTGGAAGCCGAAGAGCTTGCCGGTCTTGCCCAGTCCGGTCTGCGCCTCGTCGAAGATCAGCAGCATGCCGCGCGCATCGCAGGCTTCGCGCACCGCCTTGTAGTAGCCCTTTGGCGGCACGATGATGCCGCCGGCGCTCAACACCGGCTCGCCGATGAACGCGGCGGGTTTACCGGTGAAATTGGCATCCGCCAGTTCAAGGCTCGACGTCAAGCATTGCAATTTGCAGCTCGGAAACTTCAAACGCAGCGGACACCGGTAGCAATAGGGCGTGAGGATCGATGCGGTCGCGGGCGCCACCACGCTGTGCTTCCGCCGGTCCCAATTGAACGATATCGACCGGGTCAGATAGGACGTGGAGCCGTGCAGCCCGGCATGCAACCCGATGACATCCATGCCGCCGGTCGCCTTCCGCGCCAGATCGATCGACGCCTCGATGGAATCGCTCCCGCTGACCAGGAACAGGGATTTTTCCAACGGTTTCGGCAACAGCTTGCCGAGCCGCTCGTGCAGACGGAGACGCGGCACGTTCAGCATCGTATTGCTGGCGTGCAGCATCGTTTTCATCGTCTTCTCGATGACCGCGACCATGCGCGGATGCTGATGGCCGAGCGCGGCCCCCATCTGCCCCGATTGGAAATCGAGATATTCCTTACCGTTCGTATCGACGACAGTGCTGCCGTAGGAACGTTGCAGGACAGGCCGGTTCTCCAACCCACCCATATAGCTCCCGCCCTCCGTCGGGAACATCCAACGGCGCACGGTGTTGTGAATGCGTTTCGCGTCCATCGTCGCCCTTTCCTTGTTGCCTCAAGAAAAGGGTAACCGAAACGCTGAACAACCGCCTAATGGCGTGATGCCGCCGAATGCAGAAACAATTGAGAATTAGGGTGACGCGTGTTCTTCGGACGTCAGATGCGAGACGTCAGCGACGCGACGGTCCGGCCCAATGAACCACAACAGGCCGCCCGGAAGGCTGAGCGCGATCAGGCCCAGCCCGAAAAGTACGGAAACGGCCGCAGCGCCCCCGGCAGCGACGCCGATCAGCCCGAATGCCGCGACCATCGCACCCTCTCGCAATCCCCATCCCGCGACCGACACCGGGATCGTCGCAAGCAGCAGGACAGACGGCACCAGCACGAGACAATCCATGAAGGTCGCCGGCAGATCGAGGGACCAGAACAGCATAAAGAAGACCGTGACCGTCAGCAGGTGCCCCGCCACCGAGAGCCCAACAACGGGCAGCAACACCTTGGGACGCGAAAATGCCAAGCGTGCGGCCACGGACAGGGCCGTCAGTCCACGAAAAACCTTCCAGCGGTGGAGCGATACCGGCATCCAGGACATCAGCAAAAGCATGGAAATGCCGATCGCCGCGAGGATGAAGATCATTGTGAAGGTCAGCCGCGCCGCCGGATCGTCCACCCGTTGGTAGAACAGCGGCTGGGCCACGGCGACCAGAAGGACCTGGCTTGCGAGGCCGAGGACACGATCCAGGATAACGCTATTGATTGCCGGTTCCAGCGGCAGGCCCGCCCGAAAGGACCGGTAAATACGGATTCCGTCGCCGCCCACGGTCGACGGCAGCGCCTGATTGAAGAACATCCCCTCGAAAAAGAACCGGAAAGCCGTCTTGAACGGCAAGCTCTGGTCGAATTGGCGCATGACGATCCGCCAACGCCACGTCGCTAGCAGAAACTGCGTCGACATGAGCGTCAGTGCGACCGGCACGATCCAAATTGGAATGCCGCGAATCCGGTCCATCGTGTCGCCGATGTCGACGCTGCCGACGACCAGCCAGATCAGACCGATCGTAACGGCAGCCTTCAGGCAAAAAACGATCAATCTTGTAAAGGAACTTCGTGCCATTCCGCCCCGCGGTAGGATGCCGATATCCGGCAGGCGGTGCCGCTACGGCAGCTCGTTAGACGAGGATATCGACGAACTGGCCGTTACCGGACGCCGAGCCGGAACTCAGCGATTGACCCGCCGACTGGGTCGCTTCCTGGACCAATGCCACGACCTGCTGGTCCCGCTGCGCCTGCAGTTTGAGCGCCAGGATACTGGTGTCCCGACTCACTGCGAGCGAACTGGCTGCTATGTCTGACATCCGGTTCCGTCCCGTTGCCGTCCTGCGTAAGACATGACACTTATCGGATTTGGGTTAACAAATCGCTAGGAACTGGCGGCCACCGGCCGCCAACACCTATGCGTGGGCGCCTACTTGTCGACGTCCGCCGCAACCTTCATGCTGATGATCTTGTCGGGATCATCGACCAGTCCGTTGGCGCTCGCCGAACCCTTCTTGATCTTATGCACGAATTCCATGCCTTCGACGACGCGGCCCCATGCGGTGTATTGGCCATCCAAATGCGGCGCGTCGGCAAACATGATGAAAAACTGACTGTTGGCACTGTTCGGATCCGCCGTCCGGGCCATCGACAGAACGCCTTCGCCATGCTTGACGTCGTTGAACTCGGCCTTTAGGTCGGGCTTGTCCGAGCCGCCACGTCCGGTACCGGTGGGATCGCCGGCCTGTGCCATGAACCCATCGATCACGCGATGGAACACGATACCGTCGTAAAACCCTTCGCGCGCGAGTTCCTTGATGCGTGCGACGTGATTGGGGGCCTTGTCGGAAAACAGTTCGATGACCACACGGCCATCTTTAAGTTCGAGATAGATCATGTTTTCTTTATCTGCTGCTATGACGGGACTATGCCACAAACAAATGGCAGCGACCGCAATAAAAAAGAAACGCCTGAGAAGCATCAAGATGCCTTACGTTGGTTCATCCAATTCGCGCCGACAAAGTATGACATTCCACATCCCGGCGCATCTCACAAATAGGCTCATGAAACTTTGTCGAAACTGTGACCCGAGGACCCTGGCCCGTGCCTTCTGACGACACCAAGTCCGATCGGAGCGTGGTCGCAATGGTGGACGTCAACGGCGTGCGCATCCGCACCCGCCAGAAGGGTGACGGCGAGACGGTCCTATTGCTCCATGGCCTCGGCGGCGACGCGACGAGTTGGACCTTGAATCAGAAGGCGCTTGCGGAGTCGCACCGGGTCATCGCCATCGATCTGCCGGGACACGGTGGTTCCTCCCGGTCGGTCGGCGACGGCGACATCCCGTCGATCGCACGGCTGATAGCCGACCTGCCGGATGCCCTGAACATCGACCGGTTCGACCTGGTGGGGTTGTCGATGGGGGGCGCGGTGGCGTTCGAACTCGCGCTTCACTACGGCCACCGGCTGCGTAGCCTGACCTGCGTCAGTTCGGCGGGATTTGGTGAGGAAATAAACACGGATTTCATCAACGGCTACCTGCGCGCCGACACCATGCAGGCGATGCGGCCGAATATTGCCATCCTCTTTCACGACGACCGCCGCGTGAACGACGCGATGGTCAGCTACGCGGTGATGGCGCGCAAAAATCCCGACTTCCGCGCCGGAATTTCGCGCATGACCGAAGCGAACTTCCCCGACGGCAGACAACGCTACACCTACACCGACCGGCTCCAGGACCTGGCCATGCCCATCCATCTCATCTGGGGGCGCCATGACCGGATCGCGCCGCCGGCGCATGCGGAACGGCTGACGTCGACCGTACCGGTCACGATGATCGAGAATGCCGGGCATATGCCCAATGTCGAAGCGGCGGAAACCTTCAACGAAGCGCTAATTCGAATCCTTCAGGATCCGTCGTCGGGTTGAGCGCCGTAGGTCCGGAATTTCTCGAGGACACGCTGCATTTCATCAGCGGGAAGAAGGACCGGCTCCCCAGCCTGCAGGGCATGCCAATATTGCGCGGCCAAGGTTTCGACCTCGACGGCAAGCGCAAGCGCCTTCGGCAAGGTATCGCCGAGCGCGATCATGCCATGGTTCGCGAGCAGGCAGGCCCGACGATCCCGCAGCGCCTCCAACGCATGGTCGGACAGTGCCTGCGTGCCGAAGGTGGCATAGGGCGCGCATCGGATCGAATCGCCGCCGGCCACCGCGACCATGTAGTGAAAGGAAGGAATCTCGCGATGCAGACAGGCCAGCGACGTGGCGAACATGGCGTGGGTGTGAACGACCGCGCCCGCGTCGCCCCGAGCGTTCAGGATGTCCAAATGAAAGCGCCATTCGCTCGACGGATTCCTCTGCCCCGCCGGCACCACCCCATCCGCCGCCATGAAGACGATGTCATCGGGCGACAAGGTGTCATACGGCATGCCGGACGGTGTGATCAGCAATCCGCCGTCGACCCGAACACTGATGTTGCCGGCGCTACCTTGGTTGATGCCGAGGGCATTCATCTTCAGGCAGGCGTCGATGATGTCCTGCCGGAGGTCTTGGGTATCGCGGGGCATTATGCCTCCGCCCGTTCCGGGAACAGTCCGGCGAGGCCTTCCCGGCTGGCCGCCGCGATACCACGTTCCGTGATCAGCCCGGTCACCAGACGCGCGGGCGTGACATCGAAAGCATAATTCGCGCAGGCGGATCCTTCGGGCACGATCGAAACGGTCTCGATCGTGCCGGCCTGTGTCCGTCCGGTCATCTGCGACACCTCTTCGGCCGACCGTTCCTCGATCGGGATAGACGCCACCCCGTCCTCGATCGTCCAATCGATGGTTGGCGACGGCAGCGCGACATAGAACGGCACGTCATTGTCGTAGGCGGCAAGCGCCTTGAGATAAGTGCCGATTTTGTTCGCCACGTCGCCGCTTGCGGTCGTGCGGTCGGTGCCCGTAATGCACAGGTCGACCTTGCCGTGCTGCATAAGGTGCCCGCCCACATTGTCGGCGATCACCGTATGCGGCACGCCGTGGCGTCCGAGTTCCCAGGCGGTCAGGCTGGCGCCTTGGTTACGCGGCCGGGTCTCGTCGACCCAGACATGAACGTTCACACCGGCGTCGTGCGCCTGATAGATCGGCGATGTCGCGGTACCCCAATCGACTGTGGCGAGCCAGCCGGCATTGCAATGCGTCAGGACATTGACGGGCCTTCCCTGTTTCGCCACCGCCGCGGCCCGGATCACGGCAAGTCCGTGTTCGCCGATCTGCCGGTTGATAGCCACGTCTTCGTCACAGATTTCGGCAGCGCGGGCATAGGCCGCCGCCGTCCGGGCATTCTCGCCGATCGGTTCCAGAAGCCGGCGCATCTCGTCGAGCGCCCAGCGCAGATTGACCGCCGTCGGACGCGTCCTCCCCAACCGCTGCAGGGCGGCCGACAGCGATGCATCGCCGGGGTCTTTCTGCATCGCCAGCGCGACGCCATAGGCCGCCGTAGCGCCAATCAGCGGCGCGCCGCGCACCTGCATGATCTCGATGGCGCGGGCGGCATCCTCGACCGTGGATAACCCGACCTGCACGAATTCATGCGGCAGCCGCGTCTGGTCGATGATCTCGACCGACCAGCCGTCCACGGCGACCCAGATCGTTCGATATGCCGTGCCGTCAACTTGCATAAGACTAGTACCCCAAGGTCAGCGCATCGGGCCGGCGCGGATCGGACGCGCCGTACAAATCCCCGTCGACCCGCATGATGGACTGCAGGCTGCCCATCGGCCTGCCCTGTTTAAGCGTATGCCCCATCGCCCGCAGAAGGCGTTGCGTATCGGAACTCAATCCTTCCTCGATCCGCAACCGGTCCGGCAGCCATTGATGATGAACGCGCGGCGCATGCGTCGCCTCCGCAATGTTCATCTTGTGGTCGATCACGTTGATCAGAAGCTGCAACACGGTGGTGATGATCCGGCTACCGCCAGGGCTGCCCGTGGCGAGCAGCACCTTGCCGTCCTTCAACACGATGGTCGGGCTCATCGAACTCAAGGGCCGCTTGCCGCTTCCGACCGCATTGGCGTCGCCGCCGATCAGGCCGTAGGGATTTGGAACACCGGGTTTGGCCGAAAAATCCGCCATTTCGTTGTTCAAAAGAATACCGGTCCCCGCCGCGACGATGCCGGTGCCGTAGGCGAAATTCAGCGTATAGGTGTTCGACACCGTATTCCCGAACCGGTCCATGACCGTGTAGTGGGTGGTGTTCGGCCCCTCATACGGCAGCGGATCACCGGGCAGAATATCGGTGGATGGCGTCGCCTTTTTCGGGTCAATGCCACGGCGCAGAACCGCCGCGTATTCCTTGGACACCAACCCGCTTACCGGAACCTTCCAATAACCTGGGTCGCCGAGATGTTTCGACCGGTCGGCATAGGCGCGCTTCATTGCCTCTGCCATCAGGTGCAGGCCACCGGCACTGTTATGCCCAAGCGCCGCCAAATCGTATGCTTCGAGCATGTTGAGGATCTGCACGATGTGGATGCCCCCGGAACTCGGCGGCGGCATGGACCGGATTTCGTATCCCCGGTAGGTACCGCGCACGGCCTCGCGTTCGACCGGCGTATATCCCGCCAGGTCCGCCAGCGTCATGATGCCGCCATGGGCCTCCATTTCGGCCACGATGCGCTTGGCGATCGTACCGCGATAGAAAGCGGACGGCCCTTCCTCCGAAATCGCCTTGAGCGACTTCGCCAAATCGCTTTGGACCAGCCGGGCACCCGCCTTGAGCGGCGTATCATCCTCGCCGAAAAAGATCTTCCGGGTCGCCGCCGACTGCGAAAGGCGCTTCTTGCGTCTTTCCAACTGACGCGCCATGTCATTGCTGACGAGGAAACCGTCGCCCGCCAGCCGTAGCGCCGGCGCCATCACATCCTTCAAGGTCATGGTGCCGTACTTCTGCAGCGCCAGCGTCAGGCCCGCCACGGTGCCCGGAACGCCGATCGCCTTGTGACTGTACCGGAACGCCTCCTTATCGACATCGCCCGCCGCGTCGAGATACATGTCCCGGGTCGCGGCCGCGGGGGCGGTTTCGCGGTAGTCGATGGCAACGGTCCGGCCCGATTTGGCGTCATGGATCATCATGAAGCCGCCACCGCCGAGATTGCCGGCCCGCGGCAGCGTCGCCGCGAGCGCAAACCCTACCGCAACCGCCGCGTCCACCGCGGTACCGCCCCGCTGCAGGATATCCAACCCGACCCGTGTCGCATTCGCTTCTTGCGACGCCACCATGCCGGCCCGCCCCAACACGGGGTGAATGCGGTCCTCGCCCGTTCGGAAGCCGTCGGTCTGGGCATGAACCGTACCGCTGACGAAAAAGAGTATGGAAATGAAAAAGATAAGCGTACGTATGAAGACGCCCGAGACCATACGAACATCACCAAGCCGTTGCGTACATAGCTCGCTATGCCTTGGGCAGCGATATGAACGCCGCGATTGTTTGCCGGCATTATTCATTGATTCCAAGTGCCTTTTCGTCCATCGGCTTAAAGAACACCGCGTACGGCATTCACGAAGATCGTACGCAAATCGTCAGTGGTGAGCGGTTTCGGATTACCGGGCCGCGTCGGGTCGTCAAAGGCAAGCTGCGCCACCGCATCGGCACGGTCATCCAACACGCCAATATCCGCAAGGGTATTTGGGACTTCCAACGTCTTGCGGAAATTGAGAACAAAGTCAGTCAACGAATCCACACTCTCGCCGGGCTCACCGAGCAGCCGCATAACCTGTTGTGTCTGATGGCTTATCGCATCTGCGTTGTGTTGCAAGACATACGGCAAAACGACCGCGTTCGTTAGACCGTGATGCGTGCCGTACAAACTGCCGACCGCGTGACTGATCGCATGAACGCCGCCCAGCCCCTTCTGAAAGGCGGTTGCCCCCATGGACGCGGCCGCCAACACATGGCTTCGCGCCTGCAGGTCATCACCGTATGCGTACGCCACGGGCAGCCATTCCGCCAACAACCGCATACCTTCGAGCGCGATGCCGTCGGCAAGCGGATGGTATCCGGGGGCGCAATACGCTTCGAAATTATGAATGAAGGCATCCAGGCCCGTCGCGGCCGTCAACGCGGGGGGCAAGGCCAGGGTCGTCTCGGAGTCGTCGATCACGACTTTCGCCATCATGGCGGGATGGAAGATGACCCGCTTTCGCCCATCGGCATCATCCGCGATGATGGCCGCCCGCCCGACCTCCGACCCGGTGCCCGCTGTCGTCGGGATGGCAATGATCGGGGCAATTCCGTCGGTTTCGGCGCGTAGCCAGTTATCGCCGATATCCTCGAAATCGCCGATCGGCCGCGACTGCCCCGTCATGAAGGCGACTGCCTTGCCCGCATCCAGCGCACTACCACCGCCGAACGCGATAACGCCGTCATGTTTGCCGTCGCGGAAGGCGGCCACTCCAGCCATCACGTTGGCATCCCGCGGATTGGGCTGAACGTCCGAGAATACCGCGATATCGAGGCTCTGCTTGTCGCATGCATCGACCACGTCCTGCACAAGCGGCAACACGGCCAAGCCCGGATCGGTAACCAGCAAGGGCCGATTGAGGCCGATCTCCGCACACACGGCCGGCAACTCGGCGAGACGGCCCGGCCCGAACCGGACACTCGTCGGGTAATTCCAGTTGCCCGTCAGTGACTCTGGGTCGATCTGCATCTGTAGTCCGTTAATTCGGCTTCGGCCACGTTCGCCTAGCCGCGCTCAAAGGTACGGCGCAATTCCCAATCGGTGACCCGGCGGTCGTATTCGCTCTGCTCCCACCGTCCGGTATGCAGATAATGCTCGACCACATCATTTCCCAGAACATCGCGCAATACCGATGATTCCTCCAGCGCCGCCAATGCTTCACGCAGGGTCCGCGGAACATCCTCGACGGTGTCCATTTCATAGATATTGCCGGAAATGGCGGGTTCCAACTCCAATTTGTTCTCGATGCCGTAAAGGCCGGCGGCCACCGTCGCGGCAAAGGCCAGATACGGGTTCACGTCGGCACCCGGGATCCGGCATTCGACCCGCAACGCCGGGCCATGCCCGACGGTACGGAAGCCCGCCGTGCGGTTATCCCGGCTCCATGCCGCCTTGGTCGGCGCGAAGGAACCCGCCTGGAATCGTTTGTAGGAGTTGATGAAGGGCGCGTAGAAATAGGTCACGTCGCGTACCAGGGCGAGTTGTCCGGCCAGGTAATGGCGGAACAACGGGGACATGCCGTCATCCGCTTTTTCGTCGAAAAACAGTGCCTTATCGGTCTCCGCATCCCATAAAGACGAATGTAGATGACAACTGTTGCCGGCCAGGTCCAGGTTCCATTTGGCCATGAAGGTGATCGCCTTGCCTTGGCCGTAGGCGATTTCCTTCGCGCCATTCTTATAGATCGAATGGCGGTCCGCCATCTCCAGCGCTTCGGCATATTGCAGGTTGATCTCTTCCTGTCCCGGACCCCACTCACCCTTCGAGAACTCCACCGGCACCGCGGCGCCATCCATGCCGTTGCGGATGGCGCGGATCAGGTCCTCTTCCTTGGTGGTCTGGAAGATGTGGTAATCCTCGATATACCAGCCTGCGGTCTTGAGGTCTTGGTAGTTCTTTTCCCTTGCGGTTTCATACGTCTCGTCGAACACGTACAGCTCGAGTTCCGACCCCATCTTCACGGTGAAGCCCATGTCGCGGGCGCGCGCCAACTGTTTCTTCAGCATCGAGCGCGGCGCATGCGGCAAATCCACCCCGTGATGGTCCTGACAATCGGCCATCACCAGCGCGGTCGCTTCGAGCCATGGGATCCGGCGCAAGGTGTCAAGGTCCGGCTTCAGGGCGAAATCCCCGTATCCGGTGTCCCAGGATGCCGCCTGATACCCCGGCACCGGCTCCATATCCATGTCGACGGTCAGCAGGTAATCGCAGACATGCATCTCATCGAGGCATTTTTCGACGAAGAACCGTCCGGTGACGCGTTTGCCGATCAATCGCCCTTGCATATCGGGAAAACAGACGAGAACGGTATCGATTTCCCCGCTTTCGACGTCGGCCCGCAGGCCGGGAACATCCAAATTGCCGCTCATTACCGCTCCCAGGCTAATTCAACCGTAAATGAAAGGATTTCGGGCGTGTCAGCTGTTCGTATCCTACCCGCGAAAGGGTGCATCCGCGACCGGAGTCCTTGACCCCCGTCCAGGCAAGCGCCGGATCGAGATAGTCGCACCGGTTCATGAACCAGGTTCCCGTCTCGACCCGGTCCCCGATGCTCTTTGCGGCCGAGACATCCCGCGTCCAGACGGATGCCGTCAGGCCATAGGGGCTGTCGTTCATCAGGGCGATGGCCTCGTCATCCGACCCGACCGGCATGATCCCGACCACGGGGCCGAACGTCTCCTCCCGCATGATCCGCATATCATGGCTGACATCGGTCAGGACCTGCGGCGCGATATAAGGCGTTCCGGACGATGCCGCCGGGAAACCGCCGCTTTCGACCAACGGCCGCGCACCGGCGGAAATCGCCTCTTCTGTTTGTACGCGTACCTCTTCGGCAAGCGATGCCCGCGCCATCGGGCCCAGATTTACACTGCTTTCCGAAGGATTCCCAAGAATGTACTGCCCGGCCAAACTAGCATACGCATCGATGAATTTTCCAAATACCGGCTGTTGTACGTAAATTCGCTCGATCCCGCAGCAGGACTGCCCGCTGTTGAAGAATGCCCCGTCGACGAGCGTCTCGACCGCGAGGTCCAAATCCGCGTCGGCCCGGACATAGGCCGGATCCTTGCCGCCCAACTCGAGCCCTGCCCCCGCGAAGCGGTCGGCCAGGGCATGTTGGACGGCGCGGCCGCCCGCAACCGAGCCGGTGAAGGCGATGAAGCCGATCCCGTCCCGCGCCATCAGTTCGGCGGCCCCTTGGTGATCCAGATACAGGTATTGAAATACGCCGTCCGGCAGACCGGCTTTGGCAAAGGCAGTGGCGAAGCGCTCCGCCGTCAACGGGGTCTGGTGCGACGGTTTGAGGATCACGGCGTTTCCGGCAGCGAGCGCCGGGATGATCGAGTTGACGGAGGTCAGATACGGGTAGTTCCACGGCGCCAGGACGAAAACGACGCCATGCGGTTCGCGACGAATGAACCGCTCGAATCCGTCCATGGGCGCCGCCGCGATGTCAGCCAAGGCCTCCGGCGCGATGTCGATCATATGCCGCGCACGTTCCTCGAACCCCCGGACCTCGCCCGGCGTCTGGCCGATCGGCCGGCCCATCTGCCAGGTCAACTCCTCGGCGATCACAGGGGTCTCGGCGACGAAAGCGTCCACCGCCTTGCCCAGCGCACGTAACCGCGCCTCCAGGCCCGCGTCGCGCCACTCGCGCTGTGCCGCCAGCGCCTGCTCCAACGCTGCGGAAACCTCCACGTCGCCGGCGAGCGGACGTTCCGCGTAAACGCGCCCATCAACCGGCGATATCGTCTGAAAAACCTCGGGCAAATCGGCATCCTCGTTCGTGGCAAAAACCCTGTGGAATGGCCGTCGGGTTCGCCTGCGACCTTGATATCACCTCGCCCGGACGGCGGGAAAGGGCATTCTCTTGGCTGACAAAGCGGATAAGCTCTGCAACGATGACCTCTCCTACGCCGCACGAACCCGGAAAGCATCAGGCCATGCCGTCAGCCAGCCATGTCATCGCCCTCGACCAAGGGACAAGCAGCACCCGAGCGATCCTCTTCGATGCGAACCGCACGCCGGTCACTCGGGCGCAGGCCGACCTTCGGCAAATCTATCCGCGCCCCGGTTGGGTAGAGCATGATCCGGAGGAAATCTGGCAGGCGTCGGTCTCGGTTCTGCGGCAAACGCTCGATGAAGGCGGCGTTGGCCCCGCCGACATCGCGGGTATCGGGATCACGAATCAGCGAGAGACCGTCGTGTTATGGGACCGGGACACTGGCAAACCCATCCACAACGCCATCGTCTGGCAGGATCGACGGACCGCCGATGCCTGTGCGGCGTTGAGGAAGGACGGGCACGAGGCCAGCATTCGCAGGAAGACCGGCCTGCTGCTAGATCCCTATTTCAGCGCCACCAAGATCGCCTGGCTGCTCGACACGGTCGATGGCGCCCGCGCGGCCGCGGACCAGGGAAAACTCGCGGCCGGAACGATGGACAGTTTCGTGCTCTGGCGCCTGACCGGGGGAAGGGTGCACGCGACGGACGCCACCAATGCGTCGCGCACCATGCTGTTCGACATCCGCCGCCAGTGTTGGGACGATGACCTTTGCGCCTTGTTCAATATTCCCGTATCGATGCTCCCCGAGGTGCGGGATTGCGCCGCTGAGTTCGGCACGACCGCCCCCGACCTGTTTGACGCCCCGATCGCCATCCGCGGCATCGCCGGGGACCAACAGGCCGCCACCATCGGCCAAGCCTGCTTCGAGCCGGGGTCGATCAAAAGCACCTATGGGACCGGTTGTTTCGTCCTGATCAATACGGGCGGCAAGGCGCTCGAATCCGAGCACAAGCTCCTGACGACGGTCGCGTATCGGCTCGGTGGCCAGACCACATACGCCATCGAAGGCAGCATCTTCATCGCTGGCGCGGCCATTCAATGGGTCCGCGACGAGTTGAAGCTGATCGGGTCGGCGGCGGAATCGGCAGAGCTGTTCGAACAGGCGGCCCCGGAAAGCGGTGTCTATATGGTTCCGGCCTTTACCGGCCTCGGCGCGCCTTATTGGGACAGCGGCGCGCGTGGCGCGATCCTCGGTCTGACGAGGGGCACGGGACAGGCGGAAATCGTGCGTGCGACCGTCGAATCCGTCGCTTATCAGACCCGTGACCTGTTCGAGGCCATGGCCGCCGACGGTGCCGAAACACCCGCCTCCGTGCGGGTCGACGGCGGGATGGCGGCAAACGACCCGTTCCTGCAATTTCTGGCCGATGTCCTCGCCATTCCGGTCGAGCGCCCACCGATCACCGAAACCACCGTATTGGGTGCAGCGTATCTCGCGGGGATGCAAGCCGGACTTTATCCCTCACCGGATGAAATGGCCGAAGCCTGGCATTGCGACGCCCGGTTCGAGCCCGCGATGGATGCGGAGGAACGCGCGCGTCGCTACGCGGGTTGGCGGGATGCCGTAGGGCGGGTCCGGACCACCGATTAAGGGGTTTACGCCGGGGCTTCCTTCCGGATCTTGCTTTTGCGTAAACGCGACGTGCGCAACTCGCCCGCCTCTTCAAGGATCGGATAGGCGGCCGACGTAAGATGGCTGTTGATGCGTTTCAGGTCGCGCAGAATATCGAGATGCAACGATGACGTCTCGATGCTCTCTCGCATGCCGCTTTTCAACCGTTCATGATGATTCTCGGCCGCGTCGCGTTCGAGCTGCCGGAACGTGTCTTTTTCCATCAGCAGCTTGCGGGCCAGCGCATGGTCGCCGGACACGAAGACACTGGTCGCGAGTTTTAGGTTCTCCTGAACCCGGTGATGCAAATCCGCGATCTCAGCGAGCCCTTCTTCGGAGAAAGCCAACTGGTATTTGATCTTCTTGGCCGCCAGCTCCATCAGGTTCTTGTCGATGATATCGCCGATATGCTCCAAGTTCGTCGAGAAGCTCATGATCTCGTTGCAACGCCGGCTATCTTCCTCGCCCAATTCCTGACGGCTCACATCGGTCAGGTACAGTTTGGTTTGTTCATATAGCCGATCGACTGTGTCGTCCGACGCAGTGACGAAGTTCAACGATTCCTTGTCGTCCCGCCGCAGCGTGTCCATCGACCCGCTCAGCATCTCGTCCAGGATGTCGGCAATACGCAGCGTTTCCCGGGTCGCGTTGGCTAGAGCGACCGCAGGCTCCTCAACCGCGGACTCATCCAAGTACCGGGCTTGTCCGGCATCGGAAGGCAAGGCGCGATCGGGAATCCACCTTTCCATCAACGCGCTGACCGGCCCAATGGCGAAGATGAAAATCACCGCCAAGCCCAGATTGAACGCGGTGTGGAAATTGACGACTTGGCGCACCGGATCGGCTTCGATCTGCGGAATGTATTCGCCCACATACGCCAGGAAAGGGAAAACCAGAATACAGCCGACGGTCTTGAACAAAGCGTTGCCGACGGCGACCCGCCGGGCCGCTGCCGCCGATCCCAAAGTCGCGGTTATCGGAGGAATGGCGCCGCCAAGATTTGCACCCAGAACGAGAGGGAAGATCAACGCGACCGGGATCGCCCCCGCACCAACCAACGATGCGATCAGCAATACGGTCGCCAAGCTCGAATGCGCAAGCCATGTCAGCAGCGCGGTCAGGAGGATCGCCAAGAGTGGCTCGTCGCCCAGCGACGAGACAAGTGCCAGCACCATCTTCGAGTCGCGGATCGGCTGCGAATTGGCCACGATCAGACTGAGCGCGAGCAGGATCAGCCCGAGCCCGATGATCAGGCGGCCGATATCGCGCGTCCGTTTCCGCTGGCCACCCTGAAACGCGATGAACCCGACGGTGATCAATACCGGCGAGACCCAAACGATGTTCAGGCTGAAAAGTTGCGCGACCAATGTCGTACCCACATCGGCGCCCAGCATCACCGCGAGTGCGGCCGCCGAAATCACCAAGCCCCGGCCCGCAAAGGACGCCGTCATCAGGCAGGTAGCCGTGCTGCTCTGCAACAGGGTCGTTACGCCCAAGCCCGCAAGGAAAGCGGCAAACCGGTTGGACAGATGCCGTCCCAGGATAAGACGAAGCGTTCCGCCAAAGGCCCGGGTCATGCCCGTCCGCACCATGCGCATGGCCCATAGCAACAGCGCGATCGCACCGATCAGGTTCATCAAGATAATCGTCGCGGAAATGGCCCTCTTCCTTTCGAAGGAGTCGCGATTGGATAGCCGTCCGGGATCGTCCCCGCGGCCATGAATGTTACGATTTTATTACAAGATCGCGGATTATACGCCAAATTTCCCGAAATCGGTGAATTTTCTGTTCACAGAACCGTTGCGCCGCCAACACCTCCTTTCCCGCATTCCTCTTGGATATTCCGTTCAGGCCCGCTACATAGCGGTACACGCTTCCCGTCCATCAGATCGAAACGGTGATGCCCGACATTCTTTTGGTCCTTATGGGACTCGCCGTATTGGTGGCCGCCGGCGAGGCGACATTGCGCGGCGCTGTGGGACTTGCGCGGAAGCTGAACATGCCGCCCGCCGCGATCGGTCTGACGATCGTCGGTTTCGGTACCTCTCTACCGGAACTCGTAGTCAGCGTCCAAGCCGCCTTCGACGCCAAACCGGGCTTCGCCGTCGGCAACGCCGTCGGCAGCAACATCGCCAACAGTCTGCTGATACTCGGGTGCGCAGCGCTTGTCCGGCCACTGCATTGCGAACCTCGCTCCTTGCGCCGAGACGGCGGCGCGATGCTCATCGCCACGATGCTCTGCATAGGGCTGGGTCTGAGCGGGCAGGTCGTCTTCTGGCAGGGAGCGATGATGATCGTCATGCTCTTCACCTTTATCGGCTGGTCCTATCTGCAGGACAGAAAATGGGCCGGCCTGCCCGCCGCTTTGCATGAAAAGGAAGGCGAAGAGGTCAGCGTCGTGCCCGAATCGATGCTGTTCGTGCTGGCCATGCTGCTATCCGGTCTCGGCGGACTCGGTATCGGCGCGGATATGATGGTCGACGGCGCCGCGGCGATCGGCGCACGCGCCGGCATCCCGGATGCCGTATTGGGCTTGACCGTATTCGCGTTCGGCACCTCGCTTCCCGAATTGGTTGCCGCCATGGTCGCCGCGTGGCGGGGTCATACCGACGTCGCGGTAGGCAACGTCATCGGCAGCAACATCTTCAACCTGATGGGCATCCTCGGCGCAGCATCGCTGGTGACCCCGATTCCCTTCAACGACGCCTTGCAACAGATCGACCTTTCGGTGCTGTTGGCCGCAACGCTCGTCCTGTTCCCGATCATCATCAGCGGATGGCGAATCAGCCGGCGCGAAGGCACGCTGCTTCTCTGTTGCTACATCGGTTATATTGGCAGCATCGCGTGGCGGACCATCTAACCGGAGGCAGCACCTTGTCATGAGCGAAGTGTCGATCACCTTTCCCCGCGTCATCGGTCATCGCGGCGCGGTCGGACATGCGCCGGAGAACACGCTTGCCGGTATCCGCAAGGCCGCCGAGCTCGGCGCGACCTGGGTCGAGTTCGACGTTGCCCTGACCAAGGACGATGTGCCGGTCCTGATGCATGATCCCACCATGGACCGCACGACCGACGGGACCGGCAATCTGGCGGAATTGACGTTGGAAGAAGTCCGGAAACTGGACGCCGGGCGCTGGTTCTCGGATGCCTTCGCCGGCGAGCGCATCCCGACGCTGACGGACACGATCCGTCTGCTCGACACGCTGGGTCTCGGCGCGAATGTGGAAATCAAACCGACACCGGGCCGGGCAACCGAGACGGGCCGTATCGTCGCGAAACAAGTTGCCGACGAATGGCCGAACAGCCTGCGCGCGCCGGTATTTTCCAGTTTCCAAGTGGACGCCCTGACCGCCGCACAACAGGCCGCACCCGCTATTCCCCGCGGCTGGCTGATGCGCCGGCCCGTCAAGGATTGGCAAGATCAGGCCCAAAGGCTGGATTGCCTCTCGATCCACTGCAATCACCGGGCGCTTGACGGCAAGATCGCGGCGGAAGTCCGCGCCGCCGGATATCATCTGCTGGCGTATACCGTGAACGACCCGAAACGCGCCCTCAAGCTCTTCGAATGGGGCGTCGAGTCGGTCTTCAGCGACTATCCGGAACGAATTTTGGAAATATAGTCCGCCACCGACGCGCGTTGGTCGGCTGTCATGTGGAGTCCGGTCTTGGTCCGCCGCCACAGAACGTCCTCCGCGGTCGTCGCCCATTCCTCTCCGCAGAGCCAATCGACCTCGGCCTGATACAGCCCGCCGCCGAAGGAAATGCCGAGATCGGCCGCCGATGCCGCACCGCTCAATATCGCGTGCGCCCGCGAGCCGTGACGATGTGCCAGCCCTTCAAGCCATTGAGCGTCGAAATCCGGATAGTCGCGATTCAAGGTTTGGATGAAAGCGTCTAAATCGCCGACATCCCCTCCCGGCAGCACGGCGCCGGCGGTCCAGCCGGGTGGCAGGGTTGGAAAGAACGGTTTCAGTTTCCCCATGGCCTGTTCGGCGAGCTTGCGCGCGGTGGTGATCTTGCCACCGAAGATCGACAGCATCGGCGGCGCATCATCCGGCGCATCGAGCGACAGCACATAATCCCGCGTCACGGCCGACGGATCGTTCTCTCCATCGTCGTAGAGCGGCCGGACGCCGGCATAGCTCCAGACCACGTCCGCCGGTGAGATCTCGGTGCGGAAATACCGGTTCACCGCGGCGCACAGGTAATCGGATTCTTCGTCGGAGATTTCGACCGGTCCCGGCTCGCCATCGATGGGAACGTCGGTCGTGCCAATCAGGCTGAAATCACCCTCGTAAGGAATGACGAAAACCACCCGGTTGTCCTCATTCTGCAATATGAACGCGTGCTGTCCGTCATACAGTTTCGGTACGACGATGTGGCTGCCCTTGATCAATCGCACCTGGGCCGGGGCGTTGCCGCCGGCGACCTCGCCGATCACCTGCTGCACCCACGGTCCGCCGGCGTTGACCAACACCCGGGCCGTTACCTCTTGTGATCCATCGGCATCTTCCAAGGTAGCCCGCCAGCGGTCGCCGGCACGCCGCGCCGACGCGCAACGCGTCCGAAGACGAATGTCCGCCCCCTTGGCCGCGGCATCGAGGGCGGACAATAGAACGAACCGGGCATCGTCCACCCAGCAATCCGAATAGATGAATCCGGTCTTGAATTGCGGCGAAAGCACCGCCTTATAGGCTGGCGCCGTAAGGTCGACCTGGCCCGACCGGGCGAGTTTGTGCGCCCCGCCGAGCCGGTCATAGAGCCACAGGCCGAGCCGGATCATCCATGTTGGACGCAGGGACGGCGCATGCGGGAGGACGAACCGCATCGGCCAGACAATGTGCGGCGCGCTCCGCAACAAGACCTGACGCTCGCGCAAGGCTTCGCCGACCAACCGGAAGGCGTAATGTTCCAGGTATCGAAGCCCGCCATGGATAAGCTTGCTGCTGGCCGACGAGGTCGCACCGCCCAGATCGCCCATCTCGCAGAGCAGCACGGAAAGGCCCCGCCCAGCGGCGTCCCGGGCAATGCAGGCGCCGTTTATGCCGCCGCCGATGATGAGAATGTCATAGCACTTATCGGTCACAGCGAATTCTTTAGCCCGTCGCGGTTTACGGGGGGTAAATGGATGCGCTTATATGCGGTTTCGCCCGCCCGATAACTGCGCGCCTGTACCATGCCATGACCGACCCGTCGACCCTCCGCCCACTGGAAACCTTCCCCGCCGCCGACCGGCGGGCGGTCCGCTGCGTGTTCACCGATATAGACGACACGCTGACGACCGACGGCCGCCTCGGGGCCATGGCCTATACCGCGATGGAACGCTTGCAGGACGCCAAGATCATGGTCGTTCCCATTACCGGCCGACCCGCCGGATGGTGCGATCATTTCGCGCGCATGTGGCCGGTGGACGCGGTCGTCGGCGAGAACGGGGCCTTCTATTTCCGGTACGACCGGGCTGCCCGGCGCATGACACGGCGGTTCGACCAGCCCGACGCGGAACGCGCCGCGAACCGCGAACGGCTCTCCGCCGTGCAGGATCGGATCCTGGCCGAGGTGCCGGGCTGCGCCGTCGCGAACGACCAGGCCTATCGCGAAACAGACTTGGCGATCGATTTCTGCGAGGACGTCCCGCGCCTGCCGCAGGCCGACGTCGACCGAATTGTCGAGTTGTTCGTCGAAGCGGGCGCCGTGGCGAAGATCAGTTCGATCCACGTCAACGGCTGGTTCGGCAGTTTCGACAAGCTCACCATGGCGCGCAATCTGATGACCGAAGTCTTCGGGATCGATCTGGAAGCGGATAACGCTCATTTCGTTTTCACCGGCGACGCCCCAAATGACTCGCCCATGTTCGGCTTCTTCGAGAACAGCATCGGCGTCGCCAATGTCTTGGATTTCCAGAACCGGCTCGACGCCGAGCCCACCTTCATCACGACACGGCGCGGCGGCGAGGGTTTCGCCGAGGCCGTCTCGTCGCTGCTGGACGCTTACGCCTGAGGTTGCCCTAGATGATGGCGTGACGGACCTTGGCGGAGACCCATTCGCTGACGACAACCGTCGCGATGATCGCCAGCAAGATCACCGAAACGCTGGACCATCCCAGTTCCATGATCTTCGCGCTGAGCTCCAGTCCGATACCGCCCGCCCCGACAAGGCCGAGCACGGTGGATTCGCGGATATTGATATCCCAGCGGAAAACCGTGATTCCGGCGAAAGCCGGCAAAATCTGCGGCACGATCCCGAAGGCCAATCTCTGCGGCCCGGATGCGCCGGTCGCGGTCACCGCCTCCACCTGCGTCTCGTCGATTTCCTCGATTGCCTCGTAGAGCAGCTTCGCCACGAAGCCGATCGACCGCAATCCGATCGCGATGATACCGGCGAACACGCCCGGCCCGACGATGGCAACCAGCAACAGCGCCCAAATCAGTGAATTGATCGACCGCGACGAGACGATGATCAGCAAGGCGATCGGCCGCACGAAGGCCACGCTGGGTGTCGTGTTGCGGGCCGCCAGGAAAGCCACCGGCACCGCGATGACGATCGCCATGACGGTGCCGAGGGTCGCGATGTTGATCGTATCCCAGAGCGGCCGCCACAAATCGTGGATATAGCCCCACTCCGGCGGCACCATCCGCCGGCCCAAATCCGCCGCCTGACGGCCCGCATCCGTCACGAAGAACCAGGTCGTCTTGTCCGAAATCAGCTTGAAGCAGTAGACGAAGATGAAGGTGCCGACGAACCAGCCGGCCCAGACCATCAGTTGCCGCTTGCGGTCGCGCCGCTGCCAAATCTTGGTATCGTCCCGTGCCACTGTCGGCATCACTGCACCCATTTCCGGACATAGCCGGAGGTATATTCAACGCACATGACGATGGCGATGATGATGATGAGGATGGCGGCCGCGGAATCGAACTCATACCGGTCGAAAGCGGTGTTCAACGTGGCCCCGATGCCGCCGCCGCCGACGATGCCGACGATCGCGGATTCACGGAAATTGATGTCGAGCCGGTACAGCGACAGGCCGATGAAACGCGGCAGCACCTGCGGCTGGATCGCGTAGTTGAGCCATTGGAACCAGCTGCCCCCCGTGGCGCGCACCGCCTCGGCCTGGGTCGGGTCCATGTCCTCGATATCTTCGGCGAGCAGCTTGGCGAAGAACCCGATGGTGGCGACGCTCAAGGTCACCACGCCTGCAAAGGGGCCGAAGCCGAAGAGTTTGACGAAGAAGATCGCGAGGATGACCTCCTGGAAACTCCGCGATCCGGCGATGATGGCGCGGCAGAAGTAATAGACCGGCAACGGCGCGATGTTCCGGGCCGCCCCGAGCGCGATCGGCACCGACAGAAGGATGCCGATGACCGTGGACACCGCCGTCATCCAGAGGCTTTCCAGTATGCCGTCGAGAATGGCGTCCCAGCGCGACGCGAAATCGGGCGGCGCGAAGGCGAGCAGGAATTTCTTGCCCCGCGGCAATCCCTCCCAGACCCGTGTCCAGTTCACCTCGGTGGTGCCCAGGGCAACGGCCAGATACGCCGCGGCGCCGACGATCAGCGCCCAACGCAGCGTCGGGTTGGAAATCAGCGGCGGCCGCTTCCACGTACGGCGGCCGAGCGACGCCGGAGCGTCGGTCATGTCAGGCCCGCCATGCGTTCGTCCGGCCGCTCGGTTTCCTCGTGCGCCGGCGGGACTTCGTCGGACTCGCCGTCCTCTCCGTCTTCGTCCTTCTGGATCGTCGCCTCCCAATCTTCCTCACCGTAGATTTCGGTAAGGACCTCGGGCGTCAGCCCGTCGGGCGGGCCGTCGTAGACGATTTCGCCGAGCCGCAGCCCGACGATGCGTTGCGCGAACATCTGCGCCAGCATGACGTCATGGATATTGATGACGGCGGCGAGGTCGCGTTCCTCGCACAATTCGCAGATCAGCCGCATGATCTGGCGGGAGGTTTTCGGATCGAGGCTGGCCGTCGGTTCATCGACCAGCAAAAGCTGCGGGTCTTGGATCAGCGCCCGGCAGATGCCGACCCGCTGCCGTTGGCCGCCCGACAACTCGTCGGCCCGTTTATCGACCATGTGGTCGAGGCCGACGCGTTCCAGCAAGCGGAACGCCTCGTCGACATCCGATTGCGGAAACTTCCGGAAGTAGCTGCGCCAGAAACTGACATAGCCGAGACGCCCCGACAGCACGTTCTCCATCACGGACAAACGCTCCACCAGCGCGTATTCCTGAAAGATCATCCCCATGCGCCGGCGCGCGCGCCGCAGCGCTCCCTTGCCGATGCCGGTGATCTCCTCACCGCCGAGGAAAACCTGCCCGGAACTGGGTTCGACAAGCCGGTTGACGCAGCGTATCAGCGTGCTCTTGCCGGCCCCCGATGGGCCGATAAGGGCCATAACCTGCCCTTTCGGCACATCGAGATCGACGCCCTTCAGCGCCAGATCGCCCGTCGGATACTGTTTGACGAGCCCATCCAGCCGAAGCATCGGGGCGCCTTGCTCGGTTGCGGACAAAACGCGTTACTTACAATTGTACTTAACGCCGTTCGCCGCATCGATCTTCCGGATGACGTTCCAGTCATGCTTGTGGTTGATCGCGATGAACTTGTCTTCCTTCTTGAACTCCTTTTTCAAGGCGGACCCTTCCCATTTGAATGTGAAGAAAGCCTGTTTGATCTTCGCGACGACTTCGGGGTGCAGATTGTGGGCATGCCCATAGCCGGTGGTCGGGAAGGTCGCCGAACGATAGATCGTCTTGATCTTGCCCGGTTCGATCACCTTCCGGTCGATCATCCGCTTCAGGACCGAATTCGCGATTGCCGCGGCTTCGTAGTCCTTGTTGGCAACGCCAAGGATCGAGTTGTCATGCTTGCCGGAGAACGCGACCTTGAAGTCCTTCTCACGCTCGATGCCGAACTCGCTCTTCAGCAGGGCGGACGGCGCCTTGAAGCCGGAGTTCGACGTCTTCGACGTGAAGGTCAACGTCTTGCCTTTGATGTCGGACGGCGACGCGATCTTGCTGCCCGCGGGTACGATGATTTCCATCTCGTAGCCGAAGGACCCATCCGCCGACGCCATCATCGCAAATGGCACGAAGCCGGCGCAGGAAACGGCAACCGGGTTACCGCCGGTGTTCACGCCCGCGACATGCAGACGGCCGGAGCGCATCGCTTCATACTGCGCGGCATAGGACTGGACTGGGAAGAACACCACCTTTTTACCGGTCGTCTTGGCCATATGCTGGACGAAACCGTCCCAGACCTTGGCATACACCGCCGGATCTTCGACTGGCGTGTAGGAGAAAATGATCGTGTCCGGATTGACCCACTTTTTACTGTCGAGCGGCAGATCCGCCACCAGATCGCCGTCATAATCGCAATATTGCTTGTCGAGCGTACCGCGCGGGCAATCGGCCGCTTGCGCCGTGCCTGTACCGACGAAGCTAAACGCCGCGATCGCAAGAGCCGCAGCGGAAAGAATGGATTTGAACATTACTGGTCTCCCTTCGTGACGGCCCTCTTCGCCGTCCATTGAAATTCGCCCCGGTTGCAAACACGCACCTCTCTCAAGGTTGCGCGTGTATCACCCCCATGCTGTGCAATCAGACCGGTTTTAAACCCAAACTGCAATGACTTTGTATCGTAACAAAGCGCCACAGGGCATCAGGCCGACCCGAGGTCGAAAGAACCGGCGCACGTACTCTGCATACGCCGTGCCCTTTACTCCAATTGTCGCTTTCGTGTTATCGGTTGGTCGGCATCGTGAACTGCGCACCTTCGCGGATGCCGCTCGGCCAGCGGGCGGAGACGGTCTTCATCTTGGTGAAGAAATTGACCGACTGCGGGCCGTGCATCTGCGTGTCGCCGAATTTCGACCGCTTCGATCCGCCGAAATGATGAAACGCCATGGGTACCGGGATCGGCACGTTGACGCCGATCATGCCCACGTCCACCTGGTTCGAGAATGTCCGCGCCGCATCGCCGTCCTGGGTGAAGATGGCGACGCCGTTCGCGTATTCATGACCGTTGACCATGGAGACCGCGTCGTCGAAATCATTCGCCCGGGCAACGCTCAACACCGGCCCGAAAATCTCGTCCTTATAGATCGACATATCGGTCGTGACCCGGTCGAACAGGGTTCCTCCGGTGAAGAAGCCGTTCTCGTAGCCCTGCAGCGAGGTGCCGCGGCCATCGACCAGCAGTTCGGCGCCCTCTTCGACGCCCTTTCCGATATACCCCTCGACACGATCCTTCGCCTGCGCGGTGATCAGCGGCCCCATGTCGGCCTCGGGATCGTAATACGGTCCGATCCGCAGCGACTGCACGCGCGGGGTCAACCGTTTGACGATCTCTTCCGCCGCCTGTTCGCCGACCGGTACGGCCACCGATATCGCCATGCATCGCTCGCCGGCAGAGCCGTATCCCGCGCCCATCAACGCGTCGGCCGCCTGGTCCATATTCGCATCCGGCATGATGATCATGTGGTTCTTCGCGCCGCAGAAGGACTGCACGCGCTTATTGTTCGCGGTCCCTGTCTGATAGACATACTCGCCGACCATGGTCGACCCGACGAAGCTGATCGCCGGCACGTCCGGATGGTTCAGCAGCCCGTCGACCGCTTCCTTATCGCCGTTCAGGACGGTCCAGACGCCGTCGGGCAGGCCGGCCTGCTGCCACAGTTCGCCGAGATACATGGCGGAGGACGGGTCGCGTTCCGACGGCTTGTTGATGAAGGTGTTGCCGAAGGCGACCGCCATTGCGCCCATCCAAAACGGGATCATGACGGGAAAGTTGAACGGCGTGATCCCGCCGACGACGCCCAGCGGTTCACGGATCGAGAAAGTATCGATATCGCCGCCCACATTGGTCGACAGCTCGCCCTTCATCAGATGCGGAACGCCACAGGCGAATTCGATCACGTCAATGCCGCGCTGAATTTCTCCGCGCGCATCTTCGAGCGTCTTGCCATGTTCCCGGCCGATTAATTCGGCCAGCGTGTCTACATTCTCGGTAACCAGTTGGCGCATGGCGAAGAAGACCGCGGCCCGTTTCGGCGTCGGCGTCGCGGCCCAGGCAGGGAACGCGGCCATCGCGGTCTTGACGGCGTTATCCACTTCCTCGGTCGAGGCCAAGGGAACCCGGGCGGAAACCTCACCAGTCGCCGGGTTGAACACGTCGGCGAACCGGTCGCTCGTGCCGTTCACCTTGTTGCCGCCGATTAAATGATAAAGCTCCTTGGCCATGTCGCTCTCCGTCCTATCTGGTGCCCATATCGGTGGAATGGCCGGCGTGGAACGGCCCGTCACCGTTTATTGCTTGTTCGACATTGGAATATACCGATCGCGAAGGGCCAGCAAGGGTTGCCGACTATATGACCGTGCCCCGGAACCAGTCATCGTCGCCGCGCAACTCGACCTCGATCACCCATATGTCCGGGTCATAGGACACCTGGCGCTCGATATAGGCGTCGGCGTCCGCTTCCGGCACGATGGTGCCTTCCAGCGCGGGCGCCCAGACCAGTTCACCGTCCAGATCGCGCGCCTGAGCGACAACCCGAAATCCTTGGCCGATCAGGTGAAGCTTGGCGATCACCACACCCCGGTGCTGGTCGCCGCGGCGAATGACCATGAAGGAAATTCCCTGCGCAGAACAGCGGGCGGCATGCGCCTTGACCCAGAGTTCCGTCGGCAGGCGTTCGGCCATTACGCAAGCATCCCCGAGACGTAAGGCGGCAGGGCGAAGGCCGCGCGGTGGATCGCCGGAGTGTAATATCTCGTTTCCGGTGCCGCCGTGGAATACCGCTCTGCGAGCGTGGCTTCCGGCACCTGGCGCACCGCCGGATCGTCGCAGGCCCAACCGAATGCCATGAACCCGCCGTAGAAGCTGGGCACGGCAACCTGATAGCAGCCGACGTCGGCGAACATCTTCCGCAGCCGCGCCAACGGCTTGCCAAGCCAGTCGCGGTCGAAGAAGGGCAGCGCGTTCTGCGTCACCAGCACGCCGCCCGGCGTCATGCATTTGCGGCAATTCCGGTAGAACGGCTCGCTGTACAGGACATTCGTCTCGCCGGTCGGGTCCTTCGAATCGACCATGATCAGGTCGTACGTGTCCGCGCAGGCCGCGACATACTCGACGCCGTCACCGATCGTCAGCCGCAGCCGCGGATCCTCGAACGCTTCGCCGCAAACCGAGCGGAAATGCGCCTTGCTCATCTCGACGACCGCCTCGTCGATCTCCACCAGATCCACATGCTCGATACCGGGATGCTTGAACAGCTCCTCGATCGCACCGCCGTCGCCCCCGCCAACGACGAGCACGCGGCGAACGGCGCCATGGGCCAACACGGGCACATGGGACAGCATCTCGTGATAGATGAACTCGTCGTTCTCGGCGACTTGGGCCACGCCGTCGAACAGGAGAACCCGGCCATAGGTTCGGTTCTCGATCAGCAGGATATGCTGGTGTGGGGTCTGCCGCTCGAACAACACTTTCTCGACACGCAGTTGGACGCGGAAATCGCCGTTTACCGGATCGACTTCTTCGGTCCACTGGGTCATTCCATACGGCCTCGAAGGTGTTCGCCAACCTCGACGCGGCTGGGCCGGAAGGCGGTTTTCAGGACGTCCACGGCCTTCTCCGGCTCCGTATCGCCGCACATGAACACATCGAAAGCGGCGAAACCGGTCTCGGGCCAAGTATGTACGCTGATGTGGGATTCGGCCAGAACCGCGACACCGGAAACGCCGAGGTTCGGCGTGAAATGGTGCAGGTGAATGTGCAACAGGGTCGCCCCGGCGGCCGCGACGCAATCCCGCATGGCCTGCTCGATATAGTCGATATCGTCGAGCCGCTCGGCATCCCAAAGATCGATGATCAGATGCGTGCCGGCATAACGGGTTCCGTTCCGCTCGATGAAGAAGTCCTTCGGCGGTGTTGCCGGGTTCTCGAAATGATGCGGCCGTACCGTCGGCGTGGTCGCGAGATAGTCGAATTCAGCCTCTCTGCCAGAGCCATTTTCGACATCGATTTGGACAGCGGTCTTATGCATGCCCCGTCTCCCAAACAAGCAGATGATCCCACACAATTGAAGGCGCCCATATGGGGCTTTGCACGGCTCAAATCAAGCAAAATATGCTCGAATATCCCTTAATTCCCTGTACCTTGCGGCGAACGCTCCAAAAGCGACGCGACCCAGGGCGGCAAGGCGAAAGCGGCGGCGTGGACCTCGGCGGAATAATGCCGTGATTCGATGCCGGAGGCGCGCACCCGCTCCCGCAACCGGTCCAGCGGCGTCTGGCGCAGCGTCACGTTATCGGTCGCCCATCCGAAGGCCATGACGCCGCCCGTATAGCCAGGTACGGCGGCCAGATAGCAGCTCGAATCCCGGAAAAGCGGCCGCAGGCAGGCCGCCGTATTCCGCAACTCGTCGGCCTGGAAAAAGGGCACGCCATTCTGTGTCACCAGCACCCCGCCGGGCGCGAGGCAGCGTTTCGCGCCCGCATAGAAACGCTCGGTGAACAGCACCTCGCCGGGCCCCACGGGATCCGTCGAATCGACGATCACCACGTCGTAGCGGTCCCCGGTCGTCTCGACATGGTCCACGCCGTCGGCGATCACCAGATCCAGCCGCGGGTCCTCGAAAGCGTCGTTGCAGATGAACCGGAGGTGCTGCTTGCTGAACTCGACCACGGCGGCATCGATTTCCACCATCGTGACCTTCTCGACGCCGCGATGCTTCAACGTCTCCTCGAGCATACCGCCGTCGCCGCCGCCGATGATCAGGACCTTGCGCGCCGCGCCGTGGGCGAACAGCGGCACGTGGGCCAGCATCTCGTGATAGATGAACTCGTCGCGCTCGGTCGTCTGGACGATGTTGTTCAGCGCGAGGACGCGTCCAAACACTTCGTTTTCGAACAACAGCAATTTCTGATGTTCGCTATCGCCCTCATACAGGACCTTGTCGACCTGCAACTTCGTTCGGAACCCCGGGTGGAGAATTTCCTCGAACCATTCCGCCATCCGATGCTCCGTCCTAGTGCAGCGACTTCGACCTGCCGCCGCCGCTCATGGACGCCGCGACCGGCCGCTCGTTCGGCTCACGCTGGGGCGGCAGGATACGCCGCGACGACGGGGTCGAATTCTGCTCGGCCGGGCCGATCCGCTGGCGGAAATCCACCGTTCCCGATGGATCGACCCGATCGGCGCTCCGGTAATATCCGTTCAGCCGCGCGCCGCTTTCGATCACGAGCGTTTCGTGTATGACCTCGCCGAAGACCTTGGCCGACGATGCGATGACCACTTTCTTGGCCTGGATTGTGCCTTTCGTCTCACCCAAAACTTCGACCGTACGGGCGCTTACGTTGCCGGATACCTGGCCGCCGTCGCCCACCGTCAGGTGCCGGCAGTAGACGTCGCCGTCCACGGACCCTTCGATATGGACCATGCCTTCGCTCTCGACTTTTCCCGTAATCGTCAGTCCCGCCGCAATAATCGAGAAAGGCTCGCCGCTCTTGGGCAGCCCTTCCTTTGCGGGCTTTTCGCCACGCTTAGCCATGCCCGTACACCCCCCGTGTATCGGAATTTTTGTAAAGTTGTGTGAGGGCATCGTACTGAGTAAAGCTACACCCCACAAGCCGCTGCGACCATCAATCCGGCCGGGGCTATCCAAGAGCAAAGAAGAAGGAGCATCACCATGCGGATCGGGTTTATCGGTCTCGGCAACATGGGTCGGCCGATGGCGGCCAACCTTGCCAAGGCGGGGCAGGATCTCATCGTTTTCGACCTGAACCGGGAGGTCGTGGACGGTTTCGTCGAGGAGTTCGGCGCAGCACCGGCCAACGGGCTGGCCAGCGTCGCCGAAAACGCCGATATCGTCATCACCATCGTGCCATCGGGCAAGGATGTCCGGAAGATCACGTTCGGCGAGGACGGTCTCGCGCAGGGCATGGCGGAAGGCAAGCTCCTGCTCGATATGAGTTCGTCCGACCCGACCGGCACCGTCGACCTGGCCGAGGAATTGGCGGCGCAAGGCATCGCCATGGTCGACGCCCCGGTTTCCGGCGGCGTACGCCGGGCGGACGACGGATCGCTCGCCATCATGGTCGGCGGCGCGGAAGCGGACCTGGAACGTTGCCGGCCACTGCTCGACATCATGGGTGGTCAGATCTTCGAATGCGGGCCGGTCGGTTCGGGTCACGCGATGAAGGCGCTCAACAACATGCTGTCCGCTATCGGGCTTGCCGCGGCCGGCGAAGCCTTGATCATCGGCAAGCAATTCGGCCTGGACCCGGCGGTGATGGTGGACACGATCAACCGGTCGACCGGCCGCAACAACGCGACCGAGGTGAAGTTCCATCAGTTCATCCTGAACGACGACTTCGGGTCCGGGTTTACCAATGGACTGATGGTCAAGGACCTGACGACCGCGCAGGACCTCGCGCGGGAAACCGAGGTGCCAGCCCCCTTCACCGCCCTGGTCCGCGAAATCTTCGCCGCGACGCGCACGGAGTTCGGGCACGATTCGGACCACACCGAAGTGGTGCGCTGGCAACAGGCGATTGCGAAGGCGAAGCTCTCCGGCGGATAGGGCCGGCGGTTAGGCCAAAATTCGGGCGCGTTGCCTAATCGGCCGCCTCGCTAGCGGCGTCCTCGTGCTCGGCGATGAAATTCTGCGCGTCGAGCGCCGCCATGCAGCCCATGCCCGCCGCGGTCACCGCCTGACGGTAGGTCTTGTCGACGACGTCGCCAGCGGCGAACACACCCGGCACGTTCGTCGCGGTACTGCCCGACTTGACGAGGATATAATTCTCGTCGTCCATATCGACCTTGCCCTTGAACACCTGCGTCGCCGGGTCATGGCCGATGGCGACGAAGAAGCCTTGGCAGGGAATCTCGCGCGTCTCGCCGGTCTTCACATTCTTGATTCGCACGCCGGTCACGCCGAGCGGATCGTCCTCGCCCATCACTTCCTCGACGACACTATCCCAGGCCATCTCGACCTTCGGGTTCTTCAACAGACGATCCTGCATGATCTTTTCCGCGCGCAGCGCGTCGCGGCGATGGATCAACGTCACCTTGGATGCATGGTTGGTCAGATAGATCGCTTCCTCCACGGCGGTGTTGCCGCCCCCGACCACGGTGACCTCCTGGTCGCGGAAGAAGAACCCGTCGCAGGTGGCGCAGGCGGACACGCCGAAGCCCTGGAATTTCTGCTCGGACTCGAGACCGAGCCAGCGCGCCTGCGCGCCCGTGCTGATGATCACTGAATCGCCGGAATAGGTATTCCCGCTGTCGCCGGTCGCCTGGAACGGTCGCTGCGTGAAATCCACGTCGGTGATGATGTCGTAGATCATCTCGGTACCGACATGCTCGGCCTGCTTCTGCATCTGCTCCATCAGCCACGGGCCTTGGATCACGTCGGCGAAGCCGGGGTAGTTCTCGACATCGGTGGTGATGGTCATCTGCCCGCCGGGCTGCAGTCCCGCGACGATGGTCGGCGACAGGTTTGCGCGCGCGGCATAGATCGCGGCGGTATAGCCCGCGGGTCCCGAACCAATGATGAGTACCTTGCTATGGTGATGTTCCGCCATCGCCGATCTCCTGCCGAAAATAATGAAATTTACCGCGCCGCCGCGGCACTAGAAGCAGTTAGTACGCCCGTGCCGCCGGATCAAGGTCTTGGGCCCGAAACGCCCCTATTCCCAATTCAACGGATCGGCATCGAGCCGCACGGCGATACCTTCGGTCTCCTTGGACACCGCGGGGAAACGCGCCATCACCAACGGATCATGGCCCGCGATGACATGCTGCGGGGAATCCGCGAGCGCCTGCACGGTGCGGTAGCCTTCCAGCACATGACCCATGTTGAACACGATGGGGAAGGGGTTCTGCGTGTTCATGTTGTCGTAGAAATGCGTGGCGTCGGACGCGATCACCATCCAGCCCCGCCGGGTCCACACCCGCACCACCTGCAGACCGTCGGTATGCCCGCCCACGTGATGCAGTGACAGGCCCGGCGCGATCTCGCGCACGCCGTCGACGAAATCGACCCGGTCGTCATAGAGCGCCCGCACCAAGTCGGTGACGTAATCCACGGCGAAGGAATGGCGGATCGTCTTCTCGGCCATGAAACGGCCGGTCGCGAAGGCCATCTCGCGGTCCTGCACATAGAATTTCGCCTTCGGGAACTGCTTCATATTCCCGCAATGGTCATAGTGCATATGGGTAAGGATGATCTCCTCGACATTCTCGGCCTCGACGCCGATCAGCCGCAAACCTTCCGCCGGGGACCGGATATGGTCGCGCTTGCGCGCCGCGGCCTCGGCCTCGTCGAATCCGGTATCCACCACATAGGTCTTGGTCTTCCCCACAATGGCCCAGACGTAATAGTCGAGCGGCATCGGCACGTCATGCGCGTCGGAAAAGATCAGATTGTTGGCGCGTACCGCGTCGCGATAAGCGTATTTGACGGCGTAGATTTCATACGGCTCGGGCGATGTGCTCATACCTGCGATCCTTGATACTCTCACGTGTCACGACGGACAGACCCTCATGCTATCCGCTTCGGGTCGAAACACGAAATGGGAGACGGCGATGTCGGCGGTGAACGCGGTTGGTTTTATCGGCTTGGGTGTCATGGGCGGCGCCATGTGCCGCAATCTGGCGAAGAAGTGCGGCAAGACCGTCGTCGGCTACGACACCCGACCGGAAATGCTCGCCGCACTCGCGGGCGACGGTGTCGAGCCCGCAGAGTCCATCGCCGACTTGGCCGGCCGCGTCGACATCATCTTCCTCTGCCTGCCCGGCGAGCCGGAAGTCGAACAGGTCTGTTTCGGCGCGGGCGGTGTGGTCGAGTCGATCCGAGAGGGCCAAACCCTGGTCGACACATCCACGGTGACCCCCAGCATGGGCCGCAAGGTCGCCGCCGCCCTGGCCGAAAAGTCCGCCGACTTCGCCGACGCGCCGATCGCGCGCGCCCGGTTCGCAGCGATCGATGGGACGCTCAGCATCATGGTGGGCGGCGAGGGATCCGTCCTGGAGCGCATCCGTCCTTTTCTCGATTGTATGGGGACCGACATCACCCATTGCGGCGGCGTCGGCACGGGGCAGGTCATGAAACTCATGAACAATATGATCGTGTTCGAGAACCTGAACGCCATCGCCGAAGCCGTCACCATCGCCAAGAAGTCCGGTATCGAGCCAAGGCTCTTCTTCGAAACGCTCGCCAAGGGATCGGGCGACAGTTTCGTCTGCCGCAACCACGGCCTCAAGTCGATGGCCATCGATGATCATCCGGAAGAGGCTTTCCCGGTCACCTATGCGATCAAGGACGTCAGCTATGCGCTGAAACTCGCGCAGGAGACCGGTGTCGCCGCAAAGGGCGCTGAATTGGTTGTCGAGCGGCTGAAGGAAGCCGAAGCCGCCGGGTACGGCAAGAACTACGGCACCGTGATCCAGCGCATCATCGAAAGACGCAACAGCTAAAATATTTGGAAGACTAGAGAGAGTATTTCATCAACCACCGATAGGACTTACCGCAATAATCGATAAGCAGATATGCTCTCAAATACATCATTGACATTCACCTGATTCTTAGCTCGACTCTATTTGACGGCTTCAAACATGAGAAGCCGCACGATGTTGGAGCATCGTGCGGCTTCGATTTTGAGGCCCCCGCACAACGTTGAGCCGAGCGCGGGAACCGAAGTAGCTACACCAGGAAAAGTGAATTCCACCCTCCGGATTGTCAAGCTCGGCTCAATCATATCGCGAAGGATTGAGACCGAAATGCTGGAACTCATTAAAGATGCAATCGAAAATCGTCATCTGCTAACGATCGACTACGATCCGGGTGAAAGAGAGATCGAACCGCATGCGCTCGGCCGAAGCCAAGAAGGAAAAATCTTGCTTCGCGCATTTCAAGTCGCGGGCGCAAGCCGTTCTGGCGAACACGTAAACTGGAAGCTCTTCCGAATCGACCGAATGGGAACGGTGAGCGACTCGGGTGAGGAATTTTCCGGTCCGCGATCTGAATACAACCCTGACGACCCGGCAATGAAAGGCGGGATCATAGCGCGCCTGTAGCTTGTCCTGATGGCTACTAGATTGTCCCAGCAGCCGGTCAAAGCGTAACTAACGCCCGACCGCGTAACCTTGCATGCCGCGCGGGTTGGCGCCCGCCTTGAGCAGCCCGTCTTCCTGGGACGCGGCGGTGAGCCGGCCTTCCGACCAATCCTCGCCCACCTCGACGCGGTGGCCGCGCGCTTCCAGGTTGGACACGGTGGCCGGATCGAACCGGCCCTCGACCACCAGTTTGCCCGGCATCGCCGCCCGTGGATAGAAGGACCCGGGGAAATGCTCGTTGTGGAAGGACGGCGCGTCGATCGATTCCTGCAGGTTCATGCCATGCGCCAGATGCCGCGCCAGGAAAATCGCCTGCCATTGATCCTGCTGGTCGCCGCCCGGTGTGCCGTAGGACATATACGGCTTGCCGTCGCGGATCACCATCGACGGCGACAGGGTCGAGCGCGGCCGCTTGCCCGGCACCAGCGTGGCGGGTTTGTCTTCCTCCAACCAGAACATCTGGCAGCGCGAGTTCAGGCAGAAGCCGAGTTCCGGAATCACCGGCGAGCTTTGCAGCCAGCCGCCGCTCGGCGTCGCCGACACCATGTTGCCGTCCTTGTCGATCACGTCCACATGGCAGGTATCGCCGGTGGCGGGAATCTCCCGGCCGACCGTCGGCTCGCCGATCCCGGCCGCGGCGGACGCATCCTGCCCGGCGCGCACCGACCGGTCGTAGTCGACCTCGGCGCCGTAGCCCTCGATGGTGCCCGGCCGCAGGTCGAGCGAGGCGTCCGATCCGACCAGCTTGCGCCGCTCGTCGTTATAGGCATCGGACAACAGCGTCTCGACCGGCACCTCCACATGGTCCGGGTCGCCGTAGAACGCTTCGCGGTCGGCGAAGGCCAATTTGGCGGTCTCGGTCACGATGTGGACGAATTCGGGTCCGGTCGGGTCCATGCTCTCCAGGTCGAAGCCGCTCAACAGCGCCAGTTGCTGGAGCATGACCGGCCCCTGCGACCACGGACCGCCCTTCAGGACGGTCACGCCCCGGAAGTCGTACCGCAGCGGATCTTCGTAGCTGGCGCGCCAGCGCGCCATGTCGTCGCCGGTCAGGATGCCGGTATGCGCCTCGCCGGTGACGTCCATCGCCGCCGTTTCGCGGCAGAACTTGTCGATCTCCTCGGCGACGAAGCCTTCGTAGAACGCGTTCCGCGCCGCGTCGATCTGCGACTCGCGGTTGCCGCCGGCCGCCTTGGCCTCGTCAAGAATCCGCCGCCACGTCTTCGCGATCCCCGTATTCCCCAGCAGCGTGCCCGGCTTCGGCATCTTGCCGCCCGGCAGATAAACCGCCGCCGAACTGGTCCAATGATCGCGGAACATCTCCTCGACGGTGCTGATCGTGTCGCAGACGCGCGAGACGATCGGCGCGCCCTTTTCCGCATAGGCGATCGCCGGGGCCCAAATCTCGTCCAGCGGCATCGTGCCGTAGTCGCGCAGCATCAGGAGCCAGGCGTCGAACGCGCCCGGCACCACCGTCGCCAACAGGCCGTTGCCCGGCACCATATCGAGGCCAAGCCCCTTGTAGTATTCGATCGACGCCCCCGACGGCGCCACGCCCTGGCCACAGATCATCTTGTAGGCGTCACTGCCACGATGATGGATCAGCACCGGCATATCGCCGCCGGGTCCGTTCAAATGTGGTTCCGCGATATGCAGGACGAATCCGGCGGCAACGGCCGCGTCGAAGGCGTTGCCGCCCTTTTCCAGCATGGCCATTCCGGCGGCGGACGCCAGCCAATGGGTGGTGGAGACGACACCGAAGGTGCCGAGGATTTCCGGGCGTGTGGTAAACATCGGGGACTCCTACGGTCCGAAAGGGGAGAGCATGAGTCTAGCGGCTGCGCTCCGGCTCGGCAATCGATGGCCGACTTGACCGGGCATCACATCTGCGCCATCTGTCTGGCGGGTTGGCAAGAGAAATCAAAGAGATGACCTTAACCTTCAATCGCGAACTGAATTTCACCTATGGCCGCGTCTCGGTCCTGACGCCGATGATCCGCCGCGTCGTGGCGCAGAATCCCAGCGCCTTCACCTTCAAGGGCACCGGCACCTACATCATCGGCCGCGGCGAGGTCGCGGTGATCGACCCCGGCCCGTTGGACGAGGACCACGTGGCCGCGTTGCTGCACACGCTGAAGGGCGAGACGGTGACCCATATCCTGATCACCCACACCCATCGCGACCATTCGCCGGCGGTGCGCCTGTTCCAGCCCGAGACCGACGCCCCGACCTACGGATACGGCCCGCATGGCGGCGACCGCGACGTGCCGAAGGTCGAGGAAGGCGCGGATTTCGATTTCCGCCCGGACATCACCGTCAAGGACGGCGACGTCATCGAAGGCAAGGACTGGACCATCGAGGCGGTGCATACGCCGGGCCACACATCCAACCATCTGTGCTTTTCGTTTCGCGAGGAAAGCACCCTGTTCAGCGGCGACCAGGTGATGGGCTGGTCCACCACGGTGGTCTCGCAGCCGGACGGTGACATGGCGGACTATATGGCCTCGCTGGAAAAACTGGTGCAGCGCGACGAAAAGGTCTATTGGCCAACGCATGGCGCCTGCATCGAGAACCCGAAGGAATACGTGACCAACCTGCTGGCGCACCGGCACGGCCGCGAGGACCAGATCGCCGCCTGTCTCGCCGACGGCAAGGGCACGATCGAGTCCATGGTCGACACGATGTATGTCGGCCTCGACCCGCGCCTCTATAACGGCGCGAAACGCTCGGTGCAGTCGCACCTTATCCACATGATCGAAACGGGCCGCGTCGTCAGCAACGGCAGCACGGACCTGGACGCGGTATACTCCCTGGCGAAATAGGTCACCGTCATGGGAGCGGAGCAGCGTGGGCATCGCGTGGAGTCCTGACGCCACGGCGCGGATCGTCGAGACGTTCCTCGATCGACACGGCCTTGCCGAACCCAATGTCAACCTCGTCCGGTTCCATCAAAACGCCGTCTACCGGCTGCCCCGCCATGGCCTGACCGTCCGCATCTATGGCCCGGAAGACGGCGCGGCCAAGGCGCGGCTGATGATCGCCTTCGCCGACTTCCTCAAGGACAATGACCTTCCCGCGGTTCGCCTGTCCGCCCGCTTCCCCGGTCAGCCCTTCGACATCGGCGGGCGGCAGGTCACCATCTGGGACTGGCTGAACAGCGACGAGCCCGCCAATACCGCCGATGGCGGATACCATGCCTTCGGCGCGGCACTGCGCGACCTGCATGCGGTCTCCGGCGAATTCGACTACCCGGTCGCCGATCTCGATCCCCTGAAGAAAATCCGCAACCGCCTCGACCGGCTCGCAGCCGGTCGCCGTTTGGCGAACCGGCATCTGAGCATTCTGGAGGCGAGCTACGCGCGGACGCGCGACCTTGCGCCGGGCCTGACGCAATCCCGCTTGGGCGTCGGTGTCCTGCACGGCGATGCGTTGCGCAAGAACGCGGTACAGTCCGGCGGTCGCATGCACCTGATCGATTTCGACTCGGTCTGCCGCGGCCCCCTGGAATGGGACATCGCGCCGACATTGGTCGCGGAAAAACGCCTCGGCCTCGCCTCGGCGGATTGCGATGCCTTCCTGACGGGATACGGGATCGACCGCACCGCCATTCCCGACATCGAACCGGCGATGATCGTCAAGCAGCTATCGATGACCGTCGTCCTGTGCCTGAAGGCGGGCGATTCCGACGCCATCGACGCGACAATCGACCGGCGGCTTCAAGCGTGGAAGGAATGGGATTTCGAGACCCGATGGTCTAGTCCGGTGATCTGAACCGCGCCATCGAAAACGACTCCCGGACGCCCGCGTTGGATCAAAACCATCCATAACCCTATACACCGAACCGTCCCGCGATCACGGGCCGCAAACGGCGCTCCCAAAGCATTGCCGGGACGAAGAGCACCAACGCCAGCGCGGCGCCGGCCGCCAACGGCCACTGCAACCCCATGCCATCCGCCGCGGCCCCCATCATTAGCGCCCCGGCGGCCGGGCCGATGCGGCGCATCACCCCTTGCAAGCTGACGACCCGGCCCCGCACATGATCGTCGACCGAGACCTGGAGGAGCGTGCTCGACCCGACACCGATGCATGTCATCGCGAAGCCGAAAACGGCCAACGACGCGACCGCAACCCAGAAGGAATGCAAGCCGACAAGCACGCCGACGCTAACCGACGCAACGAGCAACCCGTAGAGAACGGTCAGGCTCAACCCACCGGAACGACTGCGCCGCGCCAGAAGCAGGCTCGCCGCCAGGGCGCCCACCCCGCGCGCCGCAACCAGGGTCGCAAGACCGGACGGCCCGCGGCCGAAAAACGTCTCGGCGACCGCCGGCAACAACGCGTTCACCGGCTGCAACAGCAGACTAATCGTGATCGCCAACAACAGCAGCGGCCCGATCAGAAAGTGACCGGCGGCGTAGCGAACGCCCGTCTTGAGGTCCTTGACCACCCGTATTCGGCGCCGTGTAGACCCGTCCCGGCGCGGCAGGGTCAAACAACACAGGGCGATCATCGCGCAGAGGAAGCCAAGCGCATTGAGCAGGAAGGCGGGCAACACGCCATACCCGGCGATAATCACCCCGGCGATCATGGGACCGACGAACCGGGCCGCGTTAAAGGTTATCGCGGTAATCGCGATCGCCGCCGGCAGATCATGCTTCGGAACCAGGTTCGGGACGATCGACTTGCGGGCCGGTTGGTTCAGTCCGACCAGCAAACCGTGCCCCACCGTGAGCGCGGCCAACCATCCGATGGTCAGCCCATCAATGGCGGCGAGAAAACAAAGCATGAGGGCCTGCGCCACCGACAGCCCCTGACAAAGCAGGACCAGTTTCAACCGATCCAGCCGGTCCGCCAAAACCCCGCCAATCGGACCTGCCAATAACGACGGCATGAAATTCGCTGCAACGATCACGGCGACCCAAAATGCCGACCCGGTCAATTCCCAGGACAACCAGCCGACGGCCAGCCGTTGAGCCCAGATGCCGATATGCCGGGCGGCGTTTCCCGCCATGAAAATCGCGAAATCCCGGTGCCGCAATGCTCGGCTTGCCGCACTGAAATCCAACCAGCCTCTGAGTGTCTTGCCGGGATTCATGGATAGACCATCGGTAAAGTCCGGGCGGGCGATTGGCGTTCTAGCTTATATGTTCATGATTTGTTCTACAATGCGAATTGCAAAATCAATCGCCCGCCGCGTGAGCCTCTGGCCGCGTCCGGCGTTCCCACCGCGCCGCCACCAGGAACACCACGAAGCACAGACCGGCCCCAACGGCGAGCGGCCAGTACAGGCCCGCCCGGTCGGCGACCCAGCCCATGGCGACACCGCCGAGCGCGGGGACGCCGCGGTTGATCAACCCGTTGAAGCTGAGGACGCGGCCGCGCACGCGGTTATCCACCTTCACCTGGATCATCGTCATCGTGCCGACGCCGGAGCTGGTCATCGCATAGCCGAAGACGACAAGCGCAAGCACGCCGACCCACAGGAACTCGGTCGCGATGAAACCGATGACGCTGATCACCGACAGCAACGCGCTGAACACCACTCGCGCGGCCAGCCCGTCGATGTTATGGCGCTTGGCCAAGACCAACCCGGCAAGCGTCGCGCCCACGCCGCGCGCCGCCGTCAGCATGGCGAGCCCGCCCGCCCCGGCGGCGAAAATCAGTTCCGTCGCCGCCGGCAGCAACTCGTTCATGGGCCGCACAAGCAGGGACATGGCGAGGGACAGCAGGATCAGCGGACCGATCGTCGCGTGCCGCATGGTGTAGCGGTAACCCAGCAGCATATCGCCGAGGATCGTCAACTGGCGGCCGGTCGGCGCCTCGCGCGGCGGCAGCTTCATGATCAGCAGGGCGAAGATGACGCAGAGATAACTGACCGCATTGATCGCGAAGGCGGGCGCCAAACCATAGGCGGCGATCACCACCCCGGCGATGGCCGGGCCGATGAACCGCGCCACGTTGAAGATGATCGAGTTGATGGCGACCGCGGACGTCAGGTCTTCCTTCTTCACAAGGCTGGGGATCAGGGATTGCCGCGCCGGCTGGTTGAATCCGCCGACCGCGCCCTGGAACAATGCCAACGCGAACAACAATTCGATCGTGATCGCGTCGAAGAAGACGAAGCCGAACAACAGGAGCGACTGCACCACCGAAAGCGACTGGCAGAAAACCACCACCTTCAACCGGTCGATGCGGTCGGCCAGAACGCCGCCGAACGGCCCCAGCACGACGACCGGGAACAGGTCGGCGAAAGCGACCGCCGCCACCCAGAAAGCGGACTCGGTCAGCGTCCACGACAGCCACCCCACCGCAAGCCGCTGAACCCACAGGCCCGTGTGGCTGAAGATGTTGCCGGTCGTGTAGATCGCAAAATTGCGGTTGCGGAATGCACCGGTGACGGCGCTGAAATCCGCCCAGCCTTTGAACATTCAGGAACGGTTACTTTTGTGCTGCCGGCCCGCGCGGCGGAGCCAGAGGGCTGCATTTTAACACCGCGCGCCCTAAATAGGACAGGGCCGCATGAACGATTGACCGCGGCTGTCGCAATCCCGACACTGCGCCCGCCTAGAAACTTGGATGACACCGATGAAGACCGACACGCCGACCACGATCCACCGCAAGGATTACACGCCGCCCGCCTACCGTATCGAGACGACCGACCTGGATGTGGCGCTCGGCGAGGAAGACACGCGCGTCACGGCACGGCTGCGGATCGCGGCGACCGGCGACGATGCCGGCCCGTTGGTGCTGGACGGGGAACACCTGAAGCTGGAGTCGATCGCGATCGACGGGCAGCCCCTCTCCGAAGACGCTTACGACCTTTCCGACACGGCCCTCACCCTCCATGCGCCGCCGGCCCAATTCACGCTCGAAACCGTGGCGGTCATCCAGCCGCAGAACAACACCGCGCTGGAGGGTCTGTACAAGTCCAGCGGCAACTTCTGCACCCAATGCGAAGCCGAGGGCTTCCGGCGGATCACGTGGTATCTGGACCGGCCGGACTCGCTCTCCGTCTTCACCACGCGGATCAGCGGCGACAAGGCGCTCTATCCCGTGCTGTTGTCGAACGGCAACCTGACCGACAGCGGCGACCTGGACGGCGGGAAGCATTTCGCGGTGTGGCACGACCCGTTCCCCAAGCCCTGCTATCTGTTCGCGCTGGTCGCGGGGAACCTTGGCTGCGTCGAAGACACGTTTACGACCGCGTCGGGCCGCGAGGTCGCCCTCCGGCTCTATGTCGAGCCCGGCAAGGAGGACCGCTGTGGGCACGCAATGGACTCGCTGAAAAAGTCCATGCGCTGGGACGAAGAGGTGTTCGGCCTGGAATACGATCTGGACATCTACATGATCGTGGCGGTCAGCGACTTCAACATGGGCGCGATGGAGAACAAGGGTCTGAACGTGTTCAACGACAAATACGTGCTGGCCAATCCGGAAACCGCGACCGACGCCGACTATGCGCATATCGAAGCGATCATCGCGCACGAGTATTTCCACAACTGGACCGGCAACCGCGTCACCTGCCGCGACTGGTTCCAGCTCAGCCTGAAGGAAGGCCTGACGGTGTTCCGCGACCAGCAATTCTCCGCCGACATGGGATCGGCGGCGGTCGAGCGGATCAAGCAGGTCCGCGCCCTGCGCGCGCGCCAGTTCCCCGAGGACGCGGGCCCGATGGCGCATCCGGTGCGTCCGGATTCCTACATCGAGATCAATAACTTCTACACCTCGACCGTCTACGAGAAAGGCGCCGAAGTCATCCGCATGATGCACCGGCTGCTCGGCCGCGACGGCTTCCGCAAGGGCATGGACCTTTACTTCGAACGGCACGACGGACAGGCCGTCACCTGCGAGGATTTCGTCAAGGCGATGGAAGACGCCAACGGCGCGGACCTGGAACAGTTCCGGCGCTGGTACAGCCAAGCGGGCACGCCGGCGCTCACCGTATCCGACGCCTATGACCCCGCCGCCAAGACCTACGACCTCACCATCGCGCAGACCACCGCCCCGACGCCGGGACAGGACACGAAGGAACCGCTGCATATTCCCATCGAGGTCGGGCTGCTCGGCAGCGGCGGCGCGGCGCTGACGACCGGACTCGACGGCGACGGCGGTACGGCGGCCTCGCGCATTCTGAACCTGCGGGACGCCGAACAGACCTTCCGGTTCACCGATGTGCCGGAACAGCCGACCCCGTCGATCCTGCGGGAATTCTCCGCGCCGGCGGCCGTGAAGATGAATCTGTCCGGCGAGCAGCGCCGCCGTCTGATCGCCCATGACGCGGACCCGTTCACGCGATGGGAATCCGCGCAACAATACGGAACGACGCTGTTGCTCGACATGATCGCCGCGATCCAGGCGGGCAAGGAGCCGGTGCTCGACACCGCCTTCATCGACGCGCTCGGCAACGTTCTGCAGGACAGCGCGCTCGACAAGGCATTGATCGCCGAGACATTGGTCCTGCCGAGCGAGGAGTATCTCGGCCAGCAAATGGACCAAGTGGACGTCGACACTACCCATGCGGCGCGGGAACTGTTGCGGCGGAGCATCGGCATCCAATTGAAGGATGCGTTCCTCGCCGCCTACCACGGCAACGCGAGCAACCGGCCCTACGAACCCACGCCGGCGGAGGCGGGCCGGCGGCGGCTGCGCAACATCGCGCTCAGCTATCTCGGTACGACCGAAGACCCCGCGATGGTCGATCTCTGCGTCGAACAGACACAAACCGCCGACAACATGACCGACCATATGGGCGCGCTCGCCGTGCTGAACGACCTGGACGGCCCGGCCCGTGCCGATGCGATGGACGCGTTCTACGCGAAATGGAAAGACGACGCCTTGGTGGTGGACAAATGGTTCTCGCTGCAGGCCATCTCGACCCTGCCGGGCACGCTGAAGGCGGTCTCGGACCTGTTGAGCCATCCGGCCTTTTCGATGCGCACGCCGAACAAGGTACGCGCCCTGATCGGCGCCTTCTGCATGGCCAACCCGCTGCGCTTTCATGCCGGCGACGGCAGCGGCTACGACTTCCTTGCCGAACGGGTCCGGGAACTCGATCCGTTGAACCCGCAGGTCGCCGCACGGCTCGTCAGCGCCTTCGGTCAGTGGCGGCGCTACGACGATTACCGTCAAACACGCATGAAGGCAGCGCTGGAACAAATCGTGTCTACGGAAGGCCTGTCCAGCGACGTTTACGAAATCGCGTCGAAGACGCTCGGTAATAAATAGAAACCTCGACGATCCTCAAATCCCTATCACGGGAAATTTAGCGGCCCGCGATCAGCGATCTGGTGTACTACTCGCCTACCGGTGAGGGGCGGACTCAACGAGGATTACGATGGCCAGTACAATAGAAACGGATATCTGCATCATCGGTGCCGGATCGGGCGGCCTTTCGGTCGCCGCCGGTGCGTCGCAGATGGGCGCCCGCACCGTCCTGCTCGAAAAGGGCAAGATGGGGGGCGACTGCTTGAACTACGGCTGCGTACCGTCGAAGGCGTTGATCGCCGCCGGCCACGCGGCGCATGTGATGCGCAACGGCCAGAAGTTCGGCATTGTCCCGCAGGAACCGCAAGTCGATTTCCAGGGCATCCACGACCACGTCCACGGCGTGATCGGCGCCATCGCCCCGCATGACTCCGTCGAACGGTTCGAAGGCCTCGGCGTGACGGTCATCCAGGAAGCCGGGAAATTCGTCGGCCCGACCGAGATCGAAGCGGGCGATACCCGGATCAAGGCGAAATACGTCGTCGTCGCCACCGGCTCCTCCGCCGGCGTTCCCCCGATCCCAGGGCTGCAGGACGTGCCCTTCATGACCAACGAGACGGTCTTCGACCTGACCGAGCGGCCCTCGCATCTGATCGTCGTGGGCGGCGGGCCGATCGGCAGCGAGCTGGCGCAAGCGCATCGCCGCCTCGGCGCGAAGGTCACCGTGTTGGAGATGTTCAGCATCCTCGGCAAGGACGACCCGGAGGTGACCGAGGTCGTGAAGCGGCGCATGGCGCAGGAGGGCATTGATCTGCGCGAAGGTATCTCGATCAAGCAGGTCGCCAAGGACGGCGACGGGGTGTCGGTCGAGATCGAGACCGACGGTGCGACGGAAAAGATTTCCGGCAGCCATCTACTGATCGCCGCCGGGCGCAGCCCGAACCTGGACGGCCTCGACCTGGAAGCTGGGGGCATCGCCTACAGCAAGAAGGGCATCGAAGTGGACGACCGGTTGCGCACCAGCAACAAGAAGGTTTTCGCCATCGGCGACGTCGCGGGCGGATACCAGTTCACCCACATGGCCGGCTATCACGCGGGGATCGTCATCCGCAACATGCTGTTCAAGCTGCCCGCCAAGGTGAACCACCGCGCGGTGCCGTGGGTCACCTACACCGATCCCGAAATCGCCCATGTCGGCCAGACCGAGGCCCAGGCCCAGGAAACGCTCGGCAAGGACATCCGCATCCTGCGCTTCGCCTTCAACGAGAACGACCGCGCCCAGGCGGAACACGAGACCGACGGCCTGATCAAGGTGGTCACCGACAAGAAGGGGCGCGTTCTGGGCGCATCGATCGCGGGCGCGCGGGCGGGCGAACTGCTGCTGCCCTGGGTCATGGCGGTCGACCAGAAACAGAAGATCGGCAAATTCGCCGGGTTGATCGCGCCGTATCCGACGCTCAGCGAAGTCTCGAAGCGCGCGGCGGGCAGCTACTACATCCCGTCGCTGTTCAGCGAGCGTACGAAGAAGATCGTCCGATTCCTGATGAAGTGGTTCTGAGCGCTTAGCGCGGGCCGAGTCCGTACGGTTCGGCCCAGCTCAACCCATCCAGCGTGTCGCCCTTCGGCGCGTATTCGCAGCCGACCCAGCCGATATAGCCCAGGTCCTCGATCACCCCGAACATGTGCGGGATGTTGACCTCGCCGTATTGCGGCTCGTGCCGCCCCGGTACGCTGGAGAACTGGATATGGCTGATCAGGTCCCAGTTACGCCGCAAGCCTTCAGCCAGGTCCCCTTCCATGATCTGCATGTGATACAGGTCGTATTGCAGGAACAGGTTGTCGCTGCCGACCGCGTCGATGATCCGCCGCGTGTGCGCCGTGTCCGTATGCAGATAGCCCGGTACGTCGCGCAGGTTCAGCGGTTCCAGGTTGAGCTTCACGCCATGCGTCTTCGCCACGTCGGCGGCGACCATCAGGTTGTCGATGAAGACTTCCTCGCAGGCGGCGGCGGGCGTGCCGTCCGGCACGACACCGGCCATCAGATGGATCATGCCCGCGCCCAGCCCGGTCGCGTATTCCAACGCCATGTCGAGGCTTTCGCGGAAATCGCCCTGCCGGCCCGGCAAGGCGGCGAGGCCTTTCTCGCCCGCATCGGCGTCGCCCGGCGGCGAGTTGAGCAGGATCAGTTCGACGCCTGCATCGTCGATCCATTGGCGCACCTCGGCCACCGGTGTGCCATAGGGCCGTAGAAACTCGACCGCTTCGAACCCGGCTGCGCGCGCCGCCTCGAACCGGGCCGGCGGTTCCAGTTCGGGAAACATCATCGAAAGATTTGCAGCGAATTTCAGCATGGCCCCTCCTTGATCGGAAGGGCCACTCTAGGCAACGGAACGGGGGATCGGCAACCGCGATACGTCAGCCCACGATCGCCCGCATCGCATCGCCCGCCATCGACGGGGAGTCGAGCACTTGCACCCCGGCTGCCTCGAATGCGGCCTTCTTCGAGGCATAGGTGCCTTTGTCGCCGACCACGATCGCGCCGGCATGGCCCATCTTCTTACCGGGCGGGGATGCCGCACCCGCGACGAAGGCGACCATCGGCTTGTTCATCGACGCGGCGTATTCAGCCGCTTCCTCTTCCATGGTGCCGCCGATCTCGCCGACGATGACGACCTGATCGGTGCCCTCATGCGCATCGAGCTGTTTCAGCGCCTGCAAGGTCGTCGTGCCGATGATCGGATCGCCGCCGATCCCGATGAAGGCGGAAATACCGAACCCGGCCTCGACCATCTTCATACAGATGAAGGTGCCGAGGCTGCCGCTGCGCGAGATCACGCCGACGCGGCCCGGCTTCATGATGCGTTCGTTGAAGGCCGGCATGAAGCCGACGAAGTTCTCACCGGTGGTCACCACCCCGGTCGTGTTCGGGCCGATCACCTGGCAACCGGCCTCGTCCGCCGCGGCGAGGAAATACATCACGTCCTGCACCGGGATATGTTCGGTCAGGCAGACGATCTTCTTCACCCCGGCCTGGATCGCGTCCATCGCCGCGGCCTTGGCGCCGAGCGGCGGGATAAACATCACGGCCACCTCGAATCCTTTGTCGGCCATGGCGTCCTGCGCGGTGCCGTAGACCGGCAGGCCGATATGCTCGGTGCCGGCCTTCCGCGGGTTGACCCCTCCCATGATCCGGGTGCCGTATTCCATCATGCGCTCGGCCCAGAAGGTGCCCTGCTTGCCGGTCAATCCCTGCACTAGAACGCGGTCGTCTTGTTGAACAATCATTTCGCTGCCGCCACCGCCGCTTTCACGGCGTCATCCATTTTGTCGTAAGGCTCCATGCCCAGCCGGTCGCGCACCATGGCGACCGCCTCCACATCGCCGGTGCCGTGAATCGAGAAGAAGACCGGAAGATCGGGCTTCAAGTCGAGCCAGGCGTTGACGATGCCCTCGGCCATCACGTCGGTGCGGGCAAAGGCCCCGCAGAAATTCACCAGCAGGCTCTTGATCTTCGGGTTTGCCATGACGAGTTCGAGCGCCGGCTTGCCGAGCGTGTAGGCCTCGCCGCCGATCTCGAGAAAGTTCGCCGGCTGCCCGCCGTAATACCGGACCATGTCCATCGTGGTCATCGTGAGACCCGCCCCGTTGGCGAGAATGCCGACATCACCGTCCAGGTCGATGTATTTGAGACCCGCCGCCTGCGCCTGCTCTTCCAGCGCCGTCAGTTTCTCGGGCGCTGCCTTCTCGCGCAGTTCCCCGTGGCGCACCGAGCCGGAATCCTCCAGTGTGAACTTGCAGTCGAGCGCCACGATGTCGCCTGCCCCCGTCACCACCAGCGGATTGATCTCGACCAGCTCGCCGTCATTCTCAGCATACACCTGGTAGAGCTTTTCGAGCGCTGCCGACGTTGCCGCCTGACGGTCGCCCAGGCCGAGCGGCGTCAGCATTTCATCGATCGCAGCGCCGGTGACCCCCTCGCGGATGTCGACCGGCAAGCGCACCAGCTTATCCGGATGGTCGGCGGCGACCTCTTCGATATCCATCCCGCCTTCGGTCGAGAACATGATCAGCGGGCCCTTGCTCGCCTGATCGTTCATGACGGCCGCATAGTATTCAGTGCCGATATCGACCTGCGCCTCGACCAACACCTTCTCGACGGTGTGGATGCCGATGGTCATGCCGATGATCGCCTCGGCGGCCGCCCGCGCCTCGTCCGGCGTGGCGGCAAGCTTGATCCCGCCGGCCTTGCCCCGTTTACCGGTCGGCACTTGCGCCTTGACCACGCAGGGGCCTATCCGCGCCGCGACATCCGCCGCTTCGGCGGCGGTAGCGGCCAGGGCGCTGTCAGGTACAGCGATCCCGGCGGCGGCAAGCAGAGGCTTCGCCGCGTATTCCTCGAAATCCATCGGTTATTTCCCGTAGCGTTTCCAGTGATCGCCGAACAATTCTTCCTCGCTCGGCTTATCCTCGGCGATCTCGGTGACGAGATGGGTGACATTGATGAAATGCCGCCAGTTCAGGTTCTCCGAGATCGAGTTGCCGGCCCAGGTCCCGCAGCCCATCGACAGCGTGAAGTTCAGGCCGTTGGTGAAAGATCCGCCGTTGCCGAAGGTATGCGCCTGATTGACCAGCACGCGCACGACCTTCAGGTCTTCGGCCAGCGACCGGGCGTGATCCGGCGTCTTGGTGTGGATGCCGACCGAATGCCCGGCGCCCTGATAGTCCAGGATCGCCTGCACGTGGTCCTTCGCGGCTTGGAAGTCCTTCGCCTTGTAGATCGTCAGTGCCAAGGACAGCTTCTCGCCGGAGAACGGATGGTCCGGGCCGATGCCTTCGTCCTCCACCATGAAGAATTTCGCCGACTTCGCCGCGTCCGGCAGACCGCACAGGTCGGCGAAGATGTCGGGATCGCGCGCGATGATGTGGCGGTTCAGCTTGCCGTCCTTCCACAAGGTGTCGCGGATACGGGCGCATTCCTCGGCGGTGGCGCGATAGCCGCCTGCGCGCTCCAACGCCGCCATGGCGTCTTCGTAGCAATCCTCGACAATGGTGACGGAATTCTCCGACGAGCAGGAGGTGGCGTTGTCGAAAATCTTCGACGCGCAGATTTTCTCCGCCGCATCGTCGAAATCGGCATCCGAATCGATGATCACCGGCACGTTGCCGGCCCCGACGCCGATCGCCGGCGTGCCGCTGGAATAGGCGCCGCGCACATTGTTCTGACTGCCCGTGACCACCACGAGGTCGACCGCCTTCATCAGCAACGTGGTCATCTCGCGGGTCACCGGCGACGGCAGGATCTGCACCAGGTCTTCCGGCAGGCCGATCTTCTTCAGCTCGGCGCGCATGAAATCGACCGTCCTTGAGGTGGTCGCGTATCCGGAGGGCGACGGCGCGACGATGACCGCGTTACCGCCCTTGACTGCCATCATGGCCTTGTTCACCGGCGTGGCGGCCGGGTTGGTCGAGGGCGTGATGGCCCCGACGACGCCAACGGGTTTCGCATATTTCACGAGGCCCTTGGCCTTGTCTTCCTCGATGATACCGACGGTGCGCTCGCGCATCAGGTCGCGCAGAGTACCGAATGTCTTGCGCGTATTCTTGATGACCTTATCCGGAACGTTCCCCAGGCCGGTGTCGCGCACAGCGGTTTCGGCCAGTTCCTTCGCATGGTCGGGATGGTAGATCGACCAGGCGAGCGCGGTGACGGCCTCGTCGACGCGGGCCTGATCCGCCCCCTCGAAGGCCTGCATGGCGACGCGGCCCTGCCGTACCAACGCATCGACGGCGGCGGCCACCACCGAGGAATCCTGTCCAGCCTTATTCGGTTCGGCGATTGCCTGCGACATTACGATCTCCCATCCTTCAAAACATGCGAAATTTCACTGGATAATACATTACGTTCCGTTTTTTGCAATTTTTACCGAAAATTTTCGGTATTGCATGGAACACTAAAGGAAAAGGGCCGCACCCGAACGGTGCGGCCCCTTCCCGTAACCGGCAACGGACAGGCTTACATGCCCATGCCGCCCATACCACCCATGCCGCCCATGTCGGGCATGGCCGGGGCGTCACCCTTGGGCTCCGGCAGGTCGGCGACCATCGCTTCGGTCGTCACCAGCAGGCCGGCGACCGACGCGGCGTCCTGCAGTGCGATCCGCACTACCTTCGCCGGGTCGATGATGCCCGCCTTCACCAGATCGACATACTTGCCGCTCTGGGCGTTGTAGCCTTGGTTGGCGTCCTTGCCTTCCAGCAGCTTGCCGGCGACGACGGCGCCGTCTTCGCCGGCGTTCTCCGCGATCTGCTTGGCCGGGGCCTGGATCGCGCGGCGCACGATCTCGACACCCACGCGCTGGTCGTCGTTTTCGGGCTTGACGGTGTTGAGCGCCTTCGTGGCGTAGAGCAGCGCCGTGCCGCCGCCGGGGACGATGCCCTCCTCGACAGCCGCCCGCGTCGCGTTCATCGCGTCCTCGACACGGTCCTTGCGCTCCTTCACCTCGACTTCCGTCGCACCGCCGACACGGATCACCGCAACGCCGCCGGCCAACTTCGCCAGGCGTTCCTGCAGCTTCTCACGGTCGTAGTCCGACGAGGTCTCCTCGATCTGCGCCCGGATCTGGCCGCAGCGGGCCTCGATGTCCTTGCGCTTGCCGGCGCCGTCGACCACCGTCGAGTTGTCCTTGTCGATCGACACCCGCTTCGCCGAGCCCATCATGTCCAGCGTCACGTTCTCCAGCTTGATGCCGAGGTCCTCGGAAACAACCTGGCCGCCGGTCAGCACCGCGATGTCCTGCAGCATCGCCTTGCGGCGATCGCCGAAGCCCGGCGCCTTCACCGCCGCGACCTTCAGGCCGCCGCGCAGCTTGTTCACCACCAGGGTCGCCAGCGCCTCGCCTTCGATGTCCTCGGCGATGATCAGCAGCGGCTTGCCCGACTGCACGACCGCTTCCAGCACCGGCAGCATCGGCTGCAGGTTCGTCAGCTTCGACTCATGCAGCAGGATGAACGGGCTTTCCAGCTCGCACACCATCTTCTCGGCATTGGTGATGAAATACGGCGACAGGTAGCCGCGGTCGAACTGCATGCCCTCGACCACGTCGAGTTCGGTCTCCAGGCTCTTCGCCTCTTCCACCGTGATCACGCCTTCGTTGCCGACCTTGTCCATCGCCTTCGCGATCATGTCGCCGATTTCCTTGTCGCCATTGGCCGAAATCGTACCGACCTGGGCGACTTCCGAACCGGCGGAAATGCGCTTGGACCGCTTGTTGATGTCTGCAACAACCGACGCCACGGCAAGATCGATGCCGCGCCGCAGGTCCATCGGGTTCATGCCGGCGGCAACCGCCTTGACGCCTTCGCGCACGATCGCACGGGCCAGAACCGTGGCAGTCGTCGTGCCGTCGCCAGCGAGATCGTTGGTCTTGCTCGCCACTTCGCGCACCATCTGGGCGCCCATGTTCTCGAACTTGTCCTTAAGTTCGACTTCCTTGGCGACGGTCACGCCGTCCTTGGAGATGCGCGGCGCGCCGAACGACTTGTCGAGGACCACGTTGCGGCCTTTCGGGCCGAGCGTGACTTGGACCGCGTCTGCCAGGACATCGATGCCCTTGAGCATCCGGTCCCGGGCATCGGTCGAAAATTTTACTTCTTTTGCAGCCATTGGAATCTTCCTGATTTAGCTCTGGGTTGGATTAAGCCGCTTTCTTTTTCTTCTTCGGCTTCGCCGCCGCGCCCTCGAGCACGGCCATGATGTCGCTTTCCTTCATGATCAACAGGTCTTCGCCGTCGACCTTGACCTCGGTGCCCGACCACTTGCCGAACAGCACCTTGTCGCCCTTCTTGACTTCCATCGGCACCAAGTTGCCCTTTTCGTCACGGCCGCCCGACCCGACGGCGACGATTTCGCCTTGCGTCGGCTTCTCGGTCGCGGTGTCGGGAATGATGATTCCGCCAGAGGTCTTTTGATCTTCGTCGAGCCGGCGAACCGCGACCCGATCATGCAATGGTTTGAACTTCATTGGTTGATCCTTCCGCCCATCCATGGACAAGTCTTTGCAAAGAATAGGGTGCTTGGCGATATCCGCCCTGTTAGCACTCTTTGTAATCGAGTGCTAAGGCACTTAATCAGGCATTACAAGTGGTTCAAGGGATGAAATGCGTTTTTTTTGAAAATATTGAGGAAGAGCCCGTACCGCCGGTTTTGGCGCGACAGTGCCAAGCGACGCTGATACGGTATTTCGAACGTCGAACATCGATTCCCAACAGCCGAACCTGGCGATCGGCAAAGCCAAGAGGTCGCACGCCATGACCGCCGCGCGCAACGTCGTCGAACTGATCGGCAACACGCCGATCGTCGAGTTGCGGCAGATCGATACCGGTCCCTGCCGCCTGTTCGTGAAACTGGAAAACCAGAACCCCGGCGGGTCCATCAAGGACCGCATCGGCCTGTCGATGATCGAGGCCGCGGAACGGGACGGCCGCCTGAAGCCGGGCGGCACGATCGTCGAGGCAACCGCCGGCAATACCGGCCTCGGCCTCGCCCTGGTCGCCAGCCAGAAAGGATACCGCCTGATCATCGTCATCCCGGACAAGATGAGTCAGGAAAAGATCTTTAACCTCAAGGCGATGGGCGCGGAAATCCTGCTGACCCGTTCGGATGTCGGCAAGGGCCATCCGGACTATTACCAGGACAAGGCGGCGGCCATCGTGAAGGAAACGCCGGGCGCGATCCACATCAACCAGTTCGAGAACCCGGCCAACCCGCTGGCGCATGAAACCGGCACCGGCCCGGAAATCTGGGCCCAGATGGAGCATGACGTGGACGCCGTGGTGTGCGGCGTCGGGTCCGGCGGGACGATCACCGGGCTGAGCCATTTCTTCGAGAAGGTCAACCCGAACACCGAAATGATCCTGGCCGATCCCAAGGGATCGATCCTCGCCGACTATGTCGACACCGGCGAGCTGAAGGCCGAGGTCGGAAGCTGGCTGGTCGAAGGCATCGGCGAAGACTTCGTGCCGCCGGTCTGCGACCTCTCGCGGGTCGAACGCGCGATCACCGTGGACGACGCCGAGAGCTTCCAGACCGCGCGTGAGGTGCTGGAGAAGACCGGTATTCTGGCGGGCACGTCCTCCGGCACCCTGATCGCCGCCGCGATCCGCTACTGCCGCGATCAGACCGAACCCAAACGGGTCGTCACCTTCGTCTGCGACAGCGGCAACAAATACCTGTCCAAGGCGTTCAACGACTACTGGATGTTCGACCAGGGCCTGTTGAAACGAAAGGAATACGGCGACCTGCGCGACTTGATATCCCGGCCCTTCGAGGAAGGCGGCACCGTTACCGCGCGACCCACCGACACGTTGATGACCGTCTATTCGCGCATGAAGCTGAACGACGTGTCGCAACTGCCGGTGATGGAGGACGACCAGATCGTCGGCATCATCCATGAATCCGATATCCTGCTGGCGGTCTACGAAGACCAGGAGAAATTCGGCGAACCGGCCTCGACCGCGATGACAAAGGGACTGGAAACCGTCGACGCCTCGGCCAACATTCAAGACCTGATGCCGATCTTCGACCACGGTCACGTGGCGATCGTGAAGACCGGCGATAGCTTCAGCGGACTAATCACCCGCATCGACCTTCTGAACTATCTGCGCCGGAGTGCGGCATGACCGAGTCGAAACGTCCAAACGCCCCGGAACCGGGCTTTTCCACCAAGGCGGTGCACGCCGGGCAATCGCCGGACCCCACCACGGGTGCGGTCTGGACCCCGATCTACACCGCATCGACCTTCATTCAGGAAAGCCCCGGCGTCCACAAGGGTTATGAGTACAGCCGCAGCCACAACCCGACACGGCTCGCCTTCGAACGCAACATCGCCGCGCTGGAAAACGGCACGGCGGGTTTCGCCTTCGCATCGGGCATGGCGGCCTCGTCGACGGTGCTGGAATGCCTCGACAACGGCGCGCATATCATCGCCAGCGACGACCTGTATGGCGGCACCTACCGGCTGTTCGAGAATGTCCGCAAGCGCAGCGCCGGCCTCACCTTCAGCTTCATCGACATGGCCGACAAGGCGGCCCTGGAAGCCGCGATCACACCGGCGACTAAGATGATCTGGGTGGAGACGCCGTCCAATCCGCTGCTCAAGCTGATCGACCTGGAGATGGTGGCGGGCGTGGCCAAGTCGCGCGGCATCCTGACCGTCGCCGACAACACCTTCGCCACGCCTTGGATCCAGCGGCCGCTCGATATGGACATCGACATCGTGCTGCACTCGGTCACCAAGTACCTGAACGGGCATTCCGACGTGGTCGCAGGGGTCGTCGTGGTCGGCGACAATCCGGCCCTGGCCGAGGAGTTGACCTTCCTGCAGAACGCGGTCGGCGGCGTGGCCGGTCCGTTCGATGCCTATATGGCGATGCGCGGCGTGAAGACATTGGCGCTGCGCATGGAGCGGCATTGCGCCAGTGCGATGCGCGTCGCTGAATGGCTCGAAGGGCATCCGGGAATCGAGACCGTCTATTACCCGGGCCTCACCAGCCATCCGCAACATGATCTGGCCAAGCGGCAGATGTCCGGGTTCGGCGGCATGGTCTCCGCCGTGGTGAAAGGCGGGCTGGAACCGACGAAACGCTTCCTCGAACGCTGCAGCCTGTTCGCCCTGGCGGAAAGCCTGGGCGGCGTCGAAAGCCTGATCGAACATCCCGCGATCATGACGCATGCCAGTATCCCGGCGGACATACGCGCCGCGCTCGGCGTGGATGACGGCCTGGTCCGCCTATCGGTCGGAATCGAGGATATTGACGACCTGATCGACGACCTGGATCAGGCGTTGAGCTAGCCGGTCCTTCCGCCGACGTCCTTCCGCATGAGATGGGACGTCGCTGCGACGCGATACCCGAGGCGCTCGTAAAACGCATGCGCATCGTCGCGGCTGGTCTGCGTGCCCAGTGCCACGGACCCGTAGCCGTTGGCGGCGGCCCAATCTTCCGCGCGCTGCATCAAGTGCCGGCCGATCCCGCCGCCCCGTAGCCCGTCATCGACGACCAGCGCCTGCACGATGACCTCCGGCGGTTTCTCGATGGCCGCGCGGGCATAGAAATGGATGAACCCGATGACGCGGCCGTCCCGTTCCGCAACGTCGAGGCAATGACCCGGCGCTTCCAACACGGCGGTCAGGCGGCGTGCAACTTCGTCCGGCGCGATGTCGTAACCCAACTGCACCAACAACGGTTCGAGCGACGGCAAATCGTCCGACGTCATCGCCCGTATCGAGAGTTCCGGCATTTTCCTTCCTAGTCCGGGTAGTTCGACACCTCGACCAGATTGCCGTCCGGGTCGCGGAAGTAGACCGAGGTGATCGGCCCCAGCGCCCCGGAGCGGGTATCCGGCCCGTTGATGATCTCGACGCCTTCCGCTTCCAGGTGCTGGACCACCTCGTCCATCGGCGTCTCGGTGATCAGACAGAAATCCCCGCCGCCGATCGACGGCGCCGCCGCAACCAGGCCCGGTCCCTTGTCCTTCGGATGCAAGTTGATCTTGTGCTGCCCGAAGCGCAACGCCCAGCGGCCTTCGCCGAAGCTGAACGGCTCCATCCCGAGGACGCGTTTGTAGAAGTCGCAGCTTTCCTCGATGTCGTTGACCTTCAATACGAAATGGTCGATCCGTTCCATCTTCATGACGCCTGCCCTTGTCGCTGTCCTTGATACACGTCGCGGCGGATCGGCTCCCACCACGCCTTATTCTCGAGATACCACGCCACCGTGTCGCGCAGCCCTTCCTCGAACCGCCGGGTGGGAACCCACCCCAGATCGCGCGACACCTTATGCCCGTCCAGCGCATAGCGGAAATCATGCCCCGGCCGATCGTCGACATACTCGATCAGGGACTCATGCGGCCGGTGCGGCGCATCCGGCAGGAACGCGTCCAACGCCGTACAAATGCCCTTCACCACGTCGATATTCCGGCGCTCCGCCGCCCCGGTGAGGTTGTAGGTCTCACCCGGACGCCCCTTTTGCATGACGTGCAGCAACGCCTGCGCATGGTCTTCCACGTGCAGCCAGTCGCGCACATTCTCGCCACCGCCATAGACCGGCAGCGGCGCGCCGGACAGACCGGCCAGGACGATCGTGGGGATCAGTTTTTCGGGAAACTGATACGGGCCGTAATTGTTGCAGCAGTTCGTGAGGACAACCGGCAGGCCGTAGGTCCGGTGCCAGGCACGGACCAAATGGTCCGACCCCGCCTTGCTCGCCGCGTAGGGCGAACTGGGACGGTAGGGCGCAATCTCGTCCGCCGGCGGCCCGTCGGCCAAGTCACCGTAAACCTCGTCCGTCGAGACATGCAGGAACCTGAACGCATCCCGTTTCGCCGCGGACAGTGTCTTGTGATAGTCCAGCGTCGCCTCGAGCAACGTATAGGTGCCGAGGACATTGGTGTCGATGAAGGCGGCCGGATCGTCGATCGACCGGTCCACATGGGATTCGGCCGCCAAATGCATCACCGCATCGGGCGCATGCTCCTTGAATATCCGGGCGAGCGCGATGGCATCGCGGATATCCGCATGCTCGAACGCGTATGACGGGTCGGCCGCAACCGATGCCACCGACTCCACACGCCCGGCATAGGTCAAGGCGTCCAGGTTCACGACCCCGCACCCGGCCTCGCCCACCAGATGACGCACCACGGCGGACCCGATGAACCCAGCGCCGCCGGTGACGAGAACTTTCATATATCAACAATCCTCATAACAACGGAGCACGCCGGGGCACCTTGCCATTGTCCCGTCCGGGAGGCACCATCCGGCCGGCGATTCGCCGACGGCACCGCCCCTATATATCATACGGTTTGCCGCTGCGGCGCGGCCATCAGCATATTCACGAGGACCATGCGGAAATTCGACCCGAACGACAAAGGCCCGTTGGATGGCCTCCGAATCCTCGACCTGTCCCGACTGGTCGCCGGCAACATGCTGTCGTTGCAACTCGCCGATTTCGGGGCCGAGGTCATCAAGATCGAGACGCCGCCGCGTGGCGATCCCTTGCGCGATTGGGCGACCGACAATGTCGAGGTGCATTGGAAGGTCTATTGCCGCAACAAGAAGAGCATCGGCCTGAACCTGCGGGAGGATGCGGCAAAGGATATCCTGCTGCGCTTGGTCGATACCGCCGACGGCATGATCGAGAATTTCCGGCCCGGCACGCTGGAACGCATGGGCCTGGGTCCGGACGTCCTGCTGGAGCGCAATCCGCGCCTCGTGATCGCCCGCGTCTCCGGATTCGGCCAGACCGGACCATACCGGGAGAAGCCGGGTTTCGGCACGCTGGTCGAAGGCATGTCCGGTTTCGCCTCGCGCAACGGATTCCCGGACCGCCCGCCCCTGCTGCCGCCGCTGGCGCTGGCGGACATGATCGCCGGACTTTCAGGCGCGATGGCGATGATGGTCGCCTTCTATAACCGCGACCTGAAAGGCGGCAATGGACAGGTCATGGACCTGTCGCTGCTGGAGCCGATCTTCTCCGTCCTGGGTCCGGAGGCAGGCACCTACCAGCTTACCGGCGAGGTCAAGGAACGCGTCGGCAACGGATCGAATACGTCGGCGCCCCGGAATGTGTATATCACCAGCGACGACCGCTTCATCGCGATCTCCGCCTCGATGCAGGTGATGGCCGAGCGGCTGCTGCGCGCCATCGGCGCCGGCGCGATGCTGGACGACCCGCGCTATGCCACCAACGCCGCGCGCGTGCAGCATCGCGAGGAAGTCGACGCCGTGGTCGGCGGCTGGATCCGCCAGCGGACGCAGAAAGACGCGCTCGCTTTCTTCGAGCAGGAGAACATCACCGCCGCGCCGATCTACGACATCAGCCAGATCGTCACCGACCCGCATTTCACCGAGCGCGAGATCGTCGTCGACGTGGAGGACCGCGACTTGGGCAAAGTGGCGATGCATAACGTCACGCCGCGCCTGTCGGGCACGCCCGGCACCTTCCGCAACCCGGCCCCCCGGATCGGGGAGCACAACGCGGACCTGCTGGGCCAGATCGGCGTCGATACCGACGCCCTGACCGGCCTGCTCACCAGCGGTGCCGTCTGGGCACGCGACGATCAATCCAAGAAATAGCAACCGGAGGACCGGACCATGACCACCGCACCCGATATCACGCCTTCGCACCCGGTCTGGCGCTCGCTGCTGTATGTGCCGGTCAATGTCGAAAAATACGTGGCCAAGGCCCATACGCGCGGCGCCGACGCGATACAGCTCGACCTGGAGGACAGCGTGCCGGTGAGCGAGAAGGCGAATGCCCGAAAGCTGGTGCAGGAAGCCGCGGAAACCGTATCGCAGGCTGGCGCCGACGTGGTCGTCCGGATCAACCAGCCGCTGCGCATGGCGGTGCGCGATCTGGAGGAAACCGTCTCGCCCTTGGTGAACGCGATCACGCTGACCAAGGTGGACAGCGCCAGCCATGTGCGGCTGCTGGCCGAGATCGTCGACGAATTGGAAGCGGAGCGCGGGATGACGCCGGGCCATACGCGCTTCATCACGCTGGTCGAATCCGCCGACGCCTTCTTCCGGCTAGAAGAGATCGCCAAGGCGCATCCGCGCGTCGCCGCACTGGGCCTCGGTGGCGAGGACTTCGCCACCAGCGTCGGCATGGTGCCCGACCCGGATGTCATGCTCTATCCGAAACAGCAATCGATCATCGCATCGCGCGCCGCCGGGATCATGCCGCTCGGCATCATCGGCACGGTCGCGGACTACGGCGATATCGACGGGATGCGCAAGATCATCCGCAACTCGCGGCGCTTCGGATTCGAAGGCGCGTCCTGCATCCACCCCAGCATCGTGCCGATCCTCAACGAGGAGTTCCGCCCCAGCGAAGCGGAAGTCGCGGAAGCGCAACGCATGATCCAGGGCTTCGAGGCCGCGGTCGCCGAAGGCCGCGCGTCGCTGGAGATCGACGGTAAGATGATCGATTACCCGGTCGTCTTCCGGGCGCAGCAACTGCTCGACCAGGACACCGCGATCCGCCAGCGGGAAGCACGGATGAAGGGTTAGCGGTCGCGCCGCATCGCGTGGCAGCGTTCCAAATCCCGCTGTGCAAGCGGATAGATTTCGGCATCCGTTGGCGGCACGCGCTTGAAATAGCACAACGCCTCGCCGAACTTTCCCTGGTCCAGCAGTGCCGTTCCAAGGGTATAGAGCAGCTTGGCGCTCTCGGACCGTTTCAGCGCGGCTCGAAGGTTTTTCTCGGAAGCTGCAGCCTCGCCGCGTTCCGATGTGCAAGTCGCCAGTGCCTCCTTGGCATCGACGTCACTGGGCCGAGTGTCGTTCTTGGAAACACCCTTCGCCCGTCGTTGAAAACGGCTCATCGTTTTTCCGGCGCGTCCTTCAGCGTGATGGAATAGCGGGCGTTGCTCTTGACGTAGAGGTAGGTGAGCGCCTGGTTGCTGCGGTTGCGGTTCTGCATGTTGACGTTGATGCTGAGCCCGCTCAGCCGGCAGGTCTTGGCGATCGTATCCATCAGCAATCCGCATTCCTTGTTGGCCAGCTTGTAGAGGAGCGCACGTGCCGACTCCTGCGACTTCACGATGGCCTCGTCGCTCAGGTCCTCGATCGGAAGCTGGGTCTGGAAATTGACGTTCACGACGACCGGTTGCGCGCCGCCGAGGGACGCCGACCGCGCCGATGCCGTATCGGCAGGGACCGCCGCAAAGGTGAAGGCCGCAAGGGCCAGAGCCACCGCGGCCGTGGCGGTTTTCTTACGCATGGGGTTCATTGATTCTCTCCGAAGTTTCCTGTTGCCCGGCCGTTTCGGCGGACGGGATCCTTAGGTAGACGAGCCGGAATGGCGATAGCTTGGCGGTCGAAAGGTAATTTTTCGGTAAAACCGCCATTTTTGTTGGACGCCGGTCGATCCGACACCGCCGTTAACCATGCCGCGCGGTTCCGGGAACGAAAATTGAGGAATACCGGGCCGTTCCGGGGCGCCGTTTAGATTTCGGCAACCTTCTCCGGCCTATAGAAAAAGGGTGCGTGTAAAGGGAGAGTCTGCACCGTGTCACAAAGGTATTCGGATACCCCGGCCCTCGTTCTCAAAGGCTTGGAAAAGCACTTCGACAAACCCGCGGTCGACCACCTGGACTTGACCGTGCGCGGCGGCGAGTTCTATGCGCTGCTCGGCCCCAACGGCGCCGGAAAGACGACCACGCTGCGGATCGTCGCCGGGTTGCTGCGGCCGGACGCCGGGTCGGTCTCGGTTTTCGGCGTGGACGCGCTGGAGGACCCGATCGCGGCGAAACGGCTGATCGCCTGGGTGCCCGACGAACCCCTGATCTATGAGAAACTGACGCCGTTCGAGTATCTGGAATTCGTCGCCGGGCTCTGGGACATCGACGCAGCGACCGCGCAGACGCACGCCACCGAGATCATCGATATTCTCGGCCTGGGGCCGCACGCCCATGAACGATGCAGCGGCTTTTCCAAGGGCATGCGCCAGAAGGTGGCGCTCGCCGGCGCGCTGGTTCATTCGCCGCGGCTGCTGATCCTCGACGAGCCGCTAACCGGCCTCGATGCCGGCTCCTCGCGTCAGGTGAAGACGGTGCTCGCCGAACGCGTCCGCGAGGGCGTCACCGTGATCATGACCACCCATATCCTGGAAGTCGCCGAGCGCATGGCGGAACGGATCGGCGTCATCGACGCCGGCCGGCTGATCGCGGAGGGCACGCTGGACGAGCTGCGCCACCAGACCGGGCAGACGGCAACCAGCCTCGAAGACGTCTTCCTCGACTTGGTCGCGGAGCAAAGCGCCGCCGCATGAGCCAACCCGCCACCCTGTCCTGGTTCGCGCGGCATGAAATCCGGCTGTTCTGGCGGGATTGGATCGCCATGCTCACCGCCGGCAAGCGCAACCGCGAGTCGCTGATCGGATTGATGGCCATCGCCTTCCTGGTCTTCATCCATCTGCTGGCGCACTACCTCATCTCGCCGCTGGCAGAAGGCGGCGTAGTCCTCGACAAGACGACGATGATCTTCGTGTCCGCCAGTGTATTTCTCTACTGCACGATGATGATCTCGCAGGCGATGGAATCGGTGACCCGCGCCTTCTATGCGCGGTCCGACTTGGATTTGATCCTGTCATCGCCGATCTCGGCCCGGCGCATCTTCACCGTCCGCATCCTTGCCATCGCCATCGCCACGGTCCTGCTGACCACCGTGCTGGCCGGGCCGTTCATCAACGCCTTCGCCTATATCGACGGCCCTCGGTGGCTGGCCGGGTACGGCGTCATCTTCGGATTGGCCGGCCTGTGCACCGCCTTCGCCGTGTTGCTGACCGTGGGGCTGTTCCGGACCCTCGGACCGAGGCGAACCCGGCTGATTTCACAGGTCGTCTCCGCCGTCATCGGCGCCGCCTTCGTCATCGGTATCCAGGCCGCCGCCATCCTCTCGACCGGCAGCCTATCGCGCTTTTCCTTTCTCGGATCGGAGAAGATCGTCGACGCAGTCCCCCCGCTGACCAGTTGGGTCTGGTGGCCCGCCTATGCAGCCGCCGGCGATCTCCAGATACTATTCAGCCTGATCGGGGTCGGTCTGGCGGCGCTGGCCCTGACGATCCTGCTTTGCGCCAAGAATTTCGGCGACCATGTGGTCGCGGCATCCGGCGTGGCGTTCGAGTCGTCCACGAACCGCCCGCGTCTGTCGTCCTTCCGGCAAGCGTCGGTAAAACGCACGCTGCGCCGCAAGGAATGGACATTGTTGCGGCGCGATCCATGGCTGATGTCGCAGACTCTAATGCAGATCCTCTACCTGTTCCCACCGGCGCTGCTGCTGTGGCGCAATTTCGGCGACAGCGTCGGCCCCTTGGTCATCCTGACCCCGGTTCTGGTGATGGCGTCGGGGCAATTGGCCGGCGGGCTCGCCTGGCTGGCGGTGTCCGGCGAGGACGCACCGGACCTGATGACGTCGGCACCGGTTTCCGCACCCATGATCATGGGCGCCAAGATCGAGGCGGTGCTCGGGTCGGTCCTGATCGTCGTACTGCCGCTGCTGGCCGCCCTCGCACTGGCTTCGGTGAAACTCGCCGCGATCACGGCGGCGGGCATCGTCGTCTCGGCCTGTTCGGCGACCATGATCCAGATCTGGTTTCGTGCCCAAGCCAAACGCAGCGATTTCCGCCGGCGGCAAACATCCTCTCGTCTGGCTACCCTGGCGGAAGCGCTCTCGTCGATCTTCTGGGCCAGCGCTGCGGCGTTGATCGCAGCGGCATATTTCAATTATGCGGCGGCGACCGCGTTCCTGGCCGTATTGACGCTGGTCTGCGCGTGGGCCGTGCGCCCCCGCCGCACCGCGGAAGCCTGAAGCCGCAAGTATAACGTGTCAGCCACTTGTGAATGGCCGGGCCGGGCGGTTACCGTTACGCCGCGATGGCCGAAATGAAGACAAAAGAAACGGACGCAAGCGTCGATGCTTTTCTCGATGCAATCCAACCCGAGCGCCGAAAACGGGACGGTCGTGTCCTGTGCGATTTGATGCAACAGGTCACAGGGTTCGAGCCGAAAATGTGGGGTCCGAGCATGATCGGGTTCGGGCGGTATCACTACAAATATGAAAGCGGCCGCGAAGGCGATCTCTTCCTAACAGGATTTTCGCCTCGGAAATCAGCGTTATCGATCTACATTATGCCAGGATTCATTGCATACGGTCGGCTGATGGAAAAACTCGGTAAGCACAAAATCGGGAAATCGTGTCTCTACATAAATAAACTCGACGACGTGGATATGAAAACGCTCGAAGAGCTCATACGGCGGTCCGTCGAGCAGATGAAAGACCGGTATGACGTTTAGTAAGGTTGCGGCCTCCAATCGCGCCATCCGCCCATAGGCTTTCCGTCTCTCGGCGCATCAATTCGAAAAAACGTAACGATTGATAGCGTTTGACTATTGAAAACCGACCGCTTCGCCACAACGTAGCATCGGGGTCGGCAAGGGAGGAGAAGGCATGCCTGTACGGGCGCTAAAAAAATTCATCGACAGCGAGGCCACCGGCGGCCTCATTCTCATGGCAACTGCCGCCGTTGCGCTGATCTTCGAAAACTCCGCCTTGGCGTATATCTATGACCAGCTGCTGACGCTTCCCGTCGCCGTCAACATTGGCGCGCTGTCCATCGATAAACCACTGCTGTTGTGGATCAACGACGGCCTGATGGCCGTGTTCTTCTTCCTGGTCGGACTGGAGATCAAACGCGAAGTCATCGAAGGGCAGCTTTCCAGCAAGGAACAAGTCATCCTACCCGCCATCGGCGCCGTAGGCGGCATGGCAATACCAGCCCTCATATTTCTGTCGATTACCGGCATCGACACCGAACTGGCAAACGGATGGGCCATTCCGGCTGCAACCGATATCGCATTCGCGCTCGGCGTCTTGGCCCTCTTGGGGAACCGCATCCCGACCGCGATCAAGACCCTCCTCTTGGCCATCGCGATCTTCGACGATCTCGGCGCGATCATTATCATCGCGGCCTTCTACACAGCCGACCTATCCTTCCCGTCGCTCGCCGGTGCAGCCGTCGCCATCGCCGGACTGATTGCGCTGAACAGGGCCGGCGTGCTCAGAGTGGCGCCATACATCATGGTCGGCGTCGTGCTATGGGTCTTCGTGCTCAAATCCGGCGTCCATGCGACGCTTGCAGGGGTCGTCCTCGCCTTGGCCATACCGTTACGCGCCGGCGACCAGAAATCGCCGCTGCGCGCAGTGGAGCACAGCCTGCACCCCTATGTCGCCTATGGCGTTCTCCCCGCATTTGCCTTTGCCAATGCCGGCGTCTCGCTCCAAGGATTTTCGATTGCCTCGCTCATGGCGCCGTTGCCGCTTGGAATCGCCGCCGGACTTGTGATCGGCAAGCAGATCGGCGTTTTCGGCAGTGTGTTGCTCGCCGTGAAATTCGGTATCGCCCGCCGCCCCGACGGCGTCAGCTGGATGCAGATCTATGGGTTGTCCTGCCTTGCCGGAATCGGCTTCACCATGAGCCTGTTCATCGGCACCTTGGCCTATGCGGGCCCGGAGATGATGGCGCAAGTCCGATACGGCGTGCTGACCGGTTCGCTGATATCCGCTTTCGTGGGATATTCGGTCCTACGCTGGCTGTGCCCCGAAAAGGCTACGCGCGCGACCGCGTGACGCTGCCGTTGGTGCCGCGGAAATATGGCGCGTGACGCGCGGTTTTTTTGCCTCCTGGAGTTTCGGCGCTACAGTGTCGGGTAACGGCATTGCCGTGCACCGCGGCACGCAACAGGAGGGAACCCACCAATGTTCAAGCGCATCGATCACATGGTGGTTCGGGTCAAGGATCTGGACCAAGGGATGAAGGACTACCAGGAAAAGCTCGGCATGACCGCGAGCAAGGGTCCGGAAGACCTGCCGCATCTTGGCATGAAACGCGCGGTCTTCCCGATCGGGCCCGACGGCAGCTTCATCGAACTCGCCGAGCCGTTGGGCGACGGCGGCGCGATCGGTAAATCCCTCGAACGCCACGGCGAAGGGCTTCATCTGGTCGCCCTCGCGGTCGAAAATCTGGAGGAAGCGGCGGCCGACATGCGCGCCAAAGGCGCACAACTCATCGAGGCCGGCAACATGATCTTCGTCCATCCGCGCGACAGCCACGGCGTGCTGTATCAACTCGTGGAACGGTAATCGTGATCGCGGCTATCGGACTCGATCAGCCCTTATCGAGTTCCAATCTCAATTCCAGCAGCCTGTTTAGATAGCGGCGAAGTTCCCGCTGATTTGTTATCGAATAGAGACGCAACGGGAATGCCTCGTCAGGTGCATACTGGCCGCACGGCGTTAAACCCTTCATCGCCTCGATCATATAGTCGGTGGCGACGTTCTTCATCGCCGTAATCAAGTCGGGATCGACGATGCCGACATATATCGTTTGTGTGCGCCGCAACTCCGCATGCCCTCGAGTGGCGGAACCACAGATAATATTCTTCCAAAGCCCGTGGTGATGCGGCGCATTTCCCCGCAAATCGATTCTGTTCATCTGCTCGAACGTGGCTGGTTCCAACGCGCGCCGGATCAACGAGGCGTCCGGATTACTCTGACGCCCGTCCAGTTTCCACAGCATCATTCGATAGGGAGATACTAACCCGCGCCATGCAATACTGATTTCCTCAACTGCCGCGGCGCGGCGCTTTTGCTGTGCTTCATACTCCCGGTATGTCGCAGCGCTCGATAACAAGAAACCAGCAAGGGCAACCGCAACGACGGCTCGACCGGTCAGCGTGAGCTTGCGCCAACCGACTGCCTTCGAATTCCAGGTGTCCCCCAATACCGCGACGGCCGCCGCGGCTAGCGCAATCATATGACCGAGAAAGCTAAGCAACATCGAATCGACCGACTCCGTAATATTCATTATTGTGCGGCAGCGATCCTTGAAAAGGATCGCATGTTGGACAACCGACGGTAAACCAAGACCAACAATAGATTAGATTGGAAAATCAAATGCCGCCGAAGATCGGATACCTGCTGCCCACCCGCGAACAGATTATGGAGGGCCGGCCCGAAGCAGCCCCTCTCCTGGCGCTGGCGGAACGCGCCGAGGACTTGGGCTACGATTCAGTCTGGGTCGGCGATTCCCTGCTCGCGCGGCCCCGGCACGAGCCGATCACTTTGTTGGCCGGCGTGGCGGGACGGACCAAATCGGTCTCGCTGGGGACCGCCGTTTTGTTGCCGACCCTACGCAATCCGGTGCTGCTGGCGCATCAAGTGGCCACGTTGGACCAGATCAGCGAGGGCCGGGTCATCCTCGGCGTCGGAATCGCCAGCGACGTGCCCAACATCCGCGCCGAGTTCGAATCCGCCGGCGTTCCTTTCGAAAAGCGCGTCGGCCGCATGCTCGAACAACTACGCCTCTGCCGCGCGCTGTGGAGCGGCGAGCCGGTGAACTGGGACGGCCGTTGGAAAGTGACCGACGGCACCCTTGGACCGGTCCCGCATCGCAAGGGCGGTCCGCCGATCTGGGGCGGCGGTTCGGTTCCCGGTGCACTGAAGCGCGCCGGACGTTATTTCGAGGGCTGGTTCCCGACCGGTCCGGACGCGGCCCGTTGGTCGGAACAATGGGCCGAGGTGCAGGGTCATGCGCGCGACGCCGGGCGTGATCCGTCCGACGTCACGCCGGCGATCTACCTGACGCTGGCGATCGACGACGATGCGGCAAAGGCCGACGCCCGCATCGACGACTTCCTACAGCAGTATTACGGCCAGCGGCCGGACCTGCTGAAGAAACGACAGGCTTGTTTCGGCGGCTCGGCGGAAGGGGCGGTCGAATGGCTGAACGGCTATGTCAACGCGGGCGCGCAGCATCTGGTGCTGCGATTCGCCGGCGATCACGAACGCAATCTGGAAACCATGGCGAAACTGCGGGGATCGATCGCCGGCTAGCTTAAACGCTGGCAGGCGGTTTTTCCCCTATCGTGTCGGCGTCCATTGGCGCCGCGACCGGCGGCGGTTGGAGCTTACGCCGCACAACGAGCCACAGCGCCACACCCCCTGCAAACAGCAACAGCCACGACGCCCATCCGAGGCTCTCAATGTTGTCGCCCATGACCACCATGAGAAAGGTAAGCGGCAGAATTCCGACGCCGGTGGTCCAGAGGAACTGCCACCAGGTCAGACGCGTCAGGCCGGCCGCGTAATTGACCAGATTGAAGGCGATCACGGGGATCAGGCGGCTGACCAACACGACCCGCCAACCATCCTGCGCCGCCCACTCGTCCAGACGCTCCCAATGATGGCGTGAGACCATGCGTTCGACGAAGGGTCGGCCCAGCGTCCGTGCCAGGCAGAACGCGACCGCCGCCCCCAACATGGCCCCCGTCCAAGTGATCAGCGTGCCGAGAACCGGGCCGTACACCATGCCGTTGGCGATCGCGACGAGTTCGGCCGGAAAGGGGATGAAGGAATGCAGCACCATGAGACCGATCGAAGCCAGCACGCCCCACATACCGAGCGCACGGATCGCCTCTTCGAACCCGCGCGCGGAAATGTCCACATCGGCGACAACCGCCGCGACAACGCCGGCCGTCACCATTCCGATAATAACCGCCGCGCAAATCAGGGCTTTGGCGCGCTTTCGGAAGTAATCGACCATCCACCCGCTTTCCGCGACGCGCTACCTGTCGCTGCTGAATCCAATCACCGTCGCGCCTCCCCAAAAAACATCGGCAGACGTGAATCGATCGCGGCCACGGTCTGAGCGTATCCCACGGACGCAGAAAAAAGCGCTTGGTTCACAGAAGGTTGATGGTTCGGTGCTGGAAATTGCACAATGCCCCGCCCATCACATACCCCTCTACCATCCAATGGGTCTCCGAACAGTCACGCCAGGGCACCCAGGCATGGCCGCGAGAAGACAAAAATCCGGATTCGTAGTAAAATAATTTCAACTCTCAAGGGACGATTCAGAGGAAAGGCCGCATCATGCAAGCAGTCGCCACCAGTGAAGCAGACGTCAAAATCATGAAACGCAAGGGCGGGACGGGTGCCCGGCACGATTATATCGGCTCCCCCGGCACGATTAACGCCGACCCGCAGGCTTTTCTGGTGGTACGACCCTATGCGGGTGCGCGGGTCGATCCGCATTTCCATGATGTCGACCAGTTCCAGGTCGTCGTGGCCGGTGACGGCCGCATCGGCAAGAAGGAAATCCGCCCGATCACCTTCCAATATGCGGACGCTTATACGCCTTACGGACCGATCGTCGGCCGCGAAAACGGCTTCTCCTTCTTCACCCTCCGCAATGCGGCCAGCGGCGGCCATTGGTCGATGCCCGGCAACAAGCACAACATGCCGTGCCGCGCGGGCCGCAACATCGCGGGCACCTTCGATCTCGGCCGTCCTATCGGGGCGGGCAAGATCGAGCGCGAAGACTTGATGGAATCACAGGACGACGGCGTCGACGCGGTCGGGTTCCGTCTGGGCAGCAATGCGGTATCCGACGGCCTGCCGACCGAAAACGGCGGTCAGTACTATCTCGTCTGCGGCGGCGCGCTGATCCAGAACGGCAAGGAATTGCCGGCGGACTCGGTTATCCGGGTCGATCGCGGCGAAGATGTCCTGCAGATGTCCGCCGGGCCCGACGGCGCGGAAGTCCTTTGCCTCCAATTCGGCCTTCCCAGCGACCGGCCGGGTTCCGATCCCAGCCTGCTCGCCAAGCGCAATCCGGACGCGTATCAGGATCGCAAGCCTGGCGCCGGCGCGTAGTTCCGAATTCGGCGGAGTTCAGCGCCAGATCGCGTCGCGCCATTTGACGCCGACCAGCACGGTAAAGAAGAGCCCCACGGCGCAGTAGGCGTTGATCGTTGCGGTATACCCGATCCATTCGATCATCGCGCCCGAGCCGACCAGCCCGATCGGCAGGCCGTAGATCGCCATCGACCGCACGCCCATGACCCGGCCGCGCAGCGACGGCGTCACCGTGCTGAGCAGCGCCACCGACATCGACAGCATCGCGATACCTTGCGTGATCCCGACCAGGAACAGGATCGGCAGGCCGAAGGTCCGGTCGGTCGCCTGCCCGAACAGCAGCAGCGTCGAATACCAAAGCAGGATGCAGATCAGCATCAGCCGCACCGGACGGCGCGAGCCGCCGACGAAGGCCATCAGCATCGACGCGGTCAGCGCACCGGCGCCGAACCCTGCAACCAGATGGGCCAGCCCGTTCTCGTCCAGGGCGTAGACCTCGCGGGCGACGAAGGGCAGCAAGCCGTGGGAAATCGGATAGGCGGTCAGGTTGACCATGAAGGCGAGGCACATGACGGCCAGCACGCGCGGCGTGGCCCAGATGTAGGCGATGCCTTCCCGCAATTCGCGCCAGATCGGAAAACGGCGCGGCGGTGCCGGGGCGGCGTCGGCCGAATCCTCACGGCCGGGCCGCACACGCGAGACGCCGAAGGTCAATGACAGGCTCAACAGATAGAACGCGGCGACGAAGATATAGGCAAAGCCGATCCCGAGCGCTGAGAACAAACCGGCCCCGGCCAGCGCACCGGCGATCCGCGCGGAATCCTGTGTAGCGCGGGATAGTCCCATCGCGTTGGCCAGCCGGTCCGGCGGCATGGTGTCGGCCACCAGCGTGTTCCGCATCACCAGATCCGACGGCCGCACCATTCCCATACAGGCAGCCGTGATGAAGACGTAGACGGGATTGAGTTGGTCGGTCAGCCCAAGCACCATGACGACCGTCGCCATCACCGCATAGAAGCCCCGCATCAGGCACAACAGGGTGCGGCGTCCCAACCGGTCGGCAAACGCCCCCAGCATGGGGGCGACCAGCGTGCCGAAATACTGCAGCGACCCGAAGATCGTGAGCAGCAACACCGAATCCGTCTCGACCAGGATGTACCAGCCGAGGATCAGGGTCTCCATCTCGAAGGCCCAAGCCGTCAGCAGGTCGGCCGGCCATTGGAATCGGAAACTGCGTATCTTGAACGGCGCGAGCGGTGCTATGGCGATGGGGTGCCTCGACGGGTGGGTTTGCGCGGCCGATGGGATGTCGCGGCCGACGCCCCAACCCGCCGAGTCTACATCATTTGCCCCGCCAGGGCGCAAATGGCCGCCTCGCCTGCGCTATTCCCGTTCCGCGAAGAACAGCAGACAACCGTCCGGATCCTTCACATGGAACTCCCGGACACCGTAGGGCTGGTCGAAGGGCGGCCGCACCCGTCCCTCCGGCAACGTATCCAGCTTCGACTTCAACGCTGCATAAAGGGCGTCGAGGCCACGCACCCGGATCGTCAGTGCGATATTGGTCGCGGTGGCCTTGAGCGCGCCCGCGTCGTCCGTCGCGATGAACTCGACCGCCGCGCCGCCGCGCTCGGCGATCCCGAAACTACCGTCCTCCGCGAGCAGTTTGCGCTCGAACCCGAGCACATCTTCGTAGAATTGCAAAGTCGCCGCCACGTCGCGCACAGGCACGATGGTGGCGGCGCTCAGCACCTTGGGCGTTTCCAGCATGACGCGCCTAATACAACGCCACGGGATTGCCCGGAGACCCGGTCGCCCCCTTCGCTTTCAGCGGCGACCAGACGAAAAGGAACTCGTAGGCCTTGTCCGCAACGAGCTGAGAGAGGTCCAGATTCTCGATATTCCAAATACCGCGCTTGGTCTGCAGCGCGATGTGACATTCGAAGGGTTGCTTGCGCTCGCCGGCGAAACCAGGGCCGACCGCTTCGGTGCCCCAGTTATCCGCGCCCGTCAGGATCACCTTGCGATCCGCCAGATACTCGCAGGCGGAGATGCCGAAGCCGGGCTCGCCCCGGTTGAAGGCGGCGACGCGCTTTTTCTTTTCCGCCGCATCGAATGTGTCCCAGTCCTTCGGATGCCACAGGTCGCCATGCCCGGTGTAGAGGAACACACAATCGCCCTCGCCGATCGGCGCAATGCCCTGGCGCTCGACCATTGCCTTGACGTCGTCGTCGGTGACAATACCGGGATCGTCGCGGCCAACCTTTGTCGGGACCGGCAGGGTGCCGCCGCGCAGCGCCACTGCGTCCAGCAGCACGCCTCGGCAGACGAAGCCCTTCTGCGCCACATGCTCCACGCCGAGCGGTCCGAGCCCGTAGGTGCCGACGCCCGAATCCTCCAGGAATCTTCCATTATAGAAATAATGACCCTTGGAGGTCCGCACGCCGATATGGCCAGGGCCGTCGAACTGCGTGCCGATCTGCCCCAGTTCGGTGGAGACGTATTCGTCGTTATAGACCAGCTTCTGCCCGCCGAACGGGCCGCCCGTGGGCAGGCCTGGAATCGTCAGCTTCCAGCCCCGCGACCCGAAGGCCGGCGCGTCCTGCGCATAGACCTTGCCGAGCGTCGCGACCTTGCCTTGCTTAACCAGGCCGACCGCCTTCAAGACCAATTCAGGCGTGGTGCGGTTAACGGCACCGACCTTGTCGTCCGCGCCCCATTCGCCGGGCGCCCAATTCTCGGTCAACGGTGCGTCGTTGACGTCTTGCACCAGCGACGCGCCCATCAATAGAACCGCCGCCGCCACAATACCAATCCGTTTCATCATATCTTCCTCCAAACGCCGCCATGCCCTTGAGTGTACCCGGCTTGGCCGCCGATGGAAGATTCGGTTGACATTTTCCCTCCATCCGCCCAAAGTCCGGGCACGTGGTGATTTGGCCCGACCGGCTTGCGGCCACGGTAAAGAACTCAGCTAAAAGGTCGGAGCGTCCGTTGGAAGCCCTGACCTGTTTGACCGGTCGGGGTTTTTTCATGGCGCCGGGAGCCGGCGCAGGAGGACGCAATGGACGGATCGCAGCAGTCATCCAAACGGACCTACCGGCCGCAAACGAACCTGGTGCGCGGCGGGCTGGATCGATCCCCGCATCGGGAGACGGCGGAGGCACTATTCCTGACCTCGGGCTTCGTCTACGACCAGGCGGAAGACGCCGAGGCCGCCTTCAAGGGCGAATCCGACCGCTTCATCTATTCCCGCTACGGCAATCCTACGGTCGCCGCCTTCGAGGAACGGCTACGCCTGCTGGAAGGCGCTGAATTCTGCACCGCCACGGCGAGCGGCATGTCGGCGGTGTTCACGTCGCTTATCGCCTTGCTGAAAGCGGGTGACCGGCTGGTCGCCTCGCGGGCGCTGTTCGGTTCCTGTCATTACATCATCGCCGAACTGCTGCCGCGCTACGGCGTCGAGACGGAATTCGTCGACGGAACCGATATGGACCAGTGGGAGAAGGCGCTCTCCAAACCGGCCGACTGCGTCTTTCTCGAAACCCCGTCGAACCCGACGCTGGAGATCATCGACCTCGGCAAGATCGCCGAACTGACCCATGCGGCAGGCGGGAAGCTGGTGGTCGATAACGTACTGGCGACGCCGGTATTGCAGCATCCGCTGGATTTCGGCGCCGACATCATCGTCTACTCCGCGACCAAGCATATCGATGGGCAGGGCCGCGCGCTCGGCGGCGCGATCCTCGGAGCGCAGAGCTATTACGACGACAATCTTCAACCGCTGATCCGGCATACCGGTCCTGCCTGCAGCCCGTTCAATGCGTGGCTGTTGTTGAAGGGCTTGGAAACGCTGGACCTGCGCGTGGAGCGGCATTGCCAGAATGCGCAAGCGGTCGCCGAGTTCCTGGAAACGCAACCCGGCGTGCAGCGCGTGATCTATCCGGGCCTGGAAAGCCATCCGCAATACACGCTGGCGAAATGGCAGATGAAAAAGCCGGGTTCCGTGCTCGCCTTCGAGATCGACGGCGGCAAGGAGCGCGCCTACCGCATCCAGAACACGTTGGAGATCATCGACATCTCCAACAACCTGGGCGATACGAAAAGCATCGTCACCCATCCGGCTACGACGACCCATCAACGGCTGCCGGAAGAGGAACGGGAACGATTGGGCATCTCCGAAGGACTGCTGCGGCTGTCCGTCGGGCTGGAGGATGTCGAAGACCTCAAGGAGGATTTGGCACGCGCGTTGGCGGCGTAATCTCGCCATAGTCCACGTCATTCCCGCGAAATACTGACGGCATCAACGCATGACCGTATGATTGGGTCGTCCCGCCACCCGGAGTCCCGCCGTCATGCCCGCCCAAACCGACAAATCCCTGCGCGTCGCCATCGCCGGTTTCGCGCTCGAATCCGTCTCCTTCCTGCCGGGCGCGGCGAGCATCGCCGACTTCGATGCGGTTACCTATCGCGGCGACGGATTGACCGAAGGGTTGCGCGACTCGCAGTCGCCGGGCGGCGGGTTCATCGACGTGCTCGATGCCGAAGGGGTCGAGGTCGTGCCGTTGACCTATGCCGACCTCGGCGCCGGCGGCAATGCGTCTGACGAGGCCTTCGTCCATTACCGAGATGAAATCTGCGCCGGACTGGCGGGCGTCCGCGACCAGGTCGACGGCGTCTTGCTGTTCCTGCACGGCGCGATGACCACGCCCACCCGCACCGATCCGGAGCAAGATTTCATGCAGGCAGCACGGGATGCACTCGGCCCCGATCTGCCGGTCATGGTGGCGTCGGACCTGCACGGCAACATCGATGCGCGCTTCGGCGACCTGGCGGACGGGCTGTTCGGCTACCACTATTCGCCGCATACCGATATGGACGAAACGGGCCGACGCGCCGCCCGTGCCCTGGTGCGCATGCTGCGCGACGATATCGCGCCCGTCATGGCAATCCGCAAACCCGACGTGATGCTGCCCAGCATCTTCACGGCCACGTCGATCCCGCCCCTATCCGACATCGTCGCGGAGGGTTTCGCCTGGGAGCGCGACCACGACGCCATCATCGATGTGTCGATCTTCTGCGGTTTCGCCTATGCCGACGTGCCGCAGGTCGGGTTCAGCGTGGTCGTGGTGGCGGATGGCGACCAGGCCCTGGCCGACCGCGCCGCCGATGCCCTCGCGGAGCGAATTTGGCAGGCCCGCGAAACCCTGCTGCACGAGAACATAGTGTCGGGCCTGCGGGACGGCGTCGGCCGCGCAGTCGACCTGTCCCGAAATGCTAAACGGCCGGTGGTCCTGTTGGAACATGCGGACCGGATGAACGATTCGACGCATATCCTGGATGAACTGATGAAACATCCCGGCCCGCGCGTCATGGTGCCCTATCTGTGGGATGCAGCGGCTGCGGAAAAGGCCATCGCGGCAGGTGAAGGGGCGGACGTCACGCTGCCGGTCGGCGGCTGGTCGTCGGACCGCGCCGGGCCGCCGGTGACACTGACCGGCCAAGTCGTCTATGCCGGGGACAAGTCCTATCGCGGCACCGGCAAGATGTGGAATGGCTACGAAATCCGCCTCGGCCCGACCGCAGTGATCGATACCGGCGACGTCGTCGTCTCGATCGTCTCGCGCTATGTCTTCGCCATCGACCTCGATCCGTTCACCCAGTTCGGCTATGACATAGACAACTTCGACATCGTCCTGTTGCGCTCCAAAACGCATTTCCGCGCGGTCTACGAGGACATCGCCGAGGCGATCATCGTGGTCGACACGCCCGACTGGGGACCCGCCGACCTGGCGACATTACCCTACCGAAACGCGCGCGCCGGACTCTTCCCGCTGGACAGATAATGCCGATCCGCGTTCCAATACCCGTCAGGGTGTTAGGAAAGGGTACAGCAATGAGTAAGGATTTCTCGTTTTCCAACCGGCATATCGACCTGATGGAGCGCGACGCCAAGACAGTATTCGGCTGGCGCTACGAACCGCGCATCATATTGGAGAGCGGCAAAGGCGTCTTCGTCACCGACGTGGACGGCAACGATTATTACGATCTGACCGCAGGCATGATGTGCATGGTGTTGGGCCATTCGCATCCGGAACTGACCGAAACGATCCGCGAACAGGCCGGCAAGCTGGCCCATGAATCGTCCTGGTATTCGAACCCCTGGGCGGTCGAGTTCGCGGAACTGATCACCAGTACCCTGCCCGGCAACCTGAAGGTCGTGAACTTCGCCGTCACCGGGTCCGAGGCGAACGAAATCGCCATGCGCATGGCGATCGCCAAGACCGGTAAGCATGACATCGTATCGGTACTGCGCGGCCTGCATGGCGGGTCGCTCGCGGTCGAGTCAGTGACCAGCGTCGGCGGCGAACGCAAGGGCGGGCTCGGCCCGCTGATGATGCCGGCGCGGTCGAACGCGATTCTCGCCCCCTTCTGCTTCCGCTGCCCGGTGAACCTGGAATACCCGTCCTGCGACATCGACTGCCTGAAACTCAGCGAAGACATGATGGAGCATATGACCAGCAAGTCGGTCGCCGGGATCATCGCTGAATCGATCCTTGTGCCGGGCGGCATGATCGTCCCGCCGGAAGAATGGCTGCCGCGCATGCGGAAGCTGGCGGACGATTGGGGTTCGCTGCTGATCCTCGACGAAGCGCAACTGGCGCCTGCACGGACGGGCAAGCTCTGGGCCTTCGAGCATAACGACGTGATGCCCGACATCGTCACCTTCGCCAAAGGGATGTCGGTCGGTCTCGCGATCTGCGGCACGGTGACGACGCCGGAAATCGCCGAGGCTGTGGAGGGTGACGCGGGCCTGCCCTGGGCCGGCACCTATTCGGCAGACCCGCTACCGTCGGCGGTGGCGCTGAAGAGCCTGCAGATCGTGCTGCGCGACGATCTAGCCGCCCGCGCCGAGAAACTCGGTGCGATCCTGCGCGGGAAGCTCGACGGTCTGAAGGAGCGTTACGAGTGCGTCGGCGACATCCGCGGCAAGGGCCTGTATCAGATGCTCGACATCGTCACCGACAAGCAGAGCAAGACGCCCGACTACGCCATGGCCGAACGCTTCCGCTATAACGCGGCGATGGAAGGCGTGATCACGATCTGTGTGAAGAATTACATGCGCGTTTCGCCGCCATTGATCATCACCGAGGCGGAGATCGACGAGGTGGTGGGCCGCCTGGAAACCGCGTTGAAACGCGCGGTCGCGGGCTACCCGGAAAATATCGATTTCTCGGCGTCGAGCTCATTGGCGGCCCGGCCCGCCGCCGCCGAGTAGCTACCAGTTCCGCGCGGCGACGAAGGCTTCGTAGCGGCTGACCGCGGATAGGGCAAAAGCCGTGTTGCTCAACTCGTCATAGACGGGAATGCCCACGTCCAGGGCGCGCTGACGGTATTTCTGTTTGCTTTCCTCGATATCCGGCGCGCCGCTGGACCGCAGGACCAGCGCGAAATGCGCCTGTCCCGGATATTTCTCCTGCACCCGTTCCGCCGCGGTGATCAGGTTGTCCAACGGATCGATCGGGCCGCGCCCGACGAAGGCGGCGAGGTTCAGGTGCATCACCAACGCCTCGGGGCTGGCGTTGGCGTAGATCACGTCGAGTATCTTCTCGGCGATCCGGCCCTCTTCCTGTTGCATGGTGCCGACCGGCGCGTCGACCGGGTTGGCGATGCTGGTGCCGGGCGGCAGTTCCAGGTCTTCCAGCCCCTTATAAGCCGCGTCGCCGAACGGGTCGATGTCGAGCCCGTGGCGGTAGAAGAAGTCGGTCGCCAGCACGCTGGTGCCGCCGCCGTTGCCGAACAGGGCTACCTGCGATGTCGCCTTGTCGCGGCGCGGGGTCAGCGTCTGGAACGCCAGCAGGATATCGAGGAACTCGTCCAGCGTTTCCGCCAGCACGCAGCCCGTCTGCTGCGACAGCGCGACCCAGACCCGGTCGTCGCCCGCCAGCGAGCCCGTATGCGACGCGGCAGCGGCGAGACCCTTCTGCGTACGGCCGCCTTTCAGGATCACGACCGGTTTGTCGGCATTGTTCCGCCGCAGCACGTCGAACAGGCGGCGGCCGTCGCGGATACCCTCGACATACATGCCGACGACCTTGGTCTCGGAATCGGCAAGATAGAATTCAAGCAGGTCGTTCGGCCCCAGGTCGGCGCTGTTGCCGACCGTGACAAGGCCGCTGAACCGGATGCCCCGGCGCTCGCCCCGGGTGATGATGTCGGTGCCGAGCCCGCCGCTTTGCGAGATCACGCCGACGGTACCCAGTTCCTTCGGCGGCGCCACCGGGAAGGTCACCTTGCCGCGCGGCGAATACATGCCGAGGCAGTTCGGCCCCAACACCCGGACGCCGCCCTTCTGGGCCGATGCAACCAGATCCGCCTCCAAGTCCACGCCGTGGGAAACTTCGGCGAACCCGCTGGAAATCACCTGCGCGAAGCGTACCCGATTCTCCATGCTCGCCAGCACGGGCGGCACGTTGGCCGCGCCGACGGCGATGTAGCAATAATCCGCGGGCGTCGGCATATCGGCGAAGGACGGATAGGCCTTCAGGCCCTCGACTTCGTCGGCCTTGGGATGGATTGGATAGATCGGCTTGTCGAAGCCGAAGTTATGCATGCGTTGGATGAAGGTATTGGCGATGGTGACGCCGGTGCTCGACGCGCCGACCACGGCGATCGCGTCCGGCGCGAACAGCTTCTCGAAATCGCCGGGTTCCACCGCGGCGCCATCGCGCGATGCCTCGCCCTCTTCTCCGCAGAGGATGAACCGCGCATCGACCGCGACCGCCCCATCCGCCGAGACGATCAACGGGTTCACGTCGACCTCGGCCAGATCATCGCACAGCTCCATCAACAGGCCACCCTCGCCGCCGAGCTTGAGCAAGACGTCGATGATGGCCTGACGGGACACCGCCGCCTGTCCGCGCACACCGTCGAGCAACGCACTGCCGCGCAACTCGTCCAGCATCGAAACGGCATCTTGTTCGGTGATCGGGCACAGCCGGAAGGCGACATCCGCCAGAACCTCGACGAAGATACCGCCGAGACCGACCATGATCATCGGCCCGAATTGCGGATCCCGCACCGCACCGACGACCACCTCTTGCCCTTTGGGCGCCATTTCCTCGACCAGATAACCGTCGATCTTACGACCCTTGATCCCCGGCGCTTCGGCCATCGTGTCGATCGCCGCCCGAACCGCGTCCGCGGACTGGAGATTGATCTGCACGCCGCCGGCATCGCTCTTGTGCAGGATTTCTTCCGACATCACCTTGGCGACCACCGGATACGACAAGCCGTCGATTTCGGCGGCGGCAGCCCCATCGGCAACCACGATTGACTGCGGCACCGCAATCCCGCACCCGGCCAGCAGTTGTTTACCGGTTTCCTCGTCCAGCGCCTGGCGGCCGTCGCGCCGGGCATCCGCAATGATCGATCTAGCGTCCATTCTCTCTTCTTCTAACTGTAGGGTCGTTGGGTGGCGAGGCGTGCCCGCAGCGAGGGCCGCCCACTGGCGGGACGGCACCTCAACGGTTGGACGGTGCCGGGCGGGATAATACACTTTGCCCCATGACAGAGCGAATCTCGGCGGCGGGCTCTAGCGCCCGACGAAGTTGGGCTTGCGCTTCTCCATGAAGGCGGCGCGGCCTTCCTCGTAGTCTTCGCTGTGATTGGCGGCGTCGACCAACTCCTCGCAGAGGTCCAGGTCGCGGTCGGCGGGATCGCGCAGTAATTCGGCGACGCTCGTCTTCAGCGCATGCATCGTCATCGGGGCATTCCCCGCGATGGTTTCCGCGTAGTCTTGGACATAGGCGTCCAGGTCGCCGGCCGGCACCACCTGGTCGACCAATCCCATCTCACGGGCTTCGTCGGCCGAGAATTGCCGCGCGGTATAGAAGATTTCCTTGGCGAAGGACGGGCCGACCACGTCGACAAGCTTGCGGATGCCCGCATAGTCGTATCCGAGCCCCAGCTTGGCCGCCGGGATGGCAAACCGCGAATTGTCCGAGCAGATGCGGATATCGCAGGCCAGCGCCGTCGCCACACCGCCGCCGATGCAATAGCCGCGGATTTTGGCGATCGTCGGCTTCGGCGCTTCGATTAGCTTCTTCCGCGCTTCCGTCGTGCGGGCGTGATACAGCTCTTCCGCCTCGGCGTTGGCGCGCTCGTCCTCGAACTTCGAGATGTCCGCGCCGGAAACGAAGGCCTTGCCGCCCGCGCCGGTCACGACGATGGCCCGGATCGCATCGTCGGCGACGAAATCGGTCATGATCTCCGCCGCGGCGGCCCACATGTCGCTCGAGACCGCGTTGTGACGGGCCGGATTGTTGAAGGTCATTGTGGCGACCGGCGGCGATTTTTCCGCCAACATCTTATCCGTCACGTCGATATACTCCCGCGATTTGGTGTTGCTTGTCGGCACCGATTTTTAGCGGTCTGCCGCCGTCAGGTCCAGCGGTCCTAATCCAGCTTGAACCCGTGATTGTTGAGGAAGTCCCGGAAACCGGGCCGTTCCGGCAGGGATAACTGGCGGGTTACGTTCTCCGACCAGGGGCAATAGTCGAGGGCGCCGTATTTATCCACGTGACGCTGCTTGGCCTCCGGTAGCGGCGTGTGTTCGTGCCGCCGTTGATCGTAGGACTCCACGTCCGCCGGCATGTTGCTTTCGTCGTAGCGGTCGGTATGGACGACGACCGACTGCGGCAGGCGAAGCGAAATGCGCGGCGTGGGGAACTGCGGCCAGCCGACGGCCAATCCGGCGATCGGAAACACCCCTTCGGGCAGGCCCAACAGGTCGCAGGTCTCGCCGATCTTGTTGCGGATCTGGCTGATCGGGCAAGTGCCGAGACCCGCCGCTTCGGCCGCGTTGATGAAACACTGCATCGCGACGGCGGCATCGATGATCCCGTTCATGAAGGTATCGACGTTGTCGTTCTGGTGGTCGTGGCCGCGAATGCCGGCGAGTTTGCGAATCCGGTGAATATCAGCGCAGAAAACCAGGAAGACCGGAGCCTTCGGCGGCCAATCCATGCCACCGCCCTGATCGCTCAACTTCTGGCGCAGGTCCGCGTCCTTGACGACGATGATCGAATACTGCTGCAGGTCGGATTTCGTCGGCGCCGACTGCGCACAGGCGAGCAGGACCTGCAGCAAGTCGTCGGTGACCGGCTCGTCGGTGTAGTGACGCTGCGAGCCCCGGCTCAGGATTCCCGCCAAGGCGCCTTCCGCGGCCATGTCCGCGCCGCAATCCAGTTCGATCCCGTACCGTCCCGCCACCAATTCCTTCAAACTGCTCATCGATCATCGCCTTTTCGTTCGGTGCTCATTTGACTCGTGTATTCGCACACAAGGTACACTAACGGCAACTGCAACCCCGTAGGCGGAATCACCATGCCCGACCGTATCCCTCTCGTCCTCGGCCCCGGCCTCATGAACGACAAACGGCTCTGGGAACACCAATTCGCCCATCTCGCAGACATCGCCGACATGACGATGGTGGACACGACCAAGGACGATTCGCTCGTCGACATGGCAAAACGCATGCTGGAGGCGGCGCCGCCCGAATTCGCCTATGCCGGGCTGTCGATGGGCGGATATATGGCCTTCGAGATGATGCGGTTGGCGCCGGGACGCGTCACCAAACTGGCGCTGCTCGACACGTCGGCGCGCGACGACCCGCCGGAGCGCACCGCGGTCCGCAAGGAAATGATCGGACTCGCCGAAGCGGGCGACTACGACACCGTCAAAAAGAACTCGCTGCCGATCCTGCTGCACCCGGACCGGGTGGACGACCCTACTTACGTCGATATCGCCTACGGCATGGCGGACCGGATCGGCCCCAAGGTCTTCATCCAGCAGATGACAGCGATCATGAACCGGCGCGACAGCCGACCCATTCTCGGCGACATCGACACGCCGACGACGGTGATCTGCGGGCGGCAGGACCAGGGCACGCCGCTGGAAGTCAGCGAGGAAATGGCCGAGATGATCCCCAACGCGCGGCTCTGCGTGGTGGAGGACTGCGGCCATCTGTCGACCATCGAACAGCCCGAGGCCGTCACCGCCCTGTTGCGCGACTGGCTGACCTACGACTGATCCGTCGTCGCCGGTTCAGGCGGCAACCACCTTCAAGCGGCGATTGCGCGGTAGCGCGTCATTGGGCTTCAGGTCGTTGAGCAGCCGGAACCAGCTTTCGTTGTACTTGCCGTAAGGCAAGGTCTTCGACAGCCCGCCGATCGAATCCGATTTGTTCGCGGGGACCAGCAGTAGACGGAGCGGTTTGATCTTGCTCGCTTCCGCCTGGCTCAACCGCCGGAAACTATACGTCGTCTCCTTGTATCCCTGCGCCAAACGGGCTGAATCCTTCGCCGGATTGACGAACAGCATGCGATACACCGACTGGGCGTTGCGCCGGATGGCGACGCCGCGCAGGTCGACCGTGCCGCCCCGCTTATCCTGCCCGCGTACCCAGCCGGTCGCGGCTTCCTGCCCGTTGATGGTGATGCGCTCGACATCCCTGAGCGGCGTTTTCGGCGTCCACTCATTCTGCAGATATGCGGCCATATCCCGGCTGCGCTGGATCCTGCCGGTGTCGAAGATGATCGCCGCGCCGCTTTGGTTCTGCGCAACGACCTGGTCGCGGCCGTTCATCAGGCGGAAGCCTTCCGGCACCTGGAACTGGAACCGCAGTTCCGGATGCTGGAACAACCGGCCTTTGACGTAGCCCTGGCTCGGATCGTCCCCGAACAGCATGCCGTCGATCTTGGCGAGATACGTATCGCGGCCAATACGCGCATTGTCGGGCCGGGACACGGCGGCGGCCTTGATCGCCGCCTCGACACGATCCTTGGTGCGGGGATGCGTCGACATCATGTTGAATTGGTCTACGCTTCCCGCCGGCAGGCCGCGCATCTTGGCATCGACGATGCTCTGTTCCCGCAAGGTGCTGAGGAAGGTCACCATCGCGTCCGGCTCGTATCCGGCACGGCTCATATACCGCACGCCCAGCGTATCCGCCTCGAATTCCTGTTTTCGCGAATAGCCCTGGATCGACAGCATCGCGATCTGCTGACCGACCTGCATCGCCTCCGACCCCAATCCAAGGGCCGAGCCGCCAACCGCGCCCAGCAGCATGCCGAGCTGCGCCATCTGCGCCGCGCTGATTCGTTCCGCAGAATGCCGCGCATTCACATGGCCCAGCTCATGCGCCAGGACGCCGGCCATCTCCGCCTCGTTGCTGGCAAGCGCCAGCAACCCGCGTGACACGTAGACATACCCGCCCGGCAAGGCGAATGCGTTCACGATAGGCGTGTTCAGCAAGGTGAACTGATAGGGAAATTGCTGGTACTCGGTGCCGCGCGCCAGCTTCTTGCCGGTATCGGCGACATAGCGCTGCAGCCGTGGATTCTCGTATTCGCCACCGAATTGCTCGACCAGTTTCGGATGTTCCTGGCGGCCGAGCTTGATATCGTCGTCGACAGAATACATGCCCGTAAAGCTGGACCGGCCGGTGGCCTGATTGACGGTGGTGCACCCGGATAACCCGATAAGCGCCGTACTCGCCATGGCGCCGGCCAAAAAATGCCTGCGGTCGTATTTCATAATACCTCCACTCCGCCAAACCCCGTCCGGCTGTTCATCACCGGATCAACGATGGGCGGGTTCAATGGTAGTGCCCCTATATGCAGAGAATATGGCAATCCTTGGACGCTTTTGCCAATCCCCGGTGCGTCAAAATCGCGCGTCACCGGTTGGGCAGGAACGGCGGCCCCTTCGGGCCGAGCCGGGTACCCCGCTTCAGATTCTTGTAGGGCAGATCGCGGGGATCGGCCGGGCAACCGCCGGGCGCCTTGATCACCAGGACCTTCTCGGCCAGCGGTCCGAAATCGCCGCGGAAATGCACCGCGCTTTTCAATCCCAGAATTTTCTGGTCCTTGGGTTCGACGCCGACATGCCGGAACAAGGATTGATCGTAAGCCTGCACCCGTTTTTCGGTCACTAGAACCTTTACGCCGCCGATGCCCAGCAACGCGGTAACGCCGATATCAATGTCCCGTCCGCCAACCACCGGCCCGGTGGTCCGCATCCTGCCGTCGCCGAGCGCCAGCACCGTGAATTCGCCCCGGAAGGGTTCGTTGTCCGGCAGGTCCGCCTTGCCGCCAAGATCGAGGGTCAGTGCCGCACCGATGCCGGCCGCGGATGCCGCAAGCGCCGCCTCGGCGTCATGCATCGTACCCACGACAGCGCCCTCCGCCCCGTTCCGAACCAGCGCTGCCAACAAGCCGGTCGTGTCGCCGCTGCCGCCGCCCCCTGGATTGTCCTGCGGATCACAGATCAGCACAGGCTTGGACGCCGCCGCGGCGATCGCCATCGCGTGTTGCGCGCAATCGTCCGGTTCGAGCATCGGCTCGTCGAATTCGGCCTCGCGCCGGAGGATTTCCTCCGCAACGGTATCGACCGCGGCATCGGCCGCCGTCTGCGTCCACGCGCTCGCGACCACAGAGACACCGCAATGATGGATGTCGGACAAGCGGAAACCGCCGAGATAGGACAGGTTGAAAACGTCGCCGGACTCCCCGGCGATGCAGGCGTCGACGAAGCTCTTGGTCGGCTCCATCGCGGTCGGCTGCTGATGCGACGGCACCACGAATCCCAAGCTGCGAAAGGCCCGCCCAGCGGGGCGGCCCCGGTCCAGCATCAACTCGATGGCAGCCGCGGCGCGCGCGCCGGTCTCGCGCCGGTCCACATGGGGATAGGTCCGGTAGGCGACCAATGCATCCGCATGCGTCACCATCTCGGGCGAAATGTTGGCATGATAATCCAGGCTGGCGACGATCGGCACATCGGGACCGACGCAGGCGCGCACGCGCCGCAACAACTCACCGTCGGCGTCCTGATACCCGGCGGTCACCATGGCACCATGCTGGTCCAGGTAAACCGCATCGACCGGCAGCGCCTGCGACAGGGCGGCGATCAACTCGCCGGCGATCCGTTCGAAGGCATCCTCCGTAACCATACCCCCGGCGCCGCCGCCGGCCCACACCAGCGGCACCAGATCGTGCCGGTCCGCCATTTCGGTCAGAAAGCCCGACAGCCCGAAACTGCCGCCGTCGAGCCACTCCATCACATCGGCCCCGCGTACGAGTGGCGGCCGGTCGCGATGCAGGCAGAAATACGCGTAATCGGTCAGCGTCGGCATGAAGGTATTGGTTTCATGCTGCATTCCGCCGACCGCGATCCGCGCCATGACGTTACGCCTTCTGCGGTTTATCTGTGATGTCGGGGTCGCCCAGATCCCAGAACAATCCCGCCATCAGCCGCAGCGCCTCGCGCGCCACCGGCACCAGCAAATGTTCGTCGGGCGCATGCTGGCAGCAGCCGGTGTAGGAATGCGGCACCCAGACCGTGGGCAGTTCCAAACCATCCGCAAACACATCGTTCGGCAAGGTGCCGCCGAGGCTCGGCAACACCGCGGTCTTCTTGTTGGTCGTGCGCGTCAGCGACGATTCGCAAAACCGCACCCACGGATGGTCGGGGTCCAGCCGGGTCGCGTTGGCGTAGTTCTTCCGCGCCATGCTGAGTTCGATCATCGGGAACCCGTTGTCGTCCAGATGCTTACGCAGGGTGTCCAGGAAGGTTGTCGGATCGACACCGACGGTGAACCGAATCTGGCAAGTCGCCCGCGCTTTCGGCGGCACCGCGTTGACCGGCCGGTCGGGATTGCCGGTGGTGAACGCCAGAACCTCGAAACTGTTCCAGGCATGCACCTGTTCCGCCGTGCTCAGGCCAGGTTCGCCCCAGTCGGGATCGATCTCCGGCGCGTCGTCGCCGCCGTCATGCTCGATATCCTCGAGGGCGCGTTTCACCGAATCCGGAATGCCTGGCGGCAGCAGATCGGGAATCAGGATTTTTCCCTTCGCCGTCGTAATCGTCGCGATCGCGTTCAGCAGGATCACCGCCGGATTGGCCAGCAAGCCGCCCCAGTTACCGGAATGATGACCACCCTCGCGCAGATCCACGTCCATGTTGAAGTTGAAGCCGCCGCGCGCACCCAGGAACAGGGTCGGCCGCTCGAAACTGGAGCGCGGACCATCCGACGCGATCAGCACATCGGCCTCGAGCAGATCCTTATGCTTCTGGCAGAACTCGCCGAGGCCGGGCGATCCGGTCTCCTCGCCCATCTCGATCAAATACCGGCAATTGAACCCGAGTTTGCCGCGCGTCTCCAACACCGCCCGCAGCGCCGCCATGTTGATGGTGTGCTGGCCCTTATTGTCGGCAGTCCCACGCCCATAGAGGCGGTCACCCTCGCGTTTCAACTCCCATGGGTCGAGCCCTTCGCGCCATTCCTCCGGCAACCCCAACACCACGTCGCCGTGGCCGTAGGTCAGCAGCGTCGGCAACGACGGGTCCTCGATCCGTTCGGCCACCAGCATCGGCCAGCCGCCTTCCATGGGATTCTCCAGGATCTGGCAGGTGAACCCGAGTTCCTTCAGCGACGGCTCCATCTCGGCGGAGAGGTAGCGGTCGATCTCCTCGCCGGCGTCCGGGTTCTGGCTTTCCGACTTAATCGCCACGCGGCGCCCCAGTTCGGCTTCGAAGTCACCTTGATCGAAATAGGTTGTCGCCGCGGCGACGGCATCTTCCCTGTTCATTGCATTCTCGCTTATCGGTCGATGTTGGTAACGGTCGGTGACTTAGGATTTAGCCGGCGCGTTCTCGCCGAGGTCCCAGTACACGTTGGTCACCAGTTCCATGCCCTGACGGGTCAGGCTCTTGAGGATGTGTTCGTTCGGCGCGTGCTGCGAGCAGGCCGAATAGGACAGCGGTATCCAGATGGTCGGCGTGCCGAGATGGCTCTGGAAGGTGTGATTGCAGATCGATCCGCCGGAATTCGGCAGGACGGCGACCTTGCTGCCCCAGCCCTTCTCCAACGCCTGCGCCGCCCAGCGCGCCCAGGGATTGTCCGGATCGGTCCGTGCCGCCTTGAATTCGGGCGTATTGCTGCCCGACGGCTTCTTGATCTCGACCATGTCGAACCCGTTCGCATCGAGATGTTTGCGGATGGAGTCCATGAATTCATCGTCCTTGGACCCGACCACATAGCGGATCTGGCACAACGCCCAAGCCTTCGGCGGGATGGCGTTGACCGGATTATCCGGGTTGCCCGTCTTCATCGCCAGGATATCCAGGCTGTTCCAGCCGTATACCTGTTCCGCAATGGTCAACCCCGGCTCGCCCCAATCTTCGTCGATCTCCGGCGCTTCGCCGCCGCCGTTGCGTTTGACGTCCTTGAGCGCGACCCGCACTGAGTTGGGGATCGGCACGGGCAGCAAGTCCGGCGCGAGAATCTTGCCCTTGGCGTTGATAAGGCTGGAAATCGCATGGGACAGGATGATCGCCGGGTTGGCCAGCAACCCGCCCCAGTTGCCCGAGTGATGTCCGCCCTCGCGTAACTCGCAGGACAATTCGAAGCCGAAGATGCCGCGATTGCCGAGCACCAGGTTCGGGCTGTCCATATCGACGCGCGGTCCATCCGATGCGAGGAATACATCCGCTGACAGCGCGTCCTTGTTCGCCGCGACGAACTCGTCGAGCCCCTTCGACCCATTCTCCTCGCCGGTCTCGACCAGGAATTTATGATTGAAGCCGAGCTTGCCGCGCGTCTCGATGATCGCTTCCAGGGCGTTCATGTGAAGCGTGTGCTGGCCTTTATTGTCGGCGATGCCGCGGCCATAGATCTTGTCGCCGCGCTCGGTCATCTCCCACGGGGACAATCCGTCGAGCCATTGCCCTTCTTGCCCCAGCACGACATCGCCATGCCCGTAGCCGAGGATCGTCGGAAGGCTTTCGCTCTCGAACCGGTGTGCCAGGAAGAAAGGCCCTTGCCCCGGAATTGGATTGTCGAAGATACGGCAGTTGTAGCCCATCGCCTCGAAGGCGGGCTGCATTTCGTCCCGCAGATACCGATACAGTTCGGGAACCTGTTTCGGATCCTGGCATTCGGTCGGGATCGCCACCCGCCGGCGAAGCTCATCGAAATACTTGCCGTCGTCGTAATACGTCAGCGCCGTTTCAACGGCGGCTTCACGCGTCATCGTCGTCCACTCCCCTCTGCGGCGCTATTCGGCCGCGATCGTGTCATACCGGTCGGCGAACCGTTCGCCATGGTCCGATCCCGCCTCGAAGATCAAATGCTGCGTCAGCCCGCGCGCGGACCCCAATGAGTCCAGGTCGAGCAGGATACGTTCCGCCGCGTCGTAATCGTCCGGCGAGAGGAACCCTTCGCAGCAATCGCGGAATTTCGCCGAAAGATCGGCCTCGTCGAACGGATTGTGGATCGTGCCGCGCGCCCATTTCGACTCTTGCTCGACCACGCGGCCGTCCTTGAGTTCGATCTTGACGACATGCGGCAGCCGGAACGTGGGATCGTCGCCTTCGGCATCCTTGTCGTAGGCGTCCATCGTGACCAGCGGCATCAGCTCGCGCACCTCGGGCCGCTGCACCGCATCCGGCGTGAAGTCGGACAGCGACAGGCGGCCGAACTTCAAGGCCAGCGCGATACAGTAGTTCATGGAGAAGCGCGCCTCCATCTCCTGCTGCGGGTTGTCGTACATCAGATTCCGCTTGTTGCCGAAGCCGACCAAGGTATCGACCTTGGCCACCTCGTCGGCATCGAATCCATGCTCGTCGCGGAGCGCCAGGACCACATCGAGGACCCGGTGCGTCGATCCGCAACACGGATAGAGCTTCGGCGCCAGGCCGAATTCCTCGATGGCCAATGGGTCGCCGAGCGGCTTCTTCAGATGATCCCAGGCATTGTCGTCCATACCGGCGTAGAGATCGCGGAACCCGAGTTTCCCTTCGAGCGCGACATCGCGAGCCTGGAACCCGTTCGCCGCGAGCTGCGCCGCAAGCACCGCATTCTTGGCCGCCATACCGGCGTGATACGGCTTGCCCATCGTGCCGAACTGCACCTTCGGCCCGGACGCCATGCTGACGCCCAGGCTGATCGCGTTGACCATCGCGTCCCGGTCCAACCCGAGAAGACGGCCGCAGGCCGCGGCGGTGCCGATGCAACCGACCGTCGAGGTGCCGTGCCAGCCCATGTCGTAATGCGCGCGGTTCACACCGCGCCCGATCGCGGCGTGCATTTCCAGACCGACGATATAGGCGTCGATCAGTTGCTTGCCGGTGGCGTCAATCTCTTCCGCCAATGGCAGCAGGGCCGGAATGAGGACCGCACTCGCATGGGTCAGCCCCGGCAGGTAGTTGTCGTCGAAGTCCAGCGCATGCGCCGCCATGCCGTTGGCCAGCGCCGCCCAGGGCGCCGCCGCCTTCGCGGTCGAACCGAATACCGTGCAGCGTCCGCCGCCATACGGCGCGATCGTCGCGCGCACCCGCGCCGACCCTTCGTCGCCGGCGCCGGCCACCATGCAGGCAACCACGTCGAGAATAGCGTCCCGCGCACGCTGCCGCGCGACCTCCGACGTGGTTTCCGGTGACTCCGCAGCCCATTCGCCCAGAATTTTGGTGACGTCCATCGTCATCGCTCCTGCTGATTGTTCGACCGACAAAACGGATTTTGGCGCGTCAGGACGCCTGCTTCAACGCAGCATCGGAAAACAGGTGACATTCAACGCAGGCGCCGTCGATTTCGAGCGGCTCCGGCTGGGTCTTGCTGCATGTCGGCATGGCGTCGACACACCGGGGATGAAAAGCACAGCCCGGCGGAGGATCCACCGGATTAGGGAAGGTAGCACCAAGATGCGTATCTGGCACGTCGAGATCCGGGTCCGGCGTCAAAACCGACCCCAGAAGCGCTTTTGTATACGGATGTTTCGGCGCACGGAAGAGCGTTTTCGTATCGGCTTCCTCGACAATACGGCCAAGATACATGACCGCGACCCGCGTCGCGATATGTTCGACCACCGCCAGATTGTGGCTGATGACGATGTAGGTGAGGCCAAGTTCCCTGCGAAGCTGCTGCAGGAGATTAAGGATTTGCGCCTGAACCGAAACGTCGAGCGCCGAGGTCGGTTCGTCGCAGATGATGACCTCGGGCTTCATGATCAGGGCGCGGGCGATCGCCACGCGCTGACGCTGACCGCCGGAAAGCTGGTTCGGGTAGTTGTTGAACAATTTGCGCGGCAGGCCGACCAGTTCCATGATCTCCTCGCCCTTGCGCTTCCATTCGGCCGAATCGCCGACCTTATGCACACGCAGCGGCAGGGTGATGATCGAGCCGATCGACTTCCGCGGGTTGAGCGACGAATACGGGTCCTGAAAGATCGGCTGAACGCGCCGGGCCACCGCGATGCGGTTGAGGCCGGACAGCGGTTCGCCGTCGACCAGGATATCGCCCATCGTCGGCTTTTCGAGGCCCAGCAGCATGCGGGCCATGGTCGTCTTGCCGCATCCCGATTCGCCGACGAGCCCGAGCACGGAGCCGCGTTCGACCGACAGCGACACCGCGTTGACCGCACGCAGCGGCTGCTTCGGCGCGAACACGCCGGTCTTGACGGTGAAGACCTTGCTGACGTCTTGGGCCTGCAGGACCGGCGGTTCCATCACGCCACCTCGACGGTACTATCGGACGCACGCACCGCCACCGGCTGGTTCGCGGCGGCGGTTTCGACCGAGAGGTTGCAGCGGAAACCGCGGGCCACGCTGAGTTCACGCAGATCGATATCGGCGCTGCACCCGTCATGGGCGTAGCGGCAGCGATCGCGGAAGGTGCAGCCGCTCAACTCGCCCAGCAGGGTCGGCACGATGCCCGGGATCGAGCCCAGGTCTTCGCCCGCCGCTGTCTTGCCCGGAATCGGGATGCAGTCGAGCAAGCCTTGCGTATAGGGATGCAGCGGCTTCTTGAAGACTTCCTGCGCGGTGCCCTCTTCGACGATCTGGCCCGCATACATGACCGCGACGCGATCCGCCACGCGCGCGACGACACCCAAATCATGCGTGATGAGGATGACGCCGATGTTGAACTCTTTCTGGATCTGCCGGATCAACAGCAGAATCTGCGCCTGGATGGTCACGTCCAACGCGGTGGTGGGCTCGTCCGCGATCAACAGATCGGGTTCGCACATCAGCGCCATGGCGATCATCACGCGCTGGCGCAACCCGCCCGAAAGCTGATGCGGGTATTGCCGCAACCGGCTGTCGGCCGCGGTGATGCCGACCTTCTCCAATAGGTAAACCGCCCGGTCGCGCGCCTCCTTTCTCGGCACGCTCCGATGCCGCAGCAACGCCTCCTCAAGCTGGTTGCCGATGGTGTAGGACGGATTGAGGCAGGTCATCGGGTCCTGGAAAATCATCGCCATCCGGTCGCCGCGAATATCGGATATCTCGGTTTCCGACAGTGCCTGCAGATCGTAGTCGAGAAGTTGCAGTTTTTTCGCCTGGCGGTCGGCCGTAGACGGCAACAACCCCATGATCGCCAGCGAGGTCAGCGATTTCCCGCAGCCGGACTCACCGACGATGCATAATGTTTCGCCGCGATTGACGTCGAAGCTGATGCCCCGCACCGGATGCAGCATGCCGCCCGCGAGCGGGATATCGATGGCGAGATTGTCAACTTCCAACAGGGCACTCAATTCCGATTCTCCGGCGCGGTGACGTCGCGAATGCCATCCCCCATCAGGTTGATGCTGAGCACGAGCAGGAATAAGGCGGTTCCGGGAATGGCGATGACCCAGGGTTTGAAATACATGTCGCCCTTTCCTTCGGAAACCATCAGACCCCAGGACGGATCGGGTGGCTGCACGCCAAGGCCCAAGAATGACAATGCTGCTTCGAGCAGGATCGCGTGCGCGACTTCCAACGTCGCGACCACGATCAATGCATTCGCCACATTGGGCATGATCTCGGTCATCAGGATTCGCAGCGTCGAACATCCCGCCGCTTCCGCCGCCGCGACATAGTCCAGGTTCCGCACCTGCTGGGTGGTACTTCGCATGACCACGGCGAAACGGTCCCAGATCAGCAACCCCAGCACCGTGATGACGATTGTCAGCGAACTGCCGACGATGGCGATCACCGCCAGCGCGATCAGCACGACCGGCATGGCGAGCCGCGTGGTGATCAGGAAGGTGATGATCAGGTCGACGCGCCCGCCGAAATACCCGGCCGCCACGCCCATCGCCGTTCCGATGACGCCCGAAATCGCCATCGCCGCGAATCCGATGAGAAGCGAAATCCGCGCGCCGTACATGATGCGGGAGAGATAGTCGCGCCCGAACTTGTCGGTGCCCAACGGGTGTTCCCACGACCCCTTGGCATCCCAGAACGGCGGCACATACCGATTGGTCAGGTCCTGGGTCAGCGGATCATGCGGCGACAGCACCGGCGCGAATATCGCCACCAGGAAGATGAACAACAGGAACCCGCCGCCGATCGTGAGGCCGGCATGCCCGAACATGCGTTTTCGCAGCAAGGCCGCCGGCGACGGTTCGAGAATGGATTCGGCGCTGGGAAGCTTACTCGCGGAGTCTGCAACAGCCATTGGTCCGATCCCTCCTTAGCCCGTCACGCGAATGCGCGGATCGAGAAACGCGTTCAGCAAATCCGCAACGTAAGTGACCAGCACATAGAAGATCGCCAACGTCAGGACGATCGCCTGCATCGCCTGGAAATCGGATCGCTGGATCGATTGCCACGCGAACCGGCCCAACCCGTTGATCGCGAAGATCGTCTCAATCACGACCGACCCGCCCAGCATGAACCCGAGCTGAACCGCCGAGACGGACACCACGGGTATCACCGCGTTCCGCAACGCGTGTTTGAACAGCACGACCTTGGGCCGCAAGCCCTTGGCCCGCGCCGTCCGCACATAGTCGGAGGCGAGCACGTCCATCATCCCGGCCCGAGTCAGCCGCATGATCGCCGGAGTCGCATAGTAGCCGAGCGCAATCGCCGGCATGATGAAATTTTGCCAGGACGCATTCCCTGTGATCGGCAGCCAGCGAAGCTGGATTCCGAAAATCACGATCATGATCAAGGCGAAGAAGAAGCTGGGCAGCGCCTGCCCCATCACCGCCAGCGTCAGGGCCGCCCGGTCGATGATCGTATTCGGCCGCATCGCCGCCAGAACCCCAAGCGGCACCGACAACAGCAGCGCGAATGTCAACGCGATGGCCCCCAGCTTCATGGTGACCGGCGCGCGTTCCTTGATGACCTCGACCACGGGTTGCTTGAGGTAGATCGAGACGCCGAGATCGCCCTGCAATGCCTTCCCGGCCCAATCGAGATACTGAACCGGCAATGATCGGTCGAGACCGTATTGCTTGCGAACGTATTCGATATCCTCTTGCGTCGAGGCCTCGCCGGCGAGCGCCGCCGCCGGATCGCCCGACAGCCGCAATAGGGAAAACGTGATCACCGACACCGCGATCGCCACGAGCACCGCGATGCCCAACCGTTTAAGGGAATAAATCAGCATATCCGCCGCACAAAGGTATGGGGCGCGGCCTTGACCAAGCCGCGCCCCTGTTGCCTAGGCTATTTCCACTTCGCGGTGAAGAAGCGGGGAATTTCATCCGGAGTCGGGGTGAAATCCAGGTCCTTCGACCACGCATAGTATTTCGCGTAGGTGAACATCGGCAACCAACACAGGTTCTCCTGGATGCGGCTGAGCGCCTTCTTATAGGCGTCCTTTCGCACTTCCGGATCGGTGCTCGTGTCACCCGTGTCCAACCATTTCTTCACGTCGGGGTCGCGGCAATAGTCATCCCGGGAATGTTTGAAGAAATGGCTCGTGATCGCCGACACGTCGTTCATCGAGTAGGAGCCCCAGGTCATTTGATGGAACGGGGCCTTGCCTTCCCAGACGATCCCGCGCAGCGCCTTGTACTGCATGTATTTCAGGTTCGTCTTGATGCCGACCTTGGCGAGATAGCCCATGACCGCCTCGGTGAATTCGCGCTGACGATAGGCGAAGATGTCCGAGGTGAATCCGTTGGGATAACCCGCTTCGGCCAACAGCTTCTTGGCTTTCGCCGGATCGTACTTGTACTGCGGCACGTCCTGCGTGCAACCGAACTGCGTCGGGAAGCATGCCGAATGGATGACGCTCGATGCGCCGCCCACCAGGTTCTTCGCAATGGCCGCGCGGTCGATCGCGTGCGCCACCGCCTGGCGGACCTTCTTCTTGCCGAACGGGTTCTTGTCGCCCGAGCGGCCGGCACGGTCCATGGTAATGTAGCTGATGCGCATCGTCGGCACGTTCTTCACAGTGACCGCACCCGTCTTACCCAGGTCCTCGGCTTTGTCCTTCGCCACGTCCCAGATCCAGTCGAGCGAGCCGGTCAACAGTTCGGCGACTTGCGTTTCCGGATCGGGCACGGTGCGGAAGACGACCTTGCCGATCGACGGCTTGCCCTTCGGGCCGTCCCAATAGCCCTTGTTGATCTCCATCTCGATCCGCTCGCCTGTGACCACCTTGGTGATCTTGTACGGGCCGGTGCCGATCGGCGGCACGGTGCCGTAGTCCTTCTTGCCCTTGGCGTCGGTCTTGGCCTTGGCCCAGATGCCCTTGGGCATGATCGCCATCGGCCCCGAGAGGAATTCGAGGGCCGCCGGGAACGGCTTCGCCAGATTGATGCGGACCTTGTAGTCGCCGAGCTTCTCGGCATTCTTGATCCAGCTCACGTTGCGCCGCGTCAGGACGCCGCTGTCCGGCCCGGAAACATGGTTGAACGTCTCCACCACGTCATCCGCGCTGAAGTCCTGCCCGTTATGGAACTTCACGCCTTTGCGCAGGTTCATCTCGATGGTGAGGTTGTCGACCCACTTATAGTCCGTCGCCAGCTGCGGTTTGTATTCGAAGGTCTTGGGATCGCGATACAGCAGCGTGTCCCAAACCAACCGCGACATCACGACCATCTCGCGCACATTCTCATAGAAAGGCAGCGGCACATTGACCTCGCGGTCGGTCGCCCAGACCAGCGAATCGTCCGCCTTGCCCGCGATGGCCGGCGATCCCGCAAGCGCCAGAACGGCAGCGCCCGCCATGCCCATGGCCATACGTCGAAGAGTCCTAGATTTCATGATTTGATCTCCCTGTCCGAGATTTGTCTCAGATAAATTTTAAGGGCATCGCCGTGTTTTTGTTTTGAGGCGATGCGCCCAGCCCCCATGCGGTAACTTTTTCAACCGCGAATGTATTTCAAAGCATTCCGCGCCGGGGCGCAAGGTTCTATCCCTCCCGCCCTACACCGGCACCGCACGACAGCAACGGCTTGCAGCACGCGTCACCATTCCATAGGGTCAGCCGCCATGCCGAATACCACGCTGACCGTCACGAGCCTTCCGACACTTAACGACGCGCTAACCGACGCATCCGACCAATGGCCCAATGCCGAAGCCGTTGTTTTCGATGACGCGCGGCTGACCTATGCCGACCTCGCCCGGCTGGCGGACGATACCGCGCGGTCGCTCCTCGCGCTCGGCGTGCAGAGAGGCGACCATGTCGCGGTCTGCCTCGGCAACGGCGTCGACTGGGTCCGCTTGTTCTATGGCATTGCCGCGATCGGCGCGGTGGTCGTGCCGATCAACACGCGGTTCAAGGCCGGCGAAATCCGCTACGCGCTCGGGCAGTCCGACGCCCGGGTTCTCTTCGTCGCCGACCGGTTCCTCGGCATCGACTTCATCGCAATGCTGCGCGAGATTTGCCCGTCGATCGACGCAACGCCGCCCCATGCGGAATTGCCGAAACTCGAACACATCGTGACGGTCGGAGACACTGTTCCGGCGGCGGCCATTTCATTCGACGAGTTCCTCGCCGACGCCGCCACGACAGATGCGCTTGCGGCAGCAAAGAGCGCCGTGTCGACGGAAGACGTGGCGCTCATTCAATACACCTCCGGCACCACCTCTTTTCCAAAGGGCGCGATGTTGCGGCATCGAAACATGCTGCACAACGCGGCCTGGATGGCGGCGCGCACCGGCATCCGCGCCGGCGACCGGTATTTCGTCGGCCGACCGTTTTTCCATGTGGGCGGTACGACGATGGGCCTGCTGGTCGCGCTGTCGGGCGGCGCCTGCCTGATCACGACGCCAAAGTTCGATCCGGCCGAAGCGTTGCGCATCCTGAGTGAGGAACGCTGCACGCTGACCAGCGGCAACGACACGATGTTCCAAATGCTGATGGGGCATCCCGATTTCGACAAGCGGACATATCATCTGCGGACCGGCATCGCCGCCGTGTCGCCCAGCGTCATGCGCGACCTTTCCGAGCGGTTCGGCGCACACCATATGGTGGTAGCCTACGGCCTGTCCGAGGCGTCGCCGAATATCGCCATGTCGGACTGCAACGATCCGCTCGAAGACCGTATCAACGGCTTGGCGCGCATCCACGACGGTCTCGATGTGCGAATCGTCGACGACGAGGGCCAGGACCTTCCCGCCGGACAGAACGGTGAAATCCTGACCCGCGGCTGGACGGTAATGAAAGGCTACTACAACATGCCCGATGCCACCGCGGAGACGATCGACGCGGACGGCTGGCTGCATACCGGGGACCTCGGCCGGCTGAGCGATGACAACCGGCTGGTCTTCATCGGCCGCAAGAAAGAGATCATCCGCGTCGGCGGCGAGAACCTCGCTCCCGCCGAGGTGGAGGAATGCATCAACCAGCATCCGGCGGTCAGCCAGGCGCAGGTGATCGGCGTGCCGGACGCGCGCCTCGTCGAAGTCCCCGCGGCCTATGTCGTGCCGAATGATGGCGCCGCTCTAAGCGACGAAGACGTCATAGCGTGGTGCCGCGAGCGGATCGCCAATTTCAAGGTGCCGCGCTATGTAAAGATCGTCGATGGGTTCGAACGCTACGGCCTAACCGGCAGCAACAAGGTGCGCAAGGCCAGCCTCGTCGACCACGCGATGAAAGATTTCGATCTCGGTTGACCGACACCACGCCACATCTCGAACCAGACAACCGGAGGCACTGCCATGACCGACGATAACCACGAGGCGCTGATCGCCGCCGTCCAGGAAGCAAGCGCGAAATGGATCGCCGCCTTCAATGCCGGCGATGCCGACGGCTGCACGGCAGCCTACGAAAAAGACGCCGTGATGCGCGCAACACCATTCGGCACCTTTACGGGGCACACGGAGATCCATGCGTTCTGGTCGAAACTCATCGAAAGCGGGTTCACCGGCGTCGAGTACATCAACCCGAAGATCGAAGTGGTCGATGCCCAATCCGTCATCGTTTCATCCGATTGGCGAATGAACAATGCGCATGGGGTGATCACAAAGGAACTCTGGGTGCTGCAGCCGGACGGCACCGCCTTGCTGCGCGAGGATGACTTCGAAGCGCTCGGTTAACCCGCCGTCAAGGTCGGCCACAACTCGTCGCCGCCCTTGGCCGCGATCATCGTGCCAAGACGGACGGCCCATTCGCTTTCGCTGCCGAAGTCGTCACGCCAGGACCACAGCCTGCGCGAATAACGGTGCAGGATATGTTCGATCGTGAAGCCGATCGCGCCGTGCACTTGATGGCCGATGGCCGCGCCTTCGCCCGCCGCTTCACCAACGCGAATTTTGGCCGACGCCACCTCCAGCACCACATGCTCGTCGAACCCATCGCTGCGCCGAATCGCATCCGCGGCCGACGCGGAGACGGCGATCGCCGCCGAGACCTCGCCGGCAAGCTGGGCGAGATTGTGCTGAACCGCCTGGAATTTGGAGATCGCCCGTCCGAACGCGGTCCGGTCCTTAGAATATTCGACCGACACATCCAGGATCGCCTGCAGCGCCCCGGCCATCTGCACTGACCGCACCGCCGCGCCCATCAAAAACACCGCGTCTTCGTCGATGCCGGCTGGCGCGTCGGCGACCGCGGCGAGCGCCGCGCCGTCGAAGGTGATGTCGTCCTTCGGTTCGTCGGCGAGACTGCGCCCTTCCGCGACGGCACCTTGGGATCGTTCGACCAACACGACCTTGACCGCATCGCCCTGCCGCGCGACGACGGCGATGTGTTCGGCATCACGGGCGAAGGGCACCTGATGCGCCGTTCCGGAAAGCGTACCGTCGTCATTGATGGTTAGGCCGTCGCCCTTGCGAACCGGCGCAATGGTCATAGCCTCCAACGGCGATTCGAGACCGGCCTGCGACAACAGCCAACCGGCCAGCAACGTTTCGGCCAGAGGGACCGGCACCGCATAAGACCCGGCGACGCGAAGGACATCGAACCCGTCCTGCAATTCCGCCCCGGCGCCGCCCAGCGTATCCGGCACCCAGGTCAGCGTCAGGCCCGACTCCTGCAGCGCCGTCCAGAGCGGTTGGCGCCAGGACTCGTCATCCGCGTTATTCACGGTCTGCGGATCGCAAAGGTCCTGGAAGATCTTCGTCGTCGTATCGACGATGATGGTGTCGGTATCGCTCATGGGTTCCTAGTCCTTTGGAATCACGGCCAATGTGACAAAACTGCCGGGCTACGGATATTATTCGGGGCGATCCCGCGAGCAGCGGATCAGCACTTTCTTGATCTACACTTACAGCCTTCGGCGTCCTGCCTGCAAATGACGCCGGGCCGATCGAGCCAACGGAGACGCGCGCCGCCATGTCGAGCACAATCGAATTCGACCCGATCCGCCTTCCGCCCGAAGCCGAGGCGCTTCGCACGGAAGTCCGCGCCTTTCTCAAGGAGGAAATCGCGGCCGGCACCTTCGATCCGCAAACCGCGCATCTCGGCAAGGCCTTCAATCCCGATTTCAGCCGGAAGGTCGGCGAACGCGGATGGATCGGCCTGACCTGGCCCAAGGAATACGGCGGACACGAGCGCAGTTTCCTGGAGCGCTATGTGGTGACCGAGGAATTCCGGGTCGCCGGCGCGCCGACCCGGGCGCATTTCACCGCCGACCGGCAGAGCGGCCCGATGCTGCTGAAATACGCGCCGGATGAGGTAAAGCAGGACATCGTGCCGCGCATCACACGCGGCGAATGCTATTTCTGCATCGGCATGAGCGAGCCGGATTCCGGCTCCGACCTGTTCGCCGCGAAGACGAAGGCGGAGAAGACCGCCGACGGCTGGCGCATCAACGGTCGCAAGGTTTGGACCAGTAACGCGCATCGATCGCATTACATGATCGGCCTGTTTCGGACGTCGCCCGCGACCGAGGACAACCGCCGGCACGGCCTGACGCAGTTCCTGGTGGATATGAGCACCCCGGGCATCACGGTGCGGCCGCTCTTGCATCTGACCGGCAACCACGAATTCAACGAAGTCATCTTCGAAGACGCGATCCTGCCGGAGAACGCGGTCCTGGGCGAGATCGATTCCGCCTGGAAACAGGCGACCAGCGAACTCGCCTATGAGCGGAGCGGCCCCGAACGATTCCTCGAGACGATTTACATCCTGCCGGAATTGGTCAACGTGCTCGGCAAGGAACCGGACGTGCGCGGCGCCGAAGGCATCGGCCGGCTCGTCGCGCAACTGCACACGCTGCGCCGCATGTCGATTTCGGTGAACGGCATGCTCGCGGCGGGCAAGGAACCGGTGCTCGAAGGCTCGGTGGTGAAGGACCTCGGCACGAACTGGGAACAGGCGCTGCCGGCGAAGGCGCGCGAACTGTCGGCCTTCGCACAATCCGATCCCGGCAACCGTGCGGATTTCGACGAATTGATGCGCTTCGCGACGCTGATCGCACCGAAACTCACCATCCAGGGCGGCACGCGGGAAATCCTGCGCGGCATCATCGCCCGCGGCCTGGGCCTTCGCTGACCCGGTAATAACAGCCGCTCATCGTCTGGAACAACAAGAGGTCCACACAGGACACCCGATATCATGCCCGACATCTCCGCGCTCCTATCCCCGAAATCCGTGGCGGTCATCGGCGCCTCACCGAACGCGCATATCATCCGCGGCCGCATCATGCATGTCCTCGGCTGTCACGAATTCCCCGGCAACATCTATCCCGTCAGCCGCAGCAACGACGAGATCAACGGCCTGAAAGCCTACCGGACGATCGCCGACATCCCCGAACGCGTCGATCTGGCGGTCCTCGTGATCCCGGCGGAGAATGTCGCGGACGCCTTGACCGATTGCGGCGAAGCGGGTGTGCGCGCGGCGATGATTATTAGTTCCGGGTTCGCGGAAGAGTCGGGTGAGGCCGGCGACGCCCTGCAGGACGAAATCCGGGAGATCGCCGCAAAATACGATCTAGCCGTCGGCGGCCCCAATTCGGAAGGCTTCGCCAACATGCTGGCGCCGCTCTGCGCCACCTTCAGCGCGACGGTGGATAATCCTGACCTGCCGCTCGTGCCACCACACCGGTGCGACGGTTACATCGGCGTCACAGCGCAAAGCGGCGGGATCGGTTTCTCCTTCTATGACCGGGGCCGGCCCAAGGAATTGCCGTTCAGCTACGTGATGACCACCGGCAACGAAGCCTGCCTCTCGGGTCTGGATTTCGTCGACTACATGCTCGACGACGGCAAGACCGAGGTGATCCTGATGTTCATGGAGGACATCAAGAACCCGGAACGCTTCGCTCCCATCGCCGAGAAGGCGCTGCGCGCCGGGAAGCCGATCATCCTGACCAAGATCGGCCGGTCGGAAGCCGGGCAACGTGCCGCCGCCTCACACACGGCGGCGATGACCGGCGCTTACACCGCCTACAAGGCGATGTTCGACCGGTACGGCGTGATCGAAGGCTACGATATCGAGGACATCGTCGACGTCGCCGCCGGGTTTTCCCGCTACCGCAACAAACTGCCAATGGGGAAGCGGGTCGGCATCGCCACCGGTTCGGGCGGCGGCGGCGGATGGATGGCCGACAGCTGCGAAGCCGCCGGGCTCGTGGTGCCGCCGTTGGACGCCGCAACCCGGGCGGTCATCGACGAATACCTGCCGCCCTACGGCACGTCCCAAAATCCGGTGGACGGCACGGCGCAGGCGATCCGCGTGGTCGGCTACGGCAACTTCGCGGGAATGGTCGCGCAATCCCCGGAAGTGGATTCGGTGATCGTGGTGACATCGGCCCGCAACGCCGCCGGCTATGAGCGTGAAGAGGAAAACCTGCGAAAGGTCGCCGAAGAGTGCGGTAAGCCGATCCTGTTCTGCAGCTACACGCTGAACCGCGGCACGGCGATGGAACTGCTGAACCGGGCCGGTTATCCGCTCTATACCAATATGCGGAACTGCGCCCGTACGATGGCCGCGATGGCCGATTATCGCGCATTCCGCGACCGTTTCCTGAAAACGCCGGAGATCACCGCCACATCCGCGAAGATCAAGGAAGCGGCCACCCCCTTGCTCGCCGGTGCGGAGCCCATCCGGTGCGAGTATCAGGCCATGCCCGTCCTCGCCGCCTACGGCATACCCGTGCCGAACGGCCGTCTGGCGAAGACCCCGGACGACGCCGTGAATGCGCTCGATGAAATCGGCGGTCCGGTCGCGCTCAAGGTTCAATCGCCGGACGTATTGCACAAAACCGACGCCGGCGCGGTCGCGCTCGGGCTGGAGGACGCGGCGGCCGTCGAAGAAGCCTTCTCATCGCTGACTGACAACGCCACCGCCTATCACAAGAAGACCGGCGGCGGCAGCCCGGACATTCACGGCGTGCTGGTACAGCCGATGGCGAAGCGCGGTCAGGAGATCATTCTCGGCATCAATCACGATGAGGCCTTCGGCCCGATGCTCATGGTCGGGCTCGGCGGCATCCACGTAGAGGTGCTGCGCGACGTCGCCTTCTCGCCGGTGCCGCTAACCGCCGACGCGGCGGCGCAGGTGCTGGACCGATTGAAAGGCCGGAAAATTCTGGACGGGGTGCGCGGCGAACCCGCCACCGACATCGACGCGTTGATCGACCTGATCGTGAAGCTCTCGCAACTCGCCGCCGATCACGCGGGCACCATCGCGGAGATCGACCTGAACCCCGTGCTGGTTCACCCGGCCGGCGAAGGCGTGTCGATCGTCGACGCCCTGATCGTGAAACGCGGCGCGGATTAATCGGCGGCGGCGCAGGTCCGGAACCCGGCGAACACGTCGCGCCGGTCCGGACCGAAATAGTTGCGATACAGGGACGTAATCATGCGCCCCCGCGTCGTCCACGCGCCGCCCCGCAACACGCGTGTCGAGTCGAACAGCGGCTGCGAATATTCCTTGTAGTCGTCGGGCGCGAAACCGGGGAACGGCTTGAAGACGTCCTGGGTCCACTCCCAGGCATTGCCGATCATCTGGCGGCAGCCGTAGGCGCTGTCACCCGCCGGATGCGCCGCGACATCGACACAACCCATCGCGAATCCGTCGAGATTGGCGTGATCCGGCGTCGGCTCCTCATCGCCCCAAGGGTACCGGCGCTTCCGTAAAACGCCGTCGTCCGTTTCCGGCACCGTCGTCGCGGCCAGTTCCCATTCCGCCTCGGTCGGTAAGCGCCGGCCCGCCCAGCGGCAGTAGGCATTTGCCTCGTGCCAGCAGACGTGGATGACCGGTTGGTCGAGCGGCAGATCGACGACACGATCGAACTGCCGGACGCCCCATCCGCCATGCTCGTCCGGCACCCAATAGACCGGATGTTCGGCAGCCGCGTCCTGACGCCAAGCCCAGCCGTCCGTATCCCAAAGCGATTCCCTCTGATATCCGCCATCGGCAACGAATTCCGCGAATTCGCCATTCGTGACCGCCGCCCGCGCCATCTTGAACGGCGCGACCGTCACCGGGCGGGCCCATTTCTCGTTGTCGAACAGAAAGGGTGCATCTTTTTCCGCACCCATCCGGAACGTGCCGCCCATGATCACCACGTCGCCGGGCAACGGCCCGGTCGCCGGCGCGGGCCGATCGACCGGACCGCCCTCGAAGACCGGCGTCGGATAGGCCAGTGTCTGCCGGGCCCAGTTGAAGGCTTCGGTGTGCATGTCTTCGTGAAAGACCGTGAACTGGTACAGATAGCTGTGCCGTTCGTCCGCCATCTCGTCACCGCCCAGGCGGTCGATCAACGCGTCCTGCACATCCTGCATGTAGGAAAGGATCTCGTTCAGGGGCAGGACCGGCAGATCCCACCGCGTTTCATGCGCGATCGCGATGGAGTCATAAAGTGCATCTCCTGTCGCGAGCATCGGTTCTTGATTGTACAATCGGCGCAGGATGAAGTTTTCATAGAACCAGCCGACATGACCGATTTCCCAAATCAACGGATTCAACGTCGGCAGCTTGGGGCCAACGAACTGGTCCGGCGTCAGCCCTTGGACCATTTCCAACGTGCGGCGGCGCGCACTCGTCATCATGTCGATCAAGCGAGACGTGGGGACGGGTTCAGTCATGGGCAAACCATCTAATGCGAAACGGCTTGAAGATTAGCCTTATCACGCCCGCAGGCAAACAATCGCGCAACGGCAACCGGACGACGGCGGTGCGATGGCACGACATCCTGCGCCGCCTCGGCCACGATGCCATCGTTGCGACCGAATATGAGAACGAGCCGGTCGACGCGATGATCGCCGTACACGCCTGGCGCAGCGCGGACTCGATCCTCCGCTTCCGGGAACGGTATCCGGACCGGCCGTTGATCGTCCTGTTGGCGGGAACCGACATCTACCGGTTCCAGCAGAGCCATCCGGACGAAACCCATCACTCGATGGACATCGCCGACGCATTGGTGTGCTTGCACGGTTTGGTGCATCGGGACATTCCAGAACGGTTCCACGACAAGCTGCATGTCATCCATCAATCCGCGTTACCGCTCAACCGGACGCGCCGTCCATCGCGGCGTACCGTGGATATCTGCGTCATCGGCCATCTGCGCGAGGAGAAAGACCCCTTGCGCGCCGCCGAAGCCGCGCGGTTGTTGCCGGATGATTCCCGTGTCCGAGTCGTACATCTGGGCAAGGCCCACGACGACAGCTGGGCCGAACGCGCCCGGCAGGAGATGGCCAGCAATCCCCGTTACGACTGGCGCGGCGAGGCGCCGGGATGGCAAGTGCGGCGACTCTTCGATTCGTCCCACGCGATGGTGCTGAGTTCGATCATGGAAGGCGGCGCGAATGTGGTGTCCGAAGCCGTTGCCGCCGACGTCCCTGTAATCGCGTCCGACATATCGGGATCGATCGGGCTGTTGGGCGACGACTACGCCGGTTACTACCCGGTCGGCGACACGGCGGCCCTGGCGGCCTGCCTGGACCGGGTCGAGCACGACCGCGATTACTTGAAGACGCTGACGCGCCAATGCCGTGCACGAGCGGATCTGTTCAAACCGGAGCATGAAGAAGCGGCGTGGCGGTCGCTCCTCACCGCACTCACTTAGAATTTCAGGCCCTCACCGTGATAGGTTCGAGCTGATTGCCCTCGGGCAAGACGGTGCCGATGATCGCCGTCCGGTCATATCCCAGGTCGCGCAGCGCACCGACACAGTCCTCGGCGCGTTCCTGCGGCACACTGGCCAGCAATCCGCCGGCGGTCTGCGGATCGAAGATCAAGGGAAAGCGCGGATCCTCGCCAACCGCGGCAATGTTCGAAATGGCGCGGCGGAGCCGCAGGTTTTGCGGCTGTAAGGTGCTAGTAATTCCGGCCGCCACCGTCTCCCGCGCGCCGTCGAGATACGGGATGGCGCCAAGGTCGAGTTCCACATCGACGCCGGACGGCTTGGTCATTTCGACCAAATGGCCCAGCAACCCGAAGCCGGTGACGTCGGTGCACGCATTCGCGCCGTGGTCGGACAGGCATTGCGCCCCCTTGTAGTTGGACAGCACCATCGACGCGAGCGCGTCCTTGATCCACTGCCCCTTGGCTTTCAGGCGCATGTCAGCGGCAAACAGCGTGCCGGTGCCGATCGCCTTGGTCAGCACCAGCCGGTCGCCCGGTTGCATGCCACCTTTGCGCAACACCTTCTCGCGGTCGATCAAGCCGTTCACGGAGAAGCCCAGCGATAGCTCCGCGCCTTCGCTGGTGTGGCCGCCGACCAGCGATGTGTTCGATTCCTGGAGGACCTCCATCGCGCCGGTCAGCATCTGGGACAACACATCCTCGACCTTCTCCTCGAGCCCGTAGGGCACGGTGGCGATGGCAAGTGCGGTCTGCGGGTCCGCGCCCATCGCATAGATATCGCCGAGGCTGTGATTGGCGGCGATGCGGCCGAACAGATACGGGTCGTCGACGATGGCGCGGAACGAATCGACCGAATGCACCATCACCTTACCGGGCGGCACCTCGACCACGGCCGCGTCGTCCGGTTCGTGCAATCCGATCAGCACGTCGTCGCGCACCGCCGGCTTCAACTGCGACAGCGCCCGCTGCAACACCGTCGCACCCACCTTGGCGCCGCACCCGCCGCAGCGCATGGCGACGGCGGAGATTTCCTTGATGACCTCCTCACCCGCCAGGCCGCGCGGCACGTCCGATTTTTCCTCCGTCTCCATCTCCGGCAATTCGTTGAACTTCTTCATGAAGCGCTGGTCGATCCAATCCTTCCAACGCCACACCAGCTTGCCTTCGACCGACCATTTGGAGCGCGAGGCGACGGCGTATTTGTCGCCGGTGCTGATCAGGCTGAGGAATTCGCGTTGCGGCCTGAACGGCCGTGCGGACTTGCCGACCAGCATCCGACGCAGGTTGCGGGTGAGCGGCGGGCCCTGACGCACCGCGAAGACGCCGGCCTTCGGGCGCGGATGATTCACCATCGCCGCAATATCGCCCGCGCCGAAGATTTCGGGATGCGAGGTCGACTGCAGCGTGTCGCCGACCTGCATGAAACCGTACTGGTCGACCGCCAATCCGGACTCCTTGATCCAGGATGCGGCGCCGGCCCGGGTCACCCACAGGATTTCATCCAAGGCGATGGCCTCGCCGTTGGCGGCCTGCACCTTGCCCGGCGCGACCGACTCGACGCGCGTGTCCGCATGGAAGTTGATGCCGCGCTCGGCGAAGATACGCCGGAACTTGGACCGGACGAGCGGGTTATGGGTGGTCAGGATATCGGACTCTTCGCTGATCAGGTGATAGTCAAGATGCGTATCGGTCCGCCCTTGCCCGGCCAGCAGGGTCTTCAACCGGTATTGGATAGCAAGCAGCAGTTCGACGCCGCCTGCGCCGCCACCGACGATACCGATCCGCACCGGGTCCTCGCGCAGCAGGATGCGTTCGCGCAGCCGCTCCCAATGCGCGACGAACCGGTTGATCGGCTTGACCGGCACCACGTTGCCTTCGGCGCCCGGCGTCTCCCAGGTTGCCGGGGCGGAGCCGATATTGATCGACAGCAGATCGTAGGACACCGGCGGGCGGTCCCGGCACAGCACCAACCGCTGACGCGGATCGATGCCGATCACATCGTCGTTGTAGAAACGCGCATTGGCGAAGCGGGCCAACGGGCCGAGATCGATATGGGTTTCGTCGAAGGTGTAATGCCCCGCCACCAACCCCGGCAGCATCCCCGAATAGGGCGTGTCCACGTCGCGGCAAAGAACCGTCAGGCGTACCCCCGGAATCGGCTTCATGCCGAAGGACCGCAGCACGCCGACATGGCTGTGTCCGCCGCCGACGAGAACGAGGTCTTTAAGGATCGGTGTGGTCGATTGCACGAGGATCACCCATGTTCGATGGTCGTCTTGAGACGCAGCCGCGCGCGGATATGCCGCGACAACGCATCGACGCAGATATTCAGCCCGGCCGTGAACAGTATCAGCACCAACGCGCGATCCAGCCGGATATCCGCGAAGGCGCTGTCGACGTAGAAACCGAGCGTCGCGATGCCCAGCATGCCCAGGATCGCGGTCTCACGTAAAATCACTTCCCAGCGATAGAACAGGAACGCCAAGAGCTGCCCGTAGACGCGCGGCACGGATTCGTAGAAGTAGAGATTGAGCCCGCGCGGCGCATCGACCCGCACCTTCATATGTTCCGTATATCGCCCGATGAGGTGCGCAATGATCGCACCGTTGTGCAGCGACAAGGCAATGATCGCGGGCAGCATCGACGGCCCCCAAAGCTGCAGGCAGACATAGGCCAGAATGTATTCCGGCGTGGACCGGACGACGACCAGGAACACATGTCCGCCCAACCGTCCGCCGCGGCCGAAGAACAGCGGCGACAGCAACGGGAAGAAGATCAGCGCCAGGACACCGGTCGCGACCAGTGCGATCATCGTCAGTTGCAGCGTATCGATCGCACCGGGCAGCGCCTGTTCGAAGAACAGCGTCGACAGCCACTCCCCGAACCCGGCCAGTGCGCCCGCGGCGAACACGCCATCGCGCAACGGCTGCGGGACGATGTCCTGGGTAAAGAACCGGACGATATTGTCCGCGTAGATTTCGTTGCCGCCCCAGGGCAGCAACAGAATCGCGGCCAGGATGTACAGCGGCAGCAGGTTGCGGTGCATCCACACCCGCATGGTCGCGATCACGATGTAGAAGAGGATCAACAGCGCGGAGACTTCGGAATAATGCCCTTGGCGGAACGCCGTTTCGAGGTAATAGCCCAGCGTGGGCAAGCCGACGAATCCGAGCACCGCGCTCGACCGCAGCCCGCACTCCAGCCGGTAGAGCGAGTAGGTCTTGAAATGCGCCCACACGTCCGGCAAGCGCACGAAGATATAGACGGACGTCGCCGTGCTGCCCGGCGGCACCGCCTTCAGCGGGGTGGTGTCGGCCTCTTCCATGATCTCGGCATAGACCTTGGCGATGATCCCCGCATAGGGGATGCCGATGGCCAGGATGCCGGTGATCGGCGACAGGCCGAAAATCTGCAGGAAGATCAGCGCCCAAAACAGCTCATGGATCGCGCGCACGAATGCGCAGCCGACCCGCACGGCGCGAAAATGGAAAATCAGCGCCAGGAAAAATCCGGCGATATTCCCGACGACGACACCCAGGATGGCGAAGGCGACGGTCTGCAGGAGGGCGTTGACGAGGCTTTCGGTGGCCAGGAAATCCGGGGTCACGATGCCGAACAGCAAACGCCCCATCTCGGTCCACGGGTTCACCGTCGAGATCGAGATATCGGCGAAAACCAGACACAGGAAAGCGATACCGACGAATGTCAGGCTGGTCCGAACCGCCGGAGAATAGCGCCAAACCGCCTGCATGCCGATCAGCCTCGGTAGAGGAGGTCGAGGTCGGAAGCTTTCATACCGGCGGTCGACTCGTCCATGACGATGCGCCCGGCATCCAACCCGATGACCCGGTTGGAATAGGCGAGCGCGAGATCGATATCATGCATCGCCAGAATCACCGTAGGCTTCGCGTCGGCAATGCTTTCCAGAATGGACCGGGACTGATGCTCGTCGACCGCCGAGACCGGTTCGTCGCCAAGCAGGATGTCGGTCCGTTGATATAGGGCACGGCCCACGGCCGTTCGCTGCTGCTGGCCGCCGGACAACGCACCGACGGCGGAAAACAGTTCGTTCTCCAAACCCAGCGTCTTCACGATGCCGCCAATGTTTGCGACTTCCTGCTGCATGGGCCGCACGAGGTTCACCACATTGCGCCAGGTGCTGTGGCGGTTCAGTTGCCCCATATAGATGTTGTGGAACACGGTGAGCGCGCGGACGAGGCCGAGTTCCTGCGGAACCATCGCGGCCTCGCCGTCGATACGCTCGTAGATCAGCCGAAGCAGGGTGGACTTGCCCGCCCCGCTCCGGCCGACCAGTGCGACCTTCTCGCCCCGCTCGATCGACAACGACACGTCGTGCAGGACGTTCGCGCCGTTGTAGCCCGCAGTCGCGAGAGTAAGGTCGACAAGCGCCATCAGTCGATAAGACCGATTTCCTTTCCGGTATCCACGATCATCTTGTAGTCGTCGTTGGTCGCCGGAATGAACTTGCTGCGCGGGAAGGACTCGAGCAGTGCCGGATCCTTCATCCCCAACAACGCGCCCGTCACCTTCTTTTGGAAGCCCGCGCCGAATTTCTTGTCCACGTCGCCGCGGATGCTCCACTGATAGTCGGGATAAGGCGGCGTCCGCCAGATGATCGAGACCTTCTTGGGGTCGATCTTGCCGGCGTCCAATTCCTTCTTCCAAACCTTGTAATTCACCGCGCCGACCTGATACGCGCCGGACTGCACCAACGCGATCGTGCGCGAGTGATCACCGCTGAAACCCACCCGTTCGAAAATCTTCTCGGGCGCCTTGCCGAAATTCCGGCGGATATGGAACTCGGGCATCAGGCGGCCCGACGTGGACCCCTTGGACCCGAAGGTGAAGGTCTTGCCGGCAATCTCTTTCGGGAACTCCTTGGTCAACGCCAACCCGGCCTTCTCATTCGCGATGAAATAGGTCTCGAAGAACTGGTCCTCGTACCCTTGCGCGATCGCCACCGATCCCGGCACCGAAGCCCTTGCGCGCACGCCGGACAGGCCGCCGAACCACGCGAGCTGCACCTGGTTGTTCTTGAAGGCCGTGACCGCGGCCGCATAGCTTTTCACCGGCACGTATTTCACGGTCGTATTCAATTCCTTGGACAAATAGTCCGCGATCTTTCCGAAACGCTCTTTCAGACGGCTTTCGTCCTGATCGGGAATGGCGGTAAAGACGAATGTCTCCGCCGCTACCGCCGATCCAAACCCGAACACCAGGATCAGCGCAGCAAAAAGTCGTTTAAACATTGTCGGTACTCTCCCTCGTCGATTGTCCCCAAAGCATTCGAAGGACTCTATAACAACAGTCGCGGTGGTCACAAAGTGCCGCCTCGGCTTTTGCGTCGACTACTGACAAACTTGCGCTCACGCCGGTTCATCCGTGTAATCGACCGGACGGACAGCCTAGAAACTGGGCATTCGGAAAGTCGCCGCGACCGTGATACTCATCCCCTGATCAAAATAACTAGGGCGCAGAATCCGGATTGCCATTTGCAAGCGCCATTTTTCGACTAAGGAACCGCGCATGAGTTGGGACAAGGAAATCGAGGATATCGAGCGCAAACGGTCGCTCGCCAAGGAGTTGGGCGGCGAAGAGGGCGTGGCGCGGCAGCATGCGCAAGGCCGGCAGACCGTACGCGAGCGGATCGACGGGCTGCTGGACGCGGGCAGTTTCGACGAAGTGGGCGGTGCATCCGGGGCCGCCGAGCGGAACGAAGACGGCTCGCTCGACTCGTTCTCCCCCGCGAATTTCGTGCTCGGCTTCGGCATGGTCGATGATCGCCGCTGTATCATCGGCGGCGAGGACTTCACCCTGCGCGGCGGTTCGCCCAACGAAGCCGGTCTGCGCAAAAGCATCTACGCCGAAGAGCTGGCCTGTCAGTACAAGGTGCCGCTGATCCGCTTACACGAAGGCGGCGGCGGCAGCGTTGCCGGAACCGGGTCCAAGACCGTCGGCACGCCGCCTTATTCCCCGCCGCGGTTTCGTTCCGTGGCGCGCGCGCTGGCCAGCGTGCCGGTCGTGACTGCCGCGCTCGGCCCCGTCGCGGGGCTGCCCGCCTCGCGTTTCGTCGCGGCGCATTTTTCCGTCATGACCAAGGAAACGGCGCAGATCCTGATCGCCGGACCGGCGGTCGTCGAACGTGCGCTGCGGGAGAAGGTCACGAAGGAGGAACTCGGCGGCGCACAGGTCCATGGCCGCAACAGCGTGGCCGACAACGTCGCCAAGGACGACGCGGACGCCTTCGATCAAATCCGGCGGTTCCTGAGCTATCTGCCGCCCAACGTCTGGGAACTGCCGCCCGTTGCCGAGACCGACGACGATCCGAACCGAAAGGACGAGGAACTGGCCGGGATCGTGCCACGCGACCGGCGCAAGGTCTTCGACATGCGCAAGACCATCGCCCATATCGTGGATCGGGATAGCTTCTTCGAGATGACGCGCGCCTTCGGCCGCGGTCAGATCACCGGCTTCGCCCGGCTGAACGGCCAGCCCATCGGCGTTATCGGCAACGACTGCCGATTCTACGCCGGCGCGATGAGCGCGAACGGCGCGATGAAGGTGCGCCGTTTCGTCGAGATCTGCGAAACCTTCCATCTGCCGATCGTCAGCTTCGTCGACGAGCCGGGCTTCATGATCGGCAGCGAGTCCGAGCGCGCGGGCACGATCCGCTACGGCACCGCCGCCGTGCTCGCGGTCGCCGACTGTTCGGTGCCCTGGGCCTCGGTGGTGGTGCGGAAATCCTTCGGCGTGGCGCAGGCGGCACACTATGGCCCCGACGCCTATGTCCTGGCCTGGCCGTCGGCGGAAATGGGCGCCTTGCCGGTCGAAGGCGGCGTCGCCGTGGCCTACGGACGCGAGATCGCCGCCGCCCCGGACCCGGAGGCCCGGCGGCAGGAATTGGAGGAAATGCTCGCCCGCAAGCAATCGCCCGCCGCGCGCGCCGAGTCCTTCTCGATGCACGACCTGATCGACCCGCGCGAGACCCGGCCGATGCTGTGCCGTTGGATCGAATGGACGCAACCGTTACTGCCCGGCCTGCTCGGCCCGACCTCCTTCCCGTATCGCGCCTGAGCCACAGAGAGGACGACCGAGAATGAACCGAATCATGGAGCCGTGGCGGATCGGCGACATCAAAGTGACCCGCATCATCGAGATTCAGGTCACCGGCGGCACGAAGTTCATCCTGCCCGACGCGACGCGGGAGAACGTGGTGGACATCGACTGGCTGAAGCCGCATTTCATGGACCCGGACGGACGGCTGATCATGAGCATCCACGCGCTGATCGTCGATACGGGAACGCGGCGGATCATGGTCGACACCTGCCTCGGCAACGACAAGCAACGCGCCATTCCCGGCTGGCACATGCGAACGGGCCCCTTCCTCGACGACATCGCGGAAGCAGGCTATCCGCGCGAGTCCATCGATACGGTCCTGTGCACCCATCTGCACGTGGACCATGTGGGCTGGAACACCATGCTGGTCGACGGCAAATGGGTGCCCACCTTCCCGAACGCCCGCTACCTGATCGGTCAGGCCGAGTGGGATCATTGGCATGCTCAGAGCGGCCCCAACGGACGCGGCGACGATTGTTTCTCCGATTCCGTCAAACCGGTCTTCGATGCGGGCTTGGTCGATTTCGTCGCATCGGACGAGGAGATTTGCGACGAAGTGCGCCTGGAACCAACGCCCGGCCACACGCCGGGCCATGTCAGCGTCCGCATCTCGTCGAAGGGCGAGGAAGCGATGATCACCGGCGACGTGATGCACCATCCCTGCCAGATGGCGCGGCCGGACTGGGTCAGCAGCGCCGACGTGGATTCCGAGGCAGCCCGGGCAACGCGGGAGAATTTGCTCGACCGCTATGCCGATACGCCGGTCCTGGTGATCGGCACGCATTTCGCCACGCCGACCGCCGGCCATATCCGCCGCGACGGCAAGGTGTATCGATTCGAGGTTTGAGCCACCCCGACGCCCGTCTGGCTCGAATCGATCTCATCCGGCCGCATACGGTATGATCAGGAAAAGCGCCCGTATCTGCCGGGCCCCCTGATGATTACGAAAGGAAGTGCCGCCGATGAGCGATTATGAACATATCCTGGTGGACAAGGAAGACGGTGTCGCGATCTTGACGTTGAATCGCCCGAAAGTCCTGAACGCGATGAACAACAAGCTCACCGCCGAACTACAGAAGGCCGTGCTGCGTGCCGAAGAAGACGACGAGATCGGCTGTATCGTCATCACCGGCTCGGGCGAGCGCGCCTTCACCGCCGGCGGCGACATCCACGAACAACGCGCCAACGACCAGTTGGAAAAGGAAGGCAAGCTGGACCGCAGCGCCGCGGTGCGCACGCTCAGCGGCTATGAGGTCAGCGCCTGCCTCAAACCGACCATCGGCATGATGAACGGTCTTGCCTATGGCGGCGGCGCGGTGCTCGCGTCGTCGGTGGACATGCGGATCGGCTGCGAGCGCACCGAATTCCGCTTCCTGGCCGCCGCCTACGGCCGCATCAACAGCACCTGGACCCTGCCGAACCAGGTCGGCTGGCCGATGGCCAAGGAACTGCTGTTCAGCGCCCGCGTGGTCAAGGCCGAGGAAGCCTACCGGATCGGCCTGTTGAACCATCTGGTGCCAAGCGCTGAGTTGCGCGACAAGACCATGGAATTGGCGAAACAGATCGCGGGCAACGACCGCAAATCGGTCATGGGCGTCAAATCCCTGTTGCTGCAACAGAAGGGCCGCAGCCTGATCGATCAATGGACCCTGGAGAAGGACTACGCCAAGCATGTGCTGCCGGGCGCCAAGGCCGAGGACGCCTTCCCCGATTTCATCAAGCGCAAGGGCCGGTAATGAACTGACCCGGGAGGCCAGATTACGGCAAGAAACGAACCGGTCTGGCACCTCCCGCGACCGGTTTTTTCTTTTTCATCCGGCACATCGAATCCGGGTTGATCGGAATCGGGGAACGGCGTACAAGCCCCATCCGCTCGCAACCGAGCGGATGTCTTGGAAACAGAAAACACTTGGAATCCAAAATGGCTAACCAGTCATTCAGACCAATTCAATCCATAGAGCGAGGCCGTTCAAGGGCCTGACGCGCCGTTTCCAGACGCGTCTTGCCCTCCTCGACGCGCACATCAGAAAGGGCAAGACCGATGAAAATACTTATCCAAACATAGGCGAAAGCCGGCACCCAGAGTTTAGGCTGTCAGGCGTTATTCGTTAGGTCCTTTAGAAGGATCATCCGCGTCCTATGGTCCGGGTTCCGTATACCCGGCCGGCGCGCTCGGCGCCCGTAATGCGCCCCGCGTGTGTCGCGATGGCGGATAGCCCGCCGATGTAGCTCAGCGGTTAGAGCATCGGATCATAATCCGAAGGTCGCAGGTTCGACTCCTGTCATCGGCTCCATGATGTAGCTCAGATGGTTAGAGCACTGAGATATTAACTCAGCGGTCGGAGGTTCAATTCCTCCCATTCAGAAACTGCCTTTCAAGCAGAATCAGAAGCCAAGTTGATTTCTGGGGTGCCGGACGGAAGCCAGGTTTCGGATCGGCGGGACGCGTGTCTCGCCGGGACGCGACCAGGCATGACGCCGCCTTGAACCGCGCTGCTCGCGCGTCCCGATTCCAGCGGACCGCGGATGGGCACGCCGGACCCGCCTGAGACCCATCGGGTTTCAGGTTTGGCCGGAACCCCCGCCCGCGCGCCACCGGAAGACGGCCCCGCGATCGCACGGTCCACGGTCGACCGCCGGTTTCCGTCCGGTTGCCTCGATTATTCATTCATTAGGAACTTTTCCGTTCCACCGAGTGCGAAAGAAGTAAAGGAGAAGACCGATGGTTTTTCGTACGGATATGATCGCGGAGACGGAGCTGGGACTCCTGTACCGCGACCGGGTCTTCCAGAAGGTTCTGGGACCCGGAACCTACCGCCGGATGCGGACGGTGTCCGGCCGCACCGAGGTCCGCAAGCTGGACCTGCGGCAGATGCCGGTCCGCGACGCGGGGCTGGAGGCGTTGTACCTGACGCGTCCGGAAGTCGTGGACGAGCACTTCGCCGTCGCCGACATGGCCGACAACACGCTCGGCCTCGTCTTCGCCGGCGGAAAGCTGGTCGATGCGGTCGGCCCGGGAAAGCGGGCCTTCTACGCCAAGACGCTGCAGGAGATCGAGATCCGGTCCCTCGACGTCGACGCGGAGATCGATGTGCCGCAGGCGCTCGTGGCACCCCTCGCCCGGCTCAACGCCGCCGACCTGATCCAGGTCGTCGACGTGCCGGCCGGATATGTCGCGCTGTTGTACGTGGACGGCGTGATCGACCGGCAGCTGACGCCGGGGCGATACGCCTTCATCCGGGCGGCCAAGCGTGTCGATGCGGTGACCCTCGACCTGCGTCTGCAGACCCTCGAGGTCACGGGTCAGGACGTGCTGACCAAGGACCGCATCGGCGTCCGCGCCAACGTGACCGCGGTCTACCGCATCGCCGACCCGATGGCGGCGGTGACGGTCACGGCCGACCTGCGGGACTACCTGTACAAGGAGCTGCAGTTCGCTCTGCGTCAGGTGGTCGGAACCCGGACCCTCGAAGAGGTTCTGGGCGACAAGCAGGGAATCAACGCGGCGATCGCCGAGCGGTTGGTGCCGCAGCTCGAGGCGAACGGTCTTGAGGTGACCGCGACCGGGGTCAAGGACATCGTCCTGCCCGGCGACGTGCGGGAGCTGATGAACCGCGTCATCGAGGCGGAGAAGACCGCGCAGGCGAACGTGATCAAGCGTCGGGAAGAGACGGCGGCGACGCGGTCCCTCCTGAACACCGCGAAGCTGATGGAGGACAACCCGATCCTCCTGCGGCTGAAGGAGTTGGAGGCGCTTGAGAAGGTGTCCGAAAAGGTCGGGAACGTCATTGTCGGCAACGGCATGGACGGCGTGCTCGACGACCTCGTGCGGATCAAGCCGCGCGACCGAAAGGAGGTTTAACGGAGAGTCGGAATTCCCAGGCACGTCCCGGGATTCCGGCTCTGTCGTTTTTGCCGCACGACAACCGTGCTCTAACGCCGCATCGGCGTAAAACCGATCGCATTGGCGCGCTGCCATAGGCGGTCCCGCTCGGTCATGGGAATCAGCCCGTCTTCGGTCAGGTACCCGCCCGGCCCCCAGGCCCGATCGCTGGTATATTCCACGATGAATTCCAAGAGACCCGGCACCCAGCTGTAATGCTGCGTCTTCACGTAGACGAAGAATGGACAGATGACCGGATACTCGCTCTGTGCAACCGTCGCCGGGTTGGGCGCCACGCTGTCGACCTGCACGGTCGTCAGCGATTCATCCCATTCCCGATACACGGAAAACGGCATAATCGCGATCCGCGAGGAATCGCGCTCCAATAACCGAACAACATCCCGATAGCCGCGCGACACCGCCCGAAACGGACCGTCGTTGCGAAAGGTGGTGCAAATCCTGTCGCGATGGGGCGTATCGAGGGCCGTCAACGCCGGCATGGTCCGGCAGGCCTCGTCCATGACCAGCTTCAGGAACGCCCGGCGGATTTCCGTACCGGCCCGCGGACCGATGACGCGAATGGGGATCGGCGGCAGGAACGGATCGATGTCGCTCCACTTCTTATAAGGGTTCGGCACGATACGGCCATGAACGGGCACCTCCTTGGCGAGGGCCTTGAAGAGATGCACCTTGTTCACATCGAACCGAAACGCGCCGCGCTGGCGGGCGAGGACGACGGCCTCGTAGCCGACCTTGATCTGCGTGATGCGCTTGACCCCGTTTCGCCGGCATTCGTCGATTTCCGCCGGCTGCAGGGGCCGCGGCAGGCTGACGATGTCGGGATGGTCGACGCCGATACCGGCGCAGAAAGTCCGAACCGTCGCTCGCGATGCTTTGCGGCGGACGACCGGCACCGGCTGGCGGTACTCGCGGGAAAAACTCTCCGCGACCTTCGACGTATAGACAAAATCACCGGGCGAACTGACGATGTGCAGATGGTTGCGTGCTTCCGCGGCGCTCGCCAGGGCCGTGATCAAGACGGTTGCGCCGAAAATGACGGATTTCATGGTGAAAATTCCTGTTCCCAGAATCCCTTGCGTGGACAATGCGCCATGGCGGCATTGGGAAGAGGCAAAACGAACCCGGCGCCATGGTGTTTCCATAGCGCCGGGTTCTAGATTGTCCGCTTTTCGGCCCGATGTCAGAATCGGCCCGGCTTTGTTTCAATTGTAACGTCGTGTAGCGGCTCGGGACCTAACTCACTCGAACTCGGTGATAAAATACCGCACGGGCTCGTCGCCGATCGCGCTGGGCCGGTGGCGGTGTTCGTATCCGGCGGGAATGTGAACCATATCCCCCGCACCGATCTCGACCGTATGATCGGGAAACTCGTAGCGCAACTGCCCGGACAGGATATAGGCACTGTGCCCGGTCTCGCACCAGGAGTCGTCCGGCGGCCCACCGGGACTGCGCTCCTGATACCGCAGCACCATGCCCTCCAGCATATGCGCTTCCTTGATCTTCAGTGTCGGACCGGCCTCGGTAAGCGGCGCCGCACTCGCGCGGAAGACGTACCGGCTCTCTTTCTCCGTCATGCGAAACTCCCTCGTTGCTACGGCGCGCTAGCTCATCTCCAACTGATCGGCGACGCCGTACTCCTTGGCGAGCCCGACCAACTTATCCCAAGTCGCGTCCTCGACGGTAATGCCATCGGCCAACCCCTTCTGGGTCCGCAGATACTCCAACTCGCCGGGATAGAAGATCTCGTCGAAGCCCGCGGCCTTCGGCGTATCCTTGAGATAGGCGGCGAACTCCGTGACCTCCTGCTTGAATTCTTCCAGATCCTTGAAGGCGTCGACCTGGAACGCCGCCATGAAGACGCCGTCGTTATGCCGCCCGCTGGGTTCGACCCCGAACCCGAGCCCGGTCAGGATGCCGGAGAAGATTTCGATCATCGCTGAAAGACCATATCCCTTGTGTCCCTCCGGACCGCCGAGCGGTAGCACCGATCCGCCCTTGGTCAATGCGAAGGGGTCGGTCGACGGGTTGCCGTCCTTGTCGAGCACCCAGCCCTCGGGGATCGAGGTGCCACGGGACTGCGCGACCTTGAGCTTGCCGGCCGCCGCCGCTGAGGTCGCCATGTCGATGTGGAAGGGACCGTCCAGGTTCGAGGGCATGGCGATGCTGATCGGATTCGTCCCGAGGCGGGGTTCCCGGCCGCCGAACGGCACAACGGATTTCGGTGACCGGCCGGAGTCGGCGGTCATCATGCCGATCAGACCTTCCTTGGCCGCCATGATCGGATAATCGGCAACGCGGCCGACATGACTTTGCCGGAACACCGTGGTCGCGGCGACGCCGTTCTTCTTCGCCTTCTCGATGGTAATTTCCATGGCCTTTTCCGAAACCACATAACCGAAACCCCAATTGCCGTCGATCACGGTCGTGGTCGGTTTCTCTCGGATGATGTCGAACGGCGCGCCGGGAACGATATGCTCCTTGTTCACCCGGTCGATATAGACCGGAATCTGGATGATCCCGTGCGAATCATGACCCGCCAAATTGGCCCCGACGCTATGCCGCGCGGTGATGGAAGCTTCTTCGTCACTGGCGCCCGCACCCTTTAGCAGCGTGGCGGCGATCTTCTCCAATCGGTCGGCAGGTATTGTCGGCATTCTTCGCACTCCTTCTTTTATGAGGGCCGGCGGACTCTTGTCGGGCCGCAGGCAACCTTTTGGTAACCATTGTTAATTAAGACTTGCGGCAGGCCCCAATCCACAACGGACCGCGCACCCATGGCCGCATTGGGCAAATCCAATACACTTATACCATGGCTGATCATTTTCGGCTTTTGGGCGGCTCTGCATGCCATGTTGGGAAAGACCGTGGCGGCGCCGGTTTTCGACGGCCAACTGCTGGGGCCGGACGGTTACATGCGTCTGGTGCGGATCGGGGAACTGCTGGGCGGCACCGGGTGGCATGAATCGCTGATCGCGCGCAGCAACGCACCCTACGGCGACGCGCTGCATTGGACCCGCCCGATGGATATGATCATCCTGCTGGTCGCCACATTGGCATCGCCGTTTGCCGACGATACCCAAGCCCTGTTCTTCGCCGGGGCGGTGACGTCTCCGATCGTCGCCTTCTTCGCGTGCTTTGCGGTGGCATGGGCCGCCCGGCCCGTCCTGGGGCGCGACCGCGCCATCCTGGCGGTCTTCATCTTCCTGCTGCAACCGGGTGTCCTCAGCTACACGATGCTCGGCCGCGCCGATCACCACAGCTTGCAGTTCGTCGCCTTCATCCTGTGCATCGGCGCGACCCTGCGGCTGTTGGCGGACCGGCGGTCGGTCCGGACCGCGATCGCCGCCGGGACCATCTATGGCGTCGCGCTCTGGGTCAGCATCGAACTGCTGCTGCTGGTCGGACTGTGCCAAGCGACGCTCGCCACCATCTGGTTGTGGCGCGACCGGGCGTTCACCCGAAACCAGCTCACCGTTGGCGGCACGTTTCTGGCGACGGTGCTCGTGGCCTTGTTCATCGAACGACCGATCACCGGCTGGTTCGATATCGAGTATGACCGGCTTTCCATCGTGCATGTCGCACTCGCCGCCATCGTGACCGGGTTCTGGCTCGCGCTCTACCAGAACGGACACAACCGCGCGGACGCAACGCTGAAGACGCGCGTGACGGTCGCCGGCATCGCCGGTGTCGCCAGCCTCGGTGCTTTCGGGCTCCTGTTTCCGGATTTCTTCGCCGGTCCGTTCGCGTCGGTCGACCCGCGAATTCTCCCGATCTGGCACGACCAAGTCGCCGAACTGCGGCCGCTGGTGCCGACGGATATGAAATCGCTCGGACGCTTCCTGTTCTTTATCGGCGCCGGCCTACCCTGTCTCATTTTCTTGGGCTTCATCCTGTGGCGCGAGCGCACGCATCCAGCGTCGCTTCGCTGGGCATTCCTGACCCTCGTCCTTGGCGTCTATTTCATCCTATCGCTGAAGCATCTGCGCTTCGCTCCCTTTACCGAGATCGCCAGTGTCTGGGTGCTTGCCGAGATGGTCGGCCGATTGATGAAGTGGAGCGAACATGTCCTGACCGGGGCGCGGCAATTCGCCGTCAAGTGCGGCGCGACATTCTTCATCATCCTCGGCGCACTGATGTCCGGGACCTTCGTCCTGGCGGTCACGCCGGACAAGGCGATCGACGAAAAACATCCGGAATGCGAGGTCGCGAATATCGCCAGCCTCCTGAACGACGGCAGCGGCCTGGGCGCAAATCCGACCGTGGTTGGCGGACTGCTCGACCACGGACCCGAGATCCTATACCGCACATCGCATTCGGTGGTCGGCGCGCCCTATCACCGCAACGGCGACGGCATTTGGGACAGCTACCGGCTGCTCGCGGCAACCGACGACACGGAAAGCCAAGCGATCGCGCAACGCCGCAACATCGGCATCATCGTGATCTGCCCGTCGGTCGCGGAACGCCGCTTCTATCTCGACGATGACGAACCGGGCCGGCTCTATAACCGGTTGCTGGCGGACAATCCGCCGGGCTGGCTCGTGCCGGTTCCGGCCGACCAGGAAGCAACGAGCGGGTTTCGGATTTACACGGTGCGTCGCGAATCCAGCTTCTAGTTGCCGCGCGCCCTATCGAACCGCATGACGAGCCGGTCGATCATATCCAGGACCTTCTTCTCGGCCTTGGTGATGTTCCGCCCGTCCGCATAGGTGTACAGCGTGGTATCGACACCGAACGCGCCGACCGAATACAGCGAGATCGGGAACACCTGCAGACGGTTGACGGTCTCCCGGACCGCAAGGCTGTCGGTCACGATGTTGTCCGATCGCAGCATTGTCCGGAAATGAAGGGTCGCCTCGACGGCACATTGCGTATCGAAAGCACCGAAGGGAATGCCGCCGACCTCGAGCGATACCGTCACGATGCTGCTCCGCGTCTTGCGCAATCCGACCCGCTTTAGACTATTCGTCAGATAACGTTCGAACGGTCCGAGGCTCTGGAAATCGCATTTCCGCGCATTCTTGGTGAACTTGACCTCGATATTCTTGTAGGTCTCGACGCCCTGTACGGCGCTCACGGCGTTTGCGGGGAAAGCGCCCAGCAAGACTACTCCCGCCATGGCGAGGCTGCATAAACAGCCGATCGTGAAATACGTGGTTCTTTTCATTCAATCCTCCAATCTGAAATACGAGACGGAGGGTCAATCTCCCGAACCATTTGTGGTTTTAAGCGACACTACCAGAACAGGAAAAAATTCCAACCCGCGATGTTCGCCAAAAATAGTCCGCTCAATCCGTGAAATCCGGGGGCGGCCGGAACCCGCCAAATTCAGTCTCGATCAATCGCGCGAACTCGATACAGGTCCGATCGCCCAGATAGGGTCCGATGATCTGCAATCCAACAGGAAGCCCAGACCGCGTCAGCCCGGCCGGCGCAACGGTCGACGGCAAATACACCACGCCGCTGTAACCGGCCCAGAATAATTGATCGGTCGTCGGCACGTCGTGACCGTTGATTCGGATCGTGCGCTGATACCGCTCGCCTTCCTGATCATGCGGTTGCGCGGCCGACGAAGCGGCGGGACACAGCAGAAGATCATACTCCTCGAAAAACGCCTGCCAGCGGAGCCGCAGGTGACTGCGCTCCTCACGGATGGCCAGCCAATCCGCATGTGACATGGTGTTGGCGCGCATCATTTGGGCGTAGTAGCTGCCGTCATCCGGGTCGAGAGTCGCGACCGCCGCCCGCGCCCGCGCCTTTTCTTCGTCGGTCTGGCGGCCCGACGTCGCCGCACGCAACAACGCCACATAGACCTGATGCAGGCGGCGGGTATCGATATTCGGCCGCGCCGTGTCACTGACGGCTGCGCCAGCGGCCGCAATCTTGTCGATCAATGCTTGCAGGGTCTCGGTCAGCTCATCATCCACCTCGGTGTTGGGATCGGAGAGCATGACGCCGACCTTGAAATCGGCGAGACGCGTCTTCCTTGGCGCCGGCAGGTCGATCCGCCATCCCGGCGCATCGAACGGATCGGGCGCGGTAATCAGATCGAGCGCCACCGCGAGATCTTCGGCGCCACGTGCGAGCGGTCCGATCACCGAGATATCGGCGGGCGTCAGGGTTCCCGGCAGCGCGTGCCCGCGCGGCGACGCGATACCGTAACTCGGTTTGTGGCCGAACACGCCGCAATAATGCGCCGGGTTGCGAATCGACGCGCCAATGTCGCTGCCCGATTCCAGCCCGCAGAGGCCGGCCGAAAGAGCGGTGGCTCCGCCGCCCGACGATCCGCCGGGTGCGCGAGACACATCCCACGGGTTGTTCGTCGTGCCGTAGATTTCGTTGTAGGTCTGCCAATCCGCCAGCATGTACGGGACGTTCGTCTTGCCGAAAATCACGGCGCCCGCGGCACGATAACGCTCGACCGCCAACGCGTCCGAGGCGGCGATATTGTCCTTGAGCCAGGGCGCGCCCCAAGTCGTCGGCATTCCGGCGACGTCATAGGATTCCTTCACCGTCATCGGCACGCCATGTAACGGCCCCAGAACCGTGCCATCCGCCAGCGCCGAATCGAGTTCCCGCGCCCGCGCCCGTGCGCCCTCGGCGTCCATGACGACGACGGCATTCAGCGCCGGATTGTGCCGGTCGACCCGGTCGAGAAAAAGATCGAGCAACTCCACACAGCCGATTTCCTTGTTCCGGATTGCCGATGCGAGCGTCACCGCGCTATCGAAAGCACGTCCAGCCATTGTGTGTCTCCAAGTGATGACGGTTCGAGATTCCCCGGATGGGAGGCGACTCAACCATCATCCCGTGCGGCCTTGGCATGGACAAGCGAAGAATCGATTTGCCGAAACAGGGTGCGAATTGAGGATATCAAAACGAGTAATTAGATCTCATAAGCTATCTTTAATTGTGATCAAAAATCGAATGCCTGTTTGAGATGCAGTTCAAATAATCTGCACGCAAAATTCCTCGATTCAGGTTCAATTATGCCTTGAAATGTTCTTGTTTTGTTCGAGAATCGAGTCATGCAATACTCGCTTCCGACGCTAACGCCAACGCGCATCGTCCATATCCACCGCAAACTGTTGGATCACTACGGACCGGCCCCGGCATGGCTGCGCCCGCCGCCGCTCAGCCAGTTGGTCTTGGCCCTCCTGGGCACGCGAACCCAAACCGAGGTCTCGAAGCGCGTGTTCGAGACGGTGATCCAGCGGTTCGGGAGCTGGGAAACGGTCCGTGATACCCCACCGGAAGACCTTCTTCCCTATCTCACCCCGCTCACCTTCGCCGACCGGAAGGCGATCCACCTGCCGGCTGCACTGCGCCATATCCATGCCCGGCGTGGCAACCTGGACTTGGATTTCCTGAAGGACTGGCCGGTCGACGATGCCCTAACGTGGCTCGAGGAATTGCCCGGCGTGGGCCCCAAGGTAAGCGCGGCCGTCCTGAACTTCAGCCGGCTACAGATGCGGGCACTGGTCGTCGATACCCATCACCTGCGCGTGGCCCGGCGCCTCGACATCGTGCCGCCGGGCGCCTTGATCCCGGCTGCGGCGCGCATGCTGACACGGCAGCTCCCCGATACATGGAGCGCAACTGATTTCGACACGCACCACACGCTGATGAAACATCACGGACAGCGGCGATGCCGTAGCCACGCACCCGCCTGTCAAGGATGTCCACTCCGGTCGCTTTGCCCGATGGCGATCCGCGATACCGCCGTCGCAACCGCAGGATCCGGCCTACCCGTCGGGCTCCGGCCCAGTGTCCTGAGTTCCCGTCAGACGCGGCCAGAACTCCACGACGAAGGTGGCGAAGACCGCGATCCAGGCAATGGCGGACAGTCCCAGGAAAAACATGTAGAGCGCGTCCGGCACCTCGGGTGCGATGATGCGGGCGATGGCGCTGACCGACACCGCTCCATAAGCCACCGCAGTCGTCCGGCTGGCCAAAAGGGCGCCGCCGGTATGCCCAAGGGTGGCGCGTGTCATCACGGCCAAGACCATGGTTCCGACCGCCCCGATGGTCATCGCGTGAATCCAAACGATCCCGGCCAGTGACGGCAAGGATGCGGCAAGCCCCTTCATGAACAGGCCGACGACGAGCCAGAGATAACCCAAATGAAGCGACCACACGATCGGCATGCCGAGTGTCCGCTCACTTTGCCAGGTCAGGAAACGCAGCGCACTGAGGATTGCGGCGACCAGGGTAACGGCCGCCGCCGTGAAGGTGCCGCGCGCGAATAGGTCCGCCGGGATTACCGCAAAGACTGCGACAATCACGGCCATATCCAGCCAAGCGCGCGGCTTGATATCGTGCGCGATTCCTTCCCGGTCGAGTGCGTTCCGTGTGAAGGCCGGAACGATCCGCCCTCCGATTATGGTGATGAGAAGCGCGATGCCGTTCAGCGCGAGACGCAATCCGTCGGAGGCCCCGTCATCCGCCAAGCCAAGCAGTTCGGCATGGAACAGAACATTGCCGCCGATGACCGCGAACAACGCGGCTAGGAAGACCAGATTGCGCCAATTCTGCGATTCGATCAGCGCCCAGCCTACATATCCCGCTAGGCTCACGAGAAACGCCGTATCGACCACGGCGACCAATCCGGCAGGCCAGAATTCACTCGTCGTGACGAGCAACCGCCCCAGCAGCCACAACACCACCAACGCGGCGAGCCAACGGCCGGTGACCGGCGCGGTCTTGGTCCAATTCGGCAAGGCGGTGAGAATGAACCCGGCGATGGCGGCGGCGACGAAGCCGAATATCATTTCGTGCCCGTGCCACAATGCCGGTGACGCTGCGACCGGCAAGGTCCAGCCGAACTGGAAATAGCCCCACCACAAAATCATTCCCAAGACGGCAAACAGTCCCGCACCAAGAAAGAACGGGCGAAATCCCTCACGCAGCAATTCCACGACCTCTCGCACTCCGAACCGCATCAGCATTCCGGAGCTACTATAGAACGCGGCTGATACAAATCGGCCGTTTTTTGTCGCGACGCTCGGGGTATTCAGGCTTGAACGTCGATCCAGGTTTTCATGCCACCTGCCTGATGTTCAAGCATGTGGCAATGGAATAACCATTTGCCCGGATTGTCCGAAACGAAACCAAGAGTGACCTGCTCCATCGGAAGAACCAGTTCGGTATCCCGCCAAGGCGCATCCGACACCGGCGCGCCATTTCGCCGCACAACCCGAAAATGATGGCCGTGTAGATGCATTCCGTGCGGCCATCGCGTGTCGTTCCTGATGTTGATGAGGACGTGTTCCCCGCGCCGCAATTTCGCAAGCGGCCTATCCAAATCACCGGCAACGCCGTTGAAGGCCCAGACGTTGCGCGCGTCCATCATAGGGCCCATCGGCATCATTCGCCCGCCACGCATTCCACCGGGCATCATGCCCATCGCGCCGCCGGTCATATGCAGGTCGATTTCCCGTGCCGCAGCAACGTCAACCGGTGAATGCTTTCGCCAAGCCGGCAAGGCCTCGATAGCCCGATCGGTTTGCGTTTTCTTGGAAACCGCGTCGTCGTAAACGAAATGCGCACACTCGAACGATTTGCCGGTGCTGATCTCTCGGACCGCGACCCGCGCGCCGGGAGTGCCTGCCATGTCGAGGATCACATCCACCCGTTGGCCCGGCGCGAGATCGATTGCTTCCCGAAGTTCCTGCGGCGAAGCCAAGGGAAATCCGTCGACGGCAATCACTGCCCCCGCATGACCCGGCGACCGAAGATCCAATCGGAAGATTCTTGCGTTGGCGGTGTTTACCAGGCGCAGCCGGATACGATCTCCCGATTTAACGGGAATCTGCGGCCGGTCCGCGCCGTTGACCGTCAGTCGATTGCCGAGTCGGCCCGCATGCGCCCAATCGTGCATATCACCGAAGGAATCCGTATCGATCTGACCGTCACGCCGCAGCCGCCAATCATCGATGACAAACAATAGATCCCGATCAACCACAGGGGCGTCGTGTTCATCGACAATCAGGATGCCATAGAGACCGCGGGCCATCTGTTCCCACGATTGATTATGCGTGTGATACCAAAAGGTGCCGGGATCGGGCACGGTGAACTCGTAATCGAATCGTTCGCCAGGGCCGACCGCCGCCTGGGTCAGCCCGACCACGCCGTCCATCCGATTGTCGATCGCTATGCCATGCCAATGGATGCTGGTCGAATCCGGCAACTGGTTCTCCAACCGGACGCGCACCGTATCGCCCTGCCGGTAGCGCAAAAGCGGGCCCGGAACACTCCCGTCATATCCCCAGATCTTGGTGCGAGCGGCTCCCGTCGACCCGATGAGTGCCGCATCGCCGGGCTTGGCGGTAATGGTGCGCCACCGATCCGCGTCCGTTTTCGCGGCGAAACCGCTCGGCGACAACGCGGCAACCGCCGCCGTTGCCATAAGGCCCCGGAACACGAAACGGCGGCTCGCACCAGGCCGAAGAGAAAAAGGCATATCCATGACAGCCTCCTATTTCTTTTCGCGATAACTCTTGTGGCAACTCTTGCAGCTTCGGCCGATGTCGCCGAAGGCGCGCCGGAGATCAGCGCCGGACGTTGCGGTTTCCGCGCGCCGGCCGAGGGCGTCGGCACGATCCGCAAGCGCCTTCGCCTCGGCTTCGAACATTGGCCACTCGATCCATATCCTGTCCACCGCTTCCGACGGCCCAAGGCGGCTGCCTTTCGGGAAAAGGCGTGGAATATCGCGCGCATGGGCCGCGATCGCGCCGGCCGCTTCCTTGGCCGATGCCGCATCGAACGGCGCACGCCCACGCACCATGCCGGCCAGAACCTTCATGCGGGCACCGATGTCCTTCATCGCCACCATACGTTCCTTGACCACGCCGGTCGCGCCGCTATGCGACAGCGCAACGCCCGCCCCGGCAACAACAGCCACCAGGAGGCTCACTGCCCCAACCACAGACTTGATCTTCATGCGCGGCACCATACAGATCCTTGAAATCCTCCATCGCGGCCCATTCCACCGGCGCTGATTGGACACTAAGTCTTCCAGTCACTGGAAGGTCAAATAGCAAGACACCACGAAAGGAGTCGCGTATCCAGGCCGTCTCAGACCGATGCAGTCCGCAACAGTCCCGGGTCGTTCACGAGGATTTGCGCCGGTATGTCATGAATTGAGGCTGTGACCGGCCTATACATATCGGCGTTTACCGATTTGTACGCGACCCCATGCCTTTCGACGACGGAGCCAAGAATGAAAACAATAAAGCGCAGTCGCTTTTCAAGCGGGCTTATCATCGCCGTGTGCGCAATTGGCATCACAGCCTGCGACGCCAGCCGACAGGCGCGGAATGTCGAATATTCCGGATTCCTTGCGGATTATTCGAACTTGATGCCGGGCATGACCGGCGAGGCGAACCGAGTGTACCGGAGCAACGCGGCAAAGGACGGATCGATATTCGGCACTTACCGGAAAATCCTGATCGACCCGGTCACAATCTATAGGGACCCGAAGGATAAGGACAAGATGGCCCGCAAGGATCTCGACAATGTCGCCAACAATTTTCACATGATGCTCGCCGACAACCTGAAGAAGGACTACCAGATCGTCAGCAAGGCCGAGGCCAACACGCTTCGGCTGACCGTCGTCATCACCAATGCCGAGAAAGACGTCGCTGTTCTTGACGCCGCATCGACCATTCTGCCGACCACATTGGTGGCATCATCCGTCCTGAGTTACGCGGCGGATCATCCCGGTTTCAGCGGCGATATCACGATGGAAACGCGTGTTACCGATGCGGTGTCCGACAATATCCTGATCGCATCGGTCGACCGACGGCTCGGGTCCAAGAATATTTCGGCTGACCTGTTCGACGATTGGCAGACAGTGAACGATGCGATCGCGTTCTGGTCAAAGCGCCAAAGGTATGAGTTCTGCACCCTACGCGGTGAGAAAGACTGCGTGGCGCCTGGCTCCTAGCGACACTGCCTAAAAATCGGCGTTTGATCCACGTCAAAGCCGCCATGAACTTCGCCGCGCATATTGTTCGGGACGATGCGGAATCGTGTCGGTCGCCACAAGACAAGAAAACCGGCGGAGATCATGAACCACAAACACCGCAAGACGCTGCACGCACTCTTCGCCCATCCTGTGAGCGCCAACATCTCGAGCCGGGCCGTCGAATCGGTCTTCAAGGAGTTGGGTGGAGAGATCGAGCAACGCCACGGCGGTCGCCTCGGCGTTCGTTTGAACGGCCATTTCGCCGAGTTCTCCCACGACACCCATTCCCTGGAACCGGCCCATGTCCGCAAGATGCGGAAGTTTCTTGAAGACGCCGGGGTCGATCCGGAACGCGATTATCCACTGTAGAGGCTAACCAGGAGCGAGCGTGATGCTGGCAAAGGAGATTATGACGACCAACGTCGCCTGCGCCCGGGCCGACCAATCGATCCACGACGTCGCCCGCATTTTGCTAGAGCGGTCGGTCAGCGCCCTTCCTGTCGTCGATGACGACGGCTGCCTGATCGGCGTCATCAGCGAAGGCGACCTGTTGCGCCGCGTCGAAACCGGGACCGAACGGAAGCAATCCTGGTGGTTGGACATGATCGTGTCGAGCGAAGAGAAGTCGCGCGATTACCTCAAGAGCCACGCCGTCCACGTGCGGGACGTCATGTCGAAGGACGTAATCACGATCGGCGAAGACACCCCCGTTTCGGAAATCGCCGGCATCATCGAGGAAAACGGGATTAAGCGTGTTCCCGTCCTGCGCGGTGAGCGCCTTGTCGGCATCGTCAGCCGCGCCGACATCATCCGCGTGCTCGCCGTCCGTCACGTTCCGGTTACGGCGCCGGCACAAGACGATCTGGAATTGCGGGAATCGGTCCTGAACGCCATCCGCGAGGTGGACGGAAAATCGAGCCCTTACATCAACGCATTGGTCCAGGATGGGGTCGTGCATCTCTGGGGCCTCGCGCAGTCACCGACACACAAGGACGCCCTCCAGGTCGCAGTCGAGAACATCCCGGCAGTCAAATCGCTGCAAAACCACCTGCAGGTCTCGCCGCGCCTGACCAACTCCTTGGATTAAGATTCACGCGTCTCGCCAGTCTTCCGAAGTGCCGCTTGCGTGAACAACGGTCCGAACAACTCGAACACAATGGTCGACCCGATCGTTACGGCGAGCAATGTCTTGCCCAGTTCCGGGAAATGAATGACCGCGACCAGCGCCATACCGAGCGCAACACCGGCCTGTGGCAACAAGGCGAACCCGATCCAACGCCGGTGCAGCAACGGGACGCCCGACGCCACGCCGCCGGTCCAGCCACCGGCAATCCGACCGACAATGCGAAGTCCCAAATACGCAACGCCGATGAGGCCAATAGCGTTCAGGGCAGTTAGATCAAGCGAGGCGCCCGCCAGGACAAAGAACAGCACCATGAAGGGCCACTCGATGCGTTCGATCTCGTGAAAGGTCCGCGTGTGATGCCGTGCGAAATTGACAATCAGCGCGCCGGCGATCATGCCGCTCAATAGGAAAGATACTTCGAGCCATAGCGCCAAGCCGGCGCACAGGAACACGACGCCGATCGCTTCCGCCTGGATCGGCTCACCAGTGTGTAACCGGCCGGTCAAATAAGCCGCCGGAATTCCCACGGCGGTTCCGACGGCCACCGCGCCGCCGAGTTCCCAGAGACTCTGTGTCAGGATATCGACGCCACCATCGCCCACGATCGCCTTCGCCGTGATCAGCAGCACGCTGAACAGGATCAAACCCCAGACATCGTCAATCGCGACGACGCCCAGCAACGTGTCGGTGAACGGCCCCTGCGCCTGCGTTTGCTTGACGATATCCTGTGTCGCCGCCGGCGCAGTCGCCGTCGCGATCCCGCCCAACAACAACGCAACGATCAACGGCGCGCCGACGAGGAGGAGTCCGGTCCCGACAATCAAAGCGGTGACGAGTACCGCGGCCAGTGAGATCACGACGATCGCCTTGCCTTGATCGCGCAGCCTCGATTGCGTGAAACGGCTCCCGAGCAGGAAAGCCACCATCGTCAGAGCGGCGGCAGCGAGAAAGTCGAACCAGCCGTAAACGTCCGGGGGCAATATGTCGAATCCGGACGACCCCACGGCGACGCCGAACAGGATCATCAGACTAACCCGGGGCAGCCGGGTTCGACGGCCAAGCTCGTCGGCGAACATGCCGAGAAGCAGAAGGCCCCCTAGAGCGAGAAACGCGAAATGTATTTCCATATCGATCACCGACAATCGGCCATCGCCGCCCGGCTGCGTCGTTGATTTGCGTCAAGCCGGAATACGGTCCCATCACCCGTCTTGAGCGATGTCAATGCAACGAAACCGCCGGACAGGCTCTAACTATCGACAGTGCAGAACGTCCTTACTGAAACATGCCGCCCGCCCATGTTCCACCAAATCGAATATCGGACGCGGCGCAACAATGGAGACAGGCAATGGCGAGACTATCCAACCGTTTCATCGCAGGATTGGTGGCGACAGCCTTGATCGGCAGCGCGTGTTCCGGCATCGATCGGGCGGGTCAGAAGGAAACATTCGGAACCTTGGGCGGCGCCGCACTCGGCGGTCTGCTCGGCGCGCAGTTCGGCTCCGGTACGGGAAAACTTGCGGCAACGGCCGTCGGTGTTCTCATCGGCGCGCTTGCCGGCAGCGAAGTCGGGCGAAGCCTCGATCGGGCGGACCGCCTTAGCGCCAACCGCGCCGTCAGCAAGGCCCATACCGCCCCATTGGGCGAGACGATAGCCTGGAACAATCCCAAATCCGGCAACAGCGGCACCGTAACGCCCACCCGGGACGGCACATCGTCCAGCGGCCGCTACTGCCGCGAATTCCAGCAGAGCGTGACGATCGCCGGGAAAACGCAGCAGGGATACGGAATCGCCTGCCGCCAGCCCGACGGCACCTGGCGCATCGTGAAGGAGTAGGCTTCGGTCAACGGGAGACGCGTCATGGAGAAGAAGAACCAGATCAATATCTTCTACGCCCTCTTGGCGTTTTTCCTGATATTCCTGTTCCAGAGCTGGTATGCGAATTACCGCCAGGTCGAGCCGATTTCCTATAGCAGGTTCGAAGACCTCCTGCGGCAAGGCGAAATCGAGGAAGTCTCGGTCAAAGAGAAAATCCTGGAAGGCAAACTCCGAAATCCATTGCCGGACGGACGACAGTATTTCGTGACCGTCCGCGTCGAACCGGGGATGGCGGAGCAGCTCACCAAATACGGTGTCAACTTTACCGGCACGATTCAAAACACCTGGCTCCGGGATATCCTTTCCTGGATTCTCCCGGTGCTCTTCTTCCTGGGCATCTGGATGTTCCTGATCCGGAAGATGGCCGAAAAACAAGGCTTTGGTGGTCTCACCACAATCGGGAAGTCCAAGGCCAAGGTCTATGTCGAGACCGATACGAAAGTGACCTTCGAAGACGTGGCCGGCGTCGACGAGGCGAAGGCCGAACTGCAGGAGGTCGTCAATTTTCTGAACGATCCGGACGGTTACGGACGGCTCGGCGCTCGGATCCCGAAGGGGGTCTTGTTGGTCGGTCCGCCGGGCACCGGCAAGACGCTGCTCGCCCGCGCCGTGGCGGGGGAAGCAGGCGTACCGTTTTATTCGATCTCCGGCGCCGAATTCGTCGAGATGTTCGTCGGCGTCGGCGCGGCGCGGGTCCGCGACCTTTTCGAGCAAGCCCGCAAGGCGGCCCCCTCCATCATCTTCATCGACGAATTGGACGCGTTGGGGCGCGCCCGCGGCGTGAACCCGATAGGCGGATACGATGAGAAGGAGCAAACCTTGAACCAGCTCCTGAACGAGTTGGACGGCTTCGACACGAGCCAGGGTATCGTGCTGCTTGCGGCAACGAACCGTCCGGAAATCCTCGACCCCGCATTGCTCCGCGCCGGCCGGTTCGACCGGCAGGTTCTCGTCGACCGGCCCGACAAGCTCGGCCGGAGCGCGATCCTCAAGGTACACCTGAAGAAGATCGTTTTGGATGACGACGTGGACCCGGACCAGATCGCGGCGCTGACGCCCGGCTTCTCCGGCGCGGACTTGGCTAACCTGGTGAACGAGGCCGCATTGGCCGCGACACGCCGCAGGACCAACGCGGTGGCGATGGAAGACTTCAATGTCGCAATCGAGAGAATCGTCGCCGGACTGGAAAAGAAAAGCCGCGTTCTCAATCCCCGCGAACGCGAGACCGTTGCCTTTCACGAGATGGGCCATGCCTTGATCGCCGCATCCCTGCCCGGCATGGACCCGATCCACAAGGTGTCGATCATTCCACGGGGAATCGGTGCGCTCGGCTACACCATGCAGCGCCCGACCGAGGACCGGTTCCTGATGACCCGTCAGGAGCTAAAAGACAAGATGACCGTGCTGCTCGGCGGCCGCGCCGCGGAATCCCTGGTATTCGGCGAAATCTCCACCGGCGCCAATGACGACCTGGACAAGGCGACGGAAATCGCCCGCAACATGGTGACCCGGTTCGGCATGTCGGAAGAGGCCGGTCAGATGGTGTACGAACCCCAGCGGCAGGCCTTCCTGGGGGAGTCCATCTACGGCATCTCGCAACAACGCGCATACAGCGAAGACAGCGCGACACTGATCGACAAAGAGATCCGCACGCTGGTCGACCGAGCCCTGTCGGATGCGGTCGAAATCCTCGAAAAGCGCCGCGAAGACCTGGATCGCGGTGCGGCCCTGCTCTTGAAAAACGAGGTCCTGACCGCGAATGATTTTCCGCCGATCCAATCCAAAACGCCGGAAAAAGCCGCCGACGCAACAGCGCCAAAAACCGCTTGATACAAGTCATGGCGGCGACGGCCGGAATGTCTGACATTTCTCGAAGGATTTATCGACCAACCGGATACCGACGAAGCGCAGGAGAACACGATGTACAAAAATATGCTGATCGCCACCGACGGATCGGAACTTGCCAGCAGGGCCGTCGATCACGGATTGATGCTGGCAAAGGGTATAGGCGCTTCGGTCCTGTTCGTCACGGTGACGGATATTTGGTCGCCCGTGGAAATGGCCGGTGAGTCCGTCAGAGGGTCCGAAAATCCGATGAAGAGCTACGAGGATATGGTCGCCGCGGTCGCGGAGAAAACGCTGGCCGAAGCAAAGAGTGCCGCCGACGCTGCCGGAATGGAGTGCGAGACCGAGCACGTCACCGACCGATCCCCAGCGGACGGTATCATCGAGGTCGCCAATGAGAAAGGATGCGACCTCATCGTCATGGCGTCGCATGGCCGCCGCGGCATAAACCTCGCGCTCCTCGGGAGCCAGACCGCGAAGGTGCTCGCGCTCAGCAAGATACCCGTGCTGGTTCTCCGGTAAGGTCGCGGACTGCCGCCAGCCTATCGGCGGGCAATGTCGACTATGATGTCGGCGAGCGCCGGGTCGAGCCCAATCGCGCCGGTGTAGCCGGCGGTTGGGTGTACCCGCGCGATCGCCGCCGGCACATCGGAGTCCGCGTGATCACCGGCATCGAGGAAGAAACCAACGACCACACAAGGTTCGGGCGATATCGCCCGCAACGCGTCGTCGATTGAAGGCGGGCTTTCCAGGAAGGCGACGCGGACCGCGTTGAAGACGTCCCGCGCTTCGATCCCAGCCGCCAATGCGCGCGCGGAATCACCGGTCGCTCGATGCTTCGGCGTGCCATGCGCTGCGATCAAGATATGAGCCCGATCCGGTGCCCAACCCTGACGGGCGCATTCGTCACGCGCCTGCGCCACGGCGATGTCGGCAAGGCGCGGATGCACGCCGACCGGCCGTGACAGCCGAACGCGTTCCGCCGCCGGACCGGCATCCGAAAGCTGTCCGCGTAACACCACATCGTAGCTGTACCCTTCCGCCATCAGCAGCGGTACCAATATGGTGTCGCACCCGGCCACTGCCTGCACCGCCTCGGCAACGCTGGGTCGGCCCTTGAGACAACAGACCTCCACCCGGTCGAACTCATTTCGTTCGCTGACGAGATTGGCGAGATTGTTCGCGGTGGCACTGCCACCGCCACTGCCATGCGCACACAGCACGAGGGCGCTGGGCAGTGTGTCTCGATCCGTCGCCATATCGGGCGTCCTTACAGCCAGCGTTCTTTCCAAAGCTGGAACATCAGCACGTCCCAAAGAAGGTAGTGCCAGTTCCGGTTGCCGCCCAGATGCTCCTGCCATTTCTCGCGGATCGGCTGCGGATCGAAGTAACCGTCTTCGCGCAGGCGTTTCTCCGATAGCAGGTCTTCGGCCCAATCGCGCAGCGGACCGCGCAGCCAGGAATCGATGGGCACGCCGAATCCCATCTTGGGCCGGTCGAACAACTGTCGCGGTACGTGCCGTTCGAGAACTTGACGCAACAGCCATTTCCCGCTGCCGTCGCGCACCTTCAGATGCGGCGGCAGGGACCAGGCGAAGGCGACCACGCGGTGATCGATCAGCGGCACCCGAGCCTCCAACGACACGGCCATCGAAGCGCGGTCGACCTTGGTCAGGATGTCGTCCGGCATATAGGTAATCGTATCGAGATACTGCATACGTTCGATCGCATCGGGAACGATCTCAGGTACCGTCGGATCCCAGAGCGGTCCTCGAATCTCTTCACCGCCGAGAACCAGCTCGTCCGGTTCGGTCCAATGACTGACCAAATAGCGGTAGTAGCCGTCACCGGGCTCGGTCAACACGCCCGCCAGCTTATGCATCTTGTCGCCGGGCTGTGGCGGCCGCCAGCGGTCGGGCAGGACCTGCAACAGGGTCGACCAGGCGGTCGGTGGCAACAATCGTATCGCGCCGGCGATCGCCGCCCGCACCGGCGGCGGCACCCGGTCGATGAACGGCAGCAGCTTGACCCCCTGAAAGTACCGTACATAACCGGCGAATAACTCGTCGCCGCCGTCACCGGACAACGCGACGGTGACGTGTTTGCGGGTCATTTCCGACACCAGGAAAGTCGGGATCTGCGACGAGTCGGCGAAAGGTTCGTCGAACATCTCGGCCATGCGGGGGATCGTGTCCATCGCATGCTGCGGCTCGACATACAGCTCGGTATGATCGGTCCCGAGGTGCGCCGCAACTTCCTTGGCATGCTGCGCCTCGTTGTAGCCTTGCTCGTTGAAGCCGATGGAGAATGTCCGTACGGGCTGGGTCGCGTTGGCCTGCATGAGGGCAACCACGGCTGACGAATCGATTCCACCCGACAGGAACGCACCCAGCGGTACGTCGGCCACCATGCGCCGCGTGATCGCATCGCTCAGCAGCTTTTCCAGTTCGTCGGTTGCGTCCTCTTCCGTCAACGACAACCGGGGCGACTGCGCCTCGCGGACCACATCCTTCAAAGACCAAAACGCGCTGATCTTCGGCGCCATGCCTGCTTTCGCCACCAGCAGATGGCCCGGCGCCAACTTGCCGACATCCTGATAGATCGACCCCGGACCCGGCACGTAGTTATGCCGCATGAAGGACGCCAGCGCGTTGCGGTCAACCGCCGGCGTCCAGCCCGGATGCGCCCGCAACGCCTTCAGTTCGGAGCCGAACAGGAACAGGTCGCCGAATCGGCCCCAATACAGCGGCTTGATCCCGAGCCGGTCGCGCGCGAGGAAAAGCGTGCGCGTCTCCGAATCCCACAGACCGAAGGTGAACATGCCGATCAGTTTCGGCAGGGTCTTCTCGACGCCCCATTGCGCGCAGGCCTCGACCAGGACTTCGGTATCCGAATGTCCGCGAAACCGCGCCCCGCCCGCCTCGAGTTCGGTGCGCAACTCGTTCGCGTTATAGATTTCGCCGTTATAGGTGACGGTCCAGCGACCGTTCGCGGATGCCATCGGCTGATGACCCGCATTGGACAAATCGACGATGGACAACCGCCGATGCCCGAAGGCGATGCCGGCGTCGCGGTCCTGCCAGATGCCGCTGCTGTCCGGGCCGCGATGCACCAGCGTGTTGGTCATCGCCTGGACATGGGACGCCGGATCGCCATGGCGGCCCGACCCGTCGAGGATGCCCGTTATGCCGCACATTGCGCTTTATACCAGTCATAGGTCTGCGCCAATCCGGCGCGCAACGGTGTGGAGGCAGTCCACCCCAAGGCGGTCAGGCGGCCCACGTCGAGGAGCTTCCGCGGCGTCCCGTCCGGCTTCGACGCGTCATAGCGGCAATTTCCCTCGAAGCCGACGATTTCGCAGATCATCCGCGCCAGCGCGTCGATGGTCAGGTCCTCGCCGGTGCCCACGTTGATATGCTGCTCACCGGAATAGCCCCGCATCAAATGCACCAAGGCATCCGCCGCGTCGTCCACATAAAGGAACTCGCGGCGCGGTGTGCCGCTGCCCCAGATTTCGATTTCCGGCGCGCCGTCGGTTTTCGCCCGGTGCGCCTTCGCCATCAACGCGGGCACCACATGGCTGGCCGCAAGGTCGAAGGTATCGCCCGGCCCATACAGGTTCGTCGGCATCGCGGCGATGAAGTCGCAGCCATGCTGCCGGCGATACGCCTGACACAGCTTGATCCCGGCGATCTTGGCGACCGCATACCATTCATTCGTCGGCTCCAGCGGGCCGCTCAACAACGTGTCTTCCGTCATCGGCTGCGGGGCTTCCCGCGGATAGATGCAGGACGAGCCCAGCAACAACAGCTTTTCCACGCCGGTCTTGTATGCCGCGTGGATGATGTTGTTCTCGATCGCCAGATTGTCGTACAGGAAATCCGCCGGCCGTGTGTCGTTCGCCAGGATGCCCCCAACGGTCGCCGCCGCCAGGAAAACCGCTGCCGGTCGCGTCTCGGCCATCCACGCCTCCACGTCCGCCTGGCGGCGCAGATCGACGGTTGCGCGGTCGACGGTGACGACTTCGCATTCCTCCGACGCCAGCCGGCGGCACAAGGCCGCGCCGACCATGCCCGCGTGGCCGGCGACCCAGACGCGCCGGCCCGAAAGATCGAACGCCGCGTCAGTCATGCCGGTTCTTCCGGGCCGTCTCTTCCCGGACCACCGCCATGTCGGAGACGACCATTTCGCTCACCATGTTGCCGAAGGGTGTGGTCGCCTCCCAGCCGAGCTTCTCGCGCGCCTTCGCCGGATCGCCCAACAATTTGTCGACCTCGGTCGGCCGGAAATAGACGGGATCGATCTCGACGAGGATTTCGCCGGTCGACGCGTCGACACCCTTCTCGTCGACACCCGTGCCGCGCCAATCGATCGTCCGGTCGACGCACTGAAAGGCCAGCTCAACGAATTCTCGAACGGAATGGCTCTCGCCGGTCGCCAACACGTAATCGTCCGGCTCGGGTTGCTGCAGCACACGCCACATCCCCTCGGCGAAATCACGCGCGTGTCCCCAATCCCGCTCCGCATCCAGGTTGCCAAGGAACAAGCGCGGTTGCAGACCCTGTTCGATGGCGGCAACCGCGCGGGTGATCTTGCGGGTGACGAAGGTCTCGCCGCGGGTCGGGCCTTCGTGGTTGAAGCTGATGCCGTTGCTCGCGTGCATGCCATAGGCTTCGCGATAGTTCACCGTGATCCAATAGGCATAGAGTTTGGCGGCGCCATACGGGCTGCGCGGATAGAAAGGCGTGCTTTCGTTCTGCGGCGTAGTCTGCGCCTTGCCATACAGCTCCGATGTGGACGCCTGGTAGAATCGGACGCTTTCCTCCAGGCCGAGTATCCGGATCGCTTCCAACATGCGAAGGGTGCCGAGGGCATCCGCGTTGGCGGTGTATTCCGGCGTCTCGAAACTCACCATGACATGCGATTGCGCGGCAAGGTTATAGATTTCCGTCGGCTGCACCTGCTGCACCAGGCGCAGCAGATTCGTCGCATCCGTCATGTCGCCGTAGTGCAGGGTGAACCGGATGTCGTCGTCATGCGGGTCTTGATAGAGGTGGTCGATCCGTTCCGTATTGAACGACGACGACCGGCGCTTCACGCCGTGCACCTCGTACCCCTTGCCCAACAGCAGTTCGGCTAGATAGGCACCGTCTTGCCCGGTAACCCCGGTAATGAATGCGACTTTTTTGGCCAAGGAACCCGCCCCGTCTGCTGGATGACCGGCATACTCTTATCGTTTGCGTGGGAAGGCAACCGGGAAAGCGATGCCGTCGCCGAACCGAATCATAGACCGGAACCAGCCTCATCCACCGCGCGTTCCAGCATGGACCAGACATAGTCGGCAAAGGACCGGACGACCTCCAAACGGAAATCGTCGGCATCCAGCCGAAGCAGAACGACTTCCGCCTTGTGGAAGACGCTCCTCGTACAGCCGCCGATGGGAATCGCGGACAGGTCCAAGGGGCAGCCGCTGTTCAGCGCATCCCGCGCACCGGGGCCGGATATTCGCATCGCGACGCTGCGATGCCCGACATCGACGAGACTGTGCGGCGCACCTGGCCCGAGCGCCGAAAAACCCGCCGTAATTGCTTCGCGCTCACCCTCCGGCGCAAGCAGCAGCCACTCGTCGGGACCCAGCGTCAGCGCGCGACGGCCATCCCGGCCGGGTGCGGCGCCAATATCCGGCGACAAGTCGCAGCCGAATGCGCCAACGCATCGCGGCAGGTTGTCGGTGTCGATCCGAAGACTGAACCGCGCCTCATCCGACAAGACCTCCAGTACGAGCGATCCGTCCTGCGCCGCATGCCGCCGGTCATGAAGTGGGTGATGTTGCCGAAGCTCAGACATTCAGCCGCGCCCCTTCCGGATCGTAGAAGACGGTGCCGGTCACCGTGACCCGCGCGTCGCCGGCGACGCCCGGTACGGACAGTTCCTCGTTCATCCGGTCGTGCCCGTCTTCGACGAGCGCCATCGCGATCGACCGGTCGATGGCCGCGCTCCGATAGGACGAGGTGACATGCCCGATCGGTCGGTTCGGGTCATTCAATGCAACGACCTGCGCCCCTTCCTCCAGCACAAGAGACGGGTCCGCCGTCAACAGCCCGACAAGTTGCTTCCGGCCCGGCGCAACGATATCGGGGCGCGATAATGAGCGTTTGCCGACGAAATCGGCTTTCTTCTTGCCGACGGCCCAGGGCATGCCCGCATCGGTGGGCGTCACCGTCCCGTCCGTATCCTGCCCGACGATGATGTAGCCCTTCTCCGCGCGCAAGACATGCATCGCTTCCGTCCCGTAGGGTGTGATATCCGCATCCGCTCCCGCCGCCATGATGGCCTCCCAAACCGCCAGCCCGAACCGCGCGGGTACGTTCACCTCAAAGCCGAGCTCGCCGGTGAAACTGACCCGGAATAGGCGCGTCGGCACGCTGCAGATCCGACCTTCGTGGACCGCCATATGCGGGAATGCCTCCTTGTCCAAATCGATCCCGGCGATCAAGGGCATCAGGACATTCCGGGCGTTCGGACCGTTCACCGCGATCACAGCCCATTGCTCCGTCACCGATGTGAGCCAGACGGCGAGGTCCGGCCATTCGGTCTGGCGGTAATCTTCCATCAGCGCGAGCACGTGCGCGGCGCCGCCCGTTGTCGTGGTGACATGGAATCGGTCTTCGGCCAGCCGTCCGATCACACCGTCGTCCAGGATGAACCCGTTCTCCCCCAGCATCAGGCCGTAACGGCAACGCCCGACCGCCAATTTCGCGAAGGGACCGGCATACATCCGGTCCACAAATTCGGCGGCGTCCGGACCGACCACCTCGATCTTGCCGAGGGTCGAAGCATCCATGATGCCGAGCGACCGGCGCGTGGCGATGCACTCCCGTTCCACGGCGGCCGACATGTCCTCACCCGCTTTCGGGAAGTACCGCGCCCGCCGCCATTGCCCCACCGGTTCGAAGACCGCGCCGTGCCCTTCGGCCCATCCGTCCATCGGCGCGCGGCGCGTCACGTCGAACAGCGCCCCCCGGTTCGCATGCGCCAGCGTGCCGAAGGTGACAGGCGTATACGGCGGGCGGAAGGTCGTCAGCCCGACAGCCGGCGCGGACTTGCCCACCGCCTCCGCCGCAATGGTCAGGCCGTTGATGTTCGACGTCTTGCCCTGATCGGTCGCCATACCGGTCGTCGTGTAGCGTTTGACATGCTCGATGGAATGGAAGCCTTCGCGCACCGCGAGCCGGATATCCTTCGCGGTCACATCGTTCTGGAAATCGACGAAGGCGCGGCCGGACGGCGGTGCCGGCTGAGCGACACCAGTACACGAGTCGTCCCCATCCACGGCGAAGACCTGTGGCTCAGCGGCGTCATACCCGGCATCGCGTGCCGCGGTTGTACCGGCGCCTGCGCCTTCGGCCAACACGGCGGACAGGTCGAACGTTCCGTTGCCCGCGCCCGCCGTTCGCGACGCTTCCACCGCGTCCCCCGGCACGAAGGCATCCAAATCCTCACGCCAATCCAGCTTCCCCTGCGCATGCGAATGGAGATGCACGCTAGGCGTCCAACCGCCGCACATCAGGATCGCATCGCACGCAATGCGCCGGGCCGCGCCGGAACCGGACTCGACCGGCGACACCTGCGCCGCCGTCACGCGCCGCCGCCCGTCGGTCGACGTAACCGTATGATGCGGTAACAACTCGATGCCCAACGCCTCGGCTTTCTCCCGCAATGCATCCGGCACGTCCCGGCGCAGGTCGACGATCGCCACCGGCGGCCGGTCCGCCGCGGCCAAGTCGAAGGCGGTCCGGTAAGCCGAGTCATGCGCAGTCACAACAAGCGGCCGATCGCCCACGGCAACGCCATAGCGGTTGAGATACCCCCGGCCCGCGTCCGCCAGCATGATCCCAGGCCGGTCGTTGCCGTCGAAAACCAGGGGCCGTTCGATCGCTCCCTGTGCGAGCACGACCTGCCGCGCCCGCACCTGCCACAGGCGTTCGCGCGGCGCCCCGGCGGCCGGAGCCGCAAGGTGGTCCGTTAGCCGCTGCGCCAACGCCACGAAATTCTGGTGGTAGTAGCCGAAGGCCGTCGTTCGATTGAGCACGGTAACACCGGCGCGATCCGCGAGCTTCGCCTTCACCGCGTCGATCCAGGCCCACGCCGACCCGCCGTCGATCACCGAGGTGACATCCGACAGCAGGCTGCCGCCGATCTCGGCCTGCTCGTCGGCCAGGATCACCGACGCGCCGGCCTCGGATGCCGCTAACGCCGTGGCCAATCCGGCCGGTCCGGCCCCGACGACCAGCACGTCGCAATGGGCAAAACGGTTCGAATACGCGTCCGGGTCCGGCTCGGCCGGGCTGCGGCCCAGCCCCGCCGCACGCCGGATCATCGGTTCGTAGAGCTTGTCCCAAAACGACCGGGGCCACATGAAGGTCTTGTAATAGAAACCGGCGGGGATCAACGCGTGCGCCACATCGTTTATCGCGCCGATGTCGGCCGTCAGGGACGGCCAATGGTTCTGACTCGTCGCCGTCAGCCCGTCGAAAATTTCCTGCACCGTCGCGCGGACATTCGGCTCGAACCGCCCGGGCCCGCGGTCGATCCCCACTAGCGCGTTCGGTTCCTCCGACCCGCAGGAGAGAATGCCGCGAGGCCGGTGATACTTGAACGACCGGGCGACGAAATGTTCTCCCGACGCCAACAGCGCCGACGCCAGGGTATCGCCCACGTATCCGGAATACGCTGTCCCGTTGAAGGTGAACCGTACCGGCGAATTCAAATCGATACGGCCGCGGTCGGAGATACGGGCCGCACTCATGACCGCAACTTCTCGATCTCGGCCATCGTCGGACGCGGTTGTCCGGCGGGATAGGTCAGCAGGAACCGATCGGAGACCGTGTCACGAACCGCATTGAAATAACGGCCGCAACCATGGACGTGATACCAGCGCTCGAAATGGATACCGCGCGGGTTCGACCGCTGGAACAGGAAGGCGCTCCATTCCTCATCGGACAATGCCGACGGGTCCGCCGGCCGCGCGATATGCGCCTCGCCCGCATTCGTGAACTCGACTTCGGGATAATCGACATTGCAATAGGGGCAGCGGATCAGCAGCATCGCACGCCCCTCAATGCGCCACGGCCGCGGCGGCCGACTCGTCGATAAGCCGGCCGGTGCGGAAACGGTCCAGCGTGAACGGGGCATTGATCAGGTGCGGCTCGTCCTTCGCCACCGTCCAGGCCATGAGATGCGCCGACCCTGGCGTCGCCTTGAATCCGCCGGTGCCCCACCCGCAATTCACATAGAGGCCCGGCACTGGCGTCTTGCCGATGATCGGCGAGCGGTCCGGCGACAGATCGACGATCCCGCCCCATTTCCGCAGCATGCGCAGCCGCGTGAAGATCGGGAACATCTCGCAGATCGACGCGACCGTGTCTTCGATGATGTGCAGCCCGCCGCGCTGGCTGTAGGACAGGTATTGATCGGTCCCCGCGCCGATGACCAACTCGCCCTTGTCCGACTGGCTGATATAGGCGTGCACCGCGTTCGACATCACCACGCAGGGCATGACCGGTTTGATCGGTTCCGACACCAGGGCCTGCAAGGGATAACTCTCCAGCGGGAAGCGCAGACCGGCCATCTCCATCACCAGCGAAGTGCTGCCCGCCGCAACGACGGCGATCTTCTTCGCCTTGATGAATCCTTGCGGCGTCTCCACCCCTTCGACCTGCCCGCCGGCGGCACGCCGGATGCCGGTCACGGGGCAGTTCTGGACGATATCGACGCCGCGCGCCGCAGCGGCCCGGGCATAGCCCCACGCGACGGCATCGTGGCGGGCGACGCCGCCGCGCCGCTGCAGCGCGCCGCCGATCACCGGATACCGGGCCGATGCGGAGATGTTCAGCGGCGGACAGTAATCCTTCGCCTGTTGCGCCGTGATCCACTCGTTATCTACGCCGTTGATACGATTGGCATGGACGTGGCGCTTGCTAACCTGTTCGTCATGCACCGAATGCGCCAGCATCAGCACCCCGCGCTGCGAGAACATCACGTTGTAGTTCAGGTCCTGGCTCAGCCCTTCCCACAGGTCCAGGGCATGGTCATAAAGGCGTGCGCTTTCGTCGAAGAGATAGTTGGACCGGATGATCGTCGTGTTCCGGCCGGTATTGCCGCCGCCGAGCCAGCCCTTGTCCAGCACCGCGACATCGGTGATGCCGTGCTCCTTGGCGAGATAATATGCGGTGCCGAGGCCATGCCCGCCCGCCCCGACGACCACCACGTCGTATTCCGGTTTGGGCGCCGCTTGCGGCCATTGCTCGGGCCAGTCACGGTGTCCGCCCAGCGCCTTTCGCGCCAATGCCGGGAAGGAAAAGCGCGCCATCCCGCTAGTCCGGCCACCGTTCCAGCAGGTCGACCGGATCGCCGTATTTCTCGGCGGCGGCCACGACCTCCGGGTCCTTGAGCGACGTCAGGAAGCCGTCATCGATCAGCGTCGCGTTGCCCGCCGTGACCGTGCTGTCGAAACTGATCAGGTCCATGTGGACGGGCGGTTCCTCCCATTCGGGCATGACGCGGCGGATATAGTCGTTCGGCTTCTCCAGATCGATGCCGTAATGCAGCACGCCCGGCGAGTTCGACCCGGCCGGATAGATCGTGTAGCGCGGCGCCTTCGGGTTGAAGCCGCAGCCGAGTTCGATGAGCTGCCCGCCGACCAGCATGTCGCGCAGGATATCCGCCGTTTCCCCGTCGCCCTCGACGGCGGTGATCCGGTCGTCCTTGAAGATCACGCCGATCCGGTCTTCGAAGGGTTTCTCGAAACCGATCGCCCATTCGGGATAGACCACACCGTTGATTGGCACCACGACGCTGTCGTCATTGTCGACCGACGTCCGGTCGTAGAGGTTCGGCCCATGCGTCGGCAGGTAATGGACGTAGGCGCCCGGCGAGTCCGCCTTCATCTGTCCCGCCCAACGCGTCGTCTTCAGCAGGTTGTCCTTCATCTCGGACGTGAAGTTGATCGTCAGGTCGGTGCCGCGCGGATCCGCGAAATGCAGATCGAAATCCTGCCCGCTCGGGAACTGCCGTGCGGTGCCGAGGATGATGTCGCCGACCAAGTCGACCGGGAACCGCGCCTGCTCGGTCTTGAGCAGATCGAGGTTGCGGAAATAGGTGATCTTGATCCAACGCTGCCCGCGCTTGCGCTGGCCGATGCAATACGGATCGATCACCGAGCAGAACCAGGTCGAGACAACGAAGGTCGCCCAATTGACCAGCGGCTTCACCTCCTCCGGCACGTTGGTGTGCTGCGTCGTATGTGACATATAGACCCGATGTTCGGCGCCGCGCGCCTTCGCCAGGCCGGTGACCGCATGGATGACACGAGGGTCGAGCTTCCCGTCCGCCAGGAATAACACCTTGTCGTCCGGCTTGATCGCAAAGACGCGCGAAAAGTTTTCCATCGCGGCGAAATACTCCGCGGTCTGAACCGTATCGAGCGTGTTGGTCTGCGGCAGGCCGATGCCGGGGAACGGATCGGTAGGTATCATCGTAGGGAACCCTCTATACGCCAGTATCCTGACATTCGGACGTTTCTGAAAATCCCGGGCAGCGTGCGCGCGAAATCCTCATCGATACTAGCGAAAAGAAAGCGGTCCCGAAAAGACACCATTCGCACCGCGAATCCCGGCATTCATATTTTCTTCCGGGCGACTAGACGCAATTTCAGCATGGCACCCATGCAGAGGGCGTGCTTTAAATTACCATTCGCCGAACGGTAGCCTTTCCAACACACGACCACACGGAGCCAACGTGACGTCACACAGTGACACTTCCGGTGCGCGCGCGAGCGCGATCGACGGGCCCTACGCCCTGTTCCGCCTTGCCGTGTCGATCCTGCTCGCCACGATGGGCAGCATCGGCATGTGGGCGGTGGTTGTCGTGATGCCGGCGGTGCAGGAGGAATTCGGTGTCGACCGCGCGGACGCGTCGCTGCCCTATACCTTGACGATGGTCGGATTCGCTGTCGGCAATGCCATTGTCGGGCGGTTTGTCGACCGGTACGGCATCACCCTGCCGATTATCGTCGCCGCGACCGCGCTTGCGCTCGGGTTCGTCCTGGCGGCGATGACGACCGCAATCTGGCAGATCGCGGTGATCCAAGGCCTGTTGATCGGCATCGGCACCTCGGCCAGCTTCGGTCCGCTGATCGCCGACGTCTCGCACTGGTTCAGCCGGCGGCGCGGTATCGCCGTCGCGGCGACCGCCAGCGGCAATTATCTCGCGGGCGCGATCTGGCCCACCCTGATCGAAGGCTTCATCCGGACCGAGGGCTGGCGCACGACCTATATGGGCATCGGCGTGTTGTGCATTTGCGTGATGGTGCCGTTGGCGCTGTGTCTGCGCCGGCCGCCGCCGCAGGACCACCCGGTGCGGGCGGACGGCACCGTCGGACCGCAGCCCGGCCGCAGCATCGATATCTCGCCGCGGCTGCTGCAGATCATGCTGGCGATGGCCGGGATCGGCTGCTGTGTCGCCATGTCGATGCCGCAGGTCCATATCGTCGCCTATTGCGTCGATCTCGGCTACGGCGTCGCGCGCGGCGCGGAGATGCTGTCGCTGATGCTCGCGGGCGGGGTGGTCAGCCGGCTCATCTTTGGCCTGCTCGCGGACTATATGGGCGGCATCCGCACCCTGCTCCTGGGATCGATCCTGCAGGCCGTCGCGCTCTCCCTATACCTGCCATTCGACGGACTGACCTCGCTTTACGTCGTCTCGTTGATATTCGGCCTGTCGCAGGGCGGCATCGTGCCAAGCTATGCGATCATCGTGCGCGAATACCTGCCCGCCCGCGAGGCCGGGCAGCGCGTCGGCATCGTCATGATGATGACGATCATGGGCATGGCCTTGGGCGGCTGGCTATCGGGCTGGATCTACGACGCAACCGGGTCGTATCAGGCAGCGTTGATCAATGGCATCGCCTTCAACATGCTCAACATCACGATCATGCTGTTGCTGCTGTGGCGCACGACCCGCGGACCGCGCGCCGCCGTCGCGGCGTAGCCCAGGCCCAGCCTACACGCCTTCGATCTTGAAGGAGATGCGGTCCAACTCCGCCAGCAGCTTGTTGGTCGCGTCGTCGGGCAGGTTCATCAGCGGCGGGCGCACGTTCTTCCACACGCCGTCGCCCGCGAAATGGGCGATGGCCGCCTTCATCGCCGGGATCATCGGGAAGCCTTCGAACACGCCGCGCACCGTATCGAGCCGTGCTTGCTGATCGTCGGCATCGTCGTTCTGCCACGTCGCATAAAGGTTGTGGATCGCGCCCGGGTTGATGTTCGCCGTCGCCGAGATGCAGCCGACACCGCCGTTCCGCATATTCTGCAGCAGGAAGGTCTCGCTGCCGGCGAACACGCCGAAGCCGGGGAAATTGTCGAGCATCGCCTTGGTGTTGCTCCAGTCGCCGGAGCTGTCCTTGATGCCGACCACCGTGTCGGGGAAATCCTTCACCAGCTTCTCGATCAGCGTCAACGTGATCGGGACATTCGAGACCTGCGGGATGTGATAGAGGTAAATCTTGAGCTTGTCGTCGCCGACCCGCTGAATGACCTCCGCGTAGCTGCGATAGAGCGCGTCGTCGTCCGCGCCTTTGTAATAGAAAGGCGGCAGCATCAACACGCCGCCGCAGCCGAGATCGGTCGCGCGTTTCGACAGTTCGACCGAATCGGTCAGCGCGCAGCAGCCGGTGCCGGGCATCAACTGCGCCGGATCGATCCCGCCGCCGACCAGCGCCTCCATCAGCGCAATGCGCTCGGCCGTCGACATGGAGTTGCCTTCGCTGTTCGTGCCGAAGATGGCGAGGCCGCAATTGTTCGACTGCAGCCATTGGCACTGCTTCAGCAGGCGCGCCGCGTCCGGCTTGAGATCATCATCGAAGGGGGTCACGACGGGCGTCAAAACCCCGGTCATTGTCGCTGGTGCCGTCATTACGCGTTTCCTCGGTCCAGAATCACAGTCAGAAATGTTGGAATCGCAGGCCGTGGACGGCCCGCGCGGCGCTAAGATAGCATCCGGGTTTCGGCGGGGCGATTAACTTTTTGTACGGGTGAAAGGGCGCATTCGGGTAAGGAAAAACGCCGGGAACCCGGGCCGTCACGCCGCCTTGTTATCCTCCAGGATCATGTCCGCGCCCTTCTCGGCGATCATGATGGTGGGGGCGTTGGTGTTGCCGGTCGTCAAGGTCGGCATGATCGACGCGTCGATCACCCGCAATCCCTGGACCCCGTGGACCCGCAGCCGGTCGTCGACCACCGCCATCGGGTCGTCACCCATTTTGCAGGTTCCGACCGGATGATACAGCGTATTGCCCTTGTGCCGGGTGTATTCGCGCACTGTCTCGACCGAGTTCACCTCGGGTCCCGGGGCGAGTTCTCCCTTGCTGACCGCGGCCAGCGCGGGGGCGGCGAAGATGCTGCGGCATTTCTCCAGCCCCGCATGCAGGACATGGGCGTCGCTTTCCGCCGACAGGTAGTTGGGGCGGATCGCCGGCGCCTGCAGCGGGTCGGCGCTCGCCGCCATGATCGTCCCCCGGCTCTCGGGCCGGACCGGGCAGATCGCGATGGTCATGCCCGGTTCCTTGTCGAAGGACTTGATCTCGACCGCGTCGTAGCTTGCCGGCGTGAACAGAAGCTGAAGGTCCGGGCTGCTGAGGCCGTCGCGGCTGCGGGTGAACACCATCGCCGCGGTCACGCCGAAGGTCAGCGCCCCGTTCCCGACCAGGAAGTAGCGGAAGATTTCCGGGATGACCCGGGGCGCCCGCGCCAACTCGTTGATCGAGACCAGGCCTTCGACCCGGTGCGAGATGCGCACCACGTAATGGTCCTGCATGTTGCCGCCGACGCCGGGCAGGTCGTGGCGCACCGGCACGCCGATGGATTGCAGATGGTCGGCGGGGCCGATGCCCGAGACGTGCAGCAGATGCGGCGAGTTCACCGCGCCGCCGGAGACGATGACCTCGCGGTCCGCGCGAACCTCTTTGTCTTCGCCGCCCTGCCGGTAGCTCGCGCCGACGCAGCGCGTGCCGTCGAACAGCAGCCCCGTGCCGATCGCCTCGGTCACCACCTCCAGATTCCCGCGCGGCCGCGCCTCGGCCAGGAAGCTGCGCGCGGTCGACGCCCGGAATCGCTTGTTCCGCGTCATCTGCGAATAGGCGACGCCTTCCTGCTGCGCGCCGTTGTAATCCGGCGACAACGGAAAGCCCGCCTGCTGCGCTGCCTCGACGAATTTGTGGGTGAGCGGCAGGATCGTGCGGTAGTTTTCGACCGCCAGCACGCCGCCCCGGCTACGGTAGGCCGGGTCGCCGTCGCCGCGAAAGTCTTCGGATTTCTTGAAGTAAGGCAGCACGTCGTCATAGGCCCAGCCCCGGCAGCCGCGCTGCGCCCAGCCGTCGTAATCCGCCGGGTTGCCGCGCACATAGAGCATGCCGTTGATCGAACTGGAGCCGCCGAGGGTTTTGCCGCGCGGCCAGTTGACCCGCCGGTCGGCGGTGCCTTCCTCGGGCTCCGACGTGTAGTTCCAGTTGATCACCGGGTGCGTCATCAGCGTGCGCACCCCGGCCGGGATATGGATCATCGGGTTGCGGTCGGGCGGCCCCGCCTCCAACAGCACGACCCGCGCGCCGTCCGCGCTCAACCGGTTCGCCAGCACGCACCCCGCCGACCCGGCCCCCACGATGACATAATCCGCCCGCATTCTTGGTCCCACCCTTCTTCTTTCCGAAAAAGCTAAACGCGACCATGCGTCAGCCTCGGATGCTTTGATTGATTGGTTATACGCCCCTACAAAATCCCGAGCCATTCTAGATCGCCAGGAAGGGCATCGCACGAATAGTCGATCTGCAGCACGCGTCGATGAGTAGGCCGTCGAGCCGCATCGGATGCGTGGAGAATCGATGTCGCGTAAAGCCATATATCACCGGCTTCCGCCTCGCAGACTGCCTCGCCTAAGTTCGATACCGTTTTCTCAATTTCACTCGACGGAACACGGCCAAGGCGATGCGATCCCGGAGCGATCTTCAAAGGTGCATTGTCCAACCCACAAGCATCCAAATGCGCCCGAAGGGTCAGCATCCGTGAGATGATCTCGAACGGGGGTTCGACATGATGTTGACCAGCCTTCTTGCTCCACGGCCCGAATTCCGGCACATCGCATTTTGCACGAACGGCGATTGTTCGGTCCTGATGCCAGCCGACCGCCCAATTCGACTCTGGATTCTTGTCAAACAGGACCGCTCGCACGGGTCGCACCTGAACGCCCAATTGACGCGTGGCGATGTCATCAAGCGTCCCCGGCCGGGCAAGCAATTGGCCAAGCGCATTGTTGCGGAAAAGGCGAACGCCCGGACCAATTTTGAGTTGGTCCGAGGCCACTTGATCCAAGAGATTCATATCCCGATCGGTGAGCGCATTCTCGATCCGCTCTGCTCCGTCCGTCTTAAGGGAGAGCATCGTGAAGAATCCGCATGGACTTCTCGTAGCGTTGGACGATCGAACGCTTTTCCGGTCGCAGTCGCGCGATGCGATTCGAATCGCTGTTATGCGTGTTGTCGGCGAGTTTGACACGGATGGCGCCCTGGTTGCCTGACGCAGCGATCTGCCGGATCCAGTCCAGATAGGCCAAGCCGGACGGCCGCGTCAGCAATTTCACGATGTCGATGGTTTTCTCGCTATAGCCAAGATCGCGCAAATCCGATTCCGTGGCATCCGTATCTTCCAACACATCGTGCAACAGCGCCGCGAGATATTCATCTTCATCGGATTCCGGCGGCAGCAACTCGGCGACCGCCATGGGATGCAGGTGATAGGGTTGCCCGCCCTTGTCGACCTGCCCCGCGTGCGCGCGCCGGATAAATTCGATTGTCTTTTCCTTCACTTTTTCCTCATCATGGCGTTCCCGCCACCCAATTCCGGAACAACTATGCCCCTCACCGTCGACTGCTTCTACTCCCTTTCCTCGCCCTGGGCGTATTTCGCCGGGCCGCGCATCGTCGAGATCGCAAGGCGGCATCATGCCCGGATCATCCTCAAGCCATACGACTTCCAGGAGGTCGCGCCGAAGACCGGGGGCATCCCGATCCTGACCCGGCCGCAGCCGCGCCAGGACTACCACCGCGTCGAGCTGGCGCGCTGGAGCAAGTATCTCGGCATGCCGATGAATCTGAAGCCGCGTTTCTATCCGCCGAAGGACAACAAAACGCCGGGCCATACGGTGATCGCAGCACAGCAGTTGGGCCTCGACGCGCTGCGCCTGTCGCACGCGATCCTGCGCGCCATCTGGTGGGAGGAGCGCAACGTCGCGCTGCCGGAAACCCGGAAGGCGATCGCCGACGAGAACGGCATGGACGGCGCGGAACTGATCGCCATCGAACGCAGCGATCCCGTGGTCGCGGAATACCGGCGCAACACCGACGAGGTGGAGGAACTCGGCGTGTTCGGCGCGCCGACCTATGTCTTCGAGGGCGAATTGTTCTGGGGCCAGGACCGGCTCGATTTCCTCGACCGCGCGCTCGCGAACGCCTCCAGCGCGTGACTCCTAGAAAAACGCCAGCGCCCGCATCTCGATGCTTTGCCGGATGGCGGCGTCAGGCGGGCTGGTCGGGTCGTCGAAGGCGCTGTGCGCGGTGAAACGCACGCCCGCCTCCGCGTCCGTGTCGAACACCTTGAAGACGATCGCCTCGTCCCGGGTCATCAGCGGGAAATAGAACCAGCGGTGATCCGGGTGGTAGGCGATGTGATAGGTCTCCGCCGTGCGGTCGCGGTAGCGCCGCTGGTTTCGGATGAAGCCGACCTCGGGGATCGTGCGCCCGTCGCACAACGCCAACGGCTCGGACTCCACGCGCGGCGCGATCGACCGCCAGACCTGGATGATCGCGAAGCGGCGGCTGAGCGCCGCTTCCGCTTCGTCCGGCGGCAGGAAATCGCGCACCCGTTGGGGCGCCGAAGTTTCGGTATAGTCGTTGTGGACATAGCGGACCGTGTCGCGCACCCAGCCTTCCGCATGTTGGCCGGTGTCGGGGGTGCGGACCGTGTGATCGAACACCAGCACCCGGCGCGCGCCGCTCTCCGCTTCGATCAGCGCCTCGATCTCCGGGTAGTACACTCGCTTGATCTCGTCCTCGTCGAGGAAGCTCCGTACCGTCGTCGGATGATCGACGAGCCGGAACCCGTGCGACGGCAGGCTGAAGCCCTCACCCGCCATGCGGCCGTTGCGGATGCGGACACGGCGCGGCTCGTAGGTCGCGCGATGCGCCTTGTGTTCCTCTTCCGGCCAGTCCACATAGCGGACCGGCGGAATGCCGTCGTCCACGATGTAATTCAGCTCCGCCTCGACATGGTCGGATTGCAGGGCCAAGTCCGCCGCTTCACTCATCGTTCCCATCCGTTCGATAATCGGGACACTCTAATATACGCCGCGCGCGTCGATCGGCCAGATGTCGATCAGGTCGCCCCCGCGCACCACGTGCAGGTGGTCATAGAGGTTGAGCGTCGGGTCGCAATGCGGGACATAGCATTCGAGGCCGTGGCCCGGCGCCAGTTCGTCGCCGCCCGCCTCGATGTCGATCCGGCCATGCTCGTCGCTCCACAACGCGTAGGTTGCCGTCGTGCCGTCCGCCAACCCCCGCACGATCCGCGGCGCGGCGGACTTGCTGAGGAAATGCTTGTAACCCCCGTCCGCCGTCGCCTGGTTCAACAGCGACCGGTGGACCACCGACACGGCGACGAACAGCGACGGCTCGAAGGGGCGTTCGTCCCGCTCGGTCAACTGTATCTCGTCATATTCGGCGTCCATAAAAATGTAACTGCCGAACTGCGCCTCGGTGATACCGCCGGCCTGCGGCTCCATGAAACACGTCCCCGTGCTGCCGCCGGATACGGTCTCGATCGCGACACCCTGCGCCGCCAAGCCGTCGACCACGTCACGGATTTTCACCGCGGCGAAGACGGCACCGCTGCGCCGGGCCGCGTGATCCGGTTCGTGCGACAGATGCCCGGCATAGGCCTGCATGCCCCGAAGATCGAAGGCCGGGTTCGCGGCGAGTTCTTTGCCAAGCTCGATCGCCTTCGCCACATCCGCCACGCCGGTGCGGGCACGCCCCAGGTCCAGGTCCAGCATGACCGGCACTTGTACGCCGGCGGCCTGCGCCATCGCCGCCAGCGCTTTCGCGCCGTCCGGGTTGTCCACGACCGTGGTCACATCCGCTTCGGCGGCGAGCTGCACGAAGCGGTTCATCTTCGCCTCGGTGCTGAGCGGCGAGGTGATCAGGATGCCGGGAATCCCGGCGGCAGCGAAGACCTCGGCCTCACCGATATTCACGACGCACAGCCCGACCGCCCCGGCCGCGACCTGGCGCCGCGCAATCTCCACGCATTTATGCGCCTTGCCGTGCGGCCGCAGCGCGATGCCCAGATCCGCACAATGCGCCGCCATGCGCGCGACGTTGCGCTCGAAAGCGTCGATGTCCAGGATCAGGCAGGGCGTCGATAGCTGGTTCCGCCCACCCGACTGTCCGACCAGACCGGCGTTGGGGCTCGGGCGGATTTGACGTCCGGGGCCGGTGGGCGGGGTCATCGCACTCCCTCCTTCCGTCGTGCTTCCGCAGGACAGGCCGATCTAGATCACGCCGTCCTCGGCCAGTTTGGCCAGCTCGGCGTCGCTCTTCTTCAGCAGGCCGCCATAGATTTCCGCGTTGTGCTGGCCCAACGGCGGGCCTGCATGGTCCACCCGTCCCGGCGTCGCGGCGAGTTTCGGGAAGATGCCCGGCATGGTGATCTCGCCCTCATCGTCATCCGCCACCGTGATCACATTGTCGCGGGCCTCGTAATGCGGATCGGCCGCGATGTCCGCCGCCGTGTAGATGCCACCGAAGGGCACATTGGCGGGGACCAGGCGTTCCTCGACCTCGGCGTAGTCGTGCTTCGCGATCCAGTCGGCCAGCAACTGTTCCAACTCGTCGGCGCGCTCGATGCGGGCGCGGCTGCGGGCATAGCGCTCGTCCTCGATCAGTTCGGGCCGGCCGATCGCCTCGGCGAGACGCGCCCACACCTTGTCGCCACCCGCCGCGATCTGCACATAGCGGCCGTCCTTTGTCTCGAAGGTGCCGGCGGGCGAGAAGGTCGGGTTGCGGTTGCCGATGCGTTCCCGCACCTCGCCGGTCTTGGCGTGGTTGGTCATCATGCTGGCGGTGATGCGGAAGGTCGGCTCGTACAGCGCCAGGTCGATCATCTGCCCCTCGCCGCCATCCGGTTGGGCGTCCCGCTGATACAACGCGAACATCGCCGCCATCGCGCCGAACGCGCCGGTGTTGTAGTCCGCCGTCGGGAAAGCGGGCCGCACCGGGAAGCGGTCGGGAAAGCCGGTTGGGTACATGTAGCCGGAGAAGCCGAGCGCAATCCGGTCATAGCCCGCGCGCTTTGAATACGGCCCGACCTGCCCGTAACCGGAAACGCGCACCATGATCAGTTTCGGGTTGATGGCGTGCAGGTCTTCCCAGCCGAGGTTCCAGCGTTCCAATGTGCCGGGGGTGAAATTCTCGAACAAGACATCCGCGTCGCGGACCAGTTCCTTCAGGATTGCCTGCCCCGCCTCGACCCGCAGGTTGAGCGTGATCGACTTCTTGTTGCGGCCTTCGACCATCCAATTGGCGGACCGGTTGGCCTTGCCGTCCACCGGCGTGCCGCGCAGCGCGTCGCCGACGCCCGGCTGCTCCACCTTGATCACCTCGGCGCCGAAATCGCCGAGCATCGTGGCGCCGAACGGCCCCGCGATGAGCTGCCCGATATCGAGGACCCGAATTCCAGCCAGGGGGAGCGCAGCACTCATGTCGTTTGTCTCTTTTCGGTTGTCTCTTTGCGTTTACAGCGATGGGGAATTCCGCCGCGCGCCATCGGAAGCGCGCGGCGGGTTCATGACGTAACACGCGCCGCTATTCGGCGGCGTCGACCTTCAAGCCGTCTTCGGCGCGGCGCGCCTTGGCGACTTCCTTGACCTTGTCGAAATCGGCTTTGCGCTGCGCGATCTCTTCGTCGGAAAGCTGGCTGATGTTGCTGAAATCCAGCTTCCAATCGGGACTTTCGCTCCAGCGGAGCGGGGACTGTACCGTCGTCCTCGGCCCCGCCGCCGTTTCCAGCACCGTCAGGGCGAGTTCCATCGTGAACGCCTGCGACTCAACATCGTTCGGCCGGCCGGCGGCGTTGCCGAGTGGAAAATCGCTGAACAGGAAGCGCGGCACGCCCGCGTGCTCGACGATGTCCTTGGCGCATCCCATAACGATTGTCGGGATGCCGTTCGCTTCGAGATGCCGTGCGACCAGACTCACGGTCTGGTGACACACCGGTCAATTGGCGACAATGACCGCGACGTCGGCCTCGTCCTCGCGCACCCGCGCCAGGATATCGACGCAATCCTGCTCGATCGTCGTCTTCTGGCTGCGGTTGGTCGGCGCCCCGTGGAAACGCGGCGCGACCTCGCCGATCCGGCCTTCCGCCGCAAGCCGCCGAAGCTGCTTGAGCGGGAACCAAGTGTTCATGTCCTCGGCCGTGGTGTGCTTGCGGTCGATCCCGATATGGGACACCCGCAAGTCCGGATCCGTATCGGTGCTGTCCGAGTAGACGCGGTAGAACTTCGCGGCGGCGTTATACGGTGCCCCCGGTCCCTGATCGCCCTTGTCCGGCTGATAGGGGGCGGCGGTCGTGATCAACGCGACCCGGCTGTCCGACAACGGCCGCTGCAACGGCGTGAACGGCACATCGGCATACTGCGCCCAGCGATACGGCTTGCCGTATCCAAGCGTCTGATAATAGGTACTTATTCGATCGCGGTATCGGATCGGCTCGTCATGGGCGACGGCGAAATCCAACCCATCCATATGGTCAGTCATTCGAAAACCCTTCGGTTAGACGCCTGTTTTGTATCACGAATGCGGGTGGCGCCCAAACAACCCCAGGACGCGAAAACCGGCGCGGACGCACGGTCAGGGTTGGAAGCGCAGGCCCCGGACGGCGGCGCAGCTGCGGGTCTGCGTATCCTCGGAATCGGCGGCCAGCGCGATGATGCCGCGGGCGGGCGGATCCTCGCCGAAGGCGGCGCGGTAATCCGCCACAAGATCGCGGCTCTCCGAGTACCAGACGCCGGTCCGCGCGCCGCCGGTCCGGAGCACGATCATCCAACTGCCGTCGCCGACATGCGGATTGGGCAGCGCATCCCCGATCTTCCCGCGCCCGCCCCAGACATAGGTCAGCAGCCGGCCATGCACCGGCAAGCCGACCCACAGCTCGATCAAATCCGCCTTCAGACGTTCAAGGAAATTCAGCTGGTCGCGCGGCTTCATGAACCAGACATGCAGGGCGAGCGGCCGATCGTCACCGCCCTTCACCGTGATGTCGGTCGCCGGCATGATTTCGTCGACGCGCCAGTCCCAGGCAAGGCGCGACTTCTGCGCATCGCTTTTATCGACCTTCTTCCAGATCAGCGACGTGCTGTTGTCGCTGCGGGCCTCGATCGCGCCATCGGGCCGAAGCCGGAACCGTGCGGGCGCCCATCGGTCGTCGCTGAAAAGCGTCCAGCCCGCCCGCTTCAGCGCATCGTCGATGGCCGCCGACGGGTCCGCCGCGGCAACGCCGGCCACCATCAAGACACCAAGAAGGAGCAGCCCCCTCGCCCAGGCAATACCGACGGGGCGATGAAAGGCCCTCACCAACCGTCAGTCCCCGTTGAGGCCCCAGTCATATTCGTACCCGTCGATTTTCGTACGCCCCGCCAGGGCCGCCTTCAGGTCCGCGTCCGCATAGGTTTTCAGATGCTTCAACACGGTCGCTTCGGATCCGCCGTAATCGCCCCGGAACCAAGCAAAGATGCTGGAGACGATCAACTCGCCGTCCTCGATTCGGACCCCGCGCGCGTTGTTTATATAGCGGCGGGCGGCGGCGTCTAGACGGTTCTCGAGACCCGCGCCCCGGAAGGCGCTGCCTTCGAGATTAGGGCAGCCGATCGACGCGCAGTTGATCGCATAATGCGCGCGCGGATCGTCCCACAATGGGCGCAGGATTCGGCTTTCGATATCGTTCAGGCTCAGCGGATGACCTTCCACCGTCGCCAGTTTCCGGTCCCAGGGTCCGGGTGAGAAGAAGCCGTCGTTGATATCGCGGATGGACTCGACCGGATATTCGTCCAGCACGGTGCGGATCGTGACCGCGTTATAGAGGTTCACCCAATAGGCGAATTGCTCCCGGCGATTGTAGTCGCTGATCCGCACCCGCTCGAGCATGCCGATGTAATTGTTCAACATCGCCCGGTCCTCCCGCGTCACCTTGCGATAGGCGACCCGGTTCAACCCGGTCGGGTCCGTCCGGACATAGCGGAAGAGGAATTGATCCCACGCCGCATGATCGATGGTCTGGGTCGCCGCCGCGTTGTGGGCGGCCCAGCGCGGCAGCGGGTCCGACGCGGGCACGAACTTGGCCTCGATCTCCGCCCGGGAACACCCGGCGATCGCGGCGGCGGCAACGACCAGCGCAACCAGTGTGGCGCGGCTACCTCTCAAAATCCTCATCGACATTTCCTTTTCGACCGATCGGAAAAAGAAGAAACCTCAACCGGGACCTCCCAATCCAATCGCAATGAATCACATTCCCGGCATAAGCGGTTCCCAGCGATCCGGGAGCGGCATATATCAGCAGTCCAAGATGGTTGGCATCACTTCTGGAATGATTAAAGGGCGGGAAAGCGCGATTTCAATGATGCGGCGCGGCCCCTCACGCAAACGTAAAGGAAAGTCATGACCTGGCGCGATACGATCCGGCCCCTGTGGTCGCTGGCCCGCGGCCGGCCCCTGATGGCCGTGTTCGAAATCTGCCTTCGCTGCAATTCGCGCTGCGGCTATTGCGACCTGCCGCTGAACGAGGGCCGATACGAGATGACCCGTGAGGAAATCCGCGAAATCTTCACCGATCTCTACCGCGACGGGCTGCGCTATCTGTTCGTCCAAGGGGGCGAACCGCTGGTCCGCCGCGATACGCTGGATGTGCTGGACGATCTGGCGGAGATCGGATTCGGGCTCTGTCTCGTCACCAACGGCACGAAACTGACCCCCGCCGTCGTCGACCGCCTGGCCGTCGTCGGCGCCTCTGTATCGGTCAGCCTGGATACGTTGGACCGGCATCTCTACCGGCTGATCCGGGGCGCGGACCAATTGCCGCGCGTGCTGAAGGGCATCGAAGCTCTCAAGGACTACCCGCACCCGAAATTCATCGCCTGTATCGTCTCGGACAAGAACCGCGAAGATGTCGAGGCGGTGTCCGCCTTCGCGCGGGACAACGGGTTCGCGCCCATCCTCGGCGCATACCATTGGGACGTGGGCAAATACGGCAAGACCGACAGCACCCTGACCTTTTCACGCGAGCAGGCGGCGCGGACATTCGACGCGATGTTGGAAAGCGATCTACTGCCACCGGGCTACTATCGCGGCTTCGCGCGCGACAACGCGGACTGGCTGCGCGGCAAGAAACTCGGCCGCTGCGACGCCGGCCGGTACAGCATCGTCATCGACGCCTCGGGCAATGTCGCGCCCTGCCTGGCGATGCCGCATGCCGGCAACCTGCGGGAGTCCAGCCTGAGCGAGATCGTCGGCGCGTTCGACCGTCCCGCGATCGACGCCTGTTCGAAGGCATCCTCCTGCAATCTGCTCTGCGGCCGCCTGGTCGGCCGTAACCTGCGCCACCCGTTCACCGCCCTCGCGACGCCCACGAAGGTATCGCCCCATGCCTGACGCTTCCACATTCCCGCTGACAGAAACGCGGCCGTCGGTAATCGAGGAGATCGACACCGCCGCCCTGGCGCGAACCTGGCGGCAGGATTTCGGTATCGATGTCGGACCGGTCTTCGACGGTATCCCTAAACTCCGCTTGTGCCGGGATCGGATGACGCAACGGGTCTATTTCGACCCGCCCATCGCCGGATCGCCGGACTTCTACGCGCAACTGCGCCGCTTCGATTGGTATCATCCGGGCGATAAGGCGGAACACTGCCTGGCGGGCGCGGTCATCGCACCGGAGGATCGCGTTCTCGATATCGGCGCGGGCGACGGCGCCTTCGCGGATTACGTGGACGGCGCGACCTATGACGGTCTCGAATTCGACCCGGCGAGCGCACGGGAGGCCCGTGGTCTCGGACGCAACGTAACCCATCGGCCATTGCGGGACGTCGCGGCGGAAATCACCGCCGGCACCCGGCCGTTCTACACCGTGGTCACCGCGTTCCAGGTCCTCGAACACATGCCAAACCCGAATGAGTTCGTCGCCGATGCGCTGCGATGCCTGGCGCCGGCCGGCCGCTTGATCCTCGGTGTGCCGGACCAGGATAGCTATGTGACGACGCTGCCGGACTTCGCGCTCAACGCGCCGCCGCATCACCTGACTTGGTGGAATGCTGAGTCCCTCAGCGCCCTCTTGCAGGAACACGGCATACGACACCTGACCTTCCAGTCAACGCCGGTCGAACATTGGGAAAGACGGCTTTGGTGGATGGCACGGGCCGCGAACCGGTTCCGGCGGCCGGGCACGCCGCACTTCGGACCGGCGCAACGGCGTCTCAAGGTGTTCGCCTGGCTAGCGTCGGGACTCCTGCAACGGATCGACCCGCCCGCCGACGCCCAGGGCGCCACGCTGCTCGTGACCGCGCGGAAGTCCGTCACGGCCTAGGATATCCGCTCTTATTTCGGCGGGGTATACGGGTCCTGCGCGCCGGGCGGCACCGGCGGGAAATCCTTCAAACTCTGGCGGAACTCGTGCACCATGCGCATGGTCACGCTACGGACCCAGTTGTTGTCCATCATCACGTTGGTTTCTTCCTTCGGGTCCTGGATCAGGTTGAAGAGATAGGGTGCCTCCAGCTTGATCGCCCCGTCGTTGACTTCCGGCTCCCACACCAGGTGCAGCTTCCATTCGCGCCATTTCACGGCGCGCATCTCATCCTTGATGTAGAAGACAAAGCCTTCGCGGTTCGACTTCTCCTGCTTGCCCGTGAAGAAGTCGAGCTGATCGACGCCGTCGATGGGGCGATCGGTCGGCACGTCCGCGCCAATGATCCGATGGATCGTGGGGAACAGGTCGGCGATATGGACGATCTCGTCGGACACGAGACCCGCAGGAATCTTACCCGGCCAACGGATCATGAAAGGCACGCGCAGGCTGCCCTCCATGGCAGTGTGATAGGTGCTGCGCCAATACCCGGCAGTGCCGCGCCACGGCGTGCGGAACTCCGGCCCGTTGTCCGACCCGAAAATGAAAATCGTATTGTCCGCGATGCCCAGGTCGTCGACCGCATCCACGACCTGACCGACCCGATGGTCCATCTCGGCCAATGAATCCGACATCTCCCCGTGCGGCGTCGCGCCGATGAAATCCGGATGCGGCAGGTTTGGGAAATGCAACTGCGTGATCGGCAGATAGGCGAAGAAGGGCGTGCCTGCCTTCGTCTGCTCGGTCATGAAGGCGACCGCCTTGTCGACCAGCTCGCCGTCGATGGTGCGCCGGGTATCTTCGTTGAAAACTTTGACGTTCGAGGATTTGCCGCCCTTCTTGCCCTCCATGATATAGGGCAAGCCAACGATATCCGGGTCATAGCTGTGGCTCGCCGTAAACATCGATTCGTTGCTGGTGCGCGGCAACCCGTACCAGTCGTCGAAGCCGCGGTCGTTCGGCAGCCGGCCTTCAATGTCGCCGAGATGCCATTTGCCGTAATGCGCGGTCGCGTAGCCGTTCGCCGACAACACTTCGGGGAGCAGCACTTCCCACTTGGTAAGGCCCTGCGGCAGCCCGGCAGGCACCGACTGGAAAGCGCCGGTGCGGATCGCCTGCCGCCCTGTCATCAGCGCCGAACGCGTCGGCACGCAATCGCTCTCCACATTGAAGTTCAGGAATTTGAGGCCTTGCGTCGCCAAATCGTCGATGCGCGGCGTCGGCGCGCCCCGAAGGACGCCGCCGCCGTAACAGCCGAGTTCGCCCCAGCCCAGGTTGTCGGCAAGAATCAGAACAATATTCGGGCGGTCGTCGGCCATAACAATTCCTCGTCAATAATGTGAGTTCGGTCGGAGAGACGCGTACCGTATAGGGGGATTGCGCCGGTGACCAGACCAGGGGTGCACCGATCAGCCCGGCGCGACGTCCTTATTCCGGTTGAAGTCGTTGCGGCCGCATTCGTCGACGCCCCGCATCAGATGAAGCTGGCGGAATGTGTTGGCCGGCCGGCCGAGCTCCTCGGTATGTTGCGCGGCGATCTCATAGTCGAAATGCGAACTCGTCGGCATATAGCGGAAGACCACACCGGCGCGGCGCTTGTCGGACCGGTTCGCGTGGGAACCATGCGCGGTGAACACGTCGAATAGCGCGAACTGCCCCGGCTCCAGGGTCAGGTCGCGGCCCTGCGCCTCTGCCGCCGCCGCGTCGGTGAGCCCGCGCTCCAGCGTCTTGCCGCCGCCGAGCGCGACCGTATGGGGTTTCAACGCCCGGTCCTTGTGCGAGCCCGGCAGGTAACGCATGCAGCCGTTCTCCGGCGATGTTCGGTCCAGGGCGATCCAGGCGGAACACGTGGCGAGTGGGCGGATCGGCCAATACTCGCCATCCTGGTGCCAGGGCGTTTCCTTCCCAACGCCCGCCGGCTTGCCGAACAGCGACGAGCACCAGTTCAGGAAATTGCTGCCGATAAGCTGCGATACGGCATCCAGGATGATAGGTAGCCGGACATATGCGAGCCACCGGTCGTCCTGTTCGACCAGCCCCGGCACGAAATCCGTCGACAGCCCGGGATTGTCCCGCAGCATCTCGTCCATCAGGTCGCGCATGGCCGCGACCGTTTCGCCGTCCAGTCTGAGATTCGGGATGACCAATCCGTCATCGTGATAGGTGTCGATTTCCGCTTGGCTCAGCATGTGCGGCCCCCTCGCCACGTTAATGCGGCACGTCGCCTTTTACCGTCGTGCGCCACATGAGGCGACGCTGCGGCAAGTCATAATCGATCACGGCGCGATGCTGCACGGTGCAGTTGTCCCACACCACCAAATCCCCCTTGCGCCATCGGTGCCGGTAGACGAATTCCGGCCGAACGATATGGTCGGCCAAAGCGTCAATCAATGTGCGCGCCTCGCCCGCCTCCATCCCCGGCACACCGGTGCAATCGTCACGCATGACATAGAGGCTCTTGCGCCCGGTGTTCGGATGCCGCCGGACCATCGGATGCTCGACCGGCGGGTATTGCGCAATCGTCTCCTCGCTTATTGGCCGCCCGCGCTTGCGGCCCCGGAAATCGAACACGGCCCGTAATCGTTCGATACGACGCTGCATGTCGCCGGGCAGCGCATCCCAGGCCGCCGCCGCATTTGCGAAGGCAGTGTCGCCAAGCGGCAAGCCGTAAAGTTCCGGCACCTCGACGGCAAATAGCATCGTCGCCCGCGCGGGACGTTTCGCGTAGCACATATCGCTGTGCCAACGCGGTCCCGCACGCGGCGTGCCGATCGGTCGGCCATCCTCGACGATGTTGGAAATGAGATAGATTTCCGGATTGCCTTCGAGCCCGAACTTGGCGCCATTGTGATTAATCTCGACCTCGCCGAAACGGGCACTGAAGGCGACCTGTTGTTCCGGCGTGATCTGTTGATCCCGGAAAACCGCGACCCCATGCATGTCGAAAGCGCGCTGGATGATCGCAAAGGTATCGTCGTCAATCGGCTGCGCCAGGTCGACCCCTCGAATCTCGACACCGGCCGGCGCGTCCAGTTTTACGGCCTCAACGGCCATCGTCGCTCTCGCCTTCCGTCTCGCCGCCGACCGTGATGCGCCACATCAGACGTCGCTCCTCGGGCCAGCGGTAATCGAACGTTGCCAGGTGCTGGACGGCGCAGTTATCCCAAATCAGGACATCGCCGGGTCGCCACTCATGTTTGATGCGGAACCGATCCTGCGGGATCAGCGCGGCAAGCTCGTCGATCAGCGGCAGCGCCTCCGCATCGTCCATGCCGACGATACCGGTGCATTCCCCGGGACTGACGTAGAGGCATTTGCGGCCGGTATGCGGGTGCACCCGCACCAGGGGATGGGTCACTTTCGGCTGACGCTTACGGTTGGCATCCTGCTGTTTGTGCGTTCCGGTCTTCGCGCGCCGTCCGAAGACGTCGTGGACGACCATGAGGCCGTCGATCCGGTCCTTCATCTCCGGCGGCAACGATTCGTATGCCGCCGCCGTGCTGGAGAAATTCGTCGCGCCGAGGACGACGCCGTCACGCACCGGCACCTCGACCGCATACAGCATGGTCGCCCGTGGCGGATGCTTGGTGAAGGACATGTCCGAATGCCAGACCGATCCGGCATCCGCATGCCCGATATCGTGGCCATTCTTCTTAATGTTCGACACGAACAAGATTTCCGGATGGTCCGGATGCGCGAAGTCGGTCAGAAAGATTTTCTTGATGGCACCGAACCGGCGCGCGAAGTCGACATATTGCGGCTCGGTCAAATCCTGCCCCCGGATACACAGCACCGAGCGCTCGTTGAAAACCGATTCCAGTTCGGAGAAGGATTCCGCGTCCAACGGCTTGGACAGGTCCACACCCCGGCATTCCGCACCAATGACCCCGTCCGATTTGGACACTTCAAACGGCAATACGTCGGTGGTCATAACAGATTCCTCACTCAGAACGGCGCGTCGCCCTCGATCGTGGTGCGGTGCAGGTGGCGGATATAGGTGGGGTCATCAAGCCGGCTGTGGTCGGCGATATGCAGGACACTGCGGTTGTCCCAGAAGGTGAGGTCACCCACCCGCCATTTGTGATGATAGGCGAATTCGGGCCGGGCGCAGTGCTCAAAGAGGTCCGACAGGATCCGGTCCGACTCCGCCTCGTCCATGCCCTCGATGGCGATCGTGTGTTGCGGGTTCGCGAAGATCGATTTCCGCCCGGTTTCCGGATGGGTGCGAACGATCGGATGGGCGGCGGGCGGGGTCCTGTCCTTTTGCGCCTGGTTGAGCGGACGCTTGAACGACCGCTTCGCATTGGTACGCCCGGCGAGAAAGACCCCGCGCTTGTCTTCTACGGCATTGCGCAACGCCGCCGGAAGCGCTTCATACGCCGCATGCATGTTGGCGAAGCCGGTGTTGCCGCCGTCGTCCGGTATCTCCACGGCATAGAGCATCGTGCCGAGCGCGGTCTTTTTCTTATAGGCGAGGTCGGAATGCCACATCGGCCCGGCGTCCGGGAGGCCGATGTATTTCCCGTTCTCCCGCTTGGTCGACACGATGAGGATTTCGGGGAAGCCGTCGAGCACCGCGTCGTCGGCCGGATGAAAATCCAGCGGCCCGAACCGCTTGGAGAACTCGATCTGTGCTTGCGGCGGCAGCGTCTGATCCCGGAAGACCAACACATGATGGTCGAGATGCGCCCGGTGAACCTTCGCGAAGGTCTCGTCGTCCAACGGCTCGGACAGATCGAGCCCGATCACCTCGGCGCCGAGCGCATCGGACAACGGACGGATATCGAAACTCATCGTGAAAACCTTCTATTCCGCCGCGGCACCCTCGGCCGCCTCTTCCGCCCACGGTGCCACGACCGGCCCGCCCTGCACCAACACCCGGTGCAACAAGCGCGCCTGCGTGTGATCGACAGCGGTGCGGGCATGCATGACCGCCTGATTGTCCCACATGATCAGGTCGCCGGGCTGCCAGTCGTCCTGTTCCCAGACGAATTTCTCCTGCGTCGCATGCGCCCACAGTTTGTCGAGCAGCGCCTCGCTCTCGGCTTCCGACAACTCGATGATATGCGACGACGGCCCGTCGTAACGGCGCCCGAGGTAGAGCGCCCGTTTCTTCGTGATCGGATGCACCCGTACGATCGGATGAACCGGCCCGATCACGTCCTCGCGGGTCGCGGCTTTCTCGAAGGTCACGCGCACCTTGCCCGACGTGTTGCGGCTGCGGTCGTGTTTGATGTGTTTTCCTTCGATTTCCTGTTTCAGGTCGTCGGGCAACGTCTCATAGGCGAGGTACTGGTTGCAGAAACGCGTATGCCCGCCGCCATTCATCGGCACGCGCACCGCGTTCAGCAGACTGCCCATCGGCGGCGTCTCCATATAGGAGTTGTCGGAATGCCAAAGCAGCTCTGCGCTTCCGGACCCTTCGGTCTTGAGCTGCGGCTTCCCTTCCTTGTCCAAGTTCGAGATATAGGTGACCCCAGGCACATCGGCGATCCGCGCGGAATCGCCCGGTGTGTGCCCATCCTTCAGGTAAAAACTGTGCGAACCGGGCACCATGAGCCCACCGAATAGGTTCGCGAGTTCCGCGAGCCGCTCCTTTTCCAGGAACTGTCCCCGCAACAGCAACACCATATGCTCGGCCCAAATCTCCTTGATCCGGGCAATCAGGTCTTCCGACACATCCTTGGCAAGGTCGACACCCTGCACCTCGGCGCCCAGCGCCTTGCCGGTGGGGATGACGGTGATGGCGTCTATCTGGTTCTCGGTCATGCGTCCCTCCATCAACAACCAGGAAGGCAATTATCGCACAAGTCGCGGGATAGCATGAAATTCAACCGGTTTGCGCAATGGCGGGATTCGGATTTTAGTAACGGGTACAGCGAAATCGACCTGAACCGGAGGCCGCCCATGCCGCGTCGCACGATCAAGAAGACCCGCTATTTCGAAGACCTCAAGATCGGCGAGGCCTGGGAGGCCCCGTCGCGGACGCACACCGAATCGCTGTTCTACGCTTTCCAACTCGTCAGCGGCGACAATCGGCCGCTGCACTACGACATGGAGTATTGCAAGTCGCTGGGCATGCCCGGCCTTCTGGCGCATGGCTTCCAGGTGCTGGCGCAATGCGCGCCCGGCGCGTCGGACATGTCGCGCGGCGACAGCGAGATACGGATCATCGGCATGCTCGAATGCGCGGCGAAATTCGCCAAAGGCGTCTATTCGGGCGACACCTTGTACCCGATGCTGGAGATCGTCGAATTGATCGAGCAGCGCACGACCGGCGTCATGGTGTTGCGCGCCACCGTCCATAATCAGCGGGACGAGTTGTGCCTGGAAGGCGAACTGCGGATGCTGGTCGCGAAGCGGATTCGCGACGAGGCCGCATAGGGAGCAGAGCAGCGCATGTCCAATGCGGATCTGATCGGCGGTTTCCTGTCCGGCGCATGCGACGCAACGCTAGCGCCCGACACCCGCGATGCAGCGCTCAAATGCCTTGCGGACTGGACCGGCGTCACCATCGCCGGCGGCCATGAGCCCGTCGCCCGCGCGGTCGCGCGCTATGCGGATTTGGACGACGCGGCGGCACCGCTCTTCGCCATCGACGCCGAACCGGAAAAGGCGGCGCTGCTCAACGGGACGGCGGCGCATGCGCTCGACTTCGACGACACCCACATCCCGACGGATTCGCATTTCAGCGCCGTCCTCTGGGCCACGTTGCTGGCGATGACCGACCCCAAATTCGACAACGGGGACCGGTCGCTTCGCGCCTTCATCGCCGGCTACGAGGTCGCGGCGAAACTGTCCGGCCGGCGGATGGGGTTCAGTTTGCAATTCCGCTGGTTCCACCCGTCCGGTGTGTTGGGCCGCATCGCTTCGGCTGCCGCCGGGGCGGCTTTTCTCGCCCTCGACGCCGACCGGGCGGCGCACGCCGTGGCGCTGGCGACGACCCAAGCGTCCGGCTTGCGCGGTACCCTCGGCAGCATGGCGAAACCGTTCCAGGTCGGACGGGCCGCGGCGGACGGGATCGTCTGCGCGACCCTCGCCCGGTCGGGGTTCGATGCATCACTCGACCTGCTGGAACCGGATGGCGGTTTCGCCCGCGCCTTCGTGCAGGACGGCAGCGCCCAGTTGGCAGCTCTCGACACCGAGACGCTCGGCACCGACTGGGCCGTCTTGCGGACATCCTTCAAACCCTATGCCTGCCTGCACGGCATCCATCCGTCGATCGACGCGGCGCGCGACATCGCGGGCCAGATCGATCCGGCCGCCGTCACCGCGATCACCGCCTATGTGGCGCCGGGCGTAAAGAAGGTCGGTCACTTCGATGACCCGAAAACGCCTCTGGAAGCGAAATTCAGCGTCGCCTTCTGCGTTGCGCTGGCGCTATCAGGCCGGGAGGCGGACGCAAGCGGTTTCACGGCGGACACCGTGAAGGACCCGGCCATACGCAGGCTCACGGCAATGGTCGACGTCCATCCGGAAGAAGGCCGCAAGATGCTCGATTCCGCAGTGGAAGTAACACTGGCCGACGGCCGCACCCTGCGGGGCGAGACGGCGCTGTCCCTCGGCCATCCCGGCAACCCGATGGATTGGCTCGACCTCGGGGAGAAATTCATGACCCTGACCGAACCGGTTCTCGGCGACCGCGCACAACCTCTATTGAAAGCACTGCGTGATTTCGATTCGCCCGGCGCCCTACCCGAAATCGCGCGCCTGCTGCGGTCCTAGTCGGCGGCGGTCCCGGTCCGTTCCTTTGCCACGTCGTCCTTACGCGGATCGCGCAGGCCGGTCCGCCCGTGATGCCGGTCCGCCACCTTGTAGCCCAGCGCGTCCTCGGCGATGACGATCTTCTGCACGTTGGCCGTGCCTTCGCCGGTAAAGAACAGGTCGGCGTAATTCTTCAACCAGGAGACCCGGTATTCGGCCGCAAGGCCGTAACCGCCGAAGATCTGCTGCGCACGGTCGGCCACCGACTTCGCCGTCTGCGACGCATGGTATTTCGCGAGCGACGCGATCCGGTTCGACGGCAGGTCCGCGTCCATGCATTGTGCCGCCTCATAGATCAGCGCCCGGCTCGCCTCGATCGCGACCGCCATCTCGGCGATCTCGGACTGGATCATCTGAAACTTGCCGATCGGCCGGCCGCGCAGCTCTCGCTCGTTCGCGTATCGCACCGCGTCCTCGAAACAGGCCCGCGCGACGCCGAGCGCCTTGGCCGCGACGGTCACCCGGCCCGGCTGCAACGCGCGCATCACGATCTTGAAGCCCTCGCCTTCCGCGCCGAGGCGGTTCTCGACCGGCACGACGAAATCGTCGAGGAAGACTGCACAGGTGCGCAGCGCCTTGGACAGACCGTGCATCTCGACCGGGCGCGCGTCGAAGCCGGGATATTTCTTCGGTTCAACGATGAAGGCGGAGACGCCCTTGGCGCCCGCATCCGGATCGGTTTTCGCCAGCAAAACGCCAACATCGGTTTCGTTGGCCATCGATGCCCACATCTTCGAACCGTTGATCCGGTATACGTCGCCGTCGCGTTTGGCCGTCGTCTTCATCGCCCCCAGCGGGTCGGACCCGCCGTCGGGCTCGGTCAGCGACATCATGCCGATGGTCTCACCGGCCAACAGTCGCGGCACGTATTTCATCACCTGCTCCACCGTCCCGCCGGCATAGATACATTGCGGGCAGGTTGAGGATTGCTGGTTGATACAGGCGGAAAACCGCACGTCGTTGCGCGCCATTTCCTCGGAAATGACAGATGCCGTGAGATAGCCCATGTCGGTGCCGCCGACCGATTCCGGGAAGACCGATCCGTAGAGTCCGGTCGCGCCCGCCTTCTTCACCAAGTCGCGCGGAAACTCGCCGCGCGCCTCGAAGTCATTCATGACCGGATTGACCTCGGTCTCCATGAACCGGTTCACGGTATCGCGGATCGCACCGATTTCCTCGGGTAAGAGGGCATCCATGTTGCACCTATTCGACCGCACCGCCGCGGCAACGGCAGGATTGCAATTTCAACCGGGCGGTTCGTTGCCTAATATAGACCAGTCTCCACCGCGCAGCGGAATCAGCACCATGCCAGCCAGCAATGTCGGCGCGGAAACGCGCTTCGTCTTCGACTATCTCGACCGCAACGCCGCGGCCATCGCGTCCCTGGGCGATGCGATCTTCCGCTTTGCGGAGCCCGGTCTTCAGGAAACCGAAACGGTCAAGCTGATGACCGGCATCCTGGAGGAGCACGGCTTCGCCGTGGAACGCGGCATCTCCGGTTTCCCGACCGCCTTCCTGGCGACTTACGGCAGCGGCGGTCCGGTCATCGCGATGCATACCGAATACGACGCCAACCCGAACAACTCGCAAGTCTCCGGGGTCGCGGAGAAACAGGAGATCATTCCCGGCGCGCCCGGCCATTGCGAAGGCCATAACGTCAACGCCGCGGTGATGGTCGCGGGGGCACTGGCGGTGAAGAAGGCGATGGACCAGTTCGGCATCGGCGGCACGCTCAAGGTGTTCGGCGCTCCCGCCGAGGAACTGGTGCTGGCGCGGCCGTACTTCGTCCGCGACGGCTATTTCGACGACGTGGACGCGGCCTTCCACGATCACATCTGGGGCGAACTCGCCACCGAATACGGTCAGATCCAGATCGCCGCGGTCTCGGCCGAGTTCACCTTCCACGGCGAAACCGCGCATGCGGGCCTGGCACCCTGGCGCGGACGCGACGCGCTGGACGCGGTCGTCCTGATGGACATGGGGATCGCGCAATACCGCGAGCATATGGAACCGACGATGCGGGCGCATCGCGCGATCACCAACGGCGGCACACAGCCAAACGTGATCCCCGCGGAAGCCAGCGTCTGGTGGTATTTCCGCGACCCGTCCGCCGACGGCGCCGAGGCGTTGTTCGAGCAGGCCAAGAAGATCGCCGAGGGCGCGGCGCTAATGACCAAGACGACCTGGGACGTCACGGTGAAAAGCGCCGTCTGGCCCGTCCGCGCCAACCGCACGCTGGCGGAAACCGTGCAGCGGAATATCGATATGATCGGCGTGCCCGCTTGGAGCGACGAGGAACAAGCCCTCGCCAAAGCATTGCAGAAGGCCGCCGACGCGCCGGAAATCGGCCTGCATAACGAGGCCCGGCCGCTGACCGGCCCGGCCGAAATGATCATGGCGTCGAACGATTGCGGCGACATCACCTGGAAAGTGCCGAGCGCCCGGCTGTGGTTCCCCAGCAACGTGCCCGGCGTGAGCTATCATCACTGGACCGGGGGCGCGGTGCTCGCACATTCGATCGCCCATAAGGGCGCGGTCGCCGGGGCCAAGACGCTCGCGGCCTCGGTGCTCGACACCTTAATCGATCCGGAGATCGTCGAACGCGCCAAGGACTCCCATGCCGAGGAGTTGGGCGACGTTACCTACCGGCCCCTGCTGCCGGCCGACCAGCAACCGCCGCTCGGCGCGAACGAAGAACTGATGACCCGCTTCCGGCCGTTGCTTGAAGAACAATATTCCACGGAGAAGCCGGTCTTCGAGTGAATCGACCCGCTACGCCTACCTGGCACGACTCGTATCTCACCACTCAAATGTGATCAGGTTGTGTAGTGGCTTGCGGTACAATGATCCGTAGAAACGCAACCGCCGCCGGCAAGACATAGGTTTGGAGCAACCCCGATGGATATGAGCCAACTCCCGCAATTCGTCATCGCGTTGCTGGAATTCCTATCCCTTCTATTCATCTTCGTCGTCGGGACCGGCGTGCTGTGGTTCGTCTTCACCTATATCCGCGACAAGACCCAGCGGGAAAGCACACTGCGGCGCAACTACCCGGTCATCGCCCGTTTCCGCTATCTCTTCGAGCATCTCGGCGAGTTCTTCCGCCAGTACTTCTTCGCCCTCGACCGGGAAGAAATGCCGTTCAACCGGGCCGAACGCTCCTGGGTCTACCGGGCGGCCAAGGATGTCGATTCCACCGTGGCCTTCGGATCGTCCCGGGATCTGCGCCCGGCGGGGACGGTCTATTTCGTGAATTGCCCCTTCCCGACATTGGAAAAGGACTCGCGGGAGCCCGGCGAGGTCGTCATCGGCCCCTACTGCAGACACCCCTACACGACGGCAAGCACCTTCAACATCTCGGGCATGAGCTACGGCGCGATCTCCATCCCCGCCGTGCGCGCGCTGTCCGCCGGGGCGAAGAAGGCGGGGGTCTGGATGAATACCGGCGAAGGCGGGCTTTCGCCGTATCACCTGGAGGGCGGTGCCGACATCGTCTTCCAGATCGGCACCGCGAAATTCGGTGTCCGCAAACCCGAGGGCGGCTTCGACGAAGAGAAGCTGCGCGAAGTGGCCGCGCACGAACAGGTCAAGATGTTCGAACTGAAACTCAGCCAAGGCGCGAAACCGGGCAAAGGCGGCATCCTGCCCGGCGCGAAGGTCACCGAGGAAATCTCGAAAATCCGCGGCATCCATGTCGGCCAGGATGCCATCAGCCCGAACCGGCATCCGGAGGTCGACTGCGTCGACGACCTGCTCGACATGCTCAACTACATCCGCGATGTCACCGGCAAACCAGTGGGTTTCAAGGCCGTGGTCGGTGCCTACGGCTTCTTCGAATCCATGTGCAAGCGGATCAACGAACGCGGCAAGGAAAGCGCGCCCGATTTCATCACCATCGACAGCGCGGACGGCGGTACCGGCGCCGCGCCCATGAGCCTGATCGACAACATGGGCATGCCGCTGCGCGAAAGCCTGCCGCTGGTCGTGGACATCCTAAAGGTGCATGGATTGCGCGACCGGGTGAAGGTCTGCGCGAGCGGCAAGATGATCAACCCGTCGGACGTGGCCTGGGCCTATTGCGCCGGTGCGGATTTCGTGAATTCGGCACGCGGCTTCATGTTCGCCCTCGGCTGCATCCAGGCGCTCCAGTGCAACAAGAACACCTGCCCGACCGGCATCACGACGCATGACCCGAAACTGCAATACGGCCTCGACCCCGCCAGCAAGTCCGTGCGCGTCGCGAATTACGCCAAGAACATGCAGAAGGAGATCGGCATCATCGCTCATAGCTGCGGGGTGCCGGAGCCGCGCCTGTTGAAGCGCTATCACGCGCGCATCGTGCTCGACAACGGCCGCAGCATCGCGATGGACGAACTCTACCCCGAGCCGGAATTGCAGCAGGCGGCGGAGTAGGAAGCTCCGGCGGATTGGATCAATCCAATCGATTGGCGGTAAGGTTTCCGGGTTAGCCGAAGTCCCGAAGGCAAACCCAATCCACGGAGAGGCCACCATTCCGCCGTCCAGCCCCGATCCGGCCGCGTTTCTCGCGGCAGCAATCGAGCGAGGCCAAGCCACGCTCAGCGAACCCGACGGCAAGTCCATCCTGTCCGCCTTGGGCATCGCCGTGCCACGCGGCCGCACCGTAGACCTCGACGACATTGCCAGCGCCTGTTCATCGCTGACCTTTCCCATCGCGGTAAAGGGCCGCGCGCCGGCGCTTGTCCACAAGAGCGACGCGGGTGCGGTGCGGCTCAATTTGGCATCGCCGGAAGACGCGACCACGGCCGCCAAGGAAATACGGGATACCGTTGGCGCGCAAGGGATCGCGCTCGACGGTTTCCTGGTCGAGGAAATGGCGCCGGCCGGGCATGAGGTGATCGTCGGCGGGTTCAACGATCCGCAATTCGGACCGGTCGTCATGGTCGGATTGGGCGGTGTGTTCGTCGAAGTCTTCGCCGACGTGGCGTTCCGCCTATGCCCCATCGACCGAACCGACGCGGAGGAAATGCTGGCCGAGCTGACCGCCGCCCCGATCCTGGACGGCGCCCGGGGCGGCATCGTCGCCTCGAAGGAAGCGCTGCTCGACGTTCTTTTGAAGGTCGGCGGGGCCGACGGGTTGATGCTGCGCCTCCGAGACCAGGTCCAGGAACTCGACATCAACCCGTTGATCGTGTCGGCCGACGGCGCGGTCGCCGCGGATGCCCGAATCGTCCTGAGGCCCGAATCCGATCATCAAGCGCAGATCACACCACCTGACGAAGACACCGAAACCATCCGCGCCAAATACGCCCCACTCTTCCAACCGCAGTTGATGGCCGTCATCGGCGCGTCGACCAACCGTCCGAACCGCGCCAACATCGTCATCGACCAATTGCTGACCTACGGCTTCGACCGCGAGAAGCTGATCGCGATCCACCCGACCGCGGCAGAATTGGATGGGTTGAAGGCCTATCCGAGCTTCGCCGACACACCGGCGCCGGTCGATTACGCCTATATCGCGATCCCGGGCGCGGGCGTGCCAGACCTGCTGCGCCAGGCGAAGGGTTACCTGAAATTCGCGCATGTCACGTCGAGCGGGTTCACCGAAAGCGGCAACGACACCCTGCAACGGGACCTGGTCGAAGCGGCGCGCGAATCCGGCGTGCGGATGCTGGGGCCGAACTGCAACGGCGGGCATTCGCCGCGCGGCGGCTTGACCTTCTGCTACGACGCGCTGCCGGATAAAGGATCGGTCGGCGTCATCTTGCAAAGCGGCGGGCTCGGCGTGGATACCATCCGGCGCGGCAACCATCGCGGTCTGCGCTTCAGCGGTGTGATGACGGTCGGCAACTGCGCCGATATAGGCCCGGAAGATCTGTTGGAATTCTATCTCGCCGACCCGGACACGCGGGTCGTGGGCATGTATCTCGAAGGCACGAAGGACGGCCGGCGGATGTTCGAGCTGCTGCGCAATCGGATGCCAGTGAAGCCGGTGGTCATCCTCAAGGGTGGCCGCAGCGAACTCGGCCATTCGGCGGCGGTATCGCATACCGGCGCCCTCGCCGGGGATGACCGGGTGTGGGACGCCTTGTCCCGGCAAACCGGAACGGTCCTGGCCGAGACCTTCGACGAATTCATCGACAAGCTGCTGGCGCTGCAATGCCTGACCCCGCGTCCCGACCGGCCGACGACCGAGGCCGTGCTTTTCGGGAATGGCGGCGGGACCAGCGTGCTGGGTGTCGACACCTTCGCGCGGGCGGGCATCACCGTGGCGCCCTTCCGCCAAACCACCGTGGACATGCTGGACGCGCTGGCGCTCGACCCGGGCGCCACCTACACCAACCCGGTCGACGCGCCACGCCCGGTCTTGATTTCCAACGAGGGGCGCGACGCGGAAACGGTCTTGCGCACCATCTTCGAACAGGAATCGCCGCAGGCGGTCGTCATGCATATCAACATGTCGGTCATCGTCAGCCAGGCGGACGACGGTGATCAATTGATGGTGAACTTCCTGGATGCGGGCGAACGGGTCCGCCGGGATCACCCGGGAAAAGCGCATTTCCTGCTCGTGCTTCGGTCCGACGGCAATCCGCGCTATGAGGAAGCGAAGGTCCGGTACCGCGCCCTCGCGCTCGACCGCGGCATCCCGACCTATGACGAGCTGCCAGCCGCATCCAACGGTCTCGCCGCCATCGGCCAGCACGAACGCTATATGGCGCGGCGCAGGTGACGCGGCACGATGCACTCAAATCAGGAGGCTCCATGGACCCCGAAAACCGACTGCGCGACGCCGGTCTAATGCTGCCGGAACCCGGCAGGCCGGCCTTCGACTACGAACCCTACAAGCTGCACAACGGCATCGTGTATCTGGCCGGACAACTCGCCAAGGAAGACGGCGAGATAAAAAAGTTGGGTAAGGTGGACCGCGACGTCGACGAGGCGGAAGCGGCACGGCAGATGCAGATCTGCGCGCTGCAGGCGCTCAACTGGATGAAGCATGCGGCGGGCGGCGATCTCGCCCGTATCGCAGGTATCCTGCAACTCCGCTGCTATGTTTCCTGCACCGAGGAGTTCGACGGTATCTCGCGGATCGCCGATCATGCCTCCGGCGTTTTCACCGCCGCATTCGGCGACGCCGGCAAACATCCCCGCAGCGTGCTCGGCATGATGCGCCTGCCGCAGAACGCCCCGGTCATGATCGATTTGCAGGCGGCGATTCGATAACGGTAAGGCGAAGGATCAGATCGAATGACCCAAATCCGCATCGGCTTCATCGGCGACAGCATCACCCATGGGACTGGCGACGAGACCCTCCTCGGCTGGCCGATGCGCGTCGGCCAAGCGGAAGTGGCGCGTGGACATGACGTGACGGTCTACAACCTCGGTATCCGTGCGGACACCTCGGCGCTAATCGAACCGCGGTGGGAAGCGGAATGCCGCGCCCGGCTGAAGCCCGGATACAATTGCGCCACCGTGTTCGCCGTCGGCATCAACGACAGCGCGCATGAGAAAAGCGAGGCGATGGATGGGCAGCGCGTGCCGCTCGACCGCTCGCTCGACCTGATCGGCGGCATGCTGACCCAGGCGAAGGAATTCGGTCCCGTCCTCTCCATAGGCCCGACGCCGGTTGTCGAGGCGATGATGCCGTTGGACCGCCTGCCCGGCGTGATCTACGACTTCCGGAACGACGACATCGCCGCGTATAACGCAGCCTATGCGGATATGGCGGCCGGTCTCGGCGTCCCGTATCTGGATGTCTTTACGCCGCTCAGCGCGGACCCGGCATGGGAAGCGGCGTTACGGGCCTCGGACGGTCTGCACCCGACCGCAGCGGGGTATGAGATCATGGCCGCCCATATCGGAAACTGGTCCGATTGGCGCGGCCTGTTCGACGACTGATCCCGGTTACGTACCCGGCACCTCTATGTCCACGAAGGGCGCGTATTGCTGGCCGGCGTGGCTGTCGCTGTCCATCAGGTCGCCCTGGAAATAAGGCCGCGGGATCGACGCCTTGAAAGCGTAGCAGTTGTCGACCTCGAAGAACTGCACCTGGTTCTCGGAAATCTTGTAGGTCTCGGCGATCAGCTTACGGCTTAGGACGCCCGACTTCTTGACCGTTTCATAGGTCTCCTCGTCGCCGAACATCACATCGATGGTCATGACGAAGGGACCGGCATTCTTGGACCGGATCAGTTTCGCCAGTTCGCCCAGTGTCGCCATGCCGTTACTCTCCTGCGCCGTCCGTCAGCCGACATTCACGTATTCGATGGGGAACATCTCATATGGGTCGTCCGGTTCGACCACATGGTTGACGTTGAACCGGTAGACCGCGCCGCGTTCGAGATGCGCGGGGCTGTAGGTGCAGGCAAGCCCGGTGATCAGGCCGCTCCACTCGGGAATCGGCTCGTGCAGCGCCTTGTGGCGGGCGACGGTCGCGACCGAGGTCGCCATGTCCTGGGTCGGCGCGGTCGCCTCCATGATCATGCAGACCTCATGGGTGCGCAGTTCGGTCTCCGGCTCCAGCGGCCCCATCACCCCGTCCTTGCCGTAGACGCGGATGTTGAACACATAGTCGTCACGGCTGATCGTGTCGCCGTAAATGTCATGCACGCGCTTATGCACGCTCGCGTAAATCTTCTCGATCCAACTATCGAGTTGACGCAGGATATACGGATCGCGGACGCCGCCGATGACGATGGTCTGGTAGCCGACCAACTCGGCCCCTTCCAGCTTCACAGTGTACCGGTCCGCGGGCTCGAAGGCGCTGTTCGAGACGCGCACGCGCTTGTCGTCGAGCGCTTCGTATCTCGAGCCGCTCAGGTCCATCGTCCCATTCGACTCCACCAGCCGGAACGGATCGGCATTCTCATAAAGGCTATGCGAGGCCACGCTTTGCGGCGTGCAGCGCAGCGTGTCGTCCAACGCCTCGATCTCGAAATGATCGTTACGGCAGGTCGCGAACAAACTGTCGGACGCCTTGCGTTGTTCGACCGCCGCCGTCCCGCATTCCAGAATCTTAGCAGCATGCCAGGCGATGCCTTCCGGGATACCGTTGCGGATCGGAATGCCGGCATAGATCGCACAGTCGCTCGACCGGCCGGTCAACACGACCTCGGCGCCGTTGTCCAACGCCTTCATGAACGGCTCCTCGCCCATCATGCCGACGATGCGCTCGGACTTGTCGATCGTCTCTTCGTCGAAATGCGGCGCCGGGTCGAGCGGCTTGATGCGGCCTTCGCGGAGGCGTTTTTTCAGGTATTCCTTGTCCTGCTCCGCATGGATAACCGCGAGCGGGAACTTCAGTCCTTCTTCCTCGGCGATCTCCATCAGAATGTCCCGGGCGGCCTGCACATGCGGTGCCCCGCCGGAGGTTCCCGCCGTGCCCAAGAGAAGAGGAATCTTCGCGTTGCGCGCGGCCAGCAGCATCAACCGCATGTCTCGCTTGATCGACGTCCGGGCGAAACTCGTCTGGCCAGAGCCGAGCGGAAAGGGACCGGGGTCGGTCGAGCCGCCGTCGCATCCGATGAAATGAGGTTTCTTGCCCATCCCCTCTTCCAGCGATTCGGCGCGAAACCCTGCCCCGCAAACGCCGGACCCTGCTAACACGCGGACCTCATCCGTGCTGGCCATGACGCATCCCTTTCCCGGTCGAGATAGATGAACCTTCTTCGCGGAATAATAGCGGCGGCGGCATTATCCTGCGAATCACGCTGCCGCCCCGGCCGTAAAGATGTAAGGTCTGCGCGAGCACGCGAAGACATTCGACGACCGAGGACGGCATGACCGAGAAGACAGCCATCGTAACCGGGGCGGCGCGCGGCATCGGCTTGGCCACGACCCAGCTATTCCTGGAGGAAGGACGGCGCGTCGCCATGATCGACCGCGATGCCGACGCCTTGCTCTCCGCCGCCCGCGATCTGGACAATGTGCTGCCGATGGTCTGCGACGTTTCGCAGCCGGAGCAGGTGGACCGTATGCTCGACGAGGTGATGAAGGATTTCAAACGGCTCGATGCACTGGTGAACAATGCGGGGGTCGCCGATTTCGGTCCTATCGGCAAGACGAGCTTCGAACAGTGGCGCACGGTGATGGCGACCAATCTGGACGGAGTCTTTCTCTGCTCGCAGGGGGCGGCACCGGCGCTGATCGAAAGCCGGGGCGCGATCGTGAACATCGCTTCGATCTCGGGACTGCGCGCCAGCACGTTGCGCGTAGCCTACGGCACCAGCAAGGCGGGCGTCATCCACCTGACCCAGCAACAGGCCGCCGAATGGGGCGAATTCGGGGTGCGGTCGAACTGCGTCGCGCCGGGCCCGGTCGACACAAAACTGGCGCTCGCGGTCCACACGCCGGAAATCCGTGCCGCCTATCACGACGCGATCCCGCTCAACCGCTACGGTGTCGAACGGGAAATCGCCGAAGTCATCGTCTTCCTATGTTCGGAAAAAGCCAGCTACGTCACCGGCCAAGTGGTGGCGGTCGACGGCGGGTTCGAGTCAACCGGCGTTGGGCTTCCTGCTTTGCGGGAGTGACACCGGCGCCGATTTGAGATTCGTTGGTGTCGCCGTAAAATGATCGATAAAATCTGAACTAACGATTATATCGATTTCTTCGTTTATCGAATATTGACCAATGGACTTTACGGTAATGGTCGGGCAGCCGTCCCCTACTCGACATCGCCACCCCGACAGCACGATGATTTATGGACTATTCATGCACGATTGTCATATCTCAGCTACCCCTAGCCGTATGATGACTCTCGGGGATGAATCGAAGAACTGGCGTTCGACACCGGAGACCGCATGAGCGTTCTTGTACCCGTCACGGAAACCCTGACCGATCACGAGCCCGACACGATCGCATTCCGGCTTTATACGGACATGCGGCAGCGCATCCGCGACGGCGAACTCGACCCCGGCATGAAACTACGCGTCGACTGGTTGAAATCCACCTACCGGTCCAGCACGAGCCCTTGCCGTGAGGCGCTGGCACGGCTGGCGGCGGAAGGTTTCGTGATCGCCGAGGGCAAGAAAGGATTCAGAGTTCGCGGCCTGTCGCGGCAAGACTTCCTGAACATCAACGAGCTGCGGAACGACTTGGAGTGCAAGGCGCTTGCACAATCCATCGCCAACCGCGGCGAAGATCTCGAAGAGCGACTGCTTGTCGCGTTGCACCGGCTCAAGAAAGCATCGGTGGTACGGCTCAGCGATATGGAAAGCGTCAACCGGCGCGAAGACCGACACCGGATGTTTCATCTGGAGCTGCTCAGCGATTGCGGATCGCCGTGGCTGCTGAAGTTTTACGACCAGTTGGCCAGCCATGCCGAACGCTACCGCCGCATTTTCCTAAAAGACATGGTCTACGACGAGAATTACTCGACGGAAATCGACAAGGAACACCAGCGGCTCATGGATCTGGTGATCGCTGGCGACGTCGATACCGCGACCGAATTGATCAAGACCCATCGCGCGCGAACGCTCGATCAGGTGCTCACGGGAATCGACGCGGCCATCCGCGACGAGAAGATCGGCGCGGGCTAGCTTAACCCTCATTCCCCATAGGCCGCATCTAGAGTCCGATATCGCCCGCTTCGGCCAGCGCATCGATGTCGGCGGCGCTATATCCCATATCCGTCAGGACCTCGCGCGTGTGCTGCCCGATTCGCGGCGCGATGGTTTCCATGACCTCCGGATCGAGACGCGGCAGGCCCGGAATGTTGGGCACCGGCCATGGCACTTCCGAGCCCGGCTGCTCCAGCCAGGAGATCAGTCCGGTTTCCTCAACATGCGGATGGTGGATGAACTGCTCGTAATCCTGCACCACTTCGTTCTGCAGACCCGCCGCTGTCAGCGCATCACGCCAATGGGCGGAGGTTTCGCTCTTGAGCCGGTCGCTGACTGCGGTGTTGACCTCGTCCCTATGCTCCAACCGTCCGGGTCCCGTCGCAAAACGCGGGTCGGCGCCCAGTTCCTCCAGCCCCAGCGCTGCGCATAGCTTCTGGAATTCGTGATCGCGGATGATCACAAGCTGGATCCAGCCATCGCTCGTCACATAAGTCCCGTTCGGCACCATGCCCGGCTTATAAGGGCCGTCGCGATAGCCGCTCATCAAACGGATCGTCTGCAGATTGGCCGCCGCCTGCATCAGGCTGATTTCGATCTTCCGCCCGCGCCCGCCGTCACGCCGCGCGTACAGGGCGGCGGCGAGCGCCTGCTGCGTATAGAGCGCGGTCGACATGTCGTTGATGATCGTCGGGGTGCGGTGCGGGATGCCATCCTGTCCTTTGTTCTCCGCCATGAACCCGGTGAAGGCCTGCAGCACCGGGTCCATCGCCGGCTTCTCCCGGAGCGGTCCTTCCTGACCGAAGCCGGAGATCGACACATACAGCAGCCCGGGATTGATTTCCGACAACCGGTCGTAGGTGAACCCCAACCGGTCGATGACGCCCGGCCGGAACCCTTCCAGAAACACGTCCGCCTCCGGGATCATCTGCTCGACGATATCCTTGCCGGCGTCGCTCTTGAGGTTCACCGCGATACTGCGCTTGCCGATATTGGCGCAGACCGAAAAGGCGGTGTTGTCGCCATAGATCGGCGCCAGCAACCGCGCCCAATCGCCGTCCAGCGGCTCCACCTTGATCACGTCGGCGCCGTGCCGTCCCAACAGCATGGCACAATAGGGACCCGCGACACCCTGGCTGAGGTCCACGACGCGAAGGCCTTCATACGGTTTCTCGAAACTCATTTCTTGTACTTCTCCATTCGGCGGGGGCTACCACGGTTCGGCATAAGACCGCACATCGGCCTCGAAGGTCCAGGCCGAGCGGGGCTGACTGTGCAGATGCCAGTAGATTTCGGCGATGTCGTCCGGCTGCAGGATACCGTCCGGCGGGCGTGATTCGAAGGATTCGGGAAACAGTTCCCGCGTATTCTCATTCTCAATGGGTCCGTCAATCACGACATGCCCAACGTGAATTCCCTTTGGGCCCAGTTCGCGGGCCATGCTCTGGGCCAGCCCGTGCAAGGCATGCTTACCGCCGGCGAAAGCCGCATAACCGGCCGATCCTCGGACGCTGGCGGTCGCCCCGGTGAACAGGATCGTGCCCTGTCCCCGTTCGACCATGGGCCGGCACGTCTCGCGGCCCACCAGAAATCCGGCGAAGGCGCACATTTCCCAGACCTTACGGTAGACACGGCTGGTCGTTTCGGCGATCGGGAAGCGGACATTGCCGCCGACGTTGAAGACCGTGACCGCCAAAGGCCCGATATCTCCTTCGATCCTGGCGACCAAGTCGATGACCTGCGTCTCCTCCCGCGCGTCGGAATGAAGCGCAGTCACGGTGCCGCCCACCGCTTCGACGGACCGGACCAGCGGCGCGAGATCGCCCCGCCGCCGGGTTGCCACGATATGGAACCCTTCGCGAGCAAACCGCCGCGCAATCGCCGCCCCGAGATGATCCCCGGCGCCGACGACAAGACAGACTGGCTTCGACTTCTCGGTCACGCTGACACATTCTCCCTTCACGCCGTCACGTCATGTTTCGACTACACAATCAACAAATTCGACGCGCCGCAACCGGAACGCTACAGTCGGCGCGGCTGACCGCACCCTGCGGCCGACACGACGCAAAGGAATACTCTCATGCTACAGCAGGCGGTGGATCTGCGCGAAGAAGGCGACGCCCTCCATGTACTGCTCGACGGTCTCGACGACGGCGACTGGGACCGGGCAACCACCTTCAAGGCCTGGACCGTCAATGACGTCATCCAGCATCTGCACGATTCCGACCTGCTCGCGGCGGCGTCGGCCCGCGACCCCGAGGAATATACCCGGCTGCGCAGCGGTATCCTGGCACGGCGCGACGCCGGATTGACCCGTGTCGAGGAAGTCCGCGAACGGTTCGGCGACCTGAAGGGCCGCCGGCTTCTGACGACATGGCGGGAAACCCTGAACGATCTCTGCGGCATGCTCGAAAAGCGCGACCCTAAGGATCGGCTACGCTGGGCCGGCCCCGACATGGGCGTGCGCATGTTCACCACGGCGCGGCAGATGGAGACCTGGGCGCACGGCCAGGAGATTTACGACCTGAAGGGCATCGACCGCGCGAACTCCGACCGGATCAAGAATATCGCCGTGCTCGGCGTCAAGACCTACGGCTGGACCTTCGCGAACCGTGGCGAGGACGTCCCCGGCCCCGCGCCGCATGTGCGGCTGACCGCTCCGTCCGGCGCGACCTGGGAGTGGAACGATCCGTCGTCTGAGAATCTCGTCGAAGGCGATGCCGTGGCGTTCTGTCAGGTCGTGGCGCAAGTCCGCAACATCAAGGACACGGACTTGGCCGTGACCGGCGCCCCGGCCGAAACTTGGATGAGCGTCGCGCAATGCTTCGCCGGCCCGCCGGAAGACCCGCCCGCCCCCGGAGCACGTGTTCCGGATTAGAGATTCAGGAAAAACTGGATGACAAAGGCGTTGGTGATGTCGACGAAGAACGCGCCGACAAGCGGCAGGATGATGAACGCGGTCGGCGCGGGTCCGTGCGATTTTGTCACAGCGGTCATGTTGGCCACGGCGGTCGGTGTCGCCCCAAGGGCGAAGCCCGCAAATCCGGCGCTCAGCACGGTCGCCAGATAGTCCTTGCCCATCAGGGGAAAGAACACGAACAGGATGAAGAGCACGGTGGCGGCCACCTGCAGACCCAGGAGGATCAGTAACGGTCCCGCCAGATCGCCAATCGCCCACAACTGCATTCCCATCAACGATAATGCAATGAAGAGACCGAGAGAAAAGTCGGACACAACGGCCAGGGCCCGAGTACGGGCGGGCCAATGCATTCGGGGCAAGATGTAGGGAACGGTGTTCGACAGGATGATCGCGACGAACAGGCAAGGCACGAAGAGCGGAAGCCGAACGCCGGCGTTGCCGATCGCTTCATTCACCAAGTACCCGATGATGATCGCGATATGCAGCACCAGAATCACCGCCATGATGCTGACATGGTTGATGCGCTCGGTGTCCTCGCGTTCATGCGGGATGCCGACCAGGTCACCATCCGGCTGGCTGTTTTCGATGTTGTAGCGGGCAAGCAGGAATTTCGCGATCGGTCCGCCGAGCAGACAGGCCAATACCAGACCCAGCGTTGCGGAGGCGACGCCGACCTCCAGCGCATTCGGCACGCCGTGGTTCGCCGCGATTTCCGGCGCCCAGGCAATGGCGGTTCCGTGGCCGCCGATCAAGGATGCGGACCCGGCCAGCACACCGATCGCGCTGGGTTGACCGATCGCCTGCGCCGCCACGACGCCGATCACATCCTGAAATACGATATAGCCGAGCGTTAGGCAGAGAAGAATCAAAAGCGGCTTACCGCCGGACAGCAAATCGGCAAAGCGCGCATTCAGGCCAATGGCGGTGAAGAAATAGACCAACAGCCGGTCGCGGGTTTCCAGCTCGTATTGCAATTCAACGCCCGCGACGGTGAAGACCGCGAGCGCCCCGAATGCCGCCAATATTCCGCCGGTCACCGGCTCGGGTATATTGTAGGTGCGGAGCATGGGCACCCAATCGTTCAGCCGCATGCCGATGAAGTAAACGACGATGCCAATCGTATAGGCAAGAAAATCGGGCACAACCAAGATGTTGCCGGTCACGGTCTCACCATCCTCCGCGCGTATCGATCCGGGCGGAGTGTGCCTCCAATGGTTCTATGGCGCCATGCCTAATTGCCGCGGAACCCTGATTGAAACTCGGACTGGACCTCCGGCATGTCCTGATCCACTCTGCCCCTGGCCCGGACACGACCGGGCCGCCAATTCGACCTGTCCAACCGAGTCCTCGCCATGAACCGTTCACAGCGCCGCGCCAACAAACGCCATGCCGGCGGTACCGATCCGGCGCACTTGGAAATGCTGCAGGCGGGCCTGCAACACCACCAGGCCGGGCAACTCCAACAGGCGGAACAGATCTATCGACAGGTCCTGGATGCGAACCCGAACGAGCCGGACGCCAACTATCTGCTGGGTATGCTTTTCAACCAGGCCGGCGACAACGCCTCGGCGGTCGACTATGTGACCCGGTCGATCAAGGTGCGGCCGAAATTTCCGGCGGCCCATAACAACCTCGGCACGGTCTACGAAGAAATGGACCGGATGGAGGATGCGGCGGCGAGTTTCCGCAAAGCCGTCCGGCTCGATCCGGCGATGGCGGAAGCGCACAACAATCTCGGCAATGCGCTCAAGTCCCTCGGTGACCTAGCCGGCGCCGTTCAGAGTTTCCGCAAGGCGATCAAAGTGCAGCCGGACATGGCCATAGCCCATAACAACCTGGGCCACGCCTATGCCGGATTGGGACAGCTCGCCGACGCGATGACAGCCTTCGATAAAGCCATCGAGCTGGCGCCGGATGTCGCCGAACCCTATGTCGGCCTTGCCCATGCACAGCATCTGCTCGGCTATCTGGACGACGCCGTCGCGAACGCGGAGCGCGCCATCGAACACCGGGCGGACTATGTCGATGCGCATATCGTCCTGGGCGCCGCGCATTATGCGGATGGCGACCTCGCCGCCGCGATCGATGCGTTGCAGCGCGCCGTGGCGTTGGACCCGCAATCCGCCCAGGCCACGGCCGAACTGTTCAAGGCGTCATCCTATGGCTGCGACTGGTCCCATCTGGACGCCTTGTCGCAAGCCATCGACCGGCAGAATGCGGAAGGCTTGGCGCGCGGATCGGATGTCGGCGAGCAGCCATTGTTCAATGTGACCCGGGTCGCCGACCCGGCGCGGAACCACGCGATCGCCCGATACTGGAGCGGGCTTCACGATCCCGGCGACATAAAACGCCGCCGCGGGAAAGCATCATCCGACGGACGCATCACGATCGGTTACCTGTCGAGCGATTTCGGCGATCATGCGGTCGGGCATCTGACGCGTGGCTTGTTCGAACTGCATGACCGCGACCGGTACACGGTTCGGGCCTATGCGGCCTATGGCGACGACGGCAGCGACAACATCGAGAAGGTCAAGAGTGACGCCGATGCTTTTTCAAACCTGCTCGCGATATCGCACGCGGAAGCCGCGGCCCAAATCCGGCGCGACAAGGTCAATATTCTCGTCGACCTGAACGGGCATACCCATGGCAACCGACTGCAAATCTGCGCCCTCCGCCCGGCGCCGTTGCAGGTGACATGGCTCGGTTTCCCCGGCACCACCGGCGCCGACTACATCGACTACATTCTGACCGACCGTACGGTCAGCCCGACCGATCATGCGGCGCATTACAGCGAGACCTTCGCCTATCTGCCGGACTGCTATCAGATGAACGGCCCGGCGGGCCCCGAGACCGACGTTGCAATTACACGGACCGACGCAGGGCTGCCCGAGGATGCGGTGGTTTTCTGTTCCTTCGTCGGCGGTCAGAAGATCGAACCGCTGGTCTTCGACTCCTGGATGCGGATTCTCGACGCCACGCCGGGAAGTATCCTTTGGCTCTACGAATCGAACGAGGGCGCGGCGGCCAACCTCAAACGCGAAGCCGCCGCGCGCGGTATCGATGCGGACCGGGTCCGGTTCGGCGGCAAGCTGCCCCGGAACGAGCATCTGCAACGGCTCCGCTGCGCCGACATCGCTCTCGACACTTGGACCTATGGCGGCCATACCACGACCAGCGACGCCTTGCGCGCGGACCTGCCCGTCGTCGCACGGATGGGCACGCATTTCGCGTCGCGCGTGTCGTCGAGCATTCTGCAAGCCATCGGGTTGGACGAACTGATCACCGGCAGCGCGGCGGCCTACGAAGCATTGGCGATCAAGCTGGCGCAGGATGCCGATGCCGTGCGGGATTTGAAAATCCGGATCGGCCAAGCGCAGGCGACCGCGCCGCTGTTCGACGCACAGCGCTTCGTCGCCGGGTTGGAAGACGCCTACCGGCAAATGTGGGAACGTCATCTTGCGGGCGAACCGCCGCAGATGATCGACGCGGCCGCTCGGACTGAAAACTAAACCGAGCCTGTTACCGGTCGCCGAAATGACGGCGCCAGATCGGCCCGACCACGGGATGCTGCCGCACGCGCTCCGTCATCGCGGTCAGGCGGGGTGCATCGATCTCGCCCCGGAACCAGATGAACAACATCGCGACATAAACATCGGCCACGCTCATCGACTCGCCCAACAGGAACGGACCGGGCTCGATCGCGTCTTCCAAGACCGCCAAGGCATCCCCCATCCGCGCGATCGCCGCTTCCTGAACCGCTTCGAGGTTGCCGGCGTCCGTCGTATAGCGGGCGGGATACGACCGGCGCAGAACGGCCTCGTAGACATTCACATTGGTGAAGACCATCCAGCGCAGGAAGGCGGCATGTCCCTGTGTGCCCGGCGGCGGCGCCAACCCCTTGTCCGGGAAGCAGGCCGCGATATGGATCAGGGTCGCCGCCGTTTCGGTCAGCGTCGATCCGTCCGGCAGGATGAGCGTCGGCACCTGCCGCCACGGGTTGGTAGCCCGGAAACTGTCCGGCAACGGCGTGCCGGGTTTCGAGTCCAATTCTTCCAGTTCATACGGCGCTTCCGCCAGCGCGAGGGCGGCTTCGGTGACGAACCCGCCGGACCCGACGCGGTTATAGAGACGATAGGTCATTCAGTGATCACTCCGCTGCTTCGGGACGCACCGCGTGCAGGACGTTGGCGTCGACCATCGCGTCGATCTCCGCCTCGCTATAGCCCACCTCGGCCAGCACTTCATAGGTATGCGCACCCAGCAGCGGTGCGCCGTCCCGGATTTCGGTCGGGGTGCCCTCGAAACGGGCGGCGGGGCGCGCCTGGCGCAGACGCCCGGCCTGGGCATGATCGTATTCGATGACGATACCGCTAGCCTCGACCTGCGGATGATCGATCATCTGACGGCGCGTCAGCACCGGCGCACAGGGAACGCCCGCGTCGTCGAGAATCTTCAGCCACTCGGCGGCCGGGCGCTCCAACAGCGCCTCCTGGATCAGATTCAACCGCTCGTCAGCATTCTCGTCCCGCAGCGACGGGGTCAGGAAGCGCTCGTCGGTCAGCAGGTTCTCGCGGTCCGCAACCTTGCAGAACGCCGTCCATTGCGGATCGGTCATGGTCGAGACGCTGATGTAATCGTCCTTGGTCTCGTAGATCAGGTCGATGAAGGTTGCCGCCTTCTGCTCGCTGACCTCCTGCCCGACGAAAGTCTGCCCCGCCATGTCGGACGCCCACAGGAAGGCGATGATCGAATCGAGCATCGAAACCTTCACATGCTGGCCCTCGCCGGTCTTGGCCCGGCCCGCCAACGCGGCCGTCACCGCCTGCGCCGCCGTCACGCCGGTCAGCTTGTCCGGCAGGATGGTGCGGATCAGCCGGGGGCGTTCCTTGTCCGATCCCGCCTGCACCGTGGCGAGACCCGACAACGCTTGGATGATCGGGTCGTAGACCGGTTTGTGGGTGAAGGGACCGTTCTCGCCCCAACCGCTCATCGAGACATAGATGAGATCGGGCCGGACCTTGCGCAGCTCGGGCTCGCCGATGCCGAGCCGTTCGACGACGCCCGGCCGGAAGTTCTGGATGAACACATCCGCCGTCGCGACCAGTTTCAACAAAGCCTCGCGGCCTTCGTCGCTTTTCACGTCGATCGCGACCGATCGCTTATTCCGGTTGTTGTTCAGGAAGGAAGCGCGAAGGCCCGGTTCGCCCGGTCCCGCATGCCGCGTGTGATCCGGCCGGTGCGGCGCTTCCACCTTGATGACGTCAGCGCCCTGATCGGCCAGCATCATGGTCGCGAAGGGGCCGGCGATCACACCCGTGACGTCCACCACGCGATAGCCGCGAAGCGGTCCTGACATAAACGTTTCTCCCAAATTACAAAGCGGCGGGACCGGTCGGCCTCCCCCAATTAGCCATTCTGGCGAAGAATAGAAAATTAGGTACCGCAGATAAACGGCAAATCAAGAAGCGCATCGATCACCAAAATTTCACCGGAGTTGGGGCCAAGCGCGGACTGGGCTATATTTGTCGGCAGTTTATGAGCTGAACATCCTTTCAGGAGAGAAAGATGCGGATCGTCAATCCATCTTTCGGCCTCGAGGAAGGCAGTGAGAACCGGAGCGATGCGGTCGAGACGGGTTCGACCGACTGGAGCCGGGACGCCATTGCCATCATCTCGAATTCCAAGCCGAATGCCCGCGAGTTGCTCGAAGGCGTGCGCGACAAGATGAGCGCCTTCCGGGCCACCGACAATATCGACTATTTCTTCAAGGACAGTGCGGCGAAACCGGCGCCGGACGCGCTTTACGCCGAGGTGGCCGATAAATACAAGGGCGCCATCGTTGCCTTAGCCGATTGAGGGTCGTGCTCGTCGTGGAGTTTCCATGACAGTATCGAACTCGAAAAACGCGGCGTCGAAACGTATATCGTCGTCACCGAAACATTCCTGCCATTGGTGCGCGCCCAAGCCAAGGCCCGCAAGGCGGACCCCAAGCTGCTGATCGTCAAACATCCGGTCGGCGGTTTGAACGCGGAAGAGCTGGTCGATCGCATCGAGGTCGCCTCGGCCGAATTGCAGAGCGCGGTCGACGCCTAACAGGCTGCCGGAAGGAAAGACATGACGGACCTTACCGAGAGTGAGGTGATCGAGGTCGGTGACCTCGACCTCGATCAATGGAACGACTACGCCGCCGAGCAGGGGTGGAGCGACGGCTTTCCCCTGATGCTGCCGACCGAGGAAAAGGTCGAGCGCATGGTCGAGGCCTGCCGCGGCGACAACGAGCCGTTCGAACCGATGTCGCCGCGCCGGGTCGTGCCCACCCTACAAAGCATCGCGGCGAATGCGGTGATGGCCGGGTGCAAGCCGGAGTACTTCCCGGTCGTGGTCGGCGCGGTGCGCGCGGTGCTGAATCCCGACTACAACCTGCACGGCACGCTCGCCACCACGCATCCCTGCGCCCAGGGTCTGATCGTGAACGGCCCGATCCGCAACGAGTTGGGAATCAATTGCGGCAGCAACTGCTTCGGCCAAGGCACCAAGGCGAACGCCACCATCGGCCGGGCGCTGCAGCTTACCTTGCTCAATGTCGGCGGGGCCAAGCCGGGCGCGATGGACCGGGCAACACACGGCTCACCCGCCAAATACAGTTTCTGCTTCGGCGAAAACGAAGAAGAGAGCCCGTGGGAGCCGTTCCACGTGCGCCGCGGGTTCGACGCCAGCGACAATGTCGTGACGCTGCTGCCGAGCGAGCCGCCGCATAATATCAACGATCACGCCAGCACCACCGGCAAGGGGCTTCTGAAGACGATCGCCAGCACGATCTCGCAAGCCGGCGCGAACGTGATTTCCGGTGACGCGCCCTACACCATCGTGCTCGGCCCGGAACATGCGCAAACGATCCACCGGGATGGATGGACCATCCCTGATATCCAGCAACAATTGTACGAAGACTCCAAGATTCATGTCTCCCGCGTTTCGGACGAGCAGCGGGAGTTCTACAAGGAACGGACGACCGAGCTGGTGAACGACCACTATTATCTTTCGCGCAATCCGGAGGATATCCAGATTTTGGTCGCCGGCGGGCCGGGTAAGCATTCCGCCTATATCCCGACCTTCGGTCACAACGAAGCCTGCTCCGTCCGAATCAAGCAAGGCTGAGCATCCAGAATGACCTCGTCGGAGGACATGCCGCTCTTCGCCGAAACCCATCCGTGGGAGGAGGCGCAAGCGGCATTGGAAGCGCTCGAACTCGGCGACGGGCTGCCGCTGGTGCCGCCGACGCTCGACCGGTTCGGCGCGATGGTCGACGGGCGCGGGCCGACCGGGCATTCCTTCGGCCACGTCATGCCGTTGATGGGCGATCTCACGCTGGAAGCCGCCGCCTACAACTGCGTCCTCGCGGGTTGCCGCCCGGCGGAACTGCCGGTCGTGCTGACCGCGGTGGAAGCGGCGATGGAGGAACAATTCAATCTTCTGGGCGTGTTGAGCACGACAGGGACGCCGGCGGTCGCCGTCTGCGTCCATGGCCCGGTCGTCGATGAACTGAATCTGAATGCGGGCGGCAACATCCTGGGGCCGGGCAATCGCGCCAACGCCTGCATCGGCCGGGCGGTCAGCCTTATCATGCGGAATGTCGGCGGGGCGAAACCGGGTGTTGGCGACATGGCCACCATGGGGCAGCCGGGGAAATATACCTTCTGTTTCGCCGAGGGGACGCACGACGTATTTCCATCGCTGCCCGTCCGCCGTGGTTTCGGCACGGATGAAAGCTGCGTCACGGTCCTGGGCGTCTCCGGCACGGCGGAGGTCCTGCCCGCCAAACCGTGGGGCACGCCCGAGCGGGTCCTGCAACCGGTCGCCGCCGCGATGAACGCTGCGCTCGATTCCACCGGATCGGCGGAACGGCCGGAACGCGGCGAACAGGTCTTCCTGCTGCCGCCGGAAATGGCGGATATCATTTCGGAGGCCGGCTGGGACTTGAGCCGGGTGCAGAATTTCCTGTTCGAAGGGCGCCACCCCTATCCCATCGACACCGAGGACGGATTGGACGACCGCCCGTTGGCGCGGACGCCCGGCGACATCCATCCCATCGTAACCGGCGGCGTCGGCGTGAAGATGACGCATCTGCCGCTTTGGTCCGGCGGCAGCGCGACGGTCACACGGCCGGTCCGCAGATTCGACGGCTGACCTGTCCAGCGCCTGCTTAGGTCTCAGCCCGCGATGCGGGCGGCAACGGCGGCCGCATCGCCGACCGCGCCCGCCAACTGCCCCGTATCACCGGCGCGAACGGCGCCGACGGCATAGACGCCGGGGACATTCGTCTGAAAGTTCGGTCCGGTCACAATGCAACCGGCGGCATCCCGTTCGATCTCGGCCGGAAGATAGTCCAGGTTCGGCTCAAGCCCGACAAAGACGAAAGCACCGGTGCATGCCAGGTCTTCCGCAGGGCCGCCGTCGGCCGGCGTGACACGGACCCCCGAGACGTCATCCTCGCCGAGAATTTCCGTTACGACCGTTTCACAGCGGACCGCGATCTTCGGATTGTCCGCCGCCCGGCTTACGAAACTCTGTTTCGCACGCAACGCACTACCACGGGTGACGAGCGTAATACCGCGCACATAATCCGTCAGATGCAACGCTTCCTGCAGGGCGGAATCGCCCCCGCCGATCACGACCACATCCTGATCGACAAAAAACCCGGCGTCGCAGCCGGCGCATTGCGAGACTCCGCGGCCGAACAGCCGCTCCTCGCCGGGCACGCCGAGCGACTTCAGCCGCGCCCCGGACGCCAACACCACGGTCTTGGCCCGATGGGCACCACTGTCGGTGGTCACGGTCTTGATGTCCTGGTCAATATCGAGTCGGATCGCCGCCTCCGGCACGATGTCGACGCCATGCTCGACCAGCGCTTCGAGTTCCGCCACCGCCAAGTCCATGCCGGACGCTTCACCCGCTGCGGGATAGTCTTCGACATGACCGACATTCATCACCAGCCCGCCCATATGGCCGCCGTCATCGACCGACGCCACGGACAAACCACGCGCCGCGGCCTCGCGCGCTGCTGTCAGCCCGCCAAGGCCACCGCCGATTACGATCACGTCAAACAGATCGCCCTCGCCCGCCATAATCGTCTCCCGTTCAGCACAATCGGTCTTATCCGGTCCATATGACCTTATACCGGCCCAACGGGCTCAACGGCAAAGCGTATAGGTTTTGAGAAATCCGCGCCCAATGCGGGCGGCGGCTATTGGGAAATGAAACGGACTCCGATTTCCAGATCGGCGCGATGGACGATCTCGCAGGTAACGTCTTCGCCGGGAGCGATCTCGAGATCGAACGACTCGGGAAGGGCCTGGGGGTCAGCGGGGTGCAGACGCGCGCCAGTATTCGACATTTCGATGATCACGCAGCTCATTTCGCGGCGACCATCATCGAACAGAATTCTCGCGTTTTTAGAGATCAAGTAGCGCGCATTGCGGCGCCGCTCGATCAATCGCTGCCGGATTGCAAGCATTTCCAGGGTCTTCCCATCTTTCCCCATTGCGTCAATTTTGGCCGGAGAGCACTTAAAATGCGATTAACGGTCGGAAACCAGGGGTCTCGCAGCGTTTCGGCCCTTCCGCCCGGGTCGCAATTCGTGCAAAAAAGTCCCCGGTCTGCGATCTCTCGATTGATTGCAAGTACCTCCAAGTCACAACCCGACCGTTGCGCCCCTAAAGGAACTCATCCATGACGGCCAATCCGGCAAGCCTGACCATCCGGGAGCCCGACGACTGGCACCTCCATCTACGCGACGACGCCATGCTTTCGCTCGCCGCCGATCTCAGCGCCCGACAATTCGCGCGCGCCATCGTGATGCCCAATCTGGTACCGCCGGTGACGACGGTCGCCGCCGCGGAAGCCTATCGCGACCGTATCCTCACGGCACTCCCCCAAGGCCGCCGCTTCACGCCCTTGATGACCGCCTATCTGACGGACGAGATCGACCCCGGCGAGATCGAGACCGGCTTCGAAAAAGGCACCTTCACCGCTTGCAAGCTTTATCCGGCGGGTGCGACCACCAATTCCGCGGCCGGCGTCACGGATGTGAGCAAGATCCATCCGGTCCTCGAACGAATGCAAAAGATCGGCATGCCCTTGCTGCTGCACGGCGAAGTCACCTCGCCGGACATCGATATCTTCGACCGCGAAGCCGCGTTCCTGGAGGCCGTGCTGACCCCGCTGCTGCACAATTTCCCGGGGCTGAAAGTGGTTCTGGAACACATCACCACCGCCGACGCCGTGCAGTTCGTCCAAGATGCCGGACCGACGCTGGCGGCGACGATCACGGCACACCACTTGCGCATCGACCGCAACGCCCTGTTCGAGGGCGGGCTGCGGCCGCACGCCTACTGCCTGCCGGTGGCGAAACGCCGCCATCACCGGACGGCGTTGCGCCAGGCCGCGGTCTCGGGCAATCCGAAATACTTTCTCGGAACCGACTCGGCGCCACACCAGAAGCACGACAAGGAAAGCGCCTGCGGCTGTGCCGGCATCTTCAGTTCACCGGTGGCGTTGGAAAGCTATGCGCTCACCTTCGACGAGGAAAACGCCTTGGACCGTTTCGAAGCTTTCGCGTCCGAGTTCGGGCCGCGCTTCTACGGCCTGCCGCTCAACGAAGGCACCATCACGCTGCACCGTGAGACCCGAACCGTGCCGGAGACGGTAAGCCAAGGCGACATCTCCGTCGTGCCGTTCCATGCCGGAGAAACACTGGCATGGCGCGCCGACGAACGAACCGGCGACGCTTCGGCGGTGCTGGCACAAGCCTGATGCAATCAAAATTAAACTGATAAAATCGGACAAACGAGGTTGAAAGCGCTAATCCGGTTTAGACGCTGCGTTTTCGAATTTGCGCGCCAAACTTTCAGGCATGAGCACTGAGCTGGTTCACACAGGGCGTAACGTGCGGCAAAAACAGGCCCGAATATGTGAACGGTTCGTCCCCTTCCTCATATTTGACAATGTTCGTCGAGTGAACGAAGAGTTCAATAACCCACGAGCGGAGAACATCCTCGTGATCCATGAGATCATCGAAGAACTGAGGCTTAGCCCTGAAATAAAATTGGCTGAGGAACCATGCGTGTGGGTCACGGTTGGAAAGATGCTCCAGAAAGTCTCGAACAAATTCAGCTGAGTTTTTGTGCTCGCCAACCGTTTCACCGAATGCCTCCGAAATCTCCGCATGAATCCAGTCTTTGATACCGGTCGATAGAGTTATTGCGCCGGCGGACACAACCACGGCGGCAAGAGAAAACAAGAAGTTGCGGCGGCTAAACAATGGCTTAGAGATTTCTGGCAGCATGCAAGGAAAGCGCAGACAATGTGAGTGTCGGATTCGCAGGTGCGCAGGACGGCATCGCACCTGCCCCAAGTGCCAGAAGATTCCGCACTTCATGCGTTCGAAGCCCAGCGTCCACAACACTATCGGTTGGATCTACGCCCATCCGGGTCGTGCCCTGAATATGCGCTTCAGTTGCGGCGAATCCCGACACCTCCATACCTTCGATCTCCCAGGGTAAAATCCGATCGAGCGACGTAAGTGCACGGTCAATTCCAGCCTCCGCGTAGCCAGAATGTCCATTCCATTCCAAAAAGGGCTCATCATCCCGAAGTAACACGCGGTTATTGGAGTTTGGAATATCCTCCGCAATAAGTTTTAACTTGATCCGGTCGGTCCATCTTCCTTTTTCCAGTCGTACGCTGGCCGGCGCATTAATGTTCTCAATTAACACCGCGGCAGCGGCTGAGCGATCAACATCGTGATAGAACTGGTAGCCATGTCCTGTGATAGCGGTTCCGCCAAAATAGTTTCTTGCGGGAACATCAACTAGCACCAATTTAGAAACCTGTTCGTGGAGATATCGTCCAAGCGCTGGAGAACGAATTCCCGAACGCATCAAAATTGCCGCGTTAAAAATTCCGTTAGCTGCTAAAGCAAACAGACTCCCAGCTATTTCGACCTCAGCCTCTTTATGGCGAACCATAGCTTTCCGGGCAACGCCAGCCTCCACGGAAACCGCGCGAACCTCAGTATCCATAAGTAATGCAACGCGTGGACGTTGGAAAAGCTCGACACTATTCAAAACAGTGAATTTCGCGTCGATAGGACATCGGTCACAAACTCCATTTGCACAACATATGGCACGGCGCCCACCATTCGATCTCGCAGTCGGCGCAGCAACCCAGAGCGAGTCATGAGACCGTAAAGCAGTGTCGCTATTTGCAGGAATATGCGGCGGATAAGGGAAGGCCCGACTGCGTGGGAGAATATGGTCGCTGCCGCCGCCAGAAACCTCCATCATTTCCTCGACCATCACATAGGCCTGCTCGAGGTCTTCGTAGGTCAATGGCCAATCACGTGATTTATTGGCCATTGAATGAAGCCGAAAGTCGTTGGGATGAAATCGTGGAGTCTGCCCCCACCAACAATTGGAGTTGCCTCCAAACATCGTATGCGCGACCCAACTTTTCTTATGAGCCGATCGATTGTCTTGAGCGAATGCCTCCGTGTTCACAAATCCCTTCGCAACCAAATTTGCATGATCCTGAACTTTTCCTTTTTCAACGATCAACACGGACATGTCGCGAGGCAATCCGTGGACAAAGAACATAGCGGCAAAACTGCTCCCAGCGACAATTACATCCCAATGGCGCTGCTTCGCAGACTCAACACTAACAATCTCAAACACCGATAAGTGCGCCCTATTCGAAGACGATTGAAAGGAAGGTGAGTTTCTCAAACAAGAAGGTTGGGTACCATACAAACACAATTCGGCCGATTGAGACGAACGTAACGAACCTGCAACCCTATATGGCAAACGCCCGACAGTACTTTGGGTCTTTGTTTCGACGGCTCACGCCTTACCATATTCCAAATTGTTGAATCTTAGGTCGACGAAGGCACCATCACGCTGCACCGCGAATCCCAAACCGCGCCGAAGACAGTCACCAAAGGCGACGGCTCCGTCGTACCGTTCCATGCCGGAGAAACACTGGCATGGCGGGCCGCCGAACGCTCCAGCGAATAATGATAGAGGCCTAGCTCTTCGATCTTCGAAAATTTGGGCAAACCCTCTCACTGGCCGGTCGAATCCTTCGCGGGATCACAGATAGGCGGAGATACTCGGCCGCGCTCCAACGCCCGCAGTCGCGCCACCGCCCAACGCGTTCTGAATCGAAATGATCTTACGGTAGTTCTGAACCACCCGACTGGTCACTTCCTCGGTTACGCCGAGGACCGCTTTTTCTTCATCGCTCATAGTGGCGTAGGTCTGCAGCAGATTAAGGTTGCCGCGCGCGGAATCACCACCCGACGTGACGGCATTAAACATCGCCAGCCGGCTGCGCTGGTCGAGTTCCGCCTTCGCCGCACGGGTCTCGGCGCTGGAAAATTCTGAATCTGGGTCAAGTACCACAACCGCCAGCATCCGGTTGTCGAAGTCCGAGAAGTTCACTTGCTGACCCGTTCTCCGGGATGGACGAAACGACAGGTCGGTACCATCAGACCGGGCATCCTCGATCTGTGCATCCAACAGGGCGCGTGCCTTGGCAGCCACCGATGCAGTGCTGGTATCGGAATCCGACGTATCATCGGACGCCTTGTCCAGCAACACACGCACCGGGTCGTTACTGTCACGGATATCAGGGGCTTCGCCGGGCGTCGCCTTTGCCGCAGCGAGCCCCCGGACCACCGCTTGCTTTTGATCCCGCCAAATCTTGGTAGTGCGTTCGTCCGCACCGGCTTGGTCCAGATAGTCCGACGCCGCCTGATAGAGATCGGCGTAATCGCTGGTGTGACGTGCGATCACCACATGCGGCGCCATCGCATCATCGAACCTCGATTGCAGCGCGACACCCGCGGCTGCGCGCTCGTCCGCACTGAATAGCCCCCGCGCGTTGGCGGCCACAGCGGATAACGTTTCACGGGATTGCCCGGCAAAATCAACCGCGACCTGGCCGTCCAGCATCGCCGACGAAATATCGAGTGTTCGGTACTGCTCGTCGAACCACGCCCGGGCGTCTTTCGCGATCGACGAAAGCGGTTTCTCGATGCCGGCCGACGCGTCCGTACGGGCGACGTAGGCCTTGGCCGCATCGGACAAGGTGACGGTGGTCGAAGGCGAGTTTCGGGATGACGCGCGCTCGTCGTCGCTGAGGGTCTGAGCCAGGCTCGGTGTGCCAGGGTCAGCACCGTTCGCGTCCCGCGAAGGCGTTAACAACGAATTCAGATACGGTTGGATTGCCGTAGGCAAGGCGGACTCCTGTACGAGTGTCGGCTGCCCAGGGTCACGCAGGATACATGCCAAATCTGACGGCAACGAACCTGCGGTTATTTACATTACTTCATCATACAATCGAATATACCCGGTAAATCTTCTCCGGGCAGGTGTCATTTTTTCCCATTCGGCTGTGAATGCATGCAGGGAAGGAAGAGCCGACAATTGGCCTCGCACCATGGAATCGGCTCATGCACCCGCGACCCAAACGCTATTTATGCGGGCGGAACGGTCACATGTATTCTATCGCTTTCATCACCCGCCATCGAACGAAGATTCACGTGCCGGCGGCCAAGCCCTGTTTGAACCGCACCCGGCAAGCGGCCATGTCCAGATTGCGTTTGAACGCGCTGGGCGCTGTCGGAAGGATGCGGGCCAGCAAGAACCGCGGGCCAGGTGCCTCGGTGATGAATTTCGCCGCGTCGCCAATCTGGTCCGGCTCGGAGATCGTCATCGTCGACCCGATGCCGGCGCCTTGCGCAATTGCCTCCAGGTTCGCGGTCGCCGAAGTGTGTCCCGTCTGACCACCGGTTTCGCCGTGCATGGAGTTGTCCAGGCAAACGATCGTAAGGTTCTGCGGTGCTTCGGATGCGACGGTGATCAGCGACCCGATTCCCATCAGCATTTCGCCGTCGCCGTTGATCGCGGCGATCTTGCGGTCCGGCGCCGAGAGCGCCATGCCAAGCCCGATCGAGACGGCCGCGCCCATCGCACCGGCCATCGTGTAGATGTTGGCGCCGTCGTTGGTCAGCGCTGCCGCGTCCTTCGAGGCGCCGGCCAGTCCGCTCACGAAGAGCCAGTCCTGATGGTTCGGAAACAACAGCGGCAGCAGTTCGCGCCGGTCGATGTTGGCTGTCGGTGAAATCGCCATGATCAGAATCCCTTCGCGCCCAAGAATTTTTGACTCAACACGATCGCGGCCGGCTGGGCGCCCTTACCCGAAGCACTGATCGCCGCCGTCGTCGCCTTCTCCAGGTCGTCCCGGCTCTCGACCTTGAAGATCAAGACGCCCATGGATTCCAGCAACGATTCCACCGCACCCGCCATCGGGTATTGCCAGGGGTTCTGTTCGCCGTAGTCGCCGCGCATGCTGATCATCATCAGCAAGGGAAAGTGCGCGCCTTTGGCGAGCGAGAGATAGTTCGGGCAATTGCCGAGACCGCTGGACTGCATGCACAACACGGCACGTTCGCCGACGAGATCGGCGCCGGCGCAGATTCCCACGCCTTCTTCCTCGGTGGTCAGCAATACGGTGCGGGTGTCGTTATGTTCTTCCGCCAGCGCGATAAGCCGGTCGTTGCCGGCATCGGGCACATGGGCGAAGAGTTTAACGCCGGCATCCCGCATCATTTCGAACATCACGCCGGACCATTCGGCGTGGGGGTGGTCGTCAGCCATGGATGGGTCTCCTCTGTGAACGGCCGGACGGTAGTTGATGACCGCAAGCTGCGCAAGTCAGCGGCGCCAAGCACCCACAGATTATCCAATCGACCGTCGCTCTGGCGGCAAAATCACGATATCAAGTTGCATCGAAAGCACCATCTTCTATGAGGTGGTGTCTTCCAGCCGCCATGCGCCGAACCCGATACATGAGACAAACCATGAAAGCGTTCCAAGGATCATTCCGCCAGTACGACAGCGTCGTCGAACGCGATATCGGCGTCGCCATGGACGACGGCGCCATGCTGTATCTGGACGTGTATCGCCCGGCGTTGGAGGGCGACGCCGTCGAGGGCGCATGGCCGGTCCTTCTGGAGCGGTCGCCGTATAATAAAGACCGGATGTCTTACTCCATTGCCGGGCGGTATTTCGCGCAGCGCGGCTACATCTATGTCATCCAGGATGTACGAGGGCGGTGGTCTTCCGACGGGGATTTCGAATTCCTGCGCAACGAAGCCGATGACGGACTGGCCACCATGCAATGGCTTGCCGAGCAGCCATGGTGCGGCGACAGGATCGGCACCCTGGGTATCTCCTATACCACCGCCACGCAGCAGGCCCTGGCGGTGCGGAATCCGCCGAAGCTCATCACTCAGGTTTTGTTCGACGGACCCTACAACTATTTCCGGCAGACCATGCGGCACGGCGGCGCGTGCGAATACGCGATCGCCTTTCAATACGTCGTGTTCATGGCCCTCAACGGTAAACAGGCCAACGCCGACCCGCGGATCAAGGCGCAGCTTGCGGACATGTGGGCGTCGCTCCCGAAGTGGCTGATCCACCAGCCGTTGCGCCAAGGCAGCTCGCCGCTGCGTCTCACGCCGGATTACGAGCAATGGTTCTTCGACATGCTGACCCGCAGCGATTACGAGGACTATTGGAAGACGCCCGATCTCTGCATCGAAGAGTTCATCGACGACTATCCAGACATTCCCCTGCTGCTCGAAACATCCTGGTACGGGCATCACATCACGGCGACGCTGTGGAAATACGCCGAGTTGAAGAAACGCCACCGCACGCCGAAGAAGCTGGTGATTGGCACATGGCTGCACGGCGGCGACATGTTCACCCAATCCTGGGCCGGTGACGTGGAGTTCGGGGCCGAGGCCGCACTGGAGGACAACAACGGCCTGCGGCTGCGCTGGGCCGACCAACACATGAAAGGCCTCGACACCGGCCTGGACGACGAGGCCCCGGTGAAGATCTTCGTCATGGGCGGCGGCAGCGGCAAGCGGGACGCGGCGGGACGACTGATCCACGGCGGCCGCTGGCGCGATGAGCAGGAATGGCCCTTGGCGCGGGCGGAGGAAACGACGCTGTACTTCCACGCTGGCGGCACCTTGTCGCCGGACTGCCCGGCAGCAGATGCCGCGCCCGTGCAATACGATTTCGATCCGGCGAACCCGGTCCCGACGGTCGGCGGCAACTTCACCAACTACGGCACCACCGGCTTCCTCGAAGGCGGCGGCTTCGACCAGAACAGCGGCACGATGTCCGGCGACAACAGCCCGAAACTGCCGCTGGCGGCGCGGCCCGACGTCATCGTCTTCCGCACGCCGCCGCTGGAAGACGGCGTGGAAGTGACCGGCGTGGTCACCTGCCATCTTTGGGTAAGTTCGTCCGCGGTCGACACGGACTTCACGGTCAAGCTGGTCGACGAATATCCGCCGAACGAAGATTATCCCAACGGATACGGGCTGAACCTGGGCGATTCGATTTTACGGATGCGGTACCGCGAGGGCTTCGACGCGCCGGTGTTCATGGAGCCGGGAGAAATCTATCGCATCCGGCTCCAGCTACAGGCGACCAGCAACTTCTTCGCACCGGGCCACCGGATCAGAGTGGATATTTCCAGCAGCAACTTCCCGCATTACGACGTCAACCCGAACACCGGAGAACCATTAGGGTTGAACCGGTGTACGGCAGTCGCCCGCCAAACGCTCTATCACGATGCGGGGCGGCCCTCCTGTGTCGACCTGCCGGTTATACCGTGTTGATCGTCCCGCGAATCTAAGCCGCCGGCGGCACGACATAGCCGGAGGGTTCGCCGCGCAAGGTTGTGCGCAGCATGCGGCGCGGCTGGTTCTCGTCGAAATCGCCCAAGGCCAAATGCATCGTCGTGCGGTTGTCCCAGCAGACGAGATCGCCGACCCGCCATTGATGCCGGTAGACATTCTCGGGCCGGGTGGCGTGCGCGCAGAGATATTCGATGAGCGGTGCGCTTTCTTCCCGCGTCATGCCGTCGAAATGCGAGGCGCGTTCGCTCACGTAGAGCGCCTTGACGCCGCTCTCGTCATGTTCCCGAACGCAGGGATGTGCGATCGGCGGGTTGATCTCGAGCAGTTCCTTGATCTTTTCCGGGTCGCGTTTTCCGACACCGGAGACGAGGCTGAAATCGAAGACCGACTGCAGATCCGCGACGATCCCCTTCATCTTGTCCGACAGGTCGTCATAGGCCCGCACCATATTGCAGAACATCGTGTCGCCGCCGACGGGGGGCTTCGTCACGCAGTAGAGCATCGATGCAGCGGCGGGACAGTTCGTATAGGAGTAATCGGAATGCCAATTGCGGCCGGTATTGCGCGTTTGCGACGGCTCGCCGTTTTTCGGGATGTTCGTGATTTCAAGCAATTCGGGATAGCCGTCGAGGGTGTCATGCGGTGTCGCCGCATGATCGTCGAGGTCGCGGAACCGCCGCGAAAACGCGATATGTTGATCCGGGGTCAAATCGACGCCGCGAAAGACGATGACATGCGCCTGACGCCATACCTCCTTGATCGCGGCGACATCGGCGTCGTCCACTTCACCCGCTATATCGATTCCCCGAATCTCGACACCAAGCGCGTGCGCCAGAGGGACAACTTCCATCGATAACTCTCCTGCCGAGCCTGTTCGCACAGGCATTCCATCCGTCTGCAAATCTTAGGGCACATTGCCGGGATTGGACAAAGTATACCGGCGTCCGCACACCTTAGCCGCGAGCGGCCTGAAGGTCCGCCGCCGCGCCATCACCGGCCGCCACCGCCGTTTGCGAAACCAACGGGTGCTCGCCCGCCACCGTCGTCCGGCGCATGTCGCGCACGACGGTATGCGCATCGAAGGGCCGCACCCGATGCATGGTGGTCCGGTTGTCCCACATGACGAGATCGTTCGCCTGCCATTCGTGGACATAGACGAATTCGCGCTGCGTCGCATGTTCGATGAGATCGCGCAGAAACGCCTTCGCTTCCGGCACCGGCCACCCCACGATCGCCCCGGCGTGCGAGGCGAGATAGAGGGACTTGCATCCCGTCACCGGATGCGACCGGACCAGCGGCTGCAACACCGGCCGGAAACTCTCGCGCTCCTCGTCGGTGTAGGTGTCGAACCCGATCTGCGCGCGGGAATGCATCAGCGAGTGTTCGCAAACGAGGTCTTCGACCTTTGCCTTCGTCGCGTCGTCCAAGGCGGCGTAGGCCGCGCGCATATCCGCGAACTCGGTATTGCCGCCCGACGGGGCCACGATCCGGCCCGACAGGATCGAGTATTTCGACGGGACCGGACGGAAGGAACTGTCCGAGTGCCAAAGCTGGTTGCCCAGGTTAAACATGCGCTGGCGGTTGTCGGGCGGCATGATGCGGTTATCCTTGCCGAGATTGGAGACGTCCGCGAATTCCATACCGAGACGCCGGTTCTCGACCTTGGTGACACTGCTGCCGATCGCTTGTTCCAGCGCACCGAATTTCCGGCTGAAGGTGAGCTGTTGGCCGTCATCGATGGCCTGGTCGCGGAACACGAGGACGGCATAGCGGTCCAGCCCCACTTCGAGGGCACCGACCTGCTCAGGCGTCAAAGGGCAGCGAAGGTCGATCCCGTCGACGCCGCCAACGAAAATCGGGTGTAGAGGTTTGATATCCATATTCATGGGCCTTCCTGGCATTGAGAAACCGGCACCGTTCGGACGAGACGCAGTCGGGTGCAATAACGATTCCCCATAAGCATGCCCACTTCCGAAAATCGGGAATAGAGTGATAAATTAGGAAATACTTTCCCGATTATCAGGATATCCTGTAGTCCCCGTAATCAAGGTGACACCGATGGATCAATTGACCGCGCTCAAATTGTTCACCCGTATCATCGACGTCGGCACGATATCCGGCGCCGGGCAGACCATGGGCATGTCGTCGACCGCGTCGTCGAAGGCAATACAAGATCTCGAAGCGGCGCTCGGCGTCCGGCTGTTCAACCGCTCGACGCGGCAGGTCGCGGTCACGGAGGCCGGGCAGCATCTGTTCCAGAGGATCGGCGGACTTCTCGGCGACCTGGACAAGGCGCTACAGGAAGCCGGCGCCCTGCATGACGAACCGGTCGGCCAGTTGCGCGTCACCGCCCGGCGGTCCTTCGCGTTGACGCATATCATGCCGACCCTGCCGCGGTTCCGCGCGGCCAACCCCCGGCTCGACATCGCGCTGACCTTGACGGAAGTCCTGGACATCACGCCTAACGCCGAGGCGGATGTGGTGATCCGTCTCGGCCTGCCGAGCCAGAAATCCTTCATTGCCCACGAGTTGGCGTCGAGCGAGCGGCTGCTCTGCGCCAGCCCGGACTATCTGGCACGCAACGGAAAACCCAGCGATCCGCAATCCCTGGCGGCGCATGATTGCCTTTTCTACCGGCAGGGGCATGAACCGGCGCTATGGCTGTTCGAAACGCCGGGCGGGACCGTCGAAATCCCTGTCGCGGGCCCGTTGATATCGAACAGCGGCGCGGCGCTCCTGGCGGCGGCGACGAACGGGCTCGGCCTCGTGGTCTTGCCGCGGTGGCTCTTGGCGCGGGACCTTCGGAGCGGCGCCCTCGTGCGGTGCCTCCCCGACCTGCCGGTATATCCGGCGGGCTATGACGCCGCCACCTACGCGGTGCATGCTCGCGGCGACTTCGTGCCCAGCAAGGTGACAGTGTTCATCGACCATTTGCTCGAATGCATGAGCGAGAGCACCCAGGATATTCCCTAGCCCCGCGCGGCCCCGCGTTTGACGCCACGCCACGGTCCATGCGGCAATGGCGCAAGACAGGATCGATGCGAAACCAGGAGCCTTGAAACCAATGCAGGTGCAGAAAGCGGATGTCGTCATCGTCGGGGCCGGAAACGCGGCCCTGTGCGCAGCCCTCGCGGCGAAGGACGCCGGTGCGAACCCGGTCGTCCTCGAAACGGCGCCGCAGTCCGAACGCGGCGGCAATACGTTCTTCGTCGCCGGGTCCTCGCGGTGGGTCTTCAACGACCTCGACGAGATCCAGCAGGTCATGGACCTGACCGAAGAAGAATTGCGCACCGTCGATTTCGGCACCTATACGCGGGAGGACTATCTCGAGGATATGGGGCGGCTGACGCAGTACCGCTGCGATCCGGACCTGACCGAGACCTTGGTCGACAACTCCCGGGATACGCTGGTCTGGATGAAGTCCAAGGGCGTCAAATTCGCGCCGATGTACAAGGGCCAATCGCAGAAGATCGACGGGCGGATCAAGTTCTTCGGCGGCCAGATCTGCATGTTCTGGGGCGGCGGCCCGGAGTTGACGGCGGCACTATACAACGCCGCCGATACCCACGACGTTCCGGTCCATTACGAAACCACCGCCGTGTCGCTGATCACCAAGGGCGGAGCTGTCTGCGGTGTCATAGCGGAACACGATGGCGAGGCGCGCGAGATCCAGGCGGACGCCGTTGTCCTGGCCTGCGGCGGGTTCCAATCGAATGCCGAAATGCGCACACGGTATCTTGGCCCCGGCTACGACCTGGCCAAGGTTCGCGGAACCCAGCACAACAACGGCGGCGGCATCACCATGGCCCTCGACATCGGCGCCATGCCGTGGGGCCACTGGTCCGGGTCGCACGCGGTCGGATGGGACCTGAACGCGCCACCCTTCGGCGACCGGGACGTCGGCGACGGGTTTCAGAAACACAGCTACATCTTCTCGATCATGGTGAACGCCAAGGGCGAGCGGTTCGTGGACGAAGGCGCCGATTTCCGGAATTTCACCTATGCGAAATACGGCCATGTGGTGCAGCAACAGCCCGGCATGTTCGCCTGGCAGGTGTTCGACGCCAAGGTGGACGACCTGCTGCGCGACGAATACCGCATCCGGCAGGTCACCAAGGTGACGGCGGACAGCCTGGAGGAATTGGCGGCCAAGCTCGACGGCGTCGATGCCGACGGCTTCCTGAAGACCGTGCAGGACTATAACGCGGCGGTCCGCCAAGACGTCCCGTTCAACCCGGTGATCAAGGACGGCAGGGGCACCGACGGGCTGGCCGTGCCGAAATCCAACTGGGCGAACACGATCGACACGCCGCCCTTCCAAGCCTACGCGGTGACCTGCGGCCTTACTTTCACCTTCGGCGGCGTCCGGATCGACGCCGACGGCGGCGTGATCCACCGCAGCGGTAACCGGATTCCCGGACTCTACGCCGCGGGCGAGATGATCGGCGGCCTGTTCTATTTCAACTACCCGAGCGGGTCCGGGTTGGTCGCCGGCGCGGTGTTCGGCCGGATCGCCGGAACCAACGCCGCGCGCCATGCGGACAACCGCCGGGCCGGACCGGCATGATACTCGGCCAAATTCGGATTCAACATAGCGCGTAACCGTCTGGGCAGATTGCTCTGCTGCAAGACACAGATGACACTTTTCCGCCTGTGTAAAGGGACACCAGCAGTGTTTCGGATGTGATCAATCAGGGTTAGCGTCGGTGCGGAGTACAGACCAGGAGCTTATGAGTATCGCTCAACGGAGGCGATCTTCAGGGTTAGCTCACGAGACGCTCACTTCAGTCTCGCGCTAAAAATTTATCTTTAGAGGGTATGTATTTTTTAAAGTGGGCCTGAACTTCTCACGTATTAATTTCTCTAACGAGGCGGGCCGATAGGCTATAGGAGCCGTTTGCCGACGGTGATTCGTGACGACAGATTTCTACGTTTTAGGAAGATCCATGATCGAAAATCTTCAGACTGAGCGACTTATTTTACGCGGATGGTCACTGGCAGATTTTGAGGTATTCGCTGAATTTCTTACCGATGAGGAGCTGTGCAAACACCGAGGTGGTGCAGTAGACCGAATTGGTGCCTCAAATTTTATGAGCATGGTTACTGGCCAATGGATTTTACGTGGAACAGGCGGCTATGCGATCGAAGAGCGCTCGCTAAACAAGGTAATCGGCATGACGGGGCTTTGGCATCCATATGACTTTGCCGAACCTGAACTGTATTGGAGCATTTTCAGAGGATTTCATGGCAAAGGTTATGCAACTGAAGCTGCTGCAGCCGTTAGGGATTGGGCGATAAGGGTTAAGGGTATTTCGGTGATGAGTTTTGTTTCGCCAGAGAATTTACCATCCATCAAAGTCGCAGAACGCCTGGGCGCTGTTCGTGATGCTGATTCTGCGCTGGGCGGCGTCACAAAGTTCGTATTCCGTCATCGACTGCAAGACGGAAAATAGGAAGCTGTCTTTAGGCTTCTTCTCCTCGAGTCTATTATAGGGACACGGTGTAATAGGGGCCGGCTCCGGCTCAGGGCGGAATGGTCCTCTCGTGTGCGCGACTATCCGGCTCTTATGCAACAGCGATAAAGCCCGGCAGTGTCCACCATCGACTTTGGACAACGGCACCCTCACCGAACGGTTACGCAACGTTTGGCACAACGGCAAAGAGTTCCGTCAGTGGGAGACAGGGTGTTGACGCAGAGCCGTAACGCGACCGGTAGGGTCAGGCCTATGCGGTTACCTGCGGCCTTACCTTCGGCGGTGTTCAGCCGGATCGCCGGAACCAACGCCGCGCGCCATACGGACAACCGCCGGGCCGGAACGGCATGAAACTCGCGCAGATCGGATTCGGTGGCATCGGACGAACCGTCGCCGACTCCCTGAAATCCGATTCGGACATCTCCTATGCCGCGATCGCGGCCCGGCCACACCAGGCGGCCGACGTACAAACGGTTTTGGGCGACGTTCCCGTGGTCGAGACCGCAACGGACTTGTTGGTGCAAGGACCGGACCTTGTGGTCGAATGCGCCAGCCATGAAGCCCTGCGGCAATACGGCGAGACCGTGCTCGATGCCGGCATCGATCTCATCGCCGTGTCGGTCGGCGTGCTGGCGGAACCCGCATACCGAGAGCGGCTCTTAAGCGCGGCGGCGCGAAACGGCGCGCGGTTGATCATTCCGTCCGGCGCGATCGGCGGGGTCGACGTGATCACGGCCGCCCGGCATGCGGCGCTGGACACCGTCACCTACATCACGCGCAAGGCGCCCACTCTCTGGAAGAACACGCCCGCCGAGGAGATGATCGACCTGCCGGCGGTTTCCGACCCTGTCCTGTTTTTCGACGACACCGCGGAGCGCGCCGCCCTTCTGTTCGCCGAGAAGGCGAACGTCACCGCGACTCTGGCCCTCGCCGGACTCGGATTCGACAAGACCCGCGTCGAGTTCTGGGCCGACCCGGCCTACACCCGAAGCACCCATCAAATCGACCTGGCGGGGGCGACCGGGACGTTGACGATCGAGCTTGCCAATACCGTCAGCCCGCTGGACGGAAAGTCCTCGTGGCTCACCGCGATGAGCATCGTCGAAGCAGTGCGCCGCCGAAATGCCACGCTGAAGATCGGGTAGCGGCCGCAGAGTTGCCCGGGCGACGCATCGCCTCGTACACTGCGCCGATTGAACATCGCAACCGCCCCCACCAACTTCAGGAACAGACTGCACCATGGCAAGTGATTCAGGGTCGACTGCCCCTTCAAGCCCGATCGACGACGCCTTGATGGCGCAAATCCGGGATCGTTTCCACCATATGGAGAGCGACCCCGTATCCGGCCCGCGCATTTTCCTGGAGAGCGGCGGCGGATCGCTGCTCCTCAAGGACGCCATCGCGCGGAGCGCGGAGATCGCCGCTTATCCGGATTCGCCGAGCCGGCGCAACGTCGCGGCCGGACATATCGGCGATATGATGCGGCAGACCACGGAAAACCTGATGCGGTTCTTCGGCGCGGAAAGCGGCCAGGTTTTGTACGGCGCGACGGGCACGGAAATACTTTTCCGGCTGGTCCGCTCCGGACTGGAGAAAGTCGAGAAAGGATCCGTACTGTCCTCATCGCTGGAACACGCCGCCAGCCATGACGCCGCGCATTGCTGGGCGCAGGCGTTTGGACACGAGCATATCGATATCCCGCTCGACTCCGATACCGGCGTCGTGTCGCCCCAGGACTATGCGGACGCGATGCGGCCGGACACCCGGCTCGCCACGGTCATCCACACCAGCCATGTCAGCGGCAAGCGCGTCGACCTGGGCGGCATCTCGGCGGCGATAAAGAGCGTGGCGCCGGATTGCCTGATCATATGCGACGGCATTCAGCACGCCCCGCACGGGCCGGTCCACGCCGAGCAGGACGATGTCGACGCCTATGTGTTCGCCCCGTACAAGGCCTATGCACGGCGCGGCGGCGCGTTCGCCTGGATGTCCGAGCGGCTCGCCAACATGCCGCACAACGACCGGATGGTCGGCAAGCCGGACACCAACTGGACGCTCGGCAGTCCGGACCCCAGCCTGTATGCGGCCTTCACGGCGGTGCACGACTATCTGTGCTGGCTTGGCGGGCATTTCACGGATTCCGGCGACAAGCGCGACCAATTGGAGGCCGCCATGGATGCCGCCACGGCCCACGAGGTCAGCCTGATCGACCGGTTGATCAACGGCACCGACGAGCTTGCCGGCCTCGCCGCCTACAATTCCGTAACCCTGATCGGCGACACGGAACTGGAGACCCGCGAGGGCGCCGTTTGCTTCGCGGTGAAGGGACGCAAGAGCACGGACATCATCGATGCGTTCGACGCGCGGGGGATCCGCATCCATCACCGCGGCAGCGACCCGGCCTCAAGTTCGCGGTTCGTGTTGAACGCGGTGAACCTGGACGACTGCGTGCGTGTTTCCTTTTGCCACTACAACACCCACGCCGAGATCGACGCGGTGTTGAAGGCGCTGCCCGAGGTCGTGGGAGAAACCTGATCGGTCGCGCCAATGCGCGCTTAATCCTTCAACGCCTTCAGCTTCCGCAACGTCTCGGCCACCTCGCGCCGTCCGGCTTCGGAGAGCGGCGCCTGCGGCGGCAGCGGCGCGCCGACATCGTAGCCTTGCAGTTCGAGGCCACCCTTGATGCAGGCGGCGAGGTTGTGTTTGGCGAAGGCCTGGTTCAGCGACCAGAGATCCCGTTGCAGGGTCATCGCGGCGTCCCACTTCCCCGCGCGGCAGAGATCGTAGAGCGCGACGCTCTGCGACGGGACGACACAGGCGGGCCCGGCCATCCAGCCGACGCCGCCGATCATCATCACGCAGGCGGGAATATGCGCGGAGGCGGCGAAAACCTGCAGCCGTTCCCCCACGAGATCGATAATGGACAGCAAGCGACCGGTGTTGCTCGACGCGTCCTTCAGATAGCGGACGTTATCGATGGCGGCGAGCCGCTCGATCACCGGCAAGGTGAGATCGCTGCGCTGGAAATTCGGATTGGTGTAGAGCACGACCGGTAACGATGTCGTTTCGGCGATGGCGCGGAAATAGTCATAGGTGCCATCGTCCCCGACCGGGAAATAGGCCTCCATGACCGCCAGGATTCCGTCGCACCCCATCGCTTCGAAGGCGGCCGTCTGCCGTTCCGCATCAGCGATCGTCGTCGCGGCCACGCCGGCGACGACGGGGACACGGCCGTCCGCCGCCTCCACGACCGTTTCGACGACGGCGCATTTCTGCTCCCAGGTGAGATAGGCGAATTCCCCGGTCGACCCGAGCGGCGTGAGACCCTGCACGCCGGCCTCGATGAGATCGCGGCACAGCCGCGCCAGGACATCCCGTTTCACCGCGCCCGACGTGTCGACCGGCGAGACGAGATAAGGAAAGACACCGTGGAAGTCGTTGCCACTCATGCGCGCATCCTAAGTACCTGGACCGTTGCGCAACATGATCTGCGTCAAAACCGGACCGCAAACAAACCCTGACCGCGCTAGCACTTGAGCGCGGCCCCCTCCTGCCGGGAGGCCAGGAATTGATGCAGGGACTGGAAGCGGCTTTCCACCACGCCGCCGAAAAGCGGATCTTCGCGGGTGCTGATCTTACCGCCGAGGACCGCCCAATCGTCTTCGCTGAGCGTGCGGAGCGCCGCGGGGAAGAAATCCTGTTCTTCCCCGGCCATATGGTGCCGATTCTTGTCGATGAAGTCCTGGCCGAGACTGCAGAGCCAAAGCCGGGACTCATCCGACTCTTGCAGCAGATGATCCACCATGGCCCGGGCGAGGCTGCGGGCCAGGAGGCCGAGCGCCTCGTGACCGGACACGAGCCCTTGCGCTTTCTCGGCGGCGGCCGGATCCAGCTCCTGCAGCCGGTGGAACAAGATGTCTTCTTTGGGATGATGCATGAGGTCGGGATAGGTCAGAAAGTAGTCGACGATCCCGCCGATCAGGACGAAATCCGCGTCCTCCTCCTGGCGGAGCGCCGCGATCTGACGCTCCAACAAATCGAGCAGCAACGTCATGTTGGCATGTTCCTGCCGCAGGACGTCCATGGCTGCGGGGCGACTGCTCATGTGCACTCCTTCCGGTCCCGGCGCCCCCTTGGAGCCCGAAGCCTTCGTTTGCCAGAGACTTGCGCCACCGTCTCGATTATCTACGGAACGGTATCACACCGGTTTCGGGATGGCGATTCAGCGCGGCATCGCCATCATCGAAAGGCGTGTCTCGAAATTGGACGAAAACAAGTTTCGCCAAACTTGCCATATCGAGATATCTGATCACGTCATCATACAAATTCATTATTGAGACGATGCCATTTGCTTTACGTTTCGCCGGTCATTTTCCCGACACCGTCAAAACCATCGAACCAACCGAACTTCATTGCTCAAAGGCACGTGCGAATGCAGCATGACAACACATCAAGCGGACGCGTATTGCGATTGTTCGAAGCGCGGGCCAAGCGCGGCCGTGGAGACGAGCTAGCGCAAAAATTCGCCACCACATCCATCGAGGTGGTCCGGAACAAGCCAGGTAATGTCGGGTATTTCTACGGACCCAGCCTTGCAGGTGACGAGGACCTGTTCGTATTCGGCTCTGTTTGGAATGACCTGAGCGCTGTCAAAGACCGTTTTGGTGAAGATTGGCAAAGCTCGTTCCTGCCGGCAGGCTATGCGGACCTTATCGATGAATGTTCTGTCAGACATTTTGATTTGGGTGAGGATTGGCACCTATCTGATTTGTCGCACATCCGCGCCGGGTGACGTTATCGCGATACAAACGTGTTCCGCGGGCCCGACTCTACGTGTCCAAAATTAGCGCAAGCATCAGCATTACCTGCCAGGTTGTCCGATTGCAGATTCCTAAACAAGTTGATTTGAGTATCCGTTAGCCAACGGGGTGCCACCCCTCTATCGCTGCCATCCGCGTCCGAACGCAGCTGAGCCACCCGTGCGGGAGGCTCTGCAAGTCGTTTATATTTGATTGCATGACCGGCCTCCGGCGGAGCCCGTAATTATGGTGCACAGAACCGCGCCTCGATCGATGCGGTCAGTCGGGCAGCGACAGATGAGCGCCTCTGACTGGCATGCGGTTAGGTCACGTCAAATCGTCCTGAAGCCTACCGCCAACCGCAGTTCACAAGTGAACCTGATATGAGGCCAGCGACGCCGCCGCCTGGATTCGCCCTAAACTTCTTGGCGCCATAATCGCCGGCGCATTGGCAGACTTTTTCGTCTTCGGGCTTAAGGTCGGGGCTGGCAGCCGTCCGCTTCGTGTCCGCACAGTTCTTGTAGAAATAGGCATGCACCTCCTTATAAGTTCCCGGGCACTGGCTCTTTACGTCTTCCGCCACATTCAACGGTCGCCGCCTGCTCGTCGGTTCTCGAAGGTAGAAATCGCGCACCTTATCTCCAAGACAGCTGCAATCACGGACCGCGTAATTGGCGCTTGCCTGCTTATTCTTCTGACATCGGCGTTGCGCCTCAAATCCACCCGCATGGGCCGCCTTGGTCAGGTCTCCCGATTGCAAATAATGAGAGCGCCTTTTCATCTTTGACGTCGTTTTTGATGATCCGCCTGTTGCCGCACTCGCGCCATCGCCAACGGTCACGACAAGTTTTGCATGAGGTTCGGTAAGGGGCTTCAAGCCGTCGCTTTTTCTTGTCATGTACGCCCGAATCTCGTAACGGCCGGCTTTGCGCGTCCGGAATGCCGCGTTGCCCCATTGCTTATTGCCACGTCGGAAGTCGTTGTAATTCCGATTGACGGGTGACCCTTCCGGCACGAACTCGAAAAGAGCCTGGCGCCCGGACGGCAGACCTCTCCATTCGAACGTCACAAGTTCTCCGACAGCGTACTGAGATTTTGGGGCTTTGAGCTTCAGGGTCGTTACGACTTCCTCGGGCCCACCGCTTTGGTCCTTTGCGACCAACCTAATATTGAAATTTTCATTCGGTTTGTATCGGACTGTTATCTTCGCGACGTCCGGTGCGTTTGGCGGCGACGTCCAATCACATACGAGCATCCTTGGCGTGTTGAACGTGCAATGGGCCGCAGAGCCAATCTCACTGTTTAGCGATTGCACCAGTTCATTTGTCGGCACATCGAAGCCGAGAGACCGGGCCGCTTTCCTGTCGGGCGAGTTCCAAAAATACTTGATGTTCGTTACCGTCCCGGTCTCGCATACGAGAAGGTTCGAGCCGGAGTAATGGTCAATCCGGGAGATATTCGGTTCTTGTCTGCGAATAAAGGTACAACCGTTTCGCTTGTACCCCGCGCTCGCGAGTACCGCATTTGCCTGCGACGATTTCATGCCGACCCTGATTCCAACGGGCGCTAGCGGGTTGAAGCTCAACCGGCCGGTTTTCGCCGAGGATGGCGCGGCCTTTGGGGCTGCGGCGGGCGGAGGAACCTTGGCAGCCACTGGCATTTGCGTTGTCACCTTGAGGCCCTTTACCGCCACGACTTGTCGCGTGAGCGTTCCTTTGCCGTATCCGATGTAAGACAAAGATGCGGTTTTGACGTTTGGATCGTTCGGCGGCGCGGTCCAGGTGCATCTTGCCGCCCTGTCTCTGAGTTCGGTGCATTTACTTTCATTGCCAGCCAGCCGGTTCATTCGAGCGACAAGGCTATTCGAAGATCCCGGTATTTTAGGACTCGTCATACTGTGAAATATTCGGACCACCGGAAGGCCCATATTTCGACAGGAAGTCGGCTTTTTGCCGGTTCCTTTCGTATCCGGTGGCGTTAGCAACTCAATATCGATCGTGCCCAGGCCGCGTTTTCGGAATGTGCAACGATTGTAGAGCGAGAAACCGTCGGCCCGTAACCTGGCGACGGCATCTCCCAACCGCACGCCGACATGAATTCCGCCCGGCATCAACGGATGGAATGGATCAGCGGCGCCAACCCCCGCAGGCGCCTTCGACGCCGGTACCGGCTCTGTCTTCTGTGCGGAAGACTTCGGTTGGGCACCCTGGGAAGGGTCTATTCCGCATCGATCTAGATCCAATAGGAGTTGCTTACAGGTACTACTCGGCCGTGCGCCCGCACAGTTGAGCGTATTGTAGGTTTTCGCTTTTGCATTGCAGAACGCTTCGGGCGGTTTTTTGCCCGCAGTCTTAGACGGTGTCTTTGTGGGAGAGCCCCCTGGTGAAACAGTGTGCACAGACTGCGTACGCTCCCGCAGCAGCTTCATGACCGAAGGCCGCGGCTGACCGTCCGGCGTCATCTGCGAAATCTTTTGGAAGATCACAATCGCATTGGCGGTCTTCTTACCGAAGCCGCCGTCCACGGGGCCGGGATCGAGTCCTACCTTCTTGAGACGGGTTTGTATTTCTCGAATCCAAGGCTTGTCATATCGAGGGGCGTCGCCCTGCGGGGCATTGCCCGACGCAGACGACTGCGATTTCGATCCTGATCCGGAGGATGGCTTCGACTCTGGCGGAGAGGACTTGTCCTTTTTCAGCAGATCGTCGACGCCTTTCTCGACCGCTTTTTGTCCCTTCTTGATGGCGTCCTGGAACATCTTGTCCCAACTGGCCGATCCGACATTCGAAAATCCGCAGACGGCGACCACAAATGCGCCGAGCAAAACGATAAATTGAATTCGCAATTCACCCGTTGCCATCGAACTCTCCCCATCGGACCGCAACCGGCCCTTTCATTCTTTGGGACTCCGCATTTATGGATCCCAGTTTCTTTATCTATTTAATAGGATAACGGGAATTGGCGCTCGATGGCTACTAGCGAGGGTATCTGCGTAAACTGATCACCTGTAATTTCTAAATATTCCTAAATCGGTAATACCGACACGATTGTCCCGGCAATAGGAGTGGTCGCCAAACTCCCAGATTTTCGGTATGGAATAGGGGAAAGGTGCCAAAAATCTGAAGAAATCATGCAACTTTCTAAGATTGCCTTAGCAGCTTGCGCAGTATTTTTTGCTTCGTCTTTTCCACTTTCGGGCGATGTGGTGGCGCAGGCAACGCGCCATGGTGATTGTGTCGAGCGCATCGCTGCCATCGTTGCCGAACGCGAAGCACAGAACAAACTCGCGCTGGACCAGCGAAATCGTAAATTCACGAGGGCCGACAAGCGGTATCAGCAGGGTGTCGATGCCGAACTGAAATCTCAATTTGACGAATGGTTGGCAAAATCAGACGCAATTCAAGCCGAATATATTGCAATTCGAACGATGCCGCAGTCAGAAGCAAAAGTGGCGCGTCATGCCGAAATCCAAAAGAAGTTCGACCGCGCCCGCGGAGCACAACGTAAAGCTCAGCAAGAGATTCTCTTGAAATGGCGAACCTCGCGCTTCGAGCAAATCAAGGCAGCGCAAAACGCCTTCGAAAAAGCCATCAAGCGGAACAACGCGAAAGCCCAGAAGGAAATCGAACGGCTGCGCAAAATCGAATGCGTTACCCGATAACCGGACCTATCCAGCACGCTAGATTGCCTAGTTTGTTCCTCAAAGCGAAAACGGCCTAGCCGGTTCCTGGCTAAGCCGTTGTTTATGTTGGTTGCGGGGGTAGGATTTGAACCTACGACCTTCAGGTTATGAGCCTGACGAGCTACCAGACTGCTCCACCCCGCGTTGGTCTCTTTTTTGCGC